>Ga0213920_1000008_pt1 | contig 484100 bp, 427 predicted proteins | sample McNCre1117MG_FD_161054 | JGI IMG/M metagenome (GOLD analysis project Ga0213920, IMG submission 161054) | Freshwater microbial communities from McNutts Creek, Athens, Georgia, United States - 11-17 MG | ecosystem: Environmental > Aquatic > Freshwater > Creek | place: USA: Georgia | collected...
CCGCTGCTTTACAGTCCCTCACGCCGCATGGATTCACTTCCGCAGCAGCTCGCCAGCGGTCCACCGTCACCCCCGCTTGCTTGAACCGCTTTCATCCAATCCTGAATATTCATCGCTTGTCTTCATGTATGCGGCCCGCAAAAATCACGGCCAACACATTCCATACACAGGAGACAGGCGCAGGTTCCGGCTGGAGCCTGCGCTCACCCCATGAGCGCACATCCTCAACAAGCCCTGGCCCACGCCATCCGTTTTCTTTCCATCGACGCCATCGTCAAAGCCCAAGAAGGCCACCAAGGCGTGCCGCTGGGCATGGCTGAAATCGCCACCGCGCTGTACACGCGCCACCTCAAGTTCAACCCGCAAGACGCGGGCTGGTTTGACCGGGACCGCGTGGTGCTGTCCAACGGACATGGCTCCATGCTCCTGTATTCGCTGCTGCACCTGACGGGCTATCCAGCGTTTCCGATTGAAGAAGTGCAGCGTTTTCGCGTGTTGGGCTCGGTCTGCGAAGGCCACCCCGAACGCCCGCACGACCAGCCCAACGGCATTGAAGTGACCACCGGCCCGCTGGGCCAAGGCATTGCCAACGCCTTTGGCATGGCGGTGGCCGAGGCGTATCTGAGCGCCCGCTTTGGCAAGGACTTGGTCAACCACTTCACCTACGCGTTTGTGGGCGACGGTTGCCTGCAAGAAGGTGTGGGCCAAGAAATGATTTCACTGGCGGGCCACTTGCAATTGGGCAAACTGGTTCTGCTGTGGGACGACAACCAAATCACCGACGACGGCAGAACCGACTTGTCCATCAGCGAAAACGTGGCCGAGCGCTTCCGTGTGGCAGGCTGGCATGTGGTGGAGCTGGACGGTCACGACATTGAAGCCGTGTCTGCTGCACTCGATGCAGCGCGGCTTGACCCACGCCCTTCCATGCTGGCCTGTCGCACCGTCATTGCCAAGGGCATTGCACGCTTGCAAGGACAGCGCGGCGGTCACAGCGGTCGCTTGTTTGAAGAAGACGCACAAGCCGCACGCGACATGCTGGGCTGGACGCATGGTCCGTTTGAAATTCCTGCGGACGTGCAACAGGCCTGGCGCACCGCCGGTCAGCGCAGCGCAGCAGAACACCAAGCTTGGCAAGCCCGCGTGGCCGCCCTACCCGCTGCCGAGCGCGCCGAGTTTGAACGCGTCATGCGCGGCGAGCTGCCCGGGCAATGGCAACAGGTGCTGCTGGACTACAAACAACAAGCCTTGCAAGCGCCCCCCGCGCCCAGCGGTATCTTCATCTCCGCGGAAATCAACGACCTGCTTACCCCCGTGTTGCCCGAACGCATGGTGGGCTGCGCCGACCTGGAAGCGCCCACCAGCCACAAGCGTGGCTTGACCGCGTTCAACGCGCAAGACCGTGCAGGCTCGTATGTGCACTGCGGCGTGCGCGAGCATGTGATGGGCTCCATGACCAATGGCATGGCGGCACATGGCGGTGTGATTCCGTTGTCGGTCACCTACCTTGCGTTTGCCGACTATGAACGCCCAGCCATGCGCATGGCCGCACTCATGGGCCTGCCCGTGAAGTTTGTGTTCAGCCACGACTCGATTGGCATTGGCCGCAACGGCCCCACACACCAACCGGTGGAAATCATCGCCTCGCTGCGGGCCATGCCCAATATGTGGGTGATGCGCCCAGCCGATGCGGTGGAAGCGGCCGAGTGTTGGGAGTTGGCTTTGCAACGCCAAGCCGGTCCGGTCAGCCTGGTGTTCGCACGCCAGTCATTGCCTTTGGTGCGTCACACGCACACTGCTGACAACCTCACGCGCCGAGGCGCGTATGTGTTGCACGAAGCGGCCTGCGGTCCGCGCCAAGTGACCTTGCTGGCCACCGGCTCTGAAGTGTTGCTGGCTGTGCAAGCCCGCGAGCAGCTCGAAGCGGCAGGCGTGGGCACAGCGGTGGTGTCCATGCCTTGCTGGGAATTGTTCAACGTGCAAGACGCGGCGTACCGCCAAAGCGTATTGGGCACCGGCGTGCGCGTGGGCATCGAGGCTGCGGTGCGCCAAGGCTGGGATGCTTACCTTGGCATCGACGGCGGCTTTGTGGGCATGACCGGCTTTGGTGCCTCCGGCCCTGCCGATGAACTCTACAAACTGTTCAACATCACAACTGATGCAGTGGTGGCCGAAGCACGCCGCTTGCTTGCCGCTTGATGCACACCGTTGAATAAAAACCAAACACCCTCATGAAAATTGTTTTCTTAGACCGCGACACCATCTCGCCCGACACCACGCTGCGTGCGCCCACGTTTGCCCACGCGTGGGAGCAACACAACCGAACCACCGCAGACCAAGCCGCGGCACGCATTGCCGATGCAGACATCGTCATCGTCAACAAGGTCAAGCTCCCCGCCGAAGTATTGGCACAAGCGCCCAAGCTCAAACTGATTGCGGTGGCCGCCACAGGCACCGACAACATCGACTTGCAAGCATGCCAACAACGCGGCATCGTGGTGAGCAATGTGCGCAACTACGCCAAGCACACCGTGCCCGAGCACACCTTTGCGCTCATCTTCGCTTTGCGCCGCAGCATCTGCGCCTACCGCGATGCGGTGAAGGCCGGGCGCTGGCAAGAGGCCGCACAGTTTTGCTTTTTCGATTACGCCATCCGCGACCTCGCAGGCTCGACCTTGGGCGTTATTGGGGACGGCGTGTTGGGTCAAGCCGTGGCCACCATTGGCCGCGCTTTGGGCATGCGCGTGCTGTTTGCAGCGCACAAGGGCCGCAGCGGTCAGGGGAGCATGTACACCCCGTTTGACGAGGTGCTGAAACAAGCCGACATCCTCACCCTACACTGCCCGCTCAACGCCAACACCCGAAACATGATTGGCGCGGCCGAATTTGCGCAGATGGCGCGCAAGCCCTTGCTCATCAACACCGGGCGTGGTGGCTTGGTGGACGAAGCGGCTGTGGGCCCAGCGCTGCAAGCCGGTCACATATCAGGTGCGGCGTTTGATGTGACGAGTGTGGAGCCACCACCCGCAGACCACCCGTTCATGGCACTGCTGGACAGGCCCGACTTCATCCTCACCCCGCACGTGGCGTGGGCGAGTGCCGAGGCCATTCAGGCTTTGGCTGATCAGCTCATCGACAACGTGGAAGCGTTTGTGCACGGTGCGCCTGTGAACGTGGTGTTGCCCAAAGTCTGAACTCGGCCATGCGAGCGCCCCATCCGGGGGGCGCCTGTGGAATACGTAAAATCGGACCACTGCACAGCCCGGGACGCGCGGCAACGTGGTGCTCGCCCTCCCCCTGCACGCTGGGGGCCAGGGGATTCGGCCGCGACTTGTTTCACACCTTGCCAAGGACAAGTCCATGACCACCCTGCTGATCCACCGCGCCCGCTGCATCGCCACGCAAGACGACGCCAACACCGAGCTGAACGACGCCTCGCTCTTGATCCGCGATGGGCGCATTGAACGCATCATCCCCGCCAGCGAAAACACCGACGAACTGCTCACGCAGGTCGACGAGGTGATCGACGCCCGCCACCATGTGGTGGTGCCGGGCCTGATCAACACCCACCACCACATGTACCAGTCGCTCACGCGAGCGATCCCATCGGTGCAAAACGCCGAGCTGTTCAGCTGGCTCCAAGGGCTGTACCCGATCTGGGTGGGGCTGACACCCGAGATGGTGCGCGTGTCGGGCCAGGTGGCCATGGCCGAGCTGCTGCTGAGCGGCTGCACCACCAGCTCGGACCATCTCTACATCTACCCCAACGGCGTACGGCTGGACGACAGCATCGAAGCGGCGCACAGCATCGGCATGCGCTTCACGGCCACACGCGGCAGCATGAGCGTGGGCGAGTCACAAGGCGGCCTGCCGCCCGACAGCGTGGTTGAAAAAGAACCTGCCATCCTGAAAGAGACCCAGCGCCTGATCGAACGCTGGCATGACGCGAGCTTTGGGTCGATGACGCACGTCGCCGTGGCCCCTTGCTCACCCTTCAGCGTGAGCCAGGACCTGATGCGCGAAGCCGCCAAACTGGCCCGCGCCCACGGCGTGCGCCTGCACACCCACCTGGCCGAAAACGACCACGATATCGCCTACACACGCGAGAAATTCAACTGCACGCCCGCGCAATATGCCGAGGACTTGGGTTGGGTGGGCGACGACGTCTGGCACGCCCACGGCGTCAAGCTCGACGACGAAGGTACCTACCTGTTTGCCAGAACCCGCACGGGCATTGCGCATTGCCCCTGCAGCAACATGCGCCTGGCCAGTGGCATCTTGCCTCTGCGCAAAATGCTCGACGCGGGTGTGCCGATTGGCCTGGGCGTGGACGGCAGCGCGAGCAACGACGCGGCGCACCTGCTGAACGAAGCGCGCCAGGCCATGCTGCTGGCGCGTGTGGGCCGGGCACTGGAACCGTTTGGTTGTGACCACGGCCCCGCCGACATGACACCCCGCGATGCCCTGCGCCTGGCCACACGCGGCGGCGCCCAGGTGCTGGGCCGCGCCCACGAGCTGGGGCAAATCAAGGAAGGCTATTGCGCCGACATCGCGATGTTCCGCACCGACACGCTCAGCATGGCGGGTGGTGCGGTGCACGACCCGGTAGGCGCGCTCTTGCTGTGCGCCAGCGACAACGCAGACTACACCATCGTCAACGGCCGCGTGGTGGTGCGCCAAGGCCAGATCACCACCGTGGACATGGGGCCGCTGATTGAGCGGCACAACCAACTGGCTTTGCAGTTGGCCCTGGGTGGCCCACTCTGATCAGTGGTGTGACATCTTGGCATGCGCTTGCAAGGTTGTTATCACCGCGGCCTGTTGTTTTGCGCATTGAAAGTGTCGGACCTGAAGGTCCGACCTGCAAAGTCAATCGACCTTGGCGCCCGACTGAAACCAACGCCCGATCAAAGCGCGTTCATCGTCGGTGATGTTGGTCGCGTTGTTCATGGGCATTTGTTTGGTCACCACCACTTGCTGGTAGACGTTTTGCGCGTGTTGCTTGACCAGCTCCGGGCTGTCCAGGCGCACGTTTTTCATCTGCACCTGCTCACCGTGGCACATGTAGCAGCGCTGCTCCAGCACGGTCTTGACTTGGGCAAAGGCCACCGGCGCTGCGGGGGCCGCTGACGCCACGGGCGCTGCAGGTTTCAAGGCCACGATCACACCCGCGATCAGCACCACGCCCACGGCGGCAAAAGGCCAGGGGTTGGCGGCGCGGCCCAGGTGGAAGGCATGGCGCTGCACAAAGAACTGACGGATCAAGGCGCCGGCAAACATCATCACGAACAGCAGCACCCAGCGGTGCTCGTGCGTGTACAAAAAGCTGTAGTGGTTGCTCAGCATCGCAAAGATGACGGGCAACGTGAAGTAGGTGTTGTGCACGCTGCGCTGCTTGCCGCGTTTGCCGTGGATGGCCAGGGCATTGGCGTCATAGGCTTCGCCACTGGTCATGGCGGCCACCACTTTGCGCTGGCCGGGGATGATCCAGAAGAACACGTTGGCGCTCATGGCGGTGGCGATCATCGCGCCCACCAGCAAGAAAGCAGCGCGACCTGCAAACAACTGGTTGGCCAGCCACGAAGCAAAGGCGATGACCACGATCATCAAGCCCGCAACAATCAGCTCGCCGTTTTTACGGAAGCCAAACACGCGGCAGACCACGTCGTAGACGATCCAGAAAGCAGCCAAAAAACCCACCGCAGCAGAGCCCGCCACCACAGGCGTCCAGTCCATCAGCGATTTGTCGATCAGGAAGGTGCCCGCGTTGTAGAGGTACAGCACGGTGAACAGCGCAAAGCCGCTGAGCCAGGTGGAATAACTTTCCCAATAAAACCAGTGCAGCTTGGTGTGGATCTTTTTGGGGGCCACCATGTATTTTTGCGGGTTGTAAAAGCCGCCACCGTGCACCGCCCACATGGCACCGCCCACGCCTTTTTCGAGCAGGTCAGGCGAGTTGGGTTTTTGCAGGTTGTTGTCCAGAAAGACAAAGTAAAACGAGGAGCCAATCCAGGCGATGGCGGTGATGACATGCACCCAGCGCAGCAAGAGATTGGCCCATTCCAGCAGATACGTTTCCATGAAGGATCTCCAACCAGCTCACCACCGCGGGCCCTGTGAGCGGTCATTCGGTCGCGAACATGAAACACGGGGTTTCTTGCGCCGCTGCGACCAGTGCACTGAAGTGTATACAGTTTTGACCTCTGAATCCAGTATCCAGAGCTCCAAGGCCTCAGGGAAAACCAGTGCGCCTGGCTTAAAGCGTCTGCAAGAGTTGTGCCGCCACCGCGACGGCGATGACTTCGGGCTCTTTGCCAGCGATGCCCGGCACCCCGATGGGGCAGGTGATTTGCGCGATCTCTTGGGCGCTGAAACCCCGGTCTTCCAGACGGTGACGGAAGGTGGCCCATTTGGTGGCACTGCCGATCAGGCCCACAAAAGGCAAATCCCCCTTATCGCGCAAGCGCTTGAGGCAGGCGATGACGATGTCCAGGTCTTCGGCATGGCTGAAACTCATGATCAGCACCCGGCTGCCGGGGGCCAGATCGGCCACGGCCGCCTGCACCGGGTTGGAGTGTTCGCAATCCACGCCGCCTGGCACATCGTCCGGAAAGATCTCGTCCCGACTGTCCACCCAGCGCACCGCAAAAGGCAAAGGCGCCAAAGTGCGCACCAGCGCCTTGCCCACATGGCCACCACCAAACAGCGCCAGCGGGGTGCGTGTGGGTGTGAGTTCAGACTTCAGGCGAGTCACATCAGCACTGGTCACGGGCTGAAAATGCAGCTCCACCGCGCCACCGCAGCATTGCCCCAGGCTCGGGCCCAAAACATGGCGCAGCTGCGTTTGATCGGTCTGCCCTGCCAACAGCAAGCGGGCGTGTGCGATGGCCTGGTATTCCAGGTGCCCGCCGCCAATGGTGCCCTGCTCACCTTGGGCAAACACCACCATGCGCGTGCCCGCGCCGCGTGGCACCGAACCCTTTGTGGCCAACACGGTCACGACCACGCCCAGCTCACGGGCGAGTTGCTGCAAAGCCAAATCCATCCAGTTCACGCTAAAAATCCATTTCAGACAAAGGCCATGCCCGCATCAGCAGGTGGGTGCACAATCGCGTCATTCACCGAGTATGCCAACGAAACAGGAGGGCACCGTGTTGCACGCTTTTCGCCGATACAAAACCACGATTGTCGCTGCCTTGATGGGCACAGGCGCACTTGGCCTGTCTTTGCTCAGCGGCTGCGCCACGGACGCCAGCAAGGCCAAAGGCGGCTATGCCAGTCAGGAATGGCCAGCCATGCCGAACGCAAGCCCAGGCGCAACGCCTTCTACGGCGGCATCCTCGCTGGCGCGTACGGCCAAGGAATACCGCAAGGACGCCGCCTCGCATCTGTATGGCATCAACAAGGAACGCATCTTCAAGGGGCGCATGCCCCCCATGCTGCAAGCCGTGGGCGTGCTGGATGTGGACATCGACCGTCAGGGCCAAGTGAAGGCCCTGAGCTGGAAGCGTCCACCCAAACATGTGCCCGAAGTCATGGCCGAAATCGAGCGCATGGTCAAAGCCGCTGCGCCCTACCCCGCCCCCAAAAACCTGAGCCAGGTCACCTACACCGACGTGTGGCTGTGGCACAAGAGCGGCAAGTTCCAGCTGGACACCTTGACCGAAGGCCAGGACTGAAAGATCAGTCCAGCCAGGCGTGCAACTGGTGCAAGTCGTCGATGAACTGCACGCGCTCGGCCACCTCGGCGGGCAAGCCCTGGCGCCGGTGCAGGCTGAACACCTGCATGCCCGCTGCCAAACCGGCCTGAATGCCGGGCAAGCTGTCTTCCACCACCCCACACGCTGAAGGCGTTACTCCCAAGGCCGCCGCAGCGTGCAAGAACAGGCCAGGCTCCGGCTTGAAGCTGCCCACCTCGGGCGCACAAAACAAACGCTCACCAAAGAAGGGGCGCAGGCCTGTGATGCCCAAAGTGATTTCCGCCTTTTCGCGGGGCCCATTGGTGCCAATCGCAAACGGTTTGTTCAGGGCCTGCAGACGCTGCAACAAGACCAGGGCACCGGGAATTTCATCCAGGCCTTCACGAAAGCGCGCCGCCATGTTCAGGCGCAACTGCTGGAGGAAAGTCACCTCGTCCAACGGCTGATGCTGCACCGACACATGCCGGGCGATGGTGCTGACGCAGCGCGCCATGGGCACGCCACCAAAGCGGGCGTGCATCTCTTCGCGGCCCCAAGGTGCGCCCAGGTCTGCCGCCATCTGGTGCAACACGTCCAGCCCGGGGGCCTCGCTGTCCACCAGCGTGCCGTCGAGGTCAAAAATCAGGGCTGCAATGGGCATGTGGCGTTTTCCAAAAGGCCAAAGAAAAAGGCCGCCTGGTGCATCACCAGGCGGCGCTTGGAGGCTTGCAAAGCTCAGGTCACAGACCGGCTTGGGCCTTGACGCTTTCGCAAGCCATCAAGATGCGCTCAGGCGTGGCGGGGGCATCCATGTGCACCACCGCCTTATGGTCAGCGCTGGCGGCCACCGCATCGCGCAAGGCGAAGAAGGCAGACAAGCCCAACATCAACGGTGGTTCGCCCGTGGCCTTGCTGTTGAAAGGCGTGGGCTTCAAGTTGGCGTTGTCGAACAAGGAGACATTGAAGTGCTCTGGAATGTCGCCCGCCACGGGGATTTTGTAAGTGCTGGGGCCGTGTGTGAGCAGTTTGCCCTTCTTGTCCCAAATGCACTCTTCCATGGTGAGCCAGCCCATGCCTTGCACGTAAGCGCCTTCGATTTGGCCTTTGTCCAATGCGGGGTTGATGCTGCGGCCCACGTCGTGCACGATGTCCACGGCCTTGAGCCACCACTCGCCGGTGCGGGTATCGATCTCCACTTCGCTCACGGCAGCGCCGTAGCAGTAGTAATAGAAAGCGCGGCCATTCAAAGTGGTGAAGTCGTATTTGATTTCGGGCGTCATGTAGAAGCCGGTGACGCTCAGGCCCACGCGGTCGAGCCACGCTTGCTTGGTCACGTCGGCCCACTTGACGGATTTGCCACCGCCATGCACTTCGTTGTTCGCGAAAGTCACATCGCCTTCAGCGCAGCCCAGCATGCGGGCCGCCACGGGCTTCAAGCGCTCACGCATTTGCGCTGTGGCGTTCATGATGGCCGCGCCGTTGATGTCGGCACCACTCGAAGCGGATGTGGCTGAAGCATTAGGCACTTTTTGCGAGTCGGTGGCGGTGATGCGCACATGGTCCACGCTGATGCCCAAACCATCGGCACACACCTGCGCCATCTTGGTGTTCAGGCCCTGGCCCATTTCGGTGCCGCCGTGGTTGCAGCTCACCGAGCCGTCCATGTAGACCACCAGCAGAGCGCCGCCCTGGTTCAAGTGGGTGGCCGTGAAGCTGATACCGAACTTCAAAGGCACAAGCGACAAACCGCGCTTGCGGGTTTTGCTCTTCGCGTTGAAGGCTTGCACTGCGGCGCGGCGCTCGGCGTATTTGGATTCCTGCTCGACTTGCGCAATCACCTTGTCACCCACCCAGTCTTCAATGAGCTGGTTGTATTGGGTGGTCATGGTGTCGGGCGTGCCGCTGATGGCAGGGTCTTTGTACAGGTTGAGCTTGCGCACTTCCAGCGGGTCTTTGCCCAAGGTCATCGCGATCTCGTCCATCACCGTCTCGATGCCGAACATGCCTTGCGGGCCGCCGAAACCACGGAAAGCAGTAGCGCTTTGTGTGTTGGTTTTGCAGCGGTGGCTCACCAGCTTCAATGCGGGGATGTGGTAGCTGTTGTCGATGTGCAAGCAAGCGCGGTCGTTCACCGGGCCGGAGTAGTCGGTGCTGTAACCGCAGCGCGACATGAGCGTGATGTCGGCACCCAGCACGCGACCGTTGTCGTCAAAACCCACTTCGTAGTCGATGCGGAAATCGTGGCGCTTGCCGGTGATGGTCATGTCATCGTCGCGGTTCACGCGCAGCTTGACGGGCTTGCCCAGCTTGTGCGCGGCCAGGGCGGCGCTTTGGCTGAAGATGCTGGCGTTGCCTTCTTTGCCACCAAAGCCGCCACCCATGCGGCGGCAAATCACTTCGACGTCGTTGGTGTGCAGGTTCAGGGCGTGCGCGGCTTCGCGCTGGTTGCCGTCCGGATGCTGGGTCGACACGTAAAGCGTGAGCTGGCCGTCTTCCTTGGGCACCGCGTAGGTGATCTGGCCTTCCAGATAAAACTGCTCTTGCTGGCCTGTGCGGGTCGTGCCCTTGATCTTGTGCGGCGCGCTGGCAATCGCAGCCCCTGCGTCGCCGCGCGTGATGCCCTTGGGCGGCATGATGAAGCTGTTGGCTTCCATCGCGTCTTCCACGGTCAAGATGGGCTTGAGTTCTTTCACCAGCACCTTGGCTTTGTGCGCGGCTTCGCGGGCGTACAGCATGTTGCGCGCCACCACCACGGCCACGGCTTGACCGATGAACTCGACCTTGCCAGCGGCCAAGAAGGGGTCGTCATGGACGATGGGGCCGCAGTTGTTTTCGCCAGGAATGTCTTTGGCGGTGTAGACCGCCACCACGCCGTGCTCTTTGAGGATGGCTTCGCGGTCAATGCCGTCGCCGATCAATTCACCGTGCGCCACGGGCGACAAGATGAGTGCAGCGTACAAAGTGCCCGCGTGCTCGGGGATGTCGTCGATGTAGGTGGCGGTGCCGGTCACGTGCAGGTGAGCGGACTCATGGACCACATCGGTGCCTTGCTGAACGCCCGATACGGGCAACAGGTTTTTCAGGTTGGTAGGCGCGTTCATTCAAGCCACCTCTTTCGTTTGTTCTTCAATGAATTCCAGGGCCAGGTTGCGGGCCACCAAAGCGCGGTAAGCCCATGTGGCACGCAGGCCATCGCGGGCGGTGAAGCTCGCGGCAATGGCGGCGTCCAGATCCGCAGCTTTCACATCGGCAGGTGTTTTGCCTTCGAGCACGGCTTCGAGTTTTGGCGCACGCGCTGGGAAGGGGCTCAGGCCGTTGTAGGCCAGCTTCACGCCCGCCAGCTTGCCGCCTTGGAGGGTGTAGCTGATGGCTGCGCAAGTGGCCGAGATGTCTTGCTCAAAACGCTTGCTCACCTTGTGAGCGCGGAACACTTGACCCGCCACTGGCTTGGGCAACTCAACCGCTTCGATGAACTCACCGGCTTCGAGCACGTTTTTCTTCATGCCGGTGTAGAAGTTGTCCAGCAACACGTTGCGGGTCTTCTCGCCACGGCGCAGCACCAGGTTCGCACCCAGCGCCAGCAAGCAAGGCATGGAGTCGCCAATCGGCGAGCCGTTGGCGATGTTGCCCGCCAGCGTGGCGGTAGAGCGGATGGGGGGCGAGCCAAAGCGGCGCAGCACTTCGGCAAAGTCGGGGTAAGCCTTGGCGATCAACGCTTCGACTTGCGTCAGCGACACGGCTGCGCCGATGCGCCAGGCCTTGTCGGTCTCTTTGACCTGACGCAGCTCAGCCACATTGCCCAGGTACATGATGTGGTCGGGGCGAGCGAACTGTTTGTTCACTTGCAAACCGATTTCGGTGCTGCCTGCGAGCAAAGTGGTGGTGGGGTTCTTGACCAGGTAGTCGGCCACTTCGGCGATGGTGGCGGGCGACACGAATTCGTTGCCCTTCTTGGTGCGCACCACGGGCTGCACGATGATGTCGCCGTCCAGGCTCAGGGTCGGCACGCTGGCGCGTTTGATTTCTTTGAGCAAAGGCACATCGGCGCTGTCATCGATCTTGAGGGCTTCAGGCTTGGCGCAAGCCTTGGTGGCCGACTCGATGATCGGCTTGTAGCCGGTGCAGCGGCACAAGTTGCCGCTGAGCGAATCGGTGATCTGCTGGCGGTTGGGCATGGGCAGCACCTGCACCAAATTCACCAGGCTCATCACGATGCCCGGGGTGCAAAAACCGCACTGCGAGCCGTGGCACTTGACCATTTCTGCCTGCACCGGGTGCAGCGAGCCATCGGCTTTTTTCAGGCTCTCGACGGTCTTGACCGATTTGCCGTCCAGCGAAGGCAGCAGCTGGATACAGGCGTTGGTGGCCACATAGTCGACGCCCGTGCCTGCGGCATTGAGCTCACCCACCATCACCACACAAGCGCCGCAATCGCCTTCGGCGCAGCCTTCCTTGGTGCCAGTGCGGTGCAGCTGCTCACGCAGGTAGTCCAGAACAGTGGTGGTGCGGCGCTCGCCCTGGGCTTCGACGATCTGGCCGTCGAGCACAAAGCGCACGGTGTTGGTGACTTGGGTCATGGTGCGGGGAGGAGGTAAATAAACGGTAAGGCCCCGATTTTAAAGAACCGGGGCCCAGGTGGCCGGCTTTTTCAGTGGATTAATTGGGATCTGACCCCAATTCATTCAATTGGGGTCCGATCCCGATTGTTTCAGGAGCCGCGGTAGGTGGAATAGCTCCATGGGCTGGCCAGCAACGGCACGTGGTAATGCTGATCTTCGTGGGCCACGCCGAAGTCCAGGCTCACTTTGTTCAAAAAGTTGGGCTCGGGCAGCTCGACGCCCTTGGCCTTGAAGTAGCCCGCCACGTCAAACACCAAGCGGTAAGTGCCTTTGCGCAGGCTGGCGTGGTCGTACAGCATGCCGTCGGGATTGCGGCCATCGTGGTTGAGGGTGAAGCTTTTGACCAGTGTGGCAGCCTCCCCTTGTGTGGTGTACAGCGCCACTTGCATGCCGGCGGCGGGGCAGCCGTGCATGGTGTCCAGAACGTGTGTGCTCAATCCCATGGTTTTGCTCGCTTCTTGAAGGTGTTTGGGGTGGTTCAGAAAAAGGGCAAAAGGCATCGCCCAATCCGGTCGACTGAAGTGTATACAATTTTGCATTTAGTGGCTATCATTTCAAAAAACAGCCGTTCAGGCCACCGAGACATGGAAACATCCACCACGCACCACATCGTCGAATCGCTCACTCGGGCCATCGTCGAACACCGGCTCTTGCCCGGCTCCAAACTGGCCGAGCAAAAGCTGGCTGACCACTTTGGCGTCTCGCGCACGCTGGTGCGCCAGGCGCTGTTCCAGCTCTCGCAAAACCGCTTGATCAAGCTCGAACCGGCACGCGGCGCTTTTGTGGCCGCCCCTTCGGTCGAAGAAGCGCAGCAGGTGTTTGCGGTGCGCCGCATGCTGGAGGCCGAGATGACCCGCGCCTTTGTGCAGCAGGTCACGCCCGAGCAGATCACGGCTCTGAAAGAACACATCCAACAAGAGCGCGAAGCCGTGACCCAGGGCGACGTGACCGGTCGCACCGAACTGCTGGGCGACTTCCATGTGCGCATGGCCGAGCTGATGCACAACGATGTGCTGGCCCAGGTGCTGGGCGAGCTGATCTCGCGCTGCGCCCTGATCACGCTGATGTACCAGTCGCGCAACGAGGCCGAGCATTCCACCGAAGAGCATGCCGCCATCGTCGACGCCCTGGCCGCCCAAGACGCAGACCAAGCGGTGCGCTTGATGCACGAGCATTTGTTGCATGTGGAAGAAAGCCTGACCTTCGACCGCCAAGTGCCCACCCACGACATCTCTCTGGCCCTGGCCTGACCCTTGCATTGAACACCGCCATGAGCACCTACGATTCCACCCTCCCCTACCCCCGCGATCTCAAGGGCTACGGCCGCCACGTGCCGCACGCCCAGTGGCCGGGTGGCGCACGCGTGGCAGTGCAGTTTGTCCTGAACTACGAAGAAGGCGGCGAAAACTCGGTGCTGCACGGCGATGCGGGTTCCGAGCAGTTTTTGTCCGAGATGTTCAACCCCGCGTCCTTCCCCGAGCGGCACATCAGCATGGAAGGCATTTACGAATACGGCTCGCGTGCGGGCGTGTGGCGCATCCTGCGCGAGTTTGAAAAACGCAAGCTACCGCTCACCGTGTTTGGCGTGGCCACCGCGCTGCAAAAACACCCAGAATTAACGGCCGCCTTCAAGGAACTGGGCTACGACATCGCCTGCCACGGCCTCAAGTGGATCCATTACCAAAACATCGACGAAGCCACCGAGCGCGCCCACATGGCCGAGGCCATGGACATTTTGCAAAAGCTCACCGGAGAGCGGCCTCTGGGCTGGTACACCGGGCGCGACAGCCCCAACACGCGCCGCTTGGTGGCAGACTTTGGCGGCTTTGAATACGACAGCGACTACTACGGCGACGACCTGCCTTTCTGGATGAAAGTGCGCAAGAGCGATGGCACCGACGCGCCGCAACTCATCGTGCCCTACACCCTGGACTGCAACGACATGCGCTTTGCGCTGCCGCAGGGCTATTCGCACGCCGACCCGTTCTTCCAGTACATGAAGGACACCTTTGACGCGCTGTACGCCGAAGGTGACCCGAATGGCGACAACGCCCCCAAGATGATGAGCATCGGCATGCACTGCCGCCTGCTGGGTCGCCCGGGCCGCATCACCGCACTGCAACGCTTTCTGGACCACATCCAGTCGCACGACAAGGTCTGGGTGGCGCGCCGCATCGACATTGCGCGGCACTGGAAGGCGATGCACCCTTATGTCGGCTAAGTCCAACCGCTGTGGGAGCGGCGCCCCCGCCGCGAAAAATCCCCGCGGACCACGAGCCATCGCCCCGAGGGCGGGGCTCCCACAAAAGTCAAAAACAGCACCAGGACACACATGACACTGACCTTGGAACAACTCAACAGCGCCAGCCGTGAAGACGCCGCGCAGATGCTCGACGGCCTGTACGAGCATTCGCCTTGGATCGCCGAGCAGGCGCTCAATGAACGCCCCTTCACCTCGCTGGCCCACCTCAAGCACGCCATGTGCGAGGTGCTGGCGCATGCCGGTCGAGACGCGCAACTCGGCCTGATCCGCGCCCACCCGGAGCTGGCGGGCAAGGCCATGGTCAGCAAGACGCTGACGGCCGAATCGACCAACGAACAGACCAAGGCAGGCCTGACCGACTGCACGCCCGAAGAGTTCGCCAAGATCCAAAAACTCAACGCCGACTACAACGCCAAGTTCGGTTGGCCCTTCATCCTGGCGGTGCGCGGCCCGCGTGGCGTGGGCTACAACAAGCAGCAGATCATCGACGCCTTCGAGCGCCGCCTGCATGGCCACCCCGAGTTCGAGCTGACCGAGTGCCTGCGCAACATCCACCGCATCGTCGAGATCCGCCTGAACGACAAGTTCGGCGTGGAGCCCACGCTGGGCCACCAGGTCTGGGACTGGCAGGAAAAACTCGCGCAACACTCGGACCCCGGCTACGCGGAACAAGGCCAACTCACCGTGACGTACCTCACCGATGCGCATCGGGCCTGCGCCCAGCGCATCACGCAAAACATGCGCGACTGCGGCTTTGACGAGGTCTACACCGATGCCGTCGGCAATGTGGTGGGGCGCTACCACCCTGCCAATGCTGGCGGCAAATACCTGATGACGGGCAGCCACTACGACACGGTGCGCAACGGCGGCAAGTACGACGGGCGTCTGGGCATCTTTGTGCCCATGGCCTGTGTGCAGCAGCTGCACCAACAGGGCAAGCGCCTGCCGTTTGGCATCGAAGTCGTGGCCTTTGCCGAAGAAGAAGGCCAGCGCTACAAGGCCACCTTCCTCGGTTCAGGCGCGCTGATCGGCGACTTCAAGCCCGAATGGCTGGACCAACAAGACGCGGACGGCATCACCATGCGCGCAGCCATGCAGCATGCGGGCCTGTGCGTGGACGACATCCCCAAAATCCAGCGCGACCCGGCGCAATATTTGGGCTTTGTCGAAGTGCACATCGAGCAAGGCCCGGTGCTCAACGAAGTGAACATCCCGCTGGGCGTGGTCACCTCGATCAACGGCAGCGTGCGCTACCTGTGCGAGATCATCGGCACGGCCAGCCACGCGGGCACAACCCCCATGGACCGCCGCCGCGACGCCGCCTGCGCCGTGGCAGAACTGGCTCTGTATATGGAGCAACGCGCTGCCAAAGACGGCGACTCGGTGGCCACCATCGGTCAGCTGAATGTGCCCAACGGCTCCATCAACGTGGTGCCCGGTCGCTGCACCTTCAGCCTGGACATGCGCGCCCCCACCGACGCGCAGCGCGACGCGTTGGTTGCCGACATCCTGGCGCAACTGCAAGCCATTACCGAGCGCCGAGGCGTGCGCGTCAAAGCCGAGCTGACCATGAGCGCTGCCGCCGCGCCCAGTGCCCCCGAGTGGCAAGCCCGCTGGGAACGCGCTGTGAGCGCCTTGGGCGTGCCACTCTTCAAACTGCCCAGCGGCGCAGGCCACGACGCGATGAAGCTGCACGAGGTCATGCCGCAAGCCATGCTGTTCGTGCGCGGCGAAAACGCGGGCATCAGCCACAACCCACTTGAATCGACCACCAGCGACGACATGCAGCTGTGTGTTGACGCCTTCACCCATGTTTTGAACCAACTCTCTCAGGAACTGTCATGAGCGCCCCCAACGTCAATCACGAAACTCAGTACCAACAACTCGACGCCTGGATCGACGCGCACTTCGACGAGCAGGTGAAGTTCCTGCAGGCCCTGGTGCAGGTGCCGACCGACACGCCACCGGGCAACAACGCCCCGCACGCCGAGCGCACCGCCGAGCTACTGGCCCCCATGGGCTTTAAAGCCGAAAAACACGCTGTGCCCGAAGCCGATGTGAAAGCCTATGGCCTGGAGTCCATCACCAACCTGATCGTGCGCCGCCAATATGGCGAAGGCAAAACCATCGCCCTGAACGCCCACGGCGACGTGGTGCCCCCGGGTGAGGGCTGGACACACGCACCCTATGGCGGCGAGATCGAGAACGGTGCCATGTACGGTCGCGCCACCGCCGTGAGCAAAAGCGACTTTTCCACCTTCACCTTTGCCACGCGCGCGCTTGAATCGTTGAACGCCCCCCTCAAAGGTGGCGTGGAACTGCACTTCACCTACGACGAAGAATTTGGCGGTGAAATGGGCCCCGGCTGGCTGCTGGCCAAGGGTTTGACCCAACCTGATTTGATGATCGCCGCAGGCTTCAGCTACGAAGTGGTCACCGCCCACAACGGCTGCCTGCAGATGGAAGTGACGGTGCAAGGCGAAATGGCCCACGCCGCCATTCCCGACAGCGGCACCGACGCGCTGCAAGGCGCGGTGCACATCCTGAACGCGCTTCATGCGCTCAACGCCGAATACAAAAAGACCACCTCGGCCGTCAAGGGCATCACCCACCCCTACTTGAACGTGGGCCAGATCAGCGGCGGCACCAACACCAACGTGGTGCCCGGCAAAGTGGTCTTCAAACTTGACCGCCGCATGATCCCCGAAGAGAACCCGGCCGAAGTGGAAGCGTCCATCCGCCAAACCATCGAAGCCGCGGCCAAGAGCTTCAACCCACCCCGTGGCGGCAAAGCGCTCAAGGTCGACATCAAACGCCTGCTGCTGGCCAACGCGATGAAACCCCTGGCGGGCAACCAGCCCTTGGTGGACGCCATCCAGAAACACGGCCAGACCGTGTTCGGACAGGCCATCCCGGCCGTGGGCACCCCGCTGTACACCGATGTGCGCCTGTACGTGGAGCGCGGCATCCCCGGCGTGATCTACGGCGCAGGCCCCCGCACCGTGCTGGAGAGCCACGCCAAGCGTGCCGACGAGCGCGTGCAGCTGGAAGACGTGCGCCGCGCCACCAAGGTGGTGGCGCGCACGCTGCTGGATTTGCTGGCCTGATCAGCCGCCGGTGAAGTCTTTCACCATGTTGCCGTACCACTGCAAGTCTTCTTGCCACAAAGCCTGACGGCGGAAATTGTCGTCGGTCACGGTTTGCAGGATGTGGCCTTCCGGGCCCATCTTGTAGTCGAACTTGACGCTGATCGCTTCGAGCGGTTCGGTGTTGACCAGCATGTAGCACAGGTTGTCGATGATGACCGGCTTCATGGCCTGGTTTTTGGACTGCTGCGCGATGTAAGTCGACACGCTGCGGCCCATGCGGTTGGCCACGTGACCGCTCTTGGGGTAGTGGCCAAACTGCGGTGACACGGCGCCCACGCTGTCGCCAATCACGAAGACGTTGGGGTCGTCCTTCAGGTTGTAGAACTCGGGGTGCACGGCTGCCCAGGTGCTGGGCTTGCCGTCCGGGGTTTTGCCAATGGCGCCCATTTTCCAGACCAGATCGGCCGCCTGGTGGTGGCCCATGAAGATGGCGTCGTCGAATTTGAAGTCGCCCGCCATGGTCTTGACGACCTTGTTGTACGGGTCCAGCTCTTTCACGCCCGCGTTGGACACATAGGTGATGGTGTCGTGGTACAGCTCATCAAAGGCCATGCGGTAGCCGCCGCCAATGGGCATGATGCGGGGCTTGGGGTCGAGGATCACGATCTTGGCGGGGATCTTGTTTTTCTGAAAATAATCGGCCATCAGGCACGCACGCTCATACGGCGAGGGTGGGCAGCGGTGCGGTGGCGGGGGCAGCGTCATGACAAAGGTACCGCCCTTGAAGCCCTTGATTTTTTGCTTGAGCGCCAAGTGCTCGGAGCTGGGCACATAAGCGCTGGAGAAATGCTTGTGCGTGTAGGCGATGGCCGCGCGGTCGTTGCCAAACCAGGGCTCGTAGGTCACGCGGATGCCGGCAGACACGACCAGCCAGTCGTAATCCACAAAACCTTGCGCGGTGTGCACGCGCTTTTTGTCGCGGTCGATGTCGGTGATTTCGGTTTGCACAAAGGTGTAGCCCATACGCTCGGCCGCTGCCGTGTACGAGTGCACCAGGAAGGACGTGTCCACCACGTCCACCAGCCATTTGTTGCTGAGCGGGCAGGACCAGAAGATGGGGTTTTTCTCCAACAACACCACTTCCAGGTCAGGCGCGTCTTCGCGCAAATGCCGGGCTGTGGCCAGGCCACCCCAGCCACCCCCCAGGATGAGCACGCGGCGCTTTTTGCCCTTGGGCAACAACTCGGTGGAGGGAGAAAAAAGAAAAGGCTGAGCGATGACAGCAGGGGACGCAGCAGACAGCGCGCCCAGTGCTGCCGCGCCCTTGATGAGGGTGCGACGTGCGGTGGTCATAAAGGACTTCCGTGAATGTGAAGGGAAACCTGTCGGCGCATACAAGAAGCTGAGCTTCAATGCCTCGAAGGCAGGTTGCTCACCTGCGGGGCGGGCGAGTGGGGGGATGTTACTTGAACACGACAGGCACGCTTGCAACCCAAAGACATGTGCGGCACCAGCAAAGAGGTGGCGCGCACGCGGCCCGATCGGCGGGCCTGAGCCGGAGCACCGCGTTCTGGGTGAAACACCGGGACCGACCAGGGCAGCGCACAGGGAATCCAGAGACAATAGGCAGGTACATGCCGGATCGATTCCAGCGAATACCTCTCCGGATGCCCCTCCACTGGGCGGCTGTGCCCTACAGTCGCCCTTGCCTTTTGTCAGACAAGGATTTCCGATGCACCCCAGCCTGTTGTGGCCTGCTGCTCAGCCCCGCCCTGCCCTGCGCACCAGCGCCAGCCCCCGCCATTGGCCCCTTGCGCCGCTTGCATTGACGTGCGCGATGCTGCTCACCGCTTGCGGCAAAGAGCAGCCAGGCCCCGGCCAGATGCCCCCGCCACCGGTGGGTGTGGTGACGGTGGCGCCGACTTCGGTGCCCATCGAGATGGAACTGTCGGGTCGGCTGGAGCCCATCCGCACCGCCCAGGTGCGTGCCCGCGTGACCGGCGTGGTGCAAAAGCGGCTGTTCACCGAAGGCGCCGTGGTGCAAGCCGGGCAGAGCCTGTACCGCATTGACCCTGCGCCCTACCAGGCTGCATTGGAAAGTGCGCAGGCCGCACAAGCCAAAGCCGATGCAGCGCTGGCACAAGCCCAGTCCACCCTGGAGCGCAATCGCCCATTGGCCGAGTCCAAGATGATCAGCGCACTCGCCTGGGACGGCACCCAAGCCACCCACCGCGCCGCACAAGCCGATCTGGCCGCAGCCAAAGCCGCGGTGCAACAAGCACGTCTGAACGTCGAATACGCCTCGGTGCTGGCCCCGATCAACGGCCGCATCGGCCGCTCGTTGGTGACCGAGGGCGCCTTGGTCAGCCAGGCCGAGGCCACGCAACTGACCACCATCCAGCAGGTGGACACGCTGATGGCCAACTTCACGCAGTCCGCCAGCGAGGCCATGCGCATCCAGCGCGCCATCGCGTCGGGCAATCTCAAGGGCAGCACCTCTGCCCAGGTGAAGGTGCTGCTCGACGATGGCAGCGTCTACTCCCTGCCCGGCCGCTTGATGTTTGCCGACATTGCGGTGGACCCGGGCACCGGCCAAGTGACCTTGCGTGCCGAAGTGCCCAACCCCAAGGGCGAGCTGCTGCCCGGCTTGTTCATCAAAGTGCGGTTGCAAGTGGCACGCAGCGAGCAGGCCATGGTGTTGCCGCAACAAGCGGTCACACGCGGCACATCCGAAGACACCGTGCTGGTGGTGGGCGCCGACAGCCAGGTCAGCAAGCGCCCTGTGCAACTGGGCGGCATGCTGGGCGATGCCAGCAACCCGGCTGGCCCGCAGTGGATCATCACGGGCGGTCTGAAGTCCGGTGAACAGGTGGTGGTGGACGGCTTCCAGAAGATCCGGCCCAAGGCACCGGTAAAGCCCGTGCCATGGCAGGCGGCATCGGCACCCGCTGCTTCGGCCCCAGCATCCAACGCCAAAAACTGAAGCGGGAGATCTGAATGAATTCCCGGTTCTTTATTGACCGGCCCATCTTTGCATGGGTCATCGCCCTCTTCATCGTGGTGCTGGGGGCCGCCGCCATCACGCGGCTGCCCGTGGCGCAATATCCCACGGTGGCCCCACCGTCGATTGTCATCAACGCCATCTACCCCGGCGCCTCGGCCCAGGTGATGGAAGACAGCGTGCTGTCGGTCATCGAGCAAGAGCTCAACGGCGCGCCCAGCCTGATCTACATGGAAGCGGCAGCGGATGCCAGCGGCACCGGCACCCTGACCGCCACCTTTGAGCCCGGAACTGATGTGGCCATCGCGCAGATCGAGGTGCAAAACCGCCTCTCGCGTGCCACACCCCGCCTGCCCAGCACCGTGGTGCAGCAGGGTGTGCGGGTGGACAAGGCGCGTTCGAACTTTCTGATGTTCGTGATGCTGACCTCCAGCAGCGCCAACTGGGACCCGGTCGCCCTGGGTGACTACGCGGTGCGCAACATCCAACCCGAACTGTTGCGTGTGCCGGGCGTCGGCCAGGTGCAGCTGTTTGGCACCGAAAAAGCCATGCGCGTGTGGGTCGACCCGCAAAAGCTGCAAGGCGTGGGCCTGTCCACCAACGACGTCAACAACGCCATCCGTTCGCAGAACCTGCAGGTCTCGGCCGGCAGCATCGGCGGCCTGCCCAATGTGACAGGGCAGACCCAATTTGCCACCGTCAAGGTCAATGGCCAGCTCTCCAGCGTGGACCAGTTCGGTCAGATCCTGCTGCGCGCCAACGCCGATGGCTCCAGCGTGCGCCTGCGGGACGTGGCCCGCATCGAAGTGGCTGGCCAGGCTTACGTGTCCGCCTCACGCCTGAACGGCATGCCCGCCACCGGTTTGGGCATCCAGCTCTCGCCCACCGGCAACGCACTGGCTGCGGCCACGGGCGTGCGCGAGCGCATGGCCGAGCTGAAAAAATACATGCCCGAGGGTGTGAGCTACGAGGTGCCCTACGACAGCTCCAAGTTCGTGCGCATCTCGATCGAAGAAGTCGTCAAGACCCTGCTCGAAGCCATCGTGCTGGTGTTCATCGTGATGCTGGTTTTCCTGCAAAACATCCGCTACACCCTGATCCCGACCATCGTGGTGCCGGTGGCCTTGCTGGGCACCTTTGGCGTGATGCTGGCCATGGGCTTTTCGATCAACGTGCTCACGCTCTTTGGCATGGTCCTGGCGATCGGTATTTTGGTGGACGACGCCATCGTGGTGGTGGAAAACGTCGAGCGCATCATGGCCGAGGAAGGTCTGTCGCCGCGTGAAGCCACCATCAAGGCCATGGGCCAGATCACCGGCGCCATCATCGGCATCACGGTGGTGTTGATCTCGGTGTTCGTGCCCATGGCGTTTTTCAGCGGCTCGGTGGGCAACATCTACCGCCAGTTCTCGCTGGCCATGGTGGCGTCCATGGTGTTTTCGGCCACCATGGCGCTGTCGCTCACGCCCGCGCTGTGCGCCACGCTGCTCAAGCCCGTGACGCCGGAGCACCACCACAAGAAAGGCTTTTTCGGCGCGTTCAACCGCCGCTTCAAACAGGCCACCCACGGCTACGAAGCTGGCGTGGCCCGCATCCTGCCCAAGGCCGGTCGCTGGCTGCTGGTCTATGGCGCCATCGTGGCCACGGCGGCTTTCATGTACCAGCGCCTGCCCAATTCCTTCCTGCCCAACGAAGACCAGGGCTACCTGATCGTCAACGTGCAATTGCCACCGGGTGCCTCGCAAGACCGCACCTTGCTGGCTATGGAAAAAGTCGAGCAGTTCTTCCTGGGTCAGCCTGAGGTGGACAAAGTGGTGGGCGTGTTGGGCTTTTCTTTCTCGGGCTCGGGGCAAAACGCCGCGCTGGCCTTTGTGCCGCTCAAGCCCTGGGACGAACGCCCCGGCAAAGAGCACAGCGCGCAGGCACTGGCCGGGCGTGCGTTTGGCGCGCTGATGGGCGTGCGCGACGCCTTCATCTTTGCCCTGTCACCGCCCCCCATTCCCGAGCTGGGCACGGCCACCGGCTTCAACTTCCGGCTGCAGGACCGCGGTGGCCTGGGCCATGATGCGCTGCTGGCGGCACGCAACCAGCTGCTGGGCATGGCAGGCCAGAGCAAAGTGCTGCAAGGCGTGCGCCCCGATGGCCTGGAAGACGCCCCGCAGCTGCAACTGAACATCGACCGTGAACGCGCTGCGGCCATGGGTGTGGGCTTTGATGCCATTGGCAGCGTGCTCTCGACCGCACTGGGCTCGGCGTACATCAACGACTTCCCCAGCGCCGGCCGCCTGCAGCGCGTGATCGTGCAAGCCGAGGCACGCACGCGCATGCAACCCGACGATGTGCTGCGCCTGACTGTGCCCGGCAGCAAAGGGCAGCTGGTGCCCCTGTCGGCCATTGCCAGCGTGCGCTGGGTCACGGGCCCCGTGCAGACCGTGCGCTACAACGGCTACCCGGCCATGAAGATCGGCGGCGATGCTGCGCCCGGCTATTCCACAGGTGACGCCATGGCCGAAATGGAACGCCTGGCCGCCCAGCTGCCACAAGGCATCGGCTACGAGTGGACAGGTCAGTCGCGCGAAGAAAAGCTCTCGGGTACGCAAGCGGGCATCTTGCTGGCTTTCTCGATGCTGGCGGTGTTCCTGTGTCTGTCTGCGCTGTATGAAAGCTGGAGCATCCCCGTGGCCGTGCTGCTGGTGGTGCCGCTGGGCATCGTGGGCGCGCTGGTGGGCGTCTGGCTGCGCGGCATGCCCAACGACGTGTACTTCAAGGTCGGGCTGATCACCATCATTGGTCTGTCGGCCAAGAACGCGATCTTGATCATCGAGTTCGCCAAGGACCTGCAAGCCGAAGGCAAAGGCCTGGTTGAGGCCACGCTGGCCGCCTGCCATCTGCGCTTTCGGCCGATCATCATGACCTCCTTCGCTTTCATTTTGGGTGTGCTGCCATTGGCCATGGCCAGCGGGGCGGGCTCGGCCAGCCAGCGTGCGATTGGCACAGGGGTGATGGGCGGCATGATCACCGCCACCGTGCTGGCGGTGTTTCTGGTGCCGGTGTTTTTCGTGGCGCTGCGCCGACTCTTCCCGGCCACGGGCCACGAAGCGCCCCACGCCACCCACATCGGTTCAGCGGTCATCGACGCGGCGGTGGCCGAACTCGAGCCACCTGACGCGGGCAAGTGATGGCATTCCCTCCCAGGGCCAGTGCACCCGCTGGCACTGGGGGGGAATCTGCAAGCCCGAGGGTTTGCACTGATTTTGACAACGGGGATTTTGTATACAGTTCGGCACACAAAGCTGCAAAGTTCTAGCCGCTTTGGGATATTTCCCTCCCCTGTTTACTTGCAAGGAGTTCCCTCCATGAGTTCAACCATCCACCCCGTGGACGAGAAATTGCCCAATGGCAAGCTCGCCGCTTTGGGCCTGCAACATGTGCTGGTGATGTACGCCGGTGCCGTGGCCGTGCCTCTGATCGTGGGCCGCGCCCTCAAGCTGAGCCCACAAGACGTGGCTTACCTGATTTCGGCAGACCTGTTTTGCTGCGGTCTGGTCACCCTGATCCAGTCGCTGGGCGCGACCCAGCTGTTTGGCATCCGCCTGCCCGTGATGATGGGCGTGACGTTCGCATCCGTGGCGCCCATGGTGGCCATGGCCAACGCCAACCCGGGAGAAATGGGGGCTCAACTCATCTTCGGCTCCATCATTGGCGCGGGCATCATCTCGATCCTGATCGCACCCTTGGTCAGCCGCATGCTGCGTTTCTTCCCGCCGGTGGTCACCGGCACCATCATTGCTGTGATCGGTATCAGCCTGATGCGCATCGGCATCAACTGGATTTTTGGCAACCCCTTCGGCCCCACCGCTCCCAGCGTGGTGACGCCTGAGCACAAAGCCTGGCTGGACGCGGCCACCGCCGCAGCCGGAGCCCCTGGCTCGGTCTTGCCTGCCGTGCCCAAAGACCTGGCCTTGCTGCCCAAGATGCCCAACCCCAAATACGCCGACCTGACCGGCGTGGGCATTGCGGCCTTGGTGCTGGTGTCCATCATGCTGATTGCACGCTTTGCCAAGGGCTTCGTGGCCAACATCTCGGTGCTGCTCGGCATCGTGATCGGTGGCGTGGTCGCCACCGCCATGGGCCTGATGACCTTCGACAAAGTCGGCAAGGCCGACTGGTTCGGCATCGTGACGCCTTTCCACTTTGGCATGCCGGTATTTGACCCTGTGCTGATCCTGACCATGTCGCTAGTCATGATCGTGGTGATGATCGAATCGACCGGCATGTTCCTGGCGCTGGGCGAGATGACCGACAGCAAAGTAGACCAGGCAGCGCTCACACGCGGCTTGCGCACCGACGGTCTGGGCACGCTGATCGGCGGCATCTTCAACACCTTCCCCTACACCAGCTTCTCGCAAAACGTAGGGCTGGTGGCTGTGACCGGCGTCAAGAGCCGCTTTGTCTGCGTGGCCGGTGGCCTGATCCTGATCGCCCTGGGCCTGCTGCCCAAGATGGCCGCACTGGTCGAGTCGCTGCCCACCGTAGTGCTGGGCGGCGCGGGTCTGGTGATGTTCGGCATGGTGGCTGCCACCGGCATCCGCATCCTGGGCGGTGTGGACTTCAAGAACAACCGCTTCAACGCGCTGATCGTGGCGATCTCGATCGGCATCGGCATGATCCCGCTGATCGCCCCCAACTTCAAGCAGTGGATGCCGCACAACCTGCACCCGCTGATCGAGTCGGGCATCTTGCTGGCCTCCATCAGTGCGGTCATCTTGAACCTGTTCTTCAACGGCGCCAGCGGTGACAACCGCGACGCCATCGAAGCGGCCAAGCAGGCTGAAGCGCACTGAAGACCGCTTTGAACATGTAGGAGCGACGCCCCCGTCGCGATCTGCGCCGACATCACTGCAGGTCATCGCCCCGAGGGCGGGGCTCCTACAACTCACTGAAAAGGCCAAGCCAGGTGCTTGGCCTTTTGCTTTTCAGGGGGGTAATCCTCATCGAAAGCGGGTTACAAATGCGTTACGCTGTCACCCATTCTGTTTTTTCTTTATCTGTTGAGACAACAACAATGAGCGACAACCTCTCCCCCACCGAACAAGCCCTGCGCGACGCAGCCCGTGACTACCACCGCTTTCCCACACGCGGCAAGATTTCGGTCAACCCCACCAAGCCCATGTCCAACCAGCGCGACCTGTCGCTGGCTTATTCGCCCGGCGTGGCTTACCCGTGCCTCGACATCGCGGCCGATCCATCCAAGGCGCATGAATACACCTCGCGTGGCAACCTGGTGGCTGTGATCACCAACGGCACCGCCGTGCTGGGTCTGGGCGACATCGGCCCGCTGGCCAGCAAGCCGGTCATGGAAGGCAAAGGCGGCCTGTTCAAGAAGTTCGCGGGCATCGACGTGTTCGACATCGAATTGGCCGAGCGCGACCCCGACAAACTGGTCGAGATCATCGCCAGCATGGAGCCGACTTTGGGCGGCATCAACCTGGAAGACATCAAGGCCCCCGAGTGCTTCTACATCGAGAAGAAACTGCGCGAGCGCATGAATATCCCGGTCTTCCACGACGACCAGCACGGCACCGCCATCATCTCGGCCGCTGCCATGCTCAACGGCCTGGAGCTGGTGGGCAAAGACATTGGCGCGGTCAAAGTGGCTGTGTCGGGCGCGGGCGCCGCGGCCATCGCCTGCCTGGACGTGATGGTGGGCCTGGGTGTCAAAGTCAGCAACATTTATGTCTGCGACTCCAAAGGCGTGATTTACGAAGGCCGCCCCGGCGGTTACGACGAGTCCAAAGCCCGCTACGCGCAAAAGACCGAAGACCGCACGCTAGCCGATGCAGTCAAGGGCGCCGACGTGTTCCTGGGCTGCTCAGCCCCCGGCGTGATGACCGTGGACATGGTCAAGACCATGGCCGACAAACCGATCATCCTGGCGCTGGCCAACCCCGAGCCTGAAATCCGGCCCGAGCTGGCCAAGGCCGCACGCCCGGACTGCATCATCGCCACCGGCCGCTCGGACTACCCCAACCAGGTCAACAACGTCCTGTGCTTCCCCTACATCTTCCGCGGTGCGCTGGACTGCGGCGCGACCAAGATCACAGAAGCCATGAAGCTGGCCTGCGTGCGCCAGATTGCCGATCTGGCCAAGGCCGACATCAGCGAAGAAGTGGCCAGCGCCTACGCCGGGCAAGACCTGACCTTTGGCAGCGACTACTTGATTCCCAAGCCCTTTGACTCGCGCCTGATCCTGCGCATCGCGCCTGCCGTGGCCCAGGCCGCAGCCGACTCCGGTGTGGCCACGCGCCCGATCACCGACATGGAAGCCTACCGCCAGCAGTTGCAGAGCTTTGTGACGCAGACCGGCATCTTGATGCGCCCGATCTTCAACCAAGCCAAAGCGGTGCCCCAGAGCGCCAAGCGCGTGGCCTATGCCGACGGTGAAGACGAGCGCGCCCTGCGCGCCGCGCAAATGGCCATCGACGAAAAACTGGCCCACCCGATCCTGATTGGTCGCCCTTCGGTCATCGCCGCCCGCATCGAGAAAGCCGGTTTGCGCATGCGCCTGGGTATGGACGCTGAAAACGTCAACCCCGAAGAAGACGCGCGCTTCCGCCAGTATTGGGAGCATTACCACCAGCTGATGAAGCGCAACGGTGCCACACCCGCCGTGGCCAAAGCGGCGGTGCGCCGCTCCAACACCATCATCGGCTCGCTGATGGTCTCGCTGGGCGACGCCGACGCCATGATCTGCGGCCTGGCCGGCACCTACATGACGCACCTGGAGCGCATCGACAGCATCTTGGGCAAGCGCGCCGGTGTGGGCAACTACGCCGCCGTGAACGCGCTCATGACCAACCAGGGACCGCTCTTCATCACCGACACCTATGTGAATGAAGACCCCAGCGCCGAGCAACTGGCTGAAATCGCCTACATGGCAGCGCAAGAAGTGCAGCGCTTTGGCATCGTGCCCAAGGTGGCCTTCCTCTCGCATTCGAGCTACGGCTCGTCCAAGCGGGCATCGGCCCGCAAGATGCGGCTGGCGCGTGACCTGTTCGTGGCGCAGCACCCCGACATCGAGTGCGATGGCGAGCTGCACGGCGACGCCGCCCTGCAGCCCGAGATCCGCAGCGCCTACATCGAAGACAGCACGCTGACCGGCTCGGCCAACCTGCTGGTCTGCCCCAACCTGGACGCGGCCAACATTTTGTACAACGTGCTCAAAACCACCACCAGCGGCGGCGTCACCGTCGGCCCGGTGCTGATGGGCACAGCGGCCACGGCGCACATCCTGACGCCTGCGGCCACCGTGCGCCGCGTGCTGAACATGACGGCACTGGCCGTGGCCTGCGCCAACGCCTGAGGCGGGTGCACCGCTGCGCTTGGGCCGGGCATGCCCCTGGCCTTTGCACAGCCATCACCCTTATTTGGTGCATGGCCCGCGCTCACCATGCACCAAACAGGGGCCATACGGGGGATTGCCCTGACAAGTCCGTCAGGTGCTTCGCAGATAATGGGCATTGAATTTGCTAGACAAGATTCACCGTTTATTTGCCCTCAGGAGCCCTCCATGAACAAGCGTTTCTTCCTCAAGACCACCGCCGTTTTGGCCGCCGCTGCCGCTTTTGGCACAGCCCAAGCCCAAACCACCCCCATCAAGTTCCAGATGGACTGGCGTTTCGAGGGTCCTGCGGCTTTCTTTTTGGTGCCAGGCGCCAATGGTTATTTCAAGGACGCCAAGCTGGACGTGACCGTGGATTCAGGCAACGGCTCAGGCGGCGCGGTCACCCGCGTGGCCTCGGGCACCTACGACATGGGCTTTGCCGACCTGGCGGCCCTGATGGAGTTCCACGCCAACAACCCCGATGCCCCCAACAAGCCTGTGGCCATCATGATGGTCTACAACAACACCCCTGCTTCGGTCATGGCGCTGAAGAAATCCGGCATCAAGACCCCAGCCGACCTGGCTGGCAAAAAGCTGGGTGCACCCGTGTTTGACGCGGGCCGCCGCGCATTCCCCATTTTCCAGAAAGCCAACGGCATCGGCAACGTGGCCTGGACCGCCATGGACCCCCCACTGCGTGAAACCATGCTGGTGCGCGGCGATGTGGACGCCATCACCGGCTTCACATTCACCTCGCTGCTCAACATCGAGGCGCGTGGCGTCAAAGCCGATGACGTGGTCGTGATGCAATACCCCGACTACGGCGTGAAGCTGTACGGCAACGCCATCATCGCCTCGCCCAAGATCCTCAAAGACAACCCCGCTGCCGTGAAAGCCTTCCTGGCCGCCTTCACCAAAGGGGCCAAGGACGTGATGGCCAACCCGGCCAAAGCGATCGAGACTGTCAAGGCCCGCGACGGCATCATCAACGTGGACCTCGAAACCCGCCGCCTGAAGCTGGCCATCGACACCGTGATCAACAGCCCCGACGCACACGCTGAAGGCTTCGGTCAGGTCAAGGGCCCACGCCTGTCGCTGATGGCCTCGCAAGTGTCTGACGCGTTCAACACCAAGACACGCGTCAAGGCCGACGATGTGTGGAATGGATCCTTCCTGCCCACCGCCAAAGAGCTGGACATCCTGCCCAAGGTCAAGAAGTGATCTGCATCCGGTCTGATCACGCATCGGACCGGATCGGCTGAATTTCAGCCCAGTTTTTGAAACCACCGCAGCCTCGCGCTGCGGTTTGTTTCAGCCACATCTGTATACACCTTCGAACACCATTTCCCGAGTTCACACCATGTCCCAAGACGCATTCGTTGATTTCCAGAATGTCTGGCTGGCCTACAACGACGAGTTGCTGGCACAAAACCACTTTGCGGTGGAAGACATCAACCTGCAGGTCAAGCAAGGCGAGTTCATCGCCATCGTCGGCCCGTCGGGTTGCGGCAAATCGACCTTCATGAAGCTGACCACGGGCCTGAAAATGCCCAGCAAGGGCCGCATTCTGGTGGACGGCCAGCCCGTCACCGGTCCACTCAAGATTAGCGGCATGGCCTTTCAGGCCTCATCGCTGCTGCCCTGGCGCACCACGTTGGACAACGTGCTGCTGCCGCTGGAAATCGTCGAGCCCTACCGTTCGAACTTCAAGGAAAAAAAGGCCGAATACGTCGAGCGCGCCCGCAAGCTGCTGAACACCGTGGGCCTGGCCGGTTACGAAGACAAATTTCCGTGGCAACTGTCGGGTGGCATGCAGCAACGCGCCAGCATCTGTCGCGCCTTGATCCACGAACCCAAAATGCTCTTGCTCGACGAGCCCTTTGGTGCGCTCGACGCCTTCACGCGTGAAGAGCTCTGGTGCATCTTGCGTGACCTGTGGACGGAGCAAAAATTCAACGTGATTTTGGTCACGCACGACCTGCGCGAATCGGTCTTCCTGGCCGACACGGTGTACGTGATGAGCAAGAGCCCCGGCCGCTTTGTGGTGAAAAAGGAAATCGACCTGCCGCGCCCACGCGATCTGGAGATCACCTACACACCCGAGTTCACAACAATAGTGCACGAGCTGCGCGGCCACATCGGTGCCATGCGCAAGACCGGTGCCACGATCAACCAATAAACGGGAGCCACGCACATGAAACAAAAAACACTGGAACGCTGGTCCCCCTGGGTTTTGCTGGTCGTCAGCATCCTGATCTGGGAAGCCCTGTGCCGCGCCTTCAACGTCTCGGAATTCGTTTTCCCCAGCCCCTCGCGCATCGCGATGCAAACCATCGAGTTCAAGGAAGTGATCGCCAACCACGCCTGGCGCACCTTCTGGGTGACCATGGTGGGCTTTGGCATCGCCATCGTGGTGGGCGTGCTGCTGGGCTTTGTGATCGGCAGTTCGCGCCTGGCTTATGCCGCCGTGTACCCGCTCATGACCGCCTTCAACGCCCTGCCCAAAGCGGCCTTTGTGCCCATCTTGGTGGTGTGGTTTGGCATCGGCATTGGCCCCGCCATCCTCACGGCTTTCCTCATCAGCTTCTTCCCGATCATGGTGAACATCGCCACGGGCCTGGCCACACTGGAGCCCGAGCTGGAAGACGTGCTGCGCGTGCTGGGTGCCAAGCGCTGGGACGTGCTGGTCAAGGTCGGCCTGCCCCGCTCCATGCCTTACTTTTATGGCTCGCTCAAAGTGGCCATCACCCTGGCCTTTGTGGGCACCACGGTGTCCGAAATGACGGCATCCAACGAAGGCATTGGCTACCTGCTGATCTCGGCCGGATCGGCCATGCAGATGGGCCTGGCGTTTTCGGGTCTGGTCGTGGTGGGTGCCATGGCCATGGTCATGTACGAATTGTTCAGCTACATCGAAAAACACACCACTGGCTGGGCCCACCGCGGCTCGCAAGGCGAGTGAACGGTCCGCGAGTCAAGGCATGACCTGGCACGCCAGTCTGAGCCTTGACTACACGCTGGAGCGCGAGCGCAGCGTGGCCCGCTACCTGCACCAAGGGCCGCTGCGCATTTTGCAAAGCCTCTACCCCGAAGGCGATGCGGTCTGCCACAACGTGCTGGTGCACCCGCCCAGCGGCCTGGTAGGCGGCGACACACTCGACATGACCGTCACTGTGGGCCAAGGTGCCCACGGCTTGGTCACCACGCCCGGTGCCACGCGCTTTTACCGCTCAGATGCGGGCCTGGCCACCCAGCAAGTGCATGCGCGTGTAGAGGCTGACGCCCGACTGGAATGGTTGCCACTGGAAGCCATTGCCTACAACCAATGTGACGGCCTCAACCGCGCCGTGTTTGACCTGGCCCCCGGTGCAGAAATGATGACCTGGGACATCACCGCGCTGGGCCTGCCCGCCGCCGACTTGCCTTTTGCACAAGGCACATTCCGTCAGCACCTGGAAATTCCGGGCGTGTGGCTGGAGCGCGGAACGATCCAAGCCAGCGATCACCGATTGATGAACAGCCCCCTGGGCCTGGCCGGTCAGCGCTGCATGGCCACCCTGGTGTTTGCCGCAGGCAGCGCCATCGCCGCCGAACGCAGCGAACGGGCGCTGGCATGTGCCCGCGACTTGCTGGAAGCGTCTGAGCTGTACCTCATGGCTGGCGCCACCTCGCCGCACAAACAGGTCATCGTGCTGCGGGTTTTATCGCCCGTGACCGAGCCTGCGATGCAATTGCTGCGGCAAGTGTGGGCCGCTTGGCGGCGCGAAATGTGGGCGATGCCGGGGACCGTACCTCGGTTGTGGCATCTTTAAGCTGTGAGATTGCGGTCTTTCAAGACCGGTGAACTTGAACAGCTAAGCAGTGTGCATTTGAAGCAGATCTGCCTGCGGCCATGGTTTGCGATGGTGGGTTTCAATGGCTTTGCGCTTGCTTTCTGGGCTCATGCCGTATCGCAACGAGGCCTCTGATCCAACGCATGTGAATGGTTGTTGGCTTGTATGGCTTCAACAGATGCATGCAATCAAAAAGTTCTATGTTGGCACGGCATGCCAACGGGTATTTGCTTACGGTGGTGTCCACCAAAAGGCATTGCGATCTGCGCATACCAGCAGTCAACCTCGTATAAACCCCAAAACACAGTGAAAGTCCTGTGTTTTTATGGCGCGTCTGTGTGGTTCCGAACATTCCAGATTGGCCGATCGGTATAGCCTCAACTCAGAAAACAAAAATGAGTGAAGTTGATCATGATCAGTCCCAAAGTGAATCTGCTGCTTGAACAACTCCCCGATGCTGACTTTCAAAGGCTATTGCCAGATCTTCAGTTGATTTCCCTGGTGGCCGGCCAGCACTTGGCTGAACCCGGCGATGTACACGAGAAGATTATTTTTCCTGTCACAGCGACGATTGGCATAGCCATGGTGTTGAGCGATGGTTGCGTCATTGAAACAGCCATGATCGGACGCGAGGGAATTTCAGGGGTGAGGGCTCTGGAATGGCCCACCGGCCTGCACCGCATCTATGTGATTGAGTCAGGCCTGGCTTACAGCATCAGCAGAAGCCGTTTGCTCCAAGAAGCTCAAACAGGTTCCGCTATCTACAAGATGTTTTTTTTAGCCAGCATTCAAACCCTTCGACGAATTTCGCTGGAAATGGCGTGCAGTCACTTTCATTCGATTGATCAACGCTTGGCCAGGTGGTTACTCAACAGATCCGATCTGTCGGGATCAATCCTGATCAAGTCAACACACCAAGGGATTGCGGACGCATTGGGGGTCAGGCGTGAGGCCGTGACAAATGCATTTCGCAAATTGCACGGGATTGAATATCAACGTGGTTACATCGAAATCCAAGACGATTCACTGCTTAAAAATGATTGCTGTGAATGTTATTTTTCACAGAAAGAAAAACAGCCCCATCAGTTGGCACTGCCGTTTCATGCGTCCACTTGGCATGCCCCCAATTTCTAAAAAATTTCATGGCCGTGAGCGAGGACATCTGCGAAATGCCGACCCACGCAGGGGCAGACATTCTGAAGTTTTGCACCTCGCCAGCGACCCTCAGCCGCTTCAAATCGCCACGAGCTGCTGAATGTTCTTTTCCTTCATCTCACTGCCCGGCCCACGCGCAATCACCTCGCCGCGCTCCATCACCACATACTGGTCCGCCAATTCCTCGGCAAAGTCGTAGTACTGCTCACACAGCAACACCGCCATGCGCTGGCCTTGCAGGCCCACGTCCGCCAGCTGGCGGATCACGCGGCCAATGTCTTTGATGATGCTGGGCTGGATGCCTTCGGTGGGCTCGTCCAGGATCAGCAAACGCGGCTTGGCCGCCAAAGCTCGGGCAATGGCCAATTGCTGTTGCTGACCGCCTGACAAATCGCCACCTCGGCGGTGCAGCATTTGCTTGAGTACCGGGAACAGCTCGAACAACTCTGGCGGGATCGGCGTGCCGCCTGGCTGTGTGGCCAAACCCATCAGCAAGTTGTCTTCCACCGTGAGGCGGGCAAAGATTTCGCGGCCTTGCGGCACATAGCCAATGCCTGCTGCGGCGCGTTCATAAGGCTTAGCGCGTGTGAGGTCCTGGCCGTCGAGCGTGACGCTGCCGCTTTTGATCGGCACCAGGCCCATGAGCGATTTGAGCAGCGTGGTCTTGCCCACGCCGTTGCGGCCCAGCAAGACCGTGACCTGGCCTAGTTCTGCGCTCAGGCTCACATCGCGCAGGATGTGGGAGCCGCCGTAATACTGATGGATGTTCTTGACTTCAAGCATGGTCACCGTCCCAAATAAACTTCAATCACCCGCTCGTCGGCCTGCACCTGATCGAGCGTGCCCTGGGCCAGCACCGAGCCGTCGCACAGCACGGTGACAATGTCCGAGATGGTGCGGATGAAGCTCATGTCGTGCTCCACCACCATCAGCGAATGCTTGCCCTTGAGCGTCAAAAACAACTCGGCTGTGCGTTCGGTTTCAAAGTCGGTCATGCCCGCCACCGGTTCGTCCAGCAGCAAGAGCTTGGGGTCTTGCATGAGCAGCATGCCGATCTCCAGCCACTGCTTTTGGCCGTGGCTGAGCACACCGGCCAAGGTGCTGACGCTGTCCGCCAAGTGGATGGTGTGCAGCACTTCGGCCAGGCGATCGCTCTGGCGTGAGTCGAGCTTGAAGAACATCGAGGCTTTGACGCCTTTGTTGGTCTTCAAGGCCAGCTCCAGGTTTTCAAACACCGTGAGGTGCTCGAACACCGTGGGCTTTTGGAACTTGCGGCCAATGCCCAGCTGCGCGATCTCGGGTTCGTTGTGGCGCAGCAAATCGATGGTGCTGCCAAAGAACACGCTGCCTTCGTCCGGGCGGGTCTTGCCGGTGATGATGTCCATCATGGTGGTCTTGCCCGCGCCGTTGGGTCCGATGATGCAACGCAGCTCGCCGGGTGCGATGTCCAGCGACAGCTTGTTGATGGCCTTGAAACCGTCAAAGCTCACGCTCACGTCTTCCAGGTACAGGATGCGGCCATGGGTCACATCGACCTCTTTGGCGTCTTGCACCACACGGCCATAGCCTGCGCTGCGGCCACCGGACTCGGTCGATTGGCTCAGCAGCTTGGCGTGTTCGGCCACGCGCTGGGCCCCTTTTTGCAAGAGATCGGGCGTCATGCAGCACCGCCTTTTTTCGTCAAAGTCTTGGCCTTGATCTTGGCGACCAGACCCACCACGCCTTGCGGCAAATACAAGGTGACCGCGATGAACAGCGCACCCAAAAAGTACAACCAAAATTCAGGCGCCGTGACCGTCAACCAGCTCTTGGCACCGTTGACCAGGAAGGCCCCCACAATCGGGCCGATCAAAGTGCCGCGCCCCCCGACCGCTGCCCAAACCGCGATCTCGATCGAGTTGGCCGCGCTCATCTCGCCGGGGTTGATGATGCCCACCTGCGGCACATACAAGGCCCCGGCAATGCCGCACATCACGGCCGAGATCACCCAGATGCTCAACTTATAAGGCAGGGGAGAGTAGCCCGAAAACATGACCCGGGTTTCTGCATCGCGAATGGCCAGCAGCACGCGGCCGTATTTGCTGCCCACCAACCAACGCGAGAACAGGTAAAAACCCAAGAGCGTCAAGCCGGTGATCACAAACAGCACCATGCGCATGCCGGGGGTGGCGATGGGCAGGTCCAAGATCCGCTTGAAGTCGGTGAAGCCGTTGTTGCCGCCAAAGCCGGTTTCATTGCGGAAGAACAAGAGCATGGCCGCATAGGTCATGGCCTGGGTGATGATGGAGAAATACACCCCTTTGATGCGCGAGCGGAAAGCAAAGTAACCGAACACGAAGGCGATGAAGCCCGGCACCAGCACCACCAGCAGCATGGTGGCGATGAAGCTGTCCGACAGCAGCCAGTGCCAAGGCAGCTCTTTCCAATCCAGAAAAACCATGAAGTCGGGCAGATTGCTTTTGTAATTGCCGTCCTGGCCGATCTGGCGCATGAGGTACATGCCCATCACATAACCGCCCAGCGCAAAGAACAGGCCGTGGCCCAGTGACAGGATGCCGGTGTAGCCCCAGATCAGGTCCATGGCCAGCGCGCAGATGGCGTAGCACATGATCTTGCCAATCAAGGCGATGGCGTAATCGCTCAGGTGCAAAGCGCTGCCCGCAGGCACCAGCAGGTTGAACACCGGTGCCACGACACCGACGATGATCAGCGCCAGCAAAAACACCGACCAGGCTTTGCGGGTCAGCAAGGGAGCAGCTTGAGGTAATGAGAATGCAGTCATGGTCATGTCCATATTCACGCTTCTGCGCTGCGCCCCTTCATCGCGAAGATGCCTTGCGGGCGCTTCTGGATGAAGACGATGATGAACACCAGAACGCAGATCTTGGCCAGCACAGCGCCGGTCCAGCCTTCGAGCAACTTGTTGACGAGGCCCAGGCCCAGCGCGGCATACACCGTGCCCGCCAGCTGGCCCACGCCGCCGAGCACCACCACCATGAACGAGTCCACGATGTAGCTCTGGCCCAAATCGGGGCCGACGTTGCCGACCTGGCTGAGCGCACACCCGGCAAGGCCTGCAATGCCCGAACCCAGCGCAAAGGCATAGGTGTCGATGCGGGCGGTGTTGACGCCCATGCACGAAGCCATGGGGCGGTTTTGCGTGACGCCACGCACAAACAGGCCCAGGCGTGTCTTGCCGATCATGAGCGACATGCCGATCAGCACCGCAGCGGCAAAGACGATGATCAGCACGCGGTTCCAGGGCAGTTGCAAATTGGGCAAGAGCTGCAGCGCGCCGCTCATCCAGGCAGGGTTTTCCACGCCCACGTTTTGCGCGCCAAACAAGCTGCGCACGCCTTGCATCAGCACCAGGCTGATACCCCAGGTGGCAAGCAGGGTTTCGAGTGGTCGGCCATACAAATGCTTGAGCACGGTGCGCTCCATCACGGCACCCACCAAGGCCGAGGTGATGAAAGCCAAAGGCACCGCCGCCAGCAAATACCAGTCAAAGGCACCCGGCAGGTATTGGCGAAACGCCGCTTGCACCACATAGGTGGCGTAGGCGCCGATCATCATCAACTCGCCGTGTGCCATGTTGATGACGCCCATCAAGCCATAGGTGATGGCCAGGCCCAAGGCCACCAGCAGCAAGATGGAGCCCAGACTGGCGCCGGTGAACAAGGTGCCCAGCCGCTCGCCCCAACGCAAGCTTTCCTGCACGGTGGTCAAAGAGGTCTGGATCTGTTTTTTGACGGAGGGGTCTTGCTCTTCAGCCAGGCGCTGGTTGAGCAAGAGCAGGGTTTCGGGTTGCTGACTGGCTGCCAACTCTTGGGCGGCCAGCAAACGGTCGTTGGGTACGCTGCTGCCCAGCAGCGCTGCGGCGCGGGCCTGGCGCACCAGGCTTTTGACGGTGTCGTCCTGCTCGCCGGCCAGGGCCTTGTTCAGCAGGGGCGCACGGCTGGCGTCGGGCTCCTTGAGCAGCGACAAGGCGGCCATACGGCGCACCTTCACATCGGGGCTGAACAATTTGAGCGCCGCCAAGGCGGTGTCGATTTCGCCACGCAAGCGGTTGTTCAGCATCACATCTTCGGCATCATCGGGCACAGGCACAGACTCACCGGTGACCGGGTCAGTGCCCTGGCCATCGCGGACCATGATCACCTGGGCCTTGCTGATCTTGACGACATCGTCCGACAGGGCCTGCAGGTAAACCGCTGTTTTTTCATCGCCTTGGGCCACCGCTTTGGCCAAGGCTTCCACGCGGGCATCGCTGTCTCCGCTTGCAATGCCTCGGGCCTCCTGAATCGTCAGGGCGTGCGCAGCCGTCAGGCCCCACACAGCGCTGGCGATCAACGCGCCCGCCACCATCCATCTTTTCATCTTGCTCATCTCTTGGCCTTGTTGTGGCTTGTTCTCTGACACAAGCCTGCGATCCACAAAAAAGGGAGGGACTGCGCCCTCCCTTTTCAGAACGCTTTCAAACGATCACTTCTTGACAGGTTCGTCAGGCTTGACATCGTTGCCAGGGATGTAAGGGCTCCATGGCTTGGCCTTGACGGGGCCAGGTGTCTTCCAGACCACATTGAACTGACCGTCGGCCTTGATCTCGCCGATGAACACCGACTTGTGCAGGTGGTGGTTCTTCTCGTCCATCTTGCTGGTGATGCCAGACGGTGCCTTGAAGGTCTGACCGGCCATGGCCGCGATCACTTTGTCGGTGTCAGTCGACTTTGCTTTTTCAACCGCTTGCTTCCACATGTTGATGCCGATGTAAGTCGCTTCCATCGGGTCGTTGGTCAAAGGCTTGTCTTTGTGACCAGCGATGCCCTTGGCCTTGGCGTAAGCCGCCCACTTCTTGGTGAACTCGTCGTTGGCCGGGTTCTTGATGCTCATGAAGTAGTTCCATGCCGCCAGGTGACCGACCAAAGGCTTGGTGTCCACGCCGCGCAGTTCCTCTTCACCCACCGAAAAGGCCACCACGGGCACGTCTTTGGCTTTCAAGCCCGCGTTGCCCAGCTCCTTGTAGAAAGGCACGTTGGAGTCACCGTTGATGGTGGACACCACCGCGGTCTTGCCACCGGCAGAGAATTTCTTGATGTCGGCCACGATGGTTTGGTAATCGCTGTGACCAAATGGGGTGTATTTTTCGTCGATGTCAGACTCTTTCACGCCTTTGCTTTTCAAGTAAGCGCGCAAGATCTTGTTGGTGGTGCGGGGGTACACGTAGTCAGTGCCCAGCAAGACCCAACGCTTGGCCGCGCCGCCTTCTTTGCTCATCAGGTAGTCCACTGCAGGAATAGCTTGCTGGTTGGGCGCAGCGCCGGTGTAGAACACGTTTTTGGACAGCTCTTCACCTTCGTATTGCACGGGGTAAAACAGCAGGCCGTTCATTTCTTCCACGACCGGCAAGACCGATTTGCGCGAGACCGAAGTCCAGCAACCGAAGATCACCGAGACCTTGTCTTGACCGAGCAGCTGCTTGGTTTTTTCAGCGAACAGGGGCCAGTTGGAGGCGGGGTCCACGATCACGGGTTCGAGCTTCTTACCGAGCACACCGCCCTTGGCATTGATCTCGTCGATGGCCATGAGCACGGTGTCTTTCAACACGGTCTCGGAAATGGCCATGGTGCCCGACAGGCTGTGCAAGACACCGACTTTGATGGTGTCGGCAGCCAAGGCTTGCACGGAGAGGGTCAAGCTGCCAGCCACAATGGCTGCAGCAGTAGCGAGGGCTTTGAGATTGCCACGGCGGTTCATCATGTGATCACTCCAATCAGGGAAGTAGGTTTGTTCAACAAAAGGGCGGAGCGCTTGCAACGCTGAAACCTCTCTTGCAATCGTCGTGCCAACTTTTTGAAACACCGCCATGCACCACAAAATGCCCCAGCCCTGCTCTGGGGAAATGGCACCCTCCCTATAAAGAGGCATGCTCTTTGCTACATTGAAGTTATCCACGCCAATCACTTTCAAAGCACGCACCAAAATGGAACTCACTCCTCGCGAAAAAGACAAACTGCTGATCTTCACGGCGGCCCTTTTGGCCGAACGCCGCAAGGCACGGGGCCTGAAACTGAACTACCCCGAATCCATCGCGCTCATCAGCGCCGCCGTCATGGAAGGTGCACGGGACGGCAAGACTGTGGCCCAACTGATGAGCGAAGGCCGCACCGTTTTGACGCGTGCCGACGTGATGGATGGCATCGCGGAAATGATCCCGGACATCCAGGTCGAAGCCACATTCCCCGACGGCACCAAATTGGTGACCGTGCACCAACCCATCGTTTAAATACCCACAGCCCCACTCACCCGGAGAAATTCCCATGAAAAATTTCGCATCGCTTTTCATCGCCACTGCAGCGGCCAAGGCCATGGCGCACGACGGACACGGCTTGAGTGGCTCGCACTGGCACAGCACCGACGCCTGGGGCTTTGTGGTCTTTGGCGCCATGGCACTGGCCGCTTGGTTCATCGGCCGCGGCAAGTGAGGCCCACATGACACCTGGTGAACTTTTGATTGACAGCGGCACGCACCCGCTCAATGTGGGGCGACGCACCTGCACACTGGTGGTGCAAAACGCCAGCGACCGCCCCATTCAGGTGGGCTCGCACTACCACTTTGCCGAGACCAACGGCGGCCTGCGCTTTGACCGCGCCGCCGCGCGTGGCATGCGGCTGAACATCGCCTCAGGCACGGCGGTGCGCTTTGAGCCTGGCCAGCAACGCACGGTGGAGCTGGTGGACTACGCCGGTGACCGCCTGGTGTATGGCTTTCGAGGTCTGACCCAAGGCCCGCTCGACAACCCCAAGAAAGCAGACTGACATGGCCCACATCGACAAACGCGCTTATGCCGAAATGTTCGGCCCCACCGTGGGCGACCGGGTTCGCCTGGCCGACACGGCCTTGGTCATCGAGGTTGAAAAAGACTTCACGCTGCAAGCCGGGGGCTATGGCGAGGAGGTCAAGTTCGGTGGCGGCAAAACGATCCGCGATGGCATGTCGCAATCGCAACGCACGAACAGCGAAGGCGCGATGGACTGCGTGCTGACCAATGCCCTCATCATCGACCACTGGGGCATCGTCAAAGCCGACATCGGTCTCAAGGGCAACCGCATCGCGGCCATTGGCAAGGCAGGCAACCCCGACACCCAACCGGGTGTGGACATCGTGATTGGCCCCGGCACCGAGATCATCAGCTGCGAGGGCATGATCGTCACCGCAGGTGGCATCGACAGCCACATCCACTTCATCGCACCGCAACAGATTGACGAAGCGCTGGCCAGCGGTGTGACCACCATGCTGGGCGGTGGCACGGGCCCGGCCACCGGCACCTTTGCCACCACCTGCACGCCCGGCCCTTTCAACATCGAGCGCATGATGCAGGCGGCCGACGCCTTCCCGATGAACCTGGGCTTTTTGGGCAAGGGCAACGCCGCACTGCCTGCAGCGCTGCACGAGCAGATCAGCGCAGGGGCGATTGGCCTCAAGCTCCACGAAGACTGGGGCACCACGCCTGCCGCCATCGACAACTGCCTGAGCGTGGCCGAAGAAACCGACACGCAAGTGGCCATCCACACCGACACGCTCAATGAATCGGGTTTTGTAGAAGACACGGTGGCCGCCTTCAAAGGCCGCACCATCCACACCTTCCACACCGAAGGCGCTGGCGGCGGGCACGCGCCCGACATTTTGAAAGTGGTGGGCGAAGCCAATGTGCTGCCGTCGTCGACCAACCCGACACGGCCATACACCATCAACACACTCGACGAGCATGTGGACATGCTGATGGTCTGCCACCACCTGGACCCGGCGATTGCCGAAGACCTGGCCTTTGCCGAAAGCCGCATCCGCAAGGAAACCATTGCGGCCGAAGACATCCTGCACGACCTGGGCGCCATCAGCATGATGAGCAGCGACAGCCAGGCCATGGGCCGGGTGGGCGAGGTCATCATCCGCACCTGGCAGACCGCACACAAGATGAAGCAACAACGCGGCAGCCTGCCTGGCGACACGGATCGCCACGACAACACCCGCGTCAAACGCTACATCGCCAAGTACACGATCAACCCCGCCATCGCGCACGGCATGAGTCACGAAGTGGGCAGCATCGAGGTGGGCAAGTGGGCCGACCTGGTGATCTGGAAGCCCGCCTTCTTTGGTGTCAAACCCGCTTTGATCATGAAAGGCGGCTTCATCGCGCTGGCGGCCATGGGTGACCCGAACGCGTCCATCCCGACACCGCAGCCGGTGCATTACCGCCCCATGTTTGGCAGCTTTGGTGGTGCGCTCACGCGCAACTCGCTGACCTTTGTCTCGCAAGCCGGTTTGCAAGCAGGCATCGGTGCGCGTTATGGCTTGGCCAAAACACTGAGTGCCGTGAAAAACATCCGCAAGGTGGGCAAAAAAGACATGGTCCACAATGACTATGCGCCCCGCATGGAAGTCGATGCCCAGACCTACGCGGTGCGCGCCGATGGCCAGCTGCTGGTGTGCGAACCGGCCACCAGCCTGCCCATGACCCAACGCTACTTTTTGTTCTGATGCTCCACTGCTCCAAACTCATGCCGCAAGGCCGTGGCCTGGCCCGCGTGCTGGTCCAACGCGCCAGCACCATCACCCTCGACTGGGACGTTCGCCAGAAAAGCCGCTTTGACGCGACCGACAGCAACGGCCGCAAGCTGGGCATCTTTTTGTCGCGCGGCGCCGTGGTGCGTGGCGGCGATGTGCTCGTGGCCGAAGACGGCTCGCTCATCCGAGTGGAAGCCGCGCCGCAAGCCGTGCTGCGCATCACCGCCTGCACCGAACACGGCTCACCCTTTGACCTGACCCGCGCTGCCTACCACCTGGGCAACCGCCATGTGCCCATTGAGCTGCAGCCCGACCACCTGAAGATCGAGCCCGACCATGTGTTGGCCGACATGTTGCGCGCCATGCACATGACGGTGATGCAAGTGTCGGAGCCCTTTGAGCCCGAAAGCGGCGCATATGGCGATCATGGTGGCCATTCGCACGGTGGACATGGTCACGGTCACTCACACGGCGACAACACCACGACTGCCGAGCCGCATGTGCACGGCCCCGATGGCACACACGATCACGCACCGGTCGCGGCCAAGCGCATCGCCATACCGATCCGCTCTGCCCCTGCCGCGCCCCATGTGCACGGACCCGACTGCAAGCATGGGCACTGACACCGCGCCTTCGGGCCTGCTGCAGCTGATCTGGCTCGCATCACCTGCACTGCCGATCGGCGGCTTCTCGTATTCCGAAGGCCTCGAAGCCGCGATCGAACAAGGCTTGGTGCACAACGAAGCCAGCGCCACCGACTGGGTGGTGGACCAACTGCACCTGACGCAGTCGCGCGGCGACATGGCGGTGCTGGCGCAAGCCATACCCGCCTGGCAGCGCGGCGACACCGCCCGGCTGCAAGCGCTGAACGACTGGGTCATGGCCACCCGCGAAACCGCCGAGATGCGCCTGCAAACCGAGCAGATGGGCCGTTCCCTGCTCGACTGGCTGCGCAACCTGCAGCAAGCGAGCGACGCGCAACTGGCCTGCTGCGCAAAATTACCGCCCACCTACCCCCTGGCCATGGCGCTGGCCTTGTCGTTGGCGCATGCGCCCATTGACCAAGCCCTGCAAGCCTGTGCCTTTGGCTGGGCCGAGAACATGACGCAGGCCGCCCTCAAGGCCGTGCCGCTGGGCCAGAGCGCGGGTCAGCGCATGCTGGCACGGCTGGCCCGTGAAATCCCTTTGGCCGTAAAAACGGCCATTGAACTCCAAGACGAGGATCGCCAGGCCTTCAACCCCATGCTGGCCATCCTGTCCGCCCGCCACGAAACCCAATACTCCCGAATTTTCCGATCATGAGCACTGCACTGCACCACATCCCCCACCGCACCAAAAAACTGCCGCCCCTGCGCGTGGGCATTGGCGGCCCTGTCGGCTCCGGCAAAACCACACTGCTGGAGATGCTCTGCAAAAACATGCGCGAGCGCTGGGACCTGATCGCCATCACCAACGACATCTACACCAAGGAAGACCAACGCCTGCTCACCGTGAGCGGTGCGCTGCCGGCCGAACGCATCATGGGCGTGGAAACCGGCGGCTGCCCGCACACGGCCATCCGCGAAGACGCGTCCATCAACCTCGAAGCCATCGACCGCATGCTGGAGAAGTTCCCGAACGCCGATGTGGTGTTCATCGAAAGCGGCGGCGACAACCTGGCCGCCACCTTCAGCCCGGAGCTGAGTGACCTCACGATCTATGTGATCGACGTGGCCGCTGGCGAAAAAATCCCCCGCAAAGGCGGCCCCGGCATCACCAAGAGCGATCTGTTCGTGATCAACAAGACCGACCTGGCACCCCATGTGGGGGCCGATCTGGATGTGATGCGCGCCGACACCGACCGCATGCGCCCAAACCGCGAGATGCGCCCTTGGGTGATGACCAACCTGAAAACCCTAGACGGCTTGGCCGAGGTGGTGGCCTTCATCGAAAAACGGGGCATGCTGCACGCCGGTTGACCCTGCGAGTGCAGTTACAATACTTGCCATCGACGGAAGCGTGGCAGAGTGGTCGATTGCAACGGTCTTGAAAACCGTCGACTCGCAAGGGTCCGTGAGTTCGAATCTCACCGCTTCCGCCAAAACTTCTGCAAAAACGCCCCTTTCGGGGCGTTTTTCATTTCTGCAGGCCATTGCAATACAAGGTTTTACAGCTCCCTTCTCTCTGATGCAAATTCAAGGCAGACTCCAGAACAAATCGGTAAAATCGTCAAAATGGAAACCAACAAAAGCCCCTTCGCCTCGGCATATTTGCGTTTTTTGCAATTGGCTCGTGCGGTGCAAGCCTTGCCGGAAGGTGACGAAATGGATGCCAACGAGTTGGCATTGCTGGAAGCCGTGGTCCTGCGCTGGCACGAAGACAAGCCCATGACCGTGCGTGAAGCCATCGGCTTGGACCGTCTGGGCTCACCCGCCACACTGCACAAGCGCATCACCCGCTTGCGCGAGAAAGACATGCTTGGCACCTTGAACCTCGAAGGTGACCGCCGCGCCAAATACCTGACCCCCACCCAGCGCAGTTTGGCGTATTTCGACCACCTCGGACAGTCCTTGACGCAGGTTCATCAAACGACACTGGCATGAGGTTTTCGTTACGCCACGCGGCAGAGGCAGCGGTCCTGAGCTTGATCAGCGCAGCCCTGTTTGCGGGGTTTTTTCGACTCAACGATTTGATCTTCTCTGCCCTGGAGCACAGCCAAGGCGTGAACTGGATTTTTCTGCCTGCCGGGTTTCGGGTCTTGCTGGTTCTGGGCATGGGTTTGCCAGGATGCTTGGGGATTTTTCTGGGCAATCTGTACCTGGATCAAACGAACCTGCTCAGTGCTGATCATGCGGGTATGACCTTGATGACCGCTGTGGTCTCCGGGTTCACACCGTGGGTGGTGATGAACGCCATGAAATACATGCACATGCTCGATGCCAGTCTGCAAAAGCTGACCCATCAACAACTGCTGAACTTCACCTTGCTTTATGCAGCTGCCAACGCGGTTTTTCACCAAATGACCTGGTCACTGGGCAATGCGACCGCTCACCAACCCTGGATCGAGGTTTGGCCCATGTTCACCGGTGATGTGCTGGGCGCGATGATCATGCTGTATGCATTCAAAGGCTTGTTGAACTTGTTCAAACAACGCTCATCCCGCAGCTTCTGACAAGAACAGCGCCTGCAGATCGCTCAGAAAATCAAAGCCCCTTTCCGTAGGCCATACGCGGTGCAAATCGCGATCAATCAGCCCCAAACGCTCGGCCTCCTGCAGGCCTTTTTGAATGCTGGTCATGGCCAGACCCGTGCGGTCGACGTAATCGCTCAGGACAAAACCTTCGCGCAAGCGCAGCGCGTTGAGCATGTATTCAAAAGGCAAGTCCTGGCGCGACACCTCGGTGCTCTGCGTGACCGGTTCGCCCTTCATGGCCTGCTGCATGTACAGCGCCGGTTCGCGGTAACGCACCTGACGCACGACCCGGTGCGCAAAACTCAGCTTGCTGTGGGCGCCCGCGCCAATGCCCAGGTAGTCGCCAAACTGCCAGTAGTTCAGGTTGTGCGCACACTGGTGCCCGGGCTTTGCATAGGCCGACACCTCGTAACGTGACAGGCCCTGGGCCGAAGTCAGCTCGGTGATGCGGTCCATCATCTCGTAGGCCAGATCGTCTTCGGGCAAGGTCGGTGGAAACTTGGCGAACACCGTGTTGGGCTCGATGGTCAGGTGGTAGATCGAGATGTGCGGTGGCGCAAACGCCAGCGCCGTCTGGATGTCTTGCGTCAAGTCGGCCAAGGTCTGCCCGGGCAAGGCGTACATCAGGTCCAGGTTGAAGGTGTCAAACACCTGCGCCGCTTCGGTCACTGCGGCCAGCGCCTGGTCGCGGTCGTGCACTCGGCCCAAGGCCTTCAAATGCGCATTGTCAAAACTCTGCACGCCGATCGACAAACGGGTGATGCCCGCCTGACGGAAGGCCTTGAAGCGGTCTTTTTCAAAAGTGCCCGGATTGGCTTCCATGGTCACTTCGGCATCGGGCGCCAAACGCACACGGGCGCGGATGCCACCGATCAACCGGTCGATGGCTTCAGGGTCAAACAAGCTGGGCGTGCCGCCCCCCAAAAACACCGTCTGGATGCTGCGCCCCCAGATCAGGGGCAAGCTCGCTTCGAGGTCGGCGAACAAGGCGTTGATGTAGGCGTCTTGCGTGGACGCCGCATCCTCGCCTGACCGGAACTCGTGCGAATTGAAATCGCAATACGGGCACTTCTTGAGGCACCAGGGCAAGTGCACATACAGCGACAGCGGCGGCAAAGCGTTGAGCTGCAGCACGCCCGGGCGCATGGCGTGAACCGGATCCAACGGGTTCATGCTGCTGCAGGGCTTGTGGGTGCGTCCAGCCAACGCTCGCGCATCAAGGCCAGCATGGCTTGCGCCGCGCGGCCTCGGTGGCTGTTGGCGTTTTTCACCTCCACCGGCAACTCGGCAAAGGTCTTGCCGAATTCGGGGATGAACATGATGGGGTCAAAGCCGAAGCCATTACTGCCCCGGCGTTCGCGGGCGATCTCGCCCACCACGCGGCCCACGGCGATCAAAGGCTCCGGATCGTCGGCACTGCGCACCGCCACCAGCGTGCTGACCATGGCCGCACGGCGCTGGTCCATGCCTTGCATCTGCTCGAGCAAGGCCGTCACGTTGTTGTCGTCGCTCTTGGCGTAGCCAAAGCGGGTGGCGTAATAGGCCGTGTCCACACCAGGCTGACCACCGAAGGCGTCCACACACAGGCCCGCGTCATCGGCCAAGGCGGGCAGGCCGCTCAGCTGGGCCGCATGGCGGGCTTTGGCCAAAGCGTTTTCCACAAAGGTGCGAAACGGCTCTTCGGCTTCCGGAATGTTCAGCTCGGACTGGCGCACCAGCGTCATGTTCAGCGGCGCGAACATGGTTTGCAGCTCGGCCAGCTTGCCCGCGTTGTTGGAGGCGAGGACGATCTTCATGGCTTCAGGCGCTGAAGGTCAGGGTCTTGGGTTCGTCGTGCGCCTGGGTTTGCAGGCGCACCAGCTGGGCAATGCCTTGTTCGGCCAAGGCTAGCATGCGGTCCATCTCGACGCGGGTGAACGCCACGCCCTCGGCGGTGCCCTGCACTTCCACAAAGTTGCCAGCGCCGGTCATGACCACGTTCATGTCGGTGTCGCAGGCCGAGTCTTCGGGGTAGTCCAGGTCCAGCAAGGCCGTGCCGTCTTTCAAACCCACCGAGATCGCCGCCACGCGGTCGATGATGGGGGATTCTTGCAGCTTGCCGGCGGCCATCAGCCAGGCCACCGCATCTTGCGCGGCCACAAAAGCGCCGGTGATGCTGGCCGTGCGGGTGCCACCATCGGCCTGCAATACATCGCAGTCCAGGTGGATGGTGCGCTCACCGAGCTTTTTCAGATCGAACACGGCACGCAACGAACGGCCGATCAGGCGCTGGATTTCCTGCGTGCGGCCGCTTTGCTTGCCGCGCGCGGCCTCGCGGTCGCCACGGGTGTGGGTCGCGCGGGGCAGCATGCCGTATTCGGCCGTGACCCAGCCTTCGCCGCTGCCTTTTTTGTGACCCGGAACTTTCTCTTCGACCGAAGCCGTGCACAGCACACGGGTCTGGCCAAACTCGATCAGCACCGAACCTTCAGCGTGGATGGTGTAGCCGCGGGTCATGCGCACAGGGCGCAAAGCATCGGCCGCACGGCCGGAACGAACATAAGTAGTCATGAGTGTGTCTTTTGCGAGTGGTGTGATGCTGGCGCAGCCAAGGGGTCTGGGCGAGTTTGCGATAATGCCCTGTTTCATGCTTTGCCAAGCCCCGTGGAGGGCCTGTTCAAGGCAATTGCCCCAAGCCGGTGTTCGGCCTGCGGCGCGAAGGAACCAGTTCAATGTCAGTTTACAGTATGACCGGCTACGCCAGCGTGCAGCACAGCACGCCGGTTGTGGACGGGGAAACCCCCGCCAGCACAGCGCCAGCGACCCGCCTGGGGCTTGAAATCCGCTCGGTCAACAGCCGCTTTCTGGACCTGAGTTTTCGCCTGCCCGAGGAACTGCGCCAGCTCGAACCGGGCCTGCGCGAGCTGATCACCCGCCAGATCAAGCGCGGCAAAGTCGAAGTGCGCGCCAGCCAGGACAGCGCCGATGGTGCTGCCTTGCAAGCGCCCAACCACCAGACGCTGCAAAAAATCGCCGCCCTGCAAGACAAGATCCAGGACTGGCTGCCCAAAGCCCGCGAGCTGAGCGTGGCCGATGTGCTGCGCATGAGCGCGGGCAGCCACAGCCAGGCCGCGCCCGACGAAGCCGCCTGGATGCAAGTGGCCAACCAGGCCATCGACGCCCTGCGTGAAGCCCGTGCCCGCGAAGGCGCTCGCCTGACCGAGATGCTCCAAGGCCACATTGGCCAACTGCGCGCCTTGGCCGAATTGGCCGGCCCGCTGGTACCCCAGCTGGTCGAGCAGCAACGCCAGCGTTTTTTGGAGCGCTGGAAAGACGCCATGGCCCTGGCCGACGGCAGCCATCTGCCCGAAACCGCCCAGGACCGGGCCCTGACCGAGGCCACCGCCTTTGCCATCCGCATCGACGTGGCCGAAGAGCTGACCCGCCTGCGCTCGCACTTGGACGAGATCTCGCGCCTGCTCACCAAGGGCGGCGACATCGGCAAACGCCTGGACTTCCTGATCCAGGAACTGCACCGCGAGGCCAACACCCTGGGCTCCAAATCGGCCGTGCTGGAGATGACCCGCATCTCTGTGGACATGAAAGTGCTGATCGAGCAAATGCGCGAACAAGTCCAAAACATCGAATAAAGCCCTCACCATGGAATACCCAGGAAACCTCTTTGTCGTGGCCGCCCCCAGTGGGGCAGGCAAATCCAGTCTGGTCAAAGCCCTGATGGAGCTGGATTCGGGCGTGCACCCCTCTGTCTCGCACACCACACGCGCCCCGCGCGGCCAGGAAAAGCATGGCCGCGAATACTTCTTCGCCTCGCAGCAAGAGTTTGACGCCATGGTGCTGGCAGATGCCTTTGTGGAGTGGGCCAATGTGCATGGCCAGCGCTACGGCACCTCCAAAAAGATGATCGAAGAGCGCATGAGCCAAGGCTCGGACGTGGTGCTGGAGATTGACTACCAGGGCGCCATCCAGATCAAGCAGATGTATGCCAACGCGGTGCTGATCTTCATCTTGCCCCCGAGCTGGGAAGAATTGCGCTCACGCCTGGAGCGCCGCGGTGAAGACGCGCCCGACATCATCGAGCTGCGCCTGAAAAACGCCGCCGTCGAGCTGGCCCAGGCCAAAGAATTCGACTTCGTTATAATCAACGAAGTTTTTGAGCGTGCTTTGTTCGACCTCAAAGCCATCGTTCATGCCCAAAGGCTCAAATACGTCGCCCAGCGAAGAGCCCGCGCTGACACATTCACGGCGCTCCATCTCGCCTAAATCTCTGAAGGAAACCACCATGGCCCGCATCACCGTTGAAGACTGCCTGGAACAGATCCCTAATCGCTTCCAATTGGTTCTGGCTGCCACCTACCGCGCTCGCATGCTCAGCCAAGGCCACACCGCCAAAATCGAGAGCAAGAACAAGCCTGGCGTGACAGCCTTGCGCGAAATCGCAGCGGGCAAAGTCGGCGTTGAGATGCTCAAACGCGTCGTCTGATCCGTCGCCCACCCGGTTCACGCCGGGTCTGCAAAAGCCCCAGCCATGGGGCTTTTTTTCGCCTGTTTCCCTCTGAGAACAGCGCTGCTTCAGTTACATTGATGCCATGAGCGCCGCCCTGCCCCCCACTTCTGCCACCGGTCACCACCGCCCCAAAGCGGTCAGCCCCGCCATGGCCAATGCAGCGGCGGCCAGCTTTGCGGCTTTGACAGCCCGCCTGGACTACCTGAGCCCGCAAGACGCAGACATGGTCCGCAAAGCCTACCGCTTTGCCGACGAGGCCCACCTGGGCCAGATGCGCAAGAGCGGCGAGCCCTACATCACCCACCCCATTGCAGTGGCCGCGCTGTGCACCGAATGGAAGCTCGACGCGCAAGCCCTGTCGGCCGCCTTGCTGCACGACGCCATGGAAGACTGCGGCGTCACCAAGTCCGAGCTGATCGAGCGCTTTGGAGCACCGGTGGCCGAGCTGGTGGACGGCCTGACCAAGCTGGAAAAACTGGAGTTCAACACCCGCGAAGAAAACCAGGCCGAGTCCTTTCGCAAGATGCTGCTGGCCATGGCCCGCGACGTGCGGGTCATCCTGATCAAGCTGGCCGACCGCACCCACAACATGCGCACCATGGGCGACATGCCGCGCAGCAAATGGGGGCGCATTGCGTCTGAAACCCTCGAAATTTACGCCCCGATCGCACACCGACTGGGCCTGAACCAGATCTACCGCGAGCTGCAAGACCTGTCTTTCAAGCACCTGCTGCCCTGGCGTTATGCGGTGCTGACCAAAGCCGTCGCACGCGCGCGCAACCGCCGCCGCGACCTGATCCAGAAAGTGCAAGGCGAGGTCGAGACCCTCTTCAAGCAAGCCGACATGGAAGTGCGCATCAGCGGGCGCGAAAAAACCCTGTACTCCATCTACAAAAAGATGGACGACAAGCACCTGAGCTTTGCACAGGTCACCGATATTTATGGCTTTCGGGTCATCGTGCCCACCGTGATCGACTGCTACACCGGCATGGGCTTGCTGCACCAGATCTACAAGCCCGTGCCCGGCAAGTTCAAGGACCACATCGCCATTGGCAAGGTCAACGGCTACCAGTCGCTGCACACCACTTTGGTGGGGCCTTCGGGTGTCAACGTCGAGTTCCAGCTGCGCACCGAAGCGATGCATCTGGTGGCCGAATCCGGCGTGGCCGCGCACTGGCTCTACAAAGAGCACAGCGCCGCCAGCGCCCAGTCCGAACGCCTGGGCACGCAGTGGCTGCAGTCGCTGCTCGACATACAGAACGAAACCCGCGACGCGGCCGAGTTCTGGGACCACGTCAAGGTGGACTTGTTCCCCGATGCGGTCTATGTCTTCACGCCCAAGAGCCAGATCATGGCCTTGCCACGTGGTGCCACGGTGGTGGACTTCGCCTACGCCATCCACAGCCGCGTGGGCGACCACGCCATGGCGGCCAAGATCAATGGCGAGCAAGTGCCGCTGCGCACCGAGCTGAAAAACGGCGATGTGATCGAAGTGATCACCGCGCCCGTGTCCGCCCCCAACCCCGCATGGCTGGGCTTTGTGCGCACAGGCCGTGCGCGCTCCAAGATCCGTCACCACCTCAAGACCATGGCCCAAACCGAGTCCATGGAACTGGGCGAAAAGCTGCTCAGCCAAGCCCTGCGGGCCGAAGGCATCGAGCAACTGCCCGGTGACGACGCGAAGATCCAGCCGCTGTGGGACAAACTGCTGCGTTTTACCGGCAACCGCAACCGCGCCGACTTGCTGATGGACATTGGCCTGGGCAAGCGCATCGCCAGCATTGTGGCCAAGCGCCTGGTGGTCTTGCTGGGCGAGTTGGGTCAAAAACCCGATGCCCTGCTCATGACGCGCGAACGTTTCACCGCGCACGAAAAAGTCTCGCAAGGCGCCATCACGCTGGACGGCAGCGAAAACGCCTCGGTGGTCTACTCGCCCTGCTGCCGCCCACTGCCCGGCGACGAGATCGTGGGCTACCTGGGTCGTGGTGAGGGCTTGGCCGTGCACACGCGCCAATGCCAAACAGCCCGCAAGCTGGAACACAAAGACAGCGAACGCTTCATTGGCGTCGAATGGTCCGACGAGCCGGTGCGCAACTTTGAAACCAGCATCGCGGTCACCGTGGTCAATGGCAAAGGCGTGCTGGCCCGGGTGGCTGGGGCTTTGGCCACCGCCGAGGCCGACATCGTGCACGTGGACATGGGCCACGAATCGCCCCAGGACACGGCCGATTTGCGCTTTGTGGTGGCCGTGCGCGATGTGGCCCACCTCGACAATGTGCTGCGCCAGCTCAAGCGCACACCGTCGGTCATCCAGGCCGAGCGGCAGCTGAACAAGGGCACCTCGCCCACTTGATGCGCGCCACTTGATACACACCGCGTGATGGGCGCTGCTTGATAGCTCCGGTTTGGTTTACCCCGCCTCGGCGGGGTATTCAACGTCCAGCACCTCGATCAGGATCACCCCTGAAGGCGTCACCAACTTCAGTTCATCGCCCACACGCGACTTGAGCAAGGTGCGGGCAATCGGCGAGATCCAGCTGACCTGCCCCTGCAGACTGTCGGCTTCGTCGATGCCCAAGATGGTGACGGTGCGCTCCACACCGCTGCCCTCCACATACGTGACCGTGGCGCCAAAGAAGACCTGCTCACTGCCATGGTGTACCGAGGGGTCGACCACCTCGGCCACTTCCAGCCGTTTGGTCAAAAATCGGATGCGGCGGTCAATTTCACGCAGGCGCTTTTTGCCGTAAAGGTAGTCGCCGTTTTCCGAGCGGTCGCCGTTGCTGGCAGCCCAGTGCACGATCTCCACCACTTTGGGGCGTTCGACATCGATCAGCTCAAACAACTCGGCACGCAGACGGGCATAGCCCGCAGGCGTCATGTAATTGCGCGTACCGCTGGGCAATGCAGGCAAGCCCGGAGCGTCGTCATCGTCTTGATCGGTCTCTTGGGTGAATGCTTTGCTCATGACGTGCTGGCCAATGGTGCGAAATGTGGGGGGCCACAAAGAGAAAAAGCCCACAACTTTCGTTGTGAGCTTTTCAATATGGTGCGGCTGGCAGGAATCGAACCCACGACCCCTTGGTTCGTAGCCAAGTACTCTATCCAGCTGAGCTACAGCCGCGCTATGCATTGAATTATAGCGGCATTTTTTGCCGCTTTCGGGCAGCGGCCAAAATTATTGCCAGGAAACGGCCGACATGTCGTTGGCAAAGACCGGCGAGCTGGACCAGAGCCCTTTGAGGCCTTTGCGGTACACCGCCGTGTTGGAGGCATTGAACAGGAAGACGTTGACCGCATCCTGCGCAATCAGGCGCTGCATGTCGCCAAACAGCTTGGTGCGCTCTTTGCCAGATGCTTCCGAGTGCTTGGCTGCCAGATCGCGGAAAGCCTTGCTGTCGTAGCCCCAGTAGTAGTTGGGGTTGGCGTAGTTCATGTAGTCCAGCGGCTCCACATGGTTGATCACCGTCAGGTCAAAGTTGCCCTTGAAGGTGCCGCCCAGCCACTGGGCCCATTCCACGTTTTCGATTTTGGCGACGATCCCCACTTTGGCCAGCTGCGCCGCCAGGATCTCGCCGCCCTTGCGGGCATAAGGCGGTGGTGGCAGCGTCAAGGTCACGTTCAGCGGGGTTTGCACACCGGCTTCTTTGAGCAAGGCCTTGGCTTTTTCAGGATCGTAGGCGTACAGGCCACTCAACTCCACATAACCGGCATCGGTTGGGGCCATGTGGCTGCCGATCGGCTTGGCCAGGCCTTCAAACACGCCGTCGATGAAGGCTTTCTTGTCGATCGCATGCGACAGCGCACGGCGCACGCGCACGTCGTCAAACGGCTTTTTACGGTTGTTGATGGTCATGATGCCCTTGCCGGCTGTGCTGCCGACTTCCACCACAAAACGCTTGTCGGCCTGGAACTGCTTGAGGCTCTGGGGCGACTGAAAGCGTGGCATGCCGTCAATGTCACCGGCCAGCAGCGCAGCGACTTGCGCAGCCGAGTCGTTGATGAATCGGAATGTGACCTTCTTGATCTTGATGGCCGCAGGATCGCGGTAGGTGTCCGACTTGGACAGCGTCACCGCCGAGCCCTTGGCCCAATTGTCCAGCTTGTAGGGGCCGGTGCCCACCGGCTTGGTGGCGGCATTGGCAGCGCTGTTGGGATGCAGGATCACCGCCGTGTTCTCGCCCATGCGGAACAAAAAGTTGCCGTCCGGGTTGTTGAGCACCAGCACCACGGTGTATGCATCGGGGGTCGAGATGTGGCTGATGTTGCTGAACACCGCACCCTTGGCCTTGTTGGTACTCTTTTCGGCTTTGGCGCGTTCAAAGCTGAACTTCACGGCTTCGGCATCGAAGGCCGAACCGTCCGAGAACTTCACGCCTTTGCGCAGCTTGAAGGTGAAGGCCTTGCCGTCGGCGTCCATTTTCCAGCTCTCGGCCAGCAGGGGCGACACCGAGCCGTCCACGTTGATCTTGGTCAGGCCTTCAAGGATGTTGTAGTGCACGATCTCGCCAATCGCCGCTGCCGGGGCCATGGTCGGGTCCAGGCTGGTGGGCTCCAGGATCATGCCCAGCACCACGGTGTCCTTGCGCGTTTGCGCCTGGGACAAAGCGGGCGTCAAGGCCAGACTGGCCGTGGCCAAAAGGGCCACCGAACAGGCCCCCAGCCAGCGGCGAGAAATGGATCGGTCAAATTTCATCTTGGCTCCTCAATGGGGCGGCTCCCATGACCGGGCACCGCCGATAACAAGGCCCGAGTGTAGGCGTGTTGGGGCTGTTTGAATATCTGCTCGGCCGATGCGTGCTCCACCACGTGTCCCGATTGCAACACCAGCACATCGTCACACATCAGCTTGACCACGGCCAGGTCGTGGCTGACGAACAAATAACTCAGGCCATAGCGGTCTTGCAGGTCCATCATCAGGTTCAAAACCTGTGCCTGCACCGACACATCGAGCGCACTGACCGGCTCATCGGCCACGATCAAGGCCGGGCGGGTAATCAAGGCCCGGGCAATCGCGATGCGCTGGCGCTGTCCGCCCGAAAATTCATGCGGGTATTTGTCCAGATCGGCGCTTCGGAGCCCAACTTCGCTCAGAGCCAGTTCAGCCCGCTCGCGCAGCTCGGCCCGGCTCAAAGGGCCACCTGTGGACAAGCACGCCAGCGGCTCGGCCACGATGTGCAGCACCTTCTGGCGCGGGTCCAACGAGCCATACGGGTCCTGAAACACCATTTGGAAACCACTGCGCGCACGGCGCAAATCGGCTGCGCTCAGCGCATGCAGGTCCACGCCATTCATCAACACCTGGCCGGTGGTGGGCACATCGAGCGCCATGACCAAACGCGCCAAGGTCGACTTGCCCGAGCCCGACTCGCCCACCACGCCCAGGCTTTGGCCGGCCTGCAAGGTGAAGCTCACGTCCGACAAAGCCTGCACATGCGCAGGCGCAGACCACAGCGCGGTGCGGGGCAAGGCAAAATTTTTGCCCACATGGCGAACGTCCAGCAAAGGCGTTGTGCTCATGACAGGCTCCAGCGCGGGCAGCTGACGCGGTGTTCTGGCGTGCCAGCGGTCTGAGGCGCGATGGCCAGCACTTCGGGTGGCGCCTCGCCGCAAGACACCGCCGCCTTGGGGCAACGGTCTGCAAACGCGCAACCCGCTGGCAAATCCACCAAATCAGGCACGCTGCCTGCAATGGTGGTCAAGCGGGTGCCACGGGCTAGGCCCAAGCGGGGCCTTGCCGCAAACAAGCCCTGGGTGTAGGGATGCGCCCTGTGTGCAAACAGCTCGGGCGTGGTCGCGCTCTCGACCACCGCGCCGCCATACATGACCATCACCCGCTCGACCTGGTCGTGCATCAGACCCAGGTCGTGGCTGATCAGCAGCAGGCCCATGCCGTCTTCGCGTACCAGCTGCTGAATCAGCGCCAGCACTTCTTTTTGCACCGTCACATCCAGCGCCGTGGTCGGTTCGTCGGCAATCAACAAGTCCGGGCTGCACGCCAAGGCGATGGCGATCATCACCCGCTGACGCTGTCCGCCAGACAACTGGTGCGGGTAAGCATCGAGCCGTTCGCGGGCGCGGGGCAATTGCACGCGCTCCAGCAGCTCCAACGCACGGGCTTTAGCCTGGGCCGCCCCCATGTTCTGGTGCAAGCGCAAAGGTTCGGCAATTTGCCGCCAGATCGGGTGCAAAGGGTTGAGCGCCGTCATCGGCTCCTGAAAAATCATGGCCATGCGGGCGCCGCGCAACTGGCACAGCTGCGGCTCGGACATGCCCACCAGCTCGGTGCCGTTCAAACGCATGGAGCCGCTGACTTGCGCACGCTCGGGCAACAAGCCCATCAGCGCCAGCGCGGTGAGCGATTTGCCGCAACCACTTTCGCCAATCAGGCCCAGCGTCTGGCCCTTGGCCATGCTGAAAGACACGCCGCGCAAAGCCTGCGCCCAACCCCGCGCCGTGGGCAAGCCCACGCGCAAATCCTTCACGTCCAACAAGGTGGGTGTCATCTTTGTCTGGCCAATCGCGGGTCGAGCAAATCGCGCAAACCATCGCCCATCAGGTTCAGGCCCAGCACCGCCAAAGCGATGGCCACGCCCGGGTACACCGCCAGCAGCGGGGCCTGGAACATTTGCGATTGCGCCTCGTTGAGCATGCGGCCCCAGCTCGCTTGCGGGGGCTGTGTACCCAGGCCCAGATAAGACAGCGCCGCCTCGGCCAGAATGGCGATGGCGAACTGGATGGTGGCCTGCACGATCAGCACGCTCACGATGTTGGGCAACACATGGTCGAAGGTGATGCGCCACGGCCCTTTGCCCGCCGCGTGCGCGGCCAAGGTGTAGTCACGCGACCACACCGCCTGCGCCGCGCCCCGCGTGATGCGTGCGAACACCGGGATGTTGAAAATGCCAATCGCCGCAATGCTGACCACCAGGCCAGGGCCATAAATCGCCGTGAGCATGATGGCCGAGAGCAAGGCCGGAAAGGCAAAAGTGAAGTCCGCTGCCCGCATGACCAGCTCCTCCACCCAGCCGCGCCGCGCCGCAGCCAGCAAACCCAGTGGCACGCCCGCACCCAAGCCGATGCCCACCGCAATGAAGCCCACCAACAAAGAGTTCTGGCTGCCCACCAGCAACAAGGATGCGATGTCGCGGCCCAGGCTGTCGGTGCCCAGCCAATGCGCGGCACTGGGCGAGGCCAGTTTGTTCGGAATGTCGATGTCCCCCACCGGGTAAGGCGACCACAGCATCGACAGCAATGCACTCACAATCAGCAAAGCCACCATGCACCCGCCCACCACAAAGCTGGGGTGCCGCCGGGCACGTGACCAAAAGCCTTGTTCAGCCATGGGCCACCTTGAGCCGTGGATCGATCCACGCATACAACACGTCGATGGCGAAGTTGATCAGGATCACCAGGGCCGACAGCAGCATCACCACGTCGCGCACCACGATCAGGTCGCGGTTGGCAATGGCCTGAAAAATCAGCCGCCCGATGCCGGGCAAGACAAATACGTTCTCGATCACGATGGCGCTGGTGATCAGATTACCAAACTGCAAGCCCATCACCGTCAGCACCGGGATCATGGCGTTGCGCAGCACATGGCCCCACAAGACCTGCCGCCGCGACAATCCCTTGGCCCGTGCAGTGCGCACAAAGTCTTCGCGCAAGGTGTCCAGCACCGCCGAACGCGTGACCCGTGTGAGGATGGCCGTCTGCACCGCCGCCAACGCCATGGCCGGCAGCACCAGCGCTTTCAGGGCCTGCCACACACCGCCACCGCTGTCTTCGGTCCAACCCGGAAAGCCACCCGCGCTCACCCACTGCAGGTGCACCGCAAACAGCAAGATCAGCAAGATCGCCAGCCAGAAGTTCGGCAAGGCCAGCCCCAGCTGGCTGAGCGTCATCACGCCCACATCGCCCGCCTTGTTTTGTTGAGAGGCCGCATAAATGCCCATGCTCAGCGCCACGGCCACGGTGAGCGCCATGGCCATCACGGCCAAAGGCAAGGTGACCTGCATGCGCTCCGCCATGAGCTCGGCCGTGGGAGTGTCATAAGAGATGCTGATGCCGGTTTGCCCCTGCAGCAAGCCGCTCATCCAGCGGGCGTAGCGCAAGGGTGCGGGCTGGTCCAGGCCCAGTTTTTCTTCCATTGCAGCAATGGATTCGGCGGTGGCGGTCTCGCCCAGAATGACTTGCGCCGCATTGCCCGGCAACAGCTCCAGCACGGCAAACACGATGACCGAGGTGGCCACCAGGGTCAGTGCAAAACTGATCAGTCGTCTGAGAATGAATAATGACACGCTCTCGCCTAAGATGAATGACCGCCGACAACACGAGTTCGACATGACATCGCCAAAGATTGTAAACACCGCCACCGGCTCCATCGTGGACGTGCCGGGCCTGCAAGTGGGTCATTTCACGCACAGCCAGCGCCTGACCGGCTGCTCGGTCGTGCTGGCCCCCGCCGGGGCTGTGGGTGCGGTCGATGTGCGCGGCGCCGCCCCCGGCACCCGCGAGACCGATTTGCTCGACCCCTCCAACCTGGTCGAGCGGGTGCATGCCGTGCTGCTCAGCGGCGGCAGCGCCTTCGGACTGGACGCGGCCAGTGGCGTGATGCGCTGGCTCGATGAACACGGCATCGGCTTGGAAACCGGCTATGGCCGCGTGCCCATCGTGCCGGCTGCGGTGTTGTTCGACTTGCCTGTGGTGCGCCCTGGCGACAAGCCGGGCATCCGACCCGATGCCGACGCCGGTTATGCCGCCTGCCAGGCCGCCTCCAGCCACATGCCCGCCGCAGGCAATGTGGGCGCAGGGGCCGGAGCCAGTGTGGGCAAGCTGTTTGGCCTGAACCGCGCCATGAAAGGCGGCATCGGCAACGCCAGCGTGCGCGTGGGGCCTTGGGTGGTTGGCGCTCTGGTGGCTTGCAATGCGATTGGCGATGTGCTGGACCCGGTCACCAGCCAAGTCATCGCAGGCGCCCGCACGGCAGACGGCCAAGGCCTGCTGGACACCCAAGCGGCCTTGCTACGAGGCGAGCGCAGCACCCGCCCCATGCCCGGCACAAACACCACCATTGGCGTGGTGGCCACCAACGCCACCTTGAGCAAAGCACAAGCCCAGCGCCTGGCCGTCAGCGCCCATGACGGCTTGGCCCGCAGCATCCGCCCCGCCCACACCACGCTGGACGGTGACACCTTGTTTGCATTAGCCACCTGTAGCGAAACGACTGCGCCCGATTTGATGCTGCTGACCGTGATGGCCGCCGAGGCCACGGCCCTGGCCACGGTGGATGCGATCTGCCAGGCGCGGGAGATTGAAACGACTTTGGGGGTGTTGCCTGCGGCCCGTGAATGGCTTTAATTCGCGGTGAATTTGAAAGCCGGAGGCCCCCCCGAAAACAAGACGCCACTGTTGGTGCTGAACACTTCAGCACCCCAAGAATAGTTGTAACTTACTCCGAAGTTGGTCGTCTGAGCAGTCACAACCAGCGGCGCAGACAAGGTATAGACCGCCCCCAAAGTCACAATCGTTCCCATGCTGTCTCGCGCACCCGATGCAGGGAGTTTGTAGGCGGCGTCCATCAGGTAGCCCTTCAAGTTGACGTTTTGCTGAGATCCCACGTTTGAAAAGCTGGCCGTGGCCGAAAAAGGGCCAGTGCCACCCAAGCTGTTCAACTCGGTCATCACAGCTTGACCTGCCGTGGATGAGTTGCCACACGACGAGGCCGCAGTGGGCACGCTTGCGCTGTAGGCATAAGTGCTGGCATTACCGCTCCAGCAATAGATGCCTCTGGAACCATCGGTCCCCGTCTGGACACTGGCAAATTGCTTGGAAATTTTGATGGTGTCACGCGGCTTCAACTCAAGATAAGCGTGCGAGTACGAATTGCTGGGGGGCCTTGTGAACGTACCCGGCGGTGTGACGCCAGACGTGATGTTGGCCTTGTTGATGGTTGTGATCCCACCCGCGGTGTTGCTCAACACCTGAACACACGCCGCCAAATTGATGGCCGAGCTGGTGGTCGGCGCACCGGGCTGAGCGGTGCACAGGTATATTTTATTGATGGTCAACTGCTTTTCATCGGGTTCGGTGTAGCAGGCCGGTAAATTGGGAAAGTCGATGGGTGATGGACATGCAGCAGGCGTTTGCGCCCAAGCAAGATGGGGCGAAAAATAGAAAAATGCACCGAGCAAAGCCAATGAAATTTTCAACATATCAGTACCCCGTCACCGTCACAGTAAATGAATTTTCGGGTGCAGCAGAAGTCCCCCCACCTCCACCGCAAGCTGACAAAAGTGCGAACAAGAATGTCGTTAGGATTATTTTGAGTGTCTTCAATCGGGGCATAGAAACCTTTGTAGAAATCGACACCACGCCTTGAAAATCGATAGGTATTGGAGCCCATGAAAGTCAAGTGAATGTCAATTCACATCATTGGACAGGTTCCGTCCAAAGCGTGTCGCTTCTGGGTCATGACGTCAGCTGAATCATGACCTGTGCGCATCACGTTGACCATACAGCAGAGGAAAGCAAGGACTTGTGACTGGTCTCTTTGCAAAATGGTAGGTTGCAAGCGTTATACAGAGGTGTGGAAGCAAATGTGGAAGCAAGGTTCATTCACATTGACCAAGCTGCAGAAAATTAATCTGGGACGCGTGTAAGACAAGTCAATTCTGCTAGCCGGGTATAGACTGGTAGAGGATTTTCCCATTTTCATTCGGAGGTCAAAGATGTTTTATTTGCGGTGTGGAGTTCTTGTGTTGTTGCAACTGGTAGGTAGCTATGCCATGGCTGATTTGTCGATTATTTCGTCCACCGGTGTCTCAAGCATCATGCAAGACTTGATCCCTGCGTATGAGCGCGAAACCGGGCAACGGGTGACCATCAGCTACGACACATCCAACATCATCATCGATCGACTCAAACGTGGCGAGAGTGCAGACCTTGTCATCTTGACTGGCCCCTTGATTGAAAGCTTGAGCCAGCAAGGTCGGCTCCAAGCAGGCACGCGCACCGACATGGCCAAATCAGGCATTGGCGTTGCAGTGAAAACGGGTGCGCCGCGCCCAGACATCAGCAGCGTTGGGGCTTTCAAACAGACCTTGTTGGATGCGCCCTCTGTGGCTTACACAGGCACAGGCGCCAGTGGACAGTATTTTGCTGGTTTGGTTGAAAAAATGGGCATCGGCGCAGAAGTCAAACAAAAAGCCAAAGTTCCGACTGGCGGGTTGGTGGCCGAGTTAGTGGTCAAGGGCGATGCAGCGTTGGCCATTCAAATGATCAGCGAACTCAAAGCCGTGCCGGGTACCGACTATGTGGGGCCTCTACCCGCACCCATGCAGTTGTATACCGTGTTCTCTGCAGGCTTGATGTCGCAAGCCAAAGACCCGGTCGCAGCCAAGTTGATGCTGGACTTTATGAAGAAGCCCCAAGCTCAAGCGATTTACCGAGCCAAAGGTATGGAGACGGATTGAGGGTTATTGTTCGGTTCAGTGGCTTTGTGACGCACGAATGCACGTCCCCCCATTGAGTAGGCATTCGTCAAACCTGAAGACAAATATGTCATTGCCAAAAGCTTTTGGGGCATGGATAAGTCTGACCTCGACGAGGTTCTTGCAGAATATGCTTCAGATGAGGAAAAGTATTCTTACTAGACGTTCAGAATGAAAAAAAGCCACTGACCGAAATCAGTGGCTTTTCCATTTGTTGGTAGGGCGTGACAGACTTGAACTGTCGACCAAAGGATTCTGGTTTGTGTAGCTTTCACTACTCCCTGGACTATGCCTTCACCATTGCTTGCGCTTTAGGTGGACGCCGTCTAGTCTCTACACGTTCAGGGTGCTTTCGCACCTAGCTTCGCTCGGCATTGGCGTATGCATCACTGCACTTAGCTTTCACCGAATTTGACGTCATTCACACGAAGAGTTTCCTACCTCGGTGCACAATTTTCATGAGTCCTCTGCTCTAACCAACTGAGCTAACGCCCCTTAAAACATATTGATTCTAGGCTCAAGACCACTCCAACTTCACTGCTCAAATTTTCAGCAAAGTGTGGAAGCGGTGTGGAAGCAAAATTTGACAACTGTGGCGCTGTAACCTGTTGATTTCGTTGAGGATTTGCAAACAACTTAAGTTCTTAAATTGTTTATGAGTCCTCTGCTTTAACCAACTGAGCTATCGCCCCCACCGAAGTCACCGATTGTAGTGGGCTTGGAGGACTTATTTGGACTGGCTCAGTGCGTTGCTGACCAGGCGCGAGGTGATGTTGACGATCTGGATCATGCGGTCATAGGGCATGCGGGTCGGGCCGATCACGCCCAGGGTGCCGACGATCTGACCATCGACTTCGTAGGGCGAGCTGACGACCGACAGCTCCTGCATGGGTACGATCTGGCTTTCGCCGCCGATGTAAATGCGCACGCCTTCGGCCTGGCTGGACACGTCGAGCAAGCGCATGAGCTGCGTCTTTTGCTCGAACAGCTCAAACGCCCGGCGCAAATGCCCCATGTCGCTGGAGAAATCGCTCACCGACAGCAAATTGCGTTCGCCCGAAATGACCACCTCGTTGTGGTCATCGGCCATGGCTTCCGAGCTGACCTGAACCGCCGCCTGCATCAAGGTGGCGATCTCGCCTTGCAGGCTGACCAACTCTTGCTGCACGCGGCTGCGCACCTGCTCGATGGCCATGCCCGCGTAATGCGTGTTCAGGTAATTGGAGGTCTCGATCAACTGGCTTTGCGAGTAATCGGTCTCGGTGAACAAGATGCGGTTTTGCACATCGCCTTCGGGCGAGACGATGATCACCAGCAAACGCCGCTCAGACAAGCGCAGGAATTCGATGTGCCGGAAAACCGAGGCGCGCTTGGGCGCCATGACCACGCCCACAAACTGCGACAGGCTCGACAGCAAATTGGCCGCACTGGCAATCACCTTCTGGGGTTGATCGGGCGTCAGCGCCGGGGCCTGTAGTCCGCTGCGGTCCACCGTGAGCATGGTGTCCACAAACAGGCGGTAACCCCGTGTGGTCGGAATACGCCCGGCCGAGGTGTGGGGGCTGGCGATCAGGCCCAGCTCTTCCAGGTCGGCCATCACGTTGCGGATGGTCGCGGGCGACAGGTCCAGCCCAGAGGCTTTGGAGAGCGTGCGCGAGCCCACCGGTTGGCCATCCGCGATGTAGCGTTCCACCAGGGCTTTGAGCAATAACTTGGCACGATCGTCGAGCATCGTGCCATTTTAATGATGTAATTTGCGCATGAGATCCCAATTCCGTCACGTTGCGCTGTTTGGCAAGTACCACACGACCACCCAGGGCGGTGCGCTGGAGAATTCACGCCGTGCTTTGGACGACGTGGCCCAGTTCTTGACCAGGCAAGGCTGCGATGTGGTGCTGGACAAAGAAACCGCACTGCACACCGGGCTCAACCAATACCCCATGCTGGAGATGGCCGACATTGGCACCCAGTGCGATCTGGGCCTGGTGATTGGCGGCGACGGCACCATGCTGGGCATCGGTCGCCAAATGGCACGTTTCAACTTGCCGTTGATGGGCATCAACCAGGGGCGGCTGGGCTTCATCACCGACATCCCCCTGCAAAGCTACCAGGATGTGTTGCGCCCCATGCTGCAGGGCCACTACCAGACCGAAGACCGCAGCTTGCTGCAAGCCCACGTGCTGCGCGACCAACGCATGGTCTTCAGCGCCTTGGCCATGAACGACGTGGTCGTCAACCGCGGCGGCACCTCGGGCATGGTCGAGCTGCGGGTCGAAGTCGATGGCCGCTTTGTCTCCAACCAGCGCGCTGACGGCCTGATCATTGCCACGCCCACGGGCTCCACCGCTTACTCGCTGTCGGTTGGTGGCCCGCTGATGCACCCGGCCATTGGTGGCTGGGTCATGGCCCCCATTGCACCGCACACCTTGTCCAACCGCCCGATCGTGTTGCCTGAGTCCTCCGAAATCAGCATCGAGATCGTGGCCGGGCGCTATGTGAGCGCCAATTTCGACATGCAATCGCTGGCCGACCTGACCTTGGGAGACCGGATCATGGTCCAACGCTCGGAGCACACGGTGCGCTTTTTGCACCCCGAGGGCTGGAACTACTTTGACACGCTGCGCAAAAAAATGCACTGGAACGAGGGAGCCTGACCTGCCGTGGCACTGACGCACATCACCCTGCGCGATTTTGTGATCGTGCGCGAACTGGAACTGGACCTGAACACCGGTTTTGGCGTCCTGACGGGCGAGACCGGTGCGGGCAAATCCATCCTGATTGACGCTTTGCAGCTGGCCCTGGGTGCCCGCGCCGAGACCAGCGTGGTGCGCGAAGGTGCCAGCCGCTGCGAAGTCTGCGCCGAGTTCGAGTCCACACCCGCTGTGGCGGCCTGGCTGCACGAAGCCGGTTTCGAAAACGACGCTGCCTTGCTGCTGCGCCGCACCGTGGACAGCACCGGCAAAAGCCGCGCCTGGATCAACGGCAGCCCCGCCACCGCCACACAGCTGCGCGAGCTGGGCGAGCACTTGCTCGACATCCACGGCCAGCACGCCTGGCAAAGCCTGACCCGACCCGACGCGGTGCGCGGCCTGCTCGACGCCTACGCGGGCATCGACACCCGCCCCCTCAAAACCGCCTGGCAGGCCTGGCGCACGGCCCAACAAACCCTGGCCGATGCCCGGCAAGCGCAAAGCACCCTGGCCAACGAGCGCGAACGCCTGGCCTGGCAAATCGGTGAGCTGGACAAGCTCAAGCCCGCCGCTGGCGAGTGGGAAGACATCAGCACCCAGCACAGCCGCCTGGCCAACGCGCAAGCCCTGATCGATGCGGCCAACGAGGCCACCGTGCTGCTCGAAGGCGACGACGATGGCGGCGCCCTGCGCCAGCTGTCGCGCGCCATCCAGAGCCTGCAAGCGCTGGGCCATGTGGAGCCCGAATTCAACGCCCTGGCCGAGGTGCTGCTGTCGGCCCAGGCCCAGGCCGAAGACGTGGCCCACAGCCTGCACAGCTACCTGCGCAAGACCGACCTGGACCCGCAAACACTGGCCGAACTGGACGAGCGCATGGGCCTGTGGCTCTCGCTGGCCCGTCGCTACAAAAAGACCCCCGAAGAGCTGCCACAGGTGCTGGTTCAATGGCGCGAAGAGCTGGCCCGGCTGGACGCCGCTGCCGATCTGGACGCACTGGACAAAGCCGAACAAGCCGCGCGCCTGGCCTGCCTGCAAGCGGCGCAACAGGTTTCGACCCAACGCCAAAAAGCCGCCAAGCCTCTGGCCCAAGCCGTCACGGCCGCCATGCAGCAATTGGGCATGCAAGGTGGCCGCTTTGAAGTCAGCCTGCAAACGCTGGACGCACCCGCACAACACGGCCTGGAAGAGGTGAGTTTTCTGGTCGCTGGCCACGAAGGCAGCACACCGCGCCCCGTGGGCAAAGTCGCCTCGGGCGGCGAGCTCTCGCGCATCGCGCTGGCCATTGCGGTGACCACCAGCGAGCTGGGCGAAGCGGGCACCTTGATCTTTGACGAGGTCGACTCCGGCGTGGGCGGCGCCGTGGCCGAGACCGTGGGTCGCCTGATGAAACAACTGGGCCAACACCGCCAGGTGCTGGCCGTGACCCACCTGCCCCAGGTGGCCGCCTGTGCCGACCACCACCTGCTGGTGAGCAAAGCCGCTGCCCAAGGCCAGGTCAGCAGCCAGGTGCGTGCGGTCAGCGGCGAAGAACGCGTCAGCGAAATTGCCCGCATGCTGGGCGGCGAAAAACTCTCGGCCACCACCTTGGCCCATGCCCGCGAAATGCTGGGCACACCCCAAAACTGAACATGGACATCATCTTGATCACCGGCATGTCCGGCTCCGGCAAATCGGTGGCGCTGCACGCCCTGGAAGACGCCGGTTATTACTGCGTGGACAACCTGCCGCCCGAGTTGTTGATCCCTTTTGTCAAACTCGAAGAGCAGCAAAGCGAGAAACGGTTGGCCATCGCCATCGACGTGCGCAGCGCCAACTCGCTGCACCTGATGCCCGAGCAAATGGCCATCCTGCGCGACATGGGCATGACGGTGAAGTCGCTGTTTCTTGACTCGTCATCCGACACGCTGATGCGCCGCTATTCCGAGACGCGCCGCAAACACCCGCTGTCCGGCGGTGACAAACCGCAAAACGACAAAGACCTGGCCGAGACCATCGCCTTCGAGCGCGAGTTGCTGTCCGATCTGCGCGAACGCGCCCACGTGATCGACACCAGCTTGCTGCGTTCGGCCCAGCTGCAAACCTATGTCAAAACCATGGTCAGCGCTCCGTTTGCGCAACTGACGCTGGTGTTCGAGTCCTTCGCCTTCAAGCGCGGCATCCCGACCGATGCGGACTACGTGTTCGACGTGCGCATGCTGCCCAACCCGCACTACGAAAGCGCTTTGCGGCCCCTCACCGGCATGGATGAGCCCGTGCAAGCGTATTTGCGTCAGTCGGAAGAGTTTGTGCAAATGCAGCTGCAAATCGAAGGCTTTCTGGCGCAATGGATTCCCACCATCGAGCGCGATCACCGCAGCTACCTGACGGTGGCCATTGGTTGCACCGGCGGGCAGCACCGTTCGGTCTTCATGGTCGAGCAGTTGGCACAAAGCTTTGGCAAACGCTGGCTCACGCTCAAACGCCACCGCGAACAAGACGGCAAATGACCCCGGGACGGTAAACTCGTCGGTTTTGAATCTTCATACCGGCCATGTCCCACTACCACCTCTACGCCATCGGCAACGCCCTGGTCGACACCGAATACGAAGTCTCTGACGAACTGCTGGCTGCCATGGGCGTCAGCAAGCGGCACATGACGCTGATTGATACCGCACAACGCGCCGAACTGCTCGGCCATGTACAAGGCCTGCACGCCCGCCGCACCGGTGGCGGCTCGGCAGGCAACACGGTGGTGGCGCTGGCCCAGCTGGGCGGCAAGGCGTTTTATTCGTGCCGCGTGGCCGACGATGAACTGGGCGCGTTCTACAGCCAAGACCTGCAAAACAATGGCGTGGCCACCAACCTGAGCCACACCGCTGCGCAAGCAGGCCAGACCGGCAGCTGCATGGTGCTGGTCACGCCCGATGCCGAGCGCAGCATGTGCACCTTCCTGGGCGCCACCTCGCAACTGGACGCCAGCGCCCTGCACCCACACGACATTGCAAAGTCAAAAATTTATTACATGGAAGGCTACCTGGCCGCTTCGCCCACGGGCCTCGAAGCCGCTGTGAAAGGTCGCCAAATCGCCATTGAACACAAGGTGCAAACCGCGTTGACCCTGAGCGATGTGAGCATGATCAACTTCTGCCGCGCAGGCCTGGAAGCCATGATTGGCGACGGTCTGGACTACCTGTTCGCCAACGAAGAAGAAGCGCAAACCTGGTGCGGCACGACCGATCTGGACGCCATCATTGGCCAGCTGTCGCAGCTGGCCACCACGGTCTGCCTGACACGCGGCCCCAAAGGCTGCATCGTGGTGCAAGGCGCTCAGCGCATCGAAGTACCCGCCGTGCCCACCAAAGCCGTAGACACCAACGGTGCAGGCGACATGTTTGCCGGGGCCTTCCTGTACGGCATCACCCACGGCCAAAGCCCGGCACAAGCCGCAGCCCTGGCCAACCGCGCTGCCGCTGCCGTGGTGGGCCAGCATGGCAACCGCCTGACCTCCGCCCAACTGCAAGGCATTGCGGCCCAAGCCACCCAGGCTTAAGTCTGGATCAGGCCATCCACCACCTGGATGGTCTTGTCGCAACGCTGGCCCAGCTCGGGGTTGTGCGTGACCAGCAGCACGGTGGTGCCCTGCTCCTGGTTGATGCGCCGCAGCAGCGCAAACACCGCGTCGGCACTCTTGGTGTCCAGATTGCCGGTGGGCTCATCGGCCAGCAGCAAAGCCGGGTTCATGGCCAAGGCCCGTGCCAGCGCCACGCGCTGCTGCTGCCCGCCGCTCATGTTGCCGGCCATGTTGTTCTTCCAGGGCGTCAGGCCCACGCTCTCCAGCAAGGCCTCGGCCCGCTCCTGCATCGCCCGATTCGGAAAACCCGCTGCACCCAGCATGGGCAGCATCACGTTCTCCAGCGCCGTGAAAGCCGAAATCAGGTGGTGGTACTGGAACACAAAGCCAATGTGGTGCCCGCGCAAACGGGTCAGGGCTTGGTCGGCCAAGCGCGTGGTTTCTTCGCCTGCCATCTGCAGCAGGCCAGAGGTCGGCCGGTCCAGCAATCCGATGATGTTGAGCAAGGTGCTCTTGCCCGAGCCCGACGGCCCCATCACCGCGCAAAAGTCGCCCCGGTGCAGCGTCAGGTCAATGCCGTGCAGCACCTCGGTCTCGATGCCGGTGCCCACATTGAAGGCCTTGCGCACGCCCTGCAGCTGCACCACCACATCCTGCCTGGGATCAGCCATGGATCGCCTCCACCGGGTCCAAACGGGCCGCCCGCAAAGCCGGCGCATAAGCAGCGGCCAGCCCAGTCACCGTGGCCAGCCCCAGGGCCATGGCAAACAGCTTCGGGTCCAGCACCAGTGGAAACAGCGGCGTGCCATCGGCATTCAAGGCCAGGTGCTGCCAAATGACCAAGCCCACAGCACCCACCAGGCAACCCAGCACCGCGCCGCCCCAGCCCAGCAAGCCGCCTTGCAGCAAAAACACGCGCAGCACCTGCCCGCGCGAGATGCCCATGGCCCGCATGATCCCGATCTCACGCGACTTTTGCACCACCGACACCACCAGCACACTGGCAATGCCAAAGGCCACCGACAGGCCCACAAAAAACCGGATCGCGGTGTTGGCCGTGGTCTGCGCACTCACGGCGGCAAAAAACTGCGCCCCGGTCTTGATCCAGCTGTCGGCCTCCACCCCGGTCGCGGCCTGAATGCGCTGGGCCATGGTCTCGGCGGCGTACACATCGCGCACTGTGACTTCGATGCTGGTCACCCCGCCCGGCAAACCCAGCAGGCTTTGTGCCGTGCGCAGCGCCACAAAGGTGCTGCGCTGGTTGGCCCCTTTGTTGCCCAGGTCAAACACACCGCTGATGGTCAAGGTGTTGGCCACGCCCGCCGCATTGGCCACACGCAGCTTGTCACCCACATCCACACCCAAATCGCTGGCCAGATCGGTGCCCACCAAAATGTCCTGCCCCGTCAAGCGCGGGGTGCCGCGCACGATTTTTTCGGGCAGCTTGACGATCTGGAAATACCCCTCGGGCTCCACCCCCGTCAGGCTGATGGCCCGGGTCGCACTGCCACGCACCGCCAAAGCCGAGCCACTGACCACCGGTGAGACCACCGTCACATCGGGCATGTCGCGCACCGTGGTGAGCAAGGATTGCCACTGGTCCATGGACTTGAGCCTTTGCAAGGGCGGCTGCACGATGGCCGCATCCACCTCGCTGGGGGTGGCCGGGTGCAAAGTGCGCGTGATCTCTCTGGGCGGCAAAAGCTGGATGTGCGCCTGCGCCGACAACACCCGCGCAATGAAGTTGCCCTGCAAACCCGCCAGCAACGCCGACATGAACACGATCACACCCACCCCAATGGCCACGCCCACCAAAATGAACACCGTTTGCATGCGGCCTTCACGCAAAAAGCGGATCGCCACAATCCATTCAAACGGCAGCCAAGGCTTGAACATGCTGCGGCCCGCTCAAGGTTGCGCACGCACGCGCTGGCCTTCGCGCAGGGCATTCGTCAACGTGTTGGGCATGGCGATCACAGCGTCGCCCTCACGCAAGCCATCCAGCACCTCAACCCACGCGCCACCCCGCAGGCCCAGCCGCACCGGGCGGCGCACCGCATGGCCAGCATCCAGCAACCACACCCAAGGTGCGGGCCCGTTGATGTCGTTGACTTGGCTCACTGGCAGCGCCAGCGCTTGCGGCTTGCGCGCCACCTCCATGTCCACCGATACGGTCATGTCCTGCCGCAAGGTTTGCACCGGCTCCAGCACATCAAGCTTGACCTCCACCGCGCCGGTCTGGGCATTGATGCCGGGGTTGATGTAGGCCACCTGGGCCTTGAATTTTTGCTGCGGATAGGCATCGGCCGAAGCCAGCGCCTGCTGCCCCAACGCGATCAGGCGCAGGTTCTTTTCATCGATCTGCACCACCAGCTGCGTGGCCCCTTCGGGCGACAAAGTCATCAAGACCTTGCCTGCTTGCACCACGTCGCCCACTTCCACATTGCGGCCAATCAACTGACCACTCACGGGCGCCTTGATCACCGCATAACGGGCCTTGGCGCTGAGCACTTCGGCATTGGCCTGTGCCTCGGCCACAGCCCCCACGGCCAGTGTGTACTCAGCGCCGCCGGCTTGGGTTGATGCCACTTGTTTTTGTGCAGCCAGCACTTGGGCATCGGCCAAGGCCAAAGCCTTGCGCGACTCGTCCAGCGCCGCCTGACCAATGAAGCCTTGCTCGAACAAAGCCAAACTGCGCTGCCAGCTGGCCCGCGCCGTGTCCAGACTGGCCTGTGCCTGGCGCAGCGTCTGCTGCACCACCGGCCCCTGCAAGTCGTTCAACTGCCGCAACCGGCCCTGCGCCTGCGTCACGGCCAGCTCGGCCTGCCGCTGGGCAGACTGCAGCTCGGTGCTGACCAATTCGATCAGCACATCACCCGCCCTGACCGCCTGCCCCTCGGCCACGGGCACACGCGCCACCGTGCCGGTGATCTGCGCGCCAATGTCCACCCGGTGCGGCGTCTCCACCCGGCCACTGGCCACCACGGTTTGCAACAAGTCACGGCGCTGCACCGCCTCGGTCTGCACCTGCGGCCCCATCCACCAGCGCAGCAAGGCCGCGCCCAACAACAGGGCCATCAGGCCCAACAACAATTGGCCGCCATGTTGGCGCACCCAGGTCCAAACAGCATTCATAGGGTGATTGTGTTGGGCCATGCAGTTCGCAAACATGATCCAAGTCAAGATCAGCCCATGTGCAGCTTTCGCATCAGGCAATTGGGCAACAATATCGCCTTCCCTTTTATCTACACACCCTACCGTTATGAAAAAAATACTGCTTTTGGGTTCTGGTGAACTCGGCAAAGAATTCGTCATCAGCGCCAAACGCCTGGGCTGCCATGTGATTGCCTGCGACAGCTATGCCGGCGCCCCCGCCATGCAAGTGGCCGACGAGTTTTGCGTCTTCAGCATGCTCGATGAAGCGCCGCTGCGTGCCGCCATTGCCAAATACCAGCCCGACCTGATCGTCCCTGAGATCGAAGCCATCCGCACGGAAGTGCTGCTCGACGTGGAGAAAGAAGGCTTTGAAGTCATCCCCAGCGCCCGTGCCGCCAACCTGACCATGAACCGCGACCGCATCCGCGACGTGGCCGTGGGCCTGGGCGTGCGCACCGCCAAGTTCAGCTACGCCGAATCGGCCATCGAGCTGATGGCCAAAGCACAAGACATCGGTTTTCCGGTCGTCATCAAGCCCGTGATGAGCTCATCGGGCAAAGGGCAGAGCGTGGCCAAGACCGCAGCCGACATTCAGGCCAGCTGGGACTACGCCTGTGCGGGCATGCGCGGCGACCGCCAGAAAGTCATCGTCGAAGAATTCATCAACTTCGAGTTTGAAATCACCCTGCTCACCATCCGCCAGCGCAAGGGCCCTACCCTGTTTTGCGAGCCCATCGGCCACGTGCAAGAACGCGGCGACTACCAATACAGCTGGCAGCCCCAGCCCATGAAGCTGGACTACTTGAAAGCCGCGCAAGACATGGCCGAAAAAGTCACCACCGACTTAGGGGGAGCAGGCTTGTTTGGCGTGGAGTTCTTCGTCACGCCCACCGAAGTCATCTTCAGCGAACTCAGCCCGCGCCCCCACGACACCGGCATGGTCACGCTCATCAGCCAGAACCTGAGCGAGTTCGACCTGCACGCCCGCGCTGTTCTGGGCCTGCCCATTCCCGTAATCGAATGCGTCGAAGGCGCCAGCGCGGTGGTGCTGGCCGACAAGGAAGGCAAAGACCCGAAATTCACTGGCGTTGAAGCCGCTTTGAGCGAGCCCGGTGTGGACGTGCGCCTGTTTGGCAAACCCACCACCCGGCCTTATCGCCGCATGGCGGTGGCATTGGCCAAAGGCGCCAACGCGCTGCAACGTGCACGGGACGCAGCGGGCAAGATCCAGGTCTTGGTCTGACAAGCCCATGTCGGCGCACACTCTGGAACAACTGCGCACAGGCCAACTCTCAGGCGCCCGCGAAATCAAAATTGCAAGCGGTCTGAGCGAGTTTCCGCGTGAGATCTTTGCGCTGGCCGACACGCTGGAAGTGCTGGACCTGTCGGGCAACGCCTTGTCTGCCTTGCCCGATGACTTTGCAAGGCTGCACAAGCTGCGCATTTTCTTTGCGTCCAACAACCACTTCACCGAGGTGCCTGAAGTCCTGGGCCAATGCCCTGCCTTGAGCATGGTCGGCTTCAAGGCCAACCGCATCCGCCACCTCTCAGGCCAGGCCCTGCCCGCGCAGCTGCGTTGGTTGATCCTGACCGACAACGCGCTGACCGCACTGCCCTCAGACATTGGCCGATGCACCCAGTTGCAAAAACTCATGCTTGCAGGTAACCAGCTGAGCACCATACCGCCCGAACTGGCCGCATGCCAAAGTCTGGAGTTGCTGCGCCTGTCGGCCAACCGCCTGAGCGCCCTGCCCGACTGGCTGCTGCGGATGCCCCGGCTGACCTGGCTGGCCTGCGGTGGCAACTCATTTGGCGAAGCCGCCGAAACGCACACACGGCACAGTTCACCCATCGCCCACATCGCCTGGTCTGACTTGCAGCTGCAGCAACAGCTGGGCGAAGGCGCATCGGGTGTCATCCACCAAGCGCTGCTGAACACCCCACAAGGCCCACGCCCCGTGGCGGTCAAACTGTTCAAAGGCGCCGTCACCAGCGACGGCTGGCCCCACACAGAAATGGCCATCAGCCTGCGCGCAGGCACGCACCCCCAACTGATCCCTGCGATGGGCCAGATCGCTGGTCACCCTGCAGGGACTCAGGGTCTGGTGATGCCCTTGATCGACCCGGTCATGCGCAACCTGGCCGGACCACCCAGCATGGCCTCATGCACCCGTGACATCTATGCCGAGACCACCCGGTTCACGATGGATTCGGCTTTGCAATTGGCCCATGGCATCGCATCGGCCGCACGGCATCTGCACCAGCAAGGTGTCATGCATGGCGATCTGTACGCGCATAACATCCTGCACGACGGCCAAGGCCACGCTCTGCTGGGCGACTTCGGCGCAGGCTGGCTGATGGACAGCACAGACCCGTCTAGAGCGCAGGCACTGCAACAACTGGAAGTGCGCGCCTTCGGCTGCTTGCTGGAAGAACTGCTGGACCGCTGTGATGTGGAAGGCACGCCGAATGCCGCGCTGGCAGGGCTGCAGAATTTGAAGCAACAGTGCCTGCGTGAGACACCTGCTGAAAGACCGCTCTTTGAGGCCATCGAAGACTGGATCGCCACGCTTCGCTCGCGATGACCCGAGAGAGCGAAACACTACAATCAGCCGCATGAAAAAAACCATTTTGATCACCGGCGGCGCTGGCTACATTGGCTCACACACAGCTGTGGAATTGATGAACGCCGGACACCAGGTGGTCATCGTGGACAATCTGTGCAACAGCAGCGTCAAAGTGCTCGACCGCATCGAAGCACTGGCCGGCAAAAACTTCAGTTTTGTGCAGGCCGATGTGCGCGACGGCACCGCGCTGGACCAGATCTTTCAGGCACACCCCATCGAGGGCGTCATCCACTTCGCTGGACTCAAAGCCGTGGGCGAATCGGTTGCCCAGCCTGTGCGCTACTTTGACAACAACCTGGGCAGCACCTTGGCGCTGCTGCAAGCCATGGACCGCGCTGGCGTGCGCCGCATCGTGTTCAGCTCCTCGGCCACCGTCTATGGCGACCCGCAGCACGTGCCCATCACCGAGTCCAGCACGCTACAAGTGACCAACCCCTATGGCCGCACCAAACTCATGTGCGAAGACATCCTACGCGACCTGCAGGCGTCTGACCCGCGTTGGCACGTGGCCATCCTGCGCTACTTCAACCCCGTGGGCGCCCACATCAGCGGCACCATCGGAGAGCACCCCAACGGCATCCCCAACAACCTCATGCCCTTCATCACTCAGGTGGCGGTGGGCAAGCGCGAGTTCTTGAGCATCTTTGGCAAGGACTACCCCACGCCCGACGGCACTGGCGTGCGCGACTACATCCACGTGGTCGACCTGGCCCAAGGCCACTTGGCCGCGTTGCGCTACCTGCAAGACCAACAAACCAGCATCACCGTCAACCTGGGCACCGGCCGGGGCGTGAGCGTCAAGGAACTGGCCGACACCTTTGCCCAAGTGACCGGTGTGCCCGTGCCCTACCAGTTTGTGGCCCGGCGCCCAGGCGATGTGGCTGCTTGCTACGCTGACACCCGCCTGGCCCAAGAAGCCCTGGGCTGGAAGGCCGAGCTCGGCGTGGACCGCATGTGCCAGGACGCCTGGCGCTGGCAGTCAAACAACCCGAATGGGTATTGAAGCAAGCCATGCTGAATTTTTTGCCTGTCCTGTTTTTCTTTGGGGTGCTCATGCATTCCCCGGTAGTGGGTCTGCTGGTCTTCACACTGTTGGGGCTCAGCCCTGCATGGCAGGCATGGCGTCATCCAGAGCGTGCGGGCCACTGGGTATGGCAATCCAACGACCGTTGGTTGGCGCTGTCTTTCATGTCGATCTTTCTTTTCAAGATCGTCACCATGGTCTGGTCTCCTCAACCTGCTTTGGCACTGAGCAACGCAGTTTGGCACCTGGCCTTCTTGTTGTGGCCGCTTGCCTTATTGGGATTGAACCGCTGCCAGACAACACAAAGTCAAATCGATCAAGCTAACGCAGCTGGCTTGGTCTTTGTTGCCGCTTGGCGGCTCGCGTTTGAGTTGACCGGCTGGTCGCGCATCCACCCGGGCGATGTCAACCTGGGCATTCTGGCGCAATTGGTCATGACCATGGGCACCTGGAACCTGCTGGCACTGACACGCCCCGCCGCGACCACTCGCGTCCAACGCAGCTTGCAAGCCCTGGCGCTGCTGAGCACCTTGGTCATCCTGATATTGAGCACCCGGCGCCTGGAGCTGCTGGGCTTCATCGCCTTGAGCGCAGGCATCATGGCCTATCGCTTGCGACGCCACTACACGCCCTGGCGCGCCATGGGCAGTGCCATGGTCGTGCTGGGGTTATTGGCGCTACTGGTGGCCATTCGCTGGGACAAATTCGCCCTGGGCATTGCACAAATTCAAGGCTACATGGCGCATGGCGCCAACACCCCCAACTTCGAAATCAACTCTTGGGGGCTGCGGCTCGAAATGTGGCGTGTCGGCTGGGCTGCATTTTGCGATCACCCCTGGCTGGGCATCAGCGCATCGGCGCGGCCTTCTGACCTGCAAATGTATGGGGCGCCCCCTGCAGAGGCCTTTGGCCACAGGCACTTTCACATGCACCTCATGCAAACCATCGTCGAAGGCGGTTTGCTCGGCCTGCTGCTGCTGGTGACCACGCTGGTCTACAGCACACGCGAAATGATCATCAAACCCTTCCGGTCACAGCCCGAAACCGCTTTGCTGGCGGCTGCACTGCTGGGCAGCTATGTCATGGAAGGCTTGGCCAGCGCAACACTGATCTACGACAAACCCAATGCCTTGTTGGTCGTCATGTCAGCATGGGTGTGGATTCAGCTGCGCCGCCAGCAGTTCAATGCTTGAGCCAATCCGGGATCTTGAAACGCACGATCATCAGGTATGCGCTCACATAGGTCACAGCAAACAAAGCCGTGAAAAACATCAGCACCCAGGTGTTGTTCCAGAAGAAAACGGCCGGCGCCACCGACATCATGGCGAACGCAATCAAATACGGTGTTGTCCGGTTGTTGCGTGACAGCAAATCACGCACCTCATCGTCATCAAACATGGCACGCACCAAGCGGCGGTAGATCAACTGGTGCAAATGCAAGGCATCGGCCAGACCTGGCGAATCGCCACGCGCCAGCTTGCGGTACATTGAGAACAAGGTCTCCCAGACTGGATAGATCAAAAGCAAAACCACAAACCAGGGCGAAACCATGGGGTGACGCTGCACCAGCAAAATGCTGATCAAGGCGATCAACACGCCCCACAAATAAGCGCCACCATCGCCCGCAAAAATCAAACCACGCGGGTAGTTCCAGACCAGAAAACCCGCCGTCGTGGCCACCAAGCCCAAAGACAAGACGGCCAACTGCCGATCGCCCACTTGCAAGGAAATGTGCGCCAAGGCCAGTCCAATCAACACCGCCACCAAACCTGCCAAACCGTTGTAGCCATCGATGATGTTGAAGGCATGCGTCAGCCCCATGATGGCAAACACCGCCAACAGCATGCCCAGCCACGGCAGCGACGCCCACCAGGCATCCAGCACAGGCCAGCCAAGGCGTGGCACAGATACATCCATCCACACCACGGCCAACACCCCCGCCAGCCCAGTGCACGCCAGGCGCCAACGCACCGAGACGCGCTGCGTCACGTCTTCGGCCGCCCCCACCAACACCACCATGCTGACGACCACAACCAAAGCGGCATACAGCCCCCAACCGATCGACACGCCCAAAAACACACCCAAACGTGGCAGCACCGCCAACACCGTCAGGCCTGCCAACCAACCCAACAACATGCCCACGCCGCCCAGACGTGGCACCGCCCCCTGGTGAAACCGCTGAGGCATGTCTGCGCTGTAGTTGTGGGCATGCCGACGAAACCAGCGCCGCACAAATAGCACCGCCACCATCGACACCAGAAAGCTCAAGAATGCAATGACAAGCACAATGACAACCGTTCAAAAGTTGCAAAACATTTTAGGTCAGACACCTTCAGCGTGCCCGACGCACAAAACGCCAAAACGCTGCCGACATCCACAAGCGCAACATGCTGCGCAAATGCCAAGCCAAGTGGCGCCAACTGTGCCCCGTGTTGCGCCGGGCATCGTGCACCACCGCCCAATCGACCCCCTGCATGGACCACCCCGCCAACTGCAAACGCAGGCAAATGTCGGTGTCTTCACAATACATGAAATAGCGCTCGTCAAACCCCTTCAGATCCGCAAACGCCTGCGCACGAAACACCATGCACGCCCCATTGACCCAATCGGCCTGCGCCACCGATGCCGCCACACCTGAAGGCGCTGCGCCACGCCATCGACGCCACACGCGAGCAGCCAAGCCCCAAGGCGTCATCAAGACACGCGTGAAATCTTGCCTGCGCCCATCTGCGTCATGCTGCTGCGGGCACACCATGCCCACACGAGCAGGCCAGATGTCTTGCTGCAAAGCGCTCCAAAACGACGCATCCCCCGCAGTCCAAAAAATATCCGGATTGACCACCGCAAACCACGGCGCCTGGCTCTGGGCAAACGCCTGATTGTGGTTAGCACCAAAACCCAAAGGCGCCTCATTGTGGATGAACGTCAAAGCAAAGGGCCAGGCCTGCGCCTGCAAACTGCGCTCCAGATCGGGCTCAGGCAAATTGAGCGTCAAGAGCACATGCACCTGCAAAGAACTGCCTTGCAAGGATGTTGACAAAGACTGCAAAGCCTGTGCCACCAAAGCACCATGGCCATGGCTGACCAAAGAAATGTCCAAGTTCAAAAGGCTCACCCCTTTGGCCACAGCTGTGCTGTGTGTACAAGCGTCAATATCCAAACGACATCCCCATCTACTTCATAGACCAAGCGATAGCTCTCATGAACGATCAACTCACGGGTACCAGCAACAACTCCCGGACGGCCCAGCAAAGCCTGTTCGGCCAATCGTGCCGCAGACCATCCAAACAACTCGTCCATGCGGACCGCAGCTAAGGGGTTATCTCGCGCAATGTATTCAAAAATCTCGAAGCGATCTTGCTCTGCACCCGATGCCCAGAAAACCCTCATGCAAGGTCACCAGACTTGGACTGTAATTCTGCGCGACGCTTTTCAAAACGCGACTCAACATCCTCATGACTTGCAAGCTGCCCTGCAGCCACTTGCTTGCGGGCTCGGTCCACTTTGGAATGCAAAAAGTCCTCGTACTCGCGTGATTGGCGCTGACGCTGAACAAAGTCACGCATCAACTCACGCAAGATCTGTGAGGCTGGACGGTGACTGGCCTGCGCAGCGGCCATGAAGTCGGCACGCAAATCGGGTTCCAGCTTCATGGTGAAAACAGCTTCTTTGGACATGTTGACTCCAATTCATCAAAGGTACTGCCTTAGTATATACAACGACATTACCTTTTGAAGACCACCAAAGCACCATGGCCGTGGCTGACTTTGTTATCCCATGTCATCGGTTCATCCCTCACGCAGCATCTGTGCGGGGCGCACTGTCAACAGGCCACCAGCGCTTGACCCACTGATTGACCTGCCGGACCCACCAATCATCCAGCATCGACAAAGGCAAAGACGCTGCCACAGAGCCAACAATTGTGATCAGCAAAGTGCCCCACAACACCCAATGGGTAGCCCAACCATGGTCAGTGAACAGCAAATAGACATAACTGGAAACAGAACAAATCACCAGCACATGAATCAGGTACAGCGTGAAACTCAAGCGCCCCAGCCACTGGCATAACCGCCCATTGAACAGCGCAAACAATTGGCCATTGGTCATGGTGGCATAGATGATCAGCAAGGACCCTGCTGTGTGCAAAAGCGTTTGTGATCTTTTTTGCCAAAAATCCGGCAGGTACTGCACCCAGGCATACCATTCAGCAGGGATCATGTAGCCCAAGCCATACAAGCCCAGCAGCATGCACAAGCCAGAAGCCAGCCAGCTGCTCTTGCGTGGCGCTTGCAAGAGGTGAACGCAACACATCACCCCCATCACAAAAGGAAAAAGCTTCTTCAAGAAAATGAAGAAGAACACAGCCACCCAACTCAACCTCAGAAGTTGTCCACTGTTTTGCCAGCGCGACACACACAGATACGCCAGCAAATACACCAGCAAACTGCCAATGAACTCGGGCTGCATGGTCCAGAGGTTGGTGTTGTACGTCACCACACCGGTCAAGAAGGTCGTCACCCCCTGAACAAATGCACTCAAATAAGAAGGCTCAAATTCAGGTGTCCAACCGGCGTAAGCAAACGAGGACAACCAAGGACTGCCACTGACTTGGGCTGCCTGATCAAAATAGTACAAATTCAGCTTGAACAGCGTGCAGCTGATCAATGTGGACAACAGCACCAACAAGGCCAAACGGGGCCAACGCTTGAGCGCCGCGTGGATGATCTTGCCGGGCTGCGGTTTGCGCACAAGGCTCCAGCACAACACAAAACCCGACAAGGTGAAGAAAAACGACACCGCCCCCGTGCCATTCACAAACACAAACAAAGGGTTGCCGATCAAACTGTCGGCGTCACGCGCCACATCCAGCAAACCCGTGGTGAGCGGAGAAAACCCCAGGAAAAAATGATGCAACAGCACAATGAAAGCCGCCATGCCCCTGAAGGCCTCCAGCGGAATCAAACGACCATCAAAATGATTGCTCATGCCCGAAACTCAAAAGTGAAACAGCACGGTGTGCAAGCGGTCATTACCGCTTGCGCCACTGCTGCAAAAGTTTGCGCTCAGACCACGCCAGCCAGGCCAGATTAGACAGCATCAAAAAGCCCCCCACAAGCACCACATAAGCAAAGGTCTCGCGGCGCGACTGCGGGTGCAGATCGAGCATCCAGATCAAGAACATGCCCAAGAGCACAGGCCAGTTCATGCCCAACACATCGCGGAACAACCAAGGCATGTGCAAACCCGGGCTCAAGCGCCGATGCACCACTGCACCCCAAACCACCAAATACAAAGCCGACAACATCAGCCAAGCCATGCCCGCGCCCACAGCGCCCGACTGCCCCGCCGCCCACACCACCACAGGCACCTGAATGCACAGCAGCCCCACATTGCCCCACAGATACCAGCGCAACTGCCCACGGGCATATTGCAAGTAATACGGAAACGCCCCCAGCGCCCAAAACCCATACCCCAAGGCGTACAGCGACAGCACCGGCCAAAACTCATGCGCCCAAGCGGCATCGCCCGTCCAGGTGGTCAGCAAGGGGTGCGCACAAAATGCCAAAGTCAACGCCCCGCCCAAACCCAAACAACTCGTCAAACGCGTGGACAAACGGTAAATTGACAGCATCTCCGGCTCACGCCCCTCGGCATGCAAGCGGGCCATGCGTGGCATCAGCGCCGTGCTGATGGGCGCACTCACCACCATCACACTGGTGGCCACCACCACCGCCAAAGAGAAATGCCCATACTCGGCCAGCGGTAACAAACCCGACAACAAAAACTTGTCCACCTGCATGAGCAAAACACCCAAAGCCGACGACAAGGCTGTGACCAAACCAAACTGCAACAGCGGCCGCAAAGGCCCAAACGACCAGCCCACCACCGGCACTGGTGGCAACAAAGACACTGTCTTGGCACCCAGCAGAGCAAACTCAATCAAGGCCACCACCAACTGGTAGGTAAAAAACACCTGCACCGTGTAACCCCACAGCTGCATGGCCATGAGCACCCCCACGTAACGCAAAGTGGCCATGATCGCGTTGAAGGTGGGCAACCACACCATGCGCTCGCCTCCACTGAGCACACCGCGATACAGCCCGCCCATCCAGCGCATGGCCACCGTCAGCGCCATGAGCTGCACCGCCAACTGCGCCGTGGCATGGGGCAAAGCCTCCAGCTTGAACCACTGTGCCACCACCCAGTTGCTGGCCAGCCAAATGCCCGCGCCCCCCAGCAAAGCCATCACGGCAAAAGCCAGGCTCATGGCCCTGAACAACTGCCTGAACGACTGGGCCGGCAACACCCCACCATGAAAACGAGCCGTCTCGCGCGAGATGGTCGGCGTCAGCCCCATGTCGAGCAAATAAAACAGGGAAAACAACATGGAAAAAAAGCCCACCAGGCCATAAGCCTCGGCCCCCATGTGGCGCAGATACACCGGCACCAAAGCCATGCTGACCAGCGTGACATAGAACTGGCTCAGGTAATTGGCCAGAATGCTGATACGCAGATTCATGGGGTGCAAAAATAAAGCATGCGTGATTCTAGGGGGAATACCGCTTCCAAAAAGCCAAAAAAAAGCGGCCCCAGGCCGCTTCAAGCAAGTGATTCCACGTCACTTCTTACTGTCAGCCGACTTGCGCCCACCGATGAATGTTGCGACCAAACCAACCAAGGTCGCTCCACCGATCACCGAAGCTGTGATTTCTTTGTCATGCAAAGCCAGATATGCGGCAATGCCTAAGCCCAAAACAGCAATCACCAAAGCGAAAACCAAACCGGCCATGCGCTCAACAAAGACCATGGTATTCACTCTGCGCAATTCGCTACGACGACTTTCAGACTCCAGCTGCGTCTGGTCAAACACCCAATCGACTCTGTGAGGCGCAATCTGCTGCAAGCGTTCAATTTGCTCGACCGGTAGGAGCGGCGCATCGGTTGTGGTCTGTGAGACCGCGACCTCGCCAGGACGTGCATGCATGCGCGTTTGCTTATTTGGCATGGCGCTTTATCTCTTGGTTCGCAGTTTTCTTCAGATCTTTGCCAATGGCACGCATATCAGAGGACAACCAGATCGCATCAGCGCGAGCATCACCATGCTTGGGCAGCACATAGCCACTATTCATGGCAAACGGGTTGTGAATGGCCCGGCCAGCCTGCCTCAATGCTCTCAAGATCAATTCAGACATCACTACCTCCTTATCTCTTGCGCAAAGCCCGAACAAAAGTCCAGCATACTCATTGTAACAACCGCACTCGTTAGAAGTTTTTTTTGATTTGCGCAAAGTGTTCGATGAAAAAGGAATTCCTCACACCGTCAAGGCTTCATCGGCCCCGACACCCCGCGCAAGCCATCGACAATGCCGCGCCACATCATGCGCAGGCATGCCCCTCGCTGGGGCGCAAACAAGCCATAAAAGCACACCACCCGGCAAGAGCGGATCAGCTCTGCCATCCGCCACTTGAGCGGCATGTAAGGCCGGCGCTGCATCAGCAAACTGTTGCGCAAGATGTAGTAATAGCGAAACGGCGAGTAGTACGGCACAGACCACCAACGCAAACACCAAATGCGCGTGCGCCTGTCGCCCAAGGTGTGCACCATGCGCGCCCCCGGCACCCCAAACAAACGGTAACCCTTGGACTGCGCACGCAAACACCACTCGGTGTCCACATGGTCAATGAACAGGCTCTCGTCCATGGGCCCGATGTCGTCCAACACACTGACCGGCACCAAAGAGCCGGAAGAAATCACAAAGTCCGCCTCGACCACATCCTGACCGGGCAAGGCCGTCTGCTTTTTGAAGTCAAACCAGCCCAAACGCACAAAGCCCAATGCCGGCCCCATGGCGGAATCGGCATACACCGGCGCCACCGCCGCCACACGCACACCCGCAGACTGCAAACGGTCTGAAGCGGCCAACAAACGATCCACCATGTCGGGCATGGGCTCGCTGTCTTGGTCCAAGATGAGCACATGGCTGGCGCCCGCAGCACGGGCCATTTGGATGCCTGCATTTTGCGCAGCGCCCAAACCCAGGTTGGCTGACATCTGAACCAAATGCAGCTTGTCATTCAGACCAAGAGCATCAACCCACGCCACCAACGACTGGGACGAAGCGTTGTCAACCATCCAAATCTTTTCGACTTGTGGAGCCAACAGTCCTATTTCGCCGCGCAAAACATTCAACTCTGGGTTGAATGTCACGATCAAAGCATGTACTTTCACTATTTCTCCAGCCAGAGCTTTGCACTATAGGGCAATGCTCTTTTTGAATTGCTGCACTTGCGGAAGATTTGAGTCATTGAAGTCATTCAATGCAAGAGGGCACCACCAAAAACCAACACCGTTAATGGGATACTTGTGAATATGAGATCACATGACTTAGAGAACAAATTGCCGACTGTTCACATCCTGCTGGCCACCTACAACGGGGCCAAGCACCTGCCGGAGCAGCTTGAGTCTCTTGCACGCCAGACCCACAGCAACTGGACGCTGTTGGTGAGCGATGACGGCTCCAGCGACGAGACCCTGCACATCGTGGAACAGTTTGCAACAAGGATGGGGCAAAAAGTGAAGGTCTTGCATGGCCCATGCTTGGGATCATCGACACGAAACTTCTTTCATCTGATCCAGCAAGCCCCTACAAACGACCCACAAGACCTCTATGCTTTTTGTGACCAAGACGACGTATGGCACGACAACAAACTTGAGCGTGCTGTTCAATGGCATGCACTTCAGTCGTACCCCGTTCGCCTCTACTGCGGTCGCACACAGTTGGTCAACGAGCAGCTTCAGCCCATAGGATTGAGCCAAGGTATTCAGCGCTCACCCAGCTTTGGTAACGCACTGGTGCAAAACATCGCAAGCGGCAACACCATGGTCATGAGCCATGCCGTGCTCCTGGCACAAAAAGAAGTCCGTCCTGAGCACAGTGTTTGGCATGACTGGACGACCTATTTGGTCGCCACTGCATTGGGGGGGCTGGTCTATTTTGATGACAAACCCAGCCTGCTTTACAGGCAACACAGTGAGAATGTGATCGGCTCTAATGACGGATTGTTTGCGCAGATCAGTCGATTTAAACCTCTGTTTGAAGGACGTTTCAAACAGTGGACAGATGCCAATATGGCTGCTGTGCAAGACCTTGGGAGTCTTTCAACACTGAGTGCAAGGGATTTGCATCACCAGTTTAAATCGTTACGTGCAATGCCCATGTTTTGGAACCGATTCAATGCATGGCGAAAAACGAGCATAAGGCGACAAAGCTCGCTTTCTAACATGACACTTGTCTTGGCACTGACGCTGGCCTTAACTTAGTACCGTCCGTAATCTACCTATCGGAAAAAGCCACTACTATCTATTTATGCTACGAAGCTATCTGCAAGACATCTTGACTATCTGCATCAGTTGGCTAGCAATATGTCGTGAATAACCGATAACTCCCCATTTGACCAAACGTTATACCTGCGTGCTCGCCACTCGCGCAACACAGGCTGAATCCGCCGCAGGGGGTTTGCTGACAATGACAATCGATGCGCAATGTGCTCGAGCACCGAATCAATATCCTGCAGAAACCACACCGGTGGTTGCCACTGAATACAACGCTCACGCAGGATGTTTAACCGCTCCAAACGTCGCTCCAATGCTTGCCGCTGCGGTGAAAAAATTCCACATGCAATGGTTTCCAAACGCCAACGCCAATCAGTAATTGGAATGCCAATTGTGTTCGAACCATGCAACCGATAGGACATGGTCGGCTCCTCCAACATAGCCACCGAACCAGTTACACCGGCCGCTAACGCTAACCATTCATCATGGCTCCAACCATGACTCTGTGGAAAAGGCAGTGCATGCTTGAGGAGTTCACGCCGCACAGCACAAGCTGCGCCAGTGACCAAGTTCCGCTTCAAGTAGACAGCCGCAGCACGCCCCGATCGCACCAACTCACGCTCCTCGTTTCGCAACAATAAAGTGGCAAATAGCCTTCGACCAAGCCGAGCGCCTTCTTCATTAATCAAGTCAGCATCGGAATGGGCGAGAACAACTTTAGGATCATCAAACAGCCGCAAAATGCGTGCGACCTTATCGGACTGCCAAATATCGTCCTGGTCTGCGAAGAAAACGATGTCAGCATCCACCAGCGTAGAGGCCTTCTCGAAGTTACGCACAAAGCCGAGATTGTGGTCATTGCGCACCAACGTCACATTTAGACCACAGCTCGCAACCCATGCTTGCAGAAGATCCCAACTACCATCATTAGACTTATCGTCCACGATCACGATTTGATCAAGGCTCACGGTCTGTTGGGCGATGCTGTCCAACTGTTCCTGGAGATAACGTACACCGTTATAGACACACATCGCCAATGCTGAAAGTCGACGTGGGTTGCTGCAAGCCGAAATCTTATCTACTCCCATCAACAACTCCACTGACCTAGTGTAGCCTCGTTAGGTAACATAGGCAACAACCCTTCTGCCTTATTTGCTTGCCCCAGTGAGCCCGTTTGTTTGACACGAATCAGGTGAACTGTCGACGGAACCACATCGTGCTTTACGCCAGCAGCCACAGTTTGAAGGTTCCAGCTCCAATCTTCAATGCCGAAGCCACGGCTACGATCCACTCGCAGGTAGGGAAACCTTTTATGTACGTCCCGATGCGCGAAGACATTCGCAGACCAAACGTTATTCATGAACAAAGTATCGCGTTGAAATGACTTGGCCCACGAGGGTGGATGCTCAAAAAAGAAAGATCGGGCTGCCGCGTGAGGTGTCGCCGTCACTGAATGTGCATCCCAGTCACCTTCATCGAAATAATAAAGTAGCTCCGGATGCCATATCGCACGTGCATCGTTCTTCTCTAAGCGTGCCTTCTGGTGCGCAGCGACCAGCCAATCCCGCCCCCAAAGATCATCACCATCCAAGAAGGCCAAGTATTCACCCTGAACAATTTGTATCCCGGTGTTGCGTGTCTCACCTAAATCACCGTGGTCAACGATCTTGACTCTGTCAAGCCATGTACCCTCCCGAGCAACGATATCTTTGGTTATTGCATCAGGTCTATCTAGAAGCGCTGTAGCCTCAATACGCAAACCAGCATCCCGCGCAGTCTCAACCATAAGGCGAAAGCTGCGCAGCGCCGGTATCGCATAGGCACGCTCTCTGTGGAAGACTACAAAAGCACTTATTTCAATCATGCAATCTCCTGCTGAAGTAACGTACACACTGCGCTGTGGTGCGCATCGGAACCGTGACGGGTTTCAACTCGCTCATAGGCATTGCACACCATCCGCCCAACATCCTCTCCTTGCATGGCGGCAAGTCGTTCTATGGCAATTGCAAAACGACCTGCGGTCTTTTGAAGATCGTTTTCGTGTTGAACTAAAAGTGCCGATTCATCTGTAAACGTATGTGACAACCCACCTACATCCGCAAGAACAAGCGGTATTGCATGCTGCGCCATCTCCAGCACGACATTAGGCATGCCTTCAAAGAGACTTGTAAATATGAAGCCATCATACGTGGTGAAGTCAGCGACTGTCACATCATGTATCAGGCCGTGAAGATGAATATTAGGTGCATTGAGATCGACACCATGCTGCGCGTGCTGCTCTAACGGACCGAATACATCGAACTGGTCATTTGGCAACAACAACGCAAGCAAGCGAAGGATATCCGTCCCCTTGGCAGCCTCCACCCTAGACACCCAAGCCCAGCGTCTCTGCTTGGTAGACCCATGGCGCAAAATGCGTGATGCAAGACGCTTTTCAAACACACTTCTCATAGACATCGGCGCCAACGGCGGTACCAGAGCCACGCGGCTACCCGGTATCGATCCAGTCATTCGCACGAGCGTTGCATACATTACTTCGTTGTCTGTAATACTGCTCGCATATGCACAAGTTAGCGTGGGGTAGCGAGCACCATACGTAGCACCCAGTCCGAATGGACTGATACTGAAAAAATTACAAAATAAACGGGTGTGTTGTGATAGGCCACGGCCAAATCTTACGATTGCATCCAACGCCAAGCGTGAATTGTTGACGATCAAAATGGAAGGACGCAAAGACTGAGCAAATCGAGCAAAATGATCGACAGTGCCATGACCAACTCCAACAGCATCCGACCAAAACCGAACACTGTGGCCCTTTAGCGGAGCAAGAATTTTTAGGTGCTCCCAACCCTGCGCGTCAACCCGGGATTGTTCAGTCACCAAAATCACAATAGGGCCACGACCTATTTTTGCTAGTGCGTTAACCAAATCTGCAACATATTTTTCGGCACCACCTGCGACAAGCATTGGCGTTGCAACTAAAACGCCCACTTTGCCGGGTAGCCCTTCGTAAAGCGCCGTTACGTTGATACCATCACGGGCACTCAAATCGTCACCGCGGTACGTGCGCAGGCTGTCAATTGCCAGCGCTCCAGAAGCAAGAACCGTCGGCTCAAAATGCGCTTGTTCCATGATCTGCTGCAAAACAAGACGCCTGTCTGGCCTTGCGCGCAAGCTCAGCACTCGACCACCGATTGTGAATAATCGCCAACCATAGGCCATGTCAAGCTCTTGATCCAAAATGATCTCCAGCTTTGCTGGGCCCAAACGCCCCTCCCAAATTCCATGGCGTAACCAATGCACGAGTGGATCCACTCCTGATCTACTCACATCATCATTGCGAGCAAGGTAACTGGTTGCCTCGAAGTAAGGCCGCACAAACTCACGCAAAGCCTTCATTTGCGGGGTCTCCGGCGGTGGAACCACTTGGCTAACCGCACTTCGGAAGATCGCGCTGATACGCAGTGGTAGTAGCCGCTGCGCTGTGCGCCCAATCAAATAAATTAATTTCATAATTTTCGCAGTTTGAGAAGTTGCATTGGATTTAATAAATTTTTAATTAAATAATTTTATTAATTTAACTTGATATATATATTAAAACTAAACCAGTCGATTTAGGTGCCGATTTTTAAAAAACTGCATCAGCAAAGGCTCGCAGTATTTTTGAATTAGGCATGCAACTACTACAATAAAAATAATTGCCGGCAAGGGAAAAAATATCACAGGCAACCACTCCAAATACCCCTTCAGCTTAATAATTATTGAGACCATTAAATTTTCATGAATTAAATAAAATGGATAAATAATTGCGCCAAAAAATAAAATAAATTTTCTACTTAAAATATTTTTCATGAAATCAAATACTACTGAAGCGGCAAAAACAATAGAGATAACACTTCCAGCGAATAATTTTCCCCAATCAAAACCACCCTCAGCCGCAGCACTGGCAAAAGCAAGAAAAAGAGCAATCAAAAACCAGTATAGAGACCTACTTTGAGAAAATATATAAAAAGCAGCCCCAGAAGCAAACCAACCAAAAAAACAAAATGACGACATTGATATAAATTAATAAATGTATCTTATATTGTAATCACCCCAATAATTCACTGAAATTTTGAAAAAATAGCCAGTAAAAAACAAATACCAACCAAAAAATTAAATAATTTCGCCCCTCCAATAATAAACGCAAGCTGCAAATATATAAAACTTAAACTCAACATACAATGACCAAAAAGACCCTTCTATGCCATGTACAGGATGGCCAAGAATCATAGCCCACCATTCCGGCTCAACGAAGGTCAAACCGGGAAGTAAGCTCACCCAAGTTGGTATTCCAGCAGGTCGTTCTGAAAAATAACTCGATGTGAAAAGTATTAACGCCGAGCAAATCAACATTAAAGGGAAAAGCCTCTGCCATCTGCGAATCAAAAACTCTTTTGCTGTCGTACACTTTTCAAGTGTCATAAGTATAACAAAGCCTGAAATTAAAAAAATAATTCAACGCCAAGCCAGCCATATTTAAAAATAGAAAATTCACTATATTTATTACCATAAGGAACTAATTCCGGCCACCGTGCATATGCGTGAAAAAAAACACCAGCAATATCGCCAACCCACGTAGGCCATCAAGATACTTAATTTTATTATTGAAATTTATTAAACCAAATATGTATTTTTTGACTTTAATAAATTTTAGATTTCATTTCCTGGAATACAAAATTATTTATGATAAACAATAAGTTTTAATTCATATAGAAAATACTTCTTGCAAAATTCCATGTTCAAGTTTGAAAATTCGATTGCAATACTTTTTGATAAGACTCATGTCATGAGATGCAAACACAAAAATCTTGGACTCAGCGATGATTTTATGAATCCGTGCTTGGCTTTTTTCTTTAAAGCCGGCATCACCTGTTGAAAACATTTCGTCCAAAAGCAAAATTTCCGGCACGACAGCAGTCGCCACTGCAAACATGAGCCGCATGGTCATGCCTGACGAATAGGTGCGAATAGGTAACTGCAAAAAATCACCCAATTCTGTGAACTCTTCAATTTCGGGTGTGAGCGCTTTGGCCTCGCCATAGCTCAGGCCCATCATCATCCCCAGGTGAATGATGTTGTCGTAGCCTGAAAGCTCATAGTCCAGTCCGGCACCAATCTCAAAAACGGTGGCCGTTTTGCCTTGCCGGATCACACGCCCGCTGCTGGGCGGATAGATGCCCGCCATGGTGCGGAGCATGGTGCTTTTACCAGCGCCGTTGTGGCCGATGAGGCCCACGGCATCACCATCCTTGAGTGTGAAGCTCACGTTCTTGAGCGCAGTGATGACGGTGGTACGGCTGTCTTTTTCAATGCTCCCGCCAGTGGCTACCCGCATGAGGTGGCTGCGCAAAGACATGCCGTGGCTGCCGTAGATCGGATAGCGCAGGCTGACGTTGTCAAATTCAATTTTGGCCATCGGATTACACCCAGAATGCGAGGTTTTTGCCTTGGGTACGCTGGTAGAGCCAAGTCAAACCAGTACCAAAAATCAACATGGCCACAAGAACAAACCAGGTAGATGTATCTGGTGCCGCACCCAATAACGGAGTTCGGATGGCTTCGATCATGTAACTGAAGGGATTAAGCCAAACCACGTTGAGCGCGGCAGGCAATTGGTCACCTCTGTATATGACGGGACTGATGAAAAACAAGAGTGGGACTAGGCTGTTGATCAGCAGCTCAATGTCACGAAAACGAGCCCCCACCAAGCCCAGACCGTGAAGTAGCCAATACAGGTTGAGACTGACCAGCAGCAATCCGGGCAACACGAGCCATGTGTTTTCGGTCAACGGTACTTTGTAGTACAGCATTACGCCGACTAGGATGACTAGGTTGTGCAGCAGGTTGATCAGGTGCTTTGCCAGTGCTCGCACCGAAAAGAACCAGCTGGGCATCGCTACATTGCGAACCATGCCAGCATGGCGGACAAATGTCTGCGGCCCATCTGTCAATGCCCCGGCAATCAACTGCCAAACGATCAATCCCACAGTGAGCTGAGGAATGAAGGTTTGCATATCCTGTTTGAGCAAGTTTCCCCAAACCAAGCCCAAACCCAAGATACCAAACACGTTGGTCAATGTCGGCCAGAATGGTCCGATCACACTTTTTTTGTAGCGCGCCTTGGTGTCAGCCCACGCCAGATAAATTGAATTTTGTACTAGGCTCATTCAAGCCCCTTTTTTATGATCATGTCGGTTTAGTCAAAGTTTCCACCACTTCGCGGTGTATCAGGTTACGGATCAAGTTTTGTTGCGCCAAAGGCTGGCTGCCATCTCGCGGGGAGATGCGGAGAAGTTTTGCATCAGGCAAACACCTCGGCCTGCGCCAGCGTCAAGCCCGCTTGGTCTTTGGCCGAGAGCTGTGGCGTGAGCCCTTGAGGCCAATTGATGCCGATGGCCGGGTCGTTCCAGGCAATGCAACGTTCGTGTGCGGGGGCGTAGTAGTCGGTGGTTTTGTACAAAAAGTCTGCTGTGTCTGACAGGACGACAAAGCCATGGGCAAAGCCTGGTGGCACCCAGAATTGTTTGTGGTTGTCTTCGGTCAGCTCCACACCGGCCCATTGACCAAAGGTGGGGGAGCTTTTGCGGATGTCCACGGCCACGTCAAACACGGCACCGCGCACCACGCGCACCAGTTTGCCTTGTGCTTGTTGCAGCTGGTAGTGCAGGCCGCGCAGCACGCCCTGGGCGCTGCGGCTGTGGTTGTCTTGCACAAAGTTCACATCCAGGCCGGTGACCTGGTTGAAGTCTTGCTGGTTGAAGCTTTCAAAAAAGAAGCCTCGGCTGTCGCCGAACACTTTGGGCTCAAGGATGAGCAGGTCGGGGATGTGGGTAGGGGTGACGGTGTAGGGCATTACTTGAGCAGATTCAACAAATATTGGCCATAGCCGTTTTTGGCCAGCGGCTGGGCCAGCTTTTGCAGGCTCTCGGCGTTGATCCACTTTTGGTGGAAGGCGATTTCTTCTGGGCAGGCGACCATGAGGCCTTGGCGCTTTTGCAAGGTGGCAATGAAGCCTGCGGCTTCCAACAAACTGTCATGGGTGCCGGTGTCCAGCCAGGCGTAGCCGCGGCCCATGATTTCGACGTTGAGCTGGTTAAGCTCCAAATAGCGTTTGTTGACGTCGGTGATTTCCAGCTCGCCACGGTGCGAGGGCTTGATGTCGGCAGCGATGTCGCACACCTGCTGGTCATAAAAGTACAGGCCCGTGACTGCGTAGTGGCTCTTGGGGGCTTTGGGTTTTTCTTCGATGCTGAGCGCTCGTTGTTGGTCGTCAAAGTCGACCACGCCGTAACGCTCGGGGTCATGCACATGGTAGGCGAACACACTGGCGCCAGTGTTGCGCTGGTTGGCGTTGGCCAGCAGCTTAACCAGGTCATGTCCGTAGAAGATGTTGTCGCCCAACACCAGCGCGCTGGGGTCGTTGCCCACAAAGTCTTTGCCGATGATGAAGGCTTGCGCTAGGCCATCGGGGCTGGGTTGCACGGCGTACTGTATGTTCATGCCCCATTGGCTGCCGTCGCCAAGCAACTCTGTGAAGCGCGGGGTGTCTTGTGGGGTGCTGATGAGCAGCACATCCTTGATGCCTGCCAGCATGAGCGTGGTCAAGGGGTAATAGACCATGGGCTTGTCGTACACCGGCATGAGCTGTTTGCTCACGGCCTGTGTGACGGGGTACAAGCGGGTGCCGGAGCCTCCGGCGAGGATGATGCCTTTGCGCTGAGTCATTGGGCGTCTCCTGCGTATTGCTTTTGCACCCAGTCGCGGTAAGCACCGCTTTGCACATGAGCCACCCAGTCGGGGTTGGCCAAATACCACGCCACGGTTTTGCGGATGCCGGTGTCAAAAGTTTCGGCGGGTTTCCAGCCGAGTTCTTTTTCGAGTTTGCGGGCGTCGATCGCATAGCGGCGGTCGTGGCCTGGGCGGTCGGTCACGTAGGTGATCTGGCTGGCGTAGCTGGTGCCGTCGACCTTGGGGCGCATTTCGTCCAACAGCTTGCAGACGGTTTGCACGATCTCGATGTTGGGTTTTTCGTTCCAGCCTCCGACGTTGTAGGTCTCACCCAGGCGGCCACCTTGCAGTACGGTGCGGATGGCGCTGCAGTGGTCTTTGACGTAGAGCCAGTCGCGCACTTGCATGCCATCACCATACACAGGCAAGGCTTTGCCTGCCAAAGCGTTGACGATCATGAGGGGGATGAGCTTTTCCGGGAAGTGGTAGGGGCCGTAGTTGTTGCTGCAGTTGGTGGTCAGCACCGGCAGGCCATAGGTGTGGTGCCAAGCGCGGACCAGGTGGTCGGATGCGGCTTTGCTGGCACTGTAGGGGCTGTTGGGCTCGTAGCGGTTGGTTTCGGCAAAGGCCGGGTCGTCTTTGCTGAGCGAGCCGTAGACCTCGTCGGTGGAGACATGCAGGAAGCGAAAGCTTTGCTGCTCTGAGCTTGCCAAGGCGCTCCAGTAACCACGCACCGACTCCAGCAAACGGAATGTGCCCATGATGTTGGTTTCGATGAACTCGCCGGGGCCGTGGATGGAGCGGTCGACGTGGCTTTCGGCCGCGAAGTTGACCACCGCACGGGGCTGATGTTCGGCCAGCAGGCGGGTGACCAATGCTGCGTCGCCAATGTCGCCCTGCACAAAAATGTGGCGCTTGTCGCCTTGCAAACTGGCCAGGGTTTCGGGGTTGCCGGCGTAGGTGAGTTTGTCGAGGTTGACGACGGGTTCGTCGCTTGCAGCAAGCCAGTCGAGAACAAAATTGGCGCCAATGAAGCCGGCACCGCCGGTGACGAGGATGGTCATTTTTGAGCTGGGGAATGTGAGATGGACAGGCTACCGCAGTCCATCACTGCTGAATGAACCTGCGATGAAAAACCATGAAGACAATTTCTTACCCGAGAAACTGCAAGACGGGAAAAACAGACGATTGTAATCTTGAGTACATTGGCCGCTTGCTTACAAGGAGCGCTTTGGTAATCAAATGCTCTTTGTAGAAATACCTTGTTTCAGGTATTGCCATATCCCAAGAGCGAATGACTCGGACGCATAGGACATTTGAATGGCCTGATGGGTCGACGCTGAAGCGGCCGACTTGCTCGGATCAGAGAGGTGCGGAAGAGCCGAAGCGGCGGTCGCGGCGCTGGAACCATTCAATGGCTTTGGCCAGGCGCTTGGGCGTGAAGTCGGGCCAGAGGTCGTCGGTGTAATAGAGCTCGGCATAGGCCGCTTGCCAGAGCATGAAGTTGCTGATGCGCGATTCGCCACCGGTGCGAATCATCAAATCCACTTCAGGTGCATAAGCTGTGCTCAGGTGCTGGGCCAGCGCTTCTTCGGTCAGGTCTTGCAGGCTTTGACCCGGATGGGCTTGCTGCCAGGCTTGAGCAGCCTGGATGACGTCCCAGCGGCCACCGTAGTTGGCACACACCGTGAGGGTGATGGCCTGGTTGTGGGCGGTGGTGGCTTCGGCGCGAGCAATGAGTTCTTGCAGCGCCTCAGAAAAGCGCGATTTGTCGCCGACCACTTTGAGCCGCACGCCGTTGGCGTTCATGCTGTCAATTTCTTTTTGCAAGTAACTCATGAACAGGTTCATGAGGCTGGAGACCTCTTCTTCGGGGCGCTTCCAGTTTTCGGTGCTGAACGCAAACAGGCTCAGGTGGGGGATGCCCATTTCGGCGCAGTTTTTGACAATGTCACGCACCCGCTTGGCCCCTGCCGCATGGCCCAGGGCCGCAGGCATGAAGCGCTTTTTGGCCCAACGGCGATTGCCATCCATGATGATGGCGATGTGCTGTGGCAATGGGTTGTTGGGCGTGGACGAGGACAAAGGACTGCGTTCTGTTCTGAATAGTTCGAGATTTTAGTGGCTTTGACTGACGATGGGGTACGCCAATCCAGTCAGTCGTCTGTCACTTCGACCTGGTGGTGCTCCACCTGCACCACGGTGGGACGCCCCAAAATTTCGAGCAAAACGGCAACGCGTTTGCTGGAAACGCTTTGGATGAGGCCTTCAATACCGCCCAGTGCCGTGTGCTTGAGGCGCACCGTTTGCCCGGCCTTGAGGTTGCTCAGCTCCAGCAAAGTGGCATGGCTGCGGTCTTCTTCAAGCAGGCGGATCCGGCGCACGAGTTCGTCGTTGATCAATGCAGGCTCAAAGCCAAAGCGCACGATGGTGGCAATGCCTTTGGTGTTGCGCACGACCGAGATGCTTTGCTCTGCCCGGCTGGGGCGAAACAGGATGTAGCGCGGGAACATGGGCTCGAACAAAGCCACCGGGCCTTGCTCGGTTTTCTTGAACTTTTTGTAGAGCGGTAAATAGGCTTCAAAGGCTTGCTGCTCCAGATTGAACAGGGCAATTTGCTCTTGCCGCGGCTTTGTATAGGCCAAGTACCAGCGGTTTTGCGCGGGGGCTTCTGTGCTCGCGGGATTATCGGTTTGCGCAAGGGTCATGGTGAATGCGAGACAGCCTGAAGGTGCAAGAATTTTCGATTATGAATTTTAGCCTTCGATGCTTATCATTTTTGTTATTTTATAAGTATAAAAAACCCCGCTTGCGCGGGGTTTTGGGGCGTGTAGCCTGAAGGGGCTACAGCCAGAAACACTTGGAATTTAAGCGATCACAAATTGGTTACGGTCCTTGCCGTCGATCCATTTGGGGGCTTTGCCACGGCCAGTCCAAGTTTGGCCAGTGGCTGGGTCGCGGTATTTGGCGGCCACTTTGCTGACGGGTTTGCCAGCAGCCTTAGGACCACGGCCTGGGAAGATGTCTTGTGCAGTCAAGCCGAATTCGGCGACCAGTTCGCGCACTTTGGCAACGGCGTCAGAGATTTCACGCTGGCGAGCAGCGGCAATGGCTTGCTCAAGGGCTTCACGTTGTTGCAAGAGGTCTTTGTAGCTTTGGGTCACGGTAAATCCTTAATAAAATAAAAGAAGTGCAAATATAACCGATTTAAATCATCGACATCAATATTTTCATTACCCCTGATTATCTTGGGTTTATGTCAATCGGGTGGCCAGGACTTTGTCAATGCGCCGCCCATCCAAATCAACGATTTCAAAAATCCATTCACCCAAATCAATGCATTGGCCTTCCACAGGCAGTTGGCCCAATAGAAACAAAAGCAATCCCGCCAGGGTGTTGTAACGGCCTTTGTCTTCTGCCGGCAAATCCTTGATATCCAGCCGGGATTTGAGTTCATTGACGGGCATGAGTCCGTCGAGCAGCCAGCTGCCGTCGGCACGCTGAGTGGCCCAGGCTTCGGTTTGGGTGTCGGGCTTGAGCTCACCGGTGATGGCTTCAAGCAAGTCCAGCGGGGTCAAAAGGCCCTGCACTTCGCCATATTCGTCCACCACAAACAGCATGCGGCTGGGTTGATCGCGCATTTGCTCCAGCAATTCCATGCCGGTCAAGGTTTCGGGCACAAAGTGGGCGGTCTGCGCGTAGTGCTCCAGGGTGTGCTCGTCGTCGGCAGGCAAGGACAACAATTGCGACACGCTGATCACGCCTTGCACATGGCCCAGGTCTTCACGGCAGACGGGGTACCAGGAGTGGTTGCCCTCGACACGCATCTGGTTGATGCGGGCCATGGCCTGGGGTGTGGTCAGGCTGGCTTCGAGCCACTGGATGTCGCCTCGGGGCGTCATCATCGAGGTCAAGGGCCGGTCGTCCAGATGGAACACGTTGCGCACCATCTGGTGTTCGTGTTCTTCAATCAGGCCAGCGCTGACGCCTTCGGCCAGGCTGGCGGTGATTTCTTCTTCGGTCACTTCCTGGCTGCCTTTGCTGTCGATGCGCATGAGCTTGAGCATGCCTTGAGTGGACAAAGAGAGCAGCCTCACAAAGGGCCCGGCCACTTTGGCCAGCCAGGCCATGGGCCGCGCCACCACGCGGGCCACGGCCTCAGGGTAGAGCTGGCCGATGCGTTTGGGCACCAGTTCGCCAAAAATGATGGTGGTGAAGGTGATGATCGTGACCACAATGGCCGTGGCACTGACGCTGGCCACGGGTGCGCTCAAGCCCCAGCCCACCAAGACCTGCGCCAGCGACGCGCTGAACGCGGCTTCACCCACAATGCCGTTGAGCACGCCGATCGAGGTGATGCCCACCTGCACTGTGGACAGGAACTGCGTCGGCTCTTCCAGCAACTGCAGCGCCGCCTGCGCACCTTTGTCCCCCGCCTCGTCCATGACGGCCAGCCGCGCTTTGCGGCTGGAGGCCAGCGCCAGCTCCGACATGGCAAAAACGCCGTTGAGCAGGGTGAGGAAAACAATCAACAAAAAATCCATGCCGCCATTGTGCCAAGGATGTGTGACAGGCCCGGCTGAATCAACCGGGCTGCTGAGCCTGCGGGCACTTGACCTGAATCAGCTCGTGCGCCCCCTTGGTCTGCAGGCGCAAGGCGCTCAGGCAGCCGCCCCAGACGCAACCGGTGTCCAGCGCCAGCACATCCGGGCGGCCCAGCCAGCCCAGCGTGGACCAATGGCCAAAGGCAACAGGCACATGGGCGGTTTGTCTGCCGGGCACATCGAACCAGGGCATGAAGCCTTCAGGGGCGGCGTTGGCGCCCTCTTTGGCCTTGAATTCCATGACGCCATCAGTCGAACAAAAACGCAAGCGCGTCAGGGCATTGACGATCACGCGCAGGCGCTCGATGCCGTGCAGGTCGTCTCGCCAGGCATCGGGCTGGTTGCCGTACATCTGGTGCAAAAACTCGGGCAATTGCGGGCCGCGCAAGACGGCTTCGAATTCGGCGGCCAGCGCCAATGTTTTTTCGACAGACCATGCGGGCAACACCCCCGCATGCACCATCAGGATGCCTTGCTCAAAAATGGCCATGCGTTGGTGGCGCAGCCAGTCGAGCATGGCGCTGCGATCAGAAGCTTGCAGCAACTCGTCCAGGGTGTCCAGGCGCTTGCTTGAGCTGGCCCCTGCGACCACGGCCAGCAGGTGCAGGTCGTGGTTGCCCAGAACGCATTGCACAGACGTGCCCATGCCCATCAGGCGGCGCAGCACCCCGGCCGAATCAGGCCCGCGATTGACCAGATCGCCCAGCACGTACAGCCGATCACGGCTGGGCGAAAACGCCACTTGCTGCAACAAGCGCTCTAACGGGGCGTCACAGCCTTGGATATCACCGATCAAATAAACAGACATGGCAATCTCTGCACGCGGTCCAGTGTCTCAGCCTGCGGGCTTGAGCAGCACCACCAAGGCCCCTGCCCCGCCCTCTGCGGGTTTGGCCTGCACGAAGGCCATGACCTGGTTTTTTTGCACCAGCCAGCTGTGCACCTTGGACTTGAGCACCGGCGTTTTGCCGGGTGAGCCCAGGCCTTTGCCGTGCACCACGCGCAGGCAGCGCAAGCCCTGGCGGTGGGCATGGCGGATGAATTCAGCCAGAACCACACGGGCTTCTTCGCTGCGCAGGCCGTGCAGATCGACCTCGCCCTGGATGGCCCAGTCGCCTTTGCGCAGTTTGTGCGTCACGTCGCGCCCAATGCCGGGGCGGCGAAAGCTGAGCATGTCGTCGGTGTCGAGCAAGGTGCTGGCATCGAACTCGTCACTGAGCGCATCGCGCAGCACGGCTTCTTCGTCTTTTTGGCGTTGCTTGGCCACGGGCGCAACGTTGGTTTTGGGCGCAGGCGCATGGACGGTGTCGGGCATGCGCTGAACGGCGCCCACGGCTCGCGCAAAGAGATTGCTTTCAGCCTCACGCAAGCGCGCTGCAGCGGCGCGCGCGGCGGCTTCGGCCTGGGCTTGTTCGTGCGCCAGGGCCAGTTGTTTCTGGACCTTCTTGAGGTCTTGCAGAGAGTTGATTTTCACCGGCGGTCCTGATGGAGTGTGTCAGCAGATCGGACGCTCAGGCGCCGCGGTTGCGCATCCAGTCGGCGGTTTGAAAGAAGCTTTTATTCAGGCGTTCGCGCAGCACCGGATCAACACCGGTCTCGCCCATGGCCTGGTCCATGCAGGCCAGCCATTGGTCGCGCTCCAGGATGCCGATCGAAAACGGCATGTGGCGCATGCGCAAGCGCGGGTGACCAAAGCGCGCCACATAGTGGTCAGGGCCTCCGAGCCATCCACACAGGAACCACGTCAACTTGTCTCGCGCGTCTTGCAAGGTGCTGCCGTGCGCAGCGCGCAGTGCGCTGTAGGCTGGCTCCAGGTCCATCAGGTCATAGAAGCGGTCCACCAAGGCACGCACACGGTCTTCGCCGCCGATCCATTCAAAGGGCGTGTCAAACGGTGGTTTTTCTTCTATTTGCATATGCAAGTATTGTGCCGCGCTTATGACGCGCGCAAGGTTTGCATCACGGGCTGGCGCAGCACGCCCGACAGGCTCAAGCTGCCTGCAGCCCAGGCCAGCAAGGCGCCCAACGCGCCGCCCGCCAGTGGGGCCCACAGTGGCGGCGCCCAGGTGAATTCAAACGCGAAGCGGGCCAATGCCCAGCCCAGCACCAAGGCCATGGCGCTGGCCATGAAACCTGCCAGCCAACCCAGGCCCAGCAGTTCGGTGCGCTGCACTTGCGCCAGCAAATGGCGGCTGGCGCCCAGGGCCCGCATGATGGCGTATTCGCGTTCACGCGCCTGACGGCTGGCGCCCACGGCGGCCAGCAGCACCATCACGCCTGCAGCCAGGGTGAAGCCGAACAAATACTCCACCGCACGGATGACCTGGTCCATCACGCGTTGCACTTGGGCCAGGGTGCTGCGCATGTCCACGCTGGTGATGTTGGGAAACTGCTTGACCAGGGCATTGTCAAAGCCAGCGCTGCCCTCGGGCGAGCGAAACGCGGCCATGTAGGTCATGGGCAAGTCGGGCATTTGGGCCAGCGGAAACAGCATGAAAAAGTTGGCCCGCATGGAGGCCCAGTCCACCTTGCGCAGTGAGGTGATGCGCGCCTCGCGCAATTGCCCGGCAATGTCAAAGCGCAGGGTATCGCCCAGCTTGAGGCCTAGGGTGTCGGCAATGCCTTGTTCGACGCTCAGGCCATCGGCTTCGCCGCTGACCCAACGACCAGCCGTCAGCGGGTTGTGGGCGGGCAAGTTGGCGGCGTGCGAGAGGTTGATCTCGCGGTCGATCAGGCGTTTGGCGCGTTCGGCGGTGAAGTCATTGGGCCCCACATCGCGCCCGTTGATGGCGACCAGGCGGCCCCGGATCATGGGGAACCAATCGGGCGACTGCACGCCTGCACGCTGCAGGCTGGTCAGAAAATCATTCGCTTGTTCGGGCTGCACATTGATCACGAAGCGGTCGGGCGCATTGGCCGGTGTGGCCTGCCGCCAGCTGGCGACCAGATCGGTGCGCAGCAGCACCAACAAGGCCAGCGCCAGCAAACCGACCGACAAGGCACTGACCTGCACCACCGCAAACACCGGACGCGCCGACACCTGCCGCGTGGCCAAACGCAACCAGCGCGGCGCTTGCTCGCCAGGCACAGTACGCCGCAAAAACCACAAGGCCAAGGCCGCCAGACCGGCAAACACCAGCAAGGCCACCGCAAAGCCGCCCACGGTAATGAGGCCCAAGGTCAGGCTACGGCTGACCATCAGCAGCGTCAAAGCAAAGCCGGCCAGGCCCATGGCCAGCATCAGCACCGAATGGGTTTGCAGCCCCCCCAGGTCACGCCGAATGACGCGCAGCGGCGGCACTTTGGCCAGTTGCAACACGGGCGGCAGACCGAAAGCAATCAGCAGCGTCAGCCCCATGCCCATGCCCATGAGCGCGGGCCATACCGTGGCTGGAGGCAATTGGGTGTCAACCAGGCCCGAGAGCAGCTGCACAAAGCCCAGGTGCACGCCGTAGCCGATCAACACGCCCAAAGCGCTGGCGATCAGCCCTGCGCCCAGAAACTCCAAGCCATAGCTCAATGTGAGTGTGCGCTGGCTTTGCCCTAACACCCTGAGCAAAGCACAGGCATCGAGCTGGCGCTCGGCAAAGCTGCGCGAAGCCAGGGCCACCGCCACAGCACACAGCAAGGCGGCCAGCAAGGCCACGAGGTTCAAAAACTGGGAAGCGCGGTCCAGAGTCTGGCGCATTTCGGGGCGGCCGGTGTCGAGCGACTCGATCTGCACACCGCGCACAGCACGGCGATCGATTTCGGTCTTGGCCCATTGCACAAAGCGGTCGGCTTCGGTGGCCGACCCGGCCACGGCCATGCGCCAGGTCACACGGCTGGCCGGTTGCACCAAGCCGGTGGACGGCAGGTCGGCGGCATTGAGCATCACGCGTGGCGCAAAGCTCATGAAGCCCGCACCACGGTCGGGCTCGCGCACGATGGTGGCGCTGATGCGCAGTTGACGCTCACCCAGGCCCAGCAGTTGGCCGGTTTGCAGATTCAAAGCGTCGAGCAGCGCGGGGTCCACCCAGACTTCGCCAGCAGGTGGGATGTCGGCCTGGGCTGGGGCCACCTCCAAGCGTCCGCGCAGCGGGTAGCCGGGCGCCACCGCCTTGAGGGCCACCAGGCGGCTGGCACCGCCTTGCTCGGGCAAGGCCCGGGCCATGGTCGGAAAGCTCACATTGGTGTTGGTCTGCAGGCCCAGTTGTGCGGCGTGCTGTGCAAAAGCCGCAGGCGTGGGCTGGTCGCTGACCACCACGGCATCGCCACCCAGCAGCTGCCGGGCATCGCGCCAGAGGCCGTTTTGCAGCCGGTCGGCCAGAAACCCCACCGCCGCGAGCGCGGCCACGGCCAGGGCGACCGACAACATCAACAACCGCAACTCGCCCGCCCGCAGGTCGCGCCACAACTGGCGCGCGCCCAGGGTCCATCCGTGCATCCATCCTTGCTTGTTCATGGGCTGACCTTACCGCAGATCGCAATCACGGCAGATAAAACCGGTTTTTCGAAGCATCGCGCACAGGGTGCAACTCCTACGCACCTGTGCCTGCCTTTGTAGGAGTCGCACCCTGTGCGCGATGCTTGGACTGGGCTTTTCAGCTGCTGGCCAGTGCCGTTTGCCAGACCATGCGCTCGGGGGCGCTGAAGCACAGGAAACGTTTGTTGGTGGCGCGGCCGATGGCGCACAAGCCCAGGCGCTGGGCCACGTCCAGGCCCATCTGGGTGATGCCGCTGCGCGAGACCACCACCGGCACGCCCATTTGGGCGGACTTGATGACCATCTCGCTGGTCAGACGGCCTGTGGTGTAGAACACTTTGTCCTGGCCGCTGATGTCGTTCATCCACATCCAGCCGGCGATGGTGTCCACCGCGTTGTGGCGGCCCACATCTTCCACAAACATGAGCATGTCTTCACCCTGAAACAGGGCACAGCCGTGCACCGAACCCGATGATTTGTAGGTGGTCTCTTGCACGCGAATGGCGTTGACCAGGGCGTACAGCTGGCCTTGCGTGATGCGGGCTTCGGGCAAGACGATGTCATCGATGTGCGCCATCAGGTCACCAAAGACGCTGCCTTGCCCGCAGCCGGTGGTGACCACCCGCTCGGCGCTGCGCTGGGCGATGATGCGCGCCCCAGGGCGCGTCTTGACAGCGGCCACACCGGGCTCGCCGGTTTCGCCTTCGCCAATCGTCCAGTCCACCGTGATGGACTCGATCTGGTCGACCGAATCGATCAGGCGCTGGTTGCGCAAGAAACCCAGCACCAGCAACTCGGGCTCAGCGCCCAGGGTCATGAGGGTGACGAGTTCTTTTTTATCGAGGTAAATCGTGAGCGCGCGCTCTGCCGGGATCTGGGTCTCGGACTTTTCACCGAACTCGTTGCAGACCTGCACCGTGCGCGTGAGCGAGGCACGGGAACGGGTCAAGACGGGCTTGAGGCGCACGGGGGTGTCGGTGAGATCGGTCAAAACGGCAGACATGGTGTGAGGCTAACGCAAAAATCCCCCGCCGGTGAGGACGGGGGATTGCGGCTTGGGACTCTGAAAAAAGATCAGCCTTTTTTGGCCGGTGCGGCCGCTGGTGCAGGCGCTGCGGGTGCGGCTGCTGGCGCTGCCGCTTGTTCTGCGGGCTTGTAAACGCCAGGGTCCACACACGCAGGTGTGGCGGTCGGTGCATTGGTTTTGGCGCCGGTGGCCTTGGCCGTTTTGTAATAGTGGGCCGCGACTTTTTCGCGTGACTTGCACAGCTGATAGGCCGCGATCTTGTCGCCATGGGCGTTTTTGGCGGCTGTTTCTGCGGCCTTGGCTTTGGCTTCATCGCTGAGCGCAGGCAGTTTGGCCACGGCACTGAAGCTCAGGGCCAAGGCGGACACAACAAGCAGGGTTTTTTTCATGGGGATACTCCTGTGTTCAAACCGAAGCGGCGCCAGGCGCGGGCTGGGGTGTTGAAGTGATGGGGGCCGAGCGCTGCGCCGGAATCTTGCCGGCCTTGACGTCGTCATACCAAAGCTCGTGGTGTTCCTTGGCCCAGGTCTCGTCCACATAGCCATCACGCATGGCGCTGTAAGCGCCGCGCATGCCGATGGTACCCATGTAGATGTGGCCCATGAACATGGTCATCATCAAGAACGTGGCCACGGCGTGCACCATGTGGCTGATCTGCATGGTGCCGCGCTCGTACACGAGGCCGGGGATGAGCTTGTCGAGCACCAGGCCCGAGCCCACCACCACCAAACCGAGAAAGAACACACCCGACCAGAAGAGGATCTTTTCGCCCGCGTTGAAGCGGTGCGAAGGCACTTCGGTGCCCGAGATCAAACCACCGCCCTTGAGGACCCAGGTGAGGTCGTCCTTGCTGGGGATGTTGTCGCGCACAAACGTGACGATGACGATCACCAAGGACACCGCAAACAGCGGGCCTGCAAAGTTGTGGATGTTTTTCAGCGCGTAGGTCAGCCAGCCGAACAAGGCGGTGCCGATGACCGGCTGGATGAAGAACTTGCCGAAGGCCATGACGATGCCCGAGATGGCCAGGGCACAAAACGCAATGGCATTGGCCCAGTGGGCCGAGCGCTCCAACGGGGTGAAGCGTTCGATCTTGCGGCCGGTTTCCTGACCGTGCAATTCGATCGGGCCTTTGCGCCAGTAAAACAGCGCGATCGCGCCCAGCACGATCAGGAGCAGCGAGCCACCGTAAGGGATCAAATACTGGTTGCGGACCTGGCGCCAGGCTTCACCGGCGTTGGTCAGGCGAGAACCGGGGTATTGCACGAACTTCTGAATCAGGTTGCCCGCTTCAGGCGCCTGGCTCAAGGGCAAGCTGCTGTACCCGGTCACGCCCTGCCCCACCTGGCGCCACATGGGCGCGTTGTTGCCGGGCTGGACCTGGCCGCGCTCGGCATTGGTCTGGTCTTTGTACTTCGGGTCCGCGTCCGCACCGGGCGCGATCTGGAAGATGTTGGCGCTTTTGACGCCAGCGGCACTGTCGGCAGGCGCAACCGTCTGGGCCAAAGCGCCCAGGGCCAGCCAGCTCAAGGCCAGTGTGAAGATCAAGCGACGCATGATCGGCTCCTCAATGTGCTCACTTCGGAGCACGCAGGTGATCGTTCATGCCGTAGTTGGCACGGGCCTTCAGGTGGTTGGACCAGCTGGCTTGATCGCCAGCGGTCCAGCCAGGGGCTGTGAAAGCGGCCACACCAGTGCCCGCTTGTGCGGGCTGGTCACTGCGGATGCCCATCTTGTCTTGCGGCTTTTCACCACAAGCCGACAAGGCCAGCACAGCGGTCACGGCCGCTGAAAACATCAAAGTGCTTCGCATGGTCAAGCTCCTTGTTTGGCTTGGTTGCCGTAAGCCGTGCCCCAGCCCCAGACTTCGGCACCTTTGCCACGCGCGACCACGCGGCTGCGGAAGATCTCGGAGACCACATCGCCGTCACCGGCCAAGAGCGCCTTGGTGGAGCACATCTCGGCGCAGGCAGGCAGCTTGCCTTCGGCCAGACGGTTGCGACCGTATTTGTCGAACTCGGCCTGACTGCCGTGCTCTTCGGGGCCACCCGCGCAGAAGGTGCACTTGTCCATCTTGCCGCGCACACCAAAAGTGCCCTGACTGGGGAACTGGGGCGCACCGAAGGGGCAGGCGTAGGAGCAGTAGCCGCAGCCAATGCAGACGTCCTTGTCGTGCAAGACCACGCCTTCGTCGGTCTTGTAGAAGCAGTTGACCGGGCAGACCGCCATGCAAGGCGCGTCCGAACAGTGCATGCAAGCGACCGAGATGGATTTCTCGCCAGGCACACCGTCATTGAGCGTGACCACACGGCGGCGGTTCACACCCCATGGGACTTCGTGTTCGTTTTTGCAAGCGGTGACGCAGCCGTTGCATTCGATGCAGCGCTCGGCGTCACAGATGAATTTCATTCGTGCCATCGTGTTCTCCTCAAGCCTTCTCGATGTTGCAGATGGTGGTCTTGGTCTCTTGCATCATGGTGACGCTGTCATAACCGTAAGTGGTCGCCGTGTTGACGGCTTCGCCACGCACCACAGGGGCAGCGCCCTTGGGGTAGTAAGCCAGCATGTCGGCACCTTGCCAACGACCCGAGAAGTGGAAAGGCATCCAGACGGTGCCGGTGTCCACACGCTCGGTCACCAGAGCCTGCACGTTCAGACGGGCACCGGTGGCGCCCAGCAGCCAGACGCGGTCGCCGTTGCGGATGCCGCGATCGGCCGCTGTCTTGGGGTTGATCTCGACAAAGGCTTCCTGCTGCAACTCGGCCAGCCAAGGGTTGGAGCGGGTTTCCTCGCCGCCGCCTTCGTACTCGACCAGCCGGCCAGACGTGAGGATGAGCGGGAATTTCTCGTAGGCCTTGTCGGCGATGTTCTTGTCCTGCACCGTCTTGTACAGGGTGGGCAGACGCCAGAAGGCTTTCTTGTCGTCGTGCGTGGGGTACTTGGCCGCCATGTCAGGGCGGGTGCCATACAGCGGCTCGCGGTGCTGCGGAATCGGATCGGGGAAATTCCAGACCACAGCACGCGCCTTGGCGTTGCCAAAGGGATGGCAGCCATGGTTTTGCATGAACACGCGGATCATGCCGCCCGATGCGTCGGTCTTCCAGTTCTTGCCTTCGGCCTTGGCTTTTTCGGCATCGGTCAATTCGTCCCACCAGCCCAGCTTTTTCAGCAGGATGTGGTCGAGTTCCGGATAACCCGTGGTGATGTCGGCGCCTTTGGAATGCGAGCCGTCTTCGGCCAGCAGGCTCTTGCCCTCGCGTTCCACACCGAAGTTGGCGCGGAAGTTGCCGCCACCTTCCATGACGTGTTTGGAGGTGTCGTACAGGTTGGGCGAGCCGGGGTGCTTGAGCTCGGGCGTGCCCCAGCAAGGCCAGGGCAGTCCGAAGTAGTCGCCACCGAAGTCGTAACCGGTGTCCTTGTCCTTGCCGCCTTTGGCCTTCAAGGTCTTCACGTCGAACAAATGCATGTTCTTCATGTGGGCCTTCAGGCGTTCGGGGCTTTGGCCGGTGTAGCCAATGGTCCAGACGCACTTGTTGATTTCGCGCAGGATGTCTTCGGGCATGGGCTCGTCCATGCCTTTGACTTTTTGCATCTTGTAGTTCTTGGACAGCTCTGCAGCAAAGCCCAGCTTTTCAGCGAACTGGTGCATGATCATGTGGTCGCTGCGGCTTTCCCACAAAGGCTCGATGACCTTCTCGCGCCACTGGATAGAGCGGTTGGAGGCGGTGCACGAACCGCTGGTCTCGAACTGCGTGGCAGCTGGCAGCAGGTACACGGCGCGGTTGGGATTCAAGTCTTCGGGCTTGCCAGGCATGGCGGCCATGGCGGCTGTGGCCGATGGATAGGGGTCCACCACCACCAGCAAGTCCAGCTTGTCCATGGCACGCTTCATCTCCAGACCCCGGGTCTGCGAGTTGGGCGCATGGCCCCAATAGAACACGCCGCGCAGGTTGCTGTCCTGATCGATGAGTTCGTTTTTCTCGAGCACACCGTCGATCCAGCGCGACACGGTGATGCCGTTCTTGCCCATCATGGCGGGGCTGGCAAACTGCTTTTTGATCCACTCGAAGTCCACGCCCCAGGCGTTGGCAAAGTGTTTCCAGGAGCCTTCGGCCAGGCCGTAGTAGCCGGGCAAGGAGTCGGGGTTGGGTCCGACGTCGGTCGCGCCTTGCACGTTGTCGTGGCCACGGAAGATGTTGGTGCCGCCACCAGACTTGCCGACGTTGCCCAAAGCGAGCTGCAAGATGCAAGAAGCGCGCACGATGGCGTTGCCAATGGTGTGCTGGGTCTGCCCCATGCACCAGACGATGGTGCCGGGGTTGTTCTCGTGCAGCATCTTGGCGATCTTGAAGACTTGCTCTTCCTTGACGCCACAAGCTTCTTCGACCTTGTCGGGTGTCCACTTGGCCATGACATCGGCCTTGACGGCGTCCATGCCGTAGACACGATCGTTGATGTATTTCTTGTCTTCCCAGCCATTCTTGAAGATGTGGTACAGCACACCAAACAAGAAAGGGATGTCGGTGCCCGAGCGGATGCGCACATACTCGTCGGCCTTGGCGGCGGTGCGAGTGAAACGCGGATCAACCACGATCATCTTGCAGCCGTTTTCCTTGGCATGCAGCATGTGCAGCATGGACACGGGGTGGGCTTCCGCAGCGTTGGAGCCGATGTACAACGCGACCTTGCTGTTTTGCATGTCGTTGTACGAGTTGGTCATGGCGCCATAACCCCAGGTGTTGGCAACACCGGCCACCGTGGTGGAGTGGCAAATGCGGGCCTGGTGGTCGCAGTTGTTCGAGCCCCAGAAGCTCACGAACTTGCGCAGCAGATAGGCTTGTTCGTTGTTGTGCTTGGACGAGCCGATGAAGTAGACGCTGTCCGGGCCGCTGGCTTTTTTCAGCTCGAGCATCTTGGCGCTGATCTCGGTCAGGGCCGTGTCCCAACTGATGCGCTCATATTTGCCGTTCACCAGCTTCATCGGGTAGCGCAGGCGGTATTCGCCGTGGCCATGCTCGCGCAGGGCGGCACCTTTGGCGCAATGCGCGCCCAAGTTGATGGGCGAATCGAAAACGGCTTCCTGGCGGACCCAGACACCGTTTTCGACCACGGCATCGACCGCGCAGCCCACCGAGCAGTGGCTGCAGACGGTGCGCTTGACTTCGACCTTGCCTTTGCCGATGTTGTCCACACCCGCTGCGGCATGGGCTTTTTGCACCAGGCTCAGTTGCGATGCGGCCAAGCCAACGCCGACCCCCAGACCCGAGCGGCGCAGAAAGCTGCGGCGGTCCAGCGTGGGCAGCGCTTGCGACAAACCGCGGCGCAGACTGTGAATGAACGGAGACGAAACGGCACCCGAGGTGGTGCTTTGCTTTTTGGTCAACAACATGGAGGGCTCCAGTTGGGGGAAACGATGAAAAACCGGCGAAGCGCCAAGTCAGATGCGGGTGGTCTTGTAGTACTGCTGAACGTGCTCGCTCAGCGAGTAGCCGCCGCCACGCTCGGGCTTGGGCAGTTCAGGCACGGCCGCGGGCAAATTGTTTTTAATCACGGTTGGCAACACGCTGGCGGCAGCAGCCACAGCGCCGACGGTGGCGGCGCCTGCAAAGAGGCTGCGACGTGAATGTTTCACTGTTGAGGATTTGTCCATGGTGCGTCTCTCTGTTGGGTCTGAATCAGGCAAAGCTCTAAAACTAAAAGCCTATTACCTTGGTTTCATATGTCGCGATGTTACCCCAGCCGTGAAATTTGCAAGAGGGTAAAAACCTCACTCCGAAGATGAATACAAATTAACCCGTTTCAATGGCTTTGTCTGTGCACCAGTCAACTCAACATGTCAAACCCCTGAGCCTCGACACTGGCATACGCCTCGGCCAGGCGGGCCAAACGGGCATAAAAAACGGCACGGGGATGTGACGCGATCACTTGGCACATCTGATGAACCCAAGGTTGCAAATGCTGACTGAAGAATTGCGCTTGCCGAGTGAGGTTGCACACCGACACATCGTCACCGGCAATCAAAAAGCGCATGACCTCAAACAGATAAGCCACATGGTCTTCGGTTTCGGACATCTGCTCGTTGCGCGCCAGCCCCAACGCCGCCAAGTCATCGCGCAACTGGACCAGCGGCTTTTCGTTGAGGAAACCACTGATGTAGTGGGACCCGAACAAGTAGACCTCAGGCTTGCCCACGCCGCCGAACAGGCTGTTGAACTCGGCGCTGATCTGAGCTGCATCGCTGGCGCGAGCAGCGGCCACGAGTTCGCGCCAGGACTCCTCCAAAAAGCCACCGGCATCGGGCGCTTCGGTCACCGCCACCTGCAACTGCGCCAAGAACTCGGGCGATGGGGGTTGGTAAAACAACTGGGACAGCAAACCGTACATTTCGGCGCGGGCCAGTTCTTCGTCAAGTGCATGGCTGGAAGACATCTCGGTATTCATGGCAAATCAGTGCTTGGGGTTGGCAGATGGCACGCCCATGCGCACCTGGTTTTCATCGGTGAACATGTCCACCACGCGGCAGTCGCCACACATTTTCAGGCGCTCCAGTGCCGGACCCTGGAACATGCTGTGGCCCGCCAGGCGGCCCAGCATGGTCTCGATCGCCTTGACGGTGCCAAAGGGTTTGCCGCAGCGAATGCAACCGTAGGGCGGGCTGTTGTGCAGCACCCGGGCTTGCGTGCGCTCGGGCACAAGAGACAGACGAGGCTGCAAAGTGATGGCTTGCTCGGGGCAGGTCTTGGCACACAGGCCGCACTGCACGCAGTTTTTCTCGATGAACTTGATCTCGGGCTGCTGCGGGTTGTCTTGCAAGGCGGCCGACGGGCACGCCCCAACGCAACTCATGCACAAAGTGCATTTGCTGGCATCGACCACGATGGTGCCCAGGGGCGAGCCCGCTGCTGGCAAAGCCAAAGCCGCAGGACGAGACGATGCGGCCATGATGGGGGCCTGCGCCATCAGGTGGTCCAGGGTCAATTCGAGGTTGCTGCGTTTTTCGGCCTGCACCGCGTGCCGTGCCGCCAAGGCCGGACCCGCAGGGGCTTTGACTGCGCGGCCAGAAAGGCGCTGCAGATCAGCGTCGAGCGAGCTGGCACTGCCCACTTGCAACAGTTCAAAGTGCAAGCCCTCGTAACCCAGCCCGTTCAACAGGCTTTGGGCCACGGCCATTTGTTCCATCAGGGCGGTCTTGTACTGCGGCGCTTCTTCGTCGGTCAGCATGACCAGCACCTGCCGGGCGCCATAGGCCACGGCGGACAACCACAGCTCCAGCCCCACGCTCGCGGTGTGCCACAAGGCCACGGGCATCACGCGGGCAGGCACGCCCTGCATGACCTTGAGCTGTGCACCACGACCCAGCTCATCCACCAAGGCCTGGCCGTGGTCCTGGCTGTGCAGCAAAAGAGCCGCATCACGGCCACCAGCGGCCTGGTAGGTGCTCAAGAGCGTGCGGATCTTCTCGCCCTGTTCGGCGGGGCGGGGGTAAGCGTAGGTCAAGGCCCCGGTGGGGCAAGCCGTGGTGCAGGCACCGCAGCCCACACACAGATTGGGGTTGACCTTGATTTGCTGGCGCGCCTTGTCCGAGCTGATGGCTTCGGCCGAGCAGATGTCCACGCAGGCATTGCAGCCGATTTGTTCGTTGCGGCTGTGGGCGCACAGCTTTTGCTTATAGGCAAAGAAGCGGGGCTTTTCAAACTCACCCACCAGCTCGCGCAGCTTGAGCAAGGTCTGCAGGTCCTGCCCGTCCCATCGGAAATAACCCTGTGGCAAGGCGTGTGAGGTGAAGGTGGGCGAGGCCTTGGCGCTGCGCAGATCGAGCACCACATCAAAGCGTGCGCTTTGCGGTTGCGGCTCGCGCATGAAGTTGATGGCGCCCACGGCGTCGCAGGCCTTGACGCAATCGCGGTGCGAGGTGCAGCGCGACAGGTCAATTTGATAGTCCAGGCCAATGGCCTGCTCGGGGCAGGCGGCCACACAGGCGTTGCAGCGGGTGCACAGGTCCAGGTCGATCGGGTTGCTGGCGTCCCAGCTCACATCGAAGGCACCGAGCCAGCCACTCAGGCTGTGCAGGCGCCCGGCCATGACCGGGTAGCGCCGTTCCTGGGCACCACCCGCATTGCCTGCGCCGTCAGCCCAGATCGTGACCTGCATCGCATCGGCCAGCAAAGCGGCCGCGCGCTCGGCCACATCCATGGGGCCCAGGATCAGCAAGCGCCCTTCACTTTTGTAGGTGACAGTCGGCACCGGCTCGGGTTCAGGCAAACGCGCTGCGGCCAGCAAGGCGGCCATCTTGGGGGTGGCGTGCGCGGCCTCACGGCTCCAGCCACCCGTCTCACGGATGTTGACAAAACGGATCGGCGACGTGGCGCCTTCGGTTTGCTCGGCCAGCTCGGAAAACAAACGCTTTTCCTGCGTGCAGGCCACCACCACGGGCTGGCCGCTTTGCACGGCACGCTGGAAGTCACCGGCCTCGCGGCGGCACAGTGTGTTGTGGAGTTTTAAGTCTTCACCCAGCGCCTGGCCCAGGGTCTGGGCTTGCAGGGGCATGGTTTGGTTGCAGTTGCAAATCAGGGTCGTCATGGTCGCTCATGGGCAAGTCAGGCAATGCCGTTGTGGCTTGCGATGGCGCAGACTGTGCCACAAGCTGTGCTGTTTCTTCGCCTTGCGTGCGCAAATCAGGGTTTTCATGCTGCAATGCCCCTTCAGCCTCAAGGGACTCAGGGAGTTCAGGGGGCTCAGGGCTCTCTGGCGGCACCAGATTCATGAACTGGGCGCTGGCCATTTTTTGCAACATGCCTGCGGGCAGCGGATCGGGCGTGTTGTAGTCGCCGATGTAGATGTCCAGGCCATCCATCACATTGAAGTGCGGATCGGCAAACAACTTCTTGACCGCGAGGTTGCGCACCTCTGCCGGCACGCCTTGCTGCATGAAGGCCCCGAATTCAGACGCTGGCGTGAGAGCTTGTGCGTCCTCCAGCGTGGGCAGCGGCTCGACCGAGACAGCTGGTTCTGGCGCTTCAGTGGCCACCTGAGTGGTCACGTGCACAGCTTGAACGGGCGCCGTGGTGGTCCGGGCTTCGAGCGGCTCGGGCTCTTGCAAGGGCAGGCCTTTGGCAGCCTCTTGCTTGCGACGCGACCAGCGGCTGAAGAAATGGTCGCTCATGCGCCCTGCCCTCCTGGGCCTTTGCGTTTTTCGGTGGTGCTGACCGATGCGGGCTGGCCAAAGCGATCGGTCAAGCCCTGAAAACTTTGCGGGCGCTGGCGTTTTTTGACCTCAGGCACATAGTGGTGTTCGGCAAATTCACGGATCCACGCCACCACATCTGCAGGCGCCGGGATGGTCTCCACGGTTTCCTGTGCATCCAGCCAACGGCCCGCATCGTGGTAACTCAAGCTCACGGCCTGCGGTTCGGCACGGGCTTCCTGGCCTTCGACGTCGATCAGGCGCCACATGACAAACCAGCAAGGCGTGGGGGATGTGGCATTGAGCCAATAGCCTTCGGCATCATCGGGGTACAAACGGACCGCCCAAGCCGGATAAAGCCATTGCGACGCATCGGGGGTTTCGCGCAAGCACCGCACGGTTTGGCCAAAACTGGCCTCTTGCAGAACCACATCGTCCAGCACCCAGCGCGAGCTTTGCCAACGGGCCATGGGGCCTTGCACCGGTTCACGGCGCATCAGCACGGCGACATCAATTTGAGGTTTGGCGTTCATGACCGCATTGTTCATCAAGCGGGCAAAACATAATCGACCGAGGGCAATCTGAGGGTGAATACCGTGCCTTGACCGGGTTGACTCAAAAAGCTCAGGGTGCCGCCATGCGACTCGACAATCGACTGGCTGAGCCACAGGCCCACACCCATGCCTTCGGATTTGGTGCTCTTGAACAAGCTGAAGACTTCGGCTTGTTTGTCCAAGGGGATGCCAATGCCGTTGTCTTCGACTTCCAGTTCCAGATAGCCAGGCGCGACCGTCCCCCGGATTCGCAAGACCCGTTCACGGTGCTGGATATCGCTCATGGCATCGATCGCATTGCTGATCAGATTGAGCACTACTTGCTGCAACTGGGTTGCGTCCCCCGACAAACGAGAACCCTCGTCAAACGTTGTGGAGACCCGCACCTTCTGGTCTGCCATCTTGGCCTTCACAATGTCCAGCACATCCAGCACCAGCTGCTTGAAATCCAATCTGGCAAACTCGCCTTTGCTCATGCGAAACAGCGCACGCAGTTTGCGGATGATGTCACCGGCCCTTTGGGTGTCACTGACGATGTGACTGGCCACGGTGCTCAGCAACTGCACATTGGCTGCTCGCCCGCCCTCTTGTGCGGCTTTGATCTGCGCCTGGATCAACTCGGCATGCAACAAAGTCGCCGCCAAGGGCTGGTTCAGCTCATGCGCAAAACTGGCCACCAAGGCGCCCATGCCCGCACTTTTGTTGGACAAGGTCAGCTGCCGAATGATTTCTTCGCGCTCGGCCAACAAGTCCGAGAGGGCTTGCGAATGCTCTTGCGCCAAAACCGCATGTTCCTGCTGCCGGGCGAGCTGCTCCTGCACTGCGATTTTCGAGCGGTGCTCCTTGTCGATGAAGATCTGCATGAAACCCACACTGAGCAGGGTGATGCCGCCAAACTGGCCGGCAAACACCACCGCGTGGTCCCAAGACGCTTCATACACATCATCCGAGCCCACTCCTGTGATCATGGCCAGCGCCTTGATGCCCAAACTGCCCGACAGCACCAGCCCCGCCCACCGGACCGAAGTTGCACCGATGCTGTCATGGGCGTGGGCAATGCGGCGTCCTGCGCCGTAATACTCCAGACAATTGAAGGTATAGAACGAATAAAACACCACCATGATGGTGCTTTCGGGCGCACCCGAAAAATGCAGGCCAAAGCTCAACGCCAAAGCCACCACATTGAACAGCCCCATCCCCCACATCCAACGGGCATCAGGTGGTCCATCGAGCGAACGCAAGGCGATTTGCCGCCCCCAGTTGCCCAAGGCCATCAACAATTGGCCCAGCACGACGACATAGTCGATGTCGATCAGGCCCTTGCTGCCCAGCACGCACAGACTGAGCGCACTCAAAATCCCGGACGCACTCCACAAGACCGCCACGCTGCTGCGAAATCGCGCAAGCCCGTACCACAGCGCCGCGTGCAGCATCAGGTACATGAACGCATCCACCCAGAAGATGAGCTGCACATCCAGTTCCAAGCAGGCCTCCTTGGCCAATGGTGTTTTCTGACCCGCCCGACCTTTTGGCATGGCCGGGTGACTTTTTCTTGCCGCTGATTATGCGGGCAAGGTCGTCAGGGCCTGAATCTGGACGGCGGAGTATTTGAACTCGGGGATCTTGCCAAACGGGTCCAGCGCGGCGTTGGTCAGCAAGTTGGCTGCAGCCTCTTGGTAGGCAAACGGGATGAACACCGTGCCCAGCGGGGTGCCATCGTCCTGACGCACCGCCAGCTGCACCTGGCCGCGACGGGACTGGATCTGGACCCGGTCTCCGGCATTCAGCCCCAGTCGCTGCAAATCGCGGCCATGCATGGACGCGGTGGCGGCAGGCTCCAGGGCGTCGAGCACCGTGGCGCGGCGCGTCATGCTGCCGGTGTGCCAGTGCTCCAGCTGCCGCCCGGTGATGAGCACAAAGGGGTACTCGGCATCGGGGCGCTCGGCTGCGGGAATCACATCGGCGGGCACCAGCTTGACCCGGCCATCTTTTGTCGGAAAGTGGTCGTGAAAGACGATGGGCTGGCCCGGGTCGTCAGCACTCACACAGGGGTAGGTGACCGAGCCCGCATTCAGGCGCGCCCAGTCGATGCCGCCCATGGTCGGGGCCATGGCCTGGCGCATTTCTTCATAGACCTGCGCCACGCCCTCGTGCTCGCCTGCGTAGGCCCAGTTCAGGCCCAGGCGGGCAGCGATCTGCTGGATGATCCACAAATCAGGCTTCGCATCGCCCGGCGGCGGCACCGCCTGGCGGCCCATCTGCACCGTGCGGTCGGTGTTGCTCACGGTGCCGGTTTTTTCGGGCCAGGCGCTGGCAGGCAGCACCACATCGGCCAGCCAGGCGGTTTCGGTCAGGAAGATGTCCTGCACCACCAGATGCTGCAAGCTCGCCAGCGCGTGGCGGGCGTGGTTCAGGTCGGGGTCGCTCATGGCCGGGTTCTCACCCATGATGTACATGCCGCGCACCTTGTGCGGGTCGCTGTCATCCGCCAGCGCCTTGTGCATGATCTCGACCACGGTGTAGCCGGGCTGGTCGTCGAGTTTCGTTTCCCAGAAATTTTCGAACCAGTCGTGCGCCGACTTGTCTGTCACCCGCTGGTAATTGGGGTACATCATCGGGATCAGGCCCGCATCGCTCGCGCCCTGCACATTGTTCTGGCCGCGCAGCGGGTGCAAGCCGGTGCCGGGACGGCCAATCTGGCCAGTGATGCTGGCAAGCGCAATCAGGCAACGCACGTTGTCGGTGCCATGCACATGCTGGCTCACGCCCATGCCCCACAAAATCATGGCGGCCTTGGCGGTGGCATAGGCCCGCGCCACTTCGCGGATGGTGTCGGCTGGGATGCCGCAAACGGCGCTCATGGCCTCGGGCGTGTAGTCCTGCACATGGGCCTTGAGTTCGGACACGTTGTCGGCACGCTCGCGCAAGAAGGTTTCGTCGCACAGGTTCTCGGTGACGATGACGTGCAGCATGGCGTTGAGCAGCGCCACATCGGTGTCGGCCTTGAACTGCAAGTTGCGCCAGGTGTGGCGACCGATGTCGGTGATGCGCGGGTCGGCCAACACGATGCGGGTGCCGCGTTGGGCGGCGTTCTTCATCCAGCTCGCAGCCACCGGGTGGTTGCTGGTGGGGTTGGAACCGATCACGAGGATCAGGTCCGAATGCTCAACATCGCGCACCGGGTTGCTGACTGCGCCCGAACCCACGCCTTCGAGCAGGGCTGCGACGCTGGACGCATGGCACAGGCGCGTGCAGTGGTCCACGTTGTTGCTGCCAAAGCCGGTGCGCACCAGCTTCTGGAACAGATAGGCTTCTTCGTTGCTGCCCTTGGCCGAACCAAAACCGGCGAGCGACTTGGGGCCGTGTTGCTGGCGCAGCGTGTTGAGTGGCTGGGTGGCCAGCGTTAAAGCCTCTTCCCAAGTGGCTTCGCGGAAGACCTCGCGCCAGTCGGTGTGGCCGTCGATCAGGCCCAGGTCTTTGGCCACGCTGGGCTTGCGGATGAGTGGCTTCGTGATGCGGTCCGGGCTGTGGATGTAGTCCATGCCAAAGCGGCCCTTGACGCACAAACGGCCTTCGTTGGCCGGGCCTTCGCGGCCCTTCACGCTGATGATCTTTTCGTCGCGCACCTGGTAAGTGACCAAGCAACCGACGCCGCAAAACGGGCAGACGGAGTCCACCTCGCGGTCCACTTTTTGTGGCCCCATGTGGCTCTTGGGCATGAGCGCGCCCGTGGGGCAGGCCTGCACGCATTCGCCGCAGCCCACACAACTGCTGCCGCCCATCGGGTCGGCCAGGTCAAACACCACCTGCGTGTGCGCGCCCCGGAAGGCCAGACCGATCACATCGTTGACCTGCAAGTCACGGCAGGCACGTTCACAGCGGTTGCACTGGATGCAGGCATCCAGATTGACAGCCATGGCCGGGTGCGACAGGTCGGCGGGCACGGCCTCGCGCTGGAGCGCAGCCAATTGCGGGCGCACCTGCACGCCGTGGTGCTCGGCCCACTGGCTCAGCTCGCCGTGCGGGGCTTCGGCGCGATCGTCCAGCCACTTGTGGCCCTGCTCGGGCAAGTCGGCCAGCAGCATCTCCAGCACCATCTTCTGGCTTTTGACGGCGCGTTCGCTGTTCGTCTGCACATTCATGCCAGGCGTGGCGCTGCGGCAGCAGCTAGGGGCCAAGGTCCGTTCACCGGCCACCTCGACCACGCAGGCGCGGCAGTTGCCGTCGGGCGCGAGGCCTTCCTTGTGGCACAGGTGTGGGATGGACAGCCCCAAGTCCTTGGCGATGTTGAAGATACTCTTTCCGGCTGGCGCTTCCACCGGCTGCCCATTGAGCGTGAAATGAACGGTGCTCATGGACGGTCTCCCTGTGGGAGCGGCGCCCTCGCCGCGATCAACGTCACAGGTGTCAGCAAGCCTATCGCGGCGGGGGCGCCGCTCCTACAAAACATCATGTCCGCACCCCCACTTCGTGCGGGAAATACTGCAACACGCAGCGGATCGGGTTGGGCGCGGCCTGACCCAGACCACAGATGGACGCATCGCCCATGACCTGCGCCAAGTCTTCGAGTGTTTCGCGGTCCCAGACCTCACGCGCCATCAGTTGCGCTGCTTTGTCCGTGCCCACGCGGCAGGGCGTGCATTGACCACAACTCTCGTGTGCAAAAAAGCGCATCACGTTCAGCGCGGCCTCGCGGGCGCTGTCGTGTTGGCTGAGCACCATCACGGCAGCCGAGCCGATGAAGCAGCCGTGCGGCTGCAGCGTGTCAAAGTCCAGTGGCACATCGGCCAGACGTGCGGGCAAGATGCCGCCGCTGGCACCACCAGGCAGGTAGGCATACAGCGTGTGCCCCTCGGCCATGCCACCGCAGTATTCATCCACCAGTTCGCGCAGCGTGATGCCCGCAGGCGCGAGCTTGACGCCCGGGTGCTTCACGCGCCCGCTCACGCTGAAGCGGCGCAGGCCTTGGCGGCCATGGCGACCGTGCAATGCAAAGCTGTCCGCACCGTTTTCCAGCAGTTCGCGAATCCAGTAAAGCGTCTCGAAGTTGTGCTCCAGCGTGGGGCGGCCAAACAGGCCGACCTCAGCGATGTAGGGCGGGCGCAGGCGCGGCTCCCCGCGTTGGCCCTCGATGCTCTCGATCATGGCCGACTCTTCGCCGCAGATGTAGGCCCCCGCGCCGCGGCGCAGTTCGATGCGCGGCAGGGCACAAGGCGGGTTCGCGTGCAATTCGGCCAGCGCTTGCGTCAGCAGCACGCGCGCTTCGTGGTACTCGTCACGCAGGTAGATGTAGACGGCCTCGCAGCCGACCACGCTGGCGGCGATCAGCACGCCCTCCAGAAAACGGTGCGGGTCGGATTCCAAGCAGGTGCGGTCCTTGAAGGTGCCGGGTTCGCCCTCGTCGATGTTCACGGCCATCAGGCGGGGTGCAGGCTGGCTGCGCACGATGCGCCATTTGCGTCCGGCCGGGAAACCCGCGCCGCCCAGGCCGCGCAAGCCCGAAGACTCCAGCACCTGGATGACCGATTCGGCCTCGCGTTCGCCCGAAGCCACTTGCCGCGCCAGCTGGTAACCGCCCGCTTGCAGGTAAGCACCGAGCCGGATCGCGTCAGGCAAAGCGTTGGGGGTGGTCTGGTTTTGGGACACGCGCTGAGCCACCGCGTCGAAGGTCGCATGCGCCACGGCCTGCTGAACCACCTGCGCGGCCGGGGCCTGTTCGCAACGACCCAGGCATGGCACGGGCACGACCTTGACATTCAGCAAATCGTTTTGCAACTGGCGCAGCAAGCTGTCGCTGCCCGCCAGGCTGCAGCTCAGGCTGTCGCACACCCGCACGGTGATGCGCGGGGCCGTGTCCTCGTCTTTCAGGATCTCGAAGTGGTGGTAGAACGAAGCGACTTCAAACACCTCGACCACCGACAGCCGCATCTCGGCGGCCAAGGCCACGATGTGGCGCTCGAACAGACCACGGAAATGGTCATTGAGCACATGCAGGTGCTCGATCAGCAGGTCACGGCGGTGGCCGTTTGCGGACGGCTCGCCGATCAGGGCCTGCACCTCGGCGCGTGCTTCGCCTGTGGCCTGACGGCCTTTGAGCTGCGAACGCGGTTGACGCAGTTGCTGGCGAACCTGTTCCAGGCCAATGTGGGTAGCGTTCGCCATGCTGGATCAGTAGGTTTCGAGGTGCAGGCGGCCTTCTTTTTTGAGCGCGCCACCAATGGCGTCCCAGTCCAGACCGGCGTTTTGCGCGATGTCGCGCAAGGCCATGACCACGCCCTCTTCCATGCTTTTGAGGCCACACACATAGAAGCAGGTGTTGCCGTCTTTCAGCAAAGCCGCTACGTCGGCGGCGCGGTCGCGCAGGGCGTCCTGCACATAACGCTTGGTTTTGCCCGTTTCGCGTGAGAAGGAAAATTCGATGTCGATGAAGTCCTTGGGCAGGTTGTTGAGCGGGCCAAAGTACGGCAGCTCGGCGGGAGTGCGGGCACCGAAGAACAGCATGAGCTTGCCACCTTCGAACTTGCCACTGGCCCGCAGGCGGCGGCGCCACTCGGTCATGGCGCGCATGGGGGCCGAGCCCGTGCCGGTGCAGATCATGACGATGTTGCTCTTGGGGTGGTTGGGCATGAGGAAGCTTGCACCAAACGGCCCGATCACCTGCACTTTGTCACCGACCTTGAGGTCGCACATGTAGTTGGAGCCCACGCCACGCACGGGTTGGCCGTCATGGTCTTCGAGCACGCGCTTGATGGTCAGCGACAGGTTGTTGTGGCCCGGACGCTCGCCATTGCGGGGGCTGGCAATCGAGTATTGGCGAGCATGGTGGGGCTTGCCTTTGGCGTCTTCGCCAGGAGGCAAGATGCCAATCGACTGGCCTTCGAGCACCGGGAAAGGCAGGTTGCCAAAGTCGAGCACGATGTGGTGGGTGTCGTAGTCTTTACCAACTTCGGTCACGCGCAGGTTGCCGGTCACGGTGGCAGTGATGGTTTTCTCAGCAGCCTTGGGCCCGTACAGATTGGTGTAGGCATGCGCAGCAGACCAAGGGGGAATGGTTGCACCAAACTGGGCGGAGTTGAAACCCGAAGCGGCGGCGGTGCTGGCAGCCGATGACGAAGAAGCAGCGGCTTGCACAGCGGCTTGGGCTTCTTCCTGCGCTGCGTCTGCATCGCCACCGGCGGCAGCGAGTTCTTCAGCGCTCAGTTCAGCAGGCAGCTCATCCCACTTGAGTTGTTCTTCGATGCTGTAGGCCTTGGCCTTGGGCATCATGCGCCAGTTGTCGATGGAGCCCGTGGGGCATGGCGAAATGCAGTCCATGCAGAGGTTACAGATATCGGCCTTGACCACATAGTTGAGCGAATCGTGGGTGATGGCCCCGACCGGGCAGATCGCTTCGCAGGTGTTGCAGCGGATGCAGATTTCCGGGTCGATCAGGTGTTGCTTGATCAAAGTTGCTTCTGTGCTCATGTCTTGGCTTTCTTGTGTTTCTTCGGCGTTTCTTGTCTGTGGTTTGCTCGGGTCCGCAACGCCATGGCTTGGGGCCGGGCGCCTCATACTGGGGTACCAGAAATCGGCGCCCGGCCCCCAGCCATACCGTCGCTCCGTGCCCGTTCGAACGGAAGCAGTCTACCGGTGTTCAAAATGCCCAGCGCACAACATGCCATTGAAAGGGCAAGGGGCGGGTGACGATTTTCGGTACCCCGGTATGAGGAACCCGCCCCTTGCCCTTTCAATGGCTGCCTTCCATCCAGGCAAGACCTTCAAATCACAAAGCGGACGCCAAGCAAACCCCATGCAGTCGTCAAAGGCAGGGGCGGGTGACGATTTCTGGTACCCCATTATGAGGAACCCGCCCCTGCATTTGACGACTGCCGCCCCACGAAGGAGGCAGCAGTCAAATCAGAGACTCAATCAGTTGAAACGGACGTAATCAAAGTCCACGGGCTGACGGTTGATGCCCATGACGGGTGGCGCGATCCAGTTGGCGAACTTGCCGGGCTCGACGACACGGCCCATCAGGCTGGCCACATAGGCGCGGTCTTCGTTGGTCGGCAACCACTCGCCCACTTGAGCCATCCACTGCTCATCGGTCACCACACGGCCATCGGGCGTGATCTTGGCACCGGACAAAGAGCCGATGTTGCGGTGGAACGCTTTGTGCGGGGCAGTCAAAGTGAAAGGAATACCGGCCTTGGCGATCACTCGGTTCCAACGGTCGATGCCGCCTTTGGAATCGGTGATGTAGTCGTCGCGCAGCACTTCGTTCAAAGCATTGAGCATCGGCACTTCTTTTTCGACCAGCTTGCCGTCTTCGACCGACAGGATCTTGTAGCTGTTGCCCTTCAAGACGTGGTCGTCGGTGCGCTTGCCTTCTTCGTAGCGGCCTTTGAGGCCCGAGCTGTAGAAGGTGGCGGCGTTGGACGACTGGTCGGCACCGAACAAGTCAATGGTCACCGAGAAGTGGAAGTTGATGTAACGCTGGATGGTCGGCAAATCGATCACACCGGCAGCGCGCAGCTTGGCCACGTCGTCGGTTTTCAGCTGGTTCATCACATCGACGGTGCGCTGGATGGTCCGGCTCACGCCGGACTCGCCCACAAACATGTGGTGCGCTTCTTCGGTCAGCATGAACTTGGTGGTGCGGGCCAGCGGATCGAACGCGGACTCGGCCAAAGCGCACAGCTGGAACTTGCCGTCACGGTCGGTGAAATAGGTGAACATGAAGAAGGACAACCAGTCAGGCGTCTTCTCGTTGAAGGCCTGCAGGATGCGGGGGTTGTCTTCGTTGCCGCTGTTGCGTTGCAGCAGCGCATCGGCTTCTTCGCGGCCGTCTTTGCCGAAGTATTTGTGCAGCAGGTACACCATGGCCCACAGGTGGCGGCCTTCTTCGACGTTGATCTGAAACAGGTTGCGCAGGTCGTACATGCTGGGCGCGGTCAGGCCCAGGTGACGCTGCTGCTCCACAGACGCTGGCTCGGTGTCGCCTTGCGTCACGATGATGCGGCGCAGGTTGGCGCGGTGTTCGCCAGGCACGTCTTGCCAGGCTTTCTCGCCGATGTGGTCGCCAAAGTGGATCTTGCGGTCTTCTTCACCGGGGTTCAGGAACACGCCCCAACGGTAGTCGCGCATCTTGACGTGGCCAAACTGGGCCCAGCCTTGCGGGTCCACGCTCACGGCGGTGCGCAGGTACACGTCCATGTCGGTCGAGCCTTCAGGGCCCATGTCATCCCACCAGTTGATGAAGTTGGGCTGCCACTGCTCAAGCGCACGCTGCAGGGTGCGGTCTTCCGACAGGTTGACGTTGTTGGGGATTTTTTCGCTGTAGTTGATACCGGACATGAGAGTCTCCAGAAATTAAAGCAACGGTGGGGTCAAATTTCGGTTGCAGCGCGGACCACCGGGAACCACGCTGCACAACGTCAAAACATCAAACGCGGTTCAGATCGAACTGCACTTTTTCGCCCTTGCCATAGACCTTCAGGGCACCCTTTTCGCCGACGGCGTTGGGGCGCTGGAAGATCCAGTTCTGCCAAGCGGTCAGGCGGCCGAAGATACGGGTCAGCATGTTTTCCTGGCTGGCAAAGCGCAAGTTGGCTTCCAGACCTGTCAGGGCATCGGGCGACATGGAAGAACGCTCTTCCAGGGCCAGGCGGATCTCGTCGGCCCAGTCGATGTCGTCAGGAGCTGCCGTCACCAGGCCCAAGGCCAGAGCGGCGTCGGCATCCAGCGCCTTGCCGATGGCGCCGCGAGCGGCTTCCATGGCAGGCACTTCTTCGTAGAAGCGGCGCTGCAGGCGGGTCTGGTCATTGACCATGGGGAAGAAACCGAAGTTCATTTCGTTCAGCTGGATCTTGGGGGCCTTGGCTTCGTCGTCCGGCAGGGCCAGCATGTAAGCGCGGTCAGCGCAGAAAGCCAATTCAGCCAGTGTGCCGACAAAACATGTCCCCTCTTCGATCAGGGCGAACAGGCTGCGCGAAGTCACGTCCATGCGGGCCAGGGTGCGACGCAGGTGGCCGATGGTTTCACGCACAAACCAGTGGTCTTTGTTCGCCAGCATGGTGGCGTCGGAGGCCAGCACGGCAGCGGCATCGCCCGAAGTCTTGAGCACCCAGGTGCCGATGTCCAATTCGTTGGTGCGCATGTGCAGGATGGCGTCGTCCAGTTCACGCACCATCTGCAGAGGCCACCAGTTCATGCCAGCGGCTTCGATGCCAGCGATGTCGGTAGGCTGGGCCGTGGCAGGGGCCTTGACGGTGAAGGTGGCGATGCGCTTGGCGCGGTCGATCTCCACAGTGACGTTGGTGTAAGTCAGCGCATCGGCCGCGATGGTGCGGTTCAAAGGTGTCAGTTCAACACCCTTGACGCCTGCAGGGCGGATGCTGCCTGCGGCCAACTTGGTGGCGCGCTCTTTGACCACGTCCTTGAACACGGCAGGCTTGGCGATGGCGTCAACGAGGCGCCAGTCCACGGCTTTTTGGCCGCGCACGCCTTCGACGCTGGTGCAGAAAATGTCGGCCAAGTCGTGGCGCACATGGCGCTTGTCGGTCACGCGGGTCAGTCCACCGGTTCCGGGCAACACACCCAGCAAAGGCACTTCAGGCAGAGACACCGAAGAAGAACGGTCGTCGACCAGCACGATGTCGTCGCAAGCTAGCGCCAGCTCGTAGCCGCCACCAGCGCAAGCGCCGTTCAGGGCGGCGACGAATTTCAGGCCGTCGTGCTTGCTGGAGTCTTCGATGCCGTTGCGGGTTTCGTTGGTGAACTTGCAGAAGTTCACTTTCCAGCCGTGGGTCGACACGCCCAGCATGAAGATGTTGGCGCCGGAGCAGAACACGCGGTCCTTCAGGCTGGTCACCACCACCGAGCGCACTTCGGGGTGCTCGAAACGGATGCGCTGCAGCGCGTCGTGCAGTTCGATGTCCACACCCAGGTCATAGCTGTTGAGCTTGAGCTTGTAGCCAGGGCGGATGCCAGCGTCTTCGTTGATGTTGATGGCCAGCGTGGCAATCTCACCGTCGAAAGACAGGTTGATGTGTTTGTATTGCGAAGGGTTGGTCTGGTAATTAACCTGAGGCGCTGCGGTCATGGGTGTCTCCATCAATGAAGGGGTGGATTTGATTTCAGTCAAAAAATGCATTTCACTGCATGTTGAGTTGAAGTTTAGTGCAGACACCGCTCGCCATCAATATGCACTTTAATGCATTTAATAAGTATTTACCCTAGGAAATGAAAATCTTCGCCCCACATCAAGCGGGCAAGGCCAGATGCTGGCGAACCGAAGTACGCAAGGCATCGAAGGCCTGGTCTTCGCTACGGCCACTGGTGTTGATGGCCAGATCGGCTTTGGAATAGAAAGCCGAGCGCCCTTCCAGAATGCGCTTGAGGTCTTCCATCGCCTCGCGGCTGGCGGCCATGGGGCGCATGTCGCCTTGCGCGGCCACGCGGCCCATGTGGTCGGCCGCGTCGGCCTGCAGCCACACGGTGGTGCAATGCGAGAGCAGCAGGTTGAAGTTGGCCGAATCGGACACCAGGCCGCCCGGCGTGGCGATCACGACTTCAGGGTAGATCTGAATCGCCTCTTCGAGCGCACGCCGCTCGTAACGGCGGTAGGCATTGGCGCCATACAGGTTGTGAATCTCGCTGATCTGGCAACCGGCAAACTGCTCAATCTCACGGCTCAGCTCAATGAAAGGGAAGCCCATGTCGTCGGCCAGGCGTTGACCCAGCGCGGTCTTGCCCGCGCCGCGCAAACCGATCAGCGCAATCCGGTTCTTGCGCTCTTGCGCATTGCCGCCTTCGCCAAACATCTCGCCCAGCTGCACGCGGGCACGGCGCAAATCGGCCTCGCTGCGCTTGGAGAGCAGCTCACGGATCAGCAGCCACTCAGGCGAGCTGGTGGTCACATCACCCAACAACTCGGCGAGTGAGCACTGCAGCGCCTGGGCCACTTGCAGCAGCACCAGCACCGACACATTGCCCGTGCCGTATTCCAGATTGGCCAGATGGCGCTCCGACACATCGGCGGCCAAAGCCACGGCGCGGCGCGTCATGCCCTGGCGCGAACGCAAGGTGCGCACGCGCTCACCCAGCGCCTCCAGGAAGGGGCTGCGCTTTGTCTCCGACTCGGACGGTTCCATCAACGTGGACTCTTGAGAGGTCATGCTCAACCTTTGTTTGCAGACTAGGGAAAACCCTTTGATTTCAACAACCCCAAAATATGCACTTTATTGCATACTAACGGGCAAGCACAATAGTGCATCAACCTCTGTTTATACCGCCAACTGGACAGCAAGAACAGTTTTTTTGTGCATGCCAGTGCATGCGCACCCTCACAACCCTTGGAAAGTTCACCATGACCACCGCATTGCTCCCCAACTTCTTCGCAGGCCGCTGGCAAACCGGCACCGGCGCAGGCACGCCGATGTTCGATCCGGTGCTGGGCACCGAGCTGGCCCGCGTGTCGAGCAGCGGCATCGACCTGGCCGAAGGCTTTGCCTTTGCACGCGATCAAGGCGGCGCGGCCCTGCGCGCCCTGAGCTACGGCCAGCGCGCCGCATTGCTCTCCAAAATCGTGGAAGTCCTGCAAGCCAACCGTGACGCGTATTACGAGATCGCCACCGCCAACAGCGGCACCGTGGCCAAGGACTCGGGCGTGGACATCGACGGCGCCCTCTTCACGTTGGGCTACTACGCCAAGCAGGGCGCGGCCCTCGGCGACGCCATGCTGCTGCTCGACGGCGAGCGCATCCGCATGGCCAAGGACCCGGCCTTCCAGACCCAGCACATCCAGGTGCCCACGCACGGTGTGGCGCTGTTCATCAATGCCTTCAACTTCCCAAGCTGGGGCCTGTGGGAAAAAACCGCGCCCGCCCTGCTCTCGGGCGTGCCGGTCATCATCAAGCCCGCCACCGCCACCGCCTGGTTGACCCAGCGCATGGTGAAAGACGTGGTCGATGCGAGCGTGCTGCCCGTGGGCGCTTTGTCGGTCATCTGCGGCTCGTCCGCTGGCCTCATGGACCAGCTGCAGGCCTTTGACGTGGTCAGCTTCACCGGCTCGGCCGAGACCGGCAAGATCATCCGCAGCCACCGCGCCGTGACCGAGCTGTCGGTGCGCTGCAACATCGAGGCCGACAGCCTGAACTCCGCCCTGCTCTCGCCCGCTGCGACCGCTGACAGCGAAGCCTTCAAGCTGCTGGTGGCCGAAGTGGCCCGTGAGATGACCGTCAAATCGGGCCAGAAATGCACCGCGATCCGTCGCATCTTTGTGCCGCGTGCCTTGTACCAAGCCGCTGCCGAAGCCATTGGTGCACGCTTGGCCAAAACCACCGTGGGCAATCCGCGCAATGAAACCGTGCGCATGGGCGCCCTGGTCAGCCAGGAGCAAAAAGCCAGCGTGCTGGCGGGCCTGGCCCAGCTCAAGACCGAAGCCAATGTGCTGTTTGATGGCAACACCGCTGCCCTGGTCGATGCCGATGCCAACAGCGCCTGCGTGGCCCCAGTGCTGCTGGGCACCGAACAGCCCATGACCGCCAAAGTGCTGCACGCGGTCGAGGTGTTCGGCCCGGTGTCCACCCTCATGCCTTACGACAACATCGACGAGGCCTACGCCATGATCCGCCGCGGCGAAGGCTCGCTGGTGTGCTCGGTCTACAGCGAAGACCCCGCCTTCACAGCGCAGGCTTCGGTGGCGTTGGCCAGCAGCCATGGCCGTGTGCATGCCATCTCGCCCGATGTGGCGGCCCTGCACAGCGGCCACGGCAACGTGATGCCCATGAGCCTGCACGGCGGCCCCGGCCGCGCCGGTGGCGGCGAAGAGCTGGGGGGCCTTCGGGCGCTCAACTTCTATCACCGCCGCAGCGCGGTGCAAGGCAGCGCGCTGGCCCTGGACGCCTTGGCCGCCCAAGGCGGCAAACTGGCCCTGTGAACCCTTTGTAGGAGCCGCGCCCTCGCGGCGAAAACACCTCAGCAGACACATCGCTGCGAGGGCGCAGCTCCTACACCATTTGCAAAAGCAGCCCCTTTGAAGAACACTGAGAGAACGAGGAGACAAGCATGACCCGAGCCGTGACCCCACCGCCCACCGACTTCAACTTTGCACAGCACCTGATCGCCACCAACGCAGGGCGCAGCGCCAAAACCGCGCTGATCGACGACGTGGGCGCTTTGACGTACGGCGAGTTGACCGAACAGATCCGCCGCTTTGCCGGTGGCCTGAAAGCCCTGGGCCTCAAACGCGAAGAACGCGTGCTGCTGCTCATGCAAGACAGCAGCGACTGGGTGGTGGCTTTTCTGGGTTCGCTCTATGCGGGCGTGGTGCCCGTCGCCGTCAACACGCTGCTGACTGCCGAAGACTACGCCTTCATGCTGAGCAACAGCCGCGCCCAGGCCGCTTTGGTGTCGGGCGCCTTGCTGCCCACCTTGCAAGCGGCACTGGACTTGAACAAGACCGAGGTGCAGCACTTGGTGGTCTCGCGCCCCAGCGCAGCGCTGGCGGCTGGGCAATGGCACATGGCCGATCTCGTGGCACAAAGCACCCCGGTGCTGCCCGCACAGACCCTGGCCGATGAACCGGCCTTCTGGCTGTATTCATCCGGCTCCACCGGCAAGCCCAAGGGCACGGTGCACAGCCAGGGCAATCTGTACTGGACCGCCGAGCTGTACGGCAAAGATGTGCTCGAACTGCGCGAGAGCGACACCGTCTTCTCGGCCGCCAAGCTCTTCTTTGCCTACGGCCTGGGCAACGCCCTCACTTTCCCCTTGAGCGTGGGCGCCAGCGTCGTGCTGATGGCCGAGCGCCCCACCCCACAAGCCACTTTCAAACGCATGGTCGACCACCAGCCCACCGTGTTCTACGGCGCGCCCACCGGCTACGGCGGCATGCTGGCCAGCCCCGACCTGCCCGCCAAAAACCAGGTCGCGCTGCGCCTGTGCTCGTCGGCAGGTGAAGCGCTGCCGCGCGACATTGGCGAGCGCTGGACAGCCCACTTCGGCTGCGAAATCATCGACGGCATTGGCTCCACCGAAATGCTGCATGTGTTCCTGTCCAACCGCCCGGGCGACGTGCGCTACGGCACCACCGGCAAGGCCGTGCCCGGCTACGAAGTGCAGCTGCGCAACGAAGACGGCAGCGTGGTCACCGGTCACAACGAAATCGGCGACCTGTACATCCAGGGCCCCAGCAGTGCCTTGATGTACTGGAACAACCGCGACAAAACCCGCGACACCTTCCAGGGCGTGTGGACCAAAAGCGGCGACAAGTACACCCGCGACCCCGACGGCTACTACACCTACGCCGGTCGCAACGACGACATGCTCAAGGTCAGCGGCATCTATGTCTCGCCTTTCGAGGTCGAGGCCACGCTGGTGCAGCACCCCGCCATTTTAGAAGCGGCCGTCATCGGCAAGGAAGACACCGACGGCCTGACCAAGACCAAGGCCTTCATCGTGCTCAAGGCGGGCCAGAGCCTGACGCAAGAAGAGGTCAAAGCCTTTGTGAAGGAGCGCCTGGCGCCCTACAAGTACCCGCGCTTCATCGAGTTTGTGGCCGAGTTGCCCAAGACGGCCACCGGCAAGATCCAGCGCTTTCGTTTGCGCGACCTGGAAAACGCCGCACGCTGAAACAAAAAAACCGGCCTTGGCCGGTTTTTTCATGGGTGATCGCTCGATCAGGTGTCTTTGCTGATCTTGATGCTGGGGAACTTGCTGGAAAAGTCCTTGGCCTTGGCCGCAATCTTGATTGCCACCTGACGGGCCACGGCCTTGTAGATCTGGGCCACTTCACCATCGGGGTCAGACACCACGGTGGGCTTGCCGTTATCGGCCTGCAGACGGATCTGGATGTTCAGGGGCAAAGCGCCGAGGTAGTCCATGCCGTATTCAGCCGCCATCTTCTTACCGCCGTCGGCGCCAAAAATGTGCTCCACATGCCCGCAGTTCGTGCACACATGCACCGCCATGTTCTCCACCAGGCCCAAGATCGGCACGCCGACTTTCTCGAACATCTTGATGCCCTTCTTGGCATCGAGCAGGGCGATGTCCTGCGGCGTGGTCACGATGACCGCACCGGTCATGGGCACGCGCTGGCTGAGCGTCAGCTGGATGTCACCGGTGCCGGGTGGCATGTCGACGATCAAATAATCGAGTTCCTTCCAGTTGGTCTGGCGCAGCAGCTGCTCCAGCGCCTGGGTCGCCATGGGGCCGCGCCAGATCATGGCTTCGTCCTGGTCCACCAGGAAACCAATCGACATGACCTGCACGCCGTAGTTTTCCATCGGCTCCATGGTCTGGCCGTCTTCGCTCTCGGGCCGACCTTCAATGCCCATCATCATGGGCTGGCTGGGGCCATAAATGTCGGCGTCCAGCAGGCCCACCTTTGCTCCCTCGGCGGCCAGCGCCAGCGCCAAGTTGACGGCGGTGGTGCTTTTGCCCACGCCACCCTTGCCCGAGGCCACGGCCACGATGTTTTTCACCTGCGGCAACAGCGCCACGCCGCGTTGGGCGGCATGGGCCACGATCCGGCTCGTCACATTGGCCGATACGTTGGACACACCGGTAACGCCTTTGGCCGCTGCAATCAAGGCTTGACGCAGTGCCGGGATCTGGCTCTTGGCCGGGTAGCCCAGCTCCACATCAAAGGCCACATCTCCGCCTTCAACGCTGAGGTTTTTGAGGGCTTTGGTGGAAACGAAATCTTTGCCGGTGTTCGGATCGATGACGGTTTGCAGGGCTTGCAGAAGTTGTTCAGTGGTCGCCATGGGGGTCGGATGCTTTCTGAGCTATCGAAGAGATGGGGGCAGTTTACCGACAACGGCCCCCTGCACCCTCTAAAATTGAGGATTCCCCTACAAGTTGTCCCACCATGTCTGCCCCCACACGCCAGCTTTTCGTCACCACCGCCTTGCCGTACGCCAACGGCAACTTCCACATCGGCCACATCATGGAATACATCCAGGCCGACATCTGGGTGCGGTTCCAGCGCATGCAGGGCAGCCAGGTCAATTTTGTGGGCGCCGATGACACCCACGGCGCGCCGATCATGATCGCCGCCGAAAAGGCAGGCAAAACGCCCCAGCAATTCGTGGCCGACATCGCAGCGGGCCGCAAGCCTTACCTGGACGGCTTTCACATCGCTTTTGACAACTGGCACAGCACCGACGCGCCCGAAAACCACGAGCTGGCCCGCCAAATTTACCGCGACCTGCGCGACATCAGCGCCGACAAAGGCGGCTCGCTGATCGAAGTGCGTGCCGTGGAGCAGTTCTTCGACCCCGAAAAGAACATGTTCCTGCCCGACCGCTTCATCAAAGGCGAGTGCCCCAAGTGCCACGCCAAAGACCAGTACGGCGACAACTGCGAGGTCTGCGGCGCGGTCTACGCCCCCACCGACCTGATCAACCCCTTCTCGGCCCTGTCCGGCGCCAAACCCGAGCTGAAAACCTCGGAGCACTTCTTCTTCAAGCTGTCCGACCCGCGCTGCGTCGAGTTTTTGACCCAATGGACGCAAGACGGCAAGCTGCAACCCGAGGTGGCCAACAAGGTCAAGGAATGGTTCAGCGTGCGCACCAACCCCGACGGCACCACCAGCGAAGGCCTGGGCGACTGGGACATCTCGCGCGACGCCCCTTACTTCGGCATCGAAATTCCCGACGCACCGGGCAAGTACTTTTATGTCTGGCTGGACGCGCCCGTGGGCTACCTCGCGTCCCTGAAAAACCTGCTGGACAAGCGTGGCGAGGACTACAACGCCTACATGGCCAACCCGAATCTGGAGCAGATCCACTTCATCGGCAAGGACATCGTGACCTTCCACACCCTGTTCTGGCCCGCCATGCTGCACTTTTCAGGCCGCAAGACGCCCAACAAGGTGAACGTGCACGGCTTTTTGACCGTGAACAACGGCGAAAAAATGAGCAAGAGCCGGGGCACGGGCCTGGACCCGCTCAAGTACCTGAGCCTGGGCATGAACCCCGAGTGGCTGCGCTACTACCTGGCCGCCAAGCTGTCGGGCCGCAACGAAGACATCGACTTCAACGCCGAAGACTTCATGGCCCGCGTGAACAGCGATCTGATCGGCAAGTTCGTCAACATCGCTTCGCGTTCGGCCGGTTTCATCGCCAAGCGCTTTGACGGCAAGTTGGGCCATGTGAGCGCCGATGGCCAAGCCCTGCTGGCTGCACTGCAGGCGGCCACGCCCGGCATCGCCGCGTTTTATGAAGAACGCGAATACGGCAAAGCCCTGCGCGAAATCATGCTGCTGACCGACAAGGTCAACGCCTATGTGGACCAGAACAAGCCTTGGGAGCTGGCCAAGCAAGAGGGCCAGGAAACGCGCCTGCACGAGGCCTGCACCGCCTGCATCGAAGCCTTCCGTTTGCTCACGCTGCAGCTCAAGCCCGTGTTGCCCGCACTGGCCGCGCAGGTCGAGGCCTTCCTGAACGTCGCACCCTTCAACTTGGCCCAAGCACAAAGCCTGCTGGGCGCAGGCCATGCCATCAACGCCTACCAGCACCTGATGCAGCGCGTCACCCCCGAGCAACTCGAAGCCTTGTTCGAGCCACCGGCCGTGGTCGAAGAAAAACTGATCCCAGGCGGCGAAGAGATTGCCCCCACCATTTCCATCGACGACTTTGCCAAGGTGGACCTGCGCATTGCCCAGATCGTGAACTGTGAGCCCGTCGAAGGCTCGGTCAAGCTGCTGCGCCTGACGCTGGATGTGGGCGAAGGCCGCATGCGCAATGTGTTCAGTGGTATCGCCAGCATGTACAAGCCCGAAGACCTGATCGGCAAACTCACCGTGATGGTGGCCAACCTGGCCCCGCGCAAGATGAAGTTCGGCGTCTCCGAAGGCATGGTGCTGGCCGCCAGCCATGCGGACGAGAAAGCCGAACCCGGCATCCATGTGCTGCACCCTTGGCCTGGCGCCAAGCCCGGCATGCGGATCCACTGAAAACGGACACCCCCATGAACTGGCTGCAAGCAACTCAGATTTTTCGTCCCCGTTTGCTCGACAGCCTGCACGGCTACAACCGCCAGAAACTGGGGCAAGACATCGGCGCGGGCATCACGGTCGGCATCGTGGCCTTGCCGCTGGCCATGGCCTTTGCCATCGCCTCGGGCCTCAAACCTGAAGCGGGCCTGTTCACCGCCATCATTGCGGGCTTTCTGATCTCGGCACTGGGCGGCAGCAAGGTCCAGATTGGTGGCCCTGCGGGCGCATTCATCGTCATCGTCTACGGCATTTTGGAGCGCTACGGCCTGGCCAATCTGATCCTGGCCACCGCCATGTCAGGGGTCTTGCTCTTTTTGATGGGTCTGTTTCGGCTCGGCAGTTTGATCCGCTTCATCCCCGTGGCTGTGGTGATCGGTTTCACCAACGGCATTGCCGTGCTGATCATGCTGTCGCAGGTCAAGGACTTTCTGGGCTTGAAGGTCAGCAGCATGCCTGCCGATTTTTTCGGCATGCTCAACACGCTCTACAACAGCCTGGGCAGCATCAACATGGCGGCCTTGCTTGTGGCTTTGGGTTCTTTGTCCTTGCTGGTGGGCTGGCTGCGTCTGGGTCGGCGCTTGCTGGAGACTCGCCATCAATGGCTCAGCACCATCCCCGGCTCCATCATCGCCCTGGTGTTTGCCACCGCGGCCACCTCGGGCCTGTCGCTGCCTGTGGACACCATTGGCAGCAAATTTGGCGGCATCCCGGCCACCTTGCCCTCGTTCCATTGGCCGGCCTTCAGCTGGGACAGCGCCCGGTTTCTGATCATGCCCACGCTCACGCTGGCTTTGCTGGGCGCCATCGAGTCGCTGCTGTGCGCCCGCATCGCCGACAGCATGGTGGACGACCGCCACAACCCCAACCAGGAATTGATGGCCCAGGGCGTAGCCAACTTCGTGACGCCATTTTTTGGCGGCATGCCGGCCACGGGCACGATTGCCCGCACCGTCACCAACATCAAGAGCGGCGGCACCAGCCCGGTCGCGGGCATGGTGCACGCACTCACCTTGCTGGGCGTGGTGTTGGTGGCCGCGCCGCTGGCCGGTCACATTCCCTTGTCTGCGCTGGCGGCCATCTTGATGTTTGTCGCCTGGAACATGGGCGAGTGGCGCGAATTCTGGCTGTTACGCCAGTACCGCACGCCCTACCGCATCACGCTGCTGGCGGTGTTTTTCCTCACGGTGGTGTTTGACCTCACGGTCGCGGTGGAAGTCGGTCTGGTGGCGGCGTGCTTGACCTTCATCTACCGCATCTCGAGCCTGAGCCGCAGCGAGCCGGTCAGCCCGGCCGAGCACCCCAGCCTGGCAGGCCACGAAACCAGCGTCCAGGCCTGGCGCCTGTATGGCGCCTTGTTCTTTGGCGCGGTCAAGTTGATCGAAGACATCGAGGACAAGCTGAACACACCTGTGCTGGTGATCGATCTGAAAAACGTGATCTATGTGGACTCGTCCGGTGCCGACGCCCTGATGAACCTGATCCACACCTGCCGCAAAAAACAGGTGCAGCTGATCGTTTGCGGCCTGCTGCACCAGCCACTGGACATTGCCCGCCGCAGCGGCTTGATCGAACACCTGCAGGAACAACTCGAAGCCGACCTGCCCACGGGCCTGGCCCGTGCCGTCAGTCTGGCGAACAAGCCGGACCGGTAAAATGCGGGGTAAAGCCCTTTGCTTCTTGAATAGAACAACACCATGTCCATCTTCCGCCGCCCCGACTACCAGTCCGACACCACCCAGTTCATCAACCAGCTCAAGACCCAGCGCCCCGAACTGGACGCCCAGCAGCAAGAAGGCCGCGCCCTGCTGTGGGACAAGCAACTGAGCCGCGACGAGCAGCAAGCCTTCAAGGCTGGCCGCGTGCCGCAAAAACCCTACGTCTACCAGACACAGGCCTGATCCAGGGCTTGGCGCCTTGGCATCGACCCCCATGAGCACTGAACCCACCGAGCTGCCCCCGGCGCTGGAGAGCACACCTGCGCCCATGCCGCAGGTGGTGGACCAGGTCGCTCTGGCCCGCCTGTATGGCGAGCCTTTGTTTTCGATGCCCTCCGACCTGTACATCCCTCCGGATGCACTGGAGGTGTTTCTGGAGGCCTTTGAAGGGCCGCTGGACTTGCTGCTGTATTTGATCCGCAAGCAAAACTTCAACATCCTCGACATCCCCATGGCGGGCGTGACCCGCCAGTACCTGAGCTATGTCGACGAAATCCGCCAGCACAACCTGGAGCTGGCCGCCGAATACCTGCTCATGGCGGCCATGCTGATCGAGATCAAGTCGCGCATGCTGCTGCCCCCAAAGAAAGTGGCCGAAGGCGAAGAAGCCGAAGACCCGCGCGCCGAGCTGGTGCGCCGCCTGCTCGAATACGAGCAGATGAAACTCGCCTCGATGCAGCTCAATACGATCCCGCAATACGGGCGCGACTTCATCAAGGCCGAGGTCTACATCGAGCAAAGCCTGCAGCCACGCTTTCCGGATGTGAACCTGGACGAATTGCAATCGGCCTGGCGCGACATCATCAAACGCGCCAAGCTGGTCCAGCACCACAAGATCAGCCGCGAAGAACTCAGCGTGCGCGAACACATGAGCATCGTGCTCAAGCACCTGCAAGGCCGCAAATTCGTGGAGTTTGAAAACCTGTTCGACCCCACCTTGGGCGTGCCGGTGCTGGTGGTGACCTTCATTGCCCTCTTGGAGCTGGCCAAGGAAACCCTGATCGAGATCACCCAGGCCGAGGCCTTTGCACCGATCTACGTGCGGCTGGCCTACACGCCCAACTGAGGCGCGCTCAAACCGATTCGCCGCGTGGGCCGCGGCCCATCAGCACCTGCACGGCTTCGCGCGCTTGCAGGCGACCGTCCAGCAAAGCCACCACCGCTTCGGTGATCGGCATGTCCACACCCAGACTTTGCGCCCGTTGCCAGACGGTGCGGGCGCTGTACACGCCTTCGGCCACATGGCCCAGCGAGGCCACGGCCTGCTCCAGGCTCAGGCCCTGGGCCAGCAAAAGGCCCACTTTGCGGTTGCGACTCAAATCGCCTGTGGCGGTCAGCACCAAGTCACCCAGACCCGACAAACCCATGAAGGTCTCGGCCTTGGCACCAAGGGCCAGGCCCAGACGGGTCATTTCGGCCAGGCCGCGTGTGATGAGGGCTGCACGGGCGTTCAGACCCAGGTCCAGGCCATCGCACAGGCCGGTGGCGATGGCCAGCACGTTTTTGACGGCCCCGCCCACTTCCACGCCCACGATGTCTTCGTTGGCGTACACCCGCAGTGCCGAGCCATGGAAAGCTTGCACCAGTGCGTCGCGCACCGTGGCATGAGGACTGGCCGCCACCAGCGCAGTCGGTTGGCTGCGGGCCACTTCGAGGGCGAAGCTCGGGCCACTCAGAGCGCCGGCTTGCAAATGGGGGGCCACCTGGGCTTGCACTTCGTGCGGCATGAGACCACTGCCGGACTCAAAACCTTTGCACAGCCAGGCCACAGGACCGGGCACAGCATGCAAGGCTTGCAAGGTGGCGCGCAGGCCCGACATGGGCGTGGCGACGATGAACAGGTCTTGCGCCTGAGCCTGTGCCACCAGCGGCGCCAAAGGGCCACTAAGGATATTCAAACCGGAGGGCAAGTCCACGCCCGGCAGGTACCGGGCGTTTTGGCCCTGATCACGCAGGGCTGAGGCTTGCGCCTCATCGCGGGCATGCAACCGCACCGCGTGGCCAGGGATGCGGCAAGCCGCCATCGCGATGGCGGTGCCCCAGGCGCCTGCGCCAATGACCGTGATGCGCATGCGCCAATGCCCTGCAAATTACTGCTGGGTCGCAGCGGCTTGGGCTTGCTGCTGCTCGTACATGGCCTGGAAGTTGATCTCGGCCAGGTGCACAGGTGGGAAGCCCGCGCGGGTGATCAGGTCCGCCACGTTGCCGCGCAGGTAGGGGTACACGATCTGAGGGCAAGCGATGCCCATGATGGCGCCCATCTGGTCTTCGGGCACGTTGCGGATTTCAAAGATGCCGCCTTGCTTGCATTCGGCCAGGAACACGGTCTTGTCGGCGATCTTGGTGTGCACGGTGGCGGTGACGCACACTTCAAACACGCCATCGGCCACGGGTGTGGCTTCAACGCCCAGTTGAATGTCCACGCTGGGTTGTTGCTGCTCGATCAGGATGGCAGGCGAATTGGGCTGCTCCAGCGAAGCTTCCTTCAGGTACACGCGTTGGATCTGGAAAACAGGATCTTGGGCTTCGGTGGTGTTGGCGATGTCGGACATGGTGGCTCACTTGAGAAAAAAATCGGGCAGTCCAAAAGGGACCGCCCTGAATGAAACAGCGGAATTATCCGCGATCAGGCGCCCCCTCCCTTGAGGAGCTCGCCTGTGAAAACCCCTAGGGCTTCAGGCGCCTTGCAGCAAGGGCACCAAACCGCCCTTGGCGTCCAGCGCCATCAGGTCGTCGCAGCCGCCCACATGGGTGTCGCCCACATAAATTTGGGGCACGGTGCGCCGACCGGTGATTTGCATCATGTGGTCACGCTGGGCGGGGTCCAGATCAATGCGGATCTCTTCGATCTGCTCGACGCCCTTGGCCTTGAGCACCTGCTTGGCACGGATGCAATAAGGGCAGACGGCGGTGGTGTACATCTTGACGGCTTGCATCAGCAACTCCTTCAGGCTTTTTCGACAGGCATGTTGGCCGCTTGCCAGGCCTTGAGGCCACCGGCGAGCGACTGCGCGTTTTCGTAACCGAGTTTCTGGGCGGTGGCCGCGGCGCGGGCAGAACGTGCGCCCACTTGGCAGACCATCACCACAGGGGTGGATTTGTTCTTGACCACCTGGGCCAACTTGGCCTCCAGCTCGCCCAAAGGCAGGTTCTTGGCACCGATCACATGGCCTTGGGCGAACTCGTCGGGCTCGCACACATCGATGACCACAGCTTTTTCACGGTTCATCAGCTGCACCATGTCTTGAGGGCTCAGGCCTGAGCCTTTGCCCAGCACAGGCACGATCAAAGCCACGCCCGAGGCCAGGGCCACGGCGATCAACATCCAGTTATCGAGGAGAAATTTCACGAATCAGACCTTTGTAAGGCATCAAAAAACCGGCCCGTCAGCGGGCCGCCAAGCCTCGATTCTAAAATGGCGGCCTTGTCCCTTGTTTTTGACAGCTACTGCTGCTTTTGCCCATGTACAAACTTGTCTTGATCCGCCACGGCGAATCCACCTGGAACCTTGAAAACCGCTTCACCGGCTGGACCGATGTGGACCTGACCCCCACCGGCGTGAGCCAGGCCATGTCGGCCGGCAAGCTGCTCAAGGCCGAAGGCTGGGATTTCGACCTGTGCTACACCTCGGTGCTCAAGCGCGCCATCCGCACCCTGTGGCTGACCCTGGACGAAATGGACCGCACCTGGCTGCCCGTGGTCAAGGACTACCGCCTGAACGAGCGCCACTACGGCGGCCTGCAAGGCCTGAACAAAGCCGACATGGCCAAGCAGTACGGCGAAGAGCAAGTGCTGGTCTGGCGCCGCAGCTACGACACCCCACCGCCCGCCCTGGAAGCCACCGACCCCCGCTGCGAGCGCAGCGACCGCCGCTACCCCAACCCTGAAGCCGTGCCCTTGACCGAGTGCCTCAAAGACACCGTTGCCCGCGTGCTGCCCGCCTGGAACGACTCGATCGCCCCCAGCATCAAATCCGGCAAGCGCGTGCTGATCGCGGCGCACGGCAACTCGATCCGCGCCCTGATCAAGTACCTGGACGGCATCTCCGACAGCGACATCGTGGGCCTGAACATCCCCAACGGCATCCCGCTGGTGTACGAGCTGGACGAGAACCTCAAACCGATCCGCCATTACTACCTGGGCGATGCCGCCGCAGCCGCCGCTGCCGCCGCCGCCGTGGGCAACCAAGGCAAGGCCTGAGCCGCTTGGGGCGGCGCTGGCTCGCTGCCCTGGTTCTTTACCTGAAATTACAGGCCCACCCCTGCAGGGGCTGGGCCTGCGGTGTATATTGACCCGCATCTCCTACAGGGAACAGACAAGCAATATGGGACAGAAACTCAAGATCGTCGGTTGGCTCAGCGTGGGCGCTTTGGCGGGCGCACTGACCACCGTGTCGCTGCAAACCGTCGCACGCGGCAACATGGCGCCATTGCCACTCGAAGAGCTGCAACAACTGGCCGCCGTTTTTGGCATGGTCAAAAGCGACTACGTCGAGCCTGTGGACGAGAAAAAGCTCATCACCGAAGCCATCTCTGGCATGGTCTCGAGTCTGGACCCCCACTCGCAGTATTTCGACAAAAAGAGCTTCAAGGAATTTTCCGAAGGCACCTCCGGCAAATTCGTCGGTGTGGGCATCGAGATCAGCCAGGAAGACGGCCTGATCAAAATCGTCTCGCCCATCGAGGGCTCCCCGGCGGACCGCGCAGGCCTCAAGACCAATGACCTGATCACCAAGATCGACAGCACCGCGGTCAAAGGCCTGTCGCTGAGCGAAGCCGTCAAACGCATGCGCGGCGAGCCCAACACCAAAGTGGTGTTGACCATCTTCCGCAAGGACGACAGCCGCACCTTCCCGGTGACCATCGTGCGCGAGGAAATCAAGACCCAGTCGGTCAAGGTCAAGCTCATTGAACCGAATTACGGTTGGGTGCGCGTGTCGCAATTCCAGGAACGCACCGTGGAAGACTTTGCCCGCAAGGTCGAAGACATGGTCAAGCAGTCGCCCCAGCTCAAAGGCCTGGTGCTGGACCTGCGCAACGACCCCGGTGGTCTGCTCGACGCTGCCGTGGCCTTGTCGGCCGCTTTCCTGCCCGAGAACGTCACGGTGGTCTCCACCAATGGCCAGCTCGAAGAAAGCAAATTCATCTACAAGGCCTCCCCCAAGTTCTGGCGTCGCAACGAAAGCAACGACCCGATCCAGCGCCTGACACAAGCCACCGGTGGTGTGCTCAAGAAAGTGCCCTTGGTGGTGCTGGTCAACGAAGGCTCGGCCTCGGCCAGTGAAATCGTCGCCGGTGCCCTGCAGGACTACAAACGCGGCACCCTGATGGGCAGCCAGACCTTTGGCAAGGGCTCGGTGCAGACCGTGCGCCAGCTGGGGCCTGACACGGCCCTCAAGATCACCACCGCCCGCTACTACACGCCCAATGGCCGCGCTATTCAGGCCAAGGGCATCGTGCCGGAGGTGATGCTGGACGAGACCGAAAACGGCAACCTGTTTGCCGCATTGCGCACCCGCGAAGCCGATCTGCAAAAACACCTGTCCAACGGCAAAGGCAAGGAAGACGAGAAGCTGGACCCCGAGCGTGAAAAAGCACGCGAAGAGGCTCTGAAAAAGCTCGAAGAAGACGCCAAGAAACCCCTGGCCGAGCGCCGCCTGCCCGAGTTCGGCTCGGATAAAGACTTCCAGTTGCAGCAAGCCCTGAACCAGCTCAAGGGACTGCCCGTCAAAGCCAGCACCACCCTGGCAGAACGCAAGGTCGAGAAAAAAGACGAGTGAGCGCCATGGATGACGCCCAGCTGCTGCGTTATTCGCGGCACATCCTGCTCAATGAACTGGGCATCGACGGCCAGGAAAAACTGCTGGCCTCGCATGCGCTGATCATTGGCGCAGGGGGCTTGGGCTCTCCGGTCAGCCTGTACTTGGGCAGTGCAGGCGTGGGGCACATCACCGTGGTCGACCATGACCAGGTGGACGCCACCAACTTGCAGCGCCAGATTGCGCACACACTCGATCGCGTGGGCCAGGACAAGGCCGAATCGGTGCGCACCGCGATTGCCCAGATCAACCCCGATGCGCGCGTCACCCCGATCACGCAGCGGGCCGATGCGGCCTTGCTCAACACATTGGTGGCGCAAGCCGATGTGGTGATCGATTGCTGCGACAACTTTGAAACCCGGCATGCCGTCAACCGCGCTTGCGTGCAGCATGGCAAGCCACTGGTGTCGGGCGCGGCCATCCGCATGGACGGTCAGGTCTCGGTGTTCGACAGCACCCAGTCCGATGCACCTTGCTACGCCTGCATCTTTCCGCCCGAACAAGCGCCCGAAGAAACCCGCTGCGCCACCATGGGTGTGTTCGCGCCGCTGGTGGGCATCATCGGCAGCGTGCAAGCGGCCGAGGCGCTGAAAATCCTGAGCGGCATGGGCAGCCACATGGCCGGACGCCTGTTGATGCTGGACGGACGCGATCTGTCCTGGACCGACATCCGCATGGGCCGCAACGAACAGTGCCCGGTCTGCGCGGCACACCGAGCCTGATCCGCAGCTTGAACCGCAGGCCGGAGCTTCAGCTCCGAGAGGTCTTTGAATGCACATACCGTCGAAGCTGAAGCTTCGACCTACAAAAACCCGGCTGCGCCAACTCTCAATTCAAGGGGGCATGGCAAGTGCCATGGAACTTTCTGAACACCGGTGGGGCCATCGCGGCGTCGGCTGCGCCGAACAAGCCTCGCCTGTCTTTTTGGGCGACCTTTTGCAACTTGGCATAAGGCCCGGCACCCACCCGGTAGCGGTAAGCCCAAGCCATGCCGCTGCGCACCATCTCGGCACCGAGATCCACCCCGTCCACGCGCACTTGCGCCACCTGCCGACCATAGTGGTCTTGCCCGAACGCTTGCACTTGCACGGTTTTGCGCAGGGCCAGGCGGATCATGGCGTCGCGTGAGGCTTCGCCGCCGGGCTGACAGGTCTCGGGCGCGTCGATGCCATCGATCCGCACGGTGACGGGCTCCTTGTGGCCTTGTGGCACCAAGAGCAAGGTGTCGCCATCCATGACCCAACTCACCCAGGCCGTCCAGGGCGCTTCCTGCGCCCAAAGGTGCCAGGGCCAGACCAGGCACAGCAGGCCCACCCTATGCCAGCGCTTCACACCGCGTCCTTGCCGGATCGGCCACGGCGGCGGTTCGCCTTGGGCAAAGCAGGGTTCAACTCAGTCAACAAGGTCAGCGCACGGGCTTGCAGGCACTCCAGCGCCTCGTCAAACTGCTGCGCTTGCTCAGGCCCCAGGGCCGTGAGGATCTGGCTGTTGATGGCCTGCACCTGCGGCATCAGCCGCTCGTACAACTGCCGCCCTTCAGGTGTCAGCCCCACAATGGCGCTGCGCCTGTCGTTGGCCGGGGTGGTGCGCAACACCAGTTTCTTTTGAATCAAGCTGGTCAAGGCCCGCGATGTGCGCGCCCGGTCGCGGTGCATGCGCTCGGCCAGGACCGAGGGCGGCTGGTCATGGTGTTCGTACAGCTGGGCCACCACCGCCCATTCGCGCCGGGTGATGCCGTGACCGCCTTCGCACAAACGCACCACCATGCCGCCCGCCACCGCAGACAAACGGCCCAGACGGTAAAGGAGAAGATCATCGATCGAGGCCAGGCGTTGGGAGGGAGACAGTGGCATCAGGGTTTTCCGGGGGGACGATTGTTTAGATCAATTGTCGGTCATCGCACTACATTGGCGTGTTCGGACGTGGATTCGCGCCAAACGCGGCCCCCCTCTCATTCACCGCCTGGAGACACCATGCACATCCCGACCCGCATCGCACGCCAAATGGGCCTGCTGACCGCACTGGCCCTGACCGTGCTGTCACCCCTCGTCCATGCACAGGACAAACCGCCCCTCAAGATCTTGGTGGGCTTTCCGCCCGGCGGCTCGGCCGATGTGATTACACGCCTCGTGGCCGATGCGCTGCGCGACGACTTCAGCCCCATCGTGGTCGACAACAAACCCGGCGCCGGTGGCCGCATCGCGCTGAACATGGTGAAAAACGCCAAACCCGACGGCCAGACCGTGATCGTGCTGCCCAGTGGCCCGATGGTGCTGTTCCCGCACGTCTACAAGAAACTCGACTACGACGCGGTCAAGGACTTCACCCCCGTCTCGCAAATTGCACGCTTTCAGTTCGGCGTGGTGGCAAGCCCCGCTGCTGGCGTGAAAAACGTGGGCGAGATGATCGCCAAAGCCAAAGCCAACCCCGGTGCCAACAGCTACGGCACGCCTGGCGCGGGCACCTTGCCCCACTTCATGGGGGTACTGATGGAACAGTCGGCCGGTGTGCAACTGAACCATGTGCCCTTTCAGGGCGGTGCGCCCGCCAACAATGCCTTGCTGGGCGGCCACATCGATTACAAGTTTGACGTGGTCAGCGAAACCGCCGAGCTGCACCACAGCGGCAAGGCCCGCATCATCGCGGTGACCGGCAGCAAACGCGACACACAAGTGCCTGAAGTGCCGACCTTGAAAGAAGCCGGTGTGAACATGGACGCCACCGCTTGGTTCGCCATGTATGGCCCGGCCGGCCTGAAAGGTGAAACACTCAGCCGCCTGGAAAAAGCGATGATGAAAATCGCGCGCCAACCCGCCCTGAAAGACAAACTGACCAAGCTCGGCTACGACCCGATCGGCTCCAGCTCGGCCGAGCTGGCCGCAGCGCAAAAAGCCGACTTGGCCCGCTGGGAAAAACCCATCAAGGCCACAGGCGTTCAGCTGGACTGAGCGCTTTCACCCACACAACCCTCTCTTCCTCCACATAAAAATGGTCATGAAACTCTCTCGCCAACCTTGGTGCGCCAGCCTGTGCCTGGCCGTCGCCGCCTGGGCCGCTTGCACCGCCAACACGGCTGCATGGGCACAAAGCTACCCCGCCAAACCCATCAAGTTCATCACCAACTTCCCGGCCGGTGGCCCGGCCGACTATCTGGCCCGCAGCGTGGGTGAAGCCATCACCACCCAATACAAGCAGCCCGTGGTCGTGGAAAACAAGCCCGGCGCTGGCGGCAACATCGGAGCCGACTTCGTCGCCAAAAGCCCGGCCGATGGTTACACCGTGCTGTTTGGCATCGACACCACCTTCACGGTCAACCCCTACATCTACAAAAACATGGCCTTCAAGGCAGCCGATCTGCGACCGATCATGGTCATGGTCTCCTCAGGTTTGCTGGTCGGTGCGCACCCCGGCACCGGCTTCAAGAGCCTGAAAGACCTGATCGCCCAGGGCAAGACCAAAAGTCTGAACTTCAGCAGCGCAGGCAGCGGCAGCCCGGGCCATCTGGCCACCGAAATCTTCATGGACGCCGCCCACATCAAGATCCAGCATGTGCCCTACAAGGGCAACACACCGGCCGTGACCGCTGTGCTGGCTGGTGAAGTCGATGCAGGCGTGCTGGCCACCCCCGGCATGCTGCCTTATGTGAAGACCGGCAAGATCACCGCACTGGCAGTGACCAGCCGCCAGCGCTCACGCTCGGCTGCCGACATCCCCACGGTGGCCGAATTGGGTCTGAAAGATCTGGAGCTGGAAGTGCTCTACATCGCCATGGTGCCTGCGGCCACGCCCGAGCCTGTGGTGCAGTTGCTGCAAAAATCTTTCACCGATGCCTTGAAGCGCCCCGACACACAAGCCCAACTGGCCAGCATGGACCTGTTCTATGAAGGCCTGACAGGTCAGGATGCGGTCAAGCGCCTGAGCGATCAATCCCAACGTTACGGCCGTGTGGTCAAGTCCACCGGCATGAAAGTCGAATAAACCATGACCACGACCCAACGCCCCAACATCATCTTCATCGTGGCCGACGACCTCGGCTTTGCAGACCTCGGCTGCTACGGCGGCCGCGACGCGAAGTTCGGCAAGGTCTCGCCGGTGCTCGATCAACTCGCTGCTGCGGGCATCAAGTTCACGCAGGGTTATTCCAACTCGCCCGTGTGCTCGCCCACCCGCTTTGCGCTCATGACGGCCCGCTACCAATACCGCCTGCGCGGCGGTGCCGACGAGCCCATCAACAGCAAGAGCAAAGGCAGCAAAGTGCTGGGTCTGCCGCCCGAGCATCCCACGCTGCCCTCGCTGCTCAAGGCCAGCGGCTACCGCACGGCGCTGATTGGCAAGTGGCACCTGGGCTACCCGCCCCATTTCAGTCCCATCAAGTCGGGCTACGAAGAGTTCTTTGGCCCCATGTCGGGCGGCGTGGACTACTTCACCCACGCCAGCAACAACGGCACGCACGACCTCTACACCAACGAAGAAGAAAAACACGAAGACGGCTACCTGACCGATCTGATCTCCCACAAGGCGGTGGACTTTGTGAACCGCATGGCACCTGGCGCGGCAGAGGGCACACCCTTCTTCTTGAGCCTGCACTACACCGCACCGCATTGGCCTTGGGAAACCCGCGAAGACCACGCGAAGGCAGCCGAGGTCAAGGACAACCTGTTCCACCTGGACGGCGGCAACATCCACACCTACCACCGCATGATCCACCACATGGACGAAGGCATTGGCTGGGTGGTCGATGCACTGAAGAAAACCGGGCAACTCGACAACACCCTGATCGTCTTCACCAGCGACAACGGCGGCGAGCGTTTCAGCGACAACTGGCCCTTGGTGGGCGGCAAGATGGACCTGACCGAAGGCGGCATCCGCGTGCCATGGATCGCGCACTGGCCAGCGGTCATCGCGGCCGGGGGCACATCCACACAGCACTGCATGACCATGGACTGGTCGGCCACCATGGTGGAGCTGGCAGGCGCCAAGGCCGATACCGATCACCCGTTTGACGGCGTGTCGCTCGCCCCCGTGCTGCGCAACGCTCAGCACCAGTTCGAGCGACCTTTGTACTGGCGCATGAACCACCGGGGCCAGCGCGCCCTGCGCATGGGCGACTACAAATACCTGCGGGTGGATGGCAACGACTACCTGTTCAACATCCCGGCCGATGAGCGCGAGCGCGCCAACCTGGCCAAGCGCGAACCTGCACGGCTGGAGACCATGCGCCAAGCCTGGGAAGCTTGGGACACCACGGTACCCGCCATCCCCGAAGACGCCACCATCAGCCTGGGCTATTCGGTCAAGGACATGCCCCAGCGCTGAGACGCAAGCGGCTAAGATCAGACATGGCTTCAATCCAACGTTTTCTGACTTTTCGCCACTGGCCTCGCCTGAGCACCGACCTGGCCCGCACAGAAGTGCTGGCCGGACTCACGGTCGCGCTGGTGATGGTGCCGCAGGCCGTGGCCTATGCGGGCCTGGCCGGCATGCCCCTGGTCACCGGGCTTTACGCCTGCCTTTTGCCCGCCTTGCTGGCTGCACTGCTGGGCAGTGCCAGCCGCTTGTCGGTCGGCCCTGCTGCGCTGACATGCGTGCTGATCGGTGCCTCCTTGACGGGGCTGGCAGAACCGGGGTCCGCCGATTGGGTGTCGCTGGCCGTGTGGTTGTCCTTGCTGTCGGGCGGCATCCAGTTGCTGCTGGGCCTGGGCAACTACGGCTGGCTGATCAACCTGATCAGCTCCCCGGTCATGATGGGCTTCACACAGGCCGCGTCCTTGCTGATCATCGCGTCGCAAGTGCCCGCTTTGCTGGGCGTGAAGGCCTGGAGCTGGGACGTGCAGACCTGGGGGGCCTGGATGACCGGATGGCCGGCACTGTTTGGCCTGGCCAGCCTGGCCGCGCTTTTGTTGCTGCGCAAATTCAAACCCCGCTGGCCCGGCATCATGATCGTGATGGCGGCAGCTTCGGCTGTGGGTTACGCCACCGACTACACCCGCCATGGCAGCGTGGTCGGCCTGCTGCCCGCAGGGCTGCCCGATTTTTACTGGCCACACTGGCCGGGCCTGGGCACGCTCAACCAGCTGTGGGTGCCCGCCATGGTGATCGCACTGGTGAGCTTTCTGGAGACCGCATCGAGTGCGCGCATCGAGTGCCAGCGCGATGGCAAACGCTGGGACGACAGCACCGAGCTGTTTGCACAAGGGCTGGCCAAACTGGCCTCGGCCTTTTCGGGCAGCTTCCCGACCAGCACCTCGTTTTCACGCTCGGCTCTGATGCTTTACGCAGGTGCCCGGTCCGGCTGGGCCGTGATCGCCTCCATCGGTTTTGTCTTGCTCGCTTTGCTGCTGCTCATGCCCGCGCTGCAATATGTGCCGCGCTCGGTCATGGCCGCTGCCGTGATCATCGCGGTGCTCAACCTGTTCCAGCCCCGACAGTTCCTCAAACTCTGGCGCATTGACCGGGTCGAGACCATGACGGCGGTGGTGACTTTTGCGATCACCCTGGCCACAACGCCACGCATCTATTGGGGCGTGATGGCGGGCGTGATGGTGGGCCTGAGCCACTTTTTGCACACACGGCTGCACCCCCGCATCATCGAAGTGGGCCTGCACCCGGATGGCAGTTTGCGCGACCGGCACCTGTGGAAGCTGCCCCCGCTGGCACCCCATTTGTATGGCCTGCGCATGGACGCCGAGCTGGACTTTGCGGCTGCCAGCGGCTTTGAACGCGCCATCACAGACCACCTGGCCCGCCATCCGGATGTGCAGCATGTGTGCCTGTTTGCGCACCCCATCAACCGGGTCGATGCCACAGGCGTGGAAACCTTTGGTCAACTGCAAAGGCAATTGTTCAGCCGAGGCATCACGCTGCACATCAGCGGCATCAAGCTGCCAGTGGAGCAAGCCCTCAAGCGCGCCGGAGAATTGCCTGCCAACCCGCTGCTCAAGATGTACCGCACCGACGCCGATGCCCTGCAAGCCCTGCGCCAGCTGGCCCCGCTGCCCGACGACATGGCCGCTGCGGCCATCTGAGTGCGCAGGCGAGCCTGCAGGCTGCGCGAATGCGCGAGCATCCAACTCAAGCTGGAATTTCGGCCTCGACCAACAGCGCCAGCAAAGTCAAAGATTCTTGCCAGCCCAGGCAACACATTTCCGGCGGGATCATCTCGGGAATGCCCGACTGCTCGATGTTCACCTCGGTGCCCACCAGCACCGGTTTGAAGGTGACCGTGATCACCATTTGCCCCGGCAGATTCGGGTCGTCAAAAGTGTCGGTGTGGCTCAAACGTTCGCCCGGCACCAACTCCAAAAACGTACCGCCAAAGCTGTGGCTCTGACCATTGTCCAGGTTGGTGAACGACATGCGGTAGCCCCCACCCACACGCGCATCCATCTCGTGCACCCGGCCAGTAAAGCCATGCGGCGGCAACCATTTGGCCATCGCGTCAGGATCGATGAAGGCACGAAAAATGCGCTCGGCGGGGGCGCGTAAAACGCGTTGGAAATGGACGGTGTGGGGCATGTGGGCTCCTTGAATTGGTAGATAGAAGCTTAGCAGTGGACAAACAGTAGGCAACCTCTGCTCGGCCGGACAAAAGATGAATTAAATACTGTATTTATTTACAGTATATTCAAGCTATGCTCCGCACCCTCTTCGTTGACTTCAACAGCTACTTCGCCTCGGTCGAACAGCACCTGAACCCCGCCCTGCGCGGGCGGCCGGTGGGGGTGGTGCCGGTCATGGCCGACTCGTCGTGCTGCATTGCCGCCAGCATCGAGGCCAAGGCGTTTGGGGTCAAAACGGGGACGGGCGTGGCCGAGGCGAAACGCTTGTGCCCGGGCATCGCCATCGTACTGGCCGACCATGCCAAATACGTCGAGGTGCACCAGCAAGCCGTGGCAGCGGTGGACCGGATCCTTCCGGTTAGGCAGGTCCTGTCGATTGACGAGATGGAGTGCGAGTTGACGGGGCGCTGGCGCGAACGTAAACGCGCCGTGGAACTGGCGCAGCAGATCAAGGCAGAGATCCACCGCAGCGTGGGCGAATGCCTGCGCAGCTCGATCGGCATTGCGCCCAACACACTGCTGGGCAAGCTGGCCAGCGACATGCGCAAACCCGATGGCCTGACGGTGATCGAGCAGCACGAATTGCCCGAGCGGCTGTTTCATCTGAAGCTGTCCGACATCCAGGGCATCGGGCCCCGCATGCGGGAACGCCTGTCGCGTTGCGGCATCGAGACGATGGAGCAGCTCTATGCCGCACCCCGTGATTTGCTGCACACGGCCTGGGGCGGGCTGGCCGGTGCCGACATGTACGACAAACTGCGCGGCCAGTGGTACGGCCCACGCGCCACGGTGGCAAGGTCGCTGGGGCATTCGCATGTGTTGCCGCCCGAGCTGCGCCACCCCGAAGGGGCCAGGCAAGTGCTGCACCGCCTGACGCAAAAAGCCGCCATGCGGCTGCGCAAACAAGGCTTTTACGCCACGGCCATACAGGTGTTTGTGCGCTGTGACCACCGCTGGCAGCGCGAATCGGGCGGCGAGCGCTCTGTGCAGGTGGGCGAGACCCAGGACACAGGCTTTTTGCTGAACACGCTGGACCAGCTGTGGTTCAGCGGCTTGCACCGGTTGCAAGGCCCCAAGGCCGTGGGCATTCAGCTGTGCGGGCTGGTGCTGGCCAGTCAGCACACCCCCGATTTGTTTGACACCTTGCCTCCCCCCGAAGCCACGGCTGCACAGACTTTGCAAAACCACAGCACATTGCGCGACCGGGCCCGCCTCATGTCGGCCATGGACGCACTCAACCGCGCACAAGGCAAAAACACGGTGTACTTCGCCAGCGCCCACCACACGCTGGATGCCGCGCCCATGCGCATCGCGTTCAACCGGATTCCGGATCTGGAGACGGAGCGCTGAGGCTGTGGTGGGAGCGGCGCCCTCGCCGCGATAGAGCGCTCGCAGACCTCAGACATTCGCCGCGGGGGCGCGGCTCCCACACGGTCAGGGATCAAAGGGTCAAGCGGTGACGATCCAGCCTTCGAGCGGATCGCACGGCGGCAAGCCGTATTGCGGGTGCCCGGCTTCGTGCTGTTGCTGCGCCCAGGCAGCCTGCATCAGGCACAAGGTGGCGTCGAGCGCATCGCCGCTGGCGTCATCGGCCAGGCGGCCCATCAGCGCATTACTGGCCACCAGACGCAGTCCGAGGCGGGTTTGCCCACGCTCGAGTGCGCCCAGCAATTCACGCCGGGCCAGCAGGCGCTCGGGCGTTTGCTTGGCTTTGTCGTCGCTTTTGTAGCTGCGGTTACCCAGCATCTCACGCGCCAGCAAGCCGGGGTAGGCCTCCAGCGCCACGCGGCGGGCATCGCCCGCATGCAAACCGGGCAGGTGCACACCCGCTTGGCGCAGCAGGGGCACACCCGCGTGCAGCATGTAGGCCACGGGCGGGTTGACCCATTTCATGGACGGGCTGGAGCCTGCGGGCTTGTCGGCAGCGCGGTGCGCAAACTTGCCGCCAGCCGGGCGGGCGTTGCAAAACGCCGCAAACTGTTCGCGAATTTGGGAGCGCTCCAAGGCACAGTAATGGTCCATGCAGGCGGCCCAGTCGGTAGGCCAGCCCAGGGTTTCGACCAGTTCACGCGGCAGGCCAAAGGGCAGGTCAAAACCACCCACCCAATCGGCAGGCTGCGCCAGCCACTCGCCAAACGCGCTCAGTGTTTCAAACGTCTGCAGGGCTTGCAGTTGCACCCTACCCTGCTTTGCTTGGCCCAGCGCCAGCACGATGGGTTTGCGCTTGCTGGGACTGCTGGAGAAATCACAGCCGATGAGATGCATGGGTAATTTCGCGACGAGGGCGTCGCTCCTACAGAAAAGCCTCGACTCGGGTCTCTTCTTTCGCGACAGGAGCCTAAAGCGTCAGGCGCGGCCGATGATGGATGCGGTGGCCATCAGCTCTTCGAGCAGGGCCAGCGACACTTTGCCCGACACGCTGTAGGGGTCCAGCTCGGCACGCTCAGAGTACTTGAGCAAGATGTTGGTGTTCACGCGCGAGGCGTCGACCTGGCCCATGGTCCAGCCACCGAAGCGGCGTTCAGTGATCTCTTCGTAATGCAACAAGACCACATCTTTGTGGCGTGGATCCTTCTGGATGTGGCCATACAAATCGCTCACGGCGTTGCGCCCACCTTCGATGGCTTGCAAGAAGATGCCGCCGCCGTAACACAGGATGCCCGTGATGCCGCAGGTCGGGTTGAACTGGCGCGATTGGGTCAGGATCGATTCGATGGTCTCGGGGCTCGAGTCCACCACACGGCTGGCGTAAAGCAGGCGTACCAACATGGTTCAGTTCCTTCCAGGAATCAAGGCCAGAAATTCACGGCGCAGGTTGACGTCCTTGAGGAAGGCGCCACGCATGACCGAGTTGATCATCTTGCTGTCCATGTCCTTCACGCCGCGCCAACCCATGCAGTAGTGGCTGGCCTCCATGACGATGGCCAGGCCATCGGGCTGGGTCTTGCGCTGGATCAGGTCGGCCAGTTGCACCACGGCTTCTTCCTGGATCTGGGGGCGACCCATGATCCACTCGGCCAGGCGGGCGTATTTGGACAGGCCGATCACGTTGGTGTGTTCGTTGGGCAGCACGCCAATCCAGATCTTGCCGATCACGGGGCAAAAGTGGTGGCTGCAGGCGCTGCGCACGGTGATGGGGCCAACGATCATCAGCTCGTTCAAATGCTCAGCGTTGGGGAATTCGGTGATCTCCGGGCCTTCGACATAGCGGCCTTTGAACACTTCCTTCAGATACATCTTGGCCACGCGACGGGCGGTGTCACCCGTGTTGTGGTCGTTGACGGTATCGATCACCAGGCTGTCGAGCACACCGGCCATCTTGTCGGTGACTTCGTCCAGCAGCTTGTCGAGCTCGCCTGGCTGGATGAATTCAGCGATATTGTCATTGGCGTTGAAACGTTTTCGAGCCGCAGTGATGCGTTCGCGGATCTTGACCGAAACCGGAACGCCTTCGTCTTCGGGCGTGGCTGCAGAAGCATTCATGGCGTCTGGGGCTTTCATTAACATGGCAAGGATCGTACCAGCGATTGCACAGGCTGGCCCGGCCGCCCGGTCAACGCCCATGCCCGGGCCAAGGACTCCGGGTTCAGTAGCGGTTGCCGCTCAAAAACAAGGCCAGACGCATCAGGCCAAAGGCCACCCGATCGCGCAGCCTTTGCGGCCAGGGCCTGTGGGTGTAGGCCTCGGCCACCACAGGGGTACTTTGCTCGTCGATGGCGCGGCTCAAGCGCTGGTGCAATTGCCGCGCAAACACCTTGTCGGCCACCACCACATTGGCCTCGCGGGCCAGCAGCAGGCTCAAGGGGTCCAGATTGGACGACCCCACCGTGGCCCAGGGCCTGTCGTTGTACGGGTCCACCACAGCCACCTTGGCGTGCAGAAAACTCGCTTCGTATTCGTGGATTTCCACCCCTGCCGCCAAAAGCACGCCATAGACCGGCCGGGTCGCGTGGTATTGCATGAAATACTCATAACGGCCTTGCAGCAGCAAACGCACCCGCACACCACGCTGCGCCGCGTGGATCAAAGCCTTGCGCAAACGGCGTCCCGGCAGGAAGTAGGCATTGGCGATCACGATCTCGTGGCGCGCTGCGCCAATCGCTCGCAAATACGCTTTCTCGATCTGCGTGCGGTGCAGCACGTTGTCACGCAAGAGCAAGCCCGCCTTTGCCACGATGTGGGCCCCCGCCGCATCCCCGGCCTCATGCGACCAGGGCAGGTGCAAGCCTGCGGCCCGAAAAGAGCTGAAGGCCTCGGGGAACTTTTGCTGGCGCACATGACGAACGCCCTGGATGCGCCACCACAGCTGTGCCATGGTCTCCTGCATTTGCTGCACCAGGGCACCCCGGGCGCAGACGGCAAAGTCCAGCCTCGGTTGGGCCAGCGTGCCGTGGTGTGGGTCGTACCAGTCGTCCAGGATGTTGATACCCCCACAAAACGCCAAGTGCCCATCGATCACGCACAGCTTGCGGTGCAAGCGGCGCCAACGGCTGGGAATCAGCAGCCCCAAAGCGCCCAAGGGCGAATAGATGTGCCAAGCCACCCCCGCCTGCTCGAAGCGCTGGCGCCACTGCGCAGGCAGCCGGGGCGTGCCCACGCCATCGACCACCAGCCAGACCCGCACGCCGCGCAAGGCGGCACGCTCCAGCGCCTCGGCCACCATCAAGGCCGCGCCATGGAAATCAAAAATATAGGTCTCCATGTGCACCTGCGAGCGGGCCTGCTCCAGCGCCGACACCAGTGACTCGAAATAGGCTTGGCCACCCTCGATCAGCTTGATCTGGTGACCATCACGCAAAGGTGGGCTGTGGCGCATCGTCAGTCGGCCCAGGCCAGTTCGGCCAGCAGCGGCAGATGGTCAGACATGCGCGGCCAGATGCGACCGGCAGGCACCATGGCGCCCACCGGTCGGAGACCTCGGGCATACACATGGTCGAGCTGGTTGAGCGGCAAGCGCGAGGGGTAAGTGGGCGTGGGCTGTTCGCGCCATTCCGCAAAGCCCGACGCGGACATGCGTCGCCCCAGCCCTGTGCCCCAATCGTTGAAATCGCCCGCCACCAGCACCGGGGCCTTGGACGGAATGTGGCCAGCGATGTAGTCCAGCAAAGCCTGCGTCTGACGCAGTCGACTGGCTGGCACCAGACCCAGGTGCACCACGATCACATGCACCACGCGGTCCACCACCTGCACCTCGGTGTGCAAAAAACCGCGCTGTTCAAACCGATGGTCCGAAATGTCACGGTGCTGGTGTGACAGCACAGGCCAGCGCGAGAGCATGGCGTTGCCATGCTCGCCATGGCGCGTGGTGGCATTGGTGCGGTACACCGCTTCGTAGCCCTCAGGCGCCAGGTAGTCGGCCTGCGGCAGCGCAGGCCAATGGGCAAAGTAACGTTCCTCGCGCCGGTTCATGCGCCGCACCTCTTGCAGGCAAACAATGTCGGCATCGAGCTGCTCCACCGCATGGCCAATGTTGTGGATCTCCAGGCGCCGCGCAGGCCCCAGGCCCTGCACGCCTTTGTGGATGTTCCAGGTGGCCACCCGCAGCGTGGGGTGTTCTTGGCGCTGGGGCATCACGCACCCCCTGGGGCAAAGCGCGGCAACATCAGGATCGCCTCGGCGTTGGACGGTGAAAAACAGGTGTCCGCCGCCTGCTGCCAATGCAACCACTGCCAATCGGTGTGCTCGCGCGGGCTCAACGTCACCGGAGTGCCCTCGGGCACCAGGAGACCAAACACGCGTTCGGTGTTGCGGCTGACCTCGGGCGCATAGCGCCAGCGCCAGGCCGGGTAAATGTCGTAGGTGTTTTCGAGCTGCCAGTCCTGCAACTGGCACTGCGGGTGCAACGCATCGATGCCAGTTTCCTCCAGCACCTCGCGCACGGCGGTCTCGGCCCAATCTTCGTGCGGGTGGTCCTTGCTGCCAGTGACTGACTGCCAGGTGCCCGCATCCACACGGCGGATCAGCAGCACATGTTGGCTGGGGGTGTAGATCACCACCAGCACGGATTCGGGGATTTTGTAATCGATGGAAGTCACCGCACCATTCTAGGCAGACACCATCTTGTAGGATTGCACCATGTCGACACCCCAGCCCATTTCCTCCACTTTTGTGTTGCAAACCAGCGCCTTGAGCGGAGGCCCCGGTGCGTTACCGCTCATAAAAGACCTGACACACGGTTGGAGCGCTGGGCTCCACTGGATTTGCGGCGACGAAGGCACCGGCAAAACCAGCCTGCTGCGTTTGTTGGCGGGCGATCTGAGCGCCATGTCGGGCAGCGTGAGCGTCGCACCTGACGATGTGTTCTGGGCAGACCTGCAAGGCGCCGAACACGACCAGACCACCGTGCAAGCGTGCTGGGATGCCCTGCGTCCGCGTTATCCCCGATGGAACGAAGAACTGCTGCAAGACCTGGCCGAGGCCCTCGACATGACGCAGCACCGCGCCAAACGGCTGGAGATGCTGTCCACCGGCAGCCGACGCAAGGTGATGCTCATCGCCGCCCTGGCCTCGGGCGCCACGGTGACGCTGCTAGACCAACCCTTTGCGGCACTGGACCTGAAATCCATCCGCGCCATCCAAGACTTCTTGAACGAAGCCGCCGAGCACCCCAGCCGCGCCTGGATCGTGGCGGACTACGAGGCGCCCGGTGATGTGCCCCTGGCCAGCTTGCTGCACCTGTGAATTCGGGCCAGGCAAGGGGCCCCGTGCGCGTTAAAAGCGGTCAGCGTTCATGACCTTGGTCCAGGCGGCCACAAAGTCACGCGCGAATTTTTCGCGGTTGTCGTCTTGTGCATACACCTCGGCATAGGACCGCAAGACGGCGTTGGAGCCGAACACCAGGTCCACACGAGAGGCCGTCCATTTCGTCTGCCCCGTGATGCGGTCGTCCATGTTGTAGGTGTTTTTCCCCGTCGGCGTCCACTGGCAGGTCATGTCGGTCAGGTGCACAAAGAAATCGTTGCTCAGCACGCCCACCCGGTCGGTGAACACGCCGTGCCTGGTTTGGTCATGGTTGGTGCCCAGAACGCGCATGCCCCCCACCAACACCGTCATTTCAGGGGCCGTGAGGCCCATGAGTTGTGCACGGTCGAGCAACAACGCTTCGGGGCGGCCGGACTGCTCGGGCTTGAGCCAGTTGCGAAAACCATCGTAAACCGGTTCAAGCACCGCAAACGACTGGGCATCGGTCATGGCATCGGTGGCATCGCCTCGGCCAGGCATGAACGGCACAGGGATGTCAAAACCCGCAGCTTTGACCGCCTGCGCCACGCCCACGTTACCGGCCAGCACAATCGCATCGGCCACACTGATGCCGAACGTTTTGGCAATGGGCTCAAGGACGGCGAGCACTTTGGCCAAACGTGCGGGTTCATTGCCCACCCAGTCCTTTTGCGGAGCCAAGCGGATGCGGGCGCCGTTGGCACCGCCCCGTTTGTCGGAATGGCGAAAGGTCCGGGCGCTGTCCCATGCGGTGCTCACCATCTCGCTCACGCTCAAGCCACTGGCCAGGATGCGCGCCTGGACAGCGGCCACATCGCAGTCGGCCTTGCCCACCGGCACAGGGTCTTGCCAGATGAATTCTTCCTGCGGCACATCGGGGCCGATGTAACGGGCCCGTGGACCCATGTCCCGGTGGGTCAGCTTGAACCAGGCGCGGGCAAAAACCTGGGAAAAGTGGTCGGGATCTTGGTCAAAGCGCTCTGCAATCGCGCGGTAGGCCGGATCCATCTTCATGGCCATGTCGGCGTCGGTCATCATGGGCAGCACGCGGATGGCCGGGTCTTGCACATCCACCGGCATGTCTTCTGGCGCAATGCTGACGGGCACCCACTGCCATGCACCGGCGGGGCTCCGGGTGAGTTGCCAGTCGTGCTGGAGCAGCATGCGGAAATAACCGTTGTCCCACCGGGTGGGATGCGTGGTCCAGGCACCCTCCAGACCACTGGAGACCGCATGCCGACCCACGCCCGGGCTGCTGTGGTTCATCCAGCCCAGGCCCTGCTCAGCCACATCCGCCGCTTCAGGAACAGGCCCCAGACTTTGCGGCTTGCCGTTGCCATGGGCTTTGCCGACGGTGTGCCCGCCTGCCGTGAGGGCCACGGTTTCTTCGTCGTTCATCGCCATGCGCTGGAAGGTCAGGCGCACATCCTGGGCAGTCTTCAAAGGATCAGGTTGGCCGTTGACGCCTTCAGGGTTCACGTAAATCAAGCCCATTTGCACCGCAGCCAGCGGGTTCATGAGCGTGTCACGTTGTCCATCGGCATGCCGGGTCGATGCCAGCCACTCCGTTTCAGCGCCCCAGTTGATGTCTTGCTCAGGATGCCAAATGTCTTCACGGCCAAACGCAAACCCGCAGGTCTTCAGGCCCATGGATTCATAAGCCACATTGCCCGCCAGCACGATGAGATCGGCCCAGCTGATTTTGTTGCCGTATTTTTTCTTGATGGGCCAAAGCAAGCGACGGGCTTTGTCGAGGTTGACGTTGTCAGGCCAGGAATTGAGCGGGGCAAAGCGCTGGTTGCCTGTGCCCGCACCACCACGGCCATCGGCAATGCGATAAGTGCCCGCCGCATGCCAGGCCATGCGCACCATCAAGCCCCCATAGTGCCCCCAGTCCGCAGGCCACCAAACTTGGCTGTCGGTCATGAGCGCGGTTAGGTCTTGCTTGAGTGCGGGGACATCGAGCTTTTGGACTTCTTCCCGGTAATTGAAGTCTGCCCCCATGGGGTTGGTCTTGGTGTCGTGCTGGTGCAGGATGTCCAAGTGCAGCGCCTGAGGCCACCAGACCATGTTGTTTTGACCCGTGGTGGTGTTGGCACTGTGCATGACAGGGCATTGAGCGGCTGGCTTGGAAGAGCTTGTGTTCATGGCGGCATCCTTCAGTGAATGGTGGATTCAAGGCCGAGGGCGCACCAGGTTCAGGCCACCCGCATCGCCAAGGTTCAGTTTAAGCACACAGGGCCGCAAGCGGGGGACTGTTTGCTTGCAGCAAGCAGGACGAAGCGCTGCCACTGTGAACGCGCTCACACATCTGCCAAATCAGCCTTTGGCAAACCACACCAACGCTCACGGCGTGCGTGTCATCACACACAAAACAGGTCACTGAAATCGTCGCCACAACACGCTGTGCAACGCATTTCTGATCTATGCCCCATAATGCATGCGTGCACGTCATCAAAAACGGCACAGGTCAGGTGATCGGTCAGTTTCGCGCGCTACGGCGGCAGTTTTCAGTTTGTTGTGCTTTCGGGACCCCATCGCTTTGTTTTTTGTATTTCTGAGGAGTCCCCATGGGCAATAAACTTTACGTCGGCAATCTGCCGTACACCGTTCGTGACGAAGACCTGCAACAGGCTTTCGGCGAATTCGGCGCCATCACCAGCGCCAAAGTCATGATGGAGCGCGACACAGGCCGCTCCAAAGGTTTCGGCTTTGTCGAAATGGGCAGCGATGCCGAAGCACAAGCCGCCATTGAAGGCATGAATGGCCAGTCTTTGGGTGGCCGCAGCATCACCGTGAACGAAGCCCGTCCGATGGAAGCTCGTCCTCCACGCACCGGTGGTTTCGGTGGTGGTGGCGGTTACGGCGGTGGCGGCCGTTCCGGTGGCGGCGGCTACGGCGGTGGCGGTGATCGCTCCGGCGGTGGCGGCTACGGCGGCCGCGGCGGCTACTGAGCCCTGCGCATCCCGTCAACGGCAGTGATGCCGTGACAAAATTTCTGGCTCAGCTTTGCGCTGAGCGCAGACACATCAAAGGCTTCAAGACTTCGGTTTTGAAGCCTTTTTTGTGGGTGCCCATCGGCCAATGCCTGCATGGGCTGGGGCACAAAAACCAACGCCACCCGAAGGTGGCGTTGGGCATGAAAGCATCGGTGCTGTTTAAGCTTTGACGGCATCCACATTGCGCAAGCGGATGTGCAACTCGCGCAATTGCTTCTCGTCCACAGGGCTTGGCGCTTGGGTGAGCAAGCATTGGGCACGTTGGGTCTTGGGGAAGGCGATCACGTCGCGGATCGACTCGGCACCGGTCATCAAGGTGACGATCCGGTCCAGACCAAAGGCCAGGCCGCCGTGCGGAGGCGCGCCATATTGCAAGGCGTCGAGCAAGAAGCCGAACTTGAGCTGGGCTTCTTCAGGCGTGATTTTCAAAGCGTCAAACACTTTTTGCTGGACGTCCGCGCGGTGGATACGCACCGAGCCGCCGCCCATTTCCCAGCCGTTGAGCACCATGTCGTAGCCCTTGGAGATGCACTTCTCGGGCGCAGTGACCATCCAGTCTTCGTGGCCGTCTTTGGGCGCGGTGAAGGGGTGGTGCACGGCGGTGTAACGCTGGTTTTCGTCGTCGAACTCGAACATGGGGAAGTCGACCACCCACATTGGGGCCCAACGGTCTTCAAACAAACCGTTCTTCTTGCCGAATTCGCTGTGACCAATCTTGATGCGCAAGGCGCCGATGGCATCGTTGACGATCTTGGCTTTGTCGGCGCCGAAGAAAATCAAGTCGCCGTTTTGGGCACCCGAGCGCTCCAGCACAGCCGTCAAGGCAGCATCGTGGATGTTCTTGACGATGGGCGACTGCAAGCCGTCACGGCCTTTGGACAGGTCATTAACGCGGATGTAGGCCAGGCCCTTGGCACCGTAAATTTTGACGAACTCGGTGTAAGCGTCGATCTCGCCACGGCTGATGCCGCCGCCTTCGACCGAGCCGTTGGGCACGCGCAGGGCCACCACGCGGCCGCCTTTCATGTTGGCCGCACCTGAGAACACTTTGAAGTCCACATCGCCCATGACATCGGTCACTTCGGTGAACTGCAGTTTCACGCGCAGGTCGGGCTTGTCGGAGCCGTACAGGTGCATCGCATCCTGGTAGGTCATGACCGGGAACTCGCCCAGGTCCACGCCGATGGTTTTCTGGAACACGCGCTTGATCATGCCCTGGAACATGTCGCGGATTTCTTCTTCGGTCAGGAAGGAGGTTTCGATATCGATCTGGGTGAATTCGGGCTGGCGGTCAGCGCGCAGGTCTTCGTCGCGGAAGCACTTGGTGATCTGGTAGTAACGGTCGTAGCCCGCCACCATGAGCAGCTGCTTGAACAGCTGGGGCGACTGGGGCAAGGCAAAGAACTGACCGTCGTGCACGCGGCTGGGCACCAGATAGTCGCGAGCACCTTCGGGCGTGCTCTTGGTGAGCATGGGGGTCTCGATGTCCACAAAGCCGTTTTCGTCGAGGTACTTGCGCACTTCCATCGCCACCTTGTACCGCAGCATCAGGTTGTTTTGCATGTAGGGACGGCGCAGGTCCAGCACGCGGTGGGTCAAGCGGGTCGTCTCGGACAAATTGTCTTCGTCGATCTGGAAAGGTGGCGTGACGGAAGCGTTGAGCACGATCAGTTCGTGGCACAGCACTTCGATCTTGCCGCTTTTGAGGTTGTCGTTGGTGGTGCCTTCAGGGCGGGCGCGCACCACACCTTTGATCTGCACGCAAAACTCGTTGCGCACGTCTTCGGCCACTTTGAACATCTCGGGGCGGTCAGGATCGCACACGACTTGCACATAGCCTTCGCGGTCACGCAGGTCGATGAAGATCACGCCGCCGTGGTCACGGCGACGGTTGACCCAGCCGCACAGGCTCACGGTTTGGCCGTTCAGGGCTTCGGTCACCAGACCGCAATAGTGGGAACGCATGGACATGTTGTTTTGCTTTCTAAATTCAAAGAGGTCATCTGCCGCTGGCCATGACCCCACTCACAAGGACTGTTTGGCGGCTGAGGACTCAACCGAAGGAATTTGATCAGGGCCACCGGGCACCACCACCCCCATGGAGATGATGTACTTGAGGGCGTCGTCCACACTCATATCGAGTTCGATCACGTCGGCCTGGGGCATCATCAAAAAGAAGCCCGAGGTGGGGTTGGGTGTGGTGGGCACATACACGCTGACCATGGCCTGGTCCAGATGCCTGGCCACTTCACCGCCGGGGGCACCGGTCAAAAAGGCGATGGTCCAGGAACCTTGACGGGGGTACTGCACCAAAAGCGCTTTGGAGAACGCATTGCCACTGCCTGAAAACAAGGTGTCGGCCACTTGCTTGACGCTGGTGTAAATGCTGCGCACCACGGGGATGCGGTTCATCAAGCTGTCCCACTGGCGCAGCATCCATTGGCCAAAAATATTGGCCACGAAGACGCCTGTGGAGAAAATCACGATCGCCACCAGCATCACACCCAGACCGGGCACGCCGCGCAAAGCTTCGGCCAGTTTGTGCATGCCGGGAATCAGCGAATCGGCCGCGTAAAGCACCGCCAGGAAGATGCTGTCAAGCAGGCCCACCAGCCAGGTCAGAACCCAGACGGTGATGCCCATGGGCAGCCACACCAGCAGACCGGTGATGAAGTACTGTTTGAAGCTGCGTGTTTTCATGAAGTGGCGATCGGTGGTGGGTCAGTGGCAGGCGCACGAGGCGCCGCAGCCGCCGGCCGCAGCCGGGGTGGAAGATTCGGCGGGTGCAGCTGCAGGCTCGGCAGCGGCAGGACTGGCCGCTGCTGCTGCACCGGTGACACCGCTGCCGCCTTTGAAATCGGTCGCATACCAGCCCGAGCCCTTGAGCTGGAAACCCGGAGCGCTGAGCTGTTTGCTGAACTTGGGCGCACCGCAGGCCGGGCAATCGGTCAGGGGGGCGTCGGAGATTTTTTGCAGAACATCCTTGGCATGTCCGCAGGACTCACACTTGTAGGCGTAAATGGGCATGAAGAGGGCTCTTTTCAGGTTGAAAATTCAAAACCCTCAATTATAGGCGGGGGGCACCTGTTCAAGTCCCCTGGGCCGCTTTCCGGCCGAATTCAGACCGGACTCACTCCACGCCCACCAATTTGTGGTGCCCCGCGTGCTGGTTGCGGATCGCCTGTCGGCCCCACGAGCCGATCAGCATGCCCGACAGGCTGGCCAGAACCCCGGCCAACTGGGCTGGAAACGCCTCACCCGCGGGGGTGAAGGTGAACAAAAGCCAGGTCAGCAAGCCCAACACAATGGCGAACAAAGCGCCCTGGGTGGTCGCTTTCTTCCAGTACAGACCAAAAGCCAGGGGCACAAACGCCCCCACCAAGGTGACCTGGTAGGCACCAGAGACCATTTCATAGATCGAAGTGCCTTGCATGGCGATCGCATAAGCCAGCACCAGCACGCTGAACACCAGCACCGTGATGCGCATGGCTTTGAGCTCTTGTTGGTCGCTTTGGTGCGGGAAAAACTGACGCCAGATGTTTTCGGTGAAGGTCACACTGGGCGCCAGCAAGGTGGCCGAAGCGCAAGATTTGATGGCCGACAGCAGCGCCCCGAAAAACAGCACCTGCATCACAAAAGGCATCTGGGTCATGACCAGCGTGGGCAAAACTTTTTGCGGGTCTTCGGCGATCAGCCTGGCGGCCTCCTCCGGCATGATGATCATGGCGCTGACCACCAAAAACATGGGCACAAAGGCAAACAGGATGTAGAGCACACCGCCGATGACCGGGCCTCGGGTCGCGGCAAATTCGCTGTTGGCCGACATCACCCTCTGGAACACGTCTTGCTGTGGAATGGAGCCCAGCATGATGGTGATTGACGCGGCAAAAAAGAACAGGATGTCCTTGAAATTGGGCTCGGGCCAGAACTTGAACATGTCCTGGCTCACAGCCAGCGCCAGCACCTTGTCGGCACCACCGGCCTGCTGTCCGGCAAACACCGCCAGGATGGCCAGCCCCGAGACCAGAATGATCATCTGGATGAAATCGGTGATGGCCACCGACCACATGCCGCCAAACAGGGTGTAGGCCAGGATGGACACCACCCCGATCACCATGCCCACGGGCAGGCTGATCGCGCCATCGGACAGCACATTGAAGACCAGGCCCAAAGCCGTCACCTGCGCCGACACCCAGCCGAGGTAACTGACCATGATGATGAGCGAGCAGATCACCTCCACGCTGCGGCCATAGCGCTCGCGGAAATAGTCGCTGATGGTCAGCAGCGTCATGCGGTAGAGCTTGGCCGCAAAGAACAGGCCCACCAGAATCAAGCAGCTGCCCGCGCCAAAGGGGTCTTCCACCACGCCATGCAGGCCGTTGTTGACGAACTTGGCCGGGATGCCCAGCACCGTCTCGGAGCCAAACCAGGTGGCAAAGGTGGTGGTGATGATCATGGCCAAAGGCAAGTGCCGACCTGCGATGGCAAAGTCGGCCGAATTTTTCACGCGCTTGGCGGCCACCAGGCCAATCGCGATGGTCACCAGCAGGTAGGCGATCACGAGGGTCAGCAACACGGCAATGTCTCCTGTTTGGACAAGGAAAAATCAGTACAGCTGCAAGTGCGACCAAACCTGCATGCCCAGCAAACTGAGCAAAAAGCCCATGCCGATGTAGAGCAGGGTTTGCAGCAATTTGTTGGTGCGGCGCTGTTCGGCCAGCAGTTGTTCGAGCTGCTTGGCATCCTGCTGGCGCGGCTGCTTCAGGTAGTCGTGCAGCAGACGCGGCAACTGGGGCAGCAGCTTGGCGTAATGCGGCGCTTGGGCCTTGAGCTCTTCCCACAGTTTTTTGGGGCCGATCTGGTCGAGCATCCATTTTTCGAGGAAAGGTTTGGCGGTGCTCCACAGGTCCAGCTCGGGGTCGAGCTGGCGGCCCAAGCCTTCGATGTTGAGCAGGGTTTTTTGCAAAAGCACCAGCTGCGGCTGGATCTCGACATGAAAGCGCCGCGAAGTCTGGAACAGACGCATGAGCACCATGCCCAGCGAGATTTCTTTGAGCGGACGGTCAAAGTACGGCTCGCACACGGCACGGATGGCCGCTTCGAGTTCGTCCACACGCGTATCAGCAGGCACCCAGCCCGACTCGATGTGGAGTTCTGCCACGCGCTTGTAGTCGCGTCGGAAAAAGGCCGTGAAGTTCTGCGCCAGATACTCTTTGTCGTATTCGGTCAGGGTGCCCACGATGCCAAAGTCCAGCGAGATATAGCGTCCAAAGGTCTCGGGCGCGAGGCTGACCTGGATGTTGCCGGGGTGCATGTCGGCGTGGAAAAAACCATCGCGAAAAACTTGCGTGAAGAACAAGGTCACGCCATCGCGGGCCAGTTTGGGAATATCCACCCCCGCTTCGCGCAGGCGGTCCACATGGCTGATGGGCACGCCATGCATACGCTCCATCACCAGCACTTCGGGCTGGCAATAGTCCCAGATCATCTCGGGGATCAGCACCAGGTCCAGGCCTTCCATGTTGCGGCGCAGTTGCGCAGCGTTGGAGGCTTCGCGCACCAGGTCCAACTCGTCGTTGAGGTATTTGTCGAACTCGGCCACCACTTCGCGGGGCTTGAGACGTTTGCCGTCGGCGCTCAGGCTCTCGACCCACCCGGCCATCATGCGCATGAGGCTGAGGTCTTTCTGGATCACCGGCAGCATGCCGGGGCGCAAGACCTTGACGGCCACTTCGCGCAGCTCGCCCGACTTGCTGCGCAAGGTGGCAAAGTGCACCTGCGCAATGGACGCGCTGGCCACAGGCTGGCGCTCGAAGCTTTCAAAAATCGCATCCACCGGTTGGCGGAACGCCCGCTCGATGGTGGCCACAGCGATGTCGGAGCTGAAGGGGGGCACGCGGTCTTGCAGCTTGGCCAGCTCTTCGGCGATGTCCAGCGGCAGCAGGTCGCGCCGGGTGGACAGCACCTGGCCGAACTTCACAAAAATCGGACCCAGGCGCTCCAGCGCTTCGCGCAGACGCACGGCACGCGGCGAGCGCAGATCGCGCCCCACCGACAGGATGCGGGCCAGCAGACGGATCCAGGGTTTCTGAAAGCTGGAGAGCACCAACTCGTCCAGGCCGTAGCGCAGGACGATGAAGACGATGAACGCGCCGCGACCCAAGCGACTCATGCTGCGCTACCGCTAACGATGTCGGTCCCGGGGCGCTTGGCCACGAAACCACGCAGGGCTTCCATGGACTTGCGGGCCGCTTGTGCCAAGGTGTGGGCCATGGCATCCCCCACCAAACGGGCCAGGTCTTCTTCGGCGTCCCAGCGCACATGGTCGATCAGCCAATTGATCTCGGCCGCCAACTGCACATCGCCTTCGATGCGCACCTTGGGCTTGTCACCCTTGGCCAGGGCAGAGGCCAGTGACACGGGGGATTCTTCGGTCACCGTCAGGCGCAGGTCAAAGCCCTCAAAGCGGCCGCGCTCAAGCAAGCCGGCGGGCGTGGGGGTCAGTTGCAGCTGGATGCGGTCCCAGACCAGCTCGATGCGCTGGCCTTTTTGGCGGGCCAGACGGGCCATGGCCTCGGGCTCGCTCTGGATCACATGGTTGAGGAACAGGACAAGGCGGTTGACCGACTCGTCGACCACCCAGGCGGGCGGCTGGAAATTGGATGCGAATTGGGGCAGCGCCTGAGCGGCCCAAGAAAAAGGGGACTGTGTTGCCATAGTCCCCGATTATTCCCGAAAGACAAGGCCCTGCCTGAGGGCCCGTGCTTTATTGCAGCGCTTGGACGCCAGCGACCAACCAACCGCTGCCGCCCTGCTTGGGCTTGGTCATGTTCCAGACTTCTCGGAAAGGGCTGGGACCCGAAGAGTCGTCTTCGCGGATCACGCCATTGAATTCGACGCTGGCCAAGTAGGCATCGGCCTGCTCTTCGATGCCCAACAGCTGCGCTTCGAGCATGACCACTTCGGTCTTGTTGGGCTGGCCCGGGAACTGGCTTTCGCGCTCGGCCAATTGGCTGCGGATCTCGGCCACCATGGTGTCGGTCATCATGGAGCGCAAAACGGCGATGTCCGAACGGTCCCAGGCGTCTTGCAGGGTCACGAAGTTTTGCTTGGCTGCGGCCACGAAACCGGCCACATCAAAACCCGCAGGAATGCCCCAGGTTTGCGAACCACTCAAAGCCGAGCCAATCATCGAACCGCCGGTTTGGGCGGCCGCTGAGCCGTCAAACTGGGCACCTTGGGCTTCCCATGGACGGGCCGAAGCGTCGTTGCCCACTTTCTCGGGTTTGTATTGCTTGAAGGATGCGGGTTGCTCAGCGGTGGCGCCAGCGCCCTGGTAAGCGAAGCCGCCTTGCTGTGCAGCAGCACCTTTGCGGCGCATGAACATGCCGATCAAGGACATCACGGCCACACCGATCAACAGGAACATCAAGACGTTGCCAAAGGCCTCACCCATGCCCAAAGAGTGTGCCAGCCAAGCCAAGCCCAAGCCTGCAGCCAAACCGCCCAGCATGGCACCCCAAGGCTTCTTGGGGGCTGCAGCAGGCGCAGGCCTAGCCCCCACGGGGGCAACCTGTTGCGCAGGCGCCGCAGGTTGTTGCGGACGGACCGCTTCACGTTGGGTCACTTGATTCGATTGTTGACCGATGGATTTGCCGCCCCCCATGCGTCGGGCGGCTTCTGCATTCAGACTGCCCAAGGCCAAAACGCCAGCGAGCAAAAGGGTCAAGAACTTGTTCACGATGTCTCCAATGGATCACAAAATTCACACTCGGGGCATCAGCACTTGATGCCTGCGTGCAAGGCTACCACCCCTGCTGACAAATTGTGAAAATCCACATGGCCAAATCCGCTGTTTTTCATAAGGGTTTTCAGCTCTTCCTGGCCAGGATGCATGCGAATGGATTCGGCCAGGTAACGGTAGCTGTCGGCGTCTCCGGCCACCAGCTTGCCCAAGTTGGGCAGGATGTTGAAGCTGTACCAGTCGTAGATTTTCTCCAGCGGCTTGGCCACTTTGGAGAATTCCAGCACCAGCAATTTGCCGCCGGGCTTGAGCACGCGACACATCTCCTTGAGCGCCACGTCCTTGTGCGTCATGTTGCGCAAACCAAAGGCCACGCTGACCACATTGAAATGCTTGTCCGGAAACGGCAGCTTTTCGGCGTCGCACACCAAGGTGGGCAAGGCCAGGCCATGGTCAAGCAAACGGTCACGGCCAGTGCGGAGCATGGCTTCGTTGATGTCGGTGTGGACCACACGACCGGTAGCGCCGACCTTCTTGGCAAAGGCCATGGACAAGTCGCCCGTGCCGCCCGCGATGTCCAGCACCTGATCGCCCTCTTTGAGGTTGGCCACCTGCACGGTGTAGGCCTTCCATACACGGTGCAAGCCCATGGACATCAGGTCGTTCATCACATCGTATTTGGACGCGACCGAGTCAAACACGCCACGCACGTGCTTGGCTTTTTCTTTTTCGTCGACGGTCTTGAAACCGAAATGGGTGGTGCTCATGGCGAATGTTTCAGTGGTTGTGTCCGCAGCTGCTGCCCGCTTTTTCGGGCATGGGTGCATCGCGGTCGGTGCCTGCGGCTTGCAGGCGCTCTTCGTATTGTTGCCACAGGGCCGCTTGCTGGTCACCCAGAAAGTACAGGTACTCCCAGGTGAACAGGCCCGAGTCGTGGCCATCCGAGAAGGTGGGCTTGACGGCGTAATTGCCCACGGGCTCGATCTCGATCACCGAGACCTGGCGCTTGCCGGTCTGCAACACTTCCTGGCCAGGGCCATGGCCCTGCACCTCGGCCGAGGGGGAATAGATGCGCATCAGCTCAAACGGGATGCGAAATTGCGCCCCGTCAGAAAAACCGATTTCCAGCACCTTGGTCTGGCCATGCACGGTCAGGGACTCGGGCGTGGGTGTTTCTTTTTTCAAACCGGCCATAGTGACTTTCGCGTGTTGCTTTCCAGCGTTAAACCAGCACGCGTTCAATGCCACCGGCATTGGCGGCGCTGACGTACTCAGGCATCCAATTCTCACCCAGGATGTGCTTGGCCATCTCGACCACGATGTAGTCGGCTTCGAGCAGGCCGTTTTGCAGGTCGTCACCGTAGCGCGACAGGCCTTGCAGGCAGCTGGGGCAGCTGGTCAGGATCTTGACGTTGTCCTTGGGGCCCACTGCGCCGCTGGCACGCAAAGCAGCCTCGCCCTTGCGGATTTCTTCTTCCTTGCGGAAACGCACCTGGGTGGACACATCGGGGCGCGTGACGCCCAAAGTGCCCGACTCACCGCAGCAGCGGTCCGATTTGAGCACCTGGTCACCCAACAAGCCCTTGACGGTCTTCATCGGGTCTTGCAGCTTCATGGGCGTGTGGCAAGGGTCGTGGTACAGGTAGGCACCCTGCGCTTCGAGCTTGATGCCTTTTTCCAGGAGGTATTCATGGATGTCCACGATGCGGCAACCGGGGAAGATCTTGTCGAACTCATAGCTTTGCAGCTGGTCGTAGCAGGTGCCGCAGCTGACCACCACCGTCTTGATGTCCAGGTAGTTGAGCGTGTTGGCCACGCGGTGGAACAGCACCCGGTTGTCGGTGATGATCTTCTCGGCCTTGTCGAACTGACCCGAGCCCTTTTGCGGGTAACCGCAGCACAGGTAACCCGGTGGCAGCACGGTCTGCACGCCCGCATGCCAGAGCATGGCCTGCGTGGCCAGACCCACCTGGCTGAACAAGCGCTCGGAGCCACAGCCGGGGAAGTAGAACACCGCTTCGGTTTCCGAGGTCGTGGCCTTGGGGTCACGGATGATCGGCACGTAATCGTTGTTCTCGATGTCCAGCAGCGCACGCGCCGTCTTCTTGGGCAGATTGCCCGGCATCTTCTTGTTGATGAAGTGGATCACCTGCTCTTTGATGGGCGCAGTGCCCACAGTGGCAGGCGGTGCGCTGGTCTGCTTGCGGGCCACGCCCCTGAGCAAGCCAGCCACAAAGCGCTGGGCCTTCATGCCCACGCCCACCATGGCCATGCGGGCCAGCTTGATGGTTTCGGGGTTGGTGGCATTCAACATGAACATGGCCGCGGCATTGCCGGGACGGAAGCTCTTTTGACCCATCTTGCGCAGCAGGTTGCGCATGTTCATGGTTACATCGCCAAAGTCGATGTTGACCGGGCAAGGCGTCAGGCATTTGTGGCAGACGGTGCAGTGGTCGGCCACGTCTTCAAACTCTTGCCAGTGCTTGATCGACACGCCACGGCGGGTCTGCTCTTCGTACAGGAAAGCCTCCACCAGCAAGGAGGTGGCCAGAATCTTGTTGCGCGGGCTGTACAGCAAATTGGCACGCGGCACATGGGTCGAACACACCGGCTTGCACTTGCCGCAGCGCAGGCAGTCCTTGACGCTGGCGGCGATCTCGCCAATGTCGCTTTGCTGCATGATCAGCGACTCGTGGCCCATCAGGCCAAAGCTGGGCGTGTAGGCGTGCGTCAGGTCGGCGGCGTGCACATCGTCACCCAAGCCCGTGAGGGCTGCGCCGCGCAGCAGTTTGCCCTTGTTGAAGCGCCCTTGTGGGTCCACCTTGGCCTTGTAGGCGGTGAAGTTGGCCAGCTCGGCGTCGGTCAAAAATTCCAGCTTGGTGATGCCGATGCCATGTTCGCCCGAAATCACACCGTCCAGGCTGCGGGCCAGCACCATGATGCGGGCCACCGCTTCGTGCGCGGTTTGCAGCATCTCGTAGTTGTCGGAGTTGACCGGGATGTTGGTGTGCACATTGCCGTCACCGGCATGCATGTGCAGTGCCACCCACACGCGGCCCTTGAGCACGCGCTGGTGGATGGCGGTGACTTCGGTCAGGATCGGCTGGAAAGCCGAGCCCGAGAAGATGTTCTGCAAAGCCGGACGGATCTGCGTCTTCCAGCTGGCACGCAAGCTGTGGTCCTGCAACTGGGGGAACAGCGCGTCCACCTGCGTCAGCCAACCTTGCCACTGATCGCGCACCTCGCGCACCACGGCCAGGGCCTGTGCCACGCGGTCTTCCAGCAACTCGGCCGAAGCGATTTCGTTGTCGTCTTCCTGCTTGCCCAGCGGCAGGTTGCCGCGCTCCAGGAAGCTCTCCAGCTCGGCGCAGAATTTGAGCTTGTTGCGCAGGGAGAGCTCGATGTTGATGCGCTCGATGCCATCGGTGTATTCGGCCATGCGCGGCAGCGGGATCACCACGTCCTCGTTGACCTTGAAGGCGTTGGTGTGGCGCGAGATGGCCGCAGTCTTTTTGCGATCCAGCCAGAACTTCTTGCGCGCTTCGGGGCTGATGGCGATGAAGCCTTCGCCACTGCGCGAGTTGGCCATGCGCACGATCTCGGAGGTGGCCTTGGCCACGTCGTCGGCGTTGTCACCGGCGATGTCGCCAATCAGCACCATCTTGGGGAAGCCACCGCGCTTGGATTTGGTGGAATAACCCACGGCACGCAGGTAGCGATCGTCCAGGTGCTCCAGACCGGCCATCACAGTGCCGGTGCGCTTTTGCTCGGCGAACATGAAGTCCTTGATCTCGACGATGCTCGGCACGGCGTTGCGGGCATGGCCAAAGAACTCCAGGCACACGGTGCGGGTGTGCGTGGGCATGCGGTGCACCACCCAGCGGGCGCTGGTGATCAGGCCATCGCAGCCTTCTTTTTGCACGCCAGGCAAGCCACTCAGGAACTTGTCGGTCACGTCCTTGCCCAGGCCTTCCTTGCGGAAAGTCTTGCCCGGAATCACCAGGGTTTCGGTGCGGATCGGGGTTTTGCCGTCGGCCTTGAAGTAACGCAGCTCAAAAGTGGCCACTTCGGCGTCGTGGATCTTGCCCATGTTGTGGTCCATGCGGACCACGTCCAGCCATTCGGCATCGGGCGTCACCATGCGCCAGCTGGCCAGGTTGTCGAGCGCCGTGCCCCAGAGCACGGCTTTTTTGCCACCTGCGTTCATGGCGATGTTCCCGCCAATGCAGGAGGCTTCGGCCGATGTCGGGTCCACCGCAAACACAAAACCGCCGCGCTCGGCCGCATCGGCCACACGCTGGGTCACCACACCGGCTTCGGTGTAGATGGTCGGGATCTTGTGCGCGATACCGGGCAGATCGACCATCTCGACCTCGGTCATGGCTTCGAGCTTTTCGGTGTTGATGACCGCGCTTTTCCAGGTCAGCGGGATCGCGCCACCGGTGTAACCCGTGCCGCCGCCCCGGGGCACGATGGTCAGGCCCAGGTCGATACAGCCTTTGACCAGGCCCGCCATTTCGGCTTCGCTGTCAGGGGTCAGCACCACAAAGGGGTACTCGACGCGCCAGTCGGTCGCGTCGGTCACATGGCTCACACGCGAGAGGCCATCGAACTTGATGTTGTCTTTGGCCGTGAGGCGCCCCAGGGTCTTTTGCACCTGGCTGCGCAGCTTGGCGCGGTTGGCAAAGCGTTCGTTGAACTGGGCCACGGCCTGCCCGGCCAGATCCAGCAAAGCCCCCACCAGGGCGTCGCGGGCGGCATCCACATCGGGGGTGCGGCGTTTTTGCACTTCGCCCAGGCGGTGCTGCAAGGCGTCCACCAGCAGCTTGCGGCGGCCGGGGTTGTCCAGCAGGTCGTCCTGCAAATAGGGGTTGCGCTCGACCACCCAGATGTCGCCCAGCACTTCGTACAGCATGCGGGCTGAACGGCCTGTGCGGCGCTCATCGCGCAGCTGGTTCAGCAGATCCCAGGCCTTCTCGCCCAGCAGGCGGACCACAATCTCGCGGTCAGAAAAGCTGGTGTAGTTGTATGGGATCTCGCGCAGGCGCGGCGCATCGGCGTCGGCTTGCATCAAATGTTGGAGCGTGGTGGGTGCATTCATAGGGGTAGGCGCGGTCAGCAGCGTGTCAATACGCATTCAGCCAGACAGGGAAACTGGCTTGAACCCGGCTGAGGCTGAATGTTACCGCAGTGCAACAAACACGCGCCGTTCGCAGGGGCACCTGTCGCCCAGTGGTCTCCCGTCATGGAAACCCCGGGTTGTCGCCTGAATTTCACATGGGTTTAATCCTTTTGACATCTTTAAGCGCCAAACTGGTCTGACATTCCTGCTTAAAAAATAGGCGCCTTTTGTACGCCGCCCCACCATTTCCGGAAACCGCCATGAAACTCCAACTCTCACTCAGCGCCCTGGCCTTGGGCCTGGCCAGCCTGTCGGCCCAAGCCCAGACCGAAATCCAATGGTGGCACTCCATGACCGCTGTCAATGGTGAATGGGTCAACGACCTGGCCAAGAACTTCAACGCCAGCCAGAAGGACTACAAGATCAACCCGGTCTTCAAGGGCAGTTACGACGAGTCCATGACGGCCGCCGTGGCCGCGTTCCGTGCCGGTAACGCACCGCATATCCTGCAGGTGTTTGAAGTGGGCACCGCCACCATGATGTCCAGCAAGGGCGTGGTCGTGCCCGTGGGCAAAGTGATGCAGGACGCCGGTTACAAGTTCGACCCCACCGCCTATGTGCCCGCCGTGGCCGGCTACTACACAGCCCCGAGCGGCCAGATGCTGTCTTTCCCCTTCAACAGCTCGACCACGGTGTTCTATTTCAACAAGGACGCCTTCAAGGCCGCAGGCCTGGACAGCAGCAGGCCCCCGTCCACCTGGCCTGAAGTGGCGCTGGCCGCCGCCAAGCTCAAGGCCAATGGCCACAAATGCCCCTTCACCACCGCCTGGCAGGGCTGGACCCAGCTGGAGAGCTTCTCCACCTGGCACAACACCGAACTGGCCACCCAGGGCAACGGCATGCGCGGCACCAACGCCCGCCTGGTGGCCAATTCGCCCCTGCATGTGCGCCACATCGAGAACCTGGGCAACATGGCCAAGCAAGGCCTGTTTGTCTACAAGGGCCGTGCCAACGTACCTGAGGCGTCCTTCGTCTCGGGTGAATGCGCCATGATCACCACCTCGTCGGGCTTTTACGGCAACGTGGCCAAAAACGCCAAGTTCGGCTACGGCCTGTCCACCCTGCCCTATTACCCCGATGTGGCCGGTGCCCCGCAAAACACCGTCATCGGTGGTGCCAGCCTGTGGGTGATGTCTGGCAAAAAGGCCGAAGAATACAAAGGCGTGGCCGCTTTCTTCAATTACCTGTCCAACGCTGAAGTCCAGTCGGCCAGCCACAAGCGCACCGGCTACCTGCCGATCACCATGGCGGCTTTCAAGCTGACCGAGCAGTCGGGCTTTTACAAGCAAAACCCCGGCACCGATACGGCTGTCAACCAGATGATCCGCAAGACCACCGACAAGTCGCGCGGCATCCGTCTGGGCAACTATGTGCAGATCCGCACCATCGAGGACGAAGAACTCGAGCAGGTCTGGGCTGGCAAAAAGACCGCCAAGGAAGCCTTGGACAGCATCATCAAGCGCGGCAACGACTTGCTCGAACGCTTTGAAAAAGCCAACAAAGGCTGATGAACCGTTTTGGCTGCCGAAAAACGCATCGTCTTTCGCTCGACCTGGCTGCCTTGGGTGCTGATCGCCCCCCAGGTGCTCATCATCAGCGTCTTCTTTTTCTGGCCTGCGGGCCAGGCTTTGCTGCAATCGTTCCAGCAGTCTGATCCGTTTGGCACCTCGGTCGAATGGGTCGGGTTGGAAAACTTCGTCAACCTCTGGAACGACGACACCTACCTGGCCTCGTTTGGCACCACGGCGATTTTCTCGGCGCTGGTGGCCGGTTTGGGCATTTCCATCTCTTTGGTGCTGGCCTACTTTGCCGACCGCGTGGTGCGTGGTTCGACCATCTACCGCACCCTGATGATCTGGCCCTACGCCGTGGCCCCTGCCGTGGCAGGCGTGGTGTGGCTGTTTTTGTTCTCGCCCAGCATTGGGGTGTTGTCTTACGCGCTCAACCAATGGGGGTTCGAGTGGAACGCGCTGCTCAACAGCCGCCACGCCATGGCCCTGGTGGTCATGGCCGCCGTCTGGAAACAGCTGTCCTACAACTTTCTGTTCTTTCTGGCGGGGCTGCAGAGCATTCCCAAATCGCTGATCGAAGCGGCCGCCATCGACGGCGCAGGGCCATGGAAGCGGTTTTGGACCATCCAGTTCCCACTGCTGTCACCCACCAGCTTTTTCCTGCTGGTGATCAACGTGGTCTACGCCTTCTTTGACACCTTTGGCATCGTGGACGCGGCCACCAAAGGCGGCCCGGGCAAGGACACGGCCATTTTGGTCTACAAGGTCTACTTTGATGGCTTCAAGGCGCTGGACCTGGGCGGCTCGGCCGCGCAGTCGGTGGTGCTGATGGTCATCGTGGTGGCGCTCACGGTGGTGCAGTTCCGCTACGTCGAGAAAAAAGTGAATTACTGATGATTGAGCGCAACCGATTCCTCGACATCGTCTCGCATGCCGTGCTGATCCTGGGCGTGCTGGTGGTGGCCTTTCCGGTCTACGTGACTTTTGTGGCGTCCACCCACACCATGGAAGAAGTGGTCAAGGCGCCCATGTCGTTGTGGCCGGGTTCGCACCTGATCGAGAACTACAAGGCCGCCTTGTTGGGCGACCGCATCGGCATGGGCTCGACTGCCGCCGTGGGCCCCATGATGCTGGTCAGCCTGGTCTGTGCCCTGATCATTTCGCTGGGCAAAATCGCCATCTCGCTGCTGTCGGCTTTTGCCATCGTGTACTTCCGCTTTCCGTTCCGCATGGCGGTCTTCTGGGGCATCTTCATCACCCTCATGTTGCCGGTGGAGGTGCGCATCGGCCCCACCTACAAGGTGGTGTCGGATCTGGGCCTGCTCAACAGCTATGCGGGCCTGACGGTGCCGCTGATCGCCTCGGCCACGGCCACGTTTTTGTTTCGCCAGTTCTTTTTGACAGTGCCCGACGAGTTGGTCGAAGCCGCCCGCATGGACGGCGCGGGACCGATGCGCTTTTTCAAGGACGTGCTGGTGCCGCTGTCATCCACCAGCATGGCCGCGCTGTTTGTCATCCAGTTCATCTATGGCTGGAACCAGTACCTGTGGCCGCTGTTGGTCACCACCGAAGAAAACATGTACCCGGTGGTCATCGGCATCAAGCGCATGATTTCGGGTGGCGACGCCCAGACCGAGTGGCACATCGTCATGGCCACCGCCATGCTGGCCATGATCCCGCCTGCGGCCGTGGTCATGCTGATGCAAAAATGGTTCGTCAAGGGCCTGGTAGACACGGAAAAATAATGGCCTCCATCACCCTTTCCCATATCCTCAAAACCTACGGCACCGGCCCCAAGGCCAACACCGTCATCCACGACCTGAACGCGAGCATCGCTGACGGCGAATTCGTGGTCATCGTCGGGCCCTCGGGTTGCGGCAAATCCACCTTGCTGCGCATGGTGGCGGGCCTGGAAGACATCTCGGGCGGCACGATCTCGATCGGCGAACGTGTGGTGAACGAGCTGGAACCCGCCGAGCGCGACATCGCCATGGTGTTCCAGAACTACGCGCTGTACCCGCACATGAGCGTGTTCGACAACATGGCCTATGGCCTGAAGATCGCCAAGCGCCCGACCGAAGAAATCAAGGCCCGGGTCGACAAGGCGGCGGGCATTCTCGAACTGTCACACCTGTTGCAACGCAAGCCACGTGAGCTGTCCGGCGGCCAGCGCCAGCGTGTGGCCATGGGCCGCGCCATCGTGCGCCAGCCACAGGTGTTTTTGTTTGACGAGCCTTTGTCCAACCTTGACGCCAAACTGCGCGCCCAGACCCGGCTGGAGATCCAGAAGCTGCACCGCGAGCTGGGCATCACCAGCCTGTTCGTCACGCACGACCAGGTCGAAGCCATGACCCTGGCCCAACGCATGATCGTGATGAACGGCGGCCACATGGAGCAATTTGGCACCCCCGAAGAGGTCTACAACCGCCCGGCCAGCACCTTTGTGGCCAGCTTCATCGGCTCGCCGCCCATGAACCTGCTGCGCAGCGCCCCCGGCACCCCCGAAGGCCGCATCCTGGGCATCCGCCCCGAGCACCTGGACATCACGCCATCCGGTGGCTGGACGCTCAGCGTGGACACGGTCGAGCTGCTGGGCGCCGAGCGCCTGGTGCACGCCCGCCTGGGCGACGAAACCCTCACCCTGCGGCTGGACGAGTCGCTGCCCGCGCCGCAGCCGGGCAGCTCCTTCTGCGCCACGCCCCGCGCCGACCGGGTGCACTGGTTTGACGCGCACACCCAAAAACGCATCGCCTGAACGGGTCAAATGAAACACTGGCCCTATCCACGCTGGATCGCCCACCGGGGCGCTGGCAAGCTCGCCCCCGAAAACACCCTGGCCGCCTTCCGGCTGGGTGCGGCGCACGGTTACCGGATGTTTGAGTGCGATGCCAAGCTCAGCGCCGACGGCGTGGTGTTTTTGATGCACGATGCCACGCTGGAGCGCACCACCAACGGTCACGGCATCGGTGGCGAAGTCAACTGGCAGGCGCTGTCGCAGTTGGACGCGGGCGGCTGGCATTCACGCGCCTTTGCGGGTGAGCCCCTGCCCACACTCGAAGCCCTGGCCCGTTTTTGCCTGGCCAACCGTTATCTGCTCAATATCGAGATCAAACCCACCCCAGGCACCGAAGCCGCCACAGGCGAAGCTGTAGCCCGTCAGGCAGCACAGCTGTGGCAAGGGGCCGATGTGCCACCGCTTTTGACCTCATTCAAACCCGATGCACTGGCCGCAGCCCAACAAGCCGCCCCCGAACTGCCACGCGGCCTGCTGGTCGACACGCTGTGGGACGGCTGGTTGGAAAAAGCCCTGGAACTGGAGTGCGTGGCCGTGGTGGCCAACTACGCCCTGTGGAACGCCACCACCGTGAGTCAGGTCCACGGCGCAGGCATGCGGTGCCTGAGCTACACCGTCAACGACGAGTGGGCCGCCCAGCACCTGCTGGACCTGGGCACCGACGGCATCATCACGGACAGGGTGGACGGGTTCAGCCCTGCCTGAAGCGCGCGCATCAGTCGAGCTTGGCGCCTGACTTGTCCACCACACTGGCCCAGCGGGGCATTTCGGTGGCCAGGAATTTGGCGAAATCATCGGCACCCAAAAAAGCCGGATCGGCCCCTTGAGCGACCATGCGGGTCTTGATGTCCGGCTGAGACAACACCGCCTTGAATGCCTCGCTGAGTTTGTTCACCGCCTCTTTGGGTGTGCCTGCGGGGGCCAGAAAACCGTAAAAGCCCACCACTTCAAAGTTCTTGATGCCCGACTCCATCACGGTGGGCACATCGGGCAGGGCCGGGCTGCGTTCGCGGCTGGTGACCGCCAGCGCCCGCACTTTGCCCTGCTTGTGGTACTGCGCTGCCTGCGGAATGCTCTCGGCCATGAACTGCACCTGCCCCGCCATCAGGTCAGTAAAAGCCGGTGCGCTGCCGCGGTAGGGGATGTGCACCATGAACAGCCCGGTGGTCGTCTTGAACATCTCGGGCACCAGATGGCTGCTGCCCCCATTGCCTGCCGAACCGTAGTTAATCTGACCCGGCCGTGCTTTGGCATACGCCACAAACTCCTGCAAAGTGTTCGTCGGCACTTTGGGGTTGACCAGCAGCGCCAGCGGCTGCATGGCGGTACGGGCCACCGGCACAAAATCCTTGAGCGTGTTGTAAGGCAACTTGCTGTAGAGCGCCGGGTTGATGACCATCACCCCGGTGTTGGCCAGCATGAGCGTGTGGCCGTCAGCCGGTGCGCGCATGACCTCTTGCGCGCCCACGGTGCCGCCCGCACCGGATTTGTAGTCGATGATGATGGGCTGCCCCAGCTGGGCCTGCAACCGATCGGTCAGCAGCCGCGCATGCTGGTCCAAAGGGCCACCGGCCGGAAAGCCCATGACGATGCGGATCGGCTTGGTCGGAAAAGCCCAGGCACTGCCCAGGCTGGTGGCCAGGGCCAGGCCCCAGACAACACGGTGGGCCGCACGCCTGGCGCGGGAAAGCTTGTTCAGATTCATGGTGTCTCTCCTGCTGCGGCGCTGCGGCCGCACCTTCATTTCCGGGTCCAGCCTCGCTGCATCGCCCACTCCACCGTGGCGGCCACCAACACCAGCACCATGTAGGTACTCATCTTGCCGTCATGGCCTTGCAGGACCAAACCCGCCACCAGCACCAGCACACCCGCCAGCGCATGGGCCATCATGCGGCGACGCAAGGGCGCACCGCCTGAACCCATCACCCAGCGCCCGGCCCAGGGCATGAGCACGGCCATGGCCAGCGCGGGCAACACAAAGTTGAACAGGTGGAGGATCAGTTGCCAGACAGTCATGGGCGCTCGAAACAAGTTTGAAATCGCCGCGCAATGCGCGACGGATGGCGGGCAGATTGTGCCCTGAAAGCCCCACGGGCTCACCTGCGGTCATCCCGCACAGGCGGCTTTCTATAATCAGAGGATGGCTGTCTGGACCCTCGGTTTGAACCACACGACTGCGCCGCTCGATCTGCGCGGCCGTTTTGCGTTCGCCGTGGACCAATTGGCCCCCACTTTGCAGGGTTTGCGCAGCGATCTGGCCCAACGCACCGACCAGACGCCCGAAGCGGCGATCTTGTCCACCTGCAACCGCACCGAGATTTATTGCGCGGGCGATCAGGCCGCCACAGCCGACACCTTGCGCTGGCTGGCCCAGGCCGGTGGCGTGTCGGCACAAGAACTCCAATCGCACACCTACCTGCTCGAAGGCAACGAGGCCGCACGGCACGCCTTCCGGGTGGCCAGTGGGCTCGACTCCATGGTCTTGGGCGAAGCGCAGATTCTGGGCCAGCTCAAGGACGCAGTGCGCGCTGCCGAAGAGGCCGGGGCTTTGGGCACCACGCTCAACCAGTTGTTCCAGCGCAGCTTTGCCGTGGCCAAAGAGGTGCGCACCGCCACCGAAATCGGCGCCCACTCGATCAGCATGGCCGCCGCTTCGGTGCGTCTGGCCAGCCAGCTGTTTGAAGACCTGAAAGACATCAAGGTCCTGTTTGTCGGTGCGGGCGAGATGATCGAGCTGGTGGTGACCCACTTTGCCGCCAAACAGCCGCGCAGCATGGCCATTGCCAACCGCAGCATGGAACGCGGCGAAAAGCTCGCAGGCCGTTTTGGCGCCGAAGTGATGCGCCTGGCCGAGCTGCCCGATCGCCTGCACGAGTTCGACGCCGTGATCAGCTGCACCGCCAGCACCTTGCCCCTGATCGGTCTGGGTGCGGTGGAGCGGGCGCTCAAAAAACGCAAGCACCGCCCCATGTTCATGGTCGATCTGGCCGTGCCGCGTGACATCGAGCCCGAGGTCAAATCGCTCGAAGACGTGTACCTCTATACCGTTGACGACCTGGCCAGCGTGGTGCAGGCGGGCCAGGCCCAGCGCCAGGCGGCGGTGGCCGAAGCCGAAGTCATCATTGACGCGGGCGTGCAAAGCTTCAACCACTGGCTGGGCCAGCGCGATGCGGTGCCCCTGATCCAGCAGCTGCACAGCCAAGCCGACAGCTGGCGCGAAGCCGAACTGGCCCGCGCCCGCAAGCTGCTGGCCAAAGGCGAGGACCCCGAAGCCGTGCTGGAAGCCTTGGCCAAAGGCCTGACCCAAAAGATGCTGCACGGCACCCTGGCCGAACTGCGCAGCGCCGACCCCGCGCACCGCGAGCAAACCATGCAGGCGGTGCAGCGGCTGTTCTTGCGGCAAGAGCGTTAGCGTTTTTCGCACCACTGCGAGGGCTTTTCCTCGTGACGGCAAGCTCTTTACCCTCGTCACTGCGAGCGACACGCAACAGTCCAGCCCCTCGAAAGCTGGCATAAGCCAAGACCCTGGATCGCCACGCTTCGCTCGCGATGACAAAACAGACTGAGCTCGCGATGACCAAAACCCCATTTCACTCACGATGAGCCCCAACCAGCCTCCCGCGCCATGAAACCCTTTCTGATCCAACAACTCGAACGCTACACCCTGCGGCTGACCGAGCTGGACTTTTTGCTGTCCCGCGAGGACATCATGGCCGACATGACGCAGTTCCTGAAGCTCTCGCGGGAGCATGCCGAGGTCAGCGCCGTGGCTTCGCGCTTTGCCCGCTTTCAGCAGCGCACAGCCGATCTGGCTGCCGCCCAAGCAATGCTCCATGATGCCGACCTGCGCGAGATGGCCGAAGAAGAAGTGGCCAGCGCCAGCGCCGAGCTGCAAACGCTGGAAGCCGAATTGCAACGCATGCTGCTGCCCAAAGACCCGGATGACGCACGCCCGGCCTTTGTGGAAATTCGCGCGGGCACCGGGGGTGACGAGTCGGGGCTGTTTGCGGGCGATTTGCTGCGCATGTACACCCGCTATGCCGAAAGCCAGGGCTGGAAGTGCGAGATCGTCTCCGAATCGGCCAGCGAGTTGGGCGGGTACAAGGAAGTGGTGGTGCGCATCGAGGGCGACCATGTGTACGGTGCGCTCAAGTTCGAGTCGGGCGGCCACCGGGTGCAGCGCGTGCCCGCTACCGAGACACAAGGCCGCATCCACACCAGCGCCTGCACCGTGGCAGTGCTGGCCGAGCCGGACGAAGCCGAGGCCATCAAGATCAACCCCTCCGATTTGCGCATCGACACCTACCGCGCCAGCGGTGCGGGCGGGCAGCACATCAACAAAACCGACTCGGCCGTGCGCATCACCCACTTGCCCACCGGCATCGTGGCCGAATGCCAGGACGGCCGCAGCCAGCACAGCAACAAAGCCCAGGCCCTGAAGGTGCTGACCGCACGCATCCAGGAAAAAGACCGGGCCGAACGCGCTGCCAAGGACGCGGCCGAGCGCAAAAGCCTGATCGGCAGCGGCGACCGCTCAGACCGCATCCGCACCTACAACTTTCCGCAAGGGCGCCTCACCGACCACCGCATCAACCTGACGCTCTACAAGCTGCTCACCATCATGGAAGGCGATTTGCAGGACGTGGTCAACGCTTTGCAAGCCTATGAAGCCGCTGAGCAACTGGCGGCGCTTGAAATCGGGGCCACCGCATGATGAACGCCCCCGCCCTTACGCTGACACTGACCCAATGCCTGAGCCAGGCACACGCACAGGGCCTGGCCCGGGTCGATGCGCAGATGCTGCTGCTGCACAGCCTGGGTCGCCCCCTGCATGACCGTGCCTGGCTGCTGACCCACGACAGCGACACGCTGACACCCGCTCAGCAGGCCACATGGCAAACCGCGCTGCAACGCCGCCTGGGTGGTGAGCCGGTGGCCTACATCACCGGGCGCAAGGATTTTTTTGGTTTGACGCTGTCGGTGGACGCCCGCGTGCTGGACCCGCGCCCCGACACCGAAACCCTGGTGGAATGGGCCTTGGCGGTACTGCCCGCCACCCCTGCCCCACAGAGCTTGCGCCTGCTGGACCTGGGCACCGGCAGCGGTGCAGTGGCTTTGGCGCTGCAACATGCCCGCCCCGATGCACAAGTATGGGCTGTAGACGCCAGTGCAGACGCCCTGGCTGTGGCCCGCGCCAATGCACAGCGTTTGAATTTGCCAGTGCAGTTTGTGCAAAGCGACTGGCTGACCGCTGTGCCTGGCGTGTTCGATCTGATCGTCTCAAACCCGCCTTATGTGGCCGAAGGCGACCCCCACCTGAGCGCCCTGACGCATGAACCCCTGCAAGCCCTGACCAGCGGCGCCGACGGCTTGGTGGACATCCGCCAGATCATCGCCCAGGTCCCCGGCCACCTGAACCCGGGCGGCTGGCTGCTGCTGGAACACGGCTGGGACCAGGCCACCGCCGTGCAGGCCCTGCTGGCCCAAGCCGGATTCACCGAGGTGCAGTCCCGCCAGGATCTGGGCGGTGTAAACCGCTGCACAGGCGGACGCTGGAGCCGGTAACCATCGGCACTCTCAGCGACCGGCAACACAGAAGCACCGCAGCCAACACTGCTGGATGGGTATTCCTCCCATTGCGCAGGCAACACATTTGCCGCAGCATGCCTTTCAGTTTGTCCGTTGTCCACTGAAAGGTCCCCATGCATCTCATACCCAAACGCCTCCTCCAAACCTGGCTGAGCGTCACCTGCCTGCTGGCCAGCGGCCTGGCTGCCGCCCAGACCTACCCCGCCAAACCCGTCACCCTGGTGGTGCCTTTCGCGGCGGGGGGCCCCACCGACATCGTGGCCCGCACACTGGCCGCCAGCATGGGCAAATCTCTGGGCCAAACGGTGCTGGTAGAAAACAAGGTCGGCGCTGGCGGCACCCTGGCGGGCGCGCATGTGGCCAAGGCCAACCCCGATGGCTACACCGTGCTGATCCACCACAACGGCATGTCCACGGCCCCCGCGCTGTACCGCAAAATGGCCTTCAACCCCTTGACCGACTTCGAGTACATCAGCCAGGTGGTGGATGTGCCGATGACGCTTTTGGGCCGCAAAGACCTGCCGGCCAAGAACCTGCAGGAACTCAGCACCTACGTCAAAGCCAACGCCAAAAGCATCAACCTGGCCAATGCGGGCCTGGGCGCGGTGTCCCATCTGTGCGGCATGTTGTTTCAACAAGCCATGGGGGTCGATCTGACCACGGTGCCGTTTTCGGGCACAGCGCCCGCCATGAACGCCTTGCTGGGCGGCCAGGTCGATTTGCTGTGTGACCAAACGACCCAGACCACACAGCACATCAAGGCGGGCACGGTGCGCATGTACGGCGTGACCACCAAGCAACGCATCCGCGCCTTGCCCGATGCGCTCACGCTCAACGAAAGCGGCATCAAGGATTTCGAAGTCATCGTCTGGCACGGCATGTATGCCCCCAAAGGCACGCCTGCGGCCGTGGTCGACAAATTGAACGCGGCAGTGCGTGCCAGCTTGAAGGACCCCGCCTTTACGGCCCGCATGGCCGATTTGGGCGCCGAGATCGTTCCGGAATCCAAACAGTCGCCCGAAGGCCTGCACAGCTGGCTGCAGTCTGAAATCAACAAATGGGGCCCGGTGATCCGCTCCGCCGGGGTCTACGCCGACTGAGCCTATGCCCCGCCGGGTATGGCGATCAGGCCAGCTCGGAAATTTCAATCAGGTTCAGGTCGGGGTCACGCACATAGACCGAGCGGATCTTTTGCGTGGCCCCCGTGCGCATGACCGGCCCTTCCACAATGGGCCAGTTCTGCGCCTTCAGCCGGGCGATCACCTCGTCCAGCGGCACCGAGGCGATGAAACACAAGTCGAGCGCGCCCGGAACGGGCAAGTGGGCTTTGGGCTCAAATTCTTTGCCCCGCACGTGCAAATTGATTTTCTGGTGCCCGAACTTGAAGGCTTGGCGCGTGACCAGGGGCGTGCCGCCGACAAAACGCTCCAGCGTCATGCCCAGGACCCGCGTATAAAAGTCCACACAGGCCTCTTCATCGAAAGTGGTCAACACCAGGTGGTCGAGGTGGTCAATCATGGTCGTGCATTCGGTGGATCGGGTCTGGGAGCCGCATTTTGGCTGATTTTGAGGCAACGGGCGTCTGGGCAGCCGAGCACCTGCGCCCTGCGCTGACCCCTTGCCGCATTGCAGGCTTTCAATCGGGGGGATAATTGGCACCATTCGACACCGATCCCATTTGGAGTAACCACCATGAGCGACACCCAACAACGCATCGACGAACTCGTCAAAGGCAACGACATCACCTTGTTCATGAAGGGCAGCGCCAGCTTTCCCATGTGCGGCTTTTCGGGCCGTGCCATCCAGATCCTCAAGGCCTGCGGCGTGGACCCCAAGACCGTCAAAACCGTGAACGTGCTGGACGACGCTGAAATCCGTCAGGGCATCAAGGAATACAGCAACTGGCCTACCATTCCTCAGCTCTACGTCAAAGGTGAGTTCATTGGCGGCTCGGACATCATGATGGACATGTACGAATCGGGCGAGTTGCAACAAGTGATCAACGGCCAGGCCTGATCCCCATCGCGCCGACAACAAGCCACCTTCGGGTGGCTTTTTTGCGCTCAGTCGATGCTGTGCCGCCAACGCTGCTGCGCCGCGAGCACCGCCTGCGGGTAAGGGGCCTGGCCGCGCGAGCCGTTGTAACGGCCCAGGGCCATGAAAAGGTCGCCTTTTTCACGGTCCAGGTAATGCCGCAAGATCACACAGCCAAAGCGCAGATTGGTCTGCATGTGGAACAGTCGGCCTTCATGGCCATCGCCAATGCTTCGGGCCCAAAACGGCATGACCTGCATATAGCCCCGCGCACCCGCGGAAGAGATGGCAAATTTGCGGAATGCACTTTCCACCTGCACCAGCCCCAACACCAAAGACAGGGACAGGCCTGCGCGGCGCGCTTCGTACCACAGGGTTTGCAGGAACTCCTGCCGATCGGTGGGATGGTTTTTGTAACGCAGCAAGCGCTGGCTGCTGGCCACCTGCCATTGGACATAGGCTTGCTGCTCAGCCTCTGTGCGCAACACCGGCTCGGGCGGTGCGGCATCGGCAACCGCCGCACTGAGTGCGGTTCGCACCGCGTGCGACAAAGGCTCTTCGATTTGTGAGCCCGCTTGCGCGGGCCACGGCCAAGCGGCCAAGCTCAGGCCTGCAAGCGCCGCCATGCGCCCCAAGGCCTGGCGACGGTTTTCATCCACAAGGGCCATGACCGAAGGCATGCCCCAAGCGGTCACACCGACAAACGGGCTTTGACGTGGGCCAGGATCTCGGCCACCGCCACTTTGCTCGACTCGGCATCGCGGCGGTGCTGGTACTCGACCAGACCATCCTTGAGACCTTTGTCCCCGATCGTGATGCGGTGTGGCACACCGATCAGCTCCCAATCAGCGAACATGGCACCGGGGCGCTCGCCACGGTCGTCCAGGATCACGTCCACACCGGCTTCGAGCAAGCCGCTGTAGATGCGCTCGGCCTCAGCCTTGACCGCTTCGCTGCGGTCCATGCCGATGGGGCAGACCACGGCGGTGAACGGCGCGATCGCGTCGGGCCAGATGATGCCGCGCTCGTCATGGTTTTGTTCGATGGCGGCCGCAGGCAGACGCGTGATGCCGATGCCATAGCATCCCATTTCCAGAAATTGCGGTTTGCCGTCTTCACCCAGGAAAGTGGCATTCATGGCCTTGGAATACTTGGTGCCCAGGTAGAACACGTGACCGACTTCGATGCCGCGCTCAATGGCCAGCTCGCCTTGGCCGTCGGGCGATTTGTCGCCCGCCACCACGTTGCGGATGTCGGCCACCAAGGCGGGCTCGGGCAAGTCGCGGCCCCAGTTCACGCCGGTGATGTGGAAGTCAACTTCGTTGGCACCGCAGATCCAGTCGGCCATCACGGCCACATCTCGGTCGGCCACCACATGCACAGGCTTTTTCAGATTCAACGGGCCCAGGTAACCGGGCTTGCAGCCAAAGTGGTCTTCGATCTCGCTCAGCGTGGCAAAGCGGAAACCGCCTTCCATGCCGGGCAGCTTGCCGACCTTGACTTCGTTCATGTCGTGGTCACCGCGCAGCAACAAAAGCCAGACTTGCGATTTCACGATCTCGCCCTGCTCGTTCAGGGTATCGGTGGCCAGCACCAGCGACTTGACGGTGGTGGACAACGGCACGTTCAGCAAAGCAGCCACGTCTTCGCAGGTGCTCTTGCCGGGCGTGGCGGTTTTCGTCTGGGCTTGCATGGCTGGGCCGCGAGGCTGGCTCGGAGCCAGGGCCTCGGCTTTCTCCATGTTGGCGGCGTAGCTGCTGGTGGGGCAATAAACGATGGCGTCTTCGCCGGTGGCCGCGATCACCTGGAACTCTTCGGACAGGTCGCCACCGATGGCACCGCTGTCGGCGGCCACAGCGCGGTAGGTCAGGCCAAAGCGGTCAAAAATCTGGCGGTAGGCCCCGGCCATCACCTGGTAGCTGGCCTTGGCGCTGACCATGTCACGGTCAAAGCTGTAGGCGTCTTTCATGGTGAATTCACGGCCTCGCATCAGGCCAAAGCGGGGGCGGCGCTCATCGCGGAACTTGGTCTGGATTTGGTAGAAATTTTTGGGCAGCTGTTTGTAGCTGCGCACTTCCTGGCGCACCACATCGGTCACCACTTCTTCGCTGGTGGGCTGGATCACAAAATCGCGGCCGTGCCGGTCCTTGATGCGCAAGAGTTCGGGGCCCATCTTGTCAAAGCGGCCTGTTTCTTGCCACAGCTCGGCAGGCTGCACCACCGGCATGGTCATCTCGATGGCGCCTGCGCGGTTCATCTCTTCGCGCACGATGGCTTCAACCTTGCGGATCACACGCAGGCCCATAGGCATGTAGTTGTAAATGCCTGCGCCCAGCTTCTTGATGAGCCCTGCGCGGGTCATCAGTTTGTGGCTGACGACTTCAGCGTCTGCGGGCGCTTCTTTGAGGGTGGAAATGAGGAATTGGGAGGCTTTCATCGCGGCACGCTAACAAAACAGGGAAATCAGGGAAACATCCAAGAGCGAGCGCCGATGCGGCGTGCATAATGGACACAATTTAAAAATTTGGGGTTGATTATGCTTGACCGTGAAGGCTTTAGGCCGAACGTCGGCATCATTCTGCTCAACCAGAAAAACCAGGTGTTCTGGGGCAAACGCATCCGCACCCACAGCTGGCAGTTTCCGCAAGGCGGCATTGACCGGGGCGAAAGCCCTGAGCAGGCCATGTTCCGCGAACTGCACGAAGAGGTGGGGCTCCATCCGGAGCATGTGCGCATCGTGGCCCGCACCCGTGACTGGTTGCGCTATGAGGTGCCAGACCGCTTCATCCGCAGGGATGCGCGCGGCTTTTACAAGGGCCAAAAACAGATCTGGTACCTGCTTCAGATGGTCACCCATGACCACCACTTGAACCTGCGCGCCACCGACCACCCAGAATTCGACGCCTGGCGTTGGAACGACTACTGGGTACCGCTCGATGTGGTGGTGGAGTTCAAGCGCGGCGTCTATGAGATGGCGCTGACCGAATTGGCGCGCTTTTTGCCGCGCCAGGAACGCCACAACCGCTATTTGCGTGGTGGCCCTCGCGGCCCGCGTGAAGCCAACGAGATGGACAATGGCCCGGCCGAGATGCAGCCTCCCCTGCACATGGAGCTGCCGCCGGGGGCGAGTTTCGATCCGAACCCGCAAGGCTGACCCACCACAAGCCCCAAGAAAAAGCCCGCAATTGCGGGCTTTTTCTCGGTTTGAGTTTTCCGCTCAGCGGCTGAGGATCAGGTTGTCGCGGTGCACCATCTCGGGCTCGGCGGTGTAACCCAGCAAGGCTTCGTACTCGTGCGAGGGTTTGCGGCACAGCAAACGCGCCTCGGCGCTGGCGTAGTTGGCCAGACCTCGGGCGATTTCGGTGCCCTGATCATCACGGATGGCGATCACATCACCACGCGAGAACTCACCGGTCACGCCCGTCATGCCAATGGGCAAAAGGCTCTTGCCTTCGGTCAGCACCTTGTGGGCCGCACCGGCATCCACCGTGACCGAGCCACGCAACTGCAGGTGGTCGGCCATCCATTGCTTGCGAGCCTGCTGCTTGGCCGTTTGCGCCACCAGCAAGGTGCCCATGTTGTCGCCCTGGCACAGGCGCAGCAAAGCATCGGGTTCACGGCCCCAGGCGATCACAGTCGATGCGCCCGAGCCCGCCGCACGCTTGGCCGCCAGGATCTTGGTGATCATGCCGCCCTTGCCAATGCTCGAGCCTGCGCCCCCGGCCATGGTCTCCAGCAAAGGGTCCCCGGCACAGGCTTCGTGCACAAACGTGGCCGAAGGGTCCTTGCGCGGGTCTGCGGTGTACAGGCCCTTCTGATCGGTCAGGATGACCAGCAAATCGGCCTCCACCAGATTGGCCACCAGGGCACCCAGGGTGTCGTTGTCACCAAACTTGATTTCGTCGTTGACCACCGTGTCGTTCTCGTTGATCACGGGCAGCACGCGGTGCTGCAGCAAAGTGAGCAAGGTCGAGCGGGCGTTGAGGTAGCGCTCACGGTCGGCCAGATCGGCATGGGTGAGCAAGACCTGGGCACTGCCCATGCCGTTTTCACGCAGCTTGGTTTCGTACATCTGTGCCAGGCCCATCTGACCCACGGCGGCAGCGGCCTGCAGGGCGGGCACTTCGCTGGGGCGGGTGGTCCAGCCCAGGCGCTTCATGCCTTCGGCAATTGCGCCGCTGGAGACCATCACCACTTCCTTGCCTTGGGCGCTGAGCAGTGCCATCTGGCGGCACCATTCGCCAATGGCCGCTTCATCCAGACCACGGCCTTCGTTGGTCACCAGGCTGGAGCCCACTTTGACAACGATGCGGCGCGCATCGCGCAACAGGGTGGAGACGGCAGTTGTGGTCATGCTCAAGGAGGGTCGTTGGTTTGGCACAACCGATTGTCAACGGCTGAGGCCAAGGCCTTGTTAGTCGGAAGGCAGTGCCTTGAAACGAGGGTCTTCGGCATCAGGCTCTTGCGGCTTGTCCTGCTCCTTGAAGCGAGGATCGATGTCCACAGGGCCTTGCTCGATGATTTGCTGGGCACGGATGTGCTTGTAAATCTCTTTGATCAAGGGTTCGCAGCCTTCACGCGTCAGGGCCGAGATCTCGAACACCGGGCCTTTGTAGCGCATGCGCTTGATGAAATCCTTGACGCGGGCTTCGCGCTCTTCAGCAGGCACCATGTCCAGCTTGTTGAGCACCAGCCAGCGCGGCTTGTTGTAGAGCTTGGCGTCGTATTTTTTCAGCTCGGCCACGATGGCCTTGGCCTGTTGCACCGGATCGACGTTCTCGTCAAACGGCGCGAAGTCGACCACATGCAGCAGCAAGCGGGTGCGTTGCAGGTGGCGCAAAAACAAATGACCCAGGCCCGCACCTTCGGAGGCGCCTTCGATCAGACCTGGCACATCGGCCACCACAAAGCTCTGCTCAGGGCCCACGCGCACAACGCCCAGGTTGGGGTGCAAGGTGGTGAAGGGGTAATCGGCGATCTTGGGGCGGGCGTTGGAGACGGCCGCGATGAAGGTGGACTTGCCCGCGTTGGGCATGCCCAACAGACCGACATCGGCCAGCACTTTCAATTCAAGCTTCAGTTCTTTCTTTTCACCGAGCCAGCCGGGCGTCTTTTGACGTGGGGCGCGGTTGATGGCGCTCTTGAAGCGCATGTTGCCAAAACCACCATCCCCGCCCTTGGCGATCATGATGGTTTCACCCGGCACCAGCAATTCGTAGAGCACTTCGCCGGTTTCGGCGTCGGTGATGATGGTGCCCACGGGCATTTTGAGGGTGATGTCGTCACCGGCTGCACCGAACATGTCGGAACCCATGCCGTGCTGGCCACGTTTGGCTTCGTGGCGGCGCGAGTAGCGGTAATCGACCAAGGTGTTGAGGTTCACGTCGGCATAGGCGAACACATGCCCGCCGCGACCGCCATCGCCCCCGTTGGGGCCACCGAATTCCTTGTACTTTTCATGGCGGAACGAGACGCAGCCGTTCCCGCCGTCACCTGCGGCGATGTCAATGTAGGCTTCGTCAACGAACTTCATGAGATTTCCAGTGTAGCTTGGGGTCCATCCTGCCAAAAACAAGATAGACCAGAATGCGAAAAGCCCCGGCTTGCGGGGCTCCTCTTCGCAATGGGCGAGACGGGCTTAAACAGCCGGGGTCACGTTCACCATGTGCTTACTCAGTTCGCCTTTGGTCGAGAACGACACGTGGCCGTCCACCAAAGCAAACAGAGTGTGGTCCTTGCCGATGCCGACGTTGCTGCCAGCATGGAACTTGGTGCCACGTTGACGAACGATGATCGAGCCAGCGCTGATCAGTTCACCACCGAAAGCCTTGACACCCAGCATCTTTGGCTTGGAATCACGACCGTTGCGCGTAGAGCCGCCGCCTTTTTTCTGTGCCATGACCTATTCTCCTCAGGCAGCGATTGCACCGATTTGCAGTTCGGTGAACTGCTGACGGTGACCCTGACGTTTCTGATAGTGCTTACGACGGCGCATCTTGAAGATGTGCACTTTGTCGTGCTTGCCATGAGCCACCACAGTGGCTTTGACTGTGGCGCCGGACACCAGGGGCGTGCCGATCTTCAGGTCTGCGCCGTTGCCGACTGCGAGAACTTGATCAATCACGATTTCCTGGCCAACGTCCGCAGCAATCTGTTCTACTTTAATTTTTTCGCCAGCGACAACACGATACTGTTTGCCACCGGTTTTTATGACCGCGTACATAAATGACCTCTTTTGAATGGAAGTTTCCAAGGGCTAATCCCCAAGGAACCAAAGATTTTAGCACGGCTTGACGCCCGATTGCAAATCGCCCAATCACCCCGGACTGCCGCCTGCGTTGGGTGTCATGGGCTGTCCCTATAATCAGCGCCTGTTTCAATCCATTTTCCTGACCCGGGCGACTTGTCCGGGCCCTCGCCGGATTTTCCACTTGTCTGCCTCCGAAAACAGCACAGCAGCCGTCCTCGCCCTGGTCGCCCCCGACATGGCGCAGGTGGACCGCGTCATTGCCCAGCGCCTGGACTCGGGCGTGCCATTGGTCGGCGAGGTCGCCAAGTACATCATCTCGGCAGGCGGCAAGCGCTTGCGCCCCGTGTTGCTGCTGCTGACCTGTGGCGCGCTGGGCTACACCGGCGCCCAGCGCCACAACCTGGCCGCCGTGGTCGAATTCATCCACACCGCCACCTTGCTGCACGACGATGTGGTGGACGAGTCCACCCTGCGCCGCGGCCGCCCCACCGCCAACGAAAGCTTTGGCAACCCGGCCAGCGTGCTGGTGGGTGACTTTTTGTACTCCCGCGCCTTCCAGATGATGGTGGACGCGGACAGCATGCGCGTGATGCAGACCCTGGCCGATGCCACCAATGTGATCGCGGAAGGCGAAGTCCTGCAGCTGATGAACATGCACGACGCTTCGCTGGACGAAGAAGGCTATTTGCGCGTCATCCGCTCCAAAACCGCCAAACTGTTCGAGGCCAGCGCCCGGCTGGGCGCCATCCTGTCGGGCAGCCCCGCCGCCATCGAGACCGCTTGCGCCGACTACGGCCAGGCCCTGGGCACGGCCTTTCAGGTCATTGACGATGTGCTCGACTACGACGGCAATGCCGCCGAAATGGGCAAAAACCTGGGCGACGACCTGCGCGAGGGCAAAGCCACTTTGCCCCTGATTTTGGCCATGCAAAAAGGCACGCCCGCCCAGAGCCAAACCGTGCGCGAAGCCATCGAAACCGGCAGCGTGGACCGCCTGAGCGAGATCGTGACCATCGTGCGCGAAACAGGCGCCCTGGAAGCCACACGCCATGCGGCCGCAGCCGAGGCGCAACGCGCCATCGATGCCGCCATGCAACTGCCCGACAACGCGCACCGCCAGGCCATGGTGGTGCTCGCGTCGCAGCTGCTGAATCGCCGTACCTGAGCGCCCAGCGCTTGCCCCATCCAGCCGCTGCATTCAGCGGCTTTTTTGTGTATGCGCGCCGCCCGGGATTTACAAAACAGCCCGCCCGCCCCATCATCCGTTGACAGAGGTATTCAATACCCAGGGAGGAGACATGGCAGACATGAACGCCCGCATGGGCAATAGCCAAAGCGAAGACGCGCCGGTGGTCCAGTACGTGCAGCAGCTGCTGGAGCAGGCTGTGGCCCTGCAGGCTTCTGACCTGCACTTTGAGCCCTACGAGCACCATTACCGCGTCCGCATGCGGGTGGACGGCCAGCTGCGCGAAATGGCCACGCCGCCCATGGCCCTGAAAGACCGACTGGCTTCGCGTGTGAAAGTGCTGTCCCGCCTGGACATCGCCGAAAAACGCCTGCCCCAGGATGGGCGCATGAAGCTGCAGCTGCCCAACGGCCGCGCCATCGACTTGCGCGTGAGCACCCTGCCCACCTTGTTTGGCGAAAAGCTGGTGATCCGGGTGCTGGACTCGGCACAGGTGCAGCTGGACTTGAGCCAACTGGGTTACGAGCCCGATGACTTGAAACGCTTGATGGCGGCGATCCGCAAGCCGCATGGCATGGTGCTGGTCACCGGCCCCACGGGTTCGGGCAAAACCCAATCGCTGTATGCCTGCCTGAACCTGCTCAACACCGCAGAAGTCAACATCGCCACCGTGGAAGACCCCTGCGAAATCCAGCTGCAAGGCATCAACCAGGTCAATGTGCAAGACAAGCCGGGGCTGACCTTTGCGGTGGCTTTGCGGGCCTTCTTGCGGCAAGACCCGGACATCCTGATGGTCGGTGAGATCCGCGATCTGGAAACGGCCAACATCGCCGTGCAGGCCGCCCAAACCGGGCACTTGGTGCTGTCCACCCTGCACACCAACGATGCCCCCAGCACCTTGGTGCGGCTGCGCAACATGGGCACAGCCACCTACAACATCGCCGCCAGCGTGACCCTGATCACCGCGCAGCGGCTGGTGCGCAGGTTGTGCCCGCATTGCAAACAAAAAATCACCCTGCCCCGCGAGACCTTGCTGCAAGCGGGTCTGCCCGCCACCCTGCTGCCGACAAGCGCCATCGAGGTTTACACCCCGCAAGCTTGTGCGCAATGCCACAAAGGCTTTGCAGGGCGCACAGGCATCTTTCAGGTCATGCCCATGAGTGCAGCCCTGCAAGCATTGGTGCTGGAAGATGCGAGCACACAAGCCTTGGCGGCTCAGGCTGCCCGTGAGGGCGTGGCCAGCTTGCGCGTGGCAGGCTTGCGCAAGGTTTTGCAAGGCATCACTTCAATCGAAGAAGTTCTGGCGGCCACCCGCGAGGACGACGGGGAGGCCACTTGAAAGCCAACTTCTTGTGGACAGCGCATGATGCGCAGGGCCGAAAAGCGCAAGGGAAAATCCAGGCCGACAGCGCCGACCTGGCCCAAGCCCAATTGCGCCGACAAGGCTGGCAAAGCGTTCATCTGCAGCGCCTGTGGTGGGACCCGGCGCCTCGTGTGCGCACCCGCGATGTGGCGCAAATGACAAGGCAACTGTCCGCCCTGCTCAAGGCGGGTGTGCCCTTGCTGCAATCGCTGCACATGCTCTCGCGCAGCCAGCCTTCTGCGGCATTGACCGATGTCGTTCAGGCCGTGCATGACGATGTGGCATCGGGCCAATCCTTGCACAACGCCCTGGCCCGGCACCCGCAGCAATTTTCGGGGCTGTACACCAGCATGGTGCAAGCGGGCGAATCGGCCGGCATTCTGGACACGCTGATGGAACGCCTGGCCAACACGCTGGAAAAGAACGAAGCCCTGCGCTCGCAGGTGCGGTCGGCCCTGACTTATCCCCTGGCGGTGATGGTGATCTCGGCGGCGGTGCTGGTGATGATTCTGGTGTTCGTGGTGCCGGTGTTCCAGGATGTGTTCAAAAGCTTTGGCGCCGAGCTGCCCTGGCCCACCCAGCTGGTGGTGGCACTCAGCCATGGCCTGAGCACATCCGGACCGTGGGCGGTGCTGGCGGTGTGTCTGGGGGTGTGGTTTTGGCCCAAATCTGCCCAAGGCGAGACAAAACTCAAGCTCTGGCTCAACCACCGGCTGCTCAGAGCGCCTGTGTTGGGCCGTTTAATTCAAAGCGCCGTGGTCGCCCGCTGGACACAAACCCTGTCGGCCCTGCTGACGGCAGGCGTGCCCTTGGCCGAAGCGCTGGGACCGGTCGCGCAGGCGTGCGATCATGCGGTCTTTGCACGCATCACGGTCCAATTGCAACGGCAAGTGGCCCAAGGCAGCAGCTTGAGCGAGGCCATGGGCCGCACAGGCCGATTTCCGCCGATGATCGTGCAGCTGTGCAACACCGCAGAAGAGACAGGATCGATGGACACCTTATTGGCACGGGCGGGCAGCCTGATGGAAACCGAACTGGACGACCGCATCCACGCGCTGTCGAGCTTGCTCGAGCCGCTCATCATTGTGGTGCTGGGCGGTCTGATCGGCGGTATTCTGGTGGCCATGTATTTGCCCATTTTTCGCCTGGGTCAGGTGTTTTGACATGCCCATGGACCTCTTCACCTGGACGCTGATCACCCTTTTCGGTCTGGCCATCGGCAGTTTTTTGAATGTGGTGATCCACCGCCTGCCGCGCATGCTGGAGGCCCAATGGGCCGCCGAAGCCCGTGCGCACGCAGACCACGAGCGGCCTGACGATGGCCCTGCCTACAACCTGGCTGTGCCCGGTTCGCACTGCCCCCACTGCCATGCCGCCCTGCGCTGGACGGACAACCTGCCTGTGCTCAGTTACCTCTGGCTGCGCGGGCGCTGCAGGACATGCCAAGCCCCGATTGGCTGGCGCTACCCGGCTGTTGAATTGCTCACTTGCGCCTTGTTTGTGTGGAGCTTCGCTGTGCATGGCGCGAGCGCCAGCGCCTTGGCCTGGGCCGGTTTTGCCTCGGCCCTGCTGGCCTTGGCCGCGATCGATGCTGATACCCACTTGCTGCCCGATGCCATCACGCAGCCCCTGGTCTGGGCTGGTTTGCTGGCGGCAGTTTGGCAGCTCAGTGACCAAAGCCTGCCCGATGCCCTGTGGGGTGCGGTGGCCGGTTACCTGTTCTTGTGGACCGTTTATTGGCTTTTCAAGCTGCTGACCGGCAAGGAAGGCATGGGCCAGGGGGACTTCAAACTGCTGGCCGCCCTGGGCGCCTGGCTGGGCTGGCCTGCGCTGGTCTCGCTGGTGCTGATCGCATCGCTCAGCGGTGTGGCCGGTGGTCTGCTTTTGCGGGCACGCGGGCAACTGGGCGAAGACGGCTATATTCCCTTTGGACCATTTTTGGCTTTTGCAGGTTGGTGGGTCATGACTTGGGGCCCCTTGCCTGGCTTGCAGCTGTAAACCATGAATTCAAAACGCATTTGGCGCATCGGCCTGACCGGTGGCATTGGCAGTGGCAAAAGCACCGTCGCGGGCATGCTGGCCGCACGCGGTGCCGCCGTGATCGATGCCGATGCCATCTCCCGCAGCGTGACAGCCACCGGCGGCCGGGCCATTGAGGCCATCGCCACCACATTTGGCCCCCACATGATGGACGGTGATGGCGCCATGAACCGCCAGGCCATGCGCGAGCGCATCTTTCAAGACCCCGAAGCCAAACGCCAGCTCGAAGCGATCATCCACCCGCTGGTCAGCCAGATCACCGCCGAGCAGGCACAACACGCCCTGGACACAGGCCACCGATGCCTGGTGTTTGATGTGCCTTTGCTGGTCGAGTCTGGCGAGCGCTGGCGCCGTCAGGTCGATCGCGTGCTGGTGATCGACTGCGACACAGAAACCCAGCGCCAACGCGTCATGGCACGCAATGGCTTGCCTGCAGAAGAAATCGACCGGATCATGGCCCAGCAAGCCAGCCGGGCGCAGCGCCTGGCCTGCGCCGATGTGGTGATCGTTAACCAAAGCATGAACTTGCTCGAATTAGAGGCGCAAATCTCTCAAGTGGCCGCTGACTTCGGGCTATGATTGCGGCACTGGAAAACGCCGCGTGATACTGTACGAATACCCCTTCAACGAACGCATCCGCACCTATTTGCGCTTGCAGCAATTGTTCAACCGCTTTGGCCAGCTGATGGCCCGCACCGAAGCGGTGGACCACCACTTTGCGCTGACCACTCTGTTCGAAATCATCGAAGTGGCCTCGCGCTCCGAACTCAAATCGGATGTGCTCAAGGATCTGGAGCGCCAAAAACAGCTTTACAACGGCTACCGCGGTAACCCGGCCATTTCCGAAAAGGCACTGGACGGCCTGATCGCCCAGCTCGACGAGCACTTTGAAGCGCTCAACGAAGTCAGCGGCAAGATCGGTATGGGCCTGAGTGACAACGATTTCCTGATGTCTTTGCGCAGCCGTGTGGTCATTCCTGGCGGCACCTGCGAATTCGACCTGCCCGCATACCACGCCTGGCAACACCACGATGCCAGCAGCCGCAGCGCTGACCTGAGCCTGTGGAGCGCCCCGTTTGTGCCTTTGGCCCAAACCATCCAGCTGCTCTTGAAAATGCTGCGCGAATCAGGGGCCAGCCAGAAAGTCATGGCCACCGCCGGTCAGTTGCAACAGAACTTGCCGCAGGGGCGCACCTTCCAGCTGCTGCGCCTGAAAATCGATCCGGCATTGAACATCACCCCCGAAATCAGCTGCAACCGCCTGCTGGTGGTGATCCGCATGATGCAGCAGCAAAGCGATGGCCGCCTGGTGGCCACCGCCGAAGATGTGCCTTTTGAGATGTCTTTGTGCGCATGAGCGACGGCCAGCCATCCGAACCGATCAAGCCCCGCCAAGTCCGCTGCCCCGGCTGCGCAGGCCTGAGCCTTTACAGCAGCGCCAACCCTTACCGCCCGTTTTGCAGCGCCCGCTGCAAAGGTGTGGACTTGGGCGCCTGGGCCAGCGAGGAATTCCGTGTGCCCGAAGACACCCCGCCGGATGACGATTTCGGCGACCCGAGACTGCAATGAAGCGCTGATGCCTGCTTTTTCTGCAGGCCCCAATGCAAAAAGCCCGCTTGCGCGGGCTTTTTGCTGTCTGCCAATCTGGTGATCAGCGGAATTTGGACTGGGGAACGGTCTTCAAGTCGCCGTCCAAGGAACCCACATACGCCGACAAGGCTTTGAGTTCGGCATTGGAGAACTGCTTGGCCACGCCGCCCATCACGCCGTTGCTGCGGCCCCAGGTGGACTGGTTTTCCACTTTGTAGGACTTCAAAGCGACAAACAGGAAGTCTTTGTGCTGACCTGCGATTTTGGGGTAGCTAGGGTCCACAGGCTTGGAGAAGTTGTCGCCGTGGCAAGAGACGCAAGCGCCTTTTTGCAGCAAGGCGGCCACTTTGGCGTCCGGTGCGGCTGGGGCTTTGGCCACAGCATCGGTCTTGCCGTGTTGCTCGTAATAAGCGGCCACATCAGCGATGTCCTGATCGCTCAGGCTGTCGGCGATGCCACGCATGGTGGGGTGCTTGCGCTCGCCTTTTTTGTAGGCATTGAGGGCTGCTGCGATGTATTTGGCGTTCTGGCCCGAGATCATCGGCACGCGATACACCTCTGGGAAGCTGGCCTGGTAGCCTTTGATGCCGTGGCAGCCGATGCACATGGCGATCTTTTGCTCAGCGGCTTTGGCGTCGCCCTTCACTTCTTGAGCTTGGGCGGAGATGGCGGTCACAGACGCGACAGCCAGGGCAAACATCGAGGACAACAGCTTGTTCATTTTGCTTAGACAATCCAAATTGATTGATAAAAATCAAATGGGGATTATATCGGGCTGGCCCTCATAATCCTGACAAGCTTTTTTCCTGTTGTTCACGAGACCCTCATCATGAAATTTCAAGGTACCGAAAAATACGTCGCCACCCAGGACCTGATGCTGGCGGTCAACGCCGCCATCACCCTCAAACGCCCCCTGCTGGTCAAGGGTGAGCCCGGTACCGGCAAGACCATGCTGGCCGAAGAGGTGTCCGAAGCGCTGGGCCTGCCGCTGCTGCAGTGGCACATCAAGTCGACCACCAAAGCCCAACAAGGCCTGTACGAATACGACGCGGTGAGCCGCCTGCGCGACAGCCAGCTGGGCGACGAAAAGGTCAAGGACATCGAGAACTACATCATCAAGGGGGTGCTCTGGCAGGCGTTCACCTCCGAAACCCCGGTGGCCATCCTGATCGACGAGATCGACAAGGCCGACATCGAATTTCCGAACGACCTGCTGCGCGAGATCGACCGCATGGAGTTCTATTGCTACGAGACGCGCCAGCTGATCAAGGCCAAGACCCGTCCACTGGTGTTCATCACCTCCAACAACGAAAAAGAACTGCCCGACGCCTTCCTGCGCCGTTGCTTCTTCCACTACATCAAGTTCCCTGAAGCGGACACCATGAAACAGATCGTGGATGTGCACTTCCCCACGCTCAAGAAAGACCTGCTGGCCTTGGCGCTCAAGACCTTCTACGACGTGCGCAACCTGCCCGGCCTGAAGAAAAAGCCCTCGACCAGCGAGCTGCTCGACTGGCTGAAATTGCTGGTGGCCGAAGACATCCCGCTCGAAGCCCTGCAAAGCGCCGACCAGAAGGTTTCGGTGCCCCCGCTGGTGGGCGCGCTGCTCAAGAACGAGCAGGATGTGACCCTGTTTGAAAAGCTGGTCTTCATGAACCAGCGCAACCGCTGAAAGACCCCACCATGTCCGCGCAGAAATTGCTCCTGGAAGGTCTGTCTGACGCCATCGGCTTTGTGGGCGGTGCCGTGGCCGGTTACTGGATCGGTCAGCTTTTGGGCTGGAACATTTTCAGCGCAGGCTACAACAACGCCAGCATCGGCGCGATCTTGCTGGTCGGCTTGGGCGGCGGCGGTGGTTTGCAGCTGGCCCGCTTTTGGCGTGCCAAATCCAAGAAAAACGACACCCCCACATGAGCGTCTTCGCGCCCCCCGTCACCCTGACCGGCCAGCATGTGCGCCTGACGCCTTTGTCGGCCGCGCACCATGACGAGCTGGTGGCGGCGGTGCGCGACGGTCAACTCTGGCAGCTCTGGTACACGGCCATCCCCACGCCAGAAGGCATGGCCGCAGAAATCCAGCGCCGTCTGGACCTGCAGGCCCAAGGCAGCATGTGCCCCTTTGCGGTGATCGACCCCGCCACAGGCCAGGCCGTGGGCATGACGACTTACATGAACATCGACGCGGCCAACCGCCGTGTGGAGATCGGCTCGACCTGGTACCGCCAAAGCGTGCAGCGCAGCGTCCTCAACACCGAGGCCAAACGCTTGCTGCTCACACACGCTTTTGAACAACTCGGCTGCATCGCGGTGGAGTTCCGCACCCACTTCATGAACCACCAAAGCCGCCGCGCCATTGAACGCCTGGGCGCCAAGCTCGACGGCGTGCTGCGCAGCCACCAGATCAACCCGCACCCTGCGGCTGCTGGCACACTGCGCGACACCTGTGTGTACAGCATCATTGCCAGCGAGTGGCCCACGGTCAAAACGCATCTGGGCCATCTGCTCAACCGCTCCAGCATCAAGGACACCAAGTCATGCTGATTGATTTTTTCTACACCCTGCGTGCCGCCAAAGTGCCGGTGTCGGTGCGTGAGTTCCTCACACTGCTCGAAGCCCTGCAAGCCAATGTGGTGGGGCCGGCATCCGACGCCTGCAGCATCGACGACTTCTACCACCTGAGCCGCACGGTGCTGGTCAAGGACGAAAAGCATTTCGACAAGTTCGACAAAGCTTTCGGCGCCTATTTCAAGGGCGTGGAGATGCTGACCGATTTCACCAAAGAAATCCCACTCGACTGGCTGGAGCAGATCCTCAAAAAAGAACTCACCCCCGAGCAAAAAGCCGCCATCGAGAAGATGGGGTGGGACGAGTTGATGGAGACGCTCAAAAAGCGCCTCGAAGAACAAAAAGAGCGCCACGAAGGTGGCAACAAATGGATCGGCACGGGCGGCACTTCGCCGTTTGGCAATGGCGGCCAGAACCCGCAAGGCATCCGCATTGGCGGCAAAGGTGGCAACCGCAATGCCGTCAAGGTCTGGGACCAGCGCGCCTACAAAGACTACGACGACCAGCAGGAGCTGGGCACCCGCAACATCAAGGTGGCACTGCGCCGCCTGCGCCGCTTTGCCCGCGAAGGCTCTGTCGAAGAGCTGGACCTGGACGGCACCATCCGCAAGACGGCGGCCAATGCGGGGTATCTGGACATCCTGATGCGCCCGGAGCGCCACAACAACGTCAAGGTGTTGCTGCTCATGGACGTGGGCGGCACCATGGACGACCACATCGCCCGCGTTGAAGAAATGTTCTCGGCCGTCAAGGCCGAATTCAAGCACCTCGATTTTTATTACTTCCACAACTGCGTTTACGACTTCATGTGGAAGAACAACAAGCGCCGCTTTGCCGAGAAATTTGCCACCTGGGACATCCTGCGCAAGTACAACAAGGACTACAAGCTGATCTTCATCGGGGACGCGACCATGAGCCCCTACGAGATTTTGCAAAAAGGCGGCAGCGTGGAATACAACAACGAAGAAGCGGGCGCCGAATGGCTGCAGCGCCTGACGCACGCCTTCCCCAAATTCGCCTGGATCAACCCCGAACCACAAGGCGTGTGGCAATACCGCCAAAGCATCTCGATCATCCAGCAACTCATGAGCCAACGCATGTTCCCCCTGACCCTCAAGGGCCTGGAAGATGCCATGCGTTTGCTGAGCAAGTGAGTCGGCGCCCTGGCCTGTCTGCTTTTCTCTTGGCGAGCACCTTGAGGTGCCTGCCGGTGCTGGCCCATGCGACTGAGCCACTGGCGTTCGAGCTGACCATCGAGTCCAACCAGAAAGACATCACGCCCTGGATGTCGCAGCATCTGGCCTTGCAGCGCTACAAGAGCCTGACGGATCTGGATGACCAGGAAATGACCCAGCTGCTGCGCGATGCCGATGTGCAAGCGCGCGAACTGCTTGCCACGCAGGGCTACTTCAACCCCCAACTGCAGTGGCAGCTGGACCCCACGCCCACCGCCGCGCACCTGCGCAGCGTGAAACTGGACATCGACGTCGGTCCTGCGGCCCGCATCACCGAGGTCCAGATCGCGTGGCAAGGCGACATTGCCACGCGCACCGAAGCTGCGGCACAACGCGAACAGGTGCTGTCGGACTGGGCCCTGCCCACCGGCCAGGACTTCAGCCAAAGCCAGTGGAGCCAGGCCAAGGCCCAAGCACTGCGGCAAGTGCAAGCCGAGCGTTACCCGCACGCACAAATTGCACAAAGCCAAGCCGATGTGGACGCGCCCAGCAAGCAGGTGCGCTTGTCGGTGACCATCGATTCGGGGCCACAAGTCATGATCGGGCCACTGCTCATCACGGGCACGCAGCGCTACAGCGCCGAACAAGCCGAGCGCCTGGCGCATTTGAAGACCGGTGCCGTCTACAAGCAAAACGATCTGTTGATGGCCCAGCAGCGTTTGGTGGCCAGTGGCTTTTACGATGCGGTGTTCGTCTCACTCGACCCCGAAGGGCCTGTGGACGCCACCCCGGTCAAGGTGGAATTGCGAGAAACACTGCGCCAGAAATGGGTCATGGGTCTGGGTGTGCGCAGCGACAGCGGCCCACGCCTGACGGCCGAATACACCCAGAACCGCCTGCCTGGGCTGGACTGGCGCGGCGTGACGAAACTGTCGGTCGACAAAAAACGCCAGACCTGGAGCCTGGATCTGCTGGCGCCCCCCAATGAAGACCTGTGGCGCTGGAACGGCGCAGCCCAGCTGGAGCATGAGCAATTGGTGGGCTATGAAGTGAGCAGCCAACGCTGGCGCTATGGCCGCACCCAGCGCGAGGAAAGAACCGACCGCTCCTACTACGCGCAGTACGACGCCTCCAGCAGCACGGGTTCGCTGGTCGGTCAGCGCGAATCGGTCAGCGCCAACTACGCCTGGACCTGGCGCCGCTACGACAGCCTGCCCTTCCCCACCCAAGGCATTGGCGGCAGTCTGGAGCTGGGCTCCGGCGTGAGCTTGGGCTCGCAGCATGAAGCCTTCACCCGCTGGCTCGCGCGTGCCCTGTGGCTGCAACCCCTGGGCCGCACATCGGGTCGCCTGGCCGTGCGCGCAGAAGCGGGCAGCGTCATCAGCCGCGACACCTCGGGCTTGCCCACCACACAGCTGTTTTTGGCCGGTGGCGACAACAGCGTGCGCGGCTATGCCCCGTCCAGCATTGGCGTGACGCAAAGCAATGGCGCTGTCGCCCCTGGCCGCTACCTGGCCACGGGCAGCGTGGAATGGCAGCGCCCCATCCGCTGGAACCAGCAACGCACCGATTGGGAAAGCGCGGTGTTTGTGGACGCCGGTGCGGTGTCCGATGACATGCACCAGCTCAAAGCGTTGGTGGGTTATGGCGTGGGTGCCCGCTGGCGCAGCCCCATCGGTCCCTTGCGGGTGGATCTGGCTTACGGCCAGGCGGTTCAGAAATTGCGTTTGCATTTGAGCGTGGGCTTTGTCTTTTGATGACCGCCAACACCCCCAAGGACAAGCTGCCACAGCCACGCACCGGACTGCGCCGCTTGGGCCTGCACCTGGTCCTGCACCTGGTCCTGCGCCTGGGTTGGCTCTTGGGCGGTGCAGGCGTGGCCCTGAGCGCGCTGTGGTGGTGGGCGGGCACGCCAGGCTCTTTGGCCAGCACACTGAATCTGGCCGCGCAACTGATGCCTGCCAGCCAGCGCCTGAGCACCGATCAGGTCGAAGGGAGCTTGCGCCACGGCGGGCAAGTGGGCCAATGGCATTGGCAACAAGGCGCATTGCAAGTACGTGGTGAGCAAACCACCTTGGAGCTGGACTGGCCACGCCTGTGGCAAGGCGCTTTGCCAGTGGCGCAATTGCATCTGGGGCATCTGACGATCGATGACCAGAACCCGGCAAGCGAAGCGCAGGCCCTGACCACCCTGCATTGGCCCCTGCACATCGATCTGCCTTGGCAAGTCGACCGGCTCGAATGGGTGGGGCCTCCGGCCTTCGAGGCCTTGGGCCTGCAAGGTCACTACCGCTACGACGGCAGCGAGCACCGCCTGGAAACTCAGCCGTTTGAGGTAGCGCAAGGCCGCTACAGTGTACAAGCCCGGCTGCAAGCGGCATCGCCCATGGCCCTGCACGCCAGCTTGCAAGGCCAAGTCCACACCACCAGTCCTGCAGGCAGCCAACCCTTGACGCTTAGCGCCCAAGCCACGGCAGAGGGCACCCTGTCGGGCCTGCCAGCTGCTCTGGCGCTTCAAGCACAGCTGCAGCCGAGCACCGCCACCGCATCTGGCCGATCCATGCAGATGCAACTGCGGGCACAAATCCACCCCTGGCAAACCCAGACCATCACGCAGGCCCGGGCCGACTGGCAGCAATTGGATCTGGCCGCACTCTGGCCAGGCGCACCGCAAACCCGACTGGCGGGGCAAGCCTCGGTCACGCCCGAGGGCTCGGGTTGGCAGATTCAGGGCCAGCTGAACAACCAAAGCCCCGGCCCCTGGGACCGGCATGCCCTGCCCCTGAGCCACTTGAGCGCACAGCTGCACCGCCCCGGCCATGGCCTGTGGCAAATCACACAACTCCAGGCCAAGGTGGCTGGGGGTCAAGTGCAAGGCGAAGGACAGCAAACCCCAGCAGGCTGGACAGGCCAGGTCAACATCACAGGTGTTCAGCCCGAGCTGCTGCACACCACCATGGCGGCGGGTGCATTGAATGGCCAGATCAAGGCACACGCAGCCGACGCCCGCACCGTGGCCATTCAGGCGGACCTCCAGGGCCAAAGCACCTTGGGCAAAAACACCTCCGGATTGCGCTGGGACAAACTCCACCTGCAAGGCCAGTGGCAAGCGGCCCTTTGGAAGATCGAGTCGCTGGAGGTTCAGGCGGCAGACGCCAGGCTGCAAGCACAGTTCAGCTTCGCGCCCCAACAGCAATCTGCGCAAGGTCAAGTCGAATGGCAACTGCCCGGCATGAAAGCCCAAGCCCAGGGCGTGTTGGCGCCCCGTCAAGGTCAAGGCCGTCTGGAAGTGGCCGTGAGCGATGCCGCACTCAGCATGGGCTGGCTCAAGCGCTGGCCAGCTTGGGCTGAACGGCTGCAAGGCTGGCAAGCCTCGGGGCCTGCGCAACTGAATGCGCAATGGCAAGGCGGCTACCGTCAGGCCGATGCGCCGATTCAACTGAACATGACACTGCCCCGCCTGAGCACGCAAGCCAAGCGCCCTGACGCCTGGCAATTGGAGCAAAGCCACATCTCGGTGCAAGGCAGCTTGCAGGCATTGCAAGCGAGCATCGAGGCACGCGCGCTGAATGGAACGCAAACAGTCCAAATTCAATCCCAAGCCCAAGCCCGCAGCAGCGCACTGCTGAGCGGTCCATGGCAAGGGACCATCCAGAGTGCTTCGGTTCAGCTGTCTTCGCCCGAACGCACAGCCCCATGGAAAGCCCAGCTGCAAGAAGCCGTGGCTTGGCAATGGTCCTCTTCTGCCGTGCACGATTTGCTGCAATGGCAGGCCGGTCGCATCGCGGTACAAGGCCCGACCACAGGGCAGGCGGCGCTGCGTTGGGATGCCGGGCAATGGCAGTCGCGCACCCTGATGACCAAAGGCGCCGTGGCAGCACGCAGCAGCCAGACCACGGCGCTGACCGCCCGCATCGACGATCTGCCTTTGAACTGGTTGCCCCTGGGTCTGGGCACTGAAATCCAAAGCGATGTGATGCTCCAGGGGCAAATCCGGCTGGAACAAGCCGAGGCCTTGCGCATCAGTGCGCGGCTTGAACGCAGCCGAGGTGACTTGCGCATCAACGCCGAGAATGCGCCCGGGCAGCGCATCAACTCCGGCCTGCGGGACGCAAGCATCAGCCTGGAGGTCGACAACGACAACGTCCAGGCCCAGCTCAACTGGGACAGCGAACACATGGGTCAGCTGCAAGCGCAAGCCCAGACCCGGCTGAGCCACGACGCCTCAGGCTGGCATTGGCCGGAGCAAGCCCCGGTCTCGGGGCGGCTGAAAGCCCAGCTGCCCCGCGTGGGCGCATGGTCCTTGCTGGCCCCGCCCGGCTGGCGTGTGCAAGGCTCACTGGACACCCAACTCGAACTCTCGGGCACGCGCCAGGACCCGCAGTGGCAAGGCCATGTGCAGGCCAACAACCTGGCCGTGCGTTCGGCTGTGCAAGGCATCGAGTTCAGCCAAGGGCAATTGCGCGCACGCGTGCATGGTCAGCAAGTGGACCTGGAGCAATTGAGCTTGCGCGGTGCAGGCGCCCAAGGCGGTGAACTCCAAACCCAGGGTCAACTGGTCTGGTTACCCCCCGCAGCAGGTGTGGCCAAGCCCTCGCCCCAGGGCCAGGTGGACATGGTGCTCAACCTGCAAGCCAAAGCCCTGCGCGTGAGCAACCGTGCCGACCGGCGGCTGGCCATCTCCGGTCAAGTCAAAGCCCAAATGCACCAAGGCCAACTGCAGCTGCGCGGACAAATCCAGGCCGACCAAGGCCTGTTCATCCTGGCCGAAGACAGCACCCCCACCTTGGGTCAGGACGTGGTGGTCACCCAACAGCGATCAGCGAAAGCGCCGCTCAAAACAGAGGCCCCCGCGCCAGGGGTTTCCATGATCGGCACGCCCGATGTGCAAGTCACGTTGGACCTGGGGCCAGACTTCCAGGTTCAGGGCCATGGCCTGAGCACGCGCCTGAGCGGCAAGCTGAATTTGCTCAGCAATGCCAGCACCAAAGGCCTTCCACGGCTGAACGGCGAAGTCAGCACCGAAGGCGGCCGCTACAAAGCTTATGGACAGAACCTGAACATCGAAACCGGTTTGTTGCGCTTCAACGGCCCCTACGACAACCCCTTGCTGGAAATCCTGGCCATCCGCCCCAACCTCTCGCAACGCGTGGGGGTGCAAATCAGCGGCAGCGCCATGACCCCCAAGGTGCGCCTGTACTCAGACCCCGAGTTGCCCGATGCCGACAAACTGGCCTGGCTGGTACTAGGACGCTCTGGCGCCAACGGCGGTGCCGAGTCGGCGGTCTTGCAACAAGCGGCCTTCGCCTTGTTCAGTGGCAATGGCAAAACCTTGAGCGGTGAAATGGCCGGTGCCTTGGGCCTGGACGAGATCTCACTGGCCAGCGGCAGCCGCAGCGACGCCACCGCCACAGGCGCTGCCGTCACCTTGGGCAAGCGCTTGTCCAAAGATTTTTACCTGGTCTACGAAACCAGCCTCAAAGGCACCTTCGGCAGCTTCTATGTGTTCTACGACCTCTCGCGCCGCCTGACCTTGCGGGCCCAAACGGGGCAAGACAATGCACTCGATTTGATCTACACCGTGCGCAGGGATTGATCAGCGCTTGGCTGGAATAGATCCATTTGAGCGGCCTGTAAAATCCCACCACCGCCACCGTAGTTCAATGGATAGAACTCTCCCCTCCTAAGGGAGTGATACAGGTTCGATTCCTGTCGGGGGCACCATCTTCCCCTCCTGAAAATTCAAACCCTCAAGCCTTCACAGGCTCAAACGCATCCCAGGCCGCCAGGGCTTCTGCCGTGTACATCAGGGCCGGGCCGCCGCCCATGTAAACGCAGACCGTGAGCATTTCCTCCAGCTCCTGGCGGGTGCAGGCCAAACGGCGCAAAGCCTTCACATGAAAGCCGATGCAACCCGAGCAATGCTGGGTGATGCCGATGGCCAAAGCGATCAATTCCTTGTGCTTTTCGCTGATGGCGCCTTCGGTCATGGCCGCCTTGGCCAACTGAGCGAAGCCCTGCATGGCTTCGGGCTGGCCTTTGCGCAAGCCGCCCAAAGACTGGTTGATGTTCTGGATCAGAGTGGGATGGTCAAAGGTACTCATGCTGGTTTCCTGAGGTTGATGCGAATCACAAACGGTCAATGGGCAAGCCGCACTGCATGGACACCGCCCCAGCGGAGCCGCCATTGCTGACTTGCTGGTAACCCATTTGCTGCATGTAGTTGCAGGCCATGCCCGAGCGACCGCCCGATGCACAGCACAGGATCACCGAGGCCGATTTGTCGGGCACCGCCTTCGCGATGTCGTCTGCGAAGCGGTCCAGAGGGATATTGACCGAGCCACGCACATGGCCGGTGGCGAACTCGCCGGGCGAGCGAACGTCAATGATCAAGGGGGGGGTGTGAGCGCTTGTCATGTTCTTGTGCAATAGGGGTTGAAAAAAAGGTTGGCCAGGCTCAGCGCGCCAACGCGGCGTTGACGGTCTGCAGCTGCTGCACACCGAGTTGACCGGTCATGGCTTGCAGGCGCAATTGCCCCATCAACACATCGGTGCGCGCTTGCAGCAAGGCCAGCTGCGCTGCACTGGCGTCATTTTGCGCATTGAGCAGATCCAGTGTGGTGCGGTCACCCACCTGACGGCCCAGTTGCGTCGCATCCAGCCGCGCCTGACTGGCGGTGTCAGCGGCTTGCAATGCCGCGATGCGCGCTTGTCCGCTTTGGACAGCCAGCCATGCCGAACGGGTCATCTGGTTGACCTGCATGCGGGTACGCGCGAGCTCGGCGCGGGCCTTGTCCAGCAAATGCACAGCCTCCTGCTGCTTGGCACTGCGCCAGCCGCCGGTGTACAGCGGCACATTCAGCACCACCCCCACCATCTGCTGGCTTTGTGTGTTGCTGGCCGCGCCAAAATCGCCCGTGCCGCTGATGCGGTCGCGCGAAGCTTGGGCCACCACGTCCAGCGTGGGGGAAGCCTGGGCACTGTGTTTGCGCAGCTCTTGCTGCGCGACATCGGCCTGCGCTTCTTGCAGGCGAATCTGGGGGTTGCCCTGCTCGGCTTTTTGCAGCCAGGACGCCAAGCTGCCGTGCTCAGCCGAGGGCATCCAGCGGGCAGGAGACTGCAGTTGCAAGGCATCGAGGGGCAAACCGGTGACATCGGCCAGCACTTGCCGGGCCATCTCCAGATCATTGTGGGCGGCGATGGCCTGGGCGCTGAGCGCTTGTGCACGGGCACCCGCCTCGTGCGTGTCAGTGACCGGTGCATCACCGATGGCGAAACGGTCTTTCGCCTCGGTCAATGCCTTGTCCACGGCTTGTTGCTGTTGCGCAATCAAGGCCAGGCGCTGCTCGGCCAACACCACATCGAAGTAACGTTGTGTGGTCTGCAGCATCCAGTCTTGCTGCGCCAGCTTCCACTCGTGTTCGCTCGCTTGCGCGGCGATGTCCAGCTGTGCGCTTTAGGCCTGACGTTCGGGGTTGTACAGCGCCTGTCTGGCGCTCAAGGTCCAGCGTGTGGCCGTGCCACCGTTGACCGAGGTGCCAAAGCCCGCGCCCGTCAGGGGCGATGAACCAGGCATCATAAACTGGGCACCGTTCATCTGGCTTTGCGCATTGGCCCAACCGGCACTGGCACTCAAGCCCACCGTGGGGCGCCACAGGGCCTGGGCCTGATCGCGCCGGGTCGATCCCGCTGCACGGCTGGCCTGGCTGATCGCGCCCTGCGGGTCGTGCTTTTGCGCGGCTTCCCAGACTTGCAGCAGATCGGTGGCGCTGGCTGTGCTCGCGCACAGTGCCCAAACAGCGCCAGCCCATAAGGTGCGAGGAATCATCTTGACACTCCGTGGCTTGTTTTGAGAAATCAGCAGCCTGACTGCACACCCAACTTGCGCAAGATGGATTCCATCATGCACCACTGGGTCAGCGCGCTTTGCAGGAGGTTGGCGCCCACAAAAGCGGTGAACGCCAGCCACCAGGGGCTCACAAAGATGGGACTGCCTTCGATGCCCAAGGCCAAAGACAAGAGAATGAAGATGCCTGCGACGAGGCGAACGATTTGCCAGGATTTCATGAGATTGCTCCTCAGGGTTGACGAAACTTATGGGGCGCTCTCGTACTGACGGCGGTAAGCCGCGTAGTAGAGCGTGGGGATCACGACCAAGGTCAGGATGGTCGAGACAAAGATGCCGAAGATCAGCGAGATGGCCAGGCCATTGAAGATCGGGTCGTCCAAAATGAAGAAGGCACCCAGCATGGCCGCACCGCCCGTGAGCATGATGGGCTGGGCACGGGTGATGGCCGACTGCACGATGGCCTGCTTGAAGGGCACGCCCTCTTTGACCTGCAAGTTGATGAAGTCCACCAGCAAGATGGAGTTGCGCACGATGATCCCGGCCAGCGCGATCATGCCGATCATGCTCGTCGCGGTGTACTGCGACTGCAGCAACGCGTGCCCGGGCATGACGCCGATGATGGTCAGCGGGATGGGCGCCATGATGATCAGGGGCGTGAGGTAAGAGCCAAACTGCGCCACCACCAGCAGATAGATCAACACTAGGCCCACTGCGTAGGCCGCGCCCATGTCGCGGAAAGTCTCATAAGTGATCTGCCACTCGCCATCCCACTTGAGGGCGTAGCCGCGCCATGCGTCGGAGGGCTGGCTGATGAAGTATTCGTTAAAGGCTGTGCCGTCGGGCGTTTGGATTTTCTGGATCGCGCTGCGCATCTTGAACATGCCGTACAGCGGGCTGTCCAGTTGGCCCGCCATGTCGGCGGTCACAAAGTTCACCGGCAGCAGGTCTTTGTGGATCACAGGCTGCTCGCGCTCGCTGTCGCTCACCGTGACCAGTTCGCGGATCGGCACCAGCTTGCCCGATGCACCGCGCACCGTGAGTTGCAGCAGAGCCGACAAGTCGCCATGCCGCTCGGCGGGCAACTGGATCAAAGCCGCAGCTGGGTATTTGCTGCCATCGTGCAGATAAGTCGTGGCCTCTCCGGCCAGGCCTGCACGCAAGGTGGTCACGATGGCTTGCTGTGGGATGCCCAGCGCCGCAGCTTTGCGACGGTCCACCAGCAACAGCTTACGCGGGACAGTGGCGATGCTGCTGTCGTCCACGTCCACCACGTTGTCGGTCTTTTCAAAAATGGCACGCACCGCTTTGGCCACGCTGCGGCGGCCTTCGGCGTCAGGCCCGTAAATCTCGGCCACGATGGGCGCCAGCACCGGCGGGCCTGGCGGCATCTCGACCACTTTCACGTTGGCACCAAAGCGTTGCCCAATGGCCTGCAGCTCAGGACGCAGCCGCGTGGCAATCGCATGGCTTTTGTCTTTGCGGTCGTGTTTGTCCACCAGCTTGACCTGCATGTCACCCACCTCACCGCCTGCACGCAGGTAGTACTGGCGCACCAGACCGTTGAAGTTGATGGGCGAGGATGTACCCGCATAGGCTTGGTAGTCGGTCACCTCGGGCTGCTGCGCCAAATGCGCCCCCAGCTCGCGCATGACGGCGGCGGTTTCTTCCACCGGCGTGCCAGCAGGCATGTCCACCACCACCTGAAACTCCGACTTGTTGTCGAAGGGCAGCATCTTGAGCAACACCAGGCCGGTCGCAGGCAGCACCAGAGAAAACGCGATCAAACCGGCAATACCCAGGCCCAGCAGCTTGCGGTTACGCACGCCATGCTCGTTGTGCAGCAAAGGCGTGAACACGCGCTCGAACAGCGGGCCGAGCTTGGCCGCCAAGCCAGTAGGCGCGGCGTGCGCATCACCCGAGTGCGAAGCCTTCATCCAGATGCGGGCCAGCCAGGGCGTGACCACAAAGGCAATGGCCAACGACAGCAGCATGCCCATGCTGGCGTTGATCGGGATCGGGCTCATGTAGGGGCCCATTAAACCGCTCACAAAGGCCATGGGCAAGAGCGCGGCGATCACGGTGAGCGTGGCCAAAATCGTGGGGCCACCCACTTCATCGACCGCGCCGGGAATGATCTCGGCCAGGGTCTTGCCCGGGTACAACTGCTGGTGGCGGTGGATGTTTTCCACCACCACGATGGCGTCGTCCACCAAAATGCCGATCGAAAAAATCAGCGCAAACAGCGACACGCGGTTGAGCGTGAAACCCCAGGCCCATGAGGCGAACAACGTCACCGTGAGCGTCAAGATGACGGCCGTGCCCACAATCGCCGCCTCGCGCTTGCCCAGCGCAATGAACACCAGCGCCACCACCGAGGCGGTGGCAAACAGCAGCTTCTGGATCAGCTTTTGCGCCTTGTCATTGGCCGTGGCGCCGTAGTTGCGCGTCTCGGCCACCTGCACCTCATCAGGGATCACCGTGCCACGCAGCGCCGCCACGCGGTCCATCACTGCATTGGCCACGTCGATGGCGTTCTCACCGGGTTTTTTGGTGATGGTCAAAGTCACGGCGGGGTACTCGCCACCACCCGCGGCCTTGCCCAGCCCATGCGTCACATAACGCGTGGCGGGCAAGGGGCCCTCTTCAACCTTGGCCACATCTTTGAGGAACACCGCACGGCCACCCTGCACGCCGACCACCAGGTCGGCCACATCGCTGGCTTGCGACAGGAAGGGACCGGCCTCGATGCTCACACTTTTGTTGCCCGCGATCAGCTCGCCCACGGGCAGCCCCGAGTTGGCCGACTGCAAGGCCATGCGCAGGTCACTCACCGTGATGCCAAAACCGGCCATGCGCTCGGGCTCGATCTGCACCAGCACCGCACGCTCGGGGCCGCCGAGGGTCTGCACGTCTTGCGTGCCTTTGACGCGCTTGAGGTCGGCCTCCATGCTGTGCGCCACGCGCTCCAGGCTGTAGGCCCCGATGTCGGTGTTCTTGCTGAACAGGGTCAGCGTGACGATGGGCACATCATCCACGCCCTTGGGCTTGATCAGTGGCTCCATCACGCCCAAGCCTTTGGGCAGCCAGTCGGCGTTGTCGCGAATGGTGTCGTGCAAACGCACCAATGCCTCTGTGCGCGGCACGCCCACCTTGAACTGCACCGTCAACACCGCCACGCCCGGGCGCGAGACCGACATGACGTGCTCCACGCCCGCGATTTTGGACAGCACCTGCTCAGCCGGAATGGCCACCATCTGCTCCACATCGCGCACGGCCGCGCCCGGGAAAGGCACCAGCACATTGGCCATGGTCACGTTGATCTGCGGCTCCTCTTCGCGTGGCGTGACCATGACCGCAAAAATGCCCAGCAGCAAAGCCACCAGGGCCAGCAGCGGCGTGATCTGCGCGCTCTGGAACAGGGCCGCGATGCGACCGGAAATGTTCAAGACCGTGCTTTGATTTTTTGGCTCGTTCATGTCAGAGCCCTTTCAGCGCACAGCGCCCACCAGCTGCGGCTCGGCGGCGACCTTGTCGTCCTTGCGCAGGCCGCTCAAGACCTCGACGCGATCGCCCGATGCTTGGCCCAGGCGCAGCTGACGCAAGCTGGGCTTGCCTTGCGTGTCGATGACATACACACCGGTCATCTCGGCGCGGCGCACGATGGCAGTCGCGGGCAAATAGAGCCTCTCAGCCCCGCCCTTGCCCACCAGCCCCCCTGGCAACCACACACGGGCAAACAGCCCCGGCGCCAGCCCTTGAATGCCCGCAAGCAAGCTCAAGCGAATCTGCCCGGTGTGCGTGACCGGGTCGACCGCAGGCAAGACCTGAATCTGTGGCGGCAACTGGGGGGTGCTGTAGCCAGACACGCCCGGCAATTCGTAGCGCACCGCTTGGGCTTGTGCATGGGCCACGGCCAGCAAGGTTTGCGGCACGGCTGCGGTCACACGCAATGCAGAGGGGTCGTAAACAGTAAGCAAAGGCTTGCCCGGCAGGGCCATGTCGCCCAACATCACGGGCACATCACTGACCACACCGGCGTACGGTGCATGCAACACAAAAAAGCCCGATTGGGTTTGCGCGGCCTGGTTGTTGGCCTGCAGCGCTTTGACCTGCGCCCTGGCGGCATCCAACTGCGCTTGCGCACGGTCAAAGGCGGCCTGGCTGATGTATTGCTTTTGCAGCAACTGCTTCTGACGCTCCAGCTCCTTGCTGGCCACCGCCAGATTGGCCTGTGCGGCCTCGACCTGAGCGCTCGCACCGACCACATTTTGTTGAGCCGCCCGCGCATCGATGCGCAACAGTTCCTGCCCCGCCTTGACTTGGTCACCCGCTTTCACATGCAAAGCCACCACGGCACCCGCCACCTGGGTGGACAAGGTCGTCTGACGCACGGCCTCGACCACCGCGTCCAGACTGTTTTCGGCCTGCGCCGTGCCTGCGATTTGAGGCGCAATCACTTTCAGGGGCGCCACATCGGCTGCGAGCACGACCCCCTGCGATGCGAGACAAGCCATGGCCATCAGGGTCAGCAAGGTGTTGCGTTTCATCGTTTATCCTTTGTTACTTAGCTTAACGCTTATTTAACTGATTAATTAACTATCTAATGATACAATGAAAAACGCAAGCTGTCAGGAACTCCGTGACCACCATCCACACCCCCGATCCCCAAGGCGACGCCGCCATGAAGCCGCTGCCAGAAGGCGCTCTGACGGAAATAGCGGCCTACTTCCAGGTACTGGCCGAGCCCACGCGCCTGCAAATCCTGAACATCCTGCGCGCTGGTGAGCGCAATGTGGGCGAACTGGCCCAGATGTGCGGCTTCACAGCGGCCAATGTGTCGCGCCACTTGGCGCTCATGACACAACAAGGCCTGGTCGAGCGCGAAAGCCGGGGCACCAGTGCCTATTACAAGATCGTCGATCCATCCATCTTTGCGCTGTGCGATCTGGTCTGCGGCAACATCGCCCGCCAGATGGAACGCTCGGCCGCGCGCCGCGCCGCCTTCACCTCTGTGGCATGACAAGCTGAGACTAAACAGACACAGGGCCAAGATCGGTGCGATGCCCCACACGACCGTGGCCATGCCCAGTGCCAAGCCATCGCGCACGCCCTGCTGAAAAATCGCCGGCACCCAACGATTTCACGCCTTTGGCCCTCTATAATTTGCGGCTTCTTGTGGGACCATAGCTCAGTCGGTAGAGCAGCGGACTTTTAATCCGTTTGTCGTGGGTTCGACCCCCGCTGGTCCCACCACTCACAAAGTCAAAACACCCTGTGCTCGCGTGCTGGGTGTTTTTTTATGGGCGTTTGAAACCCTGCGCACACGCTGCCAGCACTTTGTTCTCACGCTGCGTCTGCATCAAAAATGAGCGGACTCGTCAAACAACTGGCGTTGGTGGGCAAGCGACAAGCCACAGCACTGCACTGGGTGACGGAACTTGCCGCCGCAAAGCCTCAAACTCTCCACTTGCGAGACGGTGAAGTGGTCGTGTACAGACGCAGCCGCAGCCTGCTCTATCAATGCCGCTTCAAGTTGGCAGACGGGACTTGGCACCGCCAGACAACAGGCAAAGCCAGCGTAGAACACGCCATCGCCCGTGCGTGTGACTTGTATGACGAAGCCAGATAGGCTTGCTGTCGATGTAGGTCAGCACTCGTTCAAGTTCTGCGGGCGTTAGGGTTTTGGCTTGTGGCATTTCGTAGCTCCTATGAATTTGCGTGCTTTAAGTGTGTGATCTTTGGCCCGGTCTGGGCAACCGGAAATGGCTGTGCAATCAGCTCCCGGCATTTCTCATAAAGATCAACAGGTTATGTGTGACCGCAAAGGGTTTATGTATTCCCTTTGGTCCTGTATTTATGCGGGTTCGTGTGGCTTGTGTGCCACGAGATCGGCGTGACAGCACAGCAAGCCCTACAAGCTGCGATCAGGCCGACCAGCTACACAGCACGCACCCAAGTTCTGATCGTGCGCTGTAGGGCTGATTTGAGGTGTGAGCTTTGCGTTGTCGCGAAAAACGACAGCGCAAGTGTCGATTAAATTTACGCTTGGCACTCAGGTCCTTTCTTGAAGAAAGCTCACTTGGCAGTGCGCAGCCCAGACCTTCATAGCCGCACTCAAAAATCTGCGCTGCAATTTTTGCTGGGTGTGGAGATCTCGGCCCCAGGTGATTGCAGCACACGGCCCCACCCTGGGTTGTCGTTTTTCACGACAAGGTTTATGGCAATGTGACTATGTATCCAATTTCGACTTGATAATAAAACATCAAAACTATCCAGCACGCATGTATGTCATGCTTTGCTCTGGGGCAGCTTGTCGTGAAGACTAATTTCTTGTTCGAGTAAGTGAGAGTTTGCGTATGAATGATCCTGTTGAGATACTTTTGCGAGTGGCATGCGCTGCGCTGGCTGGTATTTGCCTTGGCCTAAACCGTTGGTTGCATCACAAATCAGCCGGTGTAAAAACCCATGCCTTAGTGGCTATTGGTTCAGCTACAGCTGTCATGGCTGTTTTGCCAGGTAACGGTTTTGATGGGCAAGTTACAGCGGCACTGGAGGCTAGCAGCCGAGTGGTGCAAGGAATTTTGGCCGGTATAGGTTTTTTAGGCGCTGGTGTGATCATGCATAACGCTCGAGGTAAGCGCATTCAAGGCCTAACCACTGCCGCAAGTATTTGGACTACCACAGTGTTGGGCGCAGCTTTTGGCCGGGGTTTGTTCATGATGCCCTTTATTGCATTGGCTGCAGTAGGCCTGTCGCTGCTAATCGGTAATTGGCTTGAGCAGAAGATTGGAAAATTGATGAATCATGATCCCGGAAATGCTGTTGAGGAAGATCGGCCATAAAGAAAGCAGGGGGACCGTGTGCAACTAACTAGACGATCTTGCATGGGATCAATGCATCTTCGTTGACCGCATATACAGCGCAAAGTCGGTGGTAACCATCGGCAATGATGACCTTGCCAAGTTCTGGAGCACGGACTAGCAGCAGAGGCGACAGAGGTTGGTTGCTGATGATCTTTTTTCGATCTTTATCAACATGTGAATTGCTAACGCCTAGCAGGGACAGCCCTGATGCACGAAAAATATCTTTGGCCTTGAATTGGCTCAAACTTACCTTGCGCAATGAGTCAACAATTTGCGCAACCCGATCTGGTGACAAAGTTAGCGACAGATAAGATGCTGCTGCAGGGTAATCGTGCTCTTCAGGAATGTCGAGCCAAGCTGGGATGATCTTTTTTTCGTGGGTCATTTAGTTTTGCTGCACGTACAGTTGTTACAAACAATAGCAGGTTGTTCAAGCTTTGATTATCGTGCTCCGTTCTGCTTGGTGTCGTGCAGCCCAGACCTTCATAGTTGCACTCAAAAATCTGCGCTGCAATTTTCGTGTGATGTGGAGATCTCGGCCCCAGGTGATTGCAGCACACGGCCCCAACTCTCACTGTCGTTTTTCACGACATCCCATGTGCAGCCAGTCTTGCACAACGCTGCTTCTTCTTTCAACTAAATACACATGCATTGAGCTGCTGGCTTGATGTTATTCACCACCGTCCGAATACGGGATTTGCAAGTCCCGTATTCACCTAAGTGGCCGTGGTGAGTAGGGCTGATGGTCGGCCCATGTGGAATGAATAACAACAAGAAAGACGAACAATGAAAAGAACATCCATCACCGTGGACGCACGTGGCGCGGGACAAGGCAAGACACGCAACGGCATCCACGCCATCTGAAAACATACTTCCCTGTGCTTTAACAACTTCTGAAAGGAAAAGCACATGGCAACCCTCGCAACCCTCAAACTGAGCGCAACAGTCAAACCCACTCACATGCCAGCCGTCCAAATGCGACGCAACAAATTAGCCAAGCGCTTGTGGGAGCAGGTGGAGCTGGCAAAAGCACAGCAAGCGGGCACACAGTTCACATCCACTAAGTTCCGCAGCATCGCCGATCCCGAGACTGGATTGCGCAAGCAAGTTGAAGTCAGCAAACGGATTAAGCAGTGGTGGTTCACTACCGACAACGGCAAGTTGGCTCTGAGTGTTCGTTATGGTGCACGGCTGCTTGAACTTGCGAAGGGCAAATACGCCGTAGAACTCGCATCGGAAAAAGAGCTCTTGCCCACTCTGGAAATCATCAAAACAGCTGTGTTGGCAGGCGAGTTGGACACGGCGATTGAGAACGCTGCGAGCAAGCTTCGTGATGGGTTTTCAAAGTAAGTGGCAGCGTCAAGCAGCGTCCGCAAAACGCTGCTGCTGTGTTGATGATCATTCGCTTGCGTGCCGTGCCGTTGGACCACGCTGGGCTGGACTTGGAGTAAGATTTTGAAAAATTCAAGTGCTGAAAATTTTCAAACGTTTGAGTGTTTGTGTGCAGCGACGCGAGCAATGCAGTACGCTACACACCACTTTTTGCGAACGCTGTACAGCATTGAAAATGAATTTCATAGTGGTACAGAGTTTTGCACTTTTAATCCGTTTGTCGTGGGTTCGACCCCCGCTGGTCCCACCACCGATACGCCAAAGCCACTGGATACGTTTGTACCCAGTGGCTTTTTCTTTGGCCGCTGCGCCTTTCTGCTCGGCCCCGCAGGCACAATCCACCCGCACCGTACAGCCCAAGCACAGGAGCCTGCCATGCCGTTTTTCGTTGACACTTCGCCTCCCGGTCAATGCATCTTTTGCAGACTGGTCAGCCAAGAGATTCCCGCCGCCATCGTGTTCGAAGACGATCAAACGCTGGCCTTCATGGACCTGGGGCAGGTCAATCCGGGCCATGTGCTGGTGGCCAGCAAACGCCATGCGGCCACCTTGCTGGACCTGAGCGCCGACGAAGCCGCCGCCGTGATGCGCACTGCCCACCGCGTGGCACGAGCCATTTCAGCGACCTTTGACCCGCCCGGCTTAACCTTGCTGCAAGCCAACGGCAAAGAAGGCGAGCAAACGGTGTTCCACTTCCACATGCATGTGGTGCCACGCCATGCCCATGACGGCATCGCTCTGACCTGGCCGCGCAAGGAGCCGCCGCGCGAGGTTCTGCAAGCCCATGCGCAGCGTTTGGTACAGGCGCTGAACCCGCTCTGACCGATCCCTCAGTGTCATCCCGGGCGAAGACCCGGGATCCATGCCCGCATGCTTTTAATGTTGGGGCTGCCGCAAATTGCGGCTGAGCAAGATCACCGGAATGAGCCCCACCAGCACCAGCGCCAGCGATGGCAAAGCCGCTTCACCCAGACGCTCGTCACGCGCCAACTGGTAAGCCACCACGGCCAGCGTGTCGCTGTTGAAAGGCCGCAGCACCATGGTGGCGGGCAACTCTTTCATCACGTCCACAAACACCAGCAAGGCAGCGGCCACCGTGGTGCGCCGGAGCAAGGGCGCATGCACCCGGCGCAGCAGCCCCCAGCCGGTCACGCCCAGCATGCGGGCCGAATCGTCCAGGCTGGCTGGAATGCGTGCATAACCGCTTTGCACCGACTGCAGCGCCACCGCACAAAAGCGCACCAGGTAAGCCCACACCAGCCCCAAAGAGGTGGCCGTGATCCACGCACCGGCTGACGATGCAGGCCAGGTCTGCTGGATCCAGCCCACGGGCAAGAGCAAACCCACCACCACCACCGCGCCGGGAATGGCGTAACCCAGGCCCACCAACTGGATGGCCGAGCGGCTGATGCGGTCAGCACGCGTGCGCACACTGAAGGCCAGCGCCAGCGCCACCCCCACGGCCAGCACCGCGGTCACGGCACCCAGACGCAAGCTGGTCAAAGCCCATTGCCCAAAACGGTCCCAGGGCAGCTCGGTCGCCTCACCCGCCAAGGCCCGCAGCATGATCAGCACCGGCAGCACAAAACCCAGCAACACCGGCAGCGTGCACACGGCCCAGGCCAGCAGCCGACGCCAGCCATCAAGCCGCACAGGCTGTGCCTCGGCAGAGCCCTGACGACCGCCGCGCCCCTGGTTGAAGCGCATGCGCTTTTGGGCGCGTTCCTCCAACTGCAGCAAGACCACCACCACCGCCAGCAGCACCGTGGCCAGCTGGGCGGCGGCGATGCGGTTGTCCATCGACAGCCAGGCTTTGTAAATGCCTGCGGTGAAAGTCTGGATGCCGAAGTAGCTGGACACCCCGAAGTCGGCCAGCGTCTCCATGAGCGCCAGCGCCACGCCTGCAGCCACCGCAGGCCGCGCCAGTGGCAAGGCGATCTCGCGGATGCGGCGCGGCAGCGGTGCGCCCAGCAAGCGGGCCGCCTCCATCAGGCCGGCAGCGCGCTCCACCAGTGCGGTGCGGGCCAGCAAATACACATACGGGTACAGCGCCAGCGTGAACACCAGCGCCGCGCCCCAGACACTGCGCACATCGGGCCACAGGCGGCCTTGCAGGCCCAGCGCTTCGCGCAAGGCCATTTGCAAGGGGCCGCTGAACTGCAAAAAGTCGGTGTAGGCGTAAGCCACCACATAGGCGGGCATGGCCAGCGGCAAGAGCAGCAACCATTCAAAAACACCTCGCCCCGGAAAATCAAACAGCGTGACCAAAGCCGCTGTGGCCAAGCCCAGCACCGTCACGCCCACCGCCACCATGAGGCACAGGCCCAGCGTGGTCAGCGCATAGTCGGGCAACACGGTGCGCGCCATCTCCAGCAAGATGTCGGCGCTGGCCCCAGTCCACTGCAGCCAGGAGCCGAGCACGGTCAACACCGGCAAGGCCAAAGCCAGTGCCAACAGGGCGTAGAGCGGGGAGGAAAGACCCGATAAACGGCGGGCCAAGGGAGTCAGCATATCGAGGCTATTGTAGAAGCCGCACCCAGAAAGCATTTGTCACCCCGGGCGAAGACCCGGGGTCCATCTCCGCGGCCGCTATGGATAGCGTATCAAGTCAGGGATGACCATGAACTCCCTACAATCAAGCCCATGTTTCTCGAGCTCAGCCAACTGGACATCCAATACCCCGGTCGCCCCGTGCCCGCCGTGCAGGGCGTGAACCTGAGCCTGCGTGCGGGTGACATTGGCGTGCTGATCGGACCCTCTGGCTGCGGCAAAACCACCTTGCTGCGCGCCGTGGCGGGCCTGGAGCCGGTCTCGGGCGGCAAGGTCTTGCTGTCCCACCGCGTGGTCAGCCAAGCAGACCACACCGTGCCCGCCGAAGAACGCCGCATCGGCATGGTGTTCCAGGACTACGCCCTCTTTCCCCACATGGACGTGGGCCGCAATGTGGGCTTTGGCATTGAACACCTGCCCAAAGCCGAACGCGCTGGGCGTGTGGCCGAAGTGCTAGCACTGGTCGGCCTGGAAGGCGCAGAAAAACGCTTCCCGCATGAACTGTCCGGCGGCCAGCAGCAACGCGTGGCCCTGGCCCGCGCCCTGGCGCCCAAGCCGGATTTGCTTTTGCTGGACGAGCCGTTTTCCAACCTCGACATCGACTTGCGCGAACGCCTGGCGCAAGAGGTGCGCAACATCCTCAAAGCCGCCCAAGCCACGGCCCTGCTGGTCACGCACGACCAGCTTGAAGCCTTTGCCATCGGCGATGTGATCGGCGTGATGAACGAAGGCCAACTGCACCAGTGGGACGACGCCTACAGCCTGTACCACCGCCCAGCCACCCGCTTTGTGGCGGATTTCATTGGGCACGGTGTCTTCACCCCTGCCACGCTGCGCGAGGTCAACGGCCAAGTGGTGGTCGACACCCCGGTGGGCGAGTTGACCGATGTGGCCGAATGCCCGCTGCCCTGCGCGTTTGAAGGCGGGCAATGCGATGTGTTGCTGCGCGCCGACGACATCGTGCACGACGACCACGCGCCGGTGAAAGCCGAGATCATCCGCAAGGCGTTTCGCGGCTCGGAGTTTTTGTACACCCTGCGCCTGGCCAGCGGCGACTTGCTCATGGCCCACGTGCCCAGCCACCACGACCACAAACTGGGTGAATGGATTGGCATCCGCGCCGAGGTGGACCACGTCGTCACCTTCAACCGCGCCTGCCCGGTCAACAACCGCGACCTGTGCCAGATGCCATGCGCCAAAGCCGAAGCCTGCGAACACACCGACCCGCAATACCAGCCGGTCAAATTCGTTTGAGCGGTCAGTCCAAGAAGCTGGCCAAGGCCATGCGCACCCTGGTCAATCGGAAAATTATTTTCAGAAGTGGCCAATCTCTTGCGGGTTGGGGCCATACGAGTTAGCGCCGCCCTGTCCCTTGAGTGCGAACCAATAAATCAACACCAAGACACCCAAAACCGGGATAAAGGCCAACAACTGCCACCAACCTGACTTACCGATGTCATGCAGTCGCCGCGTGGCAACCGTGATGGATGGCCATAAAAAGACCAAGCCAGCCAAGGAACTCAGCAAGCCCAAGCCACTGGACGTTTGCGTCCACCCCATCGCTTGATCGACCATGAACAAAGCACCTTCGATCAATATTTCAAACAACACGAAGTACCAGAATTCCGCACGCTGTGAACGACCGGACAACTCGGCATAACGGCGCAAGGCCAAAGAAAACCACTTCATCACTTCTCCTGAAAATAAACAAATATAGTTATTTCTCGGAAGCGTGAAATGCTGCGCCCGGTGATTTTTGTAACAAACACCACAAGGGCAAACGGCGCCCTCCCCGGCCTGTGCGGCGCGTGGCATTAGGTGAGCACAAGAAAGCCGACTACGATGCGTCCCGCAAGCGGATGATGTCCTGGCGCAGGTCGTTCGCCCAAGCTCGGCGGTCGCGGCCGTTGGCGGTTTGGGGTTCGCCAAAGTGCACCACAGCGGTGATGCGCGATGCGGTCAACGTGCGCCACATGGAGCCGACCAAGGTGTCATCCCCGATGTAACACGGCGCATAGCTGGGCTGGCCAGAAGCCGCGTCAATGAATTTGAGCGACATGGGCTGCACAGGCGCATCGGCCTGGATGGCCGACTGGATCAGGTTGGCATGAAAGGGCAGCAAGTCGCGGCCATCGCTGGTGGTGCCTTCCGGAAACACGGCCACCACATCCCCGTCCTTCATGGCATCGGCCATGTCCTTGACCATGCGCAAAGCGTCTTTGCGGCTGGCACGTTCGATGAAGAGCGTCGCAGAGCCGGTGGCCAGTGTGCCGATCAATGGCCACTGGCGGATGTCCGACTTGGCCACAAAGCGGCAATGCCGCGCCGCATGGATGACCGAAATGTCCAGCCACGAGATGTGGTTGGCCACCATCAAGGCAGGGCCGTTCAGCACCGGCTGGCCCAACACCTTCAGGTGGATGTCCCACAGCGCCAGAAATTGCAAGGCCCAAGCCTGCACACGCATTTCGCGCTGCTCGGCGCTGAGCTGCGGAAAGTGGGCGTAAATCCACCACATGCCCATGACCACATGCCACAGGCCGCGCAGGAGTTTCCAGATCGCACGCAGTGATTTCATGTGGAAGTGCGGATCAAGCGATGGAGAGGCAGAGCAGGGTCATCGCGAGGCGCGCAGCGACGTGGCAATCCAGATCAAGCCTCGAACGCCACATGCCCGCCCACCAAGGTGGCCAGCACCCGGCCGGGCAATTCATAGCCCGAGAACGGTGTGCTCTTGCCCTGGCTGCGCAAAGCGGCTTCGGTCACGGGCCAGTGGCCTTCGTCCGACAGCACGCACACATCGGCTACACCGCCCACGGCCAATCGGCCCACCGAGTCCTGCAAGGTGCCCAGTGACGATCCCAGCACGCGGGCCGGATCGGCGGTGATGCGCGAGAGCACCTGGGTCAGGGGCACGCCTGTGTCTTGACCCCACTTGAGGGCCAGGCTCCACAGCAGTTCCATGCCGGTGGCACCGGGCTCGGCTTCGGCAAAAGGCAAGGCTTTGGCGTCGGCATAGACCGGGGTGTGGTCGGACACCAGCGCATCCAGCGTGCCATCGGCCAGACCGGCACGCAGGGCGTCGCGGTCGCGCTGCTGGCGCAACACCGGCGTCAAGCGCGCACGGCTGTCAAAGTAACCCATGTCGTTGTCGGTCAGGTGCAGCGAATTGATGCTCACATCGGCCGTGACCGGCAGGCCTTCGGCCTTGGCCTGGCGTACCAGTTCCACGCCCTGGGCGCTGCTGATGCGGCACAGGTGCACGCGGGCACGGGTGCTGCGCACCAGCTCAAAAATCGTATGCAGGGCAATCGTCTCGGCCGCGACCGACACACCCGACAAACCCATGCGTGTGGCCAAGGGGCCACTGGCGGCCACACCTTTGCCCAGGTGCAACTCTTGCGGGCGCAACCAGACAGTGAAGCCAAAGGTGCTGGCGTATTGCAAGGCGCGTTGCAACACCTGGGTGCTCGGAATCGGCACCTCGGCTTGACTGAAACCCACGCAACCGGCGGCCGTCAACTGAACCATCTCGGTCAGCACATCGCCCTTCAGACCTACCGTGAGTGCGCCCAAAGGCAACACACGGGCCTGGTGCAGCTTCTCGGCGCGGTAGCGCAGCATCTCGACCAGACCGGGCTCGTCGAGCACCGGCTCGGTGTCGGGCGGGCAGACCAGACTGGTCACGCCACCGGCCACGGCAGCGGCCATCTCGCTTTCGAGCATGCCTGCGTGTTCCTGGCCGGGCTCGCGCAGGCGCGAGGCCAAATCCACCAGACCGGGGGCCACGATGCAGCCCTTGGCGTCGATCACGCGATTGGGCGCGAAGTCGGCCGGGACCTTGCCCATGGCCACCACGCGGCCTGCAGCAATCGCCAAATCGGCCATTTGGTCAAAGCCGCTGGCGGGGTCGATCACGCGGCCGTTTTGAATCAGGATCTTCATGTTCTTGTCCTTATGCCTCGTTGCCCGCGACGATGCTCATCACCGCCATGCGCACCGCGATACCGAAGGTCACCTGCGGCAGGATCACGCTTTGCTGACCGTCCACCACGGCAGAGTCAATCTCGACACCGCGGTTGATCGGGCCCGGGTGCATGACGATGGCGTCGGGCTTGGCCAGTTGCAGTTTCTCGGGCGTCAGGCCAAAGCTCTCGAAGTACTCCTGGCTGGAGGGCAACAGCGCGCCGCTCATGCGTTCGTTTTGCAAGCGCAGCATGATGACCACATCGCAGCCCTTGATGCCTTCTTCCAGGTTGTTGAAGACGCGCACGCCCATCTGGGCCATGTCGGCGGGCACCAAGGTCTTGGGGCCGACCACACGCACTTCGGCGCAGCCGAGCGTGGTGAGCGCATGGATGTCCGAGCGCGCCACACGCGAGTGCAGCACGTCCCCCACGATGGCCACGGTGAGGTTGGAAAAATCTTTCTTGTAGTGCCGGATGGTGTACATGTCCAGCAGCGCCTGCGTGGGGTGGGCGTGACGCCCATCACCGGCGTTGACCACATGCACATGGGGTGCAACGTGTTGCGCAATCAAGTAAGGCGCACCCGATTCGCTGTGGCGCACCACAAAAATGTCAGCGGCCATGGCGCTCAGGTTGGCGATGGTGTCGAGCAGCGACTCGCCCTTGCTGGCCGACGAGCGTGCGATGTCGAGCGTGTAGACATCGGCCGACAGGCGGGTGGCTGCGATGTCGAAGGTGGTGCGGGTGCGGGTGCTGTTCTCGAAGAACAGGTTGAACACGCTCTTGCCGCGCAAGAGGGGCACCTTCTTCACTTCACGGTCATTGACGCTGACAAAGCCCTGTGCGGTGTCGAGGATGTGCGTCAGGATGTCCTTGGACAGGCCTTCGGTGGAGAGCAGATGGATCAGCTCGCCGTTCTTGTTGAGTTGGGGGTTGTTGCGTTTGTAGAGCATGTTCTTTTCACCTCAATCAGGCTTTGTTCTCCACGTCAAAACTGAAGCGCCCTGCCGCATCGCGGGCCAGCGCCAGCGATTGCGTCTCGGGCAGGGCCACGCGGGCAGCGGCATAGTCGGCCTGCACCGGCAGCTGTCGGCCACCGCGATCGACCAAGACCGCCAGCTGCACGCGCGCGGGGCGGCCGTAGTCAAAAATCTCGTTGAGCACAGCGCGGATGGTGCGGCCTGTGTAGAGAACATCGTCGAGCACCAAAATGTCCGCGCCATCGACCTCGAAGGGCAAGTGCGTTTGTCCGCCTGCCGACAAACCGCGCTGGGCGTAGTCGTCCCGGTGCATGACCGAGGACACCTGGCCCGACTCACCGGCCAGGCCCAGGTCGCGCTGCAGGCGCTCGGCCAGCCAGGCGCCGCCCGAGGTGATGCCCACCAGGCGCGTGTTGGCTTGACACAAGCTGCGCACACCGCGCAGCAGCTCCAGGTACAAGGCCTCGGCATTCAGGGCGAGTGCGCTCATGGCAGGCTCCTTAAAAATTGGTCAAGAATGATCGCCGCCGCAGCGGCATCGGCGTCTTTGGCGCCATAGGAATGGGCTTCGGTGGTGGTGTAACGCTCGTCCACCTCGTACACCGGCAAGCCAAAACGGCCACGCAGCTGGCGGCCGAACTTGCGAGCGCGCAGGGTGTTTTCGTGCTCACCGCCATCGGGGTGGGTGGGCACGCCGATCACCAGGGCATCGGGCTGCCACTCTTGGATGCGTTTGGCGATGTGCGCAAAGCGGGCATCGCCCTCGGCGGCAATGGTGCCTTGCGGTGTGGCCGACTTCATCAGGCGGTTGCCCACGGCCACGCCGGTGCGCTTGAGGCCATAGTCGAAGGCCAGAAAACTTTGTTGCGATGCAGGCACGGTGGTGTCGGAGGCGCTGCTCATGCGTGCCCCGCTTCTGGCGACAGCATCCAGCTTTTGAGGCCCAGCAAATCCAGAGCGCGGTCGTAGCGCTCGGCCATCGGCACATCAAAGATCACATCGGCCGATGCGGGCACGGTGAGCCAGGTGTTTTCGGCCAACTCCGATTCGAGCTGCCCTTCGCCCCAGGACGAATACCCCAGCGTGACCAGCACGCGGCGCGGACCGGCACCAGAAGACAGGGCTTCGAGGACATCACGAGAAGTGGTCATCTCCAAGCCGCCGGGCACCGTGAGGGTGGAGGCGTAAATCGAGCCACCGTCTTCCTGCGGCTTGTCCATGCGGATCGGGTCGTGCAGCACAAAGCCGCGCTCGGTCTGCACCGGGCCGCCGTGCGAGACCGGGTTTTGCACCAGATCTTCACGACGCAGCGGCAAGTCCACCTTGTCAAACAGGTGGCGCATGCTGATGTCGGCAGGTTTGTTGATGATCAGGCCCATGGCGCCGCGCGGGCTGTGCTCGCACATGTAGATCACGCTACGGGCAAAAGTCTCGTCCTCCAACCCGGGCATGGCGATCAGGAAATGATGCTTGAGGTCAATGGAGGCACAATCGGTCATGCGCTGATTTTAACGGCCCCGCCCCAGAGGGACGGCCACCCGGCGCACTTATTGACCCAACCGGACGAGCTGTCATGGAAACCCCATTTTCGAGCGGCTTGGTGTGGCTGCGGCGCGACCTGCGCGTGGCCGACCATGCCGCGCTGTACCACGCGCTCAAACACTGCCAGCGGGTGCATGTGGCCTTCGTGTTCGACACCGCCATTCTGGACAAACTGCCCCGCGCCGACCGCCGCGTGGAGTTCATCCGCGAGTCGCTGGTCGAAGTCGATGCCCAGCTGCGCCAATTGGCCGGACATGCACAGGCGGGCCTGATCGTGCGCCATGGCGTGGCGCAAGACAAAATCCCCAAACTGGCCCACCACCTGCAGGTGCAAGCGGTGTTTGCCAACCACGACGACGAGCCCGAAGCGCTGGCGCGCGACATCCAGGTGCGCGGCCACCTGGCCGACCACGGCATCGTGCTGCACACCTACAAGGACCATGTGATTTTTGAGCGCCACGAGGTGCTGACCCAGGTGGGCAAGCCTTTTGCGGTGTTCACGCCCTACAAAAACGCCTGGCTCAAGAAAATCACCCCGTTTGACCTGAAGGCCTACCCGGTCGAGAAGTACGCCCATCACCTAGCCCCGCGCCCGGACAACCTGGCCCAGCCTGTGCCCGCCTTGCAGGACATCGACTTTGAAACCACCAATCTGAAGGCCCTGAAAATCCCGACAGGCGAATCCGGTGGTCAGGCTTTGCTGGCCGATTTTCTGACCCGCATTGACCATTACGAAGACACGCGCAACTTTCCGGCCGTCAAGGGGCCGAGCTACCTGAGCGTGCACCTGCGCTTTGGCACCGTGTCGATCCGCCAGCTGGCCCGCGAGGCCCATGCGCGCATGACGGCGGGCAGCGCGGGCGCGGCGGTGTGGCTGTCCGAGCTGATCTGGCGCGACTTTTATGTGCAGGTGCTGCACAACTTTGCCCATGTCGGGCGCGGCGAGAGCTTCAAACCCGAATACGACACCATCAAGTGGGAGCATGGCACGCATGCCCACAAGCTGTTTGACGCCTGGTGCCAGGCCCGCACCGGCTACCCGCTGGTGGACGCGGCCATGCGGCAACTCAACCAGACCGGCTACATGCACAACCGCCTGCGCATGGTGGTGGCGAGCTTTTTGGTGAAAGATTTGGGCATCGATTGGCGCTGGGGCGAGCGCTACTTTGCCGAGCACCTGAACGACTTCGACTTGTCGGCCAACAACGGCGGCTGGCAATGGGCCAGCTCCAGCGGTTGCGATGCGCAGCCCTACTTTCGCATCTTCAACCCGATCAGCCAAAGCGAAAAGTTTGATCCCGAGGGCAAGTTCATCCGGCGCTATGTGCCCGAACTCACACAACTGCCCACCGCCGCCCTGCACGCGCCCTGGCTGGCCAAACCCCTCGAGTTGCAAACCGCCGAGGTGGTGATCGGCAAGACCTACCCTGCCCCCATCGTGAACCACGCTGAGGCCCGCGAGAAAACGTTGGCGCGCTACGCGGTGGTCAAGAAAAAAGCCGCCTGATCAGGCGGCTTGTGCACGGTTCTGTGCGCCCGCGATCAGATCGCCACCATCTCGAAATCTTCCTTGCGGGCGGCGCATTCGGGGCAAGTCCAGTTCATGGGCACGTCTTCCCATTTGGTGCCCGGCGCAATGCCGTGCTCGGGGTCACCCTCGGCTTCGTCGTAAATCCAGCCGCAAATCAGGCACATCCAGGTTTTGTGTTCCATCACAGTGTCGCAATCAGAGAGTCGAATAGAATGATTTGCATTGTATCGGGCCGCGCTGTGCGCCCGGCTGAAGACCTTCTGAAGCCCACTGCAATCCGCTTTCATGACCGATCACAACCCTGACACCCCCACCCTCGACACCGACGCAGCAGACGCCGAAGAATCTGCTGGTCTGGCCTGCATCCTGTCGTTCAATGCCAACGACCCCAGCGGTGCTGGCGGCCTGACTTGCGATGCCACGGCCATGGCCTCGGTCGGAGCGCACTGCCTGCCGGTGTGCACCGGTGCCTATGTGCGCGACACCAGCAGCATCACCGACTTTTACCCGCTGGACGAAGAAGCCGTAGACGACCAGGCCCGCACCGTGGCCGAGGACATGCCGGTGCAAGTCATCAAGGTTGGCTTTGTGGGCACACCCGAGAGCCTGGCCATCATTGCTGAGCTGGCCGACGACTACGACGGCGTGCCCGTGGTGGCCTACATGCCCAATCTGTCGTGGTGGGAAGACCACAAGATCGACGCTTACCTGGACGCCTTCCGCGAATTGCTGTTGCCGCAAACCAGCGTGCTGGTGGGGCACCACAGCACCTTGCGCCGCTGGCTGCTGCCCGACTGGAGTGGCGAGCGCAACCCCGGCCCGCGCGATATTGCCAAGGCGGCTTCCGAGCTGGGCGTGCCCTACACCCTGGTGACCGGTCTGCCTTTGCCAGAGCAGCACATCGACAACGTGCTGGCCTCACCCGAGACGGTGATCAGCCACGAAAAATTCGAGCACATTGAGGCGGTATTCGCCGGTGCAGGCGACACGCTGACCGCCGCTCTGGCCGCCTTGCTGGCCACCGGCATGGACTTGCCCGAAGCCACCAACGAAGCGCTGCACTACCTGGACCGGTGCCTGGACGAAGGCTTTCGGCCCGGCATGGGCCAGGTCATTCCGGACCGCCTGTTCTGGGCACTGCCCGAGGGCGAAGACACCGACGATGAAGAAGAAGGCCCCGATGTGCATCCCGGCGCGGATTACTTCGAAGTGCCTTTCAACGAAACCAAACACTGACATTTGAGACCCGACATGACCGACCGCAACCAAGAACTGTTTGATCGCGCAGCCCAAGTGATCCCCGGTGGCGTGAACTCGCCCGTGCGTGCCTTTCGCGCCGTGGGTGGTACACCGCGCTTCGTGCAGCGCGCGCAGGGCGCCTACTTCTGGGACGCCAACGGTCAGAAATACATCGACTACATCGGCTCCTGGGGCCCGATGATCCTGGGCCACGGCAACCCCGTGGTGCTCGAAGCCGTGCAAAAAGCGGCGCTTGACGGCTTCTCGTTTGGCGCGCCCACCGAGCGCGAGATCGAGTTGGCCGAAGAAATCCTCAAACATGTGCCCTCCATGGAGATGGTGCGTCTGGTCAGCTCGGGCACCGAAGCGGGCATGAGTGCCCTGCGCCTGGCACGCGGCGCCACGGGCCGCAGCAAAATCATCAAGTTCGAAGGCTGCTACCACGGCCATGCCGATGCACTGCTGGTCAAGGCCGGCTCGGGCTTGGCCACCTTTGGCAACCCCACCAGCGCCGGTGTGCCCCCCGAGGTCGTGCAGCACACGCTGGTGCTCGAATACAACAACATCGAACAGCTCGAAGAAGCCTTCAAGCTGCATGGCAAAGAACTGGCTTGCGTGATGATCGAGCCGATCGCAGGCAATATGAATTTTGTGCGCGCCAGCGTGCCTTTCATGAAGCGCTGCCGCGAGCTGTGCACCGAATACGGCGCGCTGTTCGTGTTCGACGAAGTGATGACGGGCTTTCGCGTGGCGCTCGGCTCGGCACAGAGCGTGTACGCCAAAGCCATTCCTGGCTTCAAGCCCGACCTCACGGTGCTGGGCAAGGTCATCGGTGGCGGCATGCCGCTGGCGGCCTTTGGCGGCCCGCGCGAGATCATGTCCCAATTAGCCCCCACCGGCCCGGTCTACCAGGCAGGCACGCTGAGCGGCAACCCGGTCGCCACCGCTTGCGGTTTGGCCACCTTGAAAGAAATTGCCAAGCCCGGTTTCTGGGAGGCCTTGAGCGCCCGTACCCAAAGCCTAGTCGATGGCCTGAAAGGCGCTGCGGCTGGGGCCGGTGTGCCCTTTGCCGCCGATTGCCAGGGCGGCATGTTTGGCTTCTTCCTCTTGCCCGAGCTGCCACAGAACTACGCCAAAGTCATGACCAGCGACAGCCCCAAGTTCAACAAGCTCTTCCACGGCCTGCTGGACCGCGGCGTGTACATCGCCCCTGCGCTGTACGAAGCCGGTTTTGTGAGCGCGGCCCACACCGAAGCCGACATTGCGGCCACGGTGCAAGCGGCCAGCGATGTGTTCAAGACTCTGTAAGGGGCCCTTTATTTTGATTTTTTAATATCAATGGATTCATTTCAATAAAATGAATCCATGAAGTCTTCCAAATTCAGAGTTTTTCTGGCGTGCATGTTGTCCTTGTGGATTGGGGCTCATGCACAAACAACTTACCCCCATCAGCCCATTCAAGTGGTGGTGCCGTTCCCACCGGGGGGCTTGACAGAAAACACCAGCCGCATGCTGGCGCAGTTGCTGAGTCAAAGCTTAGGGCAAGCGGTGGAGACACCCAATTACACCGGGAACAAAGGCCAAGCGGGCATGCAAAAAGTCATACAGTCCGCGCCCGATGGCTACACCTTGCTGGCAGTGACTGTGACACACGCTGCCAATGCCTCCTTGATGCCCGGGACTCACAAAAAATTATTGAACGACTTGACAGGTGTAGCCTTCCTCACGTCTGCCCCCACCGTGGTGGTGGTGCGAAATAACTCCCCCATTCATTCTTTGCAAGATTTGGCTCTCAAAGCCAAAAACCGTGAAGTACAAGGCGGCACTGCGGGCACAGGCAGCACACCGCACCTGGCCCAATCCCTGTTTCAAGATGTGGCCGATGTGAGCATCACACCCATTCCTTATGATGGCGGAAAACTGGCCATCCAAGCTTTGCTCCAGGGCGAGGTGGATGTGGTGTTCTCCAACATCCCACACAGTCTGGAACATCTCCAATCGGGCCAGTTGAGGGCTCTGGCCATCACCGCACCGCACCGGCACCCGGCTATTCCACTCGTTCCGACGAGCGCCGAAGTTGGCTATCCAGAGTTGCTTTGTGAAAATTGGGGCGCACTCATGGCGCCCCAAGGAACACCCCCAGAAATTTTGCGCAAGTTATCCAATGCACTGTCGACCATCGCAAACGAACCGAAAATTCTGGACATGGCCACCGGCAAAGGCTTGTCGATAAGATTCATTCCATGGGAGCATTTCGGCAAACGTTTGCACGACGAAGTCACCAAATGGCAAGGCCTGATTCAAAAACACCACATCACGCCTGGCTGGGTTGAATAGGCGAAGACAGCCCACAAGCCATGCCTGATATGTCTGCACTTTTAAAAACAGTCCTGATCCCCGGAATATCTTTGCTGTGCGCTGCAGTTTCCCGTGCGGACACGACCTCGGGCTTTGAAAGCCAATACCTTTGGCTCAACGCCGGGTTCTACTCGGCCCACTTTGACACGGGCAAAGGCCTGCGCAACACCAACCCGGGTCTGGGCTTTGAATACCGCATGAACGACGACTGGTCTGCCACAGCCGGGCGCTTCATCAACAGCGACAACGCACACTCCAGCTATATGGGTGCCTACTACCAACCCTGGCGCTTAGGCCCAGTCAAACTCGGTGTGGTGGGTGGAGCCTTCAATGGCTACCCCAAAGCCTTCAACGGCGGCTGGTTCCCGGCGGTCATCCCGACCGCCAGCATGGAAAGCGGCCACTGGGGCCTGAACTTGGCTTGGGTGCCGCCACTCAAAGACCGACTCTACGGCGCCCTGAGCTTTCAGCTGAAATTTCGTTTTCAGGACTGACCCGTCTCGAACAAGTCCAGTTCAGGCTTGACCTTTCACGGGCACAAAACTGGCGCGGGCTTCGCCGTCCAGTTCGGTGTTGAGTTGCTGCAGCAAGGCCATGAATTGCACGCGCTGCTCGGGGCTGAAAGCGCTCATCAACTTGTCATGGGCTTTTTGAACCGGCGTTTGCGCTTGACGCAGCAAGCGCTCACCCGCGCTGGTCAAACTGACCGACATCTGCCGCCGATTTTCAGGCGAGACGGTCCGTTGGCAAAAGCCCCGCTCTTCCAGCCCCTTGAGGACCCTGAGCACCGTCACTTTGTCAAAAGCCAAGGCGCGGGCCAAGCTGGACTGGTCAATGCCAGCTTGCTCCTGAAGGATGCACAGCACCCCGTATTGGGCGGGTGTGAGGGCCAGATCGGCACAGGCACGCTCAAAGATCGAGGCAGAAATCTGATGCGCCCTGCGCAACAAAAAACCGGGACGCTGGTAAATGGTTTGTGTCGGCATGGGGCAGGGATTCCCTGAATAAGCAAAAGCAGCTGCATCGTGAATAATTGTTTGCATACTAACGCATGGAGATGCCCTTATGCATTCGCATCGACGCCACTTGTCTGCCCTGCTGACCCTGGGCCTTGCCCTGTGGGGCTTGGGGTCCAACGCCTGGGCACAGCCCAGCACTGCCGCCGCGCCGCTCAAACTGATCGTGCCCTTCACGCCGGGCACCGGCATCGATTTGATCGCCCGCACACTGGGACCCAAACTCTCACAAAGGCTGAACCGCCCCGTGGTGGTCGAAAACCGCGTGGGCGCCTCCGGCAACATCGGTACCGAAGCAGTGGTGCGTGCCGCACCCGATGGCAACACCTTGTTGGTGAGCGTCAACACCTTGGTGATGAACCGGGCGCTCTACCCGGCCATGGGTTTTGATCCGGTCAAAGACCTGACCGCTGTCTCACAAACCAGCTGGGGACAATTGCTGCTCGTCACCCACCCGAAATCAAACTACAAGACCGCCGCCGAACTGGTGGAGGCTGCTCGCAAGCAACCGGGACGCATCAATTACGCCTCACCCGGCATGGGCACGCCGCACCACTTGTCGATGGAGCTGTTCAAAAACACCGCACAGGTGTTTCTGACCCACATCCCCTACCGGGGCACCGGCCCCGCCGTGACGGATTTGCTGGGCGGCCAGGTCGACGTCATGTTCTTGCCCATCCATGTGGCCCTGGCCCACATCCGCTCCGGGCGGCTGGTGGCTCTGGGCATTGGCAGCGACAAGCGGCATCCGCTTTTGCCTGAACTGCCCACCCTGGCCGAAGCCAAAGCGGGCAATGTGAACGTGGGCATGTGGTTCGGTGTCTTTGCGCCCAAAGGCACGCCCGCAGACATCGTCAACCTCTACAACAGCGAGATCAACCAACTGCTGGCGGGTGAAGATGTCAAAAAAGCCTTTGTGTCCCAGGGCATGGACCCGCTGGGCAGTACGCCGCAGGCTTTTGCACAATTGGTCGAGCGTGACGCAGAGCGCTGGGCACGCCTGATCAAAGACCAGGGCATCAAAGCCGAATGACCTCAACGGAGACACACCCCCATGAAAATGCCCCTCACGCAGGGGCATTTTTTCGTTTAGAAAGGCGCTGGCAAAGCAGCGCCTGCACCCTCAACCGGCCGGACTCATCAAGTCGACGTGCATCGGGTCGTAGGGGTACAACCAATTGTTGCGTGAGGCGGCAATGTTGCGGTCCTTGAAGGCCTGCTTCATCTGCTGCGCATCGGCGATGTGGTACAGCTCACCCATCTCGGTGGACTCCCTGACCACACGTGCAGCGCGGGGCGCCCTGTGGTTCTGGAACACCTGCAGGGCTTGGGCCAGGGGCATGTCCAGCTGTAAGGCCCGACTGAGCACGGCAGCATCTTCGATGGCCATCGCAGCGCCTTGCGCCATGTAAGGCAATGTGGGGTGCACGGCATCGCCCAGCAAAGCGACGCGGTCGGTGCACCAGTTCATCACGGGCTGACGGTTGTTCAGCGCCCAGCGGAAGCACTGGTCGCGGTCGGCGTTGTCGATGACGGCGCGAACCATCGGGTGCCAGCCCGCGTAATCTTGGTCCAACTCTTCCCAGGGCTTGCGCGAAGTCCAGGACTCATCCTCCCAAGGCCGCTCTACACAGCCCACAAAGTTCAACACCTGCCCCGAGCGCATGTAGTACATCACCGCATGGTTTTTGGGGCCGCACCAGATCGAAGACACCAAGGCGGGACGCAAGTCCGGCGCAATGCGTTCGATGGGAATGGCCAAGCGCCAGGCCACCTGCCCGGTGAACACTGGCGGCTCGGTGTCCACCACATGTTTGCGCACCACCGATTTGATGCCGTCCGACCCGATGAGCAGATCTGCGCGCACATGCCGGCCGTCTTCAAAAAACACCTCAGCACCGTGCTCGTCCTCTTGCACACGGGCCGCGCGGTAACCAAGTTGCAGGGCCTGCGGATCAAGCTGGCGCACAACATCCATCAAGGCGGCGTGCAAATCGACACGGTGCACCTGGTAATAAGGGTGACTATGCCGCGCTTCATGGTCTGGGCCTAATTTGATCTCGTGCAGCAGCTCGCCTGTATCAAATCGGCGGAACTCAAATGCGTGCGGTTTGACTGCCACCGCTTCCAACTGCGCTTTCAGGCCCAGGTGGTAAAGCACCTTGACGGCGTTGGCGCTCATCTGCACAGCCGCCCCCACCTCGCTGACCTGACCGGCTTGCTCATAGATGCGCACACGGTGACCGTCGCGCAACAAACACGCTGCAGCGGTTAAACCGCCAATCCCTGCTCCGACCAATGCAATGTCCATGTGTTGCTTCCCGAATGGTTTGATCGTTAGTATGCTACCAGATGTAGCCACAATGAGAGCACTCCGGGCAAACCAGCGATAATCCGCCCCTGCATTCACGTCCGGACCGGGCGCTTGCCTCCCCCTTTAGGACGACCCATGAAAAAAAATTTCTCCCTGCAAGCCGAAGGCAAGCATCCCGACCGCGTGCTCGAAGCCGTCAAGCACGAGATCCGCAAATACTTCAAACGCGAACGCAACCGCGAGGTGCCCAAAGGCGCTGATTTCTGGGACTTTGACTGCAAAGTGGGCCTGACGGCCGACACCGCCGAAGTGGTCAGCGTGAGCGCCGTGATCGAAGCGGTGGACGCTGCCGGCAAGTCTGGCGCGGCTTCGGTGTATGTGGAGATTTTGAGCAAGCACGGCGTGCGGGTGATCAAAGCCCAGGCCCCCGCTGCTGACGAAGACACTTTTGGCGACTCAGACAGCATTTGAACGCTATTTCCAAGACCAGAGCGTCCTTTCTCGGACAAGCCCGAGGGCGTTCATTCAGCCGCCTGATGTCATACCGGGCTTGACCCGGGATCCATGTCTTTCTTAACCGCCTAGATCCCGGGTCAAGCCCGGGATGACCAAGGCAAGAAGATGCGGTCACAGCGGCGGCGCACCGTTCATTTCTGCGGGTTTTCCAAAGCTGCCGCGCGGAGCTTGTCTTTCTTGCTCGGGCGTTTGCCCTTGATGCCGCCATTGCCCTGCGATGCGGGCGGTTCGTCGGTGGGCTCAAAGCCTGGGATTTGCTCCAAAGCGAGTTCCAGGCTTTCGCGTTTCTGGATCAACTGCCAATGGGCCAGGGCTTCGGCGGTGACAAAGCTCACCGCATCGCCATGCGCCCCCGCTCGGCCGGTGCGGCCAATGCGGTGGGTGTAGTCGGTGGCCGAGCGCGGCAGGTCGTAGTTGACCACCACCGGCAGCATGGCGATGTCGATGCCGCGCGCAGCCAGATCGGTGGTGACCACCACATCCCAACGGCCCGCTTTGAAGTCGTGCAACACATCCTGACGGGCGCCCTGGCTCATCTCGCCATGGAAAGGCGTGGCGTAGATGCCCGCTTTGTAAAGCTTGCTGGCCACATGCTCGCAGGCGTAGCGCGTGGCCACAAACACCAACACCTGTTTCCAGCTGTTCTCTGCAATCAGGTGGCGCAGCAAAGCGGTGCGTTTTTTCTCATCCACGCGGATGGCGCGCTGCGTGATGTCGGGCTTGTGGCCTTCAAATGCCTCGACCGTGATGCGCACCGGATCGTGCAGCAAGTTGGCCGCCAAGGCCTCCACCTCGGGCGCAAACGTGGCCGAGAACAGCAAGGTCTGGCGCTGGGCAGGCAGCAGCGCCAGCACGCGCTGCAGCTCGTCGGCAAAGCCCAAGTCCAGCAAGCGGTCGGCTTCGTCCAGCACCAGGTGCTGCACGCTGCCCAGGTGCACCGCGTTGTGATCGACCAGATCGAGCAAACGGCCCGGTGTGGCCACAACGATGTCGGCACCACCACGCAAGCCCATCATTTGCGGGTTGATCGACACACCGCCGTACACCACCGAGACCTTGAGCCCCGGCTGGTAGGCCAAATTCGTGAGGATGTCGCCCACCTGCACCGCCAGCTCACGCGTGGGCACCAGCACCAGCGTGCGGATGGGGCGACGGAAGTTGGTCTGGCGTGGCTGCAGCACATGGTGCTGCACCAGCGGCAGGGCAAAGGCCAGTGTCTTGCCCGAACCGGTAGGCGCAGTGGCCCACACATCGGCAGACTTCAAAACCGCGGGAATCGCCTCGGCCTGGATGGGGGTGGGGGCATACAAGCCCATGTCACCGACGGCGCGCAAGAGCGCCGGGGTCAAGCCGAGTTGGTCAAAGTTCAAAACAGTCCGATCAATGACGGAAGTGGCGCACGCCGGTGAACACCATCGCCACGCCACGCTCGTTGGCGGCGTCGATGACTTCTTGGTCGCGCATGGAGCCGCCGGGCTGGGCCACGCAGGTCGCGCCTGCGTCCACCACCACGTCGAGGCCGTCGCGGAAGGGGAAGAAGGCGTCGCTGGCGACCACGGTGTTTTGCAGGCTCAGCTTGGCGGCTTCGGCCTTGATGCTGGCGATGCGGGCCGAGTCGAGGCGGCTCATTTGGCCGGCGCCCACACCCATGGTCATGCCGTTTTTGCAAAACACGATGGCGTTGGATTTAACGAACTTGGCCACTTTCCAAGCGAACAACAAGTCGTTGAGTTCTTCAGGTGTGGGGTGTTTGACGGTGACGATTTTCAAGTCAGCCAGCGCCAGCTCGTGGTTGTCGGCGCTTTGCAGCAAGAGGCCTGAGCCCACGCGCTTGGTTTCCAAAGCATTGCGCACGTCGCCGTAGTTGGCGGGCAAGGCGATTTTCATCAAGCGCACGTTGACTTTGCTCTTGAACACTTCGAGCGCTTCGGCGCTGAAGTCGGGGGCCATCAGCACTTCGACGAATTGCTTGCTCACGGCTTCGGCAGCGGCTTTGTCCACGGGGCGGTTAAAGGCGATGATGCCGCCGAACGCGCTGGTCGGGTCGGTCTGGAAGGCCTTGCTGTAGGCCTCCAGCGGGTTCGCACCCACGGCCACGCCGCAAGGATTGGCGTGTTTGACGATCACGCAGGCTGATGTGTCAAAGCTCTTCACGCATTCCCAAGCCGCATCGGCATCGGCGATGTTGTTGTAGCTCAGCTCTTTGCCTTGCAGCTGCACGCCAGTGGCCAGCGATCCGGCAGCTGGGGCCAAGTCGCGGTACCAGGCGGCTTGCTGATGGCTGTTTTCACCGTAGCGCAGGTCTTGCACTTTGACATATTGCTCGTTGAACTGGCCGCTGAACTGGGCACGCTCGGGCACATATTCTTCGCTCAGCTTTTCAGCTTCGAAGTTCACGCTCGAGAGGTAGTTGCTGATCGCGCCGTCGTATTGGCTGATGCGGTTGAACGCGGCCACGGACAAAGCAAAACGCAGCTTGTCGCTGAGTTTCCCGCTGGCTTTGAGCTCAGCCATCACGGCGGGGTATTGGCTGGCGTCGGTGACGATGCCCACGTCTTTCCAGTTCTTGGCGGCAGAGCGCACCATGGCCGGGCCGCCGATGTCGATGTTCTCGATCGCGTCGGCCAGTGTGCAGCCGGGCTTGGCCACCGTCGCTTCAAAGGGGTAGAGGTTGACGATGAGCAAGTCAATCGTGTCAATGCCATGCGCCTGCAAAGCGGCCATGTGCTCGGGCGTGTCGCGGCGCGCCAGCAAGCCGCCGTGCACTTTGGGGTGCAGGGTTTTGACGCGGCCGTCCAGCATCTCAGGGAACTGGGTCACTTCGGCCACTTCGGCCACCGGCAGGCCTTGCTCGGCCAGCAGCTTGGCGGTGCCGCCGGTGGAGATCAAGCTCACGCCCAAGGCATGCAGTTCTTTCGCCAGATCGACGATGCCGGTTTTGTCAGAGACAGAGATGAGGGCTCTCATGGGAACTTTCTTCAAAATTTAAAGGTGTGCAGCGAGTGGCCGAGGTACACGGTTTCGGCCTGTAGTCATCAAAGGCTGGGCAAGGGCTCAGCCTGAATTCATTTGAGGAGGTCGTGCTCCAGCAATTTCTTGCGCAAGGTGTTGCGATTCAGGCCCAACCATTCGGCAGCGCGAGACTGGTTCTGGCCAGATTGGCTCATCACCACGTCCAGCAAGGGCTTTTCGACCAGCTTGACCAGCATGTCGTACAGACCGGTCGGATCGGTGCCGTCCAGGTCGCGGAAATAGGTTTCCAGGTTGCCCCGGATGCAGTGTTCAATCGATTGTGGTTCGCTCATTCCAATGTCTCCAAAACCGGCTGCGCCGCCATGACAGGCAAGCGGTCCATCTGGCGAGCCAGGCCATCCAGAAAGTTCGCCACCGCGTCCAGCTGTTGCTGTGCCGTTTCGAGGGTGTTCATGTGTTCTCTGAAATCGTCGCCACCGGGCAGCGACCGGACATACCAGCCAATGTGTTTGCGCGCCGAGCGCACGCCGGTGTATTCGCCATACAGGCTGTAGTGGTCTTGCAGGTGCTCCAGCAGGGCGCGGCGCACCTCGGCCACCAGCGGTGGGGCCAGGTGTTCGCCCGTGGCCAAGAAGTGGCCGATCTCGCGAAAGATCCAGGGGCTGCCTTGCGCAGCGCGGCCAACCATCACGGCGTCGGCACCGGTGACCTTCAGCACATCGCGGGCTTTTTCGGGGGAATCGATGTCGCCATTGGCGACCACCGGGATCTTGAGCGCAGCCTTGACGGCGGCCACGGTGTCATATTCAGCCAAGCCTTTGTAGCCCTGCTCGCGGGTGCGGCCATGCACGGTGACCATCTGCACACCGGCGCTTTCGGCGGCTCGGGCCAGACTCAGGGCATTCTTTTCGGCGTCGCACCAGCCGGTGCGCATTTTTAAAGTGACAGGCACGCCGTGCGGCAAAGCGGCTTGCACCACAGCGCTGATGATTTCCAGTGCCAGCGGCTCGTCCTGCATCAAGGCCGAACCCGCCCATTTGTTGCAGACCTTCTTGGCCGGGCAACCCATGTTGATGTCGATGATCTGCGCGCCCCGGTCGATGTTGTAGCGCGTCGCGTCGGCCATCATCTGCGCCTCGGTGCCAGCGATTTGCACCGCAATCGGACCCGGCTCCCCATCGTGGTTGGCGCGGCGCGAGGTTTTGAGCGACTTCCACAGGTCGGGCCGCGAGGTGACCATTTCGCTAACCGCATAGCCTGCCCCGAACTGCCTGCACAGCTGGCGAAACGGCCTGTCCGTCACCCCGGCCATGGGGGCGACAAACACATTGTTCGGCAACAGGTAAGGGCCAATCTGCATGACTGGGAGTGGACTCAAAGGGGGTTTGCTTAAAAAGGAGGCACGATTGTAATTGCTTAATATTTCAGCAAATGAAAGCTGGATGTGCTAAGCAAAAACACCGCGCCTCAGAACGCGGCAGGGGCACTCAAGTATGGCTTGCAGGCTCGGCCACTTGCGGCTGACGCAGCCACCGGCCCATCAACTCCAGAATCTGCCTGCGCATGAAGGGCTTGGTCAGGTAATCGTCCATGCCAGCGGCCAGGCAGTTGGATTTGTCATCGGCCAAGGCATTCGCCGTCAAAGCCAGGATGGGTTTGCGCACCGTCCCCAAGGCAGCCTCTCTGGCACGGATGGCCTTGGTGGCCGCGATGCCGTCCATCTGAGGCATTTGCACATCCATCAAGATGATGTCGTAAGGCTCGGCAGCGCTCAGCTCAACCGCTTCCTGGCCGTTGTGGGCCTGCAGGATGCGACAGCCTGCCGTCTTGAGCATGGTGACCAGAATTTCACGGTTCACATCGTTGTCTTCTGCAATCAGGACGGTGCAGTCCAGCGACAGCGGCACTTGCGCGACTTGGGCATTGGACTCGACCGGCATGTCTTTGAGACGGGGGCCGCACACCTCAAACCAGAAACTGGAGCCTTGCCCCAACTGGCTGTTGAAACCCACCTGCCCACCCATGAGTTCGGCCAATTGGCGTGAAATGACCAGCCCCAAACCGCTGCCCCCATAGCGCCGGGCCATCGAAATGTCCGCTTGCGAGAAGGCGCTGAACAAGCGCTGCGCCTCCGCTTCGCTGATGCCAATGCCGGTGTCCTGCACGGTGCATCGCACCCGGATCTGACCGTCTTCCTGAACGGTGTGGCTCAGGCTCACGGTCACCTGGCCGTGCTCCGTGAATTTAACGGCGTTCGAAATCAGGTTGCTGATGATCTGGGTGAAGCGGTGCGGGTCGCCCAGAATCATCAAGCCAGCGCCATCACTGGGTGGCTGGAACACCAGTTTGAGACCTTTGTCCTGGGCATGCGGCTCGAACAAAGCGCACACCTGCCGGGCAGCCAACTCGGGGCCATAAGGCACTTTCTCCAGGTGGAGCATGCCCGCTTCGATTTTCGAAAAATCAAGGATGTCGTTGATCAGGTACAGCAAGGTCGACGAGGACGAGCTGATCATGCTGATGAGTTTTTTCTGTTGTTCGGTCGGATCGGTAGACCCCAGCAACTCCGACACCCCAATCAAGCCGTTGAGTGGCGTGCGGATCTCATGGCTCATGTTGGCCAAAAATTGGCTCTTGGCGCGGTTGGCCGCATCGGCATGTTCTTTGGCCAACAGCAGCTCGGCCGTGCGGGCTTGCACCTCGGATTCGAGCTCCTGGCTGTATTGGCCGAGGGCCTTGTCCTTGTGCTCAATCTGGTCCAGCATGGAGTTGAAGCCAGTCACCAACTCCCCGATCTCATCTTTGCTTTGGACCTGGGCACGCTGGCTGTAATCGTGCGCTCGGGTGATGCGCCCCATCACATCGGCCAAGTCCAAAACGGGCTGAATGATCACCGCAATCCAGCGCCCCAGGAAATGGCGCACCAAGGTGTAGGCCAGCCACATGGCCACCACGGCCACCAGCAAGGTGATGGCGATGTCCCACCAGAAATTGTCCAGCCGTGTGCGCACCACCACCACGCCGATTTGTTCACCGTCTTGCACAATGGGCAAGCGGATCGTGTAACGGCTGAAGGTCAGCTGTGAAGTGCGCTCGCCTTTGATCAGGTCTACAGGCACGGCTTCGAGCTGGCGCGAGCCCTCCTTGACCACCGGATAATGCGCAAAGGGTGTGGCGCGGGAGGGGTCCGCATAGATGTCCACCATCTCCACGTGACGGATATGCCGGAAAATCTCCAGCTGCTTTTGCGCCCCCGCATGGTCATCGAAACGGACAGCGGCCGCATTGCTCTCGGCGGCCAGCTCAGCCAGACTTTTGGCCGCCGCCTGCGTAGCTTGCAGCGTCTGACTGGCCTGCCACAGCGATGTGACCACAAAGAACAAAAGCAAAACGCACCAAATCCCCAGCGCCAAGATGTGGTTGAGCTTCTGCTGCATGGGCAGATGCAGCAGTCTTTCTCGGCGCCAAAAATTCATGCGTAACACGGATGCACAGTTTTATCGGATCACGGCTCGGGCCAATTTCAGCATTTGACTGCTGGCTTTGATGTTGGATTTTTGCAGATTCAGCAGGTTCACATCGAACTCGACGCGGTCGTCGCTGAAAATCAGGGACAAGTGTGCCCCCAAGTCCATGGCCTGGCGTGCATCGCTGACCAATAAAACCTGCGAATTGCCCAATTGGCGTGCAGCAGCAGACAAAAGCCGTGCGTCGCTCTCGCCAATGAACGCCATGGCGCAATCCTTGATCTGGTCCATGGGCACATCTTTGCGCACCAGGATTTCCCGGCCTTGCGCCATGCGGCGGTTCAAACTGAGCATGGCCCCATTGAGGTCATCCTTACCCAAAACACACAGTCGAATGGACTTGTCATCGGTGCCGGGCATTTCGACAAATTTGGCGAAGTTGTACATGTAAGCCGCTTTGATGCGGTCAGCCGTTTGCGACTCAGGTTGCGCATTCACCGTCAGCGCCAAAGCGCCGATCAAGCCGCAGATGCTGCGCACCAAGAAGCGAGCGACGGCAGAGATGAATTGAAGGTGCATGTTCATGGTCATGTCCTTCAAAAACGAACCACCGCTTGAACCAGCGCGCTGCGTTGTATGTCGTAGGCGCGGGTCACGGGGAAGATGTTGATGAATTCGGTGTGGCGGTCTTTGAGCAAATTACGCCCTTGCACCGACAGCTCGACGTTGCGGCTCGCTTGCCAGGCCAGGCGCATGTCCAAGCCGGTGTAGGGCGCCAGCCGGGTTGATGCCGGGCTGTTCAAGGTGTAATGCGCCGTCTCCGAGTTGTAGCGCAAGCGCACATTCAAATTCAGCTGATTCGACAAGCTGAAGTTGTTTTGCAGCGAGAACTGGTGGCGTGGCGCACTGTTTTCAAACACATTCACCTGGACATCACCCAAGGGATCACCTGAATGCTCACCCTTGACGCGCAAGTAGCTGTACGCGGTCTGAACTTTCCACCACGTCAGGGGGTGCCACTCGACCGAGAACTCACCGCCCCAGGAACGGGCTTTGTCCAAATTGGTGTTGTAGCCCGCCATCGTGAAATAACACACGCCAGGTCCATACACCGCCACGCAGCCCAATGCTTCAGGCAAACCTGAAACCGGGTTGCTGAGCATGCGCCCACCCCGCAAATGGCTGTAATCGGTCAAGAACAGCGAGGTGTCCACACTCAGGAAGTTGGAGAACTGCTTGCGCCAGCCGCCTTCCAGACTGAGCGCTTGTTCGGCTTGCAAGGAAGCATTGGCGCGCGGCGACACTTGGGTGACCGCCGTCAGCATATTGGCGGGCAAATTCAAGCCGGTCATCGGATTCAAATTGGCGGCATCTTGCGCACTGATGTCCAGCGTGGCCAGACTCTCTGTGCGCCGTGATGAACGTGCCGAACGCGACAAAGCACCCCAATACGCTTCGTTTGAGCCCGGCGTGTAAAGCGCACGCACGTTGGGCTGGATGTTGAATCCCGTCAAACCGTCTTTTTCGAACTTGGAGCCCCAGATCAGCTTGAAGCGATCAGGTACCAGCGTCACTTCATCGTGCACAAAGGCGCTGTAATTGAAGCGCTGGCTTTTGCCATCGAGCAACAAATAGGGCGATGTGGGCAGCAGCAAATTGTCCGAGGTGTAGCGCAGGTTCAGACCCCAGATGAAGTCATGATCTCCTCGAATCTTGCGTTGCTGGAAATCGACGTCGACATCGGTCTTTTCTCCGCCCATCTGCAACAGATAAGGGGCATCGGCCAGTGGTTTGCGGGCCCCTGTGCCCGCCCCCCAAATGCCTGTGTGGATGGAACGGTCCTTGTCCGCGGACGCCTGCAAAACATTCTCGGCACCGTCAGCGCTCTTCCAGGCATAGCGGGCCTGCAATGCGGCCCCTTCGCCCAGATCAGCCAAGGCACTGTTGCGCGCAAAAGGCGTGGTCGGATCGCTGTAGGCCAGCACCGAAGGTGTGCCCCAGTAGTCTTTGGAGCGGTCCTGGTAAATCTCGGCTTTCAGACTCAACTGTCCGCCATCCACCTGCGGCTCCAGCTTGACGCCCAATCGCTTTTGGTGCGAACCATCGACGCCCATCAAGCCAGAGTCGCGCTCCAAGGTACCGCCCATGGAGCTGGCTTTGCCATACAGCTTGAAATGACCACCCTGCGCCAGCGCCCCCCCATGGGTAATGGAAGTCGACGTCAGTTGACCCGAGCCCAGCGTGGTGCTGACCATGGTGCCTTGACTCGCAGCCGCAGATCGGGTCACGATGTTGATCACGCCATTCATGGCGTTGGTCCCCCACAAGGCCGCACCAGGCCCGCGGATGACTTCGATGCGCTCGATGTCTTCCATGACGGTGTCTTGGGTCTCCCACAAAACGCCCGAAAACAACGGCGAGTACACACTGCGGCCATCCACCTGCACCAGCAATTTGCTGGAAAACCGCTCATTGAAACCACGGGAGCTGACCGCCCAGCGGTTGCGACTGATCTGCGCCACATTGAGCCCCGGCACCAGACGCAAGGCTTCGGGAATGGACTGCGCACCGGAGCGGCGGATTTCTTCAGCAGAGATCACATAGGCGGCGGCGGCCATATCGGCCACGCGCTGCTCTTTTCGGGACATCGACATCAAGCGGTAATCCACCAGCTCTTCGAGCGACATGTCCAGAAATTCGTTCGTTGCTGCACTGGCCAAAGTCGCCTGGACGGCACACGCCAGAAGCGACCATCGCCACAAGTGCGCGCCGCCTTTTCTTTTTCGCATCATCGACAACTCCCTTTGGGGCTTGGGTCCCGAAAATCAATTCTTTGATTTTACATTTTATGATTTTAGGCCTCTAAAGAAAACCAAATACATTCAATTCATCAAATTCAACCGCATTGTCGATGCGCCTTCACACACCAACCATCTGGACAGAGCGCCTTCATGGACAGGCCCGCTACACTGACTTGCATGGAACTTTGGCTCAATCACCTCTTGCAATGGCTGGCCCTGCCTGAATTCGGTCTGAGCACCGTGTTTGTGGTGTCCTTCATCTCGGCCACCTTGCTGCCGCTGGGCTCGGAGCCTGCGGTGTTTGGCCTGGTCAAGCTCAACCCCGACTTGTTCTGGTCGGCCATCGCCGTGGCCACCGCAGGCAACACCTTGGGCGGCATGGTCAGTTGGTGGATGGGCTGGGGCTCGCGCCAAGTGTCCCAGCGCTGGAGCCATTCGGCCCAGCATGTCCGGGCCTTGGCCTGGCTGGAAAAACTGGGGCCCAAGGCCTGCCTGCTCAGCTGGTTGCCGGGCGTGGGCGACCCCCTGTGTGCCGTGGCCGGCTGGCTGCAAATGCCCTTGTGGCCCTGCACGCTGTACATGGCCGTGGGCAAGTTCGCACGCTACCTGATGATGACAGGCGCTTTGCTGTGGGTGTTCCCGGGGCATGCCTGAATGGCCCGTCCCCCCATGAAAAAACCGCTCCAAGGAGCGGTTTTTTCATGCCGTCAAACAGCGATCAGGAGCTGAACAGGAAGTTCATCACGTCGCCATCTTTGACCACGTATTCCTTGCCTTCGGCGCGCATCTTGCCCGCGTCCTTGGCGCCTTGTTCGCCCTTGAAGGTGATGAAGTCATCAAACGCGATGGTCTGGGCGCGGATGTAGCCTTTTTCAAAGTCGGTGTGGATCACGCCTGCAGCTTGCGGACCGGTGTCGCCCACATGGATGGTCCAGGCACGCACTTCCTTCACGCCCGCGGTGAAGTAGGTTTGCAAGCCCAAAAGTTTGTAAGCCGCACGAATCAAACGGTTCAGACCTGGCTCGTCCTGCCCCAGTTCCTTGAGGAACTCCAGGCGGTCGGCGTCCTCCATCTCGGACAACTCGGCCTCGATCTTGGCGCAAATCGCCACCACGGGCGCGTTTTGCTGCTCGGCAAAAGCCTTGAGTCGGTCCAGGAAGGGGTTGTTCTCGAAACCGTCTTCGGACACGTTGGCCACAAACATGGCGGGTTTGGCCGTGATGAGGAAGAATTGCTTGAGCTGCGCTTGTTCTTCCTTGCTGAAGTCGATGGTGCGCACCGGCTTGGTGTCATTGAGCGCGGTCTGGCACTTTTCCAGAATCGCCATTTGCTTGACGGCTTCCTTGTCGCCGGAGCGGGCAATCTTGCTCACGCGGTGGATCGCTTTTTCGACGGCCCCCAGGTCGGCCAGGCACAGTTCGGTCTGGATGACCTCGATGTCGGCGATCGGGTCGACCTTGTTGGCCACGTGGATCACGTTGGGGTCTTCAAAGCAACGCACCACGTTGACGATGGCATCGGTTTCGCGGATGTGGGCCAGGAACTTGTTGCCCAGGCCTTCGCCCGTGCTCGCTCCAGCCACCAGACCGGCGATGTCCACAAACTCCACAATCGCGGGCACCACACGCTCGGGCTCCACGATGACGCTGAGCTGGTCAAGACGGGGATCGGGCACTTCGACCACGCCGGTGTTGGGCTCGATCGTGCAAAAAGGGTAGTTCTCAGCAGCGATGCCGGCTTTGGTCAGGGCGTTGAAAAGGGTGGATTTGCCCACGTTGGGCAAGCCCACGATGCCGCATTTGAGGCTCATGAAAGGCTTTCGGTGATTCGGGAAGTAACCAGCGATTTTAACGGCTGGGTCTGCCCGGGGGCGCCACCTACAATGCAGCCATGGCTTCCCCACCCGATATTTGCATCCGCGGCGCCGGCATTGTGGGCCGCACATTGGCCCTGTTGCTGGCGCGTGAACGCCTGCGCGTGGCGCTGGTCGATGCCCCGCTCAAAACCACGGGCCCGGATGTGCGCGCCTACTCGCTCAACAGCGCCGCCCAGCGCCTGCTGCAAGACCTGCGCTGCTGGCCCGACAGCCCCGCTGTGACGCCGGTGCACCAGATGCAGGTCTTTGGCGATCACGGGGGCGAATTGCATTTCGGCGCCCGGGATCTGGGCGCGGGCGAGCTCAACTGGATGGTGGACGTGCCCGTACTCGAAGCACGCCTGGCCGCTGCCGTTCAGTTTCAGCCCCAGATTGAAGTGGTGTCATCGCCCATGGCCGCCCCCTTGACGGTGATTTGCGAAGGCCGCGCCAGCCAGACCCGCGCCGAACTGGGCGTGGGGTTTGACATCACCGCTTACGAACAACACGCGATCGCCACGCGCTTGCGCTGCGAACTGCCCCATGGCGGCGTGGCGCGGCAATGGTTCACCTGGGGCCAGGTGCCTGGACGGACCGAATCGCAGGCCGAAATTCTGGCCCTGCTGCCCTTGGGCGGTGAAGGCGGCCACGAGGTGGCCTTGGTGTGGTCGGTCCACCCCTTGCGCGTGCCGCATTTGATGGCCCTGAGCCCGGAAGACTTTGCCCAGGAACTGGCCCAGGCCTGCGGCTTGGCACTGGGCCGCATGTCCTTGACCGCAGAGCGCGCCGTCTGGCCCCTGCAACTGGCCCGTGCCTCGCGCTGGATCGGCGACATGCCCGGCACCAGCAAGCAGGCTTTTGCACTGGCCGGTGATGCGGCCCACGCCATGCACCCCCTGGCTGGCCAGGGTCTGAACGTGGGCCTGGCCGATGTGGCCGAGCTGGTGCGCGTGATCCAGGGCAAAGAATTCTGGCGTCCGCTGCACGATCTCAAGTTGCTGCGCCGCTACGAGCGTGCCCGTCAGGCCGATGTGCAGGCCATGGGCCTGGTCACCGACGGCTTGCAGCGCCTGTTTGCCCAACCCGGCCCGGTCTGGCAAAACCTGCGCAACTGGGGCATGCGCGGCTTTGACCGCAGCGGTCCTTTGAAAAACTGGATGACAAGACACGCCATGGGGGCCGATGCCCCCAGCGCCCATTGAACACCCCACCCCTCCTGCGTTTTTGACACGGAACACCCTCTCATGACATTTTTTCGCGCACTGGCCCTGTCTGTTTTCGCGCTGGCCATCAGCCCGGTTTTCGCCCAGGAAGCCACCATCCGAAAAAGCCTGACCGAGCGCTTGCCCAATTTGCCCAAGATCGACGAGATCAGCAAAACCCCCATGAATGGCCTGTACGAAGTGCGCATGGGCAGCGACATCATGTACAGCGATGCCGACGGCAGCTTCCTGATCCAGGGCACGCTGATCGATGTCAAGCAAAAGCGCAACCTGACCGAAGAGCGCATCGACAAACTCTCGGCCATCGCGTTTGATCAATTGCCTTTGAAAAATGCGTTCACCCAAGTGCGGGGCAACGGCAAGCGCAAGCTGGTCGTATTTGCCGACCCCAACTGCGGTTACTGCAAGCGCTTTGAAAAAGACCTGCAAAAACTCGACAACGTGACGATCCACCACCTGCTGTACCCCATCCTGGGTGAAGACTCCAAAGTCAAGTCGCGCAACATCTGGTGCGCCAAAGACAAGGCCAAGACCTGGAACGACTGGATGCTCAATGGCACAGCACCTGCAGCGACCAGCTGCGACACAGCACCCGTGGATGCCAACGTCGAGTTCGGCAAAAAGTACCGCATCACCGGCACCCCCACCTTGTTCTTTGCCGATGGCACCCGCGTGCCCGGTGCTGTGCCCCTGGCCCAAGTCGAAAAACTCCTGGCTGACATCAAATGAACCACCTCAAGCACCCCGAAGACCCCACCTGGCGCCTGATCCGTCGCCTGGGTTTTGCAGGCCTGATCCCCTTTGTTTTTCTGGCCCTGTGCCTGTGGCTGGTGGGTCCTGATTTGCACCCCTATGTGGCGCTGGCCATGCAAGGCTATGGCGCGGTGATCGTGTCGTTTCTGGGCGGCATCCATTGGGGCGTGGGCTTTCGCAATGCGCTGATCGCGCCCGAAGCGCCGCGCATCCATTTCACCTGGGGCGTGGCCCCCTCCATCCTGGCCTGGGTGGGCGTGATGATGCCCGCCTTTGCCGGCTTGCCGCTGCTGGGTTTTGTGCTGATCGGTTGCTATGTGATGGACCGCCGCACTTGGCCTGCCGCAGGCCTGGCGCCCTGGCTGCCCATGCGCTTGCAGTTGACCATCGTCTCGGCCCTCAGTTGTTTCCTGGCCGCGGGTGCGACCTGATCCATGACCCATACACCCCTCCACTACACCGTCGAAGCGGCCGACCTGAACGCGCACCTGTTTCGCGTCACGCTCACCATCGACCAAGCTGCTGCCCTGCAAACCGTGTCACTGCCGGTGTGGATTCCCGGCAGTTATCTGGTGCGCGAATTTTCCAAAAACCTGCAGAACCTGAGCGCCAAACAAGGCCGTCGCCAAGCTGCACTGGTGCAACAAGACAAATGCACTTGGCAAATCACTTGCCGCGCAGGTGAACCTCTGGTGCTGCGCTACGAGATCTATGCCTTCGACAACTCGGTGCGCACCGCCTGGCTGGACAGCCAGCGGGGGTTTTTCAACGGCAGCAGCCTGTGCCTGCGGGTGCATGGCCAAGAGGCGCATGCGCACCACCTGGAACTGTTGCCCGTCAAAGGCCAGGCCGCATGGCAAGCGGCCACCGGACTGACCCCGGTCAAGGTCGACAAGCGTGGCTTTGGCCTTTACACCGCCGCCGACTACGACGAGCTGGTCGACTGCCCGGTGGAGCTGGGCGCCTTCTGGTCCGGCAGTTTCAATGCTTGCGGCATCCCGCACCGCTTTGTGGTGGCGGGGGCTCTGCCCTCGTTCGACGGTGACCGCTTGCTGGCCGACACGCAAAAAATCTGCGAAGCCGAGATTCGTTTTTGGCACGGCCAAGGCAAATCCGCCGGACAAAAAGCCCCGCACAAAAATTACCTGTTCATGCTCAACGCCGTGCACGACGGCTACGGCGGTTTGGAGCACCGCAACAGCACGGCGCTGATCTGCAACCGCAGCGACCTGCCCCGGCAAAACGGCCCCCGCAGCAGCGAGGGCTACACCACGCTGCTGGGCCTGATCAGCCACGAATACTTCCACACCTGGAACGTCAAGCAACTGCGTCCCGATGCCTTTGCACGCTACGACTACACCCAGGAAAACTACACGGCCCTGCTGTGGTTCTTTGAAGGCTTCACCAGCTATTACGACGATCTGCTGCTGCGCCGTGCCGGGCTGATCGACGATGCCGCTTACCTCAAGCTGCTGAACAAGGCCATCACCCAGGTGCAGCAAACCCCCGGTCGCCATGTGCAAACCGTGGCCCAGGCCAGTCAGGACGCCTGGGTGAAGTACTACCGCCAGGACGAGAACACGCTCAACGCCACGGTGAGCTACTACACCAAGGGTTCATTGGTGGCACTGTGCCTTGACCTGTCCTTGCGCCAGGAAGGCCAAGGCCACACGCTGGACCATGTGATGCGCGGCCTCTACAAGCGCTGCAAAGGCGGGCCCATGCGCGAGCAAGACCTGCTGGACGAACTGCAGGCGCAGACCGGCCGCAGCTGGCAAGCCGAGATCTCTGCCTGGGTGCACTCGACCGCCGAGTTGCCCCTGGCCAAGTTGCTGGAGGGTCAGGGCATCCAGATCCATGTGGAGACCGGCACCTTTGCCGACCGCTTGGGCTTGCGCCACAGCGACAGCGCCAGCGGCGTGCAGATCAAAGTCGTGCTGCGCGGCAGCGCGGCAGAACGGGCAGGCCTGGCCGCCCATGACGAATGGCTGGGTGTCGAAGTCGGCGCCAAAGGCCAAGGCGGCCACTGGCGCATCGGCAAACTCGCCGAAGTGCCCGAACTGCTGGGCAAGGAACGCCAACTCACGGCCCTGGTCTCGCGCGACCGGCAGCTGCTGCGCCTGCCGCTCACGGTGCCCCAACAAAGCTCCATCTGGCGACTCGAAGTGCGCAAAGACCGACAGGCCACCTGGCCTGCCGCCTGAAAGGCTCAGCCATGTTCCGTGCCTTCTTTGGACACAAACGCTGGTGGGCCTGGGCCTGGTTGGGCGGCACGCTGCTCTTGCTGGGCACTTGGTACAAGGTGCAGCTGAACGTGCAGATCAACGACTGGTTTGGCGCGTTCTACGATTCGGTGCAAAAGGCCCTGAGCCAACCGGGCTCCATCTCTGAGGCCAGCTACCTCGGTTTGCTGTGGAGCTTCTTCCAGATTGCGGGGGTCTTTGTGCTGGTGGCGGTCTTGCAGGAGTTTCTGGCCAAGCACTTTGTGTTCCGCTGGCGCACCGCGATGAACGACCTGTATGTGGCGCACTGGTCACGACTGCGCCAAATCGAAGGCGCATCACAACGCGTTCAAGAAGACACGATGCGTTTTGCCCGCCTGATGGAAACGCTGGGTCTGGGCCTGATGGACAGCCTGCTGACCCTGCTGGCTTTTTTGCCCATCTTGTGGATGTTGTCCGAGAAGGTCACGGCTTTGCCCTGGATCGGCCCGTTGCCGCATTCACTGGTGTTTGTGGCTTTGCTGTTTGCCATTTTCGGCACGGTGCTGCTCGCGGGCGTGGGCAGTCAGTTGCCGGGCCTGGAGTACGCCAACCAACGCGTGGAAGCGGCTTACCGCAAGGAACTGGTGATCGGCGAAGACGATCCGCTTCGGGCCACGCCGCCCACACTGCGGGACCTGTTCACAGCGGTTCGCCAAAACCACTTTCGCATGTACTTCCATTACATGTATTTCGACGCGGCCAAATGGAGCTACCTGCAAGCGGGCGTGCTGGTGCCCTACATCGCGCTGGCGCCCAGCATCGTGGCAGGCGCCTTCACCCTGGGGGTGATGGAGCAGATCGCCCGCGCGTTTTCGCAAGTGCAGGAGTCGTTCCAGTACCTGGTGCGCAGCTGGTCCAGCATCGTGGAGCTGGTCTCGGTGTTCAAGCGTCTGCGGGCGTTTGAAAAGACGCTGCACTGAGCCCCACGAAAAAACCCCGACCGGTCACCCGTCGGGGTTTTTTGTTTGAGCGCTGAGCGCCTTATTTATGGCGCAGGTCCACCACGCGTTTGGCCTTGCCCTGGCTGCGCTCCACGCCGCCTTCGCTCTTGAGTTCGATGTCCACGCTGGAGCCAATGTAGACCTTGATCTCGTGCTGCAGCATCTTGGCGGCGGCGCGGGCTTCGATGCCGTCGGGGGCCACACCGGGTTTGGTCTCGATCAGCACCTTCAGGTTGTCCATCGGGCCTTCACGGGTCAGCACGCACTGGTAGTGCGGTGCCAGCTCAGCACGCTTCAAGATCAATTCTTCAATCTGTGAAGGGAACACGTTCACGCCGCGGATGATCATCATGTCGTCGCTGCGGCCAGTGATCTTTTCCATGCGGCGCATGGTTCGGGCCGTGCCGGGCAGCAGGCGCGTCAGGTCTCGCGTGCGGTAGCGGATGATGGGCAACGCTTCCTTGGTCAGGCTGGTGAAGACCAGCTCACCCATCTCACCGTCGGCCACGGGCTCGCCGGTTTCGGGGTTGATGATCTCGGGGTAGAAGTGGTCTTCCCAGATGGTCGGGCCATCTTTCGTTTCGATGCATTCGCTGGCCACACCCGGGCCCATCACTTCGGACAAGCCATAGATGTCCACCGCATCGATGGCCATGCGTTTTTCGATGGCGGCACGCATGTCGTTGGTCCAAGGCTCGGCCCCGAAGATGCCAATGCGAAGCGACGAGGTCTTGGGGTCGATGCCTTGCCGCTCGAACTCGTCGGCAATCGCCAGCATGTAGCTGGGGGTGACCATGATGATGTTGGACTTGAAATCCTGGATCAGCTGCACCTGGCGCTCGGTCTGGCCACCACCAAAAGGCACGACCGTGAGGCCGAGTTTTTCGGCACCGTAATGCGCGCCCATGCCGCCGGTGAACAGGCCATAGCCGTAGCTGATGTGCACCATGTCCCCAGGCTTGGCACCGCCCGCGCGGATGCTGCGCGCCACCACGTTGGACCAGGTGTCAATGTCTTTCAAGGTGTAGCCCACCACCGTGGGTTTGCCGGTGGTGCCGCTCGACGCGTGGATGCGGGCGCAGTTTTCACGCGGCACGGCGAACATGCCAAAGGGGTAGCTGTCGCGCAAGTCGGCCTTGGTGGTGAAGGGGAACTTGGCGATGTCGGCCAGCGTTTTGCAATCGTCCGGGTGGACGCCCGCCGCGTCGAACTTGGCGCGGTACACCGGTGAATTGGCATAGGCATGCTGCAGGGTTTGCTGCAGGCGCTTGAGCTGCAGGCTGCGCAACTCGTCGATGCTGGCCTTTTCGATGGGCTCCAGGGGGAAGGCTTTTTGGGTCATTCAAAACTCCACTTGATCTTTGGGGGCCGGGCTGAAAACTTGCCCCAAAATTGATTGATTTATTCAGGCACCACAGAGCCGGGAATCTGCGCGCTCTTGCCACGGAACATGGCGATGACTTCGCCGTTCTGGTTCGTGACCTTCATGTCGTAGATGCCGTGGCGTCCGCTCAGGGTCTGCTCAACGCCTTCGCAGGTCAGCACATCGCCCAGCTTGCCGGGTTTCAAAAACTCGATGCTGCACCCGGCAGCCACCGCGTTCTTGTTGTAGCTGTTGCAGGCGAAGGCAAAGGTCGAGTCGGCCAGCGTGAAAATGAAGCCGCCGTGGCAGATCTGATGGCCGTTCAGGTGCAGTTCTTTCACCACCATGCGCATCGCGGCACGACCGGGTTCGCAGGCCAGCAGTTCCATGCCCATGGTGTCTTTGGAGGCCACATCAACGGCGAACATGGTCTCGCCCACCAAACGGGCGAGTGCTTTGGGATCGGGTGTGCTCATCATTCGCCTTTGAATTGGGCTGGGCGCTTTTCGAGGAAGGCGTTCACGCCTTCCATGTAGTCCTGCGTTTTGCCCAGGGCCGATTGCGTGTCGCGCTCGACGTTCAGGTGCGCATCCAGCGAGCGGGTGCCCGCATCGCGCAGCAGGTGGCGCGTGGCCACCAGAGCTTTGGTCGGCATCACGGCCAGCTTGTCGGCCAGCGCCAGGGCGGCGGCCACGCAGTCGTCGGCCACGTCCCAGATCAGACCCCACTCCTTGGCCTTGTCGGCAGCCAGCTTATCGCCGGTCATGGCCAGCGCCATGGCGCGCGGCAGGCCCAGGCGCTCGACCAGCAGCCAGCTGCCACCGGCATCCGGAATCAAACCGATCTTGCTGAAGGCCTGCACAAAACTGGCGGTGGGCGCGGCGATCGCGATGTCGCAGGCCATGGCCACCGAGGCCCCGGCGCCAGCGGCCACGCCATTGACCGCGCAGATGACCGGCATGCGCAGCGACTGCAGGCGGCGCGTGGTGGGGTTGAAGGCGTCGTGGATCACCGGGCCAGGGTCGGCACGCTCCAGCAGGCCAGGTCCGGGCGTGAAATCGAGTTCGGAGAGGTCCAGACCGGCGCAAAAACCACGACCCGCCCCGGTCAGCACCAGCGCACGCACAGCCGGGTTGGCTTCGGCCTGGTCCAGCGCGGCCCACAGGGCCTGGTGCATTTCGCGGGTGAAACTGTTGAGGGCTTGCGGACGGTTGAGCGTGACCAGCGCCACAGCGCCTCGCACTTCGTACAACACCGACGGGATGACGGATTCGGTCATGGAATTTCTCCTTAGCCTGCGAATTTACCATTAACCGACCGATCGGTTGGTTAATGTTTTCCCCTAGTCAATCCACCGCCTTCGCCCCCTGCTGCGCCCGGATTGACAGACTCGCGGCAGCTGCCTTGGTTATAGTGGCCCTTGCATTTCACATCCCTTTTGGAGAAGTCCTTGAGCTACGAAACCATCGAAGTCCGCACCGAAGGCGGCAAAGTCGGCATCATCACCCTGAACCGCACCAAGGCCCTGAACGCGCTGAACAGCCAGCTCATGGACGAGCTGGGCGCCGCCCTGAAAGCCTTTGACGCCGACGAAGCGATTGGCTGCATGGTCATCACCGGCAGCGAAAAAGCCTTTGCCGCCGGCGCCGACATCTCGGCCATGGCCAAGTACAACTTCCACGAGGTCTACAAAAACGACTTCATCACCCGGAACTGGGAAACCATCCGCACGGTTCGCAAACCCGTGATCGCCGCGGTGGCCGGTTTTGCCCTGGGCGGCGGCTGCGAGCTGGCCATGATGTGCGACTTCATCATCGCCGCTGACAACGCCAAGTTCGGCCAACCCGAAATCAAGATCGGCATCATCCCCGGCGCGGGCGGCACGCAGCGCCTGCCCCGTGCCATGGGCAAATCCAAAGCCATGGACCTGGTGCTCACAGGCCGCATGATGGACGCCGCCGAGGCCGAGCGCGGCGGTCTGGTCAGCCGCGTGGTGCCGCTGGACAAGCTGATGGACGAAGCCCTGGGCGCCGCCCTGATGATCTGCGGCTACGGCCAGCTGGCCACCATGGCCGCCAAGGAAAGTGTGAACCGCGCCTTTGAAAGCGGCCTGAGCGACGGCGTGATGTTCGAGCGCCGCCTGTTCCACGGCCTGTTTGCCACCGCCGACCAGAAAGAAGGCATGGACGCCTTCCTGAACAAGCGTGCACCGAACTTTGTGAACGGCTAAAGCTGGAGGGGCCCTGAACACAAGGCCCCAAAGCAAAAAACCCCAACTCGTTGGAGTTGGGGTTTTGTACTTGGTGGTGGTACCGGGATTTGAACCTGGGACATCAGCATTATGAATGCTGCGCTCTAACCAGCTGAGCTATACCACCGAAAACCAGTGCTTCCAAACAAGAAGTTTTTCAGCGGATGACTTGCGTCATCAAGCCAAAAATTATACACAAGATTTGCCCACTCACGAAAGTTGGCCAAGAATCTGACCATGAACACGCCCAACACCCCACCCATCCTGGGCACCGAGCCCTCCGAACTTGCCGCCCAGGTGATCTGGTCCCACTGGCAATCCGGCCAGGTGCTGAGCGCCCTGCCCGAAGCCTGCCGCCCCCTGAGCGCCGAGCAAGGTTATGCCGCCCAGGCGCAATTGCCCGCGGTGTCGGGCCGCACAGTGGTGGGCTGGAAGATCGCCGCCACCAGCACCAATGGGCAAAAACACATCAATGTGAGCGGGCCTCTGGCCGGGCGCTTGCTCTCAGGCCAGGTGTTTGACAGCGGCGCCACCGTGCCCTCGCAGGGCAACCGCATGCGGGTGGCCGAGCCCGAGTTTGCCTTTGCCATGGGGCAGGACCTGCCTCCGCAAAGCGCGCCTTACACCCAGCAGCAGGTCATGGCCGCTGTGGCCACCTTGCACCCGGCCATCGAAGTGCCCGACTCGCGCCTGGAACCCTTCACCGCCGCAGGCGAAGCGCAGCTGCTGGCCGATAACGCCTGCGCCCGGCACTTTGTGCTGGGCCCGGCCGCGCCCGATGTGTGGCGCACCGTCGATCTGAGCACCTACCCCGTGAACGCCCGCGTAAATCAAGGCCAACAGCCTCGGTACAGCCGCGAAGGCACCGACGCCAATGTGCTGGGCGACCCGCGCATCGCTTTGACTTGGCTGGCCAACCAGCTGTCCAGTCTTGGCATCACTTTGGAAAAAGGCCAGGTGGTCACCACCGGCACTTGCATGGTCCCGCTTGAACTCGAACCCGGCGACACCGCGATCGCCGATTACGGTCCTCTGGGCCGTGTCCGCATGACTTTTGCCAAATGAGCGAGCAGGTCTGTACCGTGCGCCGACTTGGAGGCACAGCCCCCTGAGCTGTGCACGGGGCTTGACCCGTGCACCAGCAATGCGCGGCACAAGCCATTTTGTGAGGTTCAGGGCTGGCACACGGTTTGCAGTGTCCCAAGCGGGGTCAGCTGGCCCCGCAAACAAGGAGTACTGCATGTTGGACAAAACCGGAACCCTGTTCTCCCACGTCAAACCCGCCGACAAGGACTATGTCAGCGGCGGTCTGCGTGATTTCTTTCTGTACCGCGACTTGGGGATTGCCCAAGCCACCCACGGCAAGGTGATCGCCCACCTGGTCAAAGCCAATATGGCCCCTGAAAAAGGCACCGGCTGGCACCGCCATGAAGCCGACTTCCAGATCGTCATCATGGTCAAGGGTTGGGCCAAATTCATGTACGAAGACAAAGTCACCTTGGTCGAAGCCGGTGACTGCGTGCACCAACGCCCGGGCATTCGCCACTACTTGTTCGACTACTCGCCCGACATGGAGTACCTGGAGATCGTCTCACCTGCGGACTTCAAGACCATCGAGGTCGACCCCGTGTGCGAGATCCCGGCACCCACGCCCTGGAATTGAGGTGCTCAGGTCCGCTGCGTGCGGGCCTGAATGGCGCACACAGCGATGTCAGAACTCGGCATCGAGTTCATCGATCTCATCGGGCTCGGTCTGCGCTGCAGCCACCCACGCCTGCATGGCGGGCAAGGCCATGATGGTTTGGCAGTAGGCCTGGCAAACCTCGTCGAGCACCACGTCGTAGGTCAAGAAACGCGTCACCACCGGCGCAAACATGGCGTCGGCCATGCAGGGCTTCTTGCCAAACAAGTACGGCCCGCCATAAGTCTGCAAGCCATCTTGCCAAATGCTCACGATGCGGTCGATGTCGCTTTGCGCGCGCGACCACAGCTTGAAGCCTGGAAAGTGGCCCTTGATGTTCATCGGCAAGGACGAGCGCAGCGCAGTGAAGCCCGAATGCATCTCGCCGCAAATGGCACGGCAATGGGTGCGGGCCGCCAAATCAGAAGGCAACAAACCCGCACGGGGTTTGATCTCGTGCAGGTACTCGCCAATGGCCAGTGTGTCCCAGACGTGGATGCCATTGTGCACCAAAGCGGGCACGCGCATCGAGGCCGAAAGCAACAACATCTCGGCTTTCATGTTCGGGTCATCGGGCGAGATGATGTGCTCCTCAAAGTCGAGCTTGACCAGCTTGGCCATGAGCCAGCCGCGCAAGGCCCAGGCACCGTAGTTCTTGCTGCTGATGGTGAGAACAGTTGGGGTCATGGAGGTCTCCTGTTGCTGGCCATGACGCAAGGGCCGTGCCAAAGCCTGAAACATCCACAGCACCATGCCGGTGCACCACATCTGGCCCGCAACTTGCGTCAGCTCAGGCACCTCCTCCAACAAAGTCCGACATGCTGTACCAGGCCTACCAACTCCAGTCCGACTTGACGTCACCATGGCGCCTGATGGCGCAGCACCTGAGCAGCTCGCTGTGGTTGCAAGACACCGAGCGCAGCGTGCTGCGCAAAATGTCCGCCGCCTGTGACGTGCTCTCGCGCATGCGCCTGACGCACACCCGCCCAGCCTACGGCATCGACCAAGTCCTGTCCGCAGGCAGGACCTGGGGCATCGAAGAAGAAACCGTCCTCAGCCTGCCCTTTGGCGCTTTGCTGCATTTCAAGAAAGTGGGCGACACCGCCGCACCCCAGCAGCCACCGGTCTTGCTGGCCGCACCGCTGTCGGGCCATTTCGCGACCTTGCTGCGTGAGACGGTGCGCACCTTGCTGCAAGACCACGATGTGTACATCACCGACTGGCACAACGCCCGCGATGTGGGGCTGTGGCACGGCGGCTTCGGGCTGGACGACTACATCGGCTACCTGATGGCGTTTTTGCAAACCATCGGCCCTGACGCGCACATGGTGGCGGTGTGCCAGCCCTGTGTGGCCGCGCTGGCGGCCACGGCGCTGCTGGCCGAAGACAAGGACCCGGCGCAACCGCGCAGCCTCACACTCATGGCCGGACCGGTCGACTGCCGTGTCAACCCCACCGGGGTGAACGAGCTGGCCGTGAGCCAGCCCATTGAATGGTTCGAGAAAAACCTGATCAGCCATGTGCCCCTGCCGCACCCGGGCTTCATGCGCCGCGTGTACCCGGGCTTTGTGCAGCTCAGCGCCTTCATGAGCATGAACCTGGAGCGCCACAAGGACGCCTTCAAAAACATCTACCGCCACCTGGACGAAGGCCGCGTGGACGAAGCGCAGGCCATCCAGAAGTTTTACGACGAATACCTGGCGGTGAACGATTTACCGGCCGAGTTCTACCTGGAGACGGTGCGCAAAGTGTTCCAGACTTACGACCTGCCGCGGGGCGAGCTGACCTGGAAAGGCCGCGCCGTGAACCCCGCCGCCATCCGGCGCACCGCTCTCATGACGGTGGAGGGCGAACGCGACGACATCTGCTCGGTGGGTCAGACCGTGGCCGCACAGGACCTGTGCACCGGCATCAAGCCCTACCTGAAAACGCACCACATCCAGACGGGCGTGGGCCACTACGGCGTCTTCAGCGGTCGCAAGTGGCACGAGCAGATTTACCCGCGCGTGCGCGACGCCATCCACGCCAGCCTGGGCTGAAAGCCCGGCTGGCGCAGCCAGCCTCAAACGATCTTGACGCTGAGGTTGGGAAAGCCGTCGACGTGCATCTCGATCACGTCACCGCGCACCACGGGGCCCACGTTCTCGGGCGTGCCCGCATAGATGATGTCGCCGGGAAACAGCTCAAAGGCCTCGGACAGTTGTGCGATCTGCTCGGCCACCGACCAGATCATCTGGTTCAGGTTGGCGCTTTGCTTGGTCACGCCATTGACCTTGAGCCAGATGCTGCCTTGCTCAAAATGGCCCGATTGCGCCACCTTGCGGATCGCGCCAATCGGGGCTGACTGGTCAAAACTCTTGCCGATCTCCCAGGGCTTTTTCTGATCGCCCATGCCGCGCTGCAAATCGCGACGCGTCATGTCCAGACCCAGCGTGTAGCCATACACATGCTCCAGCGCTTTTTCTTTGGGGATGTTGCGACCGCCCTTGCCCAGCACGGCCACCAGTTCGGCCTCGTAATGGTAGTTTTTGGTCAGCGGTGGATAGGGGTGATTGGCCACCGTGCCCGCCTTCACATACTGGATGGCGTCGGTGGGTTTTTGGAAAAAGAACGGTGGCTCGCGTGTCGGGTCCGAGCCCATTTCGCGCGCGTGGGCAGCATAGTTGCGCCCGATGCAATAGATGCGGCGCACCGGGAACATTTCGTCCGTGCCCTCAATCGGGATGCAAGTCGCAGGCACCGCAAACGGTGTCTTGGGCTGGTTTTGCGCCATGCCCGGTGTGGCGCAACCGACCACGGCACCGGTGGTGACCAGGGCAGTGCTTTGGAAGAAATGACGACGGTCCATGCTTGTCTCCTTGTATTTCAAAAAGATCTGTCCTTCGGGCTCAGGCCGATGGACTTCCAATGGGGTTTCACGCTTCGTAACGCTGGCCCTGAGCCAGCAACTGCGGCGTTTCAATGACCGCATTCAAGCCATCGAAGTCCAGCATCTGGTTTTGCCAAGGCCGCGTGGTCTGGTGGGTGTGCAAGCTGGCGTAATAGCCTTGCAAGGTGTGCAGCACCGCCCGCGCCGTGCCGCCCGGGAAGATCACGATCTTGAACCCGCGCTCGCCCAGCTCGGCCGCGCTTTGCACCGGCGTCTTGCCGCCTTCGACCATGTTGGCCAGCAGCGGCACGCGCTGGGCAAACTGGGCGCAGGCGCGGTTCATCTGCTCGTCAGACCGCAGGGCTTCGATGAACAAGGCGTCGACGCCGCATTCCAGGTAGCGCTCGGCCCGCTCCAGCGCGGCGTCCAGCCCTTCCACAGCCACCGCATCGGTGCGGGCCAGGATCAAGGTGTTCTTGTCATGCCGGGCGTCCAAGGCAGCGCGCAGCTTGCCCTGCATCTCGCCCACCGGCACCACACCTTTGCCATCCAGATGGCCGCAACGTTTGGGGAAGGTCTGGTCCTCGATCTGGACCATCGCGGCCCCGGCCCGCTCGAAATCGCGCACCGTGCGCTGCGTGTTGAGCGCGTTGCCAAAGCCGGTGTCGGCATCCACGATGACCGGGATGTTCACCCGGTCGGTGATGTGGGCCAAGGTCTGCGCCACCTCCGTTGCCGTGGTCAGGCCGATGTCGGAGCGCCCCAAGCGCGTGTAAGCGATGGATGCGCCCGACAAATACACGGCTTCAAAACCGGCCTGCTGCGCCACCAGCGCGGTGAGCGCGTCGTACACACCGGGGGCGAGCAGTGCCTGGTCTTGTTGCAGGCGATGGGCCAAAAGGCTTTGGGCCAAAATGGGGCGTTGGCTCATGGTGCCGAGTCTTTCAAAAGTTGTTGCGCCGTATGCGCTGCGATGTGGCCACCCGCAATGGCGCTGAGCAAGCCGTTGCCCGACAAATAGCCCCACACCGCTTGCCCCGACACGCCCCGCGCTGCGCCGCCTGCGGCCAGCAAATTGGGCAAAGGCGTACCGTCTTCGCGCAGCACGCGGGTTTGCGCGTCGATGTCCAAACCACCCTGGGTGTGAAACAAAGCACCGGTGACCTTGATGGCGTGAAACGGGGCCTGCAAAGCGCGTTTGAACGAGCGACCCGTGACCGGGTCGATGCCCGCTTGCACCGCGCTCAAGGTGGCCTGCAAAACGTCTGGCGGGCAGCCAATCAGTTGCGCCAGTGCCGCCACATCACCCGCGTGCTGCACCGCGCCCGCGCCTTGCGCCGCCACGAAGTCCGGAAAATCTTGCGCAAAGGTCAGCAGCGCATCATCGAACACATTCCAGGCCACACCACCCGGCTGCGCCAGCACATGCACCGCCGCCTCGGAATAGCCCTGGGTTTCGTCGTGAAAGCGCTGGCCTTGGGCGTTGATCTGCACGCCGCCTTCCATCATCAGCGCCCACGAAATCAAAGCGCCTTGCGGCACGGCCCACGAGCCGTGGCCCTGGTAAGCACCCAAGTCGGCCAGGCGGGCACCGAGTTGTTGGCCCCAGGCAATCGCACTGCCGTCGTTGCCCACATGCCCCGCATAGGTGGCTTCGGCCATCTCGGGCAGCAGGTCCTTGACCATGGCAGTGGCACCGCCAAAACCGTTGCAGGCCAGCAGCACCGCATCGCAGCGGATGCGCTCGGTCTGCCCATCAGGCCGCAAAAAACCCACACCATGGATGCGTTGCGCATCGTCGGCCCACAACTCGGTCACCTGCGCCTGCGTGAGCACCACCACCCCTGCGGCATCGGCAGCTGCTTGCAGGCGGCTCATCAAACCAGCCCCGGTTTTCTCGGGCACAGCGTGCATGCGGTGGGCGCTGTGGCCGGGGTACAAAAAGTTGTCCAGCACTTGCCAAGGCAGGCCGTGGTGCTCGGCCAGCGCATCGAGCGCCGGACCGATGTGCTGAACATAGGCCTGTACCAAGTGCGGTGCAGCCTGGCCATGGGCCTTGACCTGGATATCGGCTGCAAGCCATGACACACTGTCGTGGATGCCTTGTGCCTTTTGCGCCTGCGTACAAGGCGCAGGCACAAAACCCGAAGACAAGGCCGTGGAGCCTGCGGCAAACGCATCACGCTCCAGCACCACACACTGAACACCCAAGCGGTGCAAGGCCAGCGCAGCCGTGAGGCCACAGGCCCCTGCCCCCACGATCACCACCGGCGTGTGGTCCTCGGTCTGCAATGCCTTGGAAGGGTGAACTTGCGCTTGCACTGCGTTCATGGTGTCAGCCCAGTTGTTTCAAAAAAGTGGCGCTGTCCATGACCGTGGCCACCGAAGCCATGTCGGCCAACGCGGCCTGGTGTGCGGCCTCGCTGAAGGCGGCGCAACCGTCCGACAAGACGATGACGTGGTAGTCGCGCACATGCGCATCGCGCACCGTGCTGGCCACGCCACCGTTGGTCACGATGCCGCAGACCACCAGGGTGTCGATGCCCGATTTCTTGAGCACCCAGTCGAGTTGCGTGTTGAAGAAGGCCGAATACGCGACCTTGAACACCGACACATCGACCAGCGGCGCCAGCAAGTCCACATTGGCCTGGCCCCGGCTGCCGGGTGCAAAGTCGCCTTTGCGTAAAAACGGGCGGCGCTCTTTGAGGTGCGCCGAAATCATGGGCTCACCCTGCGCATCAGGCCACAGGGTGAACAGGCTGGCTGTGACCAAACCGCCACGACCTTTGATGGCGCGTGCCACCGGGGCCATGCGCTCGGGCAGCTTCACCGCTTCAGCGCTCAGGGTGTTGCCCCGGGCGTAAGCGCCATCGGGGGCCAGAAAATCGTTTTGCAGGTCCACAATGACCATGCCCAATTTGGCGCTCTTCAAATTCATGCTGTGCGCTCCACCAACAAGTTGCCCAATTTGTCGACACGGCCTTCAAAGCCCGGCTCCAGCCAAACGGTGGTGTCGGGTTGCTCCAAAATGGCTGGGCCTTGCACCACGGTGCCCACGGGCAAACTCAAGCGTTCGTAGCGCTGGGCCGTCCACCACTGGCCTTGGTGGTAAACCTGCTGCTCGCCCACCGGGGTGGTGCGGCCCTCGCCTTGAGGGGCCAGCACCGCCAGATCAAACTTGGGACGCCGCCCGATGCGGGCATAACGCAGATTCATCACGCGGATCACCGGGCCTTGCAGCACGCGGCCAAAGGCGTGCTGGTAAGCCGACTCAAACGCAGCCAGCAAACCCGCCGCATTCAACTGATCGCGCTTCAAAGGCACTTGCAGCGTGTGCGTCTGGCCCATGTAAAGCATGTCAAAGCTGATGACTTCATCCACTCGAACGAAGTTCACACCGGCGGAATCCAGGCGCAGCTGGCAAGCTTCGGCCAGGCTGTCCACTCGCGCCAACAAGCCCGGCCAGGCCACATCGGCCAGGGCCACGTTCAAGGTCTGCACCGCGTCGTGGCGCATGTCGGCCATCACGCAGCCCAGGGCCGACGTCACGCCCGGGTAACGCGGCACGATGCCGGTGGTCACGCCCACCTCGCGCATCATGGCGCACACATGCAGGCCGCCACCGCCGCCAAACGGCATGTAGGCGAACTGGCGCGGATCGTGCCCGCGCTCGATCGACACCACGCGGATCGCACCCGCCATGCGGGCATTGGCCACCGTCAATATCGCCTCGGCCGCGGCCAAGGCCGTCAGGCCCAAAGGCTCGGCCACATGCTGGGCAATCGCTTTCTCGGACAAGCCCGAATCGAGCTTTTGCAACAAGCCACCGCCCAAAGGCCGGTCGGCCGCGATGCGGCCCAGCAGCACATTGGCGTCGGTCACCGTAGGACGGGTGTTGCCACGGCCATAACAGGCCGGGCCGGGGATGCTGCCGGCCGACTCGGGGCCGACCTGCAGCATGCCGCCCGCATCGACCGACGCAATCGAGCCGCCACCGGCACCGATGGTCTCGATCTGGATCATGGGCGAGCGCACCACCAAGCCAAACTCAATCGAGGTTTGCGCGGCGAGGGCCGCTTCGCCCTCGGCCACCAAGGACACGTCGAACGAGGTGCCACCGATGTCGCCCGTGATGACGTTTTCAAAACCCGAAGCGCGGGCAATCTCGGCGCAGGCCATGACACCCGCCGCTGGGCCCGACAGCGCGGTGCGCACCGGCACATCGCAGGCGGTCTGGCGCGACATCACACCGCCATTGCTTTGCACGATCAACAATTCACCGCCAAAACCTTGGGCACGCAAATCGCCATCGAGCCGCTGCAAATAACTGCCCACCACGGGCTGCAAGGCGGCATTCAGCGTGGCCGTCGAGCAGCGCTCAAACTCACGGATCTCGGGCAGCACTTCGCTGGCCGCCGTCACATAGCTGTTGGGCCAGATCTCGCGCACGGCCGCCACGGCCGCCTGTTCGTTGCTGGGGTTGGCATAGGCGTGCACAAAGAACACGCACACCGCCTCGCAGCCTTCGGCCAACAGGGCGCGGGCCTGTGCGCGGACCTGGTCCAGATCGACCGGTGTATGCAACTGCCCATCGGCCAGCACACGCTCGTCCACCTCCAGACGCCAAGCGCGGGGCACCACCGGGGTGTAGCTGCCACGCAGGCCCCAGGTTTGCGGGCGATCACGGCGGCGCATCTCGAGCACATCGCGGAACCCGCGTGTGGTGATGATGCCGGTGCGGGCGATCTTGCGCTCGAGCAAGGCGTTGGTGCCCACCGTGGTGCCGTGCACGATGGTGGCAATCTCTTTGGCCCCATCGGCCCCGGTGTTGCCCGTCACTTTGGCGATGCCGTTCATGAAACCCCGGGCTTCTTCGCCCCGGGTTGAAGGCACCTTGACGATGCGGGCCTGGCCGGTTTTTTCATCCAGCACAAACAGGTCGGTAAACGTACCGCCCACGTCCACGCCCACCACCCAATGGGGTTGGTTCAATGTTGGCTCGCTCATGCTTGTTCCTTGGTGTAACCGAGTGCGCTGTCGTTTTGACGATCTTGTTCAGAACGATCTGCCGGCTTGCCCCAGCCGCCACCGCCCGGCGTTTGCAGGCGCACGCGGTCGCCCTTTTTCAGTTGAATGCCCAGCATCTTGGAGACCATGGGCGGCGTTTTCCATTCGCTGTTCTGACAGTACTCAAACACGTTGGGCAGCGCAGGCTGACCGCCGTGGATGCCCTTGGGGGCCGACTTGCCGCGCTCACCAAAAATGAAAGCCTCGGCGCTGTCTTCGAGCAATTCGATCTCGTAAATCGCCCCCAGACCGCCCCGGTGCTGGCCATCGCCACCCGAGCCGGGGCGTAAGGCCCATTGCGTGAAACGCACCGGATAGGCCGCTTCCAGAATTTCCATGGGCGGGATGGTGGCGGTCGAGATCGGCGCATTGCCGTGCGACAGGCCATCGCCATCCGAATGGCCGCCGTGCCCGCCGCCAAAGAAGCTGAACATCACCCAGCGCTGGCCCTTGCGTTTTTCGTCTGTGCGGTGACCGGCAATCGACAAGGCGTTGATGGTGCCGTAGGCATGGGCCACGGCCCGCTGCGGGTCGGCCAGCGCGGTGGCGCTGAAAATCACGTCGATCATGCGCAAGATGGTTTCGGTGTAGCCGCCCACCGGGCGCGGACGCGAGGCGCTGATGACCAGGCCATCGGGAATCACAAAGTCCACCGCATCGAGCACGCCCGCGTTGGCCGGTACATCGGGGAACACATGCTTCAAAGCCACGTAGCAAGCGGCCACCGCCGTGGCCCGGGAGATGTTCACCGGCCCAGCGCACTGCGCCGAGGTGCGCGAAAAGTCCAGCGTCAGGCGGTCACCGGCCACCGTCATGTCCAGCGCAATCGTCAGCAACTCGTCTTTCACACCGTCGTTGTCCAGCACATCCTCAAAGCTGTAGCGGCCATCGGGCAGGCTGCCGATGTGCGAGCGCATCAGGCGCACAGCGCGTGTGCGCAGCTCCACCAGGGCTTGCGCCACTTTGGCATCGCCGTATTCGTCCAGCAGTCCGTCCAGCCGGCGGGCACCCAATTCGAGTGCGGCCAGCTGGCCGTTCAGGTCGCCCCACAGGCTGTCGGGCAGTCGGGTGTTGGCGCGCAAGATGGCCAGCACATCATCATCAAGCACGCCGCCGCGCAAGATGCGCACCGGCGGGATCTGCACCGCTTCTTGCCAGCATTCGGTCGCGGCCGGGTTGTAGTTGCCGGGTACCGCGCCGCCCACATCGTGCCAATGCGCGGCCGATGCCAAAAAGCAATACAGCTGCCCGTTGCGAAAACAGGGCTTGACCAGTTTGAAGTCGTTGGCATGGGTGCCGCCTTCGTAGGGGTCGTTGAAGAGCCACACATCGCCCGGCTGCATGCCGCCGCGCTCGGCCGCCACACGCATGGCCGCCCGCACAGCAAAGGCCATGGCCCCGACAAACACCGGCAGACCCGACTTGCCCTGGATCAGGGTGTCCCCCGTCTGCGCGTCGTACAGGCCGTGGCAGGCGTCGTGCGCCTCGGCAATGATGGGGTTGAAGGCGCTGCGGTACAGCGTGGCGTCCATCTCGTCGGCGATTTGTTCCAGGCGGCCGCGCAGCACGGCCAAAGTGACAGGGTCCATCACGGGGTTCATACGTTCTTTCTTTGTTTGAGCAGAGGCAGCAAGCCACCTGCGTCGACCATATCCATCAAAAAACCGGGAATGGGTGCACAAGCCAGGCGCTGTCCATTGGCGCGCAGCACCACCGGGGCATCCCCCTCAAACAGCACGCCCACACGCTCGCCCTCTTCGATCTGTTCTGCCTCAGGGCAAGTCAAGAGCAACAGCCCCAAGTTGAAGGCGTTGCGGAAGTACAAGCCGCTGTAAGACGGCGCGATCACCGCTGCCAGGCCCAGGTGCCTGAGCACACCCGCCGCCTGTTCGCGCGAGGAGCCAATGCCGAAGTTGGCGCCCGCCACGATCACATCGCCCTCTTGCACGCCCGAGGCAAAGTCGCTGCGCACCGCCTCCAGGCAATGCCAGCCGATCACTTCCAGGCCATGCTTCATGTAAGCCCCGGGGGCCAGGGCGTCGGTGTCCACGTCTGCGCCCAAGCGCCAAACACGGGCATGGTGGAAACTGCGTGTGTTCATGCCAGCACCTCGCGTGCATCGCTGATGCGCCCGCGCAAAGCCGAAGCCGCCACGGTGTAGGGCGATGCCAAATACACATTCACGCTGGCCGGGCCCATGCGGCCCTTGAAATTGCGCGCTGTGCTGGAGATCACGGTGGCCCCTTCCGGGAAGGTCGCGCCGTAGCCCGCGCATGCACCGCAGCTGTTGGGCAGCACGGTGGCGCCTGCGTCCTGCAGGATCTGCATCACGCCTTCTTGCTGGGCCTGGGCTTGTTCGCGGGCACTGGCGGGTGCCACCATGAGCTGCACGCCCGCCGCCACACGCTGGCCTTTGAGCACCAAAGCGGCGGCCCGCAGGTCTTCGAGCTTGGCACCGGTGCAGGCACCGATGTAGGCGATGCTGGGCACCACGTCGGCAAACTCGGCCACATCGCGCGTGTTGGCCGGGCTGTGGGGTGCAGCCACTTGCGGGCTGAGGCTGGACGCGTCAAAACGGTGCTGTTCAAACTCGGCGTCTTCGTCGGTGAACCATTGCTCGGCCCCGGCCAGTCGCTCGGGCGAAACCCCGATCGATTGCAGGTGCGCGGTGGTGGTGGCGTCGGCCGCGATCAGCCCGGCCTGTGCGCCCATCTCGGCACTCATATTGGACAGGGTCATGCGCTCGGCCATGGACAAGGCCTGCACTGCAGACCCGGCAAACTCCACCGCCTGGTACTGGCCGCCGTTCATGCCAAAGCGGCCGATCATGTGCAGCATCATGTCCTTGGCCGACACACCCGCTTGCAGGCGGCCCGACCAATGCATGCGCAAGGTGCGCGGCACCTGCACCCAAATCTGGCCGGTCACGCACACGCCCAGCATTTCAGTGGCACCGATGCCGAACATGTAGCAGCCAAAAGCGCCGCCCGTGGGCGAATGCGAGTCGCCGCCCACACAGAACATGCCGGGCTGCAAATGCCCGCGCTCGGGCAGCACCACATGGCAAATGCCTTCGCTGTCGATCACATGCGGCAGCTGCCATTGTTTGGCGGTGTCGCGTGTGATCTGGATGATCTTTTGCGCATCGGCGTCTTGTGCGGGCACATAGTGGTCCAGCACCAGCACCACCTTGTTTTTGTCCCAGATGTCTGCACCCAGCTCGTCCAGCATGGGCTTCAAACGGCGGGGACCCGACGAATCGTGGAACATGGCCAGGTCCACATTGCAAGTGACCACCTCACCGACGGCGACATGGCTGCGCCCAGCGGCGCGGGCGATCAGCTTCTGGGCCAAGGTTTGTGGCAAAGAAGTAGTGGCGGTCATTCGGCTTGGGCTCCTGCATACTGGACCACGGCTTTCCAGCGCACGATTTCGTGGCTGACAAAGCGTGCAAATTCATCGGGGCTGTTGCCCACGGGGCTGGCCCCTTCGCTCTCGATGCGGCGCCTGACCTGCGGCGTCTGCACGGCTGCGCGGGCGGCATCGGACAAGCTTTTGCTCAATTCGGGGCTCATGCGTGCAGGCCCGAACAAACCGAACCAGGCACTGGATTCATAACCGGGCAAACTTTCGGCAATGGCGGGCACCTCCGGGAAAGCCGCCAGGCGCTTGGCGCTGGTCACGCCCAAGGCCTTGAGCTTGCCCGCCTTGATGTGCGCCTGCACATTGCCCACGGCGGCAAACATCAAATCCACCTGCCCGGCCAGCACGTCCTGCACGGCAGGGGCTGTGCCGCGGTAGGGGATGTTCACGATGAAGACGCCCGCTTTCATCTTGAACGCATCACCCGCCAGATGCAGCGACGAGCCCATGGCGCCAATGGCAAAGTTCAGCTGGCCCGGCTTGGCTTTGGCCAAGGCGATCAGCTCGGCCACATTGTTGGCTGGCAGCTTGGGGTGGGCCACCAACACCGAGGGCGAGGTGGAGACCATGGTCAAGGGCGTGAAGTCTTTCACCGGGTCAAAAGGCAAATGGGGGTAGAGCGAAGCGTTGATCGCGTGGCTGGTGAAACTCATCAGCAAGGTGTTGCCATCGGGCGCGGCCTTGGCCACCGCATCGGCCGCCAGGTTGCCGCCCGCACCGGCCTTGTTGTCCACCAGCACCGTGCGGCCCAGCTGCTGGCCCAGCGCTTGCGCCAGGGTGCGGGCCATGGTGTCGGTGGTGCCACCAGCGGGCGCGCCCACCAGAATGCGGATGGGCGGCTGCGCAGGCACTTGCGCCCCAGCAGGCATGCACACAAGCGTCCACAAACTCAGGCCAGCCAGGCTGCACAGGCAGCGTGTCAGGCCGTAAGTCAGGGGGCGGGTCCACAAACGGGGCTTCATGCTGCGCTCACATGCCCAAATAAGCCTGGCGCAGCGTGTCGCTGGCCAAAAGCTCAGCGGGCGTGCCCGAAAAACGGATCGCCCCGTTTTCCATCACATAGGCGCGGTCGGCGATGTCCAGCGACTGGCCCACGTTTTGCTCCACCAGCAAGACCGCCAGACCGGTGCTTCGCAATTGCGCAATCAGCGCAAACATTTCCTCGACCAAGAGCGGCGACAAACCCAGCGAAGGCTCATCCAGGATCAACAAGCGCGGCTCAGCCATCAGGCCCCGGCCAATGGCCAGCATCTGCTGCTCGCCACCACTCAAGGTGCCCGCCAGTTGCGTCACCCGTTCCTTCAGGCGCGGAAAGGTCTCGTACACCTTGTCCAGGTTTTGCGCCCGGCGCTCGCGGCCCCGGGTGAAGGCACCCAGCTCCAGGTTTTCATGCACGCTCAGGTTGGGGAAGACCTTGCGGCCTTCGGGCACCTGGATCAGGCCATGCGTCACCACCAGGCGCGAATGCAGGCCGGTGATGTCCTGCCCATCGAACTGCACTTGCCCGGCCCGTGTGGCCACCAGGCCACTGAGCGTGAGGTTGAGCGTGGTCTTGCCTGCGCCGTTGCTGCCCAAGAGCGCCACGGTCTCGCCTGGCATGACCTGCAGGTCCACACCGCGCAAGACTTCCACCGCACCGTAGCCCGATTTCAGACCCTGCACATTCAACAAGGCGTTCATGGCTGGGCCTCCTGAGCCATCTTGGCAGCCTGCGCTTTGGCCGCGTTCTTTTGCAAACGCTCGGCCGTACCGTGGCCCAGATAGGCCTCCACCACGGCTGGGTTGTGCGTCACCTCGGCCGGTGTGCCGTGGGCAATCAACTGGCCTTGGGCCAGCACCCAGACTTCTTGCGCCAGGCTCATCACGGCCTGCATGACGTGCTCGATCATCAAGACCGTCACACCGCTTTGGGCAATGCTTTGCACCACCGGAATCATCTCGGCAATCTCTTGCGGGTTGAGACCGGCCAGCACCTCGTCCAGCAGCAAGAGGCGCGGGCGGGTGGCCAGCGCACGGGCCAGCTCCAGCCGCTTGCGGCCGGCTACCGTCAGGTCGCTGGCCAATTTGTCCAGCTGCGGCGTCAGGCCTACTTGGCCAGCAACCGACTCGGCAAACGCCAGCGCTTGAGCGCGGCCCGGCAGGTGCAGGTGCGCACCCACAGCGATGTTTTCACGCACCGTCTGCGCGGCAAAAGGCTGCACGATCTGGAAAGTGCGGGTCAGGCCCATGCGGGCATTCAGGTGCGGCGCTTGACCGGTGATGTCTTGCCCGGCAAAGACCACACGACCGGTGTCGGGCTGGATGAAGCCGGACATCAGCGCAAACAAAGTCGTCTTGCCCGCGCCGTTGGGGCCGATCAAGGCGCTGAGACGCCCTTCGGTCACCGACAGGCTGACGTTTTGCACGGCCTTGAGACCGCCAAAGGATTTGCCCACGCCGTCGATTTGCATCAGCGTGCTCATGATTGGCCTCCGTGTTTTTCGCCTTCAGAGGGCTTGTGGCCGCGCAGCCACTGCAGCGGTGTGATGGTGCCCAGACCCGCAATGCCGCGTGGCAAGAACATCACGATGCCAATCAGCACCACACCGTAAATGACCATGTTGATGCCCGGCAGTTGGCCGAACAAATTGCGCGTGAGGTCGGCCAGGATGTGCAGGCTGACAGCCCCCAAGAGCGGTCCCCACAAGGTGCCCAGGCCACCCACGATCGCGCCCACCAAAGCCTCCACAGACGTGTGCGAGCCAAAGGCGATGCCCGGGTCGATGTACTGGAAGACCTGCACATAAAAGGCGCCACCTGCGCCCATCAGGCCGCCCGACAAAATGGTGGCGACCAGCTTGACGCGCAAAGGGTTCACGCCCACAGCGCGGGCCGCGTCTTCGTTGTCGCGCACCGCCTGCAGATAAGCCCCAAAGCGCGAAGCCTTGAGCCAAGCGGTGACGCACAGCGCCAGCGTGACCAGGCCGAGCATGAGCCAGATGAACCCGGCCCGGCTGGCAAACTGCATGTTGGCGGCCGACTCCTGGAGCGGCAGCATCAGGCCGACACCTGCGCCGGTGAAAGGCACCGAGGTGGCCACGATGCGGAACACCTCGGCAAAAGCCAGGGTGACCAGCGCAAAGTACGAACCCTTGAGGCCGTAGCGGAACGAGGCCGCCCCCACAAAAGCGCCCACACCGGCGGCAAAGGCCATGGCCAGCGGCAAAGCCACCCAGGGGCTCAGGCCCCACTGCATTTGCGCGATGGCCTGCACATAAGCGCCCGTGCCAAAAAACAGTGCATGCCCAAATGAGAATTGCCCGCCAAAACCACCCAGCACGTTCCAAGCTTGCGAGAGCAGGCAGGCGTACAGCGCGGTCATCACGAAGTTGAGCACCACGCCCGACTGGGTGAAAAACGGAACGGCGCCGATGACCAAGGCAAACAGCGCAATGCGGCGAAAGTCTTTCATGCCTTCGCTCCAAAAAATCCTTGCGGTCTGAACATGAGCACCACAATGAAGATCACAAAAATACTCACCTGACCCAGCGACTCGCCCAACAGCAAACCACCCAGCGACTCCACCACGCCAATGAGCAGACCACCCAGCAATGCCCCTGCAAAACTGCCCATGCCGCCCAGCACCACGATGGTGAAGGCCACCAGCACAAAGCCATTGCCCACCTGCGGGTTCACGTAATAGGCCGGCAACAAAAAGCAGGCGGCGGCGCCCAGACTGGCCAACCCCAAGCCAAAGCACATGGCGTACACATGGTCCACATCGATGCCCATGAGGCGTGCGCCCTGCTTTTCCTTGGACACCGCACGGATGGCCCGGCCCAGATCGGTCTTTTGCACGATCAGCAGCAAAGCTGCCGACACCACCAAAGCCCCACCAAACGCCACCAGCTTGGGCAAAGCGATGAAGGCCGGACCGATCTCGACCGTGCTCAGGGTGTAAGCGGTTTCGATGCTGCGCGTGTCGGACTTGAAAAACAGCAGCGCCAGGTTTTCCAGCACGATGGACATGCCCAGCGTGACCAGCAAGATGTTTTCGTCCTTGCCGTGGCTGGCGCGGTTGATGACACCGCGCTGCAGCGCATAGCCCAGCACAAACATGGCCGGCACCATGATGGGCAAGGCCATGTAGGGATCGACCCCGAGCTTTTCCTTGAGCATGTACACACCGTACAGCGCCACCATCAAGGCCGCGCCATGCGCGAAATTGATGATGTGCAGCACGCCATAAATCAGCGTCAGGCCCAGCGCAATCAGCGCATACACGGCACCGGTGGTGATGCCGTTGAGCACCGACGGGAACAGGATGTTCAAGTCCAGCATCGGGGGTCCTTGGCGATCAGCCCTTGAGCGGGAAAACCGGCTCGACTTCGCGGTAGTCGCGCGGCACGATCACCTTGATGTCGCCCTTGTAGACCTGGGTCATCAAAGGCTGTGCGCCGATGTTCTGGCCATTGACAAACTGCGTGGGGCCATACGGCATGATGTGGTTGGCGAACTTGCTCGACGCCAGCGCATCGGTGATGGCGGCGCGGTCGGGCGACTTGGCGCGCTCGATCGCATCGGCCAGCAGCATCATGGCGGTGTAGGTCATGAACACTTCGTAGCTGAAGAACTGGCCTTGCGCTTCGACACGCTTTTTCAGTTCGGCCGAGCGCTTGTCCTTGGGGTTGAACCAGTGGTTGCAGTCGATGATGCCGTTGGCCGCCTCGGGGAACTCCTTGACGAACTTGTAGCTCGACGCCGCGCCACCCAACACCGAATAGATCGCCTTGGGCGTGATCTTTTGCTGCTGCAAGGTGCGCACCAACAAGGCGTATTCGTTGTAGTAGTTGGCCGGGATCAGGATGTCGGGGTTGACCTGCTTGATGCGCAGCGCGATGTTGTTGAAATCACGCGTGGGGTTGGCGTGCTTGATGATCTCTTTGACTTCGTAGCCATAGCCGGGCAACTCTTTGGCCAGCAAGTTGGCGGTGCCCGTGCCAAACAAAGACTCTTCGTGCACGATCATCACGGTGCGGGCGGGCTTGCCAGCGGCGGTGTTCAGGGCGTGCAAACTGGCCACAGCCACTTCGGCGCATTTCTTGTAGCCAGGGCCAAAGCGGAAGGTGTTCTTCAAACCGCGCTCGACGATCTGGTCGGCCACACCGACGTCGACCACATGGGGCAGGTTGTATTTGGCTGCAGCTTGGGTCGTGGCCAGGCAAATGGCCGAGGCAAAGGCCCCGACGACGGCGCTCACACCGGCTTCGTTCATCTTCTCGATTTCGGCAATGCCTGCTTGCGGGTTGGACTGCGCATCGCCCAGCATGGCCTCAATCTTGGCGCCGCCCAGCGACTTGATGCCACCGGCCTTGTTGATGTCCTCGATCGCCATCTGCGCGCCCAGGCGGCACTGCTGGCCCGAGTAAGCCAAGGCACCCGTCACAGGGTGCAACACACCGATCTTGATGGGCTTGGGTTGTGCCCCTCCCACCAACGGAAACGCGAGTGCCGATGCCGCAGCAGCGGACTGGCCCATGAAATGGCGACGTGTGGTCATGGAAACATCCTTTTCGTGAAGGTCAATGAAAGTTGGCGGACAACTCTTGGCTTACCCACACCTTGGCATCGATGCTGCCAACGCGGGATAACTGCATCTGGTATTCGTACCGGTCCGGTCGGTACAAGCCATGCAGCCATTGGACGGGACGGTCGTCCTCGTCGTAAATCAAACGCCGCACCGCCAGCAAGGCCGATCCGACGGACACATCCAGGTGCTGGGCCATGCCCACATCGGCCAGGCGGGCCGAAATGGTTTGCTCGGCACGCCCCACCTTGACGCCCGACTCTTCGAGCAGCACCAGGATGGGCTTTTGCATCAGTTCACGTTTGCCAAAGCCCGAAGAGATCGACTCCGGCACCCAGGTGGTGATGTGCGACAGCGGCCCCTCGGGCGTGCTGCGCACACGTTCAGCTTTTTGCACGGTGGCCCCGGCTTGCAACTGCAAGGCAGCGGCCACATCCACCGGCGCACGCATGCGCTCAACCGACAACACCTTGACCTTGGTGCGCAAGCCCATGGTGACCAGGTTCTCCAGCAAGCCCGTCAGGCGCGCCTGCTGGCCTGTGGCCATGGTGGCCGCCTGCATCTGCACTTCGTGGGCACGTGCCTGCACAGGGCGGGTGCCGCGACCGGGCTCACGGCTGATCAAGCCCTCTTGCGCCAACTGAGCCAGCGCACGGCGCACCGTGACACGGGCCACACCGAACTGGCCCATCAAAGCCATCTCGCCGGGCAAACCAGCATCAAAACGGCCTTCGCGCAATTGCTCGCGCAGCACCAGATAAATCTGGTGGTACTTGGGCAAAGGCAGGTTGGGGTTCATGGGGGCTATCGTTGATCAGTCCTAATGTCCTGTCAATAGAACAATCAGGTTCTATCCATGGGACATTTCATCGGGGATTTCCCGTAGCCTTGTTCTGGTGCATGGACACGGGCGCCCTCCGAGCTGTTGCAAAATCGGTGCCTGAAACCAGATGAACCTTCTACATCTGGCTGAATTCATTTCTAAAAAGAATCACATGCAAGCAAGCGATATCGGCCTGGTGGGCCTGGGCGTGATGGGTGAAAACCTGGCCCTGAATCTGGAGCGCAACGGTTTTGCCGTCAGCGGTTTTGATCTGGACGCGGCCAAGCGCCAAAGTTTTTCTGCGCGCACCCAGGGCCTGAAAGCCCAAACGTCTGACTCGCTGGCCCAGCTGGTGGCCAGCCTGCAAGTGCCGCGCCGCGTGTGGTTGATGGTGCCTGCCGGCGCGCCAGTGGACGCCGTGCTGGCCGAGCTGCGCCCCCTGCTGGCCGCTGGCGACGTCGTCATCGATGGCGGCAACACCTTGTTCACCGACACCCAGCGGCGCATGGCGGCACTGGATGGCTCGGGCATCTTGTATGTGGGCTCAGGCGTGAGCGGTGGCGAAGAAGGGGCCCTGCGCGGCCCGGCCTTGATGCCCGGTGGCTCGCCCGAAGCATGGCCCCTGGTCAAGCCCCTGCTGCAAGCCATTGCCGCCAAGGCCGACGATGGCCAGCCCTGCTGCGACTGGATGGGTCACGGCAGCGCCGGTCACTTTGTGAAGATGGTGCACAACGGCATCGAATACGCCGACATGCAAATGATCTGCGAAGCCTATTGGCTGATGCAGCAATGCCTGGGCATGAGCGCCGCCGAGATGAGCCCGGTCTTTGCGCAATGGAACGGAGGCGAGCTGGGCAGCTACCTGATCGGCATCACCGCCGACATCTTGAAGCAGACCGACCCCGAGACTGGCGACGCTTTGGTCAATGTGATCCTGGACACCGCCGAGCAAAAAGGCACTGGCAAATGGACCAGCCAGATCGCACTGGACATGGGCGTGACCGCGCCCACGATTGCCGATGCGGTGTTTGCCCGCACCATCAGCGCCATCCAGCCCGAGCGTGTGGCCGCCTCCAAAATCCTCCAAGGCCCTGCCGCCAAAACGGTGGGCGAGCGCGAGGAAGTGCTGCCCAAGATCGAACGCGCCTTGCTGGCCGCCAAGCTGTGCGCCTATGCGCAAGGCTTTGCGCTGCTCAAAGCCGCTGACCGCGAGCACCAGTGGGAACTGCCCATGGCCAAGGTGGCCTCGGTCTGGCGTGCGGGCTGCATCATCCGCGCCCACCTGCTGGAAGACATGCGCCGCGCCTTTGCCGCCCACAACGACCTGCCCAACCTGCTGGTGGACAGCCACTTTGCCCGGGTGATGGCCGACTGCGAACAGTCTCTGCGCGAAGTGGTGGCCATGGCCGCGCTGAACGGCGTGGCCGTGCCCGCCTTCATGAGCGCACTGTCGTATTACGACGCCTACCGATCAGCCCGCCTGCCCGCCAACTTGCTGCAAGCGCAGCGCGACTATTTTGGCGCACACACCTACCAGCGCACCGACAAGCCCGGCAAGTTCCACACCCGCTGGGGCGCTTGAACAAGTCTGCCGTCACCCTGAGTGCTTCTGTCACCCCGCCAGCTTCTGTCACCCCGGGCTTGACCCGGGGTCCAAAACTCAGCGCCATGGATCCCGGGTCAAGCCCGGGATGACCAGGTAACCGGCATCACCAGGTAACCGCGATGACAAATAAGGGCAAGCCAGTCCTCAGGCGTAGCGCTGGCGCAAATCGCGCTTGAGCAATTTGCCGCTGGGGTTCTTGGGCAGCGCGTCGGTGAAGACCACGCGCTTAGGCGTCTTGAAACCGGCCATGTGCTGGGCGCAGTGCGCGATCACCGCCGCTTCATCCAGCGTCTGCCCGGCCTTGACCACGATGACCGCCGTCACGGCCTCCACCCACTTGGTGTCGGGCAAGCCGATCACGGCCACTTCGCTCACTTGCGGCAGGCGGTAGATCATTTCCTCAACCTCGCGGCTGGCCACGTTTTCGCCGCCGGACTTGATCATGTCCTTCTTGCGGTCCACCACGGTGATGTAACCCTCGTCGTCGATGATGCCGAGGTCGCCGCTATGGAACCAGTCACCCTCAAATGAGGCTTTGGTGCGCTCGTCGTCGTGGAAATAGCCCAGCATCAAATGCGGCGAGCGGTGCACGATCTCGCCCACCTCACCCACGGCCACGTCCTGCATGTCGTCGTTGACCACACGGGTCTCGACGTTGCGCACCGCCTTGCCGCACGAGCCAGGTTTGCGCAACTGGTCTTCGGGAGCCAGCATGGTGGCCAGGGGCGCGATTTCGGTTTGGCCATAGAGGTTCCACAGGCGCACCTTGGGCAGGCGCGAGGCCAGCTCTTTCAGCACCTCGACCGGCATGATGGATGCGCCGTAGTAGCCCTTGGCCAATTTGGCGAGTTTGCCCGCATCCATGAGCGGCGAGCGCAGCAGCGCGATCCACACCGTGGGCGGCGCAAAGAAGCTGGTGATGCCGAATTTCTCGATCATCGGCAGCAGGTTGTCGGGCGTGGGCTTGGAAGTGATCACGTTGGTGCTGCCCATGTAGATGGCCGGGCCAAAGAACACATCGAGCTGGGCGCAGTGGTACAGCGGCAGCGCGTGCAGGGCCACATCGGCCTCGGCAATCTCGGCATCGATCACGCAGCTGACGTACTGCCACAGCACCGCGTCGTGCGTGAGCTGCGCGCCTTTGGGAGACGACTCGGTGCCGCTGGTGTAGACGATCTGCGCCACATCGTGGCTGCCCAGCTGCACATCGGGCAGCGCATCGGTGCAAGCGACCAGCGTGTCAAAGCTGTGCATGCCGGCCACGGGCTGGCTCGGGTCTTCAGAAGGCAACCAGATGAACTGCTCAACTTTCGTGTCCAGCTTACTGGCGGCCTGCGCCAGCTCTGCCAAGCCGCTGTCGGTGGCCAGGGTTTTGGCACCCGCATGCCGCAGGATGTAAGCCACCTCCTCGGCCTTGAGCATGAAGTTGATCGGCACCATGACCGCGCCCCGGCGTGCCAGCGCAAAGCGCAGCGCCGCAAAACCATGTGAGTTGCGCGCCAGCACCGCGACCTTGTCGCCCTCGGCCACACCGATGCTGGCCAGACCTGCGGCCAGACGGCTCACCAGGGCATCGAACTCGGCATAGGTCCAGGTGGTGGCACCGCACACGATGCCGGTCTTGGCAGGCAAGCGGATGGCGGTGCGGCGCAATGCATCGGCAATGGTCTGGCGGCGAACGGCGGGGTGAATGGCAATTTGGGTGGCGTGCGACATGTTGCGGGCTCCTGCGTCGATATGATCGGAAGATTGAACACCAGACCCGCGAGAATTCCATTGGCACTTCCCCCTCCCTCCCCCCGAAAACTGTCACATACGCGAACCGTGGTGTACCAAGGCTTTGACCGCGAAGACGGTCTGTGGGACATCGAAGCCGAACTGACCGACGTGAAGACCTATGGCTTTCAGGTGCCCAACGAGCGGCCCTTCCCGGCCAACGAACCCATCCATGGCCTGAAAATCCGCGTGACGCTCAACAACCGGATGGTGATCCAGGACATCGTCACCTCGATGGACGACATCCCGCACCCCGAATGCGCAGGCGCACCGCACGGCATGCACAAACTGATCGGCCAAACCATGGGCCCGGGCTGGCGCAAGGTCATCAACGAACACCTGGGTGGCACCCAAGGCTGCACCCACCTGCGCGAACTTTTGTTCAACATGGCCACCGCCGCCTACCAGACCCTGCCTGCCGGCCAATGGCACCGCAACGAACTGGCGGGGCGCCCCCAACCCGAGATCACCAAACCACCCTACCACCTGGGCCAATGCCACAGCTGGGCGTTTGACAGCCCGACGGTGCAAAGGGCTTATCCGATGTTTTTCAAGCCGAAGGCGGTTGAGGGCGCAGACAACTGAGCAAGGCCTCGCCTGCGATAATCTGCACCTCTCTTGGGCGCATCCGCGCTTTTCCCATTCACAGCCTCTGGATCTACACCATGAACCGCTGCACTTTGGCCCTTCGCGGGCGTGCTTTGCTTTGCCTTGACTTCATCACCTCCGTTGACTCCGTGGAGGCCGCATGAGCAAGAAGGTCTTCATCAAAACATTTGGCTGCCAGATGAACGAGTACGACTCGGACAAGATGGCCGATGTGCTGGGCGCGGCCCAGGGCTACGAGCCCACGCAGGACGTGGACGAGGCCGATCTGATTTTGTTCAACACCTGCTCGGTGCGCGAGAAGGCGCAAGAGAAGGTGTTCAGCGATCTGGGCCGGGTGCAGCACTTGAAAGCCAAGGGCGTTTTGATTGGCGTGGGTGGCTGCGTGGCCAGCCAGGAAGGTGCCGAGATCATCAAGCGCGCACCTTATGTGGACGTGGTGTTTGGCCCGCAGACCCTGCACCGCTTGCCCGAGATGCTGGCCGAGCGCGAGCGCAAGCAGCGCCCGCAGGTGGACATCAGCTTCCCCGAGATTGAAAAGTTCGACCACCTGCCGCCCGCCAAGGTGGAAGGCGCCACGGCCTTTGTGTCGATCATGGAAGGCTGCAGCAAGTACTGCAGCTACTGCGTGGTGCCCTACACCCGAGGCGAAGAAGTATCGCGCCCATTTGACGACGTGCTGGTCGAGGTGGCGGGGCTGGCCGCGCAGGGCGTGAAAGAGATCACGCTGCTGGGCCAGAACGTGAACGCTTACCGGGGCAAGATGGGTGGCACGTCAGAGATTGCAGACTTTGCGATGCTGATCGAGTACGTGGCCGACATGCCGGGCATCGAGCGCATCCGCTACGTGACCAGCCACCCGAATGAGTTCACACAGCGTCTGATCGACGCTTACGAAAAAATCCCCAAGCTGGTGAGCCACCTGCACCTGCCGGTGCAGCACGGTTCGGATCGCATCTTGATGGCCATGAAGCGCGGTTACACCGCCATGGAATACAAGAGCACGATCCGCAAGCTGCGGGCGATCCGGCCCGACATGTCGCTCAGCAGCGATTTCATCGTGGGCTTCCCCGGCGAGACCGAGGACGACTTCAACAAGATGATGAAGCTGATCACCGATGTGGGTTTTGACACCAGCTTCAGCTTCATCTTCAGCCCCCGCCCCGGCACGCCTGCTGCCAATCTGCACGACGACACGCCGCACGAGGTCAAGCTGCGCCGCCTGCACCACCTGCAAGCGACCATCGAAGAAAACGTGCAGCGCATTGGCGAAAGCCGCGTGGGCACAGTGCAGCGCATCCTGGTGGAACGGCCTTCGCGCAAGGACGCCACCGAGCTGGCCGGCCGCACCGAGTGCAACCGGGTGGTCAACTTCCCCGGCGGCCCCAACATGGACCGGCTGATCGGTCAGATGGCGGAGGTGCGCATCACGCAAGGCTTGTCACACTCGCTGCGCGGCGAGCTGGTGATTCGCGATTGAAATTTGTAGGAGCCCACCCCGTGGGCGATGGCATGCGACGTGGTTGGCTGTGAATCGCCCACGGGGGTGGGCTCCTACACAACACGATCAAGACTCGCGCCCGACTTCGCGGATGTAGCGGCGGTAGTCGCCGTGCGGGATGGGCGTGCAGTCATCGGTCGGGCAGTTGTACACATAGGTCTGCACTTGCTGGCCTTGCAGCGGGCCGCTGACCACCGTGACCGACTCGCGCCAGTATTGCGATGCGGCGCGGTCGCCGAGCACCATGTCCTCGACCACATCAAGCCGAGCCAGGTGCACGTCATCGACTTCATAGACTTCGCCTGTGACCGTGCCATCGCCTGAATCCACATCCCGCAGCAGGCCGGGGTAGCGCCCCACATCGACCAGTCGGCCCGGCACCTGGGCTGCGCCCATGAAGCGGGCGCCGTGCATTTCGGCTTCCAGACGCAAGCCAGGCATCAAGGTGCCGTAAATGAAAAGAAGGTGTTGCATGGCTCTGATTTTGCGTCAACGACTCACGCCTTGGGCATCTCAAAATTGACACGCATCAAGCGATGCCCCAGCTGTCACCTGTTGGCACCGGTCGCCAGGCCTGCGGTTTAAACTGATTGGCAAGAGACAAGCGTGTGCCCATCTGGCGCATGCACCGATCAGACACGGACCACGCCGTCCGGAGGCACACATGAAAGCAGAACAAAACGAGTTGATCACCCGCATCGGGCCGGGCACGCCGTGCGGCGCGGTGATGCGCCATTACTGGCAACCCGTCGCCCTGGTGGACGAATTCAACCCTGCACTCGATCCGCGCATGGCGGTTCGCCCCGTGAAGGCGGCGCGCATTCTGGGACAAGACCTGGTGCTGTTTCGCAACGCGCAGGGCGACTACGGTTTGCTCGACCGCGATTGCCCGCACCGCGGGGCCGATCTGGCTTTTGGCCGCAATGAAGGCGACGGCTTGCGTTGCCCCTTTCATGGCTGGAAGTTCGACGTGACGGGCCAGTGCATTGAAACCCCTGCCGAGCCCACCGGCAGCACACTGTGCCATCGGGTGCGCCAGCGCAGCTACCCGATCATCGAGCGCAGCGGCATCATCTTTGGTTGGTTCGGCCCCGAAGGCCAGACCCCGCCACCACTGCCGGGCATCGACGCCTTCAGCGCTCCGGCCACACACACTTTTGCCTTCAAGGGCCTGTGGCATTGCAACTGGCTGCAGGCGTTTGAGGTGGGCATTGACCCGGCGCACGCCTCGTACCTGCACCGCTTCTTCCAGGACGAATCGCTCGAAGGCAGCTATGGCCGCCAGTTTCGCGGCGCGAGCGCGGGCGATGTGCAGGGTGAGCGCTGGCCCATGACGCGGGTGATGCGCGAACTGGACCAGCCCGAGATTTCATTTGAGCCCACCGATGCGGGCCTGCGCCTGACGGCCCTGCGCCCGATCAACGAAGCACTCACGCATGTGCGGGTGACCAACGCGCTGTTCCCGCACACCTTTGTGATCCCGCTGTCCGAGACCATGACCATCACGCAGATGCATGTGCCGGTGGACGACACGCACACCTATTGGTATTCGGTGTTCACCAGCTTTGACGGCCCGGTGGACAAAGAGGCCATGCGCAACCAGCGCTTGCCCTCGGTGACCCTCCCCGACTACATCCCCAAGGCGGGCAAACACAACCACTGGGGCTTCAACCCCGAAGAGCAAGTGGCCCGCACCTACCTGGGCATGGGTGAAGACGACATCAATGTGCACGACCAGTGGGCCTGCGAGAGCATGGGCGCCATCCAGGACCGCACCCGCGAGCACCTGGGCACCAGCGACAAGGTGATCATGGCCAACCGGCGCATCCTGCTCAAGGCCATCGAGACGGTACAGGCCGGCGGCCTGCCGCCCGGCTTTGCGCAAGCGGCTGTGGCCAGCCAGCGCATGGGCCCCGACACGGTGGACGGCATCGCCCCCAGCGGCCAGTGGCCGCAGTGGTGGCGCGAGGCCTGCGATGCCAAGCGCAGCGGCGCACCGTGGGACGCCGCCTTGCCGGGCCATGTGCCTGCTTCAGCCGACACGAGCGCGGCATGAGCTTCGCTGAACGTTGCGGCCTGCACAGCCGCGAACGCCAAGCCGCCTGCGAACAGCTGGTCCAACAGGTCGAGGCCTCGGGCATCGAGCTGGTCCGCCTGGGCTGGTGCGACCTGCACGGCGTGGTGCGCGGCAAAACCATCGTGGCCTCGCAACTGCGTCAGGCGCTGGCCAACGGCATTGGCATGGTCAGCACCTTGCTGCTCAAAGACAGCTCGGACCGCACCGCCTTCAAGGTGTTCGAGCCGGACATTCAAGAGACCCTCCCAGGCTTTGCCGGGGCCAGCAATTTCACGCTCATGCCCGACCCGAGCAGCTGGCATGTGCTGCCCTGGACCGAGAAAACCGGCTGGCTGCAGTGCCAGCCTTACATGGCCGATGGCGGCATCGTGCCGCTGGACTCGCGCCATGTGCTGCAGCAGGCCGTGCAGCGCCTGGCCGAGCGCGGCTGTCAGATGCGCTGCGGGCTGGAGATCGAGTTCCACATCTACCGCCTCAAAGACCCGCTGCACGGGCAAGACCTGGACCCGGAGCGCGCAGGCTGGCCCGGCCCCGCGCCTGAAGTCAGCCTGATCCACCCAGGCTTCAACCTGCTGACCGAGGCCTGGTTTGACCGGGCGGAAGAGCCGCTGCGCATCGTGCAGCGCACCGCGCAAGCGCTGGGCTTGCCGCTGATTTCGCTCGAAATTGAACTCGGCCCCAGCCAGGTCGAGACGGTGTTTGACGTGAGCGATGTGCTGACGGCTGCCGACAACATGGTGCTGTTTCGCAATGCCACGCGCCAGGCCCTGCGTCGCGCCGGGTACCACGCCACCTTCATGTGCCGCCCGCCGTTTGAACACATCATGTCCAGCGGCTGGCATTTGCACCAGTCCCTCTGCGATGCGGTCACAGGCCACAACGTGTTCATGCGCGAGGCCCCGGCGCCGGGCAGCGGTGCACGCGATGCGCAGCAGGTGCTGTCGGATGCGGGTACGTCCTGGCTGGCGGGGCTGCTGGCGCACGCGCCTGCGCTCACGGCCCTGTGCACCAGCACCAGCAACGGCTACGGGCGCTTTCGGCCCAACGCCATGGCCCCGCAGTCGATTTTGTGGGGGCGCGACAACCGGGGCGCGATGCTGCGCGTCATCGGTGCGCCGGGCGACAGCGCCACCCGCATTGAAAACCGCCTGGGCGAACCAGCGGCCAACCCTTACCTCTACATGGCCTCGCAAATCCATGCGGGGCTGGCCGGTGTGGACGCGCAGCTGCAAGCGCCGCCCGCCACCGAAACGCCCTACTCACCAGGCGCTGCCACCATCCCGACCAGCCTGGCCGATGCGGTGCAGGCGCTGCAAACCGATACCGCTTTGTGCCAAGCGCTGGGCCAGCCCTTTGTCGGCTACTACAGCACCATCAAGCAGGCCGAGCACCAGCGATTGACACAGGCCGAGGACGCCCAGGAATTCCACCGCCGCGAATACTTCGGGCGCATTTGACAATCCTTTGAATCACAACGCCAGACGGCGATGCACTGAACATGATCACGATCCACCTGCAACCCCACGACCCCACACAAACCGCGCACACCTTGCAAGCCCAGCCAGGCCAAAGCCTGATGCAGGCCGCGGTCGATGCGAATTTGTCCGGCATCCAGGCCGACTGCGGCGGGCTGCTGACCTGCGCGACCTGTCATGTGGTGGTGCAAGGGGATTGGCAAGCCAAACTGCCGCCCATGGGCAGCGACGAAGACGGCATGCTGGCCTTCACCGCCCAAACGCGCGAGCCGGGCAGCCGCCTGTCGTGTCAGATCGTGCTGAGCGAAGAACTGGACGGCCTGCAGGTCACGCTGCCTGCAAGCCAGTACTGATCGGCGATGCCGGGCTGATCAGCGTGGCATGCCGGGGAAGCCGCCGCCGCCCATCATGCCTTTCATGGCGCCCATGCGCTTCATCATCTTCATGAGGCCGCCGCCCTGCATCTTTTTCATCATGTCCTGCATCTGCTCGAACTCCTTGAGCATGCGGTTGACGTCGTGCACCTGAACACCGGCACCGGCGGCAATGCGGCGCTTGCGGGTGGCCTTGATCAGTTCGGGCTTGCTGCGCTCTTTGGGCGTCATGCTGTGGATGATGCCTTGCTTGCGGGCGATGTCTTTTTCAACCTTATCCATGTCCATGGCACCGGCCTTGGCGGTCAGCTGGCTGGGCAGTTTGTCCATCAGGCTGGACAGGCCGCCCATCTGTTTCATCTGCTGGATCTGGGCCAAAAAGTCGTTCAGGTCGAAGCCGCCACCGCTTTTGACCTTGGCGGCCAGCTTTTGCGCAGCCTCCATGTCCACACCGGCGGTGACTTGCTCCACCAGCGCGACGATGTCGCCCATGCCCAAGATGCGGCCCGCGTGGCGCTCGGCGTCGAACACTTCCAGGCCATCGATCTTCTCACTGGTACCGGCAAACTTGATGGGCGCACCGGTGATCTGGCGCACCGACAAGGCGGCACCACCGCGTGAGTCGCCGTCGAGCTTGGTCAGCACGATGCCGGTCAGCGGCAGCGCTTCGCTGAAGGCTTTGGCAGTGTTGGCCGCGTCCTGGCCCTGCATGGCATCGACCACGAACAGGGTTTCCACAGGTTTCAATTCAGCGTGCAGGCCCTTGATCTCACTCATCAGGGCTTCGTCAATCGCCAGGCGACCGGCGGTGTCGACCAGCAGCACATCAAAGAAGTGTTTGCGGGCGTAGTCGATGGCGGCGCGGGCGATGTCGATCGGCTTTTGATCGGGGCTGCTGGGGAACCATTCGGCACCGGCTTGTGCGGTGACGGTTTTGAGCTGTTCTATGGCGGCGGGTCGGTACACGTCGCCCGAGACCGTGAGCACTTTCTTCTTGCGCTTTTCGATCAGGTGCTTGGCCAGCTTGGCGGTGGTGGTGGTTTTACCGGCACCTTGCAAACCGGCCATCAGGATCACAGCGGGTGGCTGCGCCGCCAGGTTGATGTCGGCCACGCCTTCGCCCATGGTGGCGGCCAGCTCGCGGTTGACCACGCCCACCAGGGCCTGGCCGGGTTTGAGCGAGCCCATGACCTCTTGACCCAGGGCTTTTTCTTTCACGCGGGCGATGAAGTCGCGCACCACCGGCAACGCCACATCGGCCTCCAGCAGGGCCATGCGCACCTCGCGCAGCATGTCGGCCACGTTCGATTCGGTGATGCGGGCCTGTCCGCTGATGGTTTTGACGAGGCGGGAAAGTTTGTCGGTCAGGGCGGAGGCCATGCGTGCGAATCCAGAAATAACCGGTCCAGCGGGGTGGTGTAGCCCCTGTGGCTGCACCTGAAAGGCTAAACTCGGACCCATGATTTTAGCGAGTCCCCCATTCTGGATGCACCCCGCTGCTGCAGTGGCCGCGCTGGCCTATGGCCTTGCCGCCGTGACCGGGGCACGCATGGGCGAAGTCAACGCCCGCCGTTTGCTTGGCCTGGCTTGGGTCGCGCATGCGCTGGCCTTGCTGGGCTTGCTGGCCGGGCCGGTGCGCTTTGGCTTTGCGCCGGCCATGTCGGTGACGGCTTGGCTGGTGGTCACGGCCTACGTGGTGGAGCGGCAGATCTTCCCGCAGCTCAAGGCACGCTGGGCCATGGGCGGCCTGGGTGCGGTGGCCGTGGCCATGGCCTGGTTGTTTCCGGGCACGCTTTTGCATGAGCAGGCATCGGCCTGGTTGCCGCTGCACTGGGCGCTGGGCCTGTCGGCCTACGGCATGTTTGGCGCCGCAGTGATCCACGCCTGGATGATGACGCGCACCGAGCGCCACATCCGCCTGGGCCAGGAGGCCGACAGCGGCTTGCCTTTGCTGACGCTGGAAAAGCTCACTTTCCGTTTTGTGGCCGCGGGCTTCATGCTCTTGACGGCCACCTTGGTGGCGGGCGCCTTGTTTGGTGAAACCCTGTATGGCCAAGGCCGAGGCCAATGGCGCTGGGACCACAAGACGATTTTTGCCCTGCTGTCCTGGCTGACGTTTGCGGTGCTGCTGGTCGGGCGCAGCCAATGGGGCTGGCGGGGTCGCCGCGCTGTGCGCGTGCTTTATATGGGGGCGGGTTTGCTGCTGCTGTCTTATGCAGGCTCGCGTTTTGTGCTGGAAGTCTTGCTGGGGCGTGCGGGATGAAATTCCTTTTTCTGTTGTTGGTGGCCTTGGTCGTGGTCTGGGCCATCAAGCGTTCCCGTGTGAATCCACCGGCGGGGTCGGACAAGCCCACAGCGGCTTCGCCCACCGAGATGGTGGCTTGCGCGCACTGCGGCATTCACCTGCCCCGCGCTGAAGCAGTGTCTGGCCAAAAGGGCTTGTACTGCAGCACCGAACACCGCAGCGCTGCGCAAGACAGCAACCCCGCTTGACGTTCCAGCGCGTGTCTTTGACTTCGACACCACCCCTCTGGCAAAACGGCTGGTACAGCCCCGCCAAGCGGCTGGATTCGCCCAACTTTGGCCCCCGACCTGCAGGTGCGTGCATCGACTTGCTGGTGGTGCACTCCATCAGCTTGCCACCCGGCCAATACGGCGGCAACGAGGTTCAGGACTTGTTCACCAACCAGCTGGACTGGGACGCGCACCCCTACTTTGGGCAAATACGGGGGCTGGAGGTCTCGTCCCACTTCTATATCCGGCGCGATGGCGCACTCTGGCAGTTTGTCAGCTGCGATGACCGGGCCTGGCATGCGGGCCGGTCTGAATACCGGGGCCGCCCCAATTGCAACGACGACTCGATCGGCATTGAGCTGGAAGGGCTGGAGGGCGAAACCTTTGAGCCAGCTCAGTACGAGCGCCTGGCCCGTTTGTGCAAAGCGATTGCGGGCCCCTACCCCATCGCACACGTGGCGGGGCATGAGCACATCGCCCCCGGCCGCAAGCAGGACCCCGGGCCCGGATTCGACTGGCCACTTTTGCGATCTTTGTTGGATTTTTCAGATCGGTGTTTTCCCTTGGTTTGATGTGCTCACGTCACCACTGAAAAATATTTTTTCAGCACCCATTTGGGACATGCGCTTCAATTTTGAACTTCAGTGGATGACAGCCCTCCAATCTGCACATCAGACAAATCAGGCCTGTGGCGACAAAACCCCGCTGAAACCCAATGCTGGCTTGAGTTTGCGGTCACAAGTCGCATGGTTCAGAGCTTTGCTCTGGCACTTTTCAACTGCTGAAAAGCCCAAAACGGTGCCCGCTCATTCCAGCTGAATCGAAGCTTTCACGAAAAGTACGCCACAGACCTCGGTACACTATAGGTAGTGGCTTGAAGGATGCCTGGACACCAGATATAGTGTCCCTTACAAATTCTCACATTTGAAATTTCCGCCGCTTTCAAGCCCTCAAGATTCAACGCCCTGCAACAAACCAAGAACATGACCATGCACACCGATCTGAACATCTCGAGTCACTCTTCAGGCCTTGTCGGCCTGCCCGAAACTGAACGCCTCAACGCCGCGTCAAGCCATGCACTGGCCAACTACCAGATCATCAGGCGCAACGGTGCCGTGGTGCCTTTTGAGCCCAACAAGATCGCTGTGGCCTTGATGAAAGCTTTCTTGGCGGTCCACGGCACGCAAGGTGCCGCATCGGCCAGCGTGCGCGAGGTGGTGGAAGAACTGACCCAGAACGTGGTGCGTGCTTTGGTCCGTTCGCGTCCAGGCGGCGGCACCTTCCACATTGAAGACGTGCAAGACCAGGTTGAACTGGGCCTGATGCGCAGCAGCAACCACGAAGTGGCCCGTGCTTATGTCTTGTACCGCGAGCGCCGCACGCAAGAGCGCGCCCAACAGCAACAACAAGTGGCCACCGAAACCACCCCCAGCGAGCCGGCCCTGCATGTGATCGACGGCGGCAAACGCGTGGCACTGGACCTGAACTACCTCAAGTCCTTGATGGTCAATGCCTGCGCAGGTCTGGGCCAAGACGTGAGTGCCGAGCCCATCGTGGCCGAAACCATGCGCAACCTGTACGACGGCGTGCCCATGGAAGAGGTCTACAAAGCGTCGATCCTGGCTTCGCGCACCCTGATCGAAAAAGACCCTGACTACACCTACGTCACCGCCCGCCTGCTGATGCACACCATCGCCAAGGAAATCCTGGGCAAGGAAGTGACCGCCGACCAGCTGGGACAAGCGTACTTGGACTACTTCCCCCAATTCATCAAGAAGGGCGTGGACAACGACCTGCTGGATGAAAAACTGTTGCAGTTCGACTTGAAACGCCTGGCCGAAGCCCTCAAGCCCGAGCGCGACATGCAGTTCGACTACCTGGGCCTGCAGACCCTGTACGACCGCTACTTCCTGCACGTGCGCAAGACCCGCATCGAGATGCCCCAGGCCTTCTTCATGCGCGTGGCCATGGGCCTGTCGCTCAATGAAATCAACCGCGAAGCCCGCGCCATCGAGTTCTACGAGATCCTGTCCTCGTTCGACTTCATGTCGTCCACCCCCACCTTGTTCAACAGCGGCACCTTGCGTTCACAGCTGTCGAGCTGCTACCTGACCACCGTGCCCGACGATTTGGACGGCATCTACGAGTCGATCAAGGAAAACGCCTTGCTGTCCAAGTTCGCAGGGGGCCTTGGCAACGACTGGACCCGCGTGCGTGCCATGGGCTCGCACATCAAAGGCACCAACGGTGAATCGCAAGGCGTGGTGCCTTTCTTGAAAGTTGTCAACGACACCGCCGTGGCGGTCAACCAGGGCGGCAAACGCAAGGGTGCGGTCTGCACTTACCTGGAAACTTGGCACCTGGACATCGAAGAATTCCTGGAGCTGCGCAAGAACACCGGCGACGACCGCCGCCGCACGCACGACATGAACACGGCCAACTGGATCCCCGACCTGTTCATGCGCCGCGTCATGGAAAAAGGCGACTGGACCTTGTTCTCGCCTTCCGATGTGCCTGACCTGCACGACCTGTTTGGCCAGGCCTTCGAAAAAGCCTATGTGGCCTACGAGCAAAAGGCCGAGCGCGGCGAAATCCGCCCCAGCAAGAAGATCCCCGCCAACGACCTATGGCGCAAGATGCTGTCGATGCTGTTCGAAACTGGCCACCCCTGGATCACTTTCAAAGACCCTTGCAACGTGCGTTCGCCCCAGCAGCACGCCGGTGTGGTGCACTCCTCCAACCTGTGCACCGAGATCACGCTCAACACCAGCGACACCGAAACCGCCGTCTGCAATCTGGGCTCGGTCAACTTGTCCAAGCACCTGAAAGACGGCCCCAACGGCAAAGTCATCGACCACGCCAAGCTGCAAAAGACGATCTCGATCGCCATGCGCATGCTGGACAACGTGATCGACATCAACTACTACGCCGTCAAGAAGGCTCGCGACTCCAACATGCGCCACCGTCCTGTGGGACTGGGCCTGATGGCTTTCCAGGATTCGCTGTACGAGATGCGCATCCCTTACGCATCGCAGGCAGCCGTGGAGTTTGCCGACCAGTCGATGGAAGCGATCTGCTACTACGCTTACTGGGCATCCACCGAGCTGGCCAAGGAACGCGGCCAGTACTCCAGCTACAAAGGCTCGCTGTGGGACCAGGGCATCTTGCCGCTGGACACCCTGGACCTGCTGGCCAGCGAGCGCGGTGGTTATGTCGAAGTGGACCGCTCCGCCACCCTGGACTGGGACGCCCTGCGCAAGAAAATCGCGCAAGACGGCATGCGCAACTCCAACTGCGTGGCGATTGCCCCCACGGCCACCATCTCCAACATCATCGGTGTGGACGCTTCGATCGAGCCTTGCTTTGGCAACCTGTCGGTCAAATCCAACCTGTCGGGTGAATTCACTGTCATCAACAGCTACCTGGTGCGTGACCTCAAGCGCCTGGGCCTGTGGGACGACGTGATGGTCATGGACCTGAAACACTTTGACGGTTCGCTGCGTCCGATCGACCGCGTGCCACAAGAGATCAAGTCCTTGTACGCCACCGCATTTGAAGTGGAAACCACCTGGCTGGTGGAAGCCGCCGCACGCCGCCAGAAATGGATCGACCAGGCACAGTCACTCAACATCTACATGGCCGGCGCCTCGGGCAAGAAACTCGACGACACCTACAAACTGGCCTGGTTGCGCGGTCTCAAAACCACCTACTACCTGCGCACATCGAGCGCCACACAAGTGGAGAAGTCCACGGTGCAAGCGGGCTCGCACAACGCGGTGTCTTCAGGCATGCCTTCGGGCGGCATGAGCGCACACGATGCATCGACAACACATGCACCACTGAGCGCAACACCGGCCACCGACGTTCAATTCACCGCGATCGACGATGTCGGTTGCGAAGCTTGCCAGTGATCTGAGTGCATCGCACACACATGCCAACATGGTGGTGCGATGCAATTGAACAACACTTCGACCCGATGCATGCACAGAAAGTGAATCACTGCTTTGCAATTCACGCGCATGCTTTCATAATTTGAGAACTGGAAATTTTTATGTTGTCTTGGGACGATCAAGTTAAACCCGCATTGCAACCTGCAATGCCTCCAATGCCTGGCACGGGTGCAGCAACTGCATCGGCGTCTCCAGCTGCTACACCCCGCCGCATGACCGCTGCAGACAAGCGTGTCATCAACGGCCAGACCGACGTCAACCAGTTGGTCCCCTTCAAATACAAATGGGCTTGGGAAAAATACCTGGCCACCTGCGCCAACCACTGGATGCCGCAGGAAGTGAACATGAACCGCGACATCGCCTTGTGGAAAGACCCCAACGGTCTGACCGAAGACGAGCGCCGCATCGTCAAGCGCAACCTCGGCTTCTTTGTGACCGCCGATTCGCTGGCTGCCAACAACATCACGCTGGGCACCTACCGCCACATCACAGCGCCCGAGTGCCGCCAGTTCCTCTTGCGTCAGGCTTTTGAAGAAGCCATCCACACCCACGCCTACCAGTACATCGTGGAATCGCTGGGTCTGGACGAGAGCGAAATCTTCAACGCCTACAACGAAGTCAAATCCATCCGTGACAAGGACGAGTTCCTGATCCCCTTCATCAGCGCGATCATGGACCCGAACTTCAAGACAGGCACACTTGAAACCGACCAGACCTTGCTCAAGTCGCTGATCGTGTTTGCCTGCCTGATGGAAGGCCTGTTCTTCTACGTGGGTTTTACCCAGATCCTGGCCCTGGGTCGCCAAAACAAGATGACCGGTGCTGCCGAGCAGTACCAGTACATCTTGCGCGACGAGTCCATGCACTGCAACTTTGGCATCGACCTGATCAACACCGTGAAGCTGGAAAACCCTCAGCTGTGGACCGCCGAATTCAAGGCCGAGATCAAGGCCCTGTTCTTGCAAGCTGTCGAACTGGAATACCGGTATGCCGAAGACACCATGCCGCGTGGCGTGCTGGGCATGAACGCCTCCATGTTCAAAGGCTATCTGCGCTACATCGCCAATCGCCGAGCCACGCAAATTGGACTTGAACCTTTGTTCCCGAACGAAGAGAATCCATTCCCATGGATGAGCGAAATGATTGACCTGAAGAAAGAACGCAACTTCTTTGAAACCCGGGTCATTGAATACCAATCTGGCGGGGCCTTGTCTTGGGACTGATCTTCTGAACACCCCTCACATGTCACCCTTCTGCAAGCCACAACGCATGATCCCTTCGGGGGTTGGGCGGGGTGGCTTTTCCGCGTTCATGGTGTTGAGGCATGCTTCAGCACCATGGATCGCTTTGTGCAATCCAACAAGCACCAAGCGTTCCCTTTCCGTTGAGTTCTCAACTTGATCAAGGAGAAAATCATGGCAACTGCAAAAAAAGCAACAGCTAAAAAAGCTGCTCCCGCAAAGAAGGCCGTCGCGGCCAAAAAACCTGCTGCTAAAAAAGTAGCTGCAGCCAAGAAGCCTGCCGCTAAAAAAGCTGCTCCAGCTAAAAAGGCCGTCGCAGCCAAAAAGCCAGCAGCTAAAAAAGTAGCAGCCGCTAAGAAGCCAGCAGCTAAAAAAGCCGCTCCAGCCAAAAAGGCCGTTGCAGCTAAAAAGCCAGCAGCCAAGAAAGTAGCAGCCGCTAAGAAGCCAGCAGCTAAAAAAGCCGCTCCAGCGAAAAAAGCCGCTCCTAAAAAAGCAGCCGCTAAAAAGCCTGCAGCCAAGAAAGCCGCACCCGCTAAAAAAGCCGCAGTTAAAAAAACCGCCGCTAAAAAGCCTGCCGCCAAAAAGCCTGCAGTGAAAAAAGCTGCCAAGAAGCCTGCTGCAAAGAAGGCATCCAAAGCACCCGCTGCCCCTGCTGCTCAAACCACCCTGAATCCTCAAGCTGCCTGGCCGTTTCCTTCGGCCGCCAAGCCCTGATTCAAGCGTTAGACGCTAGCTCTAAAGCCCAACACTGGCAACAGTGCTGGGCTTTTTTCATGGGAATAGGCTCAGGGGTAAAAACTCAGAATGCGGTAGCCCGTCACGGCGGTGTCGCCACTGACCGTCAGGCGCATGATGCCCGGCCACACTTGCCCGGGCGTCAGGACTTTGGGCGCATCCAGATCGGCAGGGAAAAATACGCGACGCACCACGGGCTTGCCCTGGACGTCCTCCAGCGTGACTTCCAAAGCCGTCATCAACACGGTCTGCTCCGTGGCATTGCGTACCAGCCATTGCAACTCGAAGGCGTCATCGCGCTGAATGAAACTGGACGTGTCGATCACCACGCCTTGCAAGTCCCTCGCATTCGGTGACTCACACGCCCATGCGCTGCAAATGCGCTGAAAGTGGCTGTCCATCGCAGGAAACCTGGCCGCCAAGGCGAAGCGCTCGATCCAGATCCATTGCGCCAGCAAACCCAGTGCCAAAGCGCACAGCCCAAAAACCGAGGGCCAACGGCGACGGACTGGCGCCTGCGGCGCAGCGAAGTCGATCAACGCCCCGGGTTCGTCTGGAAGCTCCTGCGATTCGGGTGGAGAAGCCGCCATCTTCACAATGGCTTTTTCAATTTCCGGCTGAAAACTCGACAGCGCTTGTTCAAATGAGCTCAGATCCACCGAAGCTTTCGAGGGCACATTCAAAGTCGACCGGTCTTCTTGCTTGAGCAATTCCTCAATGTCCAGCCTCTGTGCCGCTGCGCCCTCTTGTGTTGGCACAAGCGAGGCGCTGGAAGCCTGCTCAGGGTGAGCAGCGCCTGACCAAGCCAGAATCAGGCCCGTGCTGTCAAATGCATGTTGGCAGTGACCACAGCGCAACCAACCCTTGGCCGCCTGGAGCTGATCAGGCATGACCTGATAGACCGTGGCACATTCAGGGCAGCGAGTGATCCAATTCATGACCCGATTGTAGACAGGGTCAAGGGGCCGCTCAAACTGCGGCGGCAGACTTCTGGGCTGTCATCAAAATCCAGCCATCTTCCGAATCGGCCACGTCCAGTTGCACCCAAGGTGCGTAAGCGGCCTTGAGCTCATCGGCTTGGCGCTCCAAAATACCCGCAAGCACCAAAGAGCCGCCCGCTTCGACATGCGAGCACAACAGTGGCGCCAGCACTTTGAGCGGCGTGGCCAGGATGTTGGCCAGCACGGTCTGGTAAACACCTTGGGCTTTGTCGGGCAAGCCGGCCACCAAAGTCACGTGATTGGCCTCGGCATTCAACACGGTCGATGTGACCGCCGCCTCGTCAATGTCCACAGCATCGATGCGGGTAGCGCCGTACTTGGCAGCGCCAATGGCCAAGATGCCGGAGCCGCAGCCGTAGTCCAACACACGCTGACCTTGCACAGGGTTGCGGGCAATCCAGCGCAGACACATGCGCGTGGTCGGGTGCGTGCCTGTGCCAAAGGCCAGACCCGGGTCCAGGCGGATGATCTGTTTGGCTTGTGCCGGGGGTTCGTGCCAGGTGGGCACGATCCAGAAATCGGAAGTCACTTCCACCGGGGCAAATTGCGATTGGGTCAAGCGCACCCAGTCCTGATCGGCCACGGCCTGGATGCCCAACAGGCGGCAACCGTCGAAAAAGTCCTGCGCCTGCAACAAGGTGGCCGCCTCTTGGGCGCCGGACTCTTGCGCGAACAAAGCCACCATGCGTGAACGCTGCCAGCCGTCTTTGGGTGGCGGCATGCCAGGCTCACCGAACAAAGCTTGCTCAGCAGGGGTCTGGGCGTCGGCATCTTCCACCGACACGCTCAAGGCGTCCAGGGCATCGAGCGCGTCGCTCAAAACGTCAACCCGTTCCTCCGGGCAGAGCAAGCTCAGTTCAAACATGGTGCGGTCCGATCTCAGCGTTTGTGTTGGCTGAGCCAGTGTTCAAGGTAATGGATGTTGGTGCCGCCTTGCATGAACTTGGCGTCCACCATCAGCTCGCGGTGCAGCGGGATGTTGGTGTTGATGCCTTCGATCACGGTCTCAGCCAAGGCGGTCTGCATGCGGGCCAGGGCCTGCTCGCGGGTGTCGCCGTGCACAATGATCTTGCCGATCATCGAGTCGTAGTTCGGGGGCACAAAGTAGTTGTTGTACGCATGCGAGTCCACGCGCACACCCGGGCCACCGGGCATGTGCCATGACGTGATGCGGCCAGGCGAAGGGGTGAACTTGAAGGGGTCTTCGGCGTTCACACGGCACTCGATGGCGTGACCACGGATCTGGATCTGCTTTTGGGTGAAAGGCAATTTTTCACCGGCCGCGACCATGATCTGGGTCTTCACGATGTCCACACCGGTGATCCATTCGGTCACGGGGTGCTCCACCTGGACGCGGGTGTTCATCTCGATGAAATAGAACTCGCCGTTTTCGTACAGGAACTCGAAAGTGCCCGCACCGCGGTAACCGATCTTCTTGCAGGCGGCCACGCAACGCTCGCCGATCTTTTCGATCAGCTTGCGGGGAATGCCGGGGGCTGGCGCCTCTTCGATCACCTTCTGGTGGCGGCGTTGCATGGAGCAATCGCGCTCGCCCAAATAGACCGCGTTCTTGTGCTTGTCTGCCAGGATCTGGATTTCGACGTGCCGTGGGTTCTGCAGGAACTTTTCCATGTAGACCGCAGGATTGCCAAACGCAGCTCCGGCTTCGGCCTTGGTCATCTGCACCGCATTGATCAAGGCGGCTTCCGTGTGCACCACGCGCATGCCGCGACCACCGCCACCGCCTGCGGCTTTGATGATCACGGGGTAACCCACGCTCTTGGCCACACGGCGGATTTGCGCAGGATCATCGGGCAACTCGCCTTCAGAGCCAGGCACGCAAGGCACGCCTGCGCGGATCATGGCTTGCTTGGCCGAGACCTTGTCACCCATGATGCGGATCGACTCGGGGGTCGGGCCAATGAACTGGAAACCGCTTTTCTCGACGCGCTCGGCGAAGTCCGCGTTTTCGCTCAAAAAACCATAGCCAGGGTGAATCGCTTCAGCATCGGTCACTTCGGCGGCCGAAATGATCGCGGGCATGTTGAGGTAGCTCAGCGGAGAAGCTGCCGGTCCGATACAGACCGCTTCTTCTGCCAACTTCACGTATTTGGCTTCTTTGTCGGCTTCGGAATACACCATCACCGCTTTGATGCCCAATTCTCGGCAAGCGCGCTGGATTCGCAAAGCGATCTCACCGCGGTTGGCGACCAGGATTTTCTTGAACATGAAATCCCCGTTCGGTTTATTCGACGATGAACAAAGGCTGGCCGTATTCGGTCGCTTGACCGTTTTCGCACAGGATTTGGGTCACAGTGCCCGACTTGTCGGATTCGATCTCGTTGAGGATCTTCATCGCTTCAATGATGCACAAGGTGTCGCCTTCCTTGACGACCGAGCCGATTTGCACAAAAGGCGCAGCACCTGGGCTGGAGGAACGGTAGAAGGTACCGACCATGGGCGACTTGACAGCATGACCAGCGGGTGCGGCTGGCGCTTCTGCAACCACTGGGGCGGCAACCGCCACAGGGGCAGCAGCCACCGGTGCGGCCACGGGAGCTTGCTGCACCATCACGGGGGCGGCAACGCCCATGCTTTTGACAATACGGACCTTGCCTTCGGCTTCGGTGATCTCCAACTCGGAGACATTCGAGTCTGATACCAAATCGATCAGAGTTTTGAGTTTGCGCAAATCCATAGGACCTCCATTGCGTAAGCCAACGTAAGGGCCCGAATTTACACCAATTTTCAGTAAAAACCCTCAAAAAAACACCTAATCACGCGCAATTCGATGGAATTCATGGCACCAACCCTGAAATGAAGGCCCATTGCAGGGCAAGCCAGCCCCAACACACCAAGCGAACTCAACTGGAACGCCACGCGCTCAGCTCATCCAGATTCAATTGCCCCAGCTTTTGTCGCCAAATTGATCCATCTGCCTTGAAAAACACACTGAATGGCAAGCCACCTGTTGCATTGCCCAAGGATTTGGCCAACTCCGTGCCCCCCAATCCAGCCAGGCCCACAGGAAAACCCAAGGGCTGCCGCTGCAAGAATTTGCGGACTGCACTGGGCTGGTCAATGGCCAAGGCCAACACTTGAAAGCCATTGGCCGCATTTTCACGCCAGAAGCGGTCAAGCAAAGGCAACTCTTCCACACAAGGTGGGCACCAGGTGGCCCAGAAATTCACCAGCAAGGGCTTGCCTGCCAAAGAGGCCATGGGCAGTGGCTCACCTGTGGGTGTGTCAAAGCTTTGTGACCAGAAAGCATGCTGTGCAGCGCCCGAGGCCGACTGCGGCATCAAACGCCACCAAGCCAGGCCAGCGCCAGCCAGACCGGCCGCAGCGCCAGCGGCCAGCAGCAAGCCGCGGCGCGAAGAAGGTCGTTTGGTTTGCAACATGAGGGAATTGTCTTTCATCGTGACAACAACAGCATCAAAGCGCTCAGATCTCCGCGCGGCGCACGGCCCTGGCCATCGGGCAACAAAGCCCCGCGCAAATCATCCAGATCGTAAATGCGCAGGTGCACGCCGATGTCCTCGCCCAAGTCCGGACAAACACTGTGCAGACTCAAGACATCGACATCATCGCCATGCATGCCGCGCACCGTCTGCACTTCGTAACGCAGGTTCTGGTTGATCAAGGCAATCTCGGCCGATTTGGGATCGTCACAGAACAAGGCCAAATCGATGTCCGACAAACGGGTGGCCCAGCCCTGCCAGACAGCGCCGCCCAGATGCGGGCGAAATTCAGCCAGGCGTTGCATCCAGGTCAATGCATGTTCACGCAGCGCCTTCAATTCACCGGGCTGGGTGTCGGCACAAAACAGCGCAATGTAGTCCAGCACTTGCGCCTCGACCTCGTCATTGGAGGGCAAGGCCGTGCGCCCGGGCAAGCCCAAGGTTTTGAGGGCCCGGTGCTTGGCGGGGCCAAATGCCAAGCCTTCCTCCACCACCAAGCGCGCTGCCGTGGCCGCAATTTCAAATGCTGCATCGTTCATGAACACGATTGTGCCTTCAGGCACAAACACCCCCTGCTCGGCAGGGCCGAGAAAGTCTGGCCTACCCAAAGGTCATGGACGCTGCTGGCCCCTAAAATCAAGGCATGCATATTCATATTCTGGGCATTTGTGGCACCTTCATGGGTGGTTTGGCAGCTCTGGCACGCGAAGCCGGGCATCGGGTCACCGGTTGTGATGCGGGTGTGTACCCGCCCATGAGCGATCAGCTGCGGGCTCTGGGCATCGATTTGATCGAAGGCTTTGGCGCCGACCAGATGGCGCTCCAACCGGACATGTATGTGATCGGCAATGTGGTCAGCCGCGCCCGCCTGCCTGACGGCAGCCCCAAATTCCCGCTGATGGAAGCCATTCTGGAAGCCGGTGCGCCTTACACCAGCGGCCCCCAATGGCTGTCCGAACATGTGCTGCAAGGCAAACATGTGCTGGCTGTCGCGGGCACCCACGGCAAAACCACCACCACATCCATGCTCACCTGGGTGCTGGAGCAGGCCGGTTTGCAGCCCGGTTTTCTGGTCGGCGGCGTGCCGCTGAACTTTGGCGTCTCGGCACGCCTGGGCGCAGGCCAGTACTTCGTGATCGAAGCCGACGAATACGACACGGCTTTTTTCGACAAGCGCAGCAAATTCGTGCACTACCGCCCGCGCACGGCGATCCTGAACAACCTCGAATTCGACCACGCCGACATTTTTGACGACCTGGCCGCCATCGAGCGCCAGTTCCACCACTTGGTGCGCACCGTGCCGGGCTCAGGCCGCGTGGTGGGCAACGGCCTGGAAGAAAGCCTGACCCGTGTGTTGGCGCAAGGCTGCTGGAGCGAGGTGCGCAGCTTCGGCTCGGCCGTCAGCGACTTTGTGGCCGAGGGCGAACCGTCCAGCTTCCAGGTGCTGCAAGCCGGAAAACCCGTGGCCGAAGTGCAATGGGCCATTGGCGGCGTGCACAACCAGCTCAATGCATTGGCCAGCATCGCCGCCGCCGAGCATGTAGGCGTGAGCCCCGCCGTGGCAGCACAGGCCTTGGCCACTTTTGAAAACGTCAAACGCCGCATGGAAGTGCGTGGCACAGTGAACGGCATCACGGTCTATGACGACTTCGCCCACCACCCCACCGCGATCCGCACCACCGTCAACGGCCTGCGCCGCCAAGTGGGCGACGCACGCATCCTGGCGATCTTCGAGCCGCGCAGCAACACCATGAAGCTGGGCACCATGAAAGCTCAGCTGCCCTGGAGCCTGGAAGAAGCCGACCTCGCGTTTTGCCACTCCGGCGGCCTGGGCTGGGATGCTGTTGCCGCCCTGGAACCCATGGGCGCACGCGCGCAAGTGGGCGCCAACATCGATGAAGTCATTGCCCAGGTGATGGCACAAGTGAAGCCCGGCGACCACCTGCTGTGCATGAGCAATGGCGGCTTTGGCGGGATTCACGCCAAGCTGCTGACGGCTCTACAAACATAAGACTTGCGGGACTGTTGGCCGAGTGGTGTCGCCTTCACCACAAAGCGTTCAGTGATGCGGGCTTCGGGCTGGAGACTTCAGGCGCGAAGCGACGTCGAGCCAGGACGACACCCGCGTCGCTGAATGCGGTGCCCACGAAGCGGGCACCGACAACGGTCAACGCGAACGGCGTGCCTTCACCGCATCCGACAGCACCTGCAGCACGCCTTCGCTGTCGTCCCAGCCGATGCAGGCGTCGGTGATGCTCTGGCCGTAAGCCAGTTGGGTCACATCGTCTTTGCCGGGCGTGAACTTCTGGGCACCGTCCACCAGGTGGCTCTCGACCATGACACCGAACACCTGGCGCGAGCCGCCGCTGATCTGGCCCGCAATGTCTTTGGCCACGTCGATCTGGCGTTCGTGCTTTTTGCTGCTGTTGGCGTGGCTGCAATCCACCATCAAGGTGGCGGGCAGCTTGGCGGCTTCCAGCTCTTTGCAGGCAGCGGCCACGCTGTCGGCGTCGTAGTTGGGCGCTTTGCCGCCGCGCAAAATCACATGGCAATCCTGGTTGCCCTGGGTCTGCACGATGGCCACCTGACCATTCTTGTGCACCGACAAAAAGTGGTGGCCACGAGCTGCGGCCTGGATCGCATCGGTCGCGATCTTGATGTTGCCGTCCGTCCCGTTCTTGAAGCCGATGGGGGCCGACAGGCCGGAAGCCAGCTCGCGGTGCACCTGGCTTTCGGTGGTGCGGGCGCCGATGGCACCCCAACTGATCAGGTCACCGATGTACTGGGGCGAAATCACATCCAAGAACTCGCTGCCTGCGGGCAGGCCCTGGCGGTTGATCTCGATGAGCAACTGGCGTGCGATGCGCAGGCCTTCGTCGATGCGGTAGCTCTCATCCAGGTAAGGGTCGTTGATCAGGCCCTTCCAGCCCACGGTGGTGCGGGGTTTCTCGAAATACACGCGCATCACAACTTCGAGCGTGTCGGCGTACTTCTCGCGCAGAGGCTTCAAGCGACGGGCGTAGTCCAGGGCCGCTGCCGGGTCGTGGATCGAGCAGGGGCCAATGATGACCAACAGGCGGTCATCCTTGCCGTGCACGATGTTGGCGATCGATTTGCGGGTTTGGGAGATCAGGGTCTCCGTCGCCGTGCCGGCGATCGGGAAGAACCGGATCAAATGTTCAGGAGGCGGGAGCACGGTGATGTCCTTGATGCGTTCGTCGTCGGTCTGGCCGGTGCGGTCGATGGCATGGGGATACCAAGCGTCTGGGGCTGTGGTTTTGGTGTTCATCGTGGACTCCTCAATTGAAAAAAGACAGGTGAAAAAAAACCGCCGGGCTTTGGGGCTCCGGCGGTGTGTGTCGAGATGTTCGGGTGCTTATGCGCTCGCCTCTCGTCCGCCGGGGACTGAGAACCAAAAATAAAAAAAGTAAAAAGCGATGCGCGAGGACATGGATTCAATGTATCACAGCTGGATGACAGTTCCTGACAGCTCGATCCGGGGACAAACCCGAAGACCTGTATTTCAAATTCAAGCTGTACCGCCCACCGTCAGGCCATCGATGCGCAATGTGGGCTGGCCCACCCCCACCGGCACGCTCTGGCCGTCTTTGCCACAGGTGCCCACGCCCGAGTCGAGCTTCATGTCGTTGCCGATCATGCTGATCTTCTTGAGCGACTCAGGGCCGCTGCCAATCAGCGTGGCGCCCTTGACGGGGTACTGGATCTTGCCGTTTTCCACCCAGTAAGCCTGGCTGGCCGAGAACACGAACTTGCCGCTGGTGATGTCCACCTGACCGCCCGCAAAGTTGGTGGCGTACAAGCCCTTTTTGATGCTGGCCACGATTTCTTCGGGGCTCTTGTCGCCGCCCAGCATGTAGGTGTTGGTCATGCGGGGCATGGGCACATGGGCGTAGCTTTCGCGGCGGCCGTTGCCCGTGGGTTTGACACCCATCAGACGGGCGTTCATCGCGTCCTGGATGTAGCCGCGCAGGATACCGTCTTCGATCAGCACGTTCTTCTGACTGGCATGACCTTCATCGTCCACATTGAGCGAGCCCCGGCGGTCGGCCATCGTCCCGTCATCCAGCACCGTCACGCCCTTGGCGGCCACGCGCTGGCCGATGCGACCGCTGAAGGCGCTCGAACCCTTGCGGTTGAAGTCGCCTTCCAGGCCATGGCCGACGGCCTCGTGCAACAGCACGCCAGGCCAGCCATTGCCCAGCACCACCGTCATCTCGCCCGCAGGCGCAGGGCGGGCTTCGAGGTTGATGAGCGCGGCCGACACGGCTTCCTGCACATAGCTCTCGACCATGGCGTCGTCAAAGTAGGCCAGACCAAAGCGACCACCGCCGCCACTGCTGCCCACTTCACGGCGGCCGTTTTGCTCGGCGATCACCGTGACCGACAGGCGGATCAGCGGGCGCACATCGGCGGCCAGTGTGCCGTCAGCGCGGGCCACCATGACCACGTCGTACTCGGTGGCCAGACCCGCCATGACCTGCACGATGCGCGGGTCCTTGGCACGGGCCATTTTCTCGACGCGCCCGAGCAAGTTGACCTTGGCCGTGCTGTCCAGAGTGGACATCGGATCCAGCGAGGGGTAGAGCGAGCGGCTGGGCGAAATCTTGCGCGCTGGGACCTTGATGCGTTTGTTTTGCGTGGCCTGCGCAATGGAGCGCACCGTCATAGCCGCATCCATCAAGGAGGCTTCGGAGATGTCGTCCGAGTAAGCAAAGGCGGTTTTTTCGCCCGAGACAGCCCGCACGCCCACGCCCTGGTCGATGCTGAAGCTACCGGTCTTGACGATGCCCTCTTCCAGGCTCCAGCCTTCGGAACGGGTGTACTGGAAATACAGGTCGGCATCGTCCACCTGGTGCGCCTGGATGGCGGCCAGGGCTTTGCTCAGATGGGTTTCATCCAGGCCAAAAGGCTCGAGCAACAGGGATCTGGCCGTGGCCAGGCGTTCGATGGTCGGTTCACGTGAAATCATGGAGCCCATTGTAGGGATTGCGCAATGCCCTTGCCCGGGCGCCCTGACCGGCTCAGCTTTGAACCAGCTGCTTGGACTTGGCAATCGCCATCAGGATGCCCAAGGCAAAACCCAGGGTGACCATGGCCGTGCCCCCGTAGCTGACAAAAGGCAAGGGCACCCCCACCACTGGCAAGATGCCACTGACCATGCCCATGTTCACAAAGGCGTAGGTGAAAAAAATCATGGACACACTGGCGGCCAGCAAGCGGCTGAACATGGTGGGTGCTTGCGAAGCGATGACCAGGCCCCGATAAACCAGAAAGAAAAAGCCCGCGACCAGCACCAGGCCGCCGACAAAACCAAACTCTTCGCCAAAGGCCGCAAAAATGAAGTCGGTGGTGCGCTCGGGAATGAACTCCAGATGGGTCTGCGTACCCTGCATGAAGCCCTTGCCCCAAAAGCCGCCTGACCCAATGGCGATCATGCCCTGGATGATGTGAAAGCCCTTGCCCAGCGGATCACGCGCAGGATCAAGCAAAGTGCAAATGCGTTGACGCTGGTATTCGTGCAGCACACGCCAATCGACATCGGCTTGGCACAAGGTCGGCTCCATGATCACCAAGGTCACCATCCCAGCCAAGGCCAAAACCACCGGCGGCAAGATCCAGCGCCATTTCAAGCCCGCAAAAAAGATCACCGACAAACCGGCCGACAAGACCAGCAAAGCGGTGCCCAGATCGGGCTGCTTCATGATCAAGCCCACGGGCACACCCAAAATCAGCATGGCCATGGCAAAGTCCAGCGGCCTGAGTCGCCCTTCCCGCTTTTGAAACCAAGCCGACAGCATGAGGGGCATGGCGATCTTCAAAATCTCACTGGGCTGGATCACCACGCCAATGTTCAACCAGCGGCGAGCCCCTTTTTTGGTGAGGCCAAACAGCGCCACTGCGATCAACAGAGTGACGCCCGCCACGTACACCGGCACCGCCCACGCCATGAGTTTTTGCGGGGGCACCTGGGCCACGACAAACATGATGAAACCAGCCAGCAGCATGTTGCGGGCATGGTCCACGAAACGGCTGCCGTGATCGAAACCCGAGGAATACATGATCAACAAGCCCACGCAGGCGAGCATGAAAACGGCAAACGCCAAAGGACCGTCGAAACCTTCGACCAAGCCCATCAAACGTTGACCCAGCGTGGGTTTTTGAATCACTGCAACCATGGTGCGATTATCTCTTGATCAAATTGGGACGCGCTCAATGGCTGCGGCCACTGCGGAACATGCCATGGGTTTTGCGGTTGAGCACGCCTTGCGCGGCCAGCTTGTTCATCGAGGGGCTGGCATGCGCATGCGTGATGGCCAGGCCCAGGGCATCGGCCGCGTCCTGCCGGGGCACCACCGGCAATTGCAGCAAGCGCTTGACCATCTCTTGCACCTGCGATTTGTCCGCCCGGCCATGGCCTGTCACGGACTGCTTCATTTGCAAAGCGGTGTATTCGGCCACCGGCAGGCCACAAGACACCAGCGCCGTCACACAGCAGCCGCGCGCTTGACCCAGCAGCAAGGTCGCCTGTGGGTTGACGTTCACGAACACAATTTCCACCGAAGCCACATCGGGCTGGTAGCGCTCGTGGATCTCACGGATGCCGTCATAGATCACTTTCAGGCGAGCGGGCAAATTGCCCATTTCTTCCTTGGTGGTCTGGATCACGCCGCTGGCCACGTATTGCAGGTTTGAGCCAGTCATGTCCAGCACGCCAAAGCCCGTGGTCTGCAAGCCGGGGTCGATCCCCAGAATGCGCACCGTCGCAGGCGTGCTCATGGCAACACCACATCGTTCATGCGGCCCACGATCACTTCGGCACGGCTGGCCAGATACGGCGACTGCGAGCGTTGTTCAAAATACCGTGGGCGCGGCAGCATGACCGCCAAACGAGCGCTTTCCCAAGCGCTCAAGGCCGATGCTGGCTTGCGAAAGTAATGCTGCGCTGCAGCCTCGGCACCGAACACCCCCTCACCCCACTCCACACTGTTGAGGTAAATCTCGAGGATGCGGCTTTTGGACAAAAAGACCTCCAGCCCCAAAGTCAAAACCATCTCCTGGGCCTTGCGCAGCAAGGTGCGCTCGCCCGACAAAAACAGGTTCTTGGCCAATTGCTGCGTGATGGTCGAGCCCCCCACAATCTTGGCTTCAACAGGTTTGGCGTCACCCAGCCGCTGCGCGCGGCGTTCGGCCTGGGCTTTGGCCTTGGCATTTTTGCCCCAGGCTTTTTCGAGCGAGTCCCACCAGATGCCATGGTGCTGTGTGAATGCACTGTCTTCCGAAGCCAGCACCGCGCGCTTGAGCGAGGGCGACATGCGGCTTTGGTCCACCCACTCCTGCCGCCAGGGCAAGCGACCTTGCCGGGTGAGCACCTGCCAGACCTGAGAGCGCTCAAAACTGGTGGACTCGGGGGCCATCACTGAAAAACTGGCGATGCGCAGAATGAAGAAGATCTGCAAACACAGCACGGCACAAGCGAGCAAAGCACACCAACGAACGAACGCCTTCATGGGGATCCTTGCTCGAAGATTCGCATCATGCCCGTGGCCTCATTGGTCTGGCGCCAGCATGCGGGTGGACAAGGTGTCGTCCCGAGAGAACATGAAACGCGACACCACCACAATCTGGTCGGCCTGGCTGCGCATTTTGGCGCCAAAAGGATCGAACGGTCCTGCACTGCGCACGATGGCCACTGCACGCTCGTCCAGCAAGGGGTTGCGCGACGAGCTGGCCACCTCGGTGCTGAGCAGCTCGCCCCGACTGTTGACCGTGATCACCATGGTCAACTTGCCATAAAGTTTTTCGCCACGCGCCTGCGGGAAATTCAGGGTGCCTTGACTTTCGATGGTCCGGCGCAGCTTGTCGTAATACAAGGCGTACACCGTCTCCTTGGTGGCAGGGCTGATGTAGCGTTTGCGGGGTGCGCCTTGCGTCTGCTCCACGCGCTGTTCAATCTGAGCCAGCTGTCGCGTCAGTTGTTGCTTGCGCTCTTCGCGGGCCTGGCGCTCGGTCGCGTTGCTCTTGTCACCCGGGTCATCGCGCGACAGCTCGTTCAACTCGGCTTTGAGCTGGGTGAGCAAGCGCATCTGTTGCACCTTGAGTGCTTCGATCTTGCGCTGCATTTCCGTGATGTCCGTACCCGACTCGGTGGTCGCAGCAGCGGGCAATGGCGAGGTGGCCATGCGCACCTCGGGCACCTGACCGCCCCCCGCCAGACTCACCTGCGCCAGCGCTTGCGCTTCGGGAGGGCGCTCATTGCTGCGCGCATTGACCAGCACCACTTCAAGCGGCGTGTCTTCAAATACCCGATTGAACGTTTCCGGCGCTGCAAAACGCAAGGTCAACAACGCCAGGTGCAGGGCCAGCGAAATGCCCAAAGTCCATTGGAGCGTGCGGTGAGGGGCCAGGCGCTTCATGGTCAATCACGCACCATCGCTTTGCGTGCTGTCGTTCAAATCGACCGCGATGGTCAAAGGGCCTGCGCTCAAGGCTTCGTCGTCTTCCGCTTCATCGGGCTCATCGCTGGCCGCCTGCGGTGCATCCAGGTGTGCTGTGACCGTGCCTTTCACGTCCAGCGCCATCAGGTCGATCTCGCCGAGCTGAACGCGCACACGGGCACCTCGTGCCAGGCCTTGCGCACCCATGACGCTGAACATGAGCGGCAGGCTGTCGGCGCGCACCAGCCAGATGCCGCCGCCCATTTCCTTGACCAGGCTGGCTTCCAGTTCATGGATGTCTTGTTGCTGCACATGGCGCAGCGTCCAGTAACGCTCCATGCTGGACTGCACGCTGTTGTAGGCGCTGTAGGCCGCGTCAAAGCCGCTGATGATCGAGAACAGCTCGGCATCTTTGGGTTTGAAAGGCGCGGCCAATGCGGCCGTCGCACCATGTCTGGCGCAAGCGATGATCTGCCACTGGTTGACCAGGTCGGTGTAGCGGCGCAGCGGCGAGGTGCTCCAGGCATAGCTGGGCACGCCAATGCCCGCGTGCGGCAAGGCCTTGGTGCCCATGCGCACCTTGACGCCCGGCGCCATGCTGGCCTGGCTGCGGTAAATGCCGGGCACGCCCAGGCTGGCCAGCCATTGACCCCAGGTGCTGTTGGCCAAGATCATGGCCTCGGCCACCATCAAATCCAGCGGGGCGCCACGTTTGCGGGTACCGATCAGCACGGTCTCTTCGCCTGTTGGCGGTGCATCGTTGCTGAGGCGGTCCAGCTTGAAGCTGTAGTCCGGGCGATTGAAGTTTTCCGGCTTGCCACGCACCACTTCGCGCCGCGCCTTGAGGGTTTGCGCCAGACGCCAGAAAAAGGCCAGGGTTGCACGGTTCACCGGGACGTCCGCGTGATCGCTCTGGTCTTCGCCTTCGAGCCATGCCTGGGTGATGCGGTCATCGAGCTGGTCATGGCGCAAGTTGGCCAGGATGTTCACGCGCTCCAGACGGGTTTCGGTCTTTTGCACTTCCAGGGTGTCTTCGCTGAAGGTCACATACAGGGACACCGCAGGGCACGCACGGCCTTCGATCAGGGTGTAGGCCTGCACCACGCTGTCGGGCAGCATGGTGATCTTGTAACCCGGCATGTACACCGTGGACAGGCGTGAGCGGCCCAGCTGGTCGATGGCACTGCCCGGCGTCAAGGCCAGGCCGGGCGCAGCGATGTGGATACCCACCGTGACCGTGCCGCTGCCCAGCCCCTGCAGGGACAAGGCATCGTCGATTTCGGTGGTGTGCGAATCGTCGATGGAAAACGCCTGCACCGGCGACAGGGGCAGCTCATCGGTGATGGCCGGGGCCTGCAGCAGCGGAAAGCCCGTGCCTTTGGGGAACAGGTCAAACAAAAAGCGCTGCCAATGGAAGTCCCAGGCCGAAGCGATCGCGCCCGCCTTTTGCAACAAATCGAGCGGTGCCATCTGGCTGCTCTTGCTGGCTTCGACCACGGCCTTGTACTCGGGCGTGTTCTTGTCCGGGCGGAACAAGATTTTGTAGAGCTGCTCGCGGATCGGTGCAGGGCACGTGCCCGCCACCAGATCGGCCGCCCAGGCTTCGATTTGCGCCTGGATTTGCTTTTTCTTCTCAATCGCGGCCAAGGCCTGTTGCACGATCTCAGCCGGGGCCTTGCGGTAACGGCCTTTGCCGGCGCGGCGGAAATAATGCGGGGCCTCGTGCAGGCGCATCAGGGCAGCGACTTGCTGCACCGTGGTGGCGGCGCTGCTGAAATAGTCTTGCGCCAAATCGGCAAAGCCAAATTCGGCATCCGAAGCGAACTCGTAAGCCAGCTCCAGCTCGATGCTCGGGCTCAAGGCCGCCGCCTCGCTGAGCAAAGCAGCAGGAGCGGGTTTGTCGAACTTGAGCAGCATTTGCGCGGCCTTGACTTTGACCCGCTTGCCCGAGTCCAGCTCGACCTGCGCGGAAGCCTCGGCTTCGGACATGACCCTCCCGGCCATGAATTTGCCGGCTTCTTCAAATAATACGTACATGCTCAGATTTTCCCACGCTGACCCGCTGTTCCGGGGCCGAAGGCTCAGGCCAAGCGAAGAAATTCCAGGATTTCAGCTTTGTAAAGATCGAAATCGCTGAGCGCGTGGTCACTGCCTTCGATCAGGCGAACCCGACCTGCCTGATGCCGAGCCAGCATTTCGCGCCAGTCCAAAACCTCATCCCCCTTGGCAATCAGGGCCAGGGTTTGCGGCTGGGCGCTGCGCGGTTGGGCTTCCAGAACCTGCAGCTCCTGCACATAAGTGGCGTCAAAAAAGAGGCTTTGCGAAGGGTCGTGCCAAGCGGTTTGCTCGCCAATGTATTGGGTCAAATCCCGCGAAGGGTGCACCGCCGGGTTGATCAGCACCGCAGGGCAGTCCAGTTGCTGGGCCAAGCAGCTGGCATAAAAGCCGCCAAGTGAAGAACCCACCACCGCCATGCGGCTGCGCGGCCAATCGGCCACGCCGGCCAGCACCGCTTCGATCGCTTGCCGAGGGGACGCTGGCAACTGCGGGCACCACCAAGTGACATGGGGGAATGCCTGCGCGACCCACGCGGCCATCTTGCGGGCCTTGAGCGATTGCGGCGAAGACCGAAAACCGTGCAGGTAAAGAAGGTGGGTGGTGACGCTCATGCCCGACCTTGCACGCAGCGCATCACCAAGCGGGCTGCAAAGCGGCAAAGCCGCGTGGCGCCTGAGTGGCGCTGTCAAACGTCACGATGTCATAGGCATCGGGTTGCGCCAGCAAGGCGCGCAGCAACTGGTTGTTCATGGCGTGACCGGAGCGGAAAGCGCTGTAGGCCGCCAGCAAAGGGTGCCCCACGATGTACAGGTCACCCATGGCATCGAGGATCTTGTGCTTGACGAACTCGTCGTCGTAACGCAGGCCGTCGGCATTGAGCACCTTGTAATCGTCCATCACGATGGCGTTGTCCAGACCGCCCCCCAACGCCAGGCCATTGGCACGCATCATCTCCACGTCCTTGGTGAAGCCAAAGGTGCGGGCACGGGCGATGTCGCGGGCGTACACGCCTTCAGACATGTCAAACACCACCTGCTGCCCCGTCGAATCGACCGCGGGATGGTGGAATTCAATCTCGAAACTGAGTTTGTAGCCGTGGTACGGCTCCAGGCGCGCCCACTTGATGTTCTGGCCCTCGCCTTCGGTGACCTGCACCGGTTTGAGCACCCGGATGAAGCGCTTGGGCGCTTGTTGCTCGACCACACCCGCGCTTTGCAACAAGAAAACAAAGGAAGAAGCCGAACCATCCAGAATCGGCACTTCCTCGGCCGTGATGTCCACATAGAGGTTATCGATGCCCAGACCTGCGCAGGCCGACATCAGGTGCTCCACGGTGTGCACTTTGGCCTGACCGGCCGAAATGGTCGAAGCCAGCCGGGTGTCGGTCACCGATTCGGCTTTGACGGGAATATCCACAGGCTCGGGCAAATCCACACGCCGGAACACAATGCCGGTGTCCGGTGCGGCGGGGCGCAAGGTCAATTCGACACGCTGGCCGCTGTGCAGGCCAACGCCAACGGCTTTGGTCAGGGTTTTGAGGGTGCGTTGTGCGAGCATCCGCGCATTTTAAGGGCGCCATGTTGGTTTCGCGCTGACAGGGTTTTGTGGCTTGAATCCGAAATGAAGCGCGCCATCAACTCAGTGGTGTCGCGCAGCCCGGGGTGGGCGGGCGAAATGGAGGCGCGAAGCGACGACGCGCCCGACAGCCCCGGGCTGTGCGACACAACGGCACTACAAGCTGCACAGCTGGAGATGCAAAAAAGGCCGGACAGGCAAACGCCCGTCCGGCCTTCAAAGCACCAGAAATGATTTCAGCGACAGGAGATCAGTCGGCTTGCTTGCGCAAGAAGGCGGGGATCTCGATGTCGTCCATGCCGGCATTGGCCATGCCGTCCACGCGAGCGGCCGCATGGGTGCGGTTGCTGCGCCAGATGGCGGGTGTGTTCATGCCGGAGCCCATGGAGGCTTGCGTGTTCAAAGCAGGCGCCACCGCATCCTGTCCGCCCATGATGAAAGGCGCGTTGTCGGTGCCGGTGCGCAGCACTTGCAGTGGAGGGGCTGTGCGGCGAGCACCTTGCTTGGACAAGCCAGTGGCCACCACGGTCACGCGGATTTCGTCGCCCAGGCTTTCGTCGTAGGCGGTGCCGTAGATCACGTGGGCGTTTTCCGATGCGTAAGCACGGATGGTGTTCATCGCCTGCTTGGACTCGGACAATTTCAAGGAGCCCTTGGCGGCGCTGATCAACACCAGCACGCCCTTGGCACCCGACAGGTCCACACCTTCGAGCAGCGGGCAAGCCACGGCCTGCTCGGCAGCGATGCGGGCGCGGTCCGGGCCGCTGGCGGCGGCTGTACCCATCATGGCTTTGCCTGGCTCACCCATCACGGTGCGCACGTCTTCAAAGTCGACGTTCACGTGGCCGGGCACATTGATGATCTCGGCAATACCACCGACCGCATTTTTCAGCACGTCGTTGGCATGGGCAAACGCCTCGTCTTGCGTCATGTCTTCGCCGCCGGGCAATTCCAGCAGTTTTTCGTTCAACACCACAATCAGGGAGTCGACGTTGGCTTCGAGTTCCTGCATGCCGATGTCGGCATTGGACATGCGACGGCCACCTTCGAATTCAAAAGGCTTGGTCACCACACCCACGGTGAGAATGCCCATCTCCTTGGCAATGCGAGCGATCACGGGCGCTGCGCCCGTGCCCGTGCCGCCGCCCATGCCGGCGGTGATGAACAACATGTGCGAGCCTTCGATGGCAGCACGGATGTCGGCTTCTGCGCTCTCGGCGGCTTCACGGCCTTTTTCAGGCTTGCTGCCAGCGCCCAGGCCGGTTTGACCCAGCTGGATGAAGCGGTGCGCTGCGCTGCGGGCCAAAGCCTGTGCATCGGTGTTGGCGCAAACGAACTCAACGCCCTGGACGTTGCGCTCGATCATGTGCTCGACAGCGTTGCCGCCGCCGCCACCGACACCGATCACTTTGATCTGGGTGCCTTGGTTGAATTCTTCGGTTTGGATCATTTCAATGGACATGGTGCTCTCCTAAATATCTGCAGTTGCCTGAATTTTGTGAATCTTGTTTTTGGGAAAAAGGTTTCAAGGTTTGTCAACATCGACAAGGTCTCGACATGGGTGGACTGCCTCGGGCCTGAAAAAGTTGTTTCCAGTTCATCAGAAGTTCCCCACAATGAAATCTTTGAAGCGGCCAAAGGCGTTGTTGACCGAGCTCTTCTTTTGCGTGACCTTGAAGCCGCGCAGACGCGCCATGCGGGCTTCTTCGAGCAAACCCATCACCGTCGCGGCACGCGGCTGGCTGACCATGTCGGCCAGGCCGCCCGCGTATTTGGGCAAGCCACGGCGGACAGGCTTGAGGAAGATGTCCTCGCCCAACTCGATCATGCCGGGCATGACCGCACTGCCACCTGTGAGCACGATGCCCGAGGACAGCACTTCTTCGTAACCCGACTCGCGGATGACCTGGTGCACCAGCGAGAAGATTTCTTCGATGCGTGGCTCGATCACGCCGGCCAAAGCCTGCTTGCTCAGCATGCGGGGGCCACGGTCACCCAGGCCAGGCACTTCGACCTGCGCATCGGGATCGGCCAGCAACTGTTTGGCGTAACCACTTTCAACCTTGATGTCTTCCGCGTCCTTGGTGGGGGTGCGCAAAGCCATGGCGATGTCGCTGGTGATCAGGTCACCGGCAATCGGGATCACGGCGGTGTGGCGGATCGAGCCATTGGCAAAGATCGCCACATCGGTGGTGCCTGCGCCGATGTCCACACAGACCACGCCCAGTTCGCGTTCGTCTTCCGACAACACGGCCAGACTGGACGACTGGGGGTTCAACAGCAACTGGTCCACTTCGAGGCCACAGCGGCGCACGCACTTGATGATGTTCTCGGCTGCGCTCTGGGCGCCCGTCACGATGTGCACCTTGGCTTCCAGGCGCATGCCGCTCATGCCGATCGGCTCTTTGACTTCCTGACCGTCAATGACAAATTCCTGCGGCGCCACCAGCAGCAGACGCTGATCGGTCGAGATGTTGATGGCACGGGCTGTTTCCATCACGCGTGCCACGTCAGCCGGCGAGACTTCCTTGTCCTTGATGGCCACCATGCCGCTGGAGTTGATGCCGCGGATGTGGCTGCCGGTGATGCCCACGTTCACGCGGGTGATCTTGCAATCGGCCATCAACTCGGCTTCTTTCAAGGCCTGCTGGATGCTTTGCACCGTGGCATCGATGTTGACCACCACGCCTCGCTTGAGGCCATTGCCCGGCGCGATGCCCAGGCCCGCAATCTTGAGCTGACCATCGGGCAAGACCTCGGCCACCACCGCCATGACTTTGGAGGTGCCAATGTCCAAACCCACCACCAGATCTTTGTACTCTTTTGCCATATGAATCACCGTTTCCGTTGTAGTCCTGCTTGATCGCTCAAGGCTTTTTCTTGTCTTCAACCGTGCTCACACCTCGCAAGCGCAAGGCGTAACCATCTTTGTGGCGCAAATCTGCACCGGCCAGCGACGTGGGCGTCCTGCCGTAACGCGCGGTCACTTGCGACAGCGTTCTGAAGAACACCTGCAGGTGCTCGCCCACTTCGGCTTGCGTGCCACGGCCCAGTTCCATCAGGGCCCCCGTCTTGGTCAGCACACGCCAACTGCCACGGGGCGTCAATTCCAGTTGATCAATCTCCATGTCCACCGCTTGGTACACAGGTTGCAAATAGCGGTACATCTTCATGACCTCTACCGACAAGCCATTCGGGCCTTTCATGCGGGGCAGATGCTCGACATCGATGTCATCCACTTCAGCCTCAAACACCTGGTCTTGTTCATTGACCATGGTGTTGGCGCCTTCGTCACCCCACAAAGCCTTGGGGTGATGCTCTTGCACGACGGCACGCAAACGGTTGGGGAAATCACGGTGCACCACTGCCGAACGCACCCAGGGCACCGCCTCAAAAGCCTGCCGCGCCCCCTCCAGGTCGAGCGTGAAGAAATTGCCATTCAGACGCGGCATCACATTCGCTTTGAAAGTCACAGCGTTGTTGCGGCTGACTTCGCCCTGCACGCTGATCGACTGGATTGCAAACAAGGGGTGACGCAGCAACCACCATGCCCAGCCGCCGAGCGCCAGCAACACGACACCCACCACCAACAAGTTGGCGGTGAAGTTCATGAGCCGGACGTCCATCGGCAAAGGCATGGCTTTTTTCACCCCAGCACCCCCTGGTGGTCCAGACTGGCTGCAGCCAGCAACTGTGTGCACAAGGCTTCATAGCTGATGCCTGCGGCACGCGCCGACATCGGCACCAAGGAGTGGCCAGTCATGCCCGGCGAGGTGTTGATTTCCAGCAAATAGGGCTGGCGCGTCTGGCCATCGATCATGACGTCGATGCGGCCCCAACCCCGGCAACCGAGCACCTGGTAGGCCTTGACCACCAGGGCCTCGATGGCTGCTTCTTCGGCGGCAGGCAAACCACTGGGCACCAGGTATTGGGTGTCGTCGGTGAAGTATTTGTTCTGGTAGTCGTAGTTGCCTTCAGGCGCCACGATGCGGATCACGGGCAAGGCCTTGGCCGTGTCGCCCGCGCCCAGCACGGGGCAAGTCACTTCATCACCCACAATGCATTGCTCGCACAGGATGTCGGCATCGCATTGCGCGGCCTGGGCCAAAGCGGCAGGCAGTTCGTCGGCACGGGTGACCTTGGTCACGCCGATCGAAGAGCCTTCGCGTGCAGGCTTGACGATCATGGGCAAGCCCAGAGCCGCGATCAGTTTTTCGGCCGACACGCTGGCCAGTTGTTCACGGCGCACCAGTTCATAACGCGGCGTGGGCAGGCCTTCGGCCAGCCAGACGCGCTTGGTCATGGTCTTGTCCATCGCGATGCTCGAAGCCATCACACCCGAGCCGGTGTAAGGGATGCCCAGCAACTCCAGCGCGCCTTGCACCGTGCCGTCTTCGCCATAACGGCCATGCAAGGCGATGAAGCACAGGTCAAAGCCCTCGCGCTTGAGGTCACCCAACTCCCGCTCGGCCGGATCAAAGGCATGCGCATCCACGCCCGAAGACTGCAAGGCCTGGAGCACGCCCTGACCCGACATCAGCGAGACTTCGCGCTCAGCAGAGCGTCCGCCCATCAACACCGCTACTTTTCCCAACTTTGAAGTGCTCATGCTGCACCCCCCATGTCCACCACTTTGGCCGGCACACCACCGATGGTGCCCGCACCCATGCAAATCACGACATCGCCATCCCGCGCGTTCGTCAACACCGCTTGAGGCATCTCGGCGATGTCGTCCACAAACACCGGCTCCACCTTGCCCGCCACACGCAAGGCACGTGCCAAGGAACGGCCATCGGCCGCCACGATCGGGGCTTCACCTGCGGCATACACCTCGGACAACAAGACAACATCGGCACCGTTGCCAATCACTTTGACGAAGTCTTCAAAACAATCACGCGTGCGGCTGTAACGGTGCGGCTGGAATGCCAACACCAAACGGCGACCGGCAAACGCGCCACGCGCAGCGGCCAAGGTGGCGGCCATCTCCACGGGATGGTGCCCGTAGTCATCGATCAGGGTGAATTGCCCTTGGCCATCGGCCGTGCGCACCTGGCCATAACGCTGGAAGCGGCGACCCACGCCTTTGAAACCGGCCAGCGCGCGCTGCACTGCCGCATCGTCCACACCCAGCTCCACCGCCACGGCCACGGCCGCCAGCGCATTGAGCACATTGTGTTTGCCGGGCAAATTCAGCACCACAGGCATGTCGGCCATCACCACGCCATTGCGGCGCTGCACGGTGAAATGCATCTGGCCATCGACCGCACGCACATCCACGGCACGCACTTGCGCACCTTCGTTCAGGCCATACGTGGTCACCGGCCGGGCGATGTCGTTCAGGATGGTCTGCACACCGGGATCGTCGGCGCACATGATGGCCGTGCCGTAAAACGGCATGCGGTGCAGGAAGTCCACGAAGGCTGCCTTCAGGCGGGCCAGATCGTGGCCATAGGTTTCCATGTGGTCAGCGTCGATGTTGGTCACCACCGCCATCACCGGCAACAGGTTCAGGAAAGACGCATCGGACTCATCGGCCTCGACCACGATGTACTCACCTGTGCCCAGCTTGGCATTGGCGCCTGCACTGTTCAGACGACCACCGATCACAAAAGTGGGGTCCAGACCGGCTTCGGCCAGCACACTGGCCACCAGGCTGGTGGTGGTGGTCTTGCCGTGGGTGCCGGCAATCGCCACGCCTTGCTTCATGCGCATGAGTTCGGCCAACATCACGGCACGCGGCACGATGGGGATGTGGCGCTCGCGTGCGGCCAGCACCTCGGGGTTGTCCGCCTTGACGGCGGTGGAGGTGACCACAGCATCGGCATCGCGCACGTTGTCGGCGCTGTGGCCCACATGCGTCTGGATGCCCAGACCGGCCAGGCGGCGCAAGGTGGCGCTGTCCGACAGGTCAGAGCCGGAAATGGCGTAGCCCAGGTTCAATAAGACCTCGGCGATGCCGCTCATGCCCGAGCCGCCAATGCCAATGAAATGGATTTTTCGAATGGCGTGTTTCATGCCGCCAACTCCTCACAAGCCATCACAACCTCCCGAGTTGCATTTGTTTTTTTCTGTTCGTGGGCTTTTTGGGCGCAAGCCAGCAATTGGCTGCGGTCCAAATTTTGCAAACGTGCGGCCAAAGACTCGGCGGTCAATTCGGACTGTTGAACCAGCCAGCCACCACCGTGCTGGACCAAAAAGTCCGCATTGGTGGTCTGGTGGTCATCCACCGCGAAGGGGAAAGGCACAAACAAGGCCGCCACGCCCACAGCGGCCAATTCGGTCACGGTGCTGGCGCCTGCCCGGCAAATCACCAGATCGGCCTGGGCAAACGCGGTGGCAGTGTCGTCAATGAAAGGGGTCAACTCGGCCTGCACGCCAGCCGCTTCGTAATTGGCGCGCAAGGCATCGATTTGCTTGGCGCCGCTTTGGTGGATTACCTGCGGACGCTGGGTTTCAGGGATCAAGGCCATGGCTTGCGGCACGATGTCGTTCAAGGCCTTGGCGCCCAGACTGCCACCGACCACCAACACCTGCAGCGGGCCTGTGCGACCGGCAAAACGTTCAGTCGGAGCGGCTTGTTGCGTGAAAGCCTGGCGCAGGGGGTTGCCCACCCATTGGCCGGTCTTGAACACCTGCGGGAAAGCGGTGAACACCCGGTCGGCCACTTGGGCCAGGACCTTGTTGGCCATGCCGGCCACCGAGTTTTGCTCATGCAAGACCACCGGTTTGCCAAGCAGGCTGGCCATCATCCCGCCCGGGAAAGTGATGTAGCCCCCCAGGCCCAGCACCACATCGGGCTGAACACGGCGCACCACCTGCAGGCTTTGCCAGAAGGCCTTGAGCAAACGCAGGGGCAACAGGGCCAATGTTTTCAAGCCCTTGCCACGCACGCCACCAAAGTCGATGGCTTCGAATGCAAATCCGCGTGGCGGCACCAACTGGCTTTCCATGCTGTTCGGAGCGCCCAGCCAGTGCACGCGCCAGCCAGCGTCGCGCAAAGCTTCGGCCACGGCCAAGCCGGGGAAGATGTGCCCGCCTGTGCCACCGGCCATGACCAATGCGCATTTCTGTTGGCGTTCGGTCATGCCCGACCTCCGCGCATCATCTGTTTGTTCTCGGCATCGATGCGCAAGACGATGGCAATGGCCACCAGGTTCATCATGATGGCCGAGCCGCCATAACTCATCAGTGGCAGCGTCAAGCCCTTGGTGGGCAAAGCCCCCAGGTTCACGCCCATGTTGATGAAGGCCTGGAAACCGATCCAGATGCCCACGCCTTGGGCCACCAGGCCCGAGAACACTTTGTCCAAAGCAATGGATTGACGACCGATCACCATGATGCGGCGGGCCAGCCAGAGGAACATGAAAATCGCCAGGGTCACACCCACCAGACCAAACTCTTCGCCGATCACGGCCAGCAAAAAGTCGGTGTGCGCTTCGGGCAGCCAGTGCAATTTCTCCACGCTGCCGCCCAGACCAACACCCCAGATCTCTCCGCGGCCAATCGCGATGAGCGAGTGCGACAACTGGTAACCCTTGCCCAGTGCGTGCTCCATGCTGAACGGGTCCAGGTAAGCAAAAATCCGCTCACGACGCCAAGGCGATGCGGCAATCATGACCACAAAGGCACCCACCAGCACCGCAAAAATCAGGAAGAACATGCGCGCGTTCACGCCCCCCAGGAACAAGATGCCCATGGCGATGATGGCGATCACCATGAAGGCGCCCATGTCCGGCTCGGCCAGCAAGAACACACCGGCCAGACCGACCGCAGCGCCCATGGGCAACACCGCGCGGAAGAACCGCTCCTTGACGTCCATCTTGCGCACCATGTAATCGGCGGCGTAAATGATGGTGGCCAACTTGGCCAGCTCCGAGGGCTGAAAATTCGTGATGCCCAACGAGATCCAGCGGCGTGCACCGTTGACACCCTTGCCGATGTACGGAATCAGAACCAGCGCCAACAAAACGAGTGACACCACAAACAAGGGGCGTGCCACTTTTTCCCAACTCTCCATGGGCACCTGGAAGGCCAGCAAAGCCACCGCACACCCCATCACCAAAGAGACAATGTGGCGCGTCAGGAAATGGGTCTGCGCATAACGGGCAAAGCGTGGGTTGTCGGGCATTGCGATCGAGGCCGAATACACCATGACCATGCCCCACATCAGCAAAGCCACCACCACCCAGACCAAGGCCTGGTCCACGCCCTGCAAACGGGCGGCGGTACCGGGCGACTGACGTGCGAATTCATAGCCGCCCAGATTCACCGGCAAACCTTGCGCTGCGGCGACCTCGGCCTTGGCCGCACCGCCTGTGAACAGACTGCCCAAGCGCGTCAAAGGGCTGCTCAGGATTTGCATGAAACCTTGACGTTCGCTCACAGCACGCCCTCCATGCTCACCCCGGCGGCATCGGCCAGATCGGCAACGGCCTGTACAAAAACGCGGGCACGGTGCTCGTAATCCTTGAACATGTCAAAGCTGGCACAAGCGGGCGACATCAAGACCGCATCACCGCTTTGCGCCAGCGCTGTGGCTTGCTGGACCGCATCCACCATGTCCTTGGCATCCTGCACCGGCACAGACGCCATGCTCAGCGCTGCACGGATCACTGGTGCATCACGACCGATCAACACGACCGCACGCGCAAAACGTGACACGGGCTCGGCCAACGGCGAGAAATCCTGCCCCTTGCCATCGCCCCCCAGGATGACCACCACACGGCGGTCAGCACCCAGGCCTTGCAAGGCGGCGACAGTGGCGCCCACATTGGTGCCTTTGCTGTCGTCAAAGTATTCGACTTCGTTGATCACGGCGATCGGCTCAACGCGGTGCGGCTCACCGCGGTACTCGCGCAAGCCGTACAGCATCGGGGCCAAAGAACAGCCTGCGCTGCTGGCCAATGCCAAAGCGGCCAAGGCGTTGACCGCGTTGTGGCGCCCACGGATGCGCAAGGCATCGGCGGGCATGAGGCGCTGGATGTGCAGCTCTTCTTCGGCGTCCTTGCGGCGGCGACGGGTTTCATCGGCCTCCAGGGCGCGCACCAGCCAGGTCATGCCGCTCATGACTTCGATGCCAAAGTCGCCAGGACGCTGGGGTATGTCACCACCAAAAGTGACGCAGGCACGTTCGATGGGGCGCTGCAGTTTGACCTTGATGGGCGCAGGCCGCATGGCCATGACCTGTGCATCCTCCCGATTGAGAACCATCAGGCCTTTGTCACCAAAAATGCGAGCCTTGGCTGCGGCGTACGCGGCCATCGAGCCATGCCAGTCCAGGTGGTCTTGCGAGATGTTCAGCACCGTTGCGGCTGTGGGCTCGAAGCCTTCGCTGCTGTCGAGCTGGAAGCTGGACAATTCCAGCACCCACACTTGCGGCAAGGCGCTGGCCATCGGGTGCAGCACTTCAGGTGCAACCACGGGCAGCACCACGGCATCATCTTCTGCATCGGCGTTCTCGTCGGTCGCGAGTTCAACGCCCTCTTCGTCAGCCGTCTCGACAACCGGTTCGGCAACAGCTTGCGTCAGAGCATCTGCAGGCGATGGCTGGATGTCTTGTGCGGCTTCTTGCGCTTGCTGCTCGGCCAGCTCTTGGGCCTGCTGCGCCACCAGGGCATGGGCCTGCGCCAAGGCCTCGGCCATGGTGTCCAGCAGGGTCGGGCCAATGTTGCCTGCCACCTTGACGGTTTTGCCCGCGCGCTCCACCAGCTGGCCGGTCAGCGAAGTCACGGTGGTCTTGCCGTTGGTGCCCGTGATCGCCAGCACCTGCGGTGCATAGCCGAATTCATGCTTCAAATCTTGCAAAGCGGTGGCAAACAGGCTCAGCTCGCCACCTTGCCACAGGCCAATGGCTTTGGCCGCATCCACCACAGGGGCCACCACTTCGGGCGACAGGCCAGGACTGCGGAAGACGGCACGCACAGAGGTACCTTCCACCAAGCTGGCAGCGAATGCGCCAGACACAAACTTCACCTGCGGCCACTCGGCCTGCAAAGTGGCCAGTTGCGGCGGTGTCTCACGTGTGTCGGCCACGGTCACGTCTGCACCGGCGCGGGCGCACCAACGGGCCATCGCCAGGCCCGAAGCACCCAAACCGAGAATCAGAACGTGTTGACCGTGGAGCTGTTGCATGGCTTACCTCAGCTTCAGGGTCGACAGACCGATCAGGCACAGCAGCATGGTGATGATCCAGAAACGCACGACGACTTGCGTTTCTTTCCAGCCGCTCTTTTCAAAATGGTGGTGCAAAGGCGCCATTTTCAGGATGCGTCGACCTTCACCATATTTCTTCTTGGTGTACTTGAAGTAGGCCACCTGGGCCATCACCGACAAGGCCTCCACCACGAAGATGCCGCCCATGATGGCCAGCACGATTTCCTGGCGCACGATGACCGCGATGGTGCCCAAAGCGCCACCCAAAGCCAGTGCCCCGACGTCACCCATGAACACCTGCGCCGGATGGGTGTTGAACCACAAAAACGCTAAACCCGCGCCCGCCATGGCCGCGCAAAAAATCATCAACTCGCCCGAACCTGGAATGTGCGGAAAGAACAGGTACTTGGAATACACCGAGCTGCCGGTCACATACGCGAACACGCCCAAGGCAGACCCGACCATGACCACCGGCATGATGGCCAGGCCATCCAGGCCATCGGTCAGGTTGACCGCATTGCTGGCCCCCACGATGACCAGGTAGGTCATGATCACAAAACCGAACACGCCCAGCGGGTAGCTGACCTCCTTGAAGAAGGGCACCATCAAACCCGCCTTGGGCGGCAGGTTCACATCGAAACCGGACATGACCCATTTGGCAAACAGGTCCAGCACACGCAGGTTGGAGCTTTCGGAAATGCTAAACACCAGGTACAGCGCAGCCAGCAGGCCGATCACCGATTGCCAGAAATACTTCTCACGCGAGCGCATGCCTTCGGGGTCTTTGTTGACCACCTTGCGCCAGTCATCGACCCAGCCAATGGCCCCAAACCCCAAAGTCACGAGCAACACGATCCAGACAAAGCGGTTGGACAGGTCAAACCACAGCAAGGTGGCGATCGCGATCGACAACAGAATCAGCACGCCGCCCATGGTGGGGGTGCCGCTTTTGGACAGATGCGACTGCATCGCGTAACCACGGATGGGTTGACCGATCTTGAGCGAGGTCAGGCGACGGATCACGAACGGACCTGCACTCAAGCCGATCAACAAAGCGGTCAAGGCCGCCATCACCGCGCGGAAGGTGATGTATTGGAATACGCGCAAAAAGCCCCACTCCGGAGACAAAGTTTGCAACCATTGCGCCAGACTAAGCAGCATGGGCCTCCCCTTTCTTGTTGTTGATTTCTTCAGCTTGCTGCACCAAGGCGTCCACCACCTGCTCCATCTTCATGAAACGCGAACCTTTGACGACGATGCTCTGGAAGTTCTGTGCATCGGACAACACCGCTTCACGCAGCGCGGACATGCTTTCAAAATGACGGGCCTGGCCATAAGCCTTGGCAGCGTCGACGCACAAGGCACCCAGGGTGTAGAGCGCCTCGATGCCACGCTCAAAGGCATAGGCCCCAACTTCGGCATGGAACTGCGGACCTTGGTCGCCCACTTCGCCCATGTCGCCCAAAACCATCAACCGTGGCGCAGGCAACTCGGCCAGCACATCGATCGCGGCACGCACAGAATCGGGGTTGGCGTTGTAGGTGTCGTCCACCAAAGACAGCACCCGATTGCCCTGCTGAAGCATCAAGGCACGTGAACGGCCTTTGACCGGCTCAAAAGCCTGCAGGCCCTGCACCACAGCAGCCAGGCTCACCCCTGCCGACAAAGCGCATGCGGCTGCGGCCAGTGCATTTTTCACGTTGTGGCGACCCGCAATGTGCAAACGAACGGGCGCAGTCCCTTCGTCTGTCTTCAAGATGAATTGCCAGGCGCCTGCGCTCCAGAGCACCACAGCGGCACTGACTTGCGCCTCTTGCAAGGCAAAGGTGCGGCAGGCACGTGGCGCGGCCAATGCGGTCCAGATGGGGGTGTAGGTGTCGTCGGCGGGGTAGACCGCCACACCGTTGGTGGGCAGAGCTTGCAGCACCGCGCCGTTTTCATAAGCCACCGCCTCGACCGTGCCCATGTATTCCTGGTGTTCACGCTGGGCGTTGTTGACCAAAGCCACGGTGGGCTTGGCGATGCGGGCCAGGTAAGCGATCTCGCCAGGGTGGTTCATGCCCAGCTCCACGACCGCGATGCGGTGGTTCGCACGCAGCTGCAGCAAGGTCAGCGGCACGCCGATGTCGTTGTTGAGGTTGCCTTGCGTGGACAAGCTGTGCTCAGGCGCATGGGCGCGCAAGATCGATGCGACCATTTGCGTGACCGTGGTCTTGCCATTGCTGCCGGTGACGGCAATCAAGGGCAAGTCAAACTGCGCGCGCCAGCCAGCGGCCAATTCGCCCAGCGCCAAACGGGCATCGGGCACGACGATCGCGCTCAGGCCCTGGGCCAGTGCCAAGGCTTCGCCTTGCGGCTCGCACAGAATCGCCGCAGCACCTTGCGCCTTCGCTTGGTCCATGAACTGGTTGGCGTCAAATTTTTCGCCACGCAAGGCCACGAACAAATCACCGGCACGCAGCGTGCGGGTGTCGGTGTGGACCCGCTCCACCACCACACGGGCATCGCCCACGCAACGGGCGCCGGTCAGCCAACTTTGGGCTTGCTGCAAAGACAGGTTCATCGCGCTCATGCCTGGCCCTCCTGAGCTGTCCGAGACAACTGGGCCGCACGGCGCTGCAAAGCTTGCTGGACCTGCTCAACATCCGAGAAGGGCTGGCGATGGCCTTGGATGTCCTGGTAGGTTTCATGGCCTTTGCCGGCCACCAGCACCACGTCTTCATCCTGTGCTTGCGCCATCACCCAGGCGATGGCGCTCGCACGGTCGACCATGCTGGTGGCCTGGTCGGCCCGCTTCAAGCCTTGAGCCATCGCCGCCAGGATCGCCTCAGGGGATTCCGTGCGCGGGTTGTCACTGGTCAGCACCACATGGTCTGCACCCGCTTCTGCGGCGGCGGCCATCAATGGGCGCTTGCCTGGATCACGGTCACCGCCACAACCGAGCAAGCACCACAAGCGGCCTGCGCGCTGATCTGCCAAAGTGCGCAAAGCGCTCAAGGCTTTCTCAATGGCATCTGGTGTGTGGGCATAGTCCACCACCGACAAAGGGGCATCGGTTTTGAGCGCAGCCACACGCTGCATGCGCCCTGGTACAGCCGTCAAATAAGCACAGGCCTGCACGGCATCCTGCAAAGAATGCCCCAAAGCACACACGGTCCCCATGACGCCTAACAAATTGTCAATGTTGTAGTCGCCAATCAGGTCTGTTTGTAACGTGAACGTCTGGCCTGCCAAGCTCACCTCGAAAGAAAGACCTTCGGTGCTTGGCAAGGCTCGGGCCTGCAAGCGTGCAGTGCCTTGGCGAGAGCAGGTCCAGACGTCCAAACCCCGCGTTTGCAATTGCTGGGCCAACAGAGCCCCTTGCGGGTCGTCGATATTGATGACGGCTGCCTGCAAGCCTGGCCAATTGAACAACGCGGCTTTGGCCGCCCAATAAGCGTCCATGCTGCCGTGGTAGTCCAGGTGGTCTTGCGTGAAATTGGTGAAGACCGCCACGCGAATCCGGGTGCCATCCAGACGGTGCTCCGCCAAGCCAATCGAGGAGGCTTCGATCGCGCAGTACTTCAAGCCTGCGTCTGCAAATTCACGGAACTGGTGCTGCAGCAGCACCGGATCGGGCGTGGTCATGCCGGTGCTCGACAAGTGGGGCAACTGCCCCACACCCAAGGTACCGATCAACCCGCAAGTGCTGCGCAAAACAGGCGAAGACAAGGCCTGCGCCAACCACCAGGTGCTGGAAGTTTTGCCGTTGGTGCCTGTGACGGCCAGAACGTCAAGTTCTTCGCTGGGGTGTTCGTAATACGCCGCTGCGATCGGCCCTGTCTGGGCTTTGAGATCGGCCATACAGGCCAAGCGCTCGAGCTTGTGCTTCGCCTGATCTTGTTCACTCAAGGCTTGCCATGGCTCGCAGCCCTCCTGGGCGAGGACGCAGGCATGCGCGCCTTGCTGCAAAGCCGATGGCAGATACAGGCGGCCATCGGTCGCTGCACCGGGCCAGGCAATGAAGGCATCACCAGGCTGCACCAGGCGGCTGTCGGTGCGCAGTTGCCCCGTCACGCGCTGGCGCAACCAGCGAGCGGCTTCCAAAGGGGTGTGCAATGTCTTCATCAGAAAGACTCCTCCACCGCTTTGGTCACCACTTGGGGTTTGACCGCCATGTCGGGCTGAACCCCCATCAAGCGCAAAGTTTGCTGCACCGTCTGGCTGAACACCGGCGCGGCCACATCACCACCGAAGTGGCGACCGTTGCTGGGTTCGTCGATCATGACGGCCACAATGATGCGTGGGGCCTCAATGGGTGCCAGGCCCACGAAGAATCCACGGTATTTCTTGCTGGCGTAGCCCTTGCCTTCTTGCTTGTGGGCCGTGCCCGATTTGCCGCCCACGGAATAGCCCATGGTTTGTGCCTTGGGACCGGTGCCGCCGGGGCCTGCGGCCATTTGCAACATCTTGCGCATGGCACGTGCCGTCTCAACGCTGATCACGCGCGCGCCAGCCACCTGCCCGTTGGCTTTCATCAAGGTGGCGGGCACCACTTCGCCGTCACGTGCAAACATGGTGTAAGCGCGCGCCACCTGGAACAGGCTGGCCGAAATCCCATAGCCATAACTCATGGTGGCCTGCTCGATGGGGCGCCAGGTCTTGTAAGGGCGCACCCGCCCAGCGGTCATGCCCGGAAAAGGCAATTGAGGCTTTTGCCCCAAACCCACTTGCGTGAAGATTTCCCACATTTCACGGGGCTGCAACTGCATCGCCATCTTGACGGTGCCCACGTTGCTGGACTTCTGAATCACTTCATTGACCGTCAACACGCCATGGGGGTGGGCATCGGTGATGGTTGAACCCGTGATGGTGATGCGCCCGGGCGCAGTCTGAATCGGCGTTTCGGGTTTGACAATGCCTTTTTCCAAAGCCAAAGAAACCGTGAACGGTTTCATCGTAGAGCCAGGTTCAAAGGTGTCGGTCAATGCCCGGTTGCGCAACTGTTCACCGCTCAGGTTGATCCGCTTGTCGGGTGAATAACTGGGGTAGTTGGCCAAGGCCAGCACCTCCCCCGTTTGAGCATCGAGCACCACCACGCTGCCGGCTTTGGCTTTGTTTTCCTCCACCGCCTCGCGCAGCTTCTGGTACGCAAAGAACTGCACTTTGCTGTCGACGCTCAATTGCAGGTCGATGCCGTCTTCGGGCGGGATGGTCTCGCCCACCGACTCCACCACGCGACCCAAGCGGTCCTTGATCACGCGGCGCGAACCGGGCTTGCCTGCCAATTGTTTCTGAAAGACCAGCTCCACGCCTTCTTGCCCCTGGTCTTCCACATTGGTAAAGCCCACGATGTGGGCTGCAGCTTCACCTTCAGGATACAAACGCTTGTATTCACGGATGTCGTACACGCCCTTGATGTTGAGGGCCAGGATGTCCTTGACCACAGGCTCATCCATTTGGCGGCGCAGCCAGACAAACGTCTTTTCATCGTCTTGGAGCTTTTTGTCCAGCTCTGCAGGGCTCATCTGCAACAGTCGGGCCAATTCGCGCAGCTTGGCCGGGTCGCGCTCGATGTCTTCGGGGTTGGCCCAGACACTGGGCGCAGGCACGCTGGAGGCCAGCAACAAGCCATTGCGGTCAAGCACGCGCCCCCGGTTGGCCGGCAAACTCAAAGTGCGTGCAAAACGCACCTCGCCTTGGTGCCGAAAAAACGAATTCGCAATCACTTGCACATAGGCTGCACGCACCACCAAACCCAGAAAACCCAAAGCGATCGCGGCCACAATGAACTTGCTGCGCCAAACCGGTGTCTTGCTAGCCAGCAAGGGGCTGGAGCTCAACTGCACGCTGCGGTTGCTCATGGGTGAGCCTCCCTCGACGGCGCAGCCACCGGCGCAACAGGCGCAGGCGCTTTACCCGACAGACTCACGTATTGCGTGATGGCGGGCGATGCCGTTTTCATCTGCAATTGCTGGCGTGCAATTTTTTCCACACGCAAAGGTGTGGCCTGGGCGCGGCGCTCCACCTCCAGACGATCGCGCTCAATTTCGAGGCGATGGGCATCCTTGTTTGCGGATTCCAGCGCCATGAACAGGCGGCGCGACTCGTACTGGCTGTGCACCAAGACCATGGCACTGGCCAACACAGCCAGAACCATGAGCACGTTCAAGCGCGTCATGCGGGCACCTCCGTGCGTTCAGCGATGCGCATGATGGCACTGCGAGAGCGTGGATTGCCCGCCACTTCTTCGGCACCAGGCTTGACGCGGCCAAGGGAATTCAAACGCATCTGCACGGGCGCGGCAAAGGGCACGCGGCGGTCCACCACTTCTTTGGAATGCTTGGCAATGAACTGTTTGACGATGCGGTCTTCCAGCGAATGGAAGCTGATCACCACCAAACGCGCACCCGGCTTGAGCACACGCAGGCTGGCTTCTAGCGCTTGTTCGAGCTCTTCAAGCTCGGCATTGATGAAAATCCGAAAAGCCTGAAATGTCCGCGTTGCAGGGTCCTTGCCCGGCTCGCGGGTTTTGACCGTGTCAGCCACGAGCTGGGCCAGATCGGCGGTGGTTGAAATTGGGCCCCGCTCTTGTCGGCGAGCCACAAGCGCCTTTGCAATCTGAAAAGCAAACCGTTCTTCGCCATAGTCACGTATCACCTCCGTGATTTGATCCACTGTTGCCGTTGCCAGCCATTCGGCCACGCTCTCACCGCGCGTGGTGTCCATGCGCATGTCCAGCGGACCGTCAAAACGAAAAGAAAAACCCCTCTCGGGGCTGTCGATCTGGGGAGAGCTGACACCCAGGTCCATCAACACACCATCGACACTGCCATCGGGCAGGTCGCTCAGGTGGGCAAAGCCTTCGTGCCGAATCGAAAAACGAGCGTCATCGATGCGCCCCGCCTCCGCAATCGCCTCCAGGTCCTTGTCAAAGGCCTGCAAACGGCCTTGCGCTGACAGGCGGGACAAAATCAAACGGGAGTGACCACCACGGCCAAAGGTCGCATCCACATAGACGCCATCTGCGCCTGCAGCGGCTTGCAGCAAAGCGTCCACCGCCTCTTGCAACAGCACGGTGATGTGGGCAGGCTTGGACTCGGTCATGGGCATCAGAACGAAAAGTCCTTGAACACATCGGGCATCTCGCCCTGCATGGCTTCAGCCTCTTGCTGATCGTAGGCGGCCTTGTCCCACAACTCAAAATGGTTGCCCATGCCCAAGAGCATGGTGTCCTTGGAGATGCCTGCGGCCTGACGCAACTCGGGCGAAATCAGCACGCGACCGGTGCCGTCCATTTCGACGTCCATGGCGTTGCCCAAAAAGATGCGCTTCCACCACTGGGCAGACATGGGCAGCTGGGCAATGCGCTCACGGAATTTCTCCCACTCATTGCGGGGAAAAACCATCAGACAACCATGGGGGTGTTTGGTGATCGTCAAGTGGCCCTGTGCCATCGCGCTCAAGACGTCACGGTGCCGGGTCGGCACAGACAGCCGCCCCTTGGCATCCAGACTCAGCGATGAAGCCCCTTGAAACACGTGAAAGACCTTTTTCAGTTGAAAACTGCAGCAGCGGGCACTTTTCCCCACTTAATTGCACTTTTTTGCACTGTATCAGGAAATCCACCTGCTGCAATGTGTCTTTGTAGATTTTTTTCAATGAAATCAACAGCTTAGCACGCAAATTGCAAGCCGAAGAAGGATAAATTTCTTTCAAAATTAGGCACTTACACGGGCCAATGAAAGTGATGTCTAAAGGAAATAAAAATTAAAAAAATAACAGCCAGCAGAAGCAAATCACAAAAATCAAATCGAGCCCGCCAACAGCCGACGTAAAAAAACCCCTCGAAAGGGGTTTTGTCGTGGTCCGCAAAATTCGCCGAATCAATCGCCGAACATTTTTTGCTTGAGTTCGCGGCGTTGCTGGGCTTCCAAAGACAGCGTGGCCGTGGGGCGGGCCAGCAAACGACCCACGCCGATGGCTTCACCGGTCTCATCACAGAAACCGTAATCACCCGCATCGATGCGGATGATGGATTGTTCGATCTTCTTGAGCAATTTGCGCTCACGGTCACGCGTGCGCAACTCCAGGGCGTGCTCTTCTTCGATCGTGGCGCGGTCTGCAGGGTCGGGCACCACCACCGTGTCTTCACGCAAGTGCTCTGTGGTCTCGCCAGCGCTGTTGAGGATGTCTTGCTTGAGCATGACCAGCTTGCGACGGAAATAAGCCATCTGCACATCGTTCATGTACTCGTCATCGGACATGGCGATGATCTCGGCGTCGGTGAGCTCCTCGACTTTTTTGTTCTTCCAGTTGTTGGCCAACTTGGCGTCTTTTTTGATCGGGGTGAACGACACCGTCACAGGCGTTGGTGCGCTGGGCAAGAAACTGGCTTTGGCCGCTGTCGACGCCACAGCGGGTGGCAAGGAGGGCACGGTGATTTGGGCCAAACGGGCAGAAGGACGTGCAGCACGCACGGGCTGATCGGGGGCAGTGGCCACAGGAGCTGGCACAACGGGGGCCTTGACGGGCTCCACTTTGGTAACGGGCATAGGTTTCGCTTGAGAAGCTGCATCGGCCTTTTTGGTGGACGGTGCAGGGGCAGCCTTCGCTTTAGTAGCGGGGCCGGGTTTGGCGGCGACAACCGCTTTGGGTGAAGCGGTCGGCGCCATCGGTTTCGTTTTGACTGCAGCCACTTTGGGGGCTGCAGCCGCTTTTTTGGCAGGCACAGCCTTGGCGGCTGGCTTGACCGGGGTTTTGGGAAGAACCGTTTTGCTGCTGGTTTTCGCTGGCACTTTGGTCGCGACCGCTTTGGGCATGGCCTTGGCGGTGGTTTTGGGTGCTGCTTTGACAGGCGTCTTGGTCACTTTAGCGATCACTTTGGCCTTGGCTGGTGCTTTGACCGGCGCGGCCTTGGCCTTCACTGGCGCTGATTTTTGAGCCACCACCGCTGGTTTTTTGGTCTTGACCGAGGTCTGCGTCTTAGCCACTTTGGCCGCTGGTTTCTTCGAGGTCTTCACGCCTTGTCTCCTAGCCGTGTTGAAGGGCAAACTGAGTCATGAGGCCACAAGGCGGACAACATCACCCAGCATGTTCATTGAGGTATCAAACCCTTGTTATAGACCTTTTGGGGTTCGCACGACTTCCCAAAAGAGGGGGTCGTCAGGGCGGCGATTGTAGCGACAAGAAAGCGTAAAAAACGCCGGGTGGCGGATTAAAGACACGTTCACGAAAAAAGCACCGGCCATGTGCTGCGCGAAACCGCCTCAAATCAGGCACTGCTCCAGGCCTTGCAACAAAATATCCTTGGGCAGATCGATGCCAATGAATACCATTTTGCTCAGTTTGGTCTCGCCATCGGCCCACATCGGCCCCAGATCGCTGCCCATGAGCTGGTGTACGCCCTGAAAGATCACTTTGCGCTCGGTACCTCGCATGTTCAACACGCCTTTGTAGCGCAGCATGCGCGGGCCATAAATGTTGACGATGGCGCCCAGGAAGTCTTCAAGCTTGGCCGGATCGAAGGCACGCTCGGACCTGAACACAAAACTCTTTACATCGTCATCGTGGTGATGGTGGTGTCCGTGGCCATGGCTGTGTTCGTGGTCATGCGAGGGGTGATCGCAATGTTCACCGTGCGCATGGTCATGGCCCTCATCGGTGAGAAAGTCCGGGTCGATGTCCAGCTTGGCGTTCAGATTGAAGCCTTTGAGGTCAAACACTTCACTCAGGGCCACCTCACCAAAATGCACCACCTTTTGCGGCGCACGCGGGTTCATGTGCTTGAGGCGGTGCTGCAAGGCATCGAGTTCTTCGGCCGACACCAGATCGGCCTTGCTGATGAAGATCTGGTCGGCAAAGCCCACCTGGCGGCGCGCTTCCTGGCGGTCGTTGAGCTGCTGCGCCGCATGCTTGGCGTCTACCAGCGTCAAGATGGAGTCGAGCAAAAAGGTTTCAGCGATCTCGTCGTCCATGAAAAAAGTCTGCGCCACCGGGCCAGGGTCAGCCAGGCCCGTGGTTTCGATCACGATGCGCTCAAAGTTCAGCAAACCCTTGCGGCGCTTGGCGGCCAGCAGTTGCAGCGTGGCGCGCAGGTCTTCGCGGATGGTGCAGCAGATGCAGCCATTGCTCATCTGGATGATCTGTTCTTCGGTGTCCGACACCAGGATGTCGTTGTCGATGTTTTCTTCGCCAAACTCGTTCTCGATCACGGCGATCTTCTGGCCATGGGCCTCGGTCAGCACGCGCTTGAGCAAGGTGGTTTTGCCCGAGCCCAAAAAGCCGGTCAGGATGGTTGCAGGAATGAGGGCCATGGAATGCTCCGGGATCAAAAACAAGAGGTGAGGAGTTTAGCGACGAATACAAGGCGGGGTTCGGCCGGGGACTTCGCCCCGGCCAGTGCTCACTTGCGCACCACCACCAAGCCTTTGAGGTACTCGCCCTCGGGGAAGTTGATGGTCATCGGGTGGTCCGGCGCGCCTTGCAGGCGTTCGCTGATGAAGCCGTCCACGCCTGCGTCGGTGCCGGCCGAGGCCACGATCTTGTGGAACAGGTCGGCGCTGATGCCGCCCGAGCAGGAATAGGTGAACAGCTCGCCACCGGGTGCCAGCAGTTTGAAGGCCAGGCGGTTGATGTCTTTGTAGGCGCGGGCGGCGCGCTCGGCATGGGCGGCCGTGGGTGCGAACTTCGGAGGGTCCAGCACGATGGCGTCAAAGGTCTCACCCGCTTCGATGAAAGCACGCAGGCTGGCGTTCACATCGGCGTCCATGAAGGTGGCACGAGACTCGTCAAAGCCATTCAGACGCACATGGGCACGGGCACGCTCAAGCGCCGGGCCGGACGAGTCAATCGATGTCACATGCCCTGCCCCGCCTGCCAAGGCCGCCACGGTGAAGCCCCCGGTGTAGCAGTAACAGTTGAGCACCTTGCCAAAGCGGCGGTGGCGCGTGTGCTGCGCAAAGCGGTGTCGGCTGTCGCGCTGGTCCAGATAGAACCCCGTCTTGTGGCCCGTGGCGATGTCCAGGGTCAGCTGCCAGTCGTGCTCGCGGATGGTGATCTCGGTGGGGCCGTCGCCGCGCAACCAACCGGTCACTTCGGGCAGGCCTTCGAGGCTGCGCACATTGGCGTCCGACCGTTCGTACAGGCGCGTCAGGCCCGTGACTTTGAGCAGGGCATCGGCAATCGCACCCTTGAAGCGCTCGGTGCCGCAGCTGGTGAACTGGGCCACCAGCGTGTCGGCATAGCGGTCCACGATCAGGCCGGGCAAACCATCGGACTCGCCGTGCACCAAGCGCACGCCATCGCTCTGGATGTCAAACCACTGGCGCGCGGCCACGGACTGAGCGATGCGCGCTTCGATGAAGGCCGCGTCGATGCGCTGGGCCTCGTCAAAACTCCAGATGCGGGCCCGGATGCGCGACGACGGACTGAATGACGCCCAGCCCAGGAACTGCCCCGCGTGCGACTCCACCCGCACTGTCTCACCCGGATCACCGCCGCCTTTGGCGATGGCAGAGTCAAACACCCAGGGGTGGCGGCGCAGCAAGGAGCGTTCCTTGCCGTCTTTGAGTCGAATGGTTTTCATGGGCCCTATTGTCGGGCACGCGCACAAGCGTTCAGCCCTTGCGCTTGGCCCGTGGATGCGCCGCGTCATAGGCCTTGGCCAGGTGCTGAAAATCCAGCCGCGTGTAGACCTGTGTGGTGGTGATGTTGGCGTGGCCCAACAGCTCTTGCACCGCCCGCAAATCGCCGCTGGACTGCAACACATGGCTGGCAAAGGAGTGGCGCAGCATGTGCGGGTGCACCGGCGTGGCCAGCCCCGCCAGCTGGCTGCGGCGTTTGAGGCGCTGCTCCACCGAGCGTGCGGTCAATCGCGTGCCATGCCGCCCCGGAAACAGCGCCAGCGCTGCGGGCGAGGCCCCGGGCGTGGCCTGCGTCAACATGCCCGGCACCTGCGTGCGCACGGCCACCCAATGCGCCAGCGCTTCCATGGCGGCGCTGCCCAGCGGCACACTGCGGCGCTTGCCGCCTTTGCCTTGCACCTGCACTTCAGCGTTGGGCACATCGATCCAGCCGCGCCCGGCACGGCTGGCTTCGGTGCTGGGCACCACGTCCAGCCCCGTCAGCTCGGCCACCCGCAGACCGCAGCCGTAGAGCAGCTCGACCATGGCTGCATCGCGTGCTTCCAGCCAGGGGTCGTCAGCGTTTTCTGCGTGCTCGGCCAATTGAACGGCCTCGTCCACACCCAGGGCTTTGGGCAAAGGTTTGGCCACACGGGGCGCCCGCACATCCACCACGGGGTTGTGCCCCATCAAGCCTTCGCGCCCCAGCCAGGCGTAAAAACCACGCCAGCCCGACAAGATGAGTGCGATGCCCCGACCACTGCGGCCCGCGCTGTGCATCTGTGCCACCCAGCGGCGGATGTGCCCGGTCTGCACCTGCAGCAAGGGCACCTTGGAGGCCTCGGCCATGTCGGCCAGGCGAATCAGGTCCAGCCGGTAGAGGGTGCAGGTGCGCTCGGCCAGGCGCTTTTCAAAACGAACGTGGTCGAGGTAACGAGTGACCAGCGGGTCCATGTCACCCGCCACCGATGACTGATCTTGCGGCAGCTCAGTCATACCGGGCATCCGTGTCAGGCGCGCAAAACCGACAAGGCGGCTCCGGCCAGCTCGGCCAGGCGTTCGAGCAAATCGGTGCCCATCTGGCTGTTGAAGCGCTGGGCATCAGGTGAAGCCAGCACCAGCAAACCAAACGGCGCCTGACCAGGTGCTGCGCGCAAGGCCAGCAAGGCCAGCGATGCGGCCTGGGTCGGTTCGGGCAACCACTGCACCGCTTCGTAACCGGTGTTCGGCCCCACATAAGGTGTGTCCAGCGAGGTGGCCAGATCTTTGACCGCATCGGTCACGCCCTGGGCATAGGGTGCCTGGCTGTGGGCCTCGTCCAAAGACCACAAACGCAAAGCCAGTTGCGGCACCTGGAACAGCTCACGGATGTTCTCCAGCGCCGATTCGGCCAAATGCTCGGGCTGTGCGACCAGCAAATCGCAGGACCAGCGGTGCAGCTTGTCCGTCAGGATCATGTTTTCGTTGCCGTGCCGGATCATGTCCATGATGCGGTGCTCCAGGCCCTTGATCTTGTCGCGCAACATTTGCGCCTGGCGCTCCTGCAGCCCCACAGCGCGGTGGCTTTGCGGGTGCGTCAATTGCACCGTGGCCAGCAAGGAGGCATGGCGTTCGAAAAAGTCCGGTGTGTTCACCAGGTAGTCGGCGATGTCGTCTTCGGTGATCGGGCTCATGGGTTCAGGCGTGGTCATGTTCTTGTCTCCAAAAATTCAGGAAAGGGTGTCTGGCACGTCGATTTCGCCGTCGAACACCGGGGTCGCGGGGCCAGTCATCATGACTGGGCTGTCGGCCTGGCCGGCCCATTCGATGGTCAGCACGCCGCCGTGGGTCTGCACGTCCACGCGGCTGTCCAGCCAGCCCTGGCGAATGCCCGCCACAACCGCCGCACAAGCGCCGGTGCCGCAGGCCAGCGTCTCGCCCGAGCCGCGCTCGAACACGCGCAGCTTGATCTGGCTGCGCGAAACGATCTGCATGAAGCCCGCGTTCACCCGTTTGGGAAAGGCTGGGTGGTGTTCAATCAGCGGCCCCAGGGCCAGCACCGGGAAGGTGTCCACATCGTCCACGCGCTGCACGGCATGCGGGTTGCCCATGGACACCACGCCAACCCGTGCAATGCCCTGCTGGCCCAGTGCCAGATCAAACACTGGCCAGCCATTGACCTGATCGCTGATGAGGCCCATGGGGTTGAAAGGCACACGCTCCCAGTCAAACACGGGCGCACCCATGTTCACCGTCACGCGGCCATCGGGGTTCATGGTGAGCTCGATCTCGCCTTGCTGCACTTTCACGCGCACACTGGTTTTGTCGGTCAGGCCCTTGTCGCGCACATAACGCACAAAGCAGCGGGCACCGTTGCCGCAGTGCTCCACCTCGCCGCCATCGGCGTTGTGGATCACGTATTCAAAGTCCAGGCCTGGCGCGGGCGAAGGCCGCACCGTGAGGATCTGGTCGGCCCCCACGCCAAAGTGGCGATCGGCCAAAAAGCGGTACTGGGCGGTGTTCAGGCCCAGGGGGCCACGGGTTTCATCGAGCACGACAAAGTCGTTGCCGGCCCCTTGCATCTTGGTAAAGCGGATGTGCATGGCCGCGATTATCGCCCTTGGTCGACACGGGAACGACAAGCCTGGGACGACGCCCGCCTGATAATGGGGCATGGCACGCACAACCCAACTCCTGCACCCCCAACGTGAACCCGCACCTCTGCGCCCTGCCGCTACCGTGCTGCTCTTGCGCGATGGCCCCCAGGGCATCGAGGTCCTGATGACCCGCCGCTCCATGACGGCCAGCTTTGCGCCCGGCGCCTATGTGTTCCCCGGCGGCGGCGTCGATGCGGCAGACGCAAAGGCTCACCCCCTGTCCACACGCCGCCCCAAGCAAAGCGACTTGCACCTGACACAAGCCATTGCCGCCATCCGCGAAAGCTTTGAGGAGCTGGGCATCCTGTTCGCCCGCCATGCCGATGGCCGTTGGGCCGACAACAGCGACATTGCCCAGATCGACCGCAAAAAACCCTTTGCTGTCCAATGCCAAACCCAAGGCCTGACGCTCGCCGCCGACCAGGTGTTCGTGCTGGCCCACTGGATCACCGACCGCGACCTGCCGCGCCGTTTTGACGTGCCTTTTCTGGTGGCCCGTATGCCCGAAGGTCAGACCCCGGTGGCCGACGAGGCCGAGCAATTCGAGCCGGTCTGGGTGCGCCCGGTGGATGCGCTGACGCGCCACGAAGCCGGTGACTTCTTCATCATCTTCCCGACCATCCGCACGCTGGAGCGACTGAAAGCCTTTGCCCTGGTCGAAGACGTGCTGCAAGCGTGCGCCGTCAACGACGAACCCCTGTGGACCAGCTGTCCCCGCGCCGGTTTTTTGCGTGGCCACGAAGTGCGCTACATGGAGCACGAAGCCCCGTTTGGCGAACTGGCCCTGGTCACGCCCGACGGGCAAATCCACCACCACCTGGACTGGCAGACCGACCAGGCCATTCCGTTGCTAAAGAACGTGCAGCGCCTCACCGCCCCCAACCCCGGCGTGATGACCGGCCCCGGCACCAACAGCTATTTGGTGGGCGACCCCAACACCGGCTACATCGCCATCGACCCGGGCCCAGCCGACGACGACCACCTGCAGCGCCTGTGGCGCGCGGCGGGCGGGCAAATCAAGGCCATCGTCTGCACCCACTCGCATTCTGACCACTCACCCGGCGCGGCCCCCTTGCAGGCGCTGTGCACCCACAAGCCGCCCATCCTGGGCCTGGCGTCGCGCCCCACCGCCCGCGCCAACAGCCGCTTCACGCCCGAGCGCGAACTGGCCGATGGCGAAAAACTGGTGCTGCAAGGCATTGGCGTGGAAGGCGAGATCACCCACACCCTGCGCGTGGTCCACACGCCGGGCCACGCGGCCAACCACCTGTGCCTGGTGCTCGAGGAAGACGGCCTGCTGTTTTCAGGCGACCATGTGCTCAATGGCAGCACCACCGTGATCGATCCACCCGACGGCCACATGGGCGACTACCTCGATTCGCTGGACAAACTGGCCGCTGTCTGCGAGGCCGGTGGCATCGACTTCATCCTGCCTGCGCACGGCCATGTGCTGGGCTTTGCCCACCAGGCCATCACGCAACTGAAGACGCACCGCATGAGGCGCGAAGCCAAAATCGCCGCCGCTATGCAGGCCTTGCCCCAGGGCAGCCTGCAAGAATGGGTTGAAAAAGCCTACGACGACGTGCCACCCCGCCTGTGGCCGGTGGCCGCACGTTCTTTGCAAGCGCATGTGGACCACATCCGCGAGCAAGCCCTGTCCTGAGTTTCTTGAGATTTTTTGAAAGCATTGATGAGCCCCTCTGAAGAAGGCATCCGCCTGGCCAAACGCGTGGCCGCCGAGCAAAACTGCTCCCGCCGCGAAGCCGAAGCCCTGATCGTGGCCGGTGGCGTGCAGGTGGAGGCCAAAGTGGTCACCGACCCGGCCAGGCGCGTGCGGCCCGAGCAAACCGTGCAGGTTAACCGCATGGTCTCCATGGCCGCGCTGGCGCCCATGACCTTGGTGCTGTTCAAGCCCGCCGACCGGGTGGCCAATCTGGCTTGGCTGCAAGACACGGCAGGCCTCAAAGCCGCGCAGCCCGGCCTGTGGGGCCTCGAACGCCTGGCCAAAATGCAAATGCCTTTGCCCCTGCCCAAACCGGCCAGCGGCCTGTGCATTTTTTCGGACGATGTGGGCGTGCTGCGCCACCTGGAAGACCGCCGCAGCCCGATGGAGCAGGAATGGATGGCCACCGTGGGCGGCGAAGTGCCCGAAGGCCTGATCAAGGCCCTGAACGGTCCGGGCCTGCGCGCCAGCATCAACCGACAGACCGACACCGTGACGGTGCTGCGCATCGCGGGCAAAGACATCGACGGCCTGGACCTGGGCCGCTGGCTGGACCAGCAATGCCCCTTGCAAGACCTGCGTCGCCAGCGCGTGGGCCGCATCAGCCTGGCCCCGCTGGAGCCGGGCCAATGGCGCCAACTCGAAGGGTTTGAACGCTTCTGACAGGACTGGTTTGATTTCCGACAAATTGACACAGGATTTACCCTTGATTTATCACGGGCAATCCCAATATGCGATTTCAGTCTGAGAAAATGACTGTCTGGTGGCTGACAACAACAGCATCACCAGAAATTTTGCGAAGACCCCACAAGGTCTTCCAGAACGCAGAAAAGGAGCACACCATGCGTTTGAGCACCAAAAGCCGATTTGCCGTCACCTCTATGATTGACGTGGCCCTGCGCGAAGACCGTGGCCCCGTGTCACTGGCCGCCATCAGCGTGCGCCACCAGATTTCGCTGTCCTACCTGGAGCAACTGTTCAGCAAGCTGCGCCAGCAAGGCCTTGTCGAGAGCACCCGCGGCCCCGGTGGCGGCTATTCGCTGGCCCGAAGCGCCGAGAAAATCACCATGGCCGACATCGTCGGTGCGGTGGACGCCCCGTCTGAAGAAGAACTGGCCGCCGAAGGCGGCTGGATGAGCAGCGAGCTGTGGGCCAGCCTGAACGAGAAAATGCTGAGTCACCTCAAGTCGATCAGCTTGCGCCAGCTGGTGGCCGAGCAACGCGCCAAAGGCGTCGCTGTGGAGCCTGCTCCACAACCAGCCGTCAAACGCGGCGTGTTCGCCAAGCCCAAAAGCACACTGAAAATCACCGCTCCCAACTCGGTGTTCGCCTTGGCGGGCAGCTTGATGCCGTCTCGCGGCTGAGTTGAGACCGGCACAAATCAAAAACCCGCTTCGGCGGGTTTTTTGTTGGGTTCTTGAAAAGTGTGAAGCTCACCGATAAGCCGGATTCTGTGCACAGCGGTTGCCCGCTGCGTGACCGCCATTACTCTGGGCCGGGGGTCGCCCACCCGGCTCGATGCTACCTACCCGCCAGCTCTGCGGAACCACATCAACGCTGGCCTACTTGGTATTGCTGCGCGTAGAGATTGCCCGTTTCACCCGCCAGGGGTTGCCCCCAAGCGACTCGTCTCTGTTGCTCTGATCCTCACCTCACGGTGGAGAGGCGTTGCCTCCTACGCTGTCCTGTGCAGTCCGGACGTTCCTCCAGTGCACCCTTTCGGGCATTGCACCAGCGGCGGTCTGGCGAGCTTCACGGCTTGATTATCACCTGCGCGCATAAGCTCATACGCCAAAGGGTCTGAACTTTCGCGCACAATGTTTTTTTCATCCAGCCAGGAGACCCACAACATGAAAGCCCAGAACATCCTCGCCACCATCGGCAACACGCCCCATGTGCGCATCAACCGCCTGTTTGGCGCAGGCGCCAACGTGTGGGTCAAATCCGAGCGCTGCAACCCCGGCGGCTCAGTCAAGGACCGCATCGCATTGGCCATGATCGAAGACGCCGAAAAGTCGGGCGCCTTGAAGCCCGGCGGCACCATCATCGAGCCCACCTCGGGCAACACCGGCATTGGCCTGGCCATGGTGGCTGCCGTCAAGGGCTACAAACTGGTGCTGGTCATGCCCGACAGCATGAGCATCGAGCGCCGCCGCCTGATGCTGGCTTATGGCGCCAGCTTTGACCTGACGCCGCGCGAAAAAGGCATGAAGGGCGCGATTGCCCGCGCCGAAGAACTGGTGGCCAGCACCCCCGGTGCCTGGATGCCTCAGCAATTTGAAAACCCGGCCAACATCGACGTGCATGTTCGCACCACCGCGCAAGAAATCCTGGCCGACTTCCCCGATGGCGTCGATGCCCTCATCACCGGCGTGGGCACAGGCGGCCATTTGACCGGCGTCGCTCGCGTGCTCAAGGCCAAATTTCCCCAGCTCAAAGTGTTTGCGGTCGAGCCTGCGGCTTCGCCCGTGATCTCGGGCGGCGCTCCGGCACCTCACCCCATCCAGGGCATTGGCGCAGGCTTCATCCCCAAGAACCTCGATACGTCCTTGCTCGACGGCGTGATCCAGGTCGATGCCGAAGCCGCCCGTGAATACGCCCGCCGCTCGGCCCGCGAAGAAGGCCTGCTGGTGGGTATTTCGTCCGGTGCCACGCTGGCCGCGATCGCCCAGAAACTGCCCGAGCTGCCCGCAGGCGCCACCGTGTTGGGGTTCAACTACGACACGGGCGAGCGTTACCTGTCGATTGAGGGCTTCTTGCCCGCTTGAGCATCGACCGCTCAGGGCAGATCGCTTCGGCGATACCGGCCCTGAGATAATCACGGCTTCTTGCTTGATAACCACAAGCCACGACCATGATCCGAATTTCCGAACTCAAACTCCCCCTCTCGGCCCTGCCGGTGGAAGTGCGCCGGGCCGCCGATGCACCTTCTGAAACCGACGAAGACCGCATCCCGCCACCCCACCCTGAAGCCGCTTTGCGCCAGCTGGCCGCTAAGGCCTTGGGCATTGACGAGACAAACATCGCCACGCTGCACGTGTTCAAACGCAGCTTTGACGCGCGCAAGGCCGAGCTGTTGGCGGTGTTCATTGTGGACGTCACGCTGAATGACGCGGCCGCAGAAACAACGCTGCTGCACCAGTTCGAGAAGAACCCGCACATCCAACCCACACCGGACATGACCCGGCACCCGCCATGCCATGCCCCCGAAGGGTTTGGTACAAAAGAAGGGGAACGGCCCGTGGTCGTGGGCTTTGGCCCTTGCGGCATGTTCGCCGCGCTGAGCCTGGCGCAAATGGGCTTCAAGCCCATAGTGCTGGAGCGCGGCAAAACCGTGCGCGAACGCACCAAGGACACCTGGGGCCTGTGGCGCAAGAAAGCGCTCAACCCCGAAAGCAATGTGCAGTTTGGCGAAGGTGGCGCAGGCACCTTCTCTGACGGCAAGCTCTACAGCCAGATCAAAGACCCACGCCATCTGGGCCGCAAGGTGATGGATGAGTTCGTCAAAGCCGGTGCGCCTGCCGACATCCTGTTTGCCGCGCACCCGCACATCGGCACCTTCAAGCTGGTCAAGGTGGTGGAAAACATCCGCGAGCAAATCACGGCCTTGGGCGGTGAGATCCGATTTGAACAACGCGTCACCGATGTGTTGCTCTCGCCTGCGCTTGGGGGGCAGCAGATCACCGGCCTGCAAGTGCTGGACCTGCGCAGCGGCCAAAGCCACACGCTGGTCACACGCCATGTTGTGCTGGCTCTTGGCCACAGCGCGCGCGACACCTTTGTGGTGCTGCACAAGCGCGGCGTGGCCTTGCAGGCCAAGGCGTTTTCGATTGGCGTGCGCATCGAGCACCCGCAAAGCGTGATCGACCAGGCACGCTGGGGCCGCCATGCAGGCCATCCGCTGTTGGGCGCTGCCGATTACAAGCTGGTGCACCACGCGCAAAACGGCCGTGCGGTCTACAGCTTTTGCATGTGCCCCGGCGGCACGGTGGTGGCCGCGACCAGCGAGCCCGGCCGTGTGGTAACCAATGGCATGAGCCAGTATTCGCGCAACGAACGCAATGCCAATGCGGGCATGGTGGTGGGCATCGACCCACCCGATTACCCGCTGGACACCACCGCCTGGCAAGCTGCCTTTGGCGATGTCGAAGGCGCACAGCTGGCGCAAGAAGCCTTGACCTTGGCACAACAGAAGCCGCCTGCGCCTCACCCGTTGGCGGGCATCGTCCTGCAGCGTCAGCTGGAGACGCGGGCCTTTGAAGTGGGTGGCGCCAATTACGAAGCACCCGGCCAATTGGTGGGCGACTTCCTGGCGCAGCGCCCCTCCTCGAACTGGGGCAGCGTGCAACCCTCCTACAAACCGGGCGTCAAGCTCGGCGACTTGGCCGATGTGCTGCCCGACTACGCCGTGACCGCCATGCGCGAAGCGCTGCCCGTGTTCGGTCGCAAGATCAAAGGTTACGACATGCCCGATGCGGTCATGACCGGCGTCGAAACACGCACCTCATCGCCTCTCAAAATTCCACGCGGCGAAGACTTTCAAAGCATCAACACACGTGGGCTCTACCCGGCAGGCGAAGGCGCCAGTTATGCAGGCGGGATTTTGTCTGCCGGTGTGGACGGCATCAAAGTGGCAGAGGCTGTCGCTGGGCAACTGCGTGCGTGATCATGGTGTGGCAGCGACACGCTGCACCCGCCAGACGCGCCGCATCCAGCACCCGCACGCCTTCCCCCTGAACTTCAATGGCTTGCTGGTTTTGCAAGGTGTTCAGGACGACACCCCATGAAGAGACCGGCTGGCGAATGGACAAGGGCACGGCATCCAAAGGCAGGTGCAGTGATGCGCTGCCGTGCTGCGCCAGGCTGATCAAAAGCCAACTGGCCAGGCGTTGCGTGGCCGTGTGATGGCGTACACAAAAAGCAGTCTGCGCCATTTGCTCAATGAGTCCATGGGTGACGACCGTGGTGTGCCACAACCATGGCCCATACACATGGGCATCTTGTTTGAGCTGCGACCAATCGAGCCGATACGCATGCCCGGCCACCATGACCTCTGCTTGCATCGGCGCCCCCCACAATTCTGAAGGCCCGACACATGCGTGCCTGCCAACCACGGCCACATCCACCGCATCATGGGCAGGACGGATTTGTGCCAAGCTCAACAAGGCATCTTGAGGGAAATAGACAAACGTGCTCGAGGCCTCCAGCACCAAGGGGCCTTTTTGCAGAAAGACGCGTTCCGGTTGCACCATGGGCTTCAACGGTGCTGTTTGAAGCATCAAATCAAGCAGAGAATTTCGAGTCACTGAAGTCAAAGTGTGGAGCGCTGGGCAGCCGACGGGCGCAGCCTCATGCGTATGCTGTTTTTACAATTTCCAACATTTTATGTTCTGTACCGAACATAGAATCGGTCAAATCATGGTTATCTTCAGAATCATTGCGACATATACTCGTTAGCCATTCAATCTGCGCGATTTCTGCTGACTTTTTGGTATTCGCAGAATGACACGCCACTCCACCGTGCCGCCGGATGCTTTTGTGAATTTCTCAACCAACGGTCTTGTCTTTCAGCTGTCCAAGGAAGATCAAAACCGCTTGCAGCAAATCTGCCAACCTGTTGCACTGACTCAGGGGCAAAGCCTCTGCCTGCCAGAAGCCAACGTGCCCTCCAAAGTGTATTTTCTGGCAGATGCCTGCGTGACGCTCTGGGTCAAAAATCCAGACCACGCGCCCTTGGCCGTCGGACTGATCGGATCGGAAGGCGCTGTCGGTTTGGGCGCCGCCCTGGGGCAAAGCGCAACCCATCTGCACTTTGAAGTCCTGACAGCAGGTCGGGCTTGGTATGCGGACAGCCATGAACTCCAGCACTTGTTGCAAGCGCACCCCACGATGCTGTGGGCGGTGGCACGTTACCTGTGGCAAATGGCGCACGACATCGCCAACATGGCCGCCTCCATCCAGGGTGACGATATCCCCACACGACTGGCCGCCTGGCTGGTGCTCTGCGCCCACCGTGCACACTCCCACAAGCTGAGTCTCACCCAGGAACAACTGGCGCGCATGCTGGGCGTGCGCCGCGTGAGCATCACCTTGGCTGCCGTAGAGCTGAAGGGAAAAGGGATTTTGGACTACAAAAGAGGCACCATCGACATCCATGACATGGAAGGTCTCCTCAAGCAAGCCAGTGCCTGTAACGCGAGGTGAATTCACCCCCTCCTGGAGAAAGGCCCATGCCACTATGTTCCAAATCAAACAGAGCTAAAGTAAACTCTGATAGATTAAAAGGATGTCATATTCATAAAAAACATCCAAATGCCACGGAAATTCACCAGAAACAACATTCTCAACCTGTTGCCTGAAACCACTTACACGGCTTGGGCACCGTATTTTGAGACCGTTGAGCTGCCCATGGGCAAGGTGCTTTACGAACCTGGCAGTACTCTGAGTCACATTTACTTTCCCACCACAGCCATCGTGTCCTGGGTCTATGTACTCGGAAATGGGGCCTCCACCGAAATCGCGATGACCGGTCGTGAGGGGGTGGTGGGCATGTACATGCTCATGGGCGGTGGCAAAAGTCACAACCAGGCGATCGTGCACACAGAAGGACAACTCATTCGACTTCCTCTGAGTGTGGTCCTGAAAAGCTTCAGTCAAGATCATGAGGTACAAAGCATCTTCTGGCTGTTCACAAGGGCTTTGATCACACAAATGGCGCAAATCGCCGTGTGCCACCGACACCACACACTGGATCAGCAGTTGTGCCGCATGCTGCTCTTAACCCTCCAACGAATCGATGGTGACACCATCTTGATGACCCATGAAGGCATTGCCAATTTGCTCGGAGTACGACGTGAAGGCGTGACCATGGCTGCCAAGAAACTGATGCATGAAGGCATCATCAGCTATGTACGTGGACGCATCACCATGCATGACATCTCTGCACTGGAGCGCCGAACCTGTGAGTGCTACGACGTCATCCGCCAAGAATACAAACGCCTTTTACAGATGCCCCAAACGCTCCCCCACTGACACCTCACACCGACACCATCTGGTTCCGGATCGCGTAACGTGTCAAATCAGCCACTTTGTGTAAGCCCACCTTGCGCATGATGTTGCGGCGATGCACTTCTACGGTGCTGGGTGCGATCTGCAAATTGCGCGCAATTTCCTTGGACGAATACCCATCGGCAATCAATCGCAGCACCTGTTCTTCACGGCCCCCTAGGTGAGAGCGAACCGTGATGTCGCCCGCGCGTGACTTGCGCACGCTCTCCATCATTTCAGTGGCTGCCGACTGACACAGGTACGCTCGGCCCGCTGCCGCTGCGCGGATGGCCGACATCAGCTCATCGATGCTGCTGGTGGTTGACACATAGCCTTTGGCACCCGCATCCAGAATTTCAATGATGGAATTGCGACCGGATTCGCTGGAATACGCCACGATGTTCTGCGGCGAATCCCGGTGCGACATGCGCTGCATCAGGTCAAGCTCTTGCGCCCCTGGGGAATGGATCCCCACCAGCAACACATCTGGATCGACCTGATCGCACAGTGCTTGCGTGCGCTCCGTGTTTTCTGCAATACCCACCAGATTCATGTCCGGGTGGGTCCTCAAGACGGCAGCGATTCCTTCGGAAACCACTTTGTGTTTGGATGACAATAAAACGCGTATCGACATGTTCAATCCTTTAGCGATCATTCATCAGAATGGGGCTTGATCCATCGCAACAAGGTAGACGGTCCTTTTTATACGTTGCCTTATCCACAAACCCAGTTTATTTGTATAACGGTTCAAAGAATGTGCGGTGCAGCACATAGAGCTGACGATTTGCGTTGTTTGCAACATGCATTCAACCTGCTCATTGAATGGCTGCGCCGCCCACCACACCACCTCGCACGACCGCAACCCCATCCATCTGGCCAATTTTTTCACTGATGAGCAAGGCGTCTTTCAAATGTTCATGCGCATTGAAGGCGTGGTGTTTGGACATCTTCACGTGGTGCAAAGCCGCCTTGAAGGCACCGGCTTCATGGTGGCGGCTGGCCTCCTTGTTGCGCTGATAGGCATGGAGCAATTCTTCGGACGCACGGCGAAAATGCTCGCTGACATGCAAGGCATACGCCGACTCAAGAATGCGGTTTTCATCTGACATGGAACTTCCTTTCAAACAACATTTTTTAATTCATCACGGATCACTTCACACCAAGCCATGCTCTTGCATGAACCGCTGCAAGGACATGCGCCCCGGACAATTGAGCTTTTGGTAAACATGGTGCAAATGCAGCTTGGCCGTGCCTTCGCTGATGAACAATTTGGTTGCGATCTTTTTATTCGGCCACCCCTCAGTGACCATGCGCGCCACCATCAACTCACGCGGCGTGAGCAAATGCGAAGCCTGTGCGTTTTTCTTTTTTTGCTCCAGCAAAAGCGACATGGTCTTCAAGGACAAGTCCCGGTCCAGCCACTGGCCGCCTTCGTGCACCGACTTGATGCAGCGCGCCAGAATCTGTTTGGATTTTTCCTTGGACACCAGACCCTGCACACCCAGATCCAGTGCCTGCATCACCTCACCAATCGATGCACCGGTGAACACCACGGGCCGGGTCTGAACACCTGCAGACTGCAACTCCTGCAGCAAAGCCAAACCACTTTTTTGGGTCAAAGACAAATCCATCACCAAGATGTGCGGCTGGTACTGCTTGACCGCCTGCAAGGCCGCATCACCGTGGTGGACGCAGGACTTGACGGAAAACTCTGGCGAGTTGTCAAACGCATGGCTCAAGCCATCGAGCATGACGGGATACGGGTCTGCAAGCACCAAGTCAATACACATCGATTCATCCTTCACACACAAGTTGCCGGTTGACTGAGGACGCTGCGAACAAGTTGCACGCAACGCCGACCATGCCATCAGGATAGGCGGCACACTGCCCGGAAGGAATCCCTTGAATTGGTGATCGCGTTTACTTTCAAACCAGTAGTGATCCCGAAAGTTTGAAGAAAGATTCAAAGGTGTGAACGATGGCCCTTTTGATGCTCAGGACCATGGTGCACCGCCGATGCAGCGCATGCACGCCGAAAACGTTGCAGTGTTTTCTGAGCACGGCCCAACACCGAGTCCACCGCATAAGGGCCCACACCCTTGTCGCCAAAGCTCACGCCCGTGAGCAGTGCCATGCCTTCGCCCACATCATCGGCCGTGTAGATGTGAAAGCGTCCTTCGCGCACAGCCCCGACCACCTTCGCCTCCAGCATCAGGTGGCGCACATTGCGCCGGGGAATCAAAACCCCTTGCTGGCCATCCAGGCCCAGCAACTCGCAACTGCGAAAGTAGCCTTCGATTTTTTCATTGATACCGCCCACCGGCAGCACCTCGCCATGCTGGTTGATCGCACCGGTCACGGCAATGCCCTGACGGATCGGCAGGCCCGACAAACTGGACAGCAAGGCATAAAACTCGGCGCACGAAGCCGAGTCACCTTCGACCCCGCTGTACTCCTGCTCGAACACCACTGCCGCATTCAGGGCCAACGGTGCGATGTGGGCAAACAAGGCCGACAAATGGCTGTGCAAGATCAACACCCCCTTGTCGTGGATCGGTCCAGACAACTCCACCTCGCGCTCGATGTTGAGCAAGCCGTCTTCGCCCGCATAGGTGCGCGCGGTCACCCGCACCGGAAAACCAAAACAATAGTCCCCCAGGTCCACCACGGTCAGACCATTGACCTGCGCTACGCGTTCGCCCCGCACATCCAGCAGGCGCTCGCCATCGGCAATGGTCTCCTGCAAACGCTGTTCGGGGTAACTCAGCCGGTGAATGCGCGCCTCGCGAGCCGCGTGCACATCCTGCGCCTGCACCGTCTGCGCGGCACGCCGAAGGGCCAGATCAGCGCTTTCCATCACCAGGGCTTCCGACAAGGCAAAGATCGCACTCTGGCGGCTTTGGTCCTGCGCCTCACGGTGGGTTTCTTCAATCAAGGCCGCTACCGCCTCGGCTGAAAAATGCGGCAAGGCTTTGCGCTGGCAAGTGTGGGCCACAAAGATCGCCGTGGCCCGCGCAGAGTCGGGCGTGGCCGTGAAGCTCTCGGCAAAATCCACCTTGCAACGAAAGCGCCGCGCAAACTCCGGATCGGCCGCTTGCACCGCGTAATACTCCGCAACCGATGCCACCAGCACAATCTTGACTTGCACATCCACCGCCTCGGGCTCCAGCGAAACCGCAGCCATCGGTGCATGCATCATGCCGGGTTCTTCGATCTGCAAACGCCCACTGCGCATGAAGCGGCGTAGCTTTTCCCACACCGGTTCATCGGCGAGCAGGTCACGCAAATGCAGCATCAAAAAGCCGCCATGGGCCTTTAGCAAACTGCCTGCGCGGATGTGCGAAAAATCGGTCAGCAGCTCGTTGCCATCCGAGGCGTATTCGATGCTGCCAAACAAGGTGCGAAACAGCGGGTTGTCTTCCAGAATCACCGGCGCACCCTGCAGCGCATGGTTGTCCACCACCACATTGACGCGCAACAGCAAGAGCACCACCTCCAGCGCGTCCAGGCGCGCTGCCTCATCGTCGCCCGGCTGGAACAGCTCCAGGTTCTCCAGCACCGCGTGGTGCACCTGCTCCAGAAACTGAGCCAGCTTCACATCGCCCTGCACCGCAGGCAGCAAGCCATGGCGGATCAATTGCAACTCATGCTCCAGCAGCGGCTTGATGGTCTGCCTGCGCAAAGCAGCCAGGCCCTCGTTCATCACCCGCTCCATGGACTGTGTTTTTTCCAAATATTGGCTGATCTCGTTGCGCAAAGCCTCTTCGGTTTTTTCCACCTCCAGGCGCTGCTGCGGGGTCCGGGCCAAAGCCTTGCCTGCAGTCACCGGCTCGCCCTTTTCGTCCTTGAGTGTGAACACCATGTGGCCTTCATCGCGCATCAGGCCAAAGCTGTGCGCCTCGGCATAGGCGCTGAGCGCCTCATAACCCCGGTCTTTTTCAAGTGTGCAGGCATCGCGGATGCGCTGGTTCTCGGCCTTGAAATCGTCTTGCGCCAATCGCTTGGGGATCTCGGCCTGCAAGCGCTTGGCCAGCTGGCCCATCAACTGGCGCAGCTGCCGCCCCTGCCCCGCCGGCATGCGCAAAGCCCTGGGGTGCTCGGCTTCGTCAAAGTTGTGCAAATAGCAAAGGTCTGGCGGCACCGGGCGCTGGGCCGCCTGCGCGCGCATCATCTGCCCCAAGAGCGTGGTGCGTCCGCTGCCCACCTCGCCCAACACAAACAAGTTGTAGTCGGGCTGCGCCATCTCCATGCCAAAGCGTGCGGCCTCTTCGGCTCGCGCCTGCCCGATCCAGGGCAAAGGCAGGTGCTGCAACTCGGCCGTGTCGGCAAAGCCCAGCGACGACGGATCGACGCTCAGGCGAAGATCAGCGGGGGTAAGCGCCTGAATGGGCATGGGTCATGGCTCCGTGGAATCGCTTGCACAAAGGACACGGTTCATGCCGGTGTGCATGGCCATCAAGGACGGATCGCGATTTCGTTCTTGACAGCCATCACACCTTTGACGCCCCGCGCAATGCTCTCGGCCTTGTTGCGCTCCAGCGCGCTCTTGGCGAAACCGGACAACATCACTGTTCCCTTCAGGGTTTCCACGCTGATGGACGAACCAGCCACATCCTTGTCTTCAAAGAAGCGGGACTTGACCTGTGTGGTGATGCCCGCATCATCGATGTACCCGCCCACCGACTCTTGTCCGCGTGAAACGGCGCAACCCGATGCGCCCCAAAGAACCAGAGAAGTGGCCATGGCGGCCCAGAAAGTTTTGTGAATCATGGTGCAGTCCTGTCGTGCGTGTTTGAGCATCGGCCAAGTCAAGGCCTAGCCACTGACCAGGCCTGCAGCACAGTGACCACAAGAACCCGGACCAACTCACGATAGGCGCTGACGCCATGCGCATCAGTGCGCCAGGCCACGCGCCCCAAAGACCTCCAATCCGAAGACAATCAAGCCATGAACACGTCCGATAAACCCGAACAACCTCGCAACCTCCTGCACGGCCTGACGCTGGAGATGATCGTCACGCAACTGGCCGACCATTACGGCTGGCATGAGTTGGGCACGCTGATCCCGATCCGCTGTTTCACCCACGAGCCCAGCATCGGCTCCAGTTTGAAATTTCTGCGGCGTACCCCTTGGGCGCGCGACAAGGTCGAAAGCCTGTACCTGTTCATGCTGCGGGAACAAAAACGAAACGCCCACGCACAGCCCTGATCCGGCAAGGGTGCGCCACACCACAGACAAAGGCGCCTGCGGTTTTTACAGTGAATGCCTCGATTGGTTTCATTCACTGCAAAGGCCCCAATGTCCGACTCCACCCTCTCTCACGAAAAAATCCAGGCACTTGGCGCTGGCATCGCTGGCTCCGTCAACGAAGCCTTGCGTGACGCACGCCCTGAACTCAACCGCGTGGCTGATCGCGTCAGCGACAGCCTGCACGATCTGACCCAGCGCGGCAAAGAAACCGCCCAGGAGGCCCAACACCGGCTTGAACGGGAAGCTCGCCATGCCAAGCGCATCGCAGAAAACTACATCCACCAAGCGCCGCTCAAATCGGTGCTGATCGCCGCAGGCACCGGTGCCGCAACGGCTTTGGCGGTGTCCTGGTTGATGCACTTGCGCAAACCCTGATGTTCGAGTTGCTGCTCAAGCTTCTGGTGCTGCCCCCTGAATTGCTCAAAGTGCACGCACAAGGCTATGCAGACTTGGCCAGCCAGGCTTGGGCACAGCACCTGTGCACGCTGAAAAACCGCTGGGTTCTGTATTCACTTGGGGCACTCAACCTGTTGCTGGCCCTGATTTTGGGTGGCGTGGCCTTGTTGTTGTGGTGTGCCCTGCCCAGCATCGATGCACGCCATGCCTGGGTCTTGCTGGCTTTACCCCTGACCTTGCTGGCGCTCAGTGGCCTGTGTTGGGCTTGGGGCAGTCGTCTGCGCACACGCCCCATCCTGGACGACATCAAAGCCCAAATCCAGCTGGACTTGCTGGCCATTGAGCAAGCACAAGCGTCATGAGTTCCGATTTGAACCCTGTACAACGCCTGGCCATCTCAAGGGCCCGGCTGGTGGACGCCTTGCGCGACCCCCTGTGGCTGATTCTGCTGCAGCGCTGGCTGCAAGCCAAAGCAAGATCGCAGGCGCAATCACAGGCGTCCCCCCCGGCGCACAAGCAGGCCTGCGAGGGTCATCGCCACAAACCATGACAGCGTCTGAACAAGGCATTTTTTGACACAGGCATTTCGCCTATTTTTGGAGAAAGAGAAATGAAAAGACTGAACTTCCACGCCCGCCCCACCCTGCTGGCTTTGGCCGTGCTGGCCACCCCGGTGCTGCATGCCCAGGAGAGCATCTCCAACACGGGCATCTACATGGGCATCAGCGCGGGCGAATCCAAAGCGCACATCGACAACGCCGGCATCACGCAAGGCTTGCTGGGCGCAGGGCTGACCACCGACAGCCTGAGCGAAGACCGCCGCGACACCGGCTACAAAGCCTTCGTCGGTTTTCCGATCCACCCCAACTGGGCAGTGGAAGCCGGTTACTTTGATCTGGGGCGTTTTGGCTTCAGCGCCAACACCACGCCAACGGGCAGCCTCACGGGCTCGGCCCGCATCAAGGGCCTGAACCTCGACTTGGTGGGCACCTTGCCCATCACCGACCGCTGGTCACTGCTCGGTCGTGTGGGTGCAGCCTACGCACAGACCCAAGACACTTTCAGTGGCACCGGAGCCGTCAGCGTGATCGACCCATCACCCAGCAAACGTGAGACCAATTACAAATTCGGTTTGGGCACCCAATACGCCTTCACCCCAGCGCTGACTTTGCGCCTGGAAGGCGAGCGCTACCGTGTCAACGATGCCGTGGGCAGTCGGGGCAATGTGGACCTGATTTCTTTGGGTCTGGTGTACCGCTTTGGCGGCCCGACCACCACCCGCAAAGCCGCCTACACGCCTTATGTAGCGCCCGAACCTGTGGTGGCCCAAGCTCCTGTGGCGGTCCCAGTCGAAGTGCCGCCACCGCCAGCCCCCACGCCTCAACCTTGGGTCAAGGTCAAGCTGGAAGCCGACTCCCTGTTTGGTTTTAACCAAGACCATCTGCGAGCCGATGGCAAGCAAGCGCTGGACAAGCTGATCATGGAACTGCAGACGGTCAACATCGACAGCATTCAGGTGACTGGCCACACCGACCGTCTGGGCAGCAAGGCTCACAACGACAAGCTGTCACTGCGGCGCGCAGAGGCAGTTCGCAACTACCTGGTGCAAGTCGGCGGCATCCCGGCCAGCAAGGTCACCGCCACGGGCGTTGGCGCCAGCCAGCCAGAGACCCCGCCCCATGAATGCAAAGGAAACAAGGCCACACCAGCCCTGATCCACTGCTTGCGTGCAGACCGCCGCGTGGAAGTGGATGTGAGCGGCAGCCAGCCACAACGCTGATCACACCCACGTTGGGCATCCCCATTGAATGTGCGCGCGCAAGCGCTTTGGCCTTGCCGCGCACACCTTCACCTCAAATCGGTGTGGGCGTAAAACTGCTTCTTGGCCAACTCGACCACCACCACATAGGCCAGGGTCAAGCCCACCACCCCCAGCATCAAAGGCGCAGGCAAAGGCACAAAGCCGAAAATGGCCACGCCAGGCAAATAGGGCATGGCCAGTGCCAACATCAGCACCGCCACCGAGGTGCCCAGCAACCAGGGCCCCGGACGGCTGCGGTAAAACGGCCGCCGTGTGCGCACCACCAGGGCAATGACCAACTCGGTCATCAAAGACTCGACGAACCAGCCGGTGCGGAACTCTTGCGGCGCGGCATGGAAGATCAGCAAAAGCACCCCAAAGGTCAGGAAATCAAACACCGAACTGATCAGGCCAAACACCACCATGTAATTGCGGATGAAGACCGTGTCCCAGTGCCGCGGCTTGGCCACCCATTCGGGGTCTACACGGTCGCTGGCAATGGTGGTGGCCGGAATGTCCGCCATGAAATTGTTGAGCAGGATCTGCGAAGCCAGCAGGGGCAAGAAGGGCAGAAAAACAGACGCCGCCGCCATGCTGAACATGTTGCCAAAGTTGGCGCTGATGGTGGCCAGGATGTACTTCAAGGTGTTGGCAAAGGTCACCCGCCCTTCATCGATGCCCTGGCTCAAAATGCCCAGATCCTTGCTCAGCAAGACAAAGTCGGCAGCGTCCTTGGCCACGTCCACCGCCGTGTCCACCGAGATGCCCACATCGGCGGCACGCAAGGCCAGCGCATCGTTGATGCCATCGCCCATGTAGCCCACCACGTGCCCGGTTTTTTGCAGCGCCAAAATGATGCGCTCTTTTTGATTGGGGTCCACCTCGGCAAACACCACGGCCTCTTTGGCCACATGCAGCAGCGCCTCATCGCCCATGTCGTTGAGTGCACGGCCCGTGACAACGCGGCAGTTGCTCAAGCCCACCGCCTCGGCCACATGCCGGGCCACCAGGGCGTTGTCCCCGGTGATGATCTTCAGCTGCACGCCCCGCTGCGCCAGGTCGGTGATGGTCTGGCGCACATCGGCCTTGGGCGGGTCCATGAACAGCAAGAAGCCCTCGAAGTTCAAACCCGATTCATCATCGCGGCTGTAAGGCTGCTGGCGCTCGTCGACTGGCCGGGAGGCCACGCCCAGGACGCGAAAGCCTTGCGCACTCCAGCCCTCAAACAAGGCATGGATGCGCGCACGCTGCGGCTCGTCCAGCGCACCGGCCTGTGCGCCACAGCTGGTGCACAGCGCCAGCACCTTGTCGAGCGCGCCTTTGGTGATCAAGGTGCAAACGCCCCGGTCAACGACCACCACCGACAAGCACTTGCGCACAAAGTCGTAAGGGATTTCGTCGACCTTGCGCACCGCACTCAGATCCATCGCACCAGCGGCGCGCAGCACAGCCTCGTCCAAAGGATTGACCAGGCCCGACTGAAAGTGGGCATTGATGGCGGCCTGCCTCAAAACCTCATCGCTGGCCACGCCTTCGCCATTCAATGCCCCATCGAGCTGCACCACGCCCAGCGTGAGCGTGCCGGTCTTATCGGTGCACAACACATCCATGCCGCCCAGATTTTCGATCGCGTTGAGCTTGCGCACGATGACGCCCAGCTTGGCCATGCGCTTGGCCCCGTGCGACAAGGTGATGCTCACGATCGCAGGCAGCAACTCGGGTGTGAGCCCCACCGCCAAGGCCAGGGCAAACAAGAGCGAATCCATCGGTGGCTTGTGCATGAGCATGTTGATGGCCAACACGATCACCACCATCACCAGCATGACGCGGGTGAGCAAATAGCCAAAGCGGTGTACGCCCCGCTCGAACTCGGTCAAGGCTGGTCGCAGCGCCAGCTTGCCCGCAATCTGACCGAACACGGTGGCTTTGCCCGTCTGCACCACCAGCATGCGGGCCGTGCCGCTGCTCACACTGGTGCCCATGAAAACCCCGTTGCTGCGCTCGCTCAGGCTGGCATCCTGCCCGACAACACCGAGTTTCTTCTCTACAGGAAAGGTCTCTCCGGTGAGCACCGCCTGGTTGATGAAAAAGTCCTTGCTCGCCACCACCACGCCATCGGCCGGGATCAAGCTGCCTGCCGACAACAACACCACATCGCCACGCACAATGGCGTGCGAAGGCAGCACGCAGACCTGACCATCGCGCAGCACGCTGGAATGGATTTGCACCTGGCTGCGCAGCTTGTCGATCGCGCTGCCTGCGATGAACTCCTGAACGAATCCCAGCATGGTGCTGCCCAGCACGATGGCCAGCACCACGCTCGCATCGATCCACTCGCCCGCCAACATGGAGATGATGGCCGCCACGATCAGGATCACCACCAAGGGGCTCTTGAACTGGCTGAACAACAAGCCCCAAGCCGAGGTGTGCGACTGCGCCTCCAGCCTGTTGGGCCCATCCTGCAACAAGCGCTCAGCAGCCTGCGAGGCCGTCAAGCCCTCGGGGCCAGAGTCCAGGCTTTGGCGCAAAGCTTCCAGCGGACGGCTCCAATAAGCGGGCGTCTGTTCAGCAGGGGTGCGGTCCGCAGCGGTGGACCGTGTTCGACAAAGTGGCCAGCATTTCACAGTGGAGTCTTTGAGCAAAGAAAGAAGAACCCAAGATTGCGGCCTGAGGGCGCCTCAAGGCTTGATGTGCATCAAGAAAGCGATGAACTCAAACGGTCTCGCCGGGCCAGACCGGGGAACAGCCGCCACCACAGGCAAGCAACCAACACCGTGCCCACGCCCCCGCTGATGGCCGAAAACTCAGGCCCAGCCCAGGCGGCCACCGAGCCCGACTCGAATTCGCCCAACTGGTTGGACGCGCCAATGAAAATCGAATTGACCGCCGCCACCCGACCGCGCATCTCGTCGGGTGTTTCCAGTTGCATCACGGTGATGCGCACCACCACACTGATGTTGTCCGCCGCCCCGGTGACGGCCAGCGCCAGCACCGACAGCCAGAAATGCGAAGACATGCCAAACACCACGGTGGCCAGACCGAACACGGCGACCGCCATCAACAAGCGCGGACCCACGCGCCGCTCCAGCGGCCAACGCGTCAAGGCCAAAGACATGAGCAAAGCCCCTGCGGCAGGCGCGGCCCGCAATAACCCCAAGCCCTCAGGCCCCACGTGCAAAATGTCGCGGGCATAAATCGGCAACAAAGCCACCGCCCCGCCGAGCAAGACCGCAAACATGTCCAGCGTGGTGGCCCCGAGCAAAACCTTGTGACGCCACACAAACACCAGCCCGGCCACAAAACTCTGAAAACTGGGCGCCTGCGTGGGCGGACGATGGCTGTAGTGAACAAACAAGGTCAACACACCCGCGAGCAGCAAGAGGGCGGTGCAGACTTCGTAGACCGTGATGGCACCATAGGCAAACAACAAACCGCCCAAGGCTGGCCCCGCGATCACGCCCACTTGCACGCTGCTGGAGCTCAGGGCCACCGCACGCGAGAGCAAGCGCTGGGGCACCAGCAAAGGCGTCAAGGCCTGCTGCGCAGGCATCTGAAACGCCCGGGCCGTGCCCAGCACGATCGACACCCCAAACAGCAACTCACGCGAGGCAAACTGCCCCTGCGTGGCTCCTACCAGCCAGGCCGCCACCAGCGCCTGCAGCAGCATGCACGCGGCATAAATGCGCCCTCGGTGAAAGCGGTCCACCACATGGCCTGCGGGCAGCGTGACCAGCAAAGCCGGAATGAACTGGAACAAGCCCACCAGGCCCAGGTCCCAGGCGCTCGAGGTCAGCTCGTACATGTGCCAGGCCACGGCCACCATCAACATCTGATTGGCCGTGAGGCCACTCAGACGCGCCAACAAAAAGCGGACATAAGACCGCTGGGCCAACAATTCGGACAGAGGGCTCATGCTTTTGAATGTTTCTGCGCAGCCAACATCGTGCCACGGCACTTGCGGGCGCCGCAGCGGCAAGCATAACGCGCCTTGAGCGCTTCGGTCATGGGCTCGTCACTGACCAGGCCGTAGTCAAACGTCAGCTCTTCACCGCGAAACACCGGCCTGCGCGTCTTGATGAAAATGCGGCCCTTGACCTCATCGGGCACGCAATTGGGTCGGCACGAATGATTGATCCAGCGCGAATCGTTGCCGCCCCGCACGGCATCGATCACCCGCTCGTCGTCCAGCTGAAAATAAAACGTGTGGTTCGGGTCCTGCGGATCGTGCGGATGCCGCGCAATCGCCTCGGCCATCGAGATGATCTCGCCCACATACTCGATCACCGTCTCGCCGACGGCCATGTGGCGGGTGGCGAAGACACCTTTGCCGTGGACGGCAGAGGTTTCAACGCAAATGGCATGGATGATCGGTATGGCGGTCAAGGAAAGTCAACAGTGAAAAGCATGCACTTTAGCGCAGCCCAATGCACAGAATGCAAGACACCTCTTCAAACCGGTGGATCGACCATCGCACGGCCAACCAGATAAACCCATTTATCATTTTTAAAAATTCAACAAGGACTTGACATGTCGCGTCAATGGGCTCGCCGCCTTCAATCTGCTTTCACCATGGCTTCCTTGTCATGTCTGGCTGCGTGTGGCGGCGGCGGGAATCCGGCAGTAAGCCTGCAGGCACCTCAGCCGTTTGTGGCCAGCACTTATTCCGTCCCAACAGATGTGTCGAAATTGTCTTATCCATCCTCGTACACAACGCCATCGACCAGCCAAGCCGAAGTCAATACCGACCCTTGCCGCCTGGACCTGGATGTGGTGTCTTATCCAAAGTCGTGGCTAGGGCAATCTGCGCTGCCCGCCATCCATGGTGCGCCCTTTAAAAAGGAAACAATTCGTGGCATTTATCTGAAAGACATCATGCTCAGCGACAACCCTGTTTTTGTGGGCGGTTGCACAGGCAGTCTTCAATCGGAATTTGCCAAAACGATTGCCCGCGCAAAAAAGCTCGGGGTAGACCATATTTACGTGCCGCAGTGGCATTGGGCGGCCCAGCGCAACGATGGTCGCTGGTACATCATGCGAGCCGAAGACAGCTTTGGCCCCTTGCGTGACAGTGATTTGAGTTTTTTTGTCAGCAAGGCCCATGAGGCCGGCCTGAAAGTGATCATGATGAACCAGATTCAAGGCATGATGAACAACGACAATGCATCTGCGTTCATACCCACCAAGAGTCTGGACAACTTCAGAAAGTGGCTGCCCGCCTATGACGAATTCATGGCCGAACGTGCCGTGTTGTTTGCTGCACTGCAAATCGATGCGTGGGAAATTGGCTGCAATGCCTGCTTTTACATGGACGATGGCGATGGCACAGATGCAGCCCGACAGCTGTTCCAAGACCAATACATCCAGACCATCAAACGCGTGAAAAGTTTGTACAACGGAAAAATCATGACCCATGCCAACAACTCATGGATGCGTGATGCACCCGAGTTTTTGGATCAAGTAGACATCATCGTCAACAGCTTGTACGGCGCGTTCACCAACGAAACGATTCAAAATCCCAGCGTAAGCAACATCAAGAGCGCATTCAAAAACGGGGGATTTGCCCAGAATGCTGCCGACTTTAAAAGCAGAGGCAAAACCATCCTGGTCAACTTTGGCCTGCAGTCCCGTGCCAATGCGCTGACAGAAGAAGGCTACCTTGAAGAAACTGCTTGCACCGCCGGAGTGAACCAGGGCGACATCACCAGCACGGTGTGCGCACAACGAAACACACCTCCAGATTTTGCTTTGCAAGCCGCCTATTTCGAGGCGGCTCTGGAATACCTGCAAGAGCTGGAAGCTCAGATGGATTTGATGGTGTTTGCAGGTGAATACTGGGAAACTGATTCGTTGATTTCAGATGTGGTGTTCCCAAACATCGGGGCCACCATCCGCAACAAGCCTGCGGAAGGGATTGTCAAGGCTTGGTTCCAGAAATAACGTCAAACTGCGCTCTGAAAAATTTGCCAAGCTTGAAATAATTCCCAAAATTATCACTTTGGCAATTGAATATTTGTTCTCAACAGGTATATTTTAATGTCACCTCCGCCTGCATATGCAGTACTTCCAAAAAGCAGAAGATCAATATTCCCATCTCCATTCACATCGGTCATTGTGCTTTGAAGTTCACTGCCAGCTGTATTCACCGGCAAATAGGATATATCCACTTTCACAAGCTGCCCTTTACCATTGTTCAAATATATTGTTGGCTTTCCGCCTTCTGCAACTCTCTCATTAAATCCTGGCCTTGTGAAAGCATAACTGACAAGATCAGGTAATCCGTCAGAGTTAATATCTTTGCAATCAATGAAATTAAAATTTGACTGGATTTCTTCATTGATTATTGGCGATGCAATTTTTTTGATCACTCCAGAATCATTGATTTCAAAGAAATTATAAAAATTAACTGGCGCAGCTTCTTGTTCTGAATATGTTTGCCCTGCAATCAGCGTATTGGTTGTTTTGTTTTTCTCTGCTGACATTAGTGCAACCAATAACCGTGAACCTCCTGCACTGAGGGGAGGCATCACGCATGTCTCCGTATAAGCTCCTCCAAAATATTGTTGACCATCCACTGTAACTACACTGTTTGTACCAGCCGTCAGTTGCCAACTGATCCAATTGACGGTGAAGTCAACTTTTTGCCAAAATTCAGCAAGCAAGTTCCATATCGCATTGCTTTTATTGAGAAAAACAATACCCCACTCTGAAAGGGCATAATTATTAACATTAGCCAACTGATGGTTCGCTGCTCCAGCTATTTGAACCGTTATGCCCGATAAAACATCAGGAATTGCACGAAATGTACTTGCCCATGAGCCAGAGTACTGATTGGTGTATTCAGAAGACACATCGCTAAAACTTGCATTTTGAAAACGAAATGCTTGGTTGCCACTGACAAACCCTGCAAAAACAACATCACGTGAATTGGCATTCTTGACTATTTCAACCGAATGGTTCCAGTTCCTCGCGCCGAGTCGCTGCACTCTGTAGCCACCATCTGGTTGTGACATTAAGACGCTGGGTTCTGTTGCATTTGTTAGAGGATTGGTTGCAAGACGCCCATCTTCCCAATTCATTGCAAATGCAAAATCATCACGACCATCACCATTGATGTCTCCGCGAACAAATTTTCTACTGGCACCGCCAAGACCGTAGTACTTGCTGCCAAACACTTGCTCATTGGCGACCTTATATGTGCCATCAGGTTGACTGATTTGCGCAACCAATGCGTCAGGTGTTGGGGTGGTCACCTCTCTACCCCATGGAAGTGGTTGACTGCACCAATAATGAACAATGAAGTCTTGAATATTATCTTTATTAATATCAACAGGTATTACAAATTGAATCGAAGGTGATGCACATTGATCCTTGTAATACTCATAAGCGTCAGGAATGACGATTGACTGCAGTACTGGACTGCTCTGGCTGGAAGTGCCTGTAGTCGTCGTCGCAGATGTTGTTGAGGATCCGCCACCTCCGCCGCAAGCCGATAAAAATAGACACAACAGAAGTGTTGGAGTGCAGTAGCTAAAAGAGTTCATGGCAGCTGATTTTTATTATGAGTAATATAACGAAACCGTTATTTGGGCACAACCTAGCATGTGAGTCGTTCTTGCCAGCGCTTGCCTTTCCTGTAGATAGAAAACACATGCTCATCAAGCAGCCATTGGCCGAGCGTATGCCTGACTTCATCCACAGTTTGGCAATTCCCTCAAACGTCAATGGATCATACTCATGCAACAAAAAACCCTGTCAAACAGTCGTTGCTGACTGTTTGCGCAGGGTCCAATGAAGAGTGCCTTGCTTTTCAGTTTGACGGCCATGACCACTCTTGCCAGATCGTCAAAATTACTCGCTCGCTGAACTACTCCACGGTCACGCTCTTGGCTAAGTTACGAGGCTTGTCCACATCCGTCCCCCGCGCACATGCGGTGTGATAACTCAGCAGCTGCAGTGGCACCACGTGCAAGATGGGCGAGAGCACGCCGTAGTGCTCGGGCATGCGGATGACGTTGACGCCTTCGCTGCTCTCGATCTTCGTGTCGCCATCGGCCAGCACATACAGCACGCCGCCGCGCGCGCGGACCTCTTGCATATTGCTCTTGAGCTTTTCGAGCAATTGGTCGTTAGGCGCCACCGTCACCACAGGCATGGCGCTGGTCACCAGGGCCAGCGGGCCATGCTTGAGTTCGCCTGCGGCATAGGCTTCGGCGTGGATGTAGGTGATCTCTTTGAGCTTCAAAGCGCCTTCCAGCGCAATCGGATAGTGCGTGCCCCGGCCCAAGAACAAAGCGTTTTCCTTGCTCGCAAATTCCTCAGACCAGCTGATGATTTGTGGCTCCAGCGCCAGCACGGCTTGCAGCGCGGCAGGCAGGTGGCGCATGGCCTTGATGTGGGCGGCTTCTTCTTCGTCTGACAGGCGGCCTTTGGTCTGTGCCAACGCCAGCGTGAGCAAGAACAAACCCGCCAGTTGCGTGGTGAAGGCCTTGGTGGAGGCCACGCCGATCTCTGCCCCGGCGCGGGTCACATAGGCGTGCTTGCATTCGCGCACCATGGCGCTGGTGGACACGTTGCAGATCGTCAGCGTCTGCATCATGCCCAGGCTTTGCGCGTGGCGCAGCGCGGCCAGGGTATCGGCGGTCTCGCCACTTTGGGTGATGGTGACGATCAGCGTGTTGGGGTTGGGCACCGATTCGCGGTAGCGGTACTCGCTGGCGATCTCGACCTGGCAGGGCACTTTGGCGATGGCTTCGATCCAGTACTTGGCCACACAGCCGCTGTAATAGCTGGTGCCGCAGGCCAGGATCAGCACGTTGTCAATCGCCTTGAAGGTGCTGTACGCGCCGTCGCCAAACAGCTCGGGCGTGATGCCTTCCACGCCTTCGAGCGTGTCGGCAATGGCACGGGGCTGCTCGAAGATTTCCTTTTGCATGTAGTGACGGTACGGGCCCAAGTCGGCCGCGCCGCTGTGGGCGTGCACAGTCTTCACCACGCGCTGCACGGCTTTGTGGTCGCGGTCCACCACCCAGTATTTGCCCAGCTGGATGTCGACCACATCGCCCTCTTCCAGGTAGACGATCTGATCGGTCACACCAGCCAAGGCCATCGCATCGCTGGCCAGGAAGGTTTCGCCCTGGCCCACGCCCAAGATGAGGGGCGAGCCCGCACGCGCACCGATCACGCGCTGCGGCTCGTCCTTGTGGAACACGGCAATCGCATACGCGCCGTGCAGTTGGCCAATGGCGGTCTTGACGGCTTCAAACAAGTCGCCGTTGTACACGCTGTCCACCAAGTGGGCGATGACTTCGGTGTCGGTCTGGCTGGTGAACACATAGCCCTTGGCCTGCAGGGCGGCGCGCAGTTCTTCGTGGTTTTCGATGATGCCGTTGTGCACCAGCGCCACCTTGCCCGGCTTGGCTTCGGCCGCGCCCGTGCCGTGGCTGAAGTGCGGGTGCGCGTTGTGCACCGCAGGCGCGCCATGCGTGGCCCAGCGGGTGTGGGCAATGCCCGTGGCGCCTGCGATGTGGTCGGCGCTCACCTGGTCCATCAGCTCGGCCACCCGCGAGGTGCTGCGGGCGCGCTGCAGGCCGCCCGTGCCGCCGCTCAGGCTGGCAGCATGCACAGCCACGCCGCAGGAGTCATAGCCCCGGTATTCGAGCCGTTGCAGGCCCTGCACGAGGATGGGAACGATGTTGCGGGAAGAGACTGCGCCGACGATGCCACACATAGGGGTGCTCCAAAACAGAAATATGCTGAATATTAGAACCAAGCCTAAGAAACTTCAGATCAATTTAAACTGATTTTTATTTGAAAATTTCTTAAATACACAACATTGAAATTTAATTTCAATAAAATACATTTCATGGAACGCAATGAACTCGACACCATCGACCTCCAGCTGCTGGACAGCCTACAGCGCGACGCCAGCCTGAGCAATGTGGCACTGGCCGAGAAGGTCAACGTCTCGCCGCCCACCTGCCTGCGCCGCATCAAGCGCCTGGTCGATGGCGGCTGGATCGAGCGGCAAATCGCGGTTCTCAACAGCGACCAATTGGGCGCCACGCTGGGCCACGGCCTGACCGCGCTGGTGGAGGTGTCGCTGGACAAACAAGGCAGCGAGCACTTGGATGCTTTTGAGGTCCGCGCCGTGGCCCATGACGCCGTGCAGCAATGCTGGCGCGTCTCGCCCGGCCCCGACTTCATGCTGGTCGTACAAGCCGCCGACATGCCGCACTACCTGGGCATCAGCCAGGCCCTGTTCACGCAAGACGCCAACGTGCGCAACGTCAAAGCCTTCTTCTCGACCAAACGGGCCAAATTCACGACCACTTGGCCCGTGCTGCGCTGATTTTCACGATCGTCGACACAATCCCCAGCCCCCTCTTATCTTGAGCCAACGTGCAGCGGCGGCGCAAGTTGGTTCAACCGACCGGCAAAGACCATTTGCCTCATCAATTGGTTTCTTTGCAAGATTCAATATGTTGTCTACCGTACAAATGACTTCTTTGCCTTGTGATGGCCAAGTCCACACGCCATAACGAAGTCCATTTAACTCTTGAAAATCATAAAAGCATACATACCAACAACAATTGAACAAAATTGTCGAATTTACGTTAATTGACATATGCAAAGGAGGCGATCCGCAAAATAGGAAAACACCTCACTGATTCACGACTTTCACACCCTACAACCGTGAACCTCCAGCGGTTTTTCTCTCATGCGCGCCCTCTCGATTCCGTTTTGCATCCTGTGGCTTTGGTCCCAGTTGTCTGCACCCTCTGCGCAAGCGCAAGACCTGCCCACTTTGATTTCATTGACTTGGGCGCAGCACCCTGCGCTGCGTGCCCAGCTCGCTGGCACAAGGGCGGCCGAAAGCGAAATCGCTCTGGCCCGCAACGCGTTTGCCCCGACCCCATCAGTATCTTGGGAACAAGTCCAGCAAAAATCGCCCACCGATGCCTATTACAGCGGTGACCCCCAAGTGGTGCTGTGGCGACTGAACCAGCCAGTGTGGACCGGGGGCCGACTGAGCGCCAACCTCAACAAAGCCCAAGCGCAACACCGGATCAGCCAACTGCAGGCCAACGAAACCCGGCTGCAACTGGCCCTCAAAGTCGTGCAAAGCTGGGCAGACTGGTACAGCGGCAGCCTCAAACAAGCCGCTTTGACGCAAAGCCTGCACATCCACCAGCAACTCAAAGACCAAATCGCGCGGCGCGTCGCGCAAGGCCTGTCGGCATCGGGTGAAATCATCTTGAGTGCAAGTCGGCTGGAACAAACCCAGTCCGAAGTCTTGTCCGCCCGAATGCAGACCCAAATGGCCCTGATGCGCCTGCAAGAGCTGGCAGGCCAGGCCGTCCAGCCTCTGCCCCCGAATCGGCGCGATGCACTCACCCCCCCCGACCCTGATCCCTTGTGGCCACAGGCTCTGGCGCAATCGGCCACACTGCAACGCCTGCAAGCGCAGCAAACGGTGCTCCAGCACGAGCAAACCATCACCCGGGCCAGCGCATTGCCCGAAGTCTTTGTGCGCGCCGAACGTCAAATGGGCAACCACGCCACACTGCACACGCCCACCTACAACCGCATCTTCGTGGGCCTGAGCGCCAGCACGGGTGCTGGCCTTGGCGTGATGCACCAACTCGCGGCACAACAAGAACGCCTGCAAGCCCTGCAAGCGGAATACGAATCGGCCCAGCGCCAATTGCGAGAACAAATCCAGACCGAGTGGCTGATGTACACCACCTCCAGCGCCCGGCGCGAGGCGCTGGACCGCAACGAAGCAAGCAGCGCCCAACTGAGTGCCTCCTATGCACGTCAATTTGATGCAGGCAAGAAAACCTGGATCGATGTGATGAATGCCGCCCGCGAACTGGCCCAAGCGCAAACCCAGCACGCCGAAGCCCTGACCAATGAAATCGCCAGCGCCTGGCGCCTGCAGCTGCTCTGCCTTGGCCTGCCAGACACACCCTCCACGGCCAACGAGGACACGCCATGACCGCTCTTGACATGGCCATCGTGCGATTGGCCAGCCGACAAGGCCAAAAGCCCGACCGACTGGCCCTGACCGAAAGCACGCAAGTGCCAGCCCCAACGCCACAGGCCCAGCTGAGCCAGATCGCCCGGCAACTGCATTGGCCCGCGCCGCGCTGGCTGCACACCGATGCGCTGGAGCCCACCGATCTGCCTTGCCTGATCCATCACCCAGTCCAAGGCTGGGGCGTGGTGCACAGTTTCAACGCGCAACAACAATGGGTGCAGGAAAACTGGGACACCGCCTTGCAAGCCTGGACTGAACAAGCCCACACCCACCTGGGAGCGTCAGTGCTGGCCAAACTGCACTGCAACGCTCCCTGGCAACTGGGGCGCAGCCGCATCTGGCACCAAATCCTCACCGAATTTGCACAGGAAAAATCGGCCTTGCTGCAAGCGGCCCTGACCAGCGCCATGATCAACCTCGTGGCGCTCGCCTCCTCGCTTTACAGCATGCAAGTCTATGACCGCGTGGTGCCCACCGGTGCAAGCCAGACCCTTTGGGTGCTGACGATCGGTGTGCTCGCGGCCACCGGCTTTGAGTTGCTGGCCAAATGGTCCCGCTCCAGCCTGTACGACCACGTCATCGACCAAGTGGACCGCAAATTGGCCCGCTCGGTGTACGCCAAATTTCTGGCCATCCGGCTCGACCAGATGCCCACCCGCGTGGGGGCGCTGGCGGCGCAGCTGCGGGGCTACGAAACGGTGCGTCAATTTCTCAGCAGCGTGGTCACCCACACCCTGGTGGACACCCCATTTGCCTTGCTGTTCACCGTCTGCCTGGTGGCCATCGGCGGCTGGCTCGCGCTCATCCCGGTGGTGTTCCTGGGCGTCTCGGTGCTGGTGGGCCTGTGGTCACGTCGGCGGATGGAAGCCCTCAGCCAGGGCGCACAGCAAGCCTCTTACCTCAAGACCGGTCTCTTGGTCGAATCCATCGAAGGCGCCGAAGTCATCAAGTCCGGCCAAAGTGGCTGGCGCATGCTCTCACGCTGGACAGAAGCCTCTGACCAAAGCCGCCGTGACGACAGCCGCATGCGCAAGATGGGCGAACACAACCTCTACATCATCAACGCCATGCAGCAACTGGCCTATGTAGCGCTGGTGGCATCAGGGGCCTTGCTGGTCTCCAAAGGCGAGCTGAGCATGGGCGCACTGATTGCCTGCTCCATCCTGTCCTCGCGCATCCTCGCACCGGTGGCCCAGCTGCCCGGACAAATCAACCAATGGGCCCAAGCCAAATCGGCCTTGCAATCACTCGACCAACTCTGGCAACTGCAAGACGACCATGCAGGCCTGACCCAAGCCATCGTGCCTGAAACCGTGCAGGGGCACTACCGCTTCAAGGACGTCAGCTTTGCGCACGGTCAGCAAAATGCCGTGGCCATCACGCAACTGGACATCCAGCCCGGCCAGAAAATCGGCATCCTCGGCCCCGTGGGCTCGGGCAAAACCACGCTGCTGCGTTTGCTCAGCGGCATGTACAAACCGCAACAGGGCACCATCACGCTGGATGGCATCGACCTGAGCCACATCTCCAAACCCTTGCTGAGCGAACACATCGGCTACCGGCGCCAGCAGCACCGACTTCATCACCAAGGACGCCAGCCAGACCGTCTCGGGCACGCTGAGCACGGCCACCGTTGCCGGTGAGAAAGTCCAGATCAGCCTGGACAACGGCAGCACCTGGCTGGACGCCACCAACACCGTGGGCACCAACACCTTCAGCCTGAGCACCTCCCTGACGGGCAGCAACACCCTGCAAGCCCGATTTGTGGACAGCGGCAACAACGTCGGCACCAGCCTGAGCCAAGCCTATGTGCTCGACACCAGTGCCCCCGCCGCAGTGGATCTGAGCGCCAACGGCGGCACCCAAGCCACAGCGACCACCACCGTCAAATCCAGCACCACCACCAGCTCGACCGTCTCGATCGCGCCAGACATTCAGGCGCCTACGGAGGCCGACATCACCACGCTCAGCGTGACCATCGGCGGCACCGGCCTGGACACCGCCAACGACACATTGCGCCTGGACGGCAGCACCAACCGCGCTCTGAACGCCAACTTCGGCGCCAGCAACGTCACCGTCGGTGGCATCAGCGGCGTCAGCTACAGCTACGACAGCACCACCCATGCCTTGAGCCTGAACAAAAACGGCGGCGGCAGCTTCACAGCCGCAGACGTGGACAACATCTTGAGCGGCATCAGCCTGCGCACCACCAGCACCACCAGCACCACCGATGGAGCCCGTGACTTCACCATCGGCTACACCGACGTGGCAGGCAACACCAGTCTCACGGCCACCTCCACGGTGACCATCGACAACACAGCCCCCACGGTGACCGCCAGCAGCTTGGGCTTCAGCGCCGACACCGGCAACAGCAGCTCCGACCGCATCACCCAGACTGCGGCACAAACCGTCAGCGGCACACTGAGCGCCAACACCGCCACCGGTGACACCGTGCAAATCAGCATGGACAACGGCAGCACCTGGACCAACGCCACCCACACGGCGGGCAGCAACACCTTCAGCTACGCCACCACACTGACCGGCAGCAACACCGCCGAAGTGCGTGTGGTTGATGCCGCAGGCAACACCGGCACCGCCAGCAGCTACGCCTATGTGCTCGACAACACCGCCCCCACTGTGACCGCCAGCAGCTTGAGCTTCAGCGCCGACACCGGCAACAGCAACTCCGACCGCATCACCCAGACGGCGGCACAAACCGTCAGCGGCACACTGAGCGCCAACACCGCCACCGGTGACACCGTGCAAATCAGCATGGACAACGGCAGCACCTGGACCAACGCCACCCACACGGCGGGCAGCAACACCTTCAGCTACGCCACCACACTGACCGGCAGCAACACCGCCGAAGTGCGTGTGCTTGACGCCGCAGGCAACACCGGCACAGCCAACAGCTATGCCTATGTGCTCGACACCACCGCGCCCACCAGCGCCGTGGACCTGAGCGCCACTGCCGGCACCCAAGCCACCAGCGCCCTCACCGTCAACGCCAGTGATTGGGCCACCGGTGTGACCATCGCCCCCGCACTGCAAGCGCCCACCAGCGCCGACATCACGACCCTGAAGCTCACACTGGGCGGCGCCAACCTGGACAACAGCAACGACCACCTGCTGGTCGGCAGCAACGACCTGACAGTAGGCACCAACGCCAACGGCACCAACCAAACCATTGGCGGCGTCTCAGGCCTGAACTACAGCTACAACAGCAGCACCCACGTGCTGAGCATCACGCAAGCGGGCAATACCGCCTTTGACCCCACCAAGGTCGACGACATCCTGCAAAGCCTGAAACTCAAAGCCAGCAGCATCGACGCCACCACCACCGGCGACCGCACCGCCACATTCACCTGGACCGACCTCGCTGGCAACGAAGCCACCAGCGCCACGGCCAGCATCAGCGTGATTCCGGTGGCGCAAGTCAACAGCGTGGGCCTCATCCAGTCGCAACTGACAAGCGGCCTGACCGCCGCCGAAACCGTGACCGCCGACAGCACCGATGGCTCGTTCTATGTGGACCGAAATTTTGCAGGCAATTACTGGACAGACCAACAAAGCTGGGCCAACAACAAAAGCCTTGCCACCACCACGGGCAACACGCTCATGCACCTGGTGCACATCAACACCAGCGCAGAAAACAGTGCCATCTACAACGTTCAAACCAACAACACCACCTCCACGGTGAAAGGCAACGTCTTCCTGGGTGCCACCGACAACAACGTGGACGGTGTTTGGGATTGGCAATACACCAGCGGCGTCACGCAAGCCTTCTACAACAAGAACAGTACGGTAACGACCACCGCAGGCGGTGCCAACGACACCAGCCCCTTTGGAGGTCTGGCCAACTGGGCACCCGGCGAACCTACGGGGGGCACCGAAACCATTGCGGTTTACAACCTGACAGCCGTCAACGGGGTCACCGGCACCTGGTACGACTGGGGCAACAGCTCGGGCAGCAACCTCGACGCCATTGCCGAACTGGAATACGCGCGCGTTCTGAACCTGGCCAAAACCACGACCACAGCGGCCAACTCGCAATTTCTGGATGTGGCCAGCAGCACCACAGGCACAGCCTACTTGGTCAGCAGCACCGTGAACGTGACCGATGTCAACAGCATCACCACCGCAGCGGGTAGCAAATGGAACTCCGTCGCGGTGACCAACACCATCTTGTCGTACGAAGACTTCAACCAAACGCCGACCGGCTGGACCTTGGGCGGCAGCGCCACCACCGGCACGGTGAACCTGGACAGCAACAACGGCCTCAACAGCATCCTGGGCCGCTTTGCCAACACGCAAGAAGGTGCGCAAACCCTGAGCAAAACCTATGCCCTGGGCCTGGCCAGCACCGAAGTTTGGGTCGAATTCGACATGATCGAAATGGATGCCTGGAAAGGCCAGAACTTCAATGTCTTCATCAACGGCAACATGGTCAACTCGGCGCAATACTTTGGCTCCGACCAGAGTGGCGACACATGGGACGGCGGTATCGACCTGGGCAACGCGTCCACCGTCAACCCACTGACCAATCTGAAAGAAGAAGCCCACCACTACGCACTGAAGGGCACCACCGACGCCAGTGGCAACCTGGTGCTGGGCTTTGGCATGAGCAACACCTGGAACGGCAGCCTCCTGACCACCAACGATGCCTCATTTGGCATCGACAACGTCAGCCTGCGCAAAACCAGCAGCGCCAGCCTCTCGCTCAGTGGCTTGGAAACAGGCACCTACCACCTCTACACCGCTGACAGCAACGGCCACCTGAGCCAGAACTACGCGACAAGTCTGGTGATCGGGTGAAGCAAAAAAAAGAGCCTTGTCAAAACAAGGCTCTTTTTTTGAGAGACAGATCAGGCGATCAGAACTTCCAGCCCACCCCTGCACTGGCGCCCAAAGCACCACCGGCACCGCTGGAGATCGACATGCCATAACCCACGCCAGAGCGGCTTGTCACGCCCTTGATGCTCAAGGCCAGCGCACTGAAGCCCCTGTAAGTGGCCACGTTCACGCTCGCGCCGGTTTCGCCGGGCTGCAATGCAGGCCCATGCTGACCCGACATGGCCATGGCCATCGCAATGCCGGTGTTGGCATTTTTGTCCACCTGCTCCACGCGCGATTGCGTTGCCTGCAGCTGCGACAAATTGACCGCATCGGTGGGGTTGATGCCAGGCGCCACATTGGTGATGCGCCGCTCATTGCCCACTGCACCGACCGACACCGTATTGGCCTCGGTGGCCCGAGAGCCAGCGCCAATGGCCACCGCGTTGTCGGCCATGGCCGTCGCATCGTGGCCCAAAGCCACACTGTGCGCGCCAATGGCCGCGCTGTTGGCGCCTGCGGCCAGGCCATAATCGCCCCCCGCATTGGCCTGGTAACCCAAAGCAGCGCCTTGCAACCCATTGACCACGGCACTGTCACCCACGGCCGTGCTGCTGAGGGTGTTGGCCTTGGACAAATTTCCCAAAGCCACCGACGACGCCCCTGCGGCATAAGCCGTCTGTCCGCCCGCCAAAGCGTTGGTGCCCAAAGCCGCCGCGCCATGACCGACCGCTGTAGACTGCGCGCCACTGGCCACGGCTTGCGAACCCAAAGCACTGCTTTGCTCGCCCGATGCGGTGGCCCGGTCACCCAAAGCGGTCGAACCGGTCACGCTCGCACTGGACATGTAGCCCAAAGCCGTACCTTGAACGCCTGCGGACTTGGCCCCATCGCCCAACGCCACCGCATTGCTGCCAGATGCTTCTGCCGCATTGCCCAGCGCCGTGGACGCCGCGCCTGTGGCCTTGCTGAGGTTGCCCCCAGCCAAACCATAATTGCCACTGGCCGTGGCCGCGTTGCCCACGGCCGTCGACTGAGAACCACTGGCCGTGGTGCTGGTGCCCACCGCCGTGGTGCCGCCATTGGTGGCTTTGGCTGCATTGCCCAATGCCACCGCAGAGCCACCACTGGCTGTGCTCATGTTGCCGGCCGACAAGCTGTAACTGCCCGACGCCGTCGCCCCAAAACCATAAGCCGATGACTGTGAACCCGTTGCCGTCGCACCCACGCCCGTTGCGGTGGTGTTATCGGCCAATGCAGGCCCGGCACACACCATCAACACACACGCGGCCAAGCGTGTGCGGGGCATCCAATTCAACACCAAAGAAGTCATGATCCATTCCTTTTGACAAAGACACACATCAAGCGGGCAATGCCGCCACCACCGCATTGCGAGCGACCGCATCGGTCACGGCTTGCGCATTGGCCAAGTTGAGCAACCACTGCGCCGGGTCTTGCCCGGCGCTGGAGCGAACCGCCTCCAAAATGCAGCCCGACAAAGCCAGCGAGGTGACCGACGGGGCACTCACAGCCGCCAAGTTCTGCCGGTACGGGAAACTGCGGTTCAAATGCGAGCCCTTGACCGTCAAGCTGGCCAAAGTGCCCACGTTGATCACCGGGCTGCCATTGCTCTTCATGTCTGCGCCCACGATGGACACCCTGGCCATCTGCGAATTGCCCGTCGACCACAAAGCCGACTCGTGCTGCCAATACACCCCGCCAATGACCTCCAAATCGCAAAGCGAAGACACCACCAAGGTCGTCCGATTCAAGTCGGCATCAAAATTGCGCACCTTGACCCGCCCCAAGGCTGCCCCTGTGCGCCATCCAGCGACCTCAATGCCCCGATCACAGGTGAAAACACTGCACGCATCCAACGTCACATCCATCGGGTTCTCGATGTAGAAACCGTGCTCGGTGAAAGACCAGGCCCCCGAGTTTTTCCAGACATGCACATTGCGCAGCACCACCTTGTCGCCTGTCAACGTCGTCGGCGCTTGCAGGTAAATCGCGCGCTTGACCACGTTATGCAAGAAACAATTGGCGATCAAGACCCCGCCCGAATTGGAGGCGCCCGCCGTCTTGATCGCGTTTTGACAATCGCTGATGCGAATGCCATCGATCTGCGCTTTGGCCGCGCTCTCCACGATCTGAATGATCCAGTTGGCCTGATTGGTGGGCTCGTTGCACTCCAGAAAAATGCCCGACACGCTGGCCCCGTTCTTGAGCGTGAGGAACGCATCGTTGCTCGTGGCAGGCGTGGCCGCAGGCAAGATCTTGGGCATCACGGTGAAATGGTCCGAAGGCCACCCCGGCACCACCTTGCCCAGCAAAGCCACGCCGTCCAGCTCCAGCACGCGGTTGATCGTGTACGTGCCATCGGGCACATACACCACGGCCCCGGGCTTGCCCGTGGCTGCGGCAATGGCGTCCACAAAACCCTGCGTGTCTTCGGCCGCATGACCGCTGGTGCCCACTGCGCCGTAATCCTGGACGTTGAAGACCTTGTCATACCCGGCCAGCAAACAAGCCGTCACGGGCAGCTTCGCATCCGTGCCCGAACCGTCTGTGCCCGCGCCATCTACAGCTGCGCCAGACGAGCCACCCGAACCACCGCAACCGGCCAGCACCGCTGCAGCGCCCAAACCCGAAGCCCCCAGCCCCATCAAGAACGACCTGCGCATCGACACCGATGACGAAGGTCCCTGCTCGGCACCATCGGCACCACAAACATTTGAAACGTGTTGATTTTTCATGCGCACCACTCAAGCATTGACAATGTTGGAATAGCCCACCACGGAGCCCGAACCACCGACCTGCACAAACGCCACCAAGTGCGTGGCCGCAGGGGGCGGCACCATGCGGTCGGCCCCTGGCGCGACCACACACTCGGCCACCACCAAAGCGCCCGAGCTGTTGAAAGACACGGCATACGGCGCCGCGCACTCCAGCGTGCAATTGGACAAAGCCAGGTTCGCCGCATTCGATCGCACATACGCTGCCGCGTCGGACTGGCTTTTGAGTACGGCAGCTTGCACAAGGAAACTGCGCGCATCCCAGATGTCCAGGGCCCGAACATCGCCCTGCAGTGCGCCGCCCACCCAGCTGTAATTGGTATTGGTTGTGCACGACTGCAGCGCAAAGAAACTGTTTTGCACCTGGCAATCGACAAACGAAATCAAGCTGGTTTTTTGCGTGCTGGCATAAGACAAGGCACGCGTCAGCTTGATGCCGGTGTAGAAGCCACTCACCGTGCAATCGTTCACCTCATGGCCATCGAAATGGCCAAGCACCATGCCCACGCTGGTGGTCGTGTTTTTGACACCACTGGCCGCCTGGATTTCAATTCGTGTCATGCGGCTCACATCGAACGAGCCCCCGCCATAGGCCCCACAGCAAATGCCTGTTCGCTGCACATCGCTGATCAAGCAGTCCTCCATGACCGAGCGCCCCAGCGAATCGTGAGAAAAAATCCCGATCCAGACATTGCGCAAATGCAAATTCGACAAGCGAACACCCGTGCTGTTGCCCATCAGGGCAATGGCCGCGTTGGGCACAGCCTGGCCCAAGCCACTGACCGTGAAGCCGCCAGCAGCGCAGCCCCCCTCCAGCTCCAGCAGCGCCCGTTGCAAAGGGCGTTGGCCTTGCTGCCCCTCCAGGGTGTATGCAGCCAAAGCATCGCCATTGGCCGAGACATCGGCAGGCACATCGGTTGGCGCAAACGCAGTGCCCACCATTTGCAGCACCACACGCGAGCGGTTGTCAGCCGTGGCCAAACTGCCCGCCACCAAGCCCACCAGACTGACCTTGCCGGTCATGCTCAAAGTGTCATTGATGTAATAAGTGCCCTCTGGTATGACCACCGTACCGTTGGTGGCCTTGGCCGCAGCGAGCGCCGCCTTGAAAGCGGCCGTATCCTGGTCCGCCTGGCCAGCGCCTGCGCCATAGTCCAGCACGCTGTAGACCCCCATGCTGGTCAAGGGCTTGGTCGTGCAGCCGGGTGCCACGGTCAACCGTGGGGGCACTGTGGCCGTTTGCGCACGTGCCAGGCCAGAACTGGCCCCCACCCATGCGGCCACGCCTGCGCCCAACAACGAACGTCGCCGGGCTCGATTGGAAACGGCCACCGCCATTTCCGGTCTATTGTCTTGAGTGTTCATTGCAGCTTGTTCCTGTTACAAACCGTGCACGAACAGGCCAAGGCCAACGCCCCCTGCCGCGTTGCACGGACAGGACACTTTGACAAGCTGTGGCTAGAACAAAGTCAAGAAATGTAATTCGGCCCCGTACTTGCCATGGTCAGCTCCACCAACGGCATCGCCAGCCCCCACCCGCGCGCGATAGGCTGGCCGAGTTTTTCCAAGGCAGCGCGAATGGCTCCGTCATGCTGCGCGGCCTTGGGGCCATACACAGACGCCAGAAACAAAGAAAGGGCCCTCATGACCGCGTACCATCCACTCCACCCAACAACCACTCTGCGCAGAGAAAGGAGGACGCGTGAAACTGTTTCACTTATTTCAAAAAGCACGTCCTCCAACACCCAAAGCATCAGTTGCTGCGAGCAGACCCAGTTTGACTGCAACCAAGGCCGCAGCTGCCCACTGCGGGCGTCGGCCCCATCATTGAGAGCGGAGCGTGGCAGTCCAGTGCCCTCCGCCCTCAACGCGTCAAGCCATACACCGCCAAGCCCAGCCACTCATGCAGCGCCGTCTGCCACCGCAGCAGACTCTGAGCCATCGAATACTCGTTCAGCGGTGTCACATCGCCCGTCCTGAAATCCACCGGATACGCCGTCACGCGGCAACCCACAGCTTCAAACTCGGCCATCGCCCGAGGCATGTGCCAAGCCGATGTCACCAGCAACCAAGGCTCTTGGCAGCGCGGCCCCAGCAAAGCGGCCACCTGGCGGGCGTTTTCTCGGGTGGTGCGTGAGCCGCCCTCCAGCGTGACACGGCCCATGTCCATGCCCTGCTCTTGGTAAAAGACCTTGGCCAAATCGGCCTCTGGCACACCCGTGGCCAGCAAACGCCCATCACCCCCAGAAACGTACAAGGAGCCCGAAGGCTCCCTGAACATCAAAAACAATCGGGATCTGACCCCGATTTAGACGTTCCTGCAAAACCGAACCAACCTTATCAATTCGCGCTAAATGCAATGCGCGCACTTACTGAACGCTCAACTTCTGGTTTGCCAAGGCCAACAACGCGCCGGCTTGCTCGATGCACTCCCTCAACAGACTGTCTGTGACAAGCTCTCCATCGTAGTCGGTCAAGTTTCTCTGTTTGCGCAGGCTGTCCAAAATTCGAAAATGATTCAGAGTTGATGCTCAGAGCCTACGATGAAAATCTTGGGCTTGTCCATCAATTCTTGAACGAAAACGTTTTGAGCATTCTTCTTTTCTGACCACTCCACACGGCTCATAACCTTCGGATTGATATCTCGCGCCAACACCAACTGTGCGTCATACACGGCATTGGCCACCTGTCCGAATGTGGCATTACCGATGAGCAACAAATCCACGTCGCTTTGCGGCCCTTCAGTGGCTTTCGCCATCGAACCAAAAACAAACGCCACTTCAATTTGAGAGGCTAAAGGCGCCAGTGCAAGCGCCAACACATCGCGCAGGGTTTGCGATCCGGCGCTGTAGCTGAGCAGTTGGCCGATGCTTTCTTCGGCGCTGGCCAGCTCGAAGATGGCGGGGGTGTCGGTGGCGCCGGTCACGGCCACGCGGGGGCCTGCGGCGGGCACGACGATGACGTCGCCGGGCAGCAGGCGGGCGTCGCCAGAGGTCACGCCCGCGTGGATGAATTTGTAGAGGTCGAGTGTGGTGACGGTTTTGCCGCCGCGCACCAGTTGCACGGCGCGCATGCTGCCGTTGGCTGCGGGGCCACCGCTTTCAAACAAGGCACCGATCAAGGTGGACAGGCTGGACACCGTATAAGCGCCGGGGTTGCGCGCCTGGCCAACAACAAAGATTTGCATGGAGCGCAGGCGGCCAATGGAGGCGCTGAGCTCGAAGTTGGCAAACACGCGGCCGACTTGTTTCTTGAGGTGGGCGTCGAGGTCGCTCGTGGGGGTGCCGGCCACGGTGATGGGGCCGACTTTGGGCACGGTGATTTGGCCGTTGCGGTCCACGGGCAGGCGCATGGCGACGTCGACAGCGCCCCAGATTTTGAGGTCGATTTCGTCACCGGGGCCGACCACGTAGTTGGCGGGCACGGGCACATCGGTCAGGCTGGGGAAGCGGCTGCGGTCAAACAGGTTGTAGCCATACAGCGGCAGGGTTTTGCCAGTGGCGTCTTGCACGAAGCGCTGGAACTGGGTGCTCGCCAGCGGGGGCAATGCGGGCAAAGCGTTGGGGTTGGTGTTTTGGCTTTGTGCGCCTGCGCCTACTTGCGGCTGCAGGCCCTGCAGCGCTGGACGACCGCCCAGGCCCTGAATGCCTGTGCTGCCCATGCCACCGGCCAGACCCGCAGCGGCCGCGCCGCCGCCCATGGCGTTGGCTTCTGCGGCTTTGCCCAGGCCACCGCTCATGAGGGGGGCTTCGACAGAGGCGTCAGCGCCTGTGCCTTGCGCCTGTGACAAAGCGGGCACCAACAAGGCTGCGCCAAGGATCAGGGCCAGTGTGGGGCGCAGCGACGGACTGCGGCTCGGGGCTTGTGTGGGGGATGGCATGGCGGGGGTGTGATTGACGGGCAGGCTACCGCAGTGCCCGTCGGTTCAGCTGAACCAGAAATGGGCACAAAAAACAGCGCCTTGCGGGGCGCTGTGAAGTTGCCGGATTTTACTGGTTAACATGTAACTGAAACCGTCTTTTTATAATTCTTACGATTAAATATTCAACATATTTGTGATTACCAAATAAACATATTTACAGCTATTAATGAATATATATTTAATAATGTTTTTAATATATTTTTTGTGATTTCTAGAGGTCTGAAGCGCTGCTGAAGGACCTCCTCCTACCCGGTCATTGCAAGGAGCGCAGCGCTGCGGCAATTGAATGGCTGAGCCGCCCACACACGGGATCGCCACGCTTCGCGCCCGATGACAAGCGTGAGATCACCCCACAAGTGTTATAAAACCCTATTTCGGCACAAAGCGGCCAACAAACCTCTGACTGAACCACTGTCCATGCGACTCACGCCCTCTGAACATCAGGCCATCACCCATGTCTTGCGGTCCATTGATCCGCAAGGCCAGGTGTTACTGTTTGGGTCTCGCGCAGATGATCTTCGCAAGGGTGGGGACATCGATTTGCTTTGGTGCACCAGCCGTACGATTGACCAAAAGACTCAGCTCAGAACGCAGTGGCAACTGGAGGTTTCTTGTGATAGCAAAGTGGATTTACTCGTTCAAGCGCCAAATGATCCTGATTGCGAAATTTTCCAAATCGCACGGCAAACTGGAGTAGCACTGTGAAGCCGGAGAACTTGCTCCTTTTGCAAAGCCTGCAGAGCTGCAAGCAGAGGATCGACAAACTCAAGTATTCGCTGAACAAAAATGCAGCCAGCTTCCCGGTGAGCGCCGAAGCCTTGGCCAATTGGGACGAACCCAGAGAAGAGTCCATTGATGCGTTCATCTTGCGTTACTCCCAGTGCGTCACGATGATTCAGGAACAGCTCTTCAAAGGCATTGCTTATCTTGAGCAAGAGGACATCAGCGATAAATCCAACAGAGATAAAACCCTCCTGATGGAAAAACTGGGGGCTATACGCTCGGCCGCTGAGTTCGGCACTGCTGCCATGTTGCGCAATAAATTTGCGCATCACTACCCAGAAGTTTCTCAGGCAAGAATGGAACGACTCAATCTTTTGCCGACGGAAGCTCAACACGTCATCGACACATTTCAGCTCATCGAGCGGTATGTGGCGCAAAAGAAGTTGCTGCCGTAGGCCACCCCAGCAGCTGATTGCCGCGCGTCGCTCGTGATGACTCCACTGCCCCGTCATTACGAGGAGCGCAGCGACGTGGCGATCCCGTGCGTCAGCGTTCGCCCAGGGACTGGCTGAAGGTCTTGACGATCGGCTTGGTCAGGTATTGGAAGACCGTGCGCTGGCCGGTTTTGACTTCGATGGTGGCGGTCATGCCCGGCTGGATTTCGAGCTTTTCGTGCGGACGTCCGCTGAACTGGCGCCCTGTGGTGCGCACTTGGGCGCGGTAGTAGGGTTGCTCGCCTTGGCGCAGGTCTTCGCTCAGCGTATCGGCGCTGATGTAGGTGAGCTTGCCCGACAACTCGCCGTAAACGGTGTAGTCGTAGGCGTCGATCTTGACGCGCACGTCTTGCCCGGGTTTGAGGAAGGCAATATCCGCAGGCGAGACTTTGGCCTGGATGACGAGGTCGTCTTCCAGCGGGACGATTTGCATGACTTCTTCGCCGGGGCGGATCACGCCGCCCAAGGTGGTGATGCGCACGTTTTTAACGACGCCGTGCACAGGGGCACGCAGCTCGGTCAGCTCCAGCTGGCTTTTGCGTTGGGCCATGTTTTGCTGCACACCGGCCAGGTCTTCTTGCGCTTTGCCCAGCTCGGCTTGGGCGTCCTGGAAGTATTTGTTGCGCTTGTTGGTGACTTGCGATTTGAGTTCGGCCACCTGGCGCTGCAGACGCAGGATGTCGGTCTGGCTGACGTCGCCGGTTTTGAGCAGGGGCTGCGTCATGGTGAGTTCTTTTTCCACCAGCGCGATCATGCCGTCGAGCGCCGAGATGTCTTCGCGGATGGCGGCCTGGCGTTTCTTGAAGAGCATGAGTTGGCTCTCCTTGAACTCAGGGTAGTCCTTGAGTTCGGGCGGGAACTTCAGCTCGGTGCCCAGCACTTCGGCTTGCAGGCGGGCCACCGTAGCGGCCAGGCCTGCGGCTTTGGCGCGGGCTTCGAGGTAGCTGGTTTCAAAGCGGACTTTTTCAAACTGAAGGAGGACCTGGCCGGCTTCGACCGTGTCGCCTTCTTTGACCAGCAAGTCGGCGATGGTGCCGCCTTCTTGCGACTGGATGATTTGTGTTTTAGAGCTGGCGATGACCGAGCCGGGGGCGCGGGTGATTTGGTCCAGGCTGGCCCACAGCGACCAGAGCACAAAGATGAGCAAGGTCAAAAAGGTGATCCAGACCGTCAGGCGCAGGCCCCCGACTTTGAAGGGTGCTGCGGGTGCGAAGCGCGGGTTGATGGCGGCGGTGCGGTGTTTGAATACCCAGAACAGGTTCATGCTTTGGCCTCGGCTGGGGCGGATGGGTTGGTCTCAGTGGCGGCACCGCGCAGGCGGGCCAATACGGCGTCACGCGGGCCGTCGAGCACGATGCGGCCTTTGTCTACCACGATCACGCGGTTGACGTAGGCCAGCAGTGCGGGTTTGTGGGTGACGACGACCAACAGCGACTCGGGGGCGAGTTCATTGAAGAGGTGGTGCATGACGCGGTTTTCGAGCTGCGCGTCCATGGAGGCGGTGGGCTCGTCGAGCAGCATGATGCGCGGTTGTTGCAGCAGCATGCGCGTGATGCCCACCAGCTGGCGTTGGCCACCCGAGAGGCCTTTGCCGCCTTCGGAGATTTTCAGTTCCATGCCTTTGGGGTGACCCTGAATGACCAGGTCCAGGCCGGTCATGGCGGCAGCGCGCAGGATCTGGCTGTCGCTGGGCGATGGCATGCCCAGCGTGAGGTTTTCACGCAAGGTGCCCTGGAACAAGCGCACGTCTTGCGGCAGGTAGCCCATGTGTTCGCGGACAAACTCAGGAGCCAGTTGGGTGACGTCGACGTTGTCCAGAAAGACGTTGCCTGCGCTGGGTTTGTACAGGCCCGACAAGATCTTGATGAGGGTGGATTTGCCCGAGCCGACCGCGCCCAAAATGGCCACGCGCTCGCCCGGGGCAAAGGCCAAAGCTGGCACTTCGAGGATGGGGTGTTTTTCGCTGTAAGCGAAGCCAACTTTTTCGAGGCGAACCTGGCCCTGGCAGCTTTGCGGCACGACCAGGCGGGTGGCGGGGTCACGGTCACTGGGCATGGCCATGATGCCGTCCAGGCCCTTGAGTGCGATTTGCGCGTGCTTCCATTGCACGATGAGGCCCGGGAACTGCGCCAGCGGCGACAAGGCACGTCCGCTGATGATGGTGCAGGCAATCAGCCCGCCCATGGTGAGGTCGCCGATGGTGATGATGTACGCCCCCATGGTGACCATGCCCACGTAGGTGATTTGCTGCATGACCTGTGTGATGTTGGTCGACAGGGTCGACAGGGCACGCATGTGCAGCTCGCCTTGGGCAATGGTGGCGGTCAGGTGGCGCCAGCGGTCGAGTTGTTTCCATTCGCCGTTGGCGGCTTTGATGGATTCGATGCCATCGATGGCTTCGATCAGCAGGCCGTTTTTGCGGTTGGATTCGGCCATGTGCAAGCCGGTGTATTTTTCGATCGGCTTGCGAAACGACAGGCCCACCAAAATGGCCAGCGGCACCATGACCAGTGGCACCAGCGCCACTTGCCACGAGATCATGGCGATGACGATCACGAACAGCAGGGCAAACGGGGCGTCGGCCAAGATGAAGAGCGTGGATGAGGTGAGGAAGCTGCGCACCGATTCGAAGTGGCGGATTTGCGAGGCGAAGGTGCCCACGGTGCGAGGGCGTGCGTCCATGCGGATGTCGAGCGCCTTGCCAAAGAAGACGGCAGACAGTTCCTGGTCAATGGCTTTGCAGGCGCGCTCGACCATGTGGGCGCGCACTTGTTTGATGAGCAACTCCAGCGCGATGGAGATGAGCACGCCGATGGTGAGCACCAGCAAGGTGGAGTAGCCTTTGCTGGGGACCACGCGGTCATAAACCTGCATGGAGTACATGGCCGCCAGCAGCCCGATGAAGCTGATGATGAAGGTGGCAAAGACCGCGTCCATGAAAGACGAACGGTAGCGGCTGAGGGCAAACACAAACCATTCGCCCGCCGTTTTGGGGCCGGTGTGTTGTTCAGCGTCTTGCACCGAGGTCACGTGCAAGGCCAGGATGTGGCCTTTTTCCAGCGCCAACAGGCTGACTTCGCCCACACGGCCTTGGTGGTCTTCGGTGGTGCAGCCGCCGTGGCTGAGTTTGCCGCGCAGCATGAGCACTTGTGCGCCGTCTTCAGACACCCAGACCAGCGGGAACTGGCCTTTGCTCAGTTGCAGCGCTGAGACTTCGCCGATGGCCGCTGATGCGAAGTGCACGCTCCACAGCTCAATGGCGCGGTGTTTGCGGCTGAGGCTGGCGACATCGACGCCGTCGGCGGTTTTGTCGACCATGCCAAAGCGGTAAGCAGGCACCGAGTGACCTTGCAATGCCGCCAGGCGTGAGAGCAAGGCCGCCAGCTCGGGGTCTTGCTGGTAGCTTGGCTGCGCATGGCCCTGGGGGCTGAGAGGAGAAGACGTGTCAGTCATGGAGCGCCGTGAGTTGTTGTGCACTGATGTCGCCAGTCATGATCATCAGACGCACTTTGGAGAGTTGGTAGCCGAAGCGGGTGTCGGCATCGCTGTAGAGGGCTTGTGTTTTTTCACGCTGAGCGTTGAGCACGTCCAGCCAGTTTTTGCGGCCCACCTGGTATTGGCGCAAATAGGACTCAACCACTTCGGTGGTGCCTGCCAGCAAGGCTGTAGAGGGCTCGAGTTGGGCTTCCAACGCGTCAAGCTCGGACAGCCCCGCGCTGACTTGCGCAGTGAGGTTGCGCTCAAGGGTTTCGAGTTCTTGCTGGGATGCTTCTTTGCGAGAGACTGCAGCTTGCACGCCCGCACGCGCACTCAAGCCTGCGCCAGACTGGAACTCCAGGCCAAAGTAGCCCTTGTTGCGATCGTAGTTGGCTGGCACCAAGCCGCCCCATGTGTGCTGAAAGCCTGCCACCACCGTGGGGAACACCTGCGCTTTGCTGACGTTGATCTGGGCGTCAGCGCTTTCGATTTGCGACAGCAGACGCTTGCGCTGGCCCGAGTGGGCAATGGCGCGTTCCAGCAACACGCCTTCTGCGGGGCGCGTGAACACGATGTCGGCTGGCGCTTTGAGGGCGCCATTCAGGGGCACCGTCCATTGCGCCAGGGTGGTCAGCGAGGCGTCGAGTTGTTTTTTGATCTGGATACGTTCACTGACGGCTTGCTGCAAGCGGGCCTGGGCCAAGGTGGTGTCGGCAGGGGGACTGATTTCGGCCTCGGATCTGCGTTTGATCAGCGCCACCAGGCGTTCGTGTTCGGTCACGTTCAGCGTGGCGCTTTGCAAGCGGCGCTCCAGGCGCAGGGTTTCAAAAAATGCGGTGGCCACTTGGGTCAAGGCGTTGAACTCGGCTTCGCGCACGCCCGCTTCGGCAGCGCGCAAATTGGCTTCGGACAACTCAATGCGCGAGGTGAGCTTGCCGCCCGACCACAGAGGCTGCTCGATTTTGGCCAGGCTTTGGCTCAAGTTGGTGTCCGAGCGCAGCTGCGAGCTGACGGTTGGGAAACGGCCCCATTGCGCCGATTCGACATCAAAGCCTGCCGCCTGGGCTTGGTTGCGCGCCTGCAAGACGCTGGGGTGCCTGTCGGCACCAATTTCGAGCAGTTGTTTGAGGGTGAAATCTGCCGCGAAGGCGGGCAAACTCAATGCACTCAGAGCCCAAACCGCGAACATCACCGGACGCATCTTGGCACGGAGATGCTTGCGAAGATGGAATGTCATTGGAATCATCAACAGGTCTCGCAATTCATCTCAGGAAAAGGGGGCTTATGCCGCAGGTGAGCGCCTTGGCTGACCGCAAGCTGTGGATTATCCCCCATACGCCAGCCTGAATTTGCACGACAAAAAGCGACTTTCATGCTGAATGACCGGGAAGTCCCTCTCGACAAATGAAGGCTTGGCGCTATGATTGACGTTTACGTAAACGTAAAGATCAATTCACACGCCCTTCTCGGCCCGGAGACCACCATGACCGACCTTTCCGCAGAATTCCAAGCTTTGGCCAATTACCGCCCCACGAACAAGGTGCGTTTTGTAACGGCGGCCAGCCTGTTTGACGGGCACGATGCGGCCATCAACATCATGCGGCGCATCTTGCAGAGCATGGGCGCCGAGGTGATTCACCTGGGCCACAACCGCTCGGTGGACGAGGTGGTGACCGCCGCGCTGCAAGAAGACGCTCAGGGCATCGCGATCAGCTCTTACCAGGGCGGTCACAACGAATATTTCAGCTACATGGTGGATTTGCTCCAGTCGCGTGGCGGTGAGCACATCCAGGTGTTTGGCGGCGGCGGCGGCGTGATCGTGCCGGCCGAAATCCGCGCCTTGGCCGAGCGCGGCGTGCGCATTTACAGCCCCGAAGATGGCCAGAAGATGGGCCTGGCGGGGATGATCGGCGAGATGGTCATGCGCTGCGACAAAGACGTGAGCCCGCTGGCGCCCAAAGATGTGGCCGCCATTCAAGGCCATGGCGAGATGAACTGGCGCGCTCTGGCCCAGCTGATCACCGCCCTTGAGAACGACAAGGCCGACGCCAAAGTGGTGACGGCTGTGCGCGAGCAAGCGGCCAAGACCAGCGTGCCGGTGCTGGGCATCACCGGCACGGGCGGTGCGGGCAAGTCTTCGCTGACCGATGAATTGATCCGCCGTCTGCGCCTGGACCAGGACGACGCCTTGCGCGTGGCGGTGATCTCGATCGACCCCTCGCGTCGCAAGAGCGGTGGTGCCTTGTTGGGTGACCGCATCCGCATGAACGCCATCAGCCCATGGTCGCAAGGCCCACGCGTGTTCATGCGCTCGCTGGCCACGCGTGACTTTGGCTCTGAAATCTCGGCCGCCCTGCCCGACGTGGTGGCGGCCTGCAAGGTGGCGGGCTTTGACCTGATCGTGGTGGAAACGTCTGGCATCGGCCAGGGCGACGCCGCCATCGTGCCGCACGTGGATGTGCCCATGTATGTGATGACGCCCGAGTTTGGCGCGGCCAGCCAGCTCGAAAAAATCGACATGCTGGACTTTGCCGAGTTCGTGGCCATCAACAAGTTTGACCGCAAAGGCGCGAGCGACGCGCTGCGCGATGTGGCCAAGCAGGTGCAGCGCAACAAGGAAGCCTGGACCGTGCCGACCGAGCAGATGCCGGTGTTTGGCACCATGGCCGCGCGCTTCAACGACGATGGCGTGACCGCGTTGTACCAAGCGCTGAAGGTGCGCTTGATGGCACTGGGCATGAAGGCCACCGAGGGCCGACTGCCGCTGGTCAGCGTGCGCCACAGCACCCACCAGAACCCCGTGGTGCCGTCAGCGCGCACACGCTACCTGGCTGAAATCAGCGACACCGTGCGTGGCTACAAAAAGCGTGCCATTGCCCAAGCGCGCCTGGCCCGCGAGATACAACAACTGCGCGCCGCAGCCCGCATGCTCGAGGTGGACAAACCCGGCCGCGCACGCGCTGCCGAAGCCGCCATCGACCTGGCCGTGGCCCGTGAAGAGACGCAGGACCCCACCGCCAAGAAGCTGCTGGCCCAGTGGCCCGACATGCAAAAAGCCTATGCGGGCGACGAGTACGTGGTCAAGATCCGCGACAAGGAAATCCGCACCGCGCTGACGACCAAATCGCTCAGCGGCACCACCATCCGCAAGGTGGCCCTGCCCCAGTACGAAGACGACGGCGAAGTGCTCAAGTGGCTGATGCTGGACAACGTGCCCGGCAGCTACCCCTACACCGCTGGCACCTTTGCCTTCAAGCGCGAGGGCGAAGACCCCACCCGCATGTTCGCCGGTGAAGGCGACCCCTTCCGCACCAACCGCCGCTTCAAGCTGGTGAGCGAGGGCATGCCTGCCAAGCGCTTGTCCACCGCGTTTGACTCGGTCACGCTGTACGGCAACGACCCCGACCTGCGTCCGGACATCTACGGCAAGATCGGCAACTCGGGCGTGAACGTGGCCACGCTCGACGACATGAAGGTGCTGTACTCAGGCTTTGACCTGTGCAACCCTACAACGTCTGTGTCGATGACCATCAACGGCCCCGCGCCGTCCATCCTGGCCATGTTCATGAACACGGCCATTGACCAGAACATCGACAAGTTCAAGGCCGAGAACGGCCGCGAGCCCACCGAAACCGAGACTGCCAAGATCAAGGAATGGGTGCTGGCCAATGTGCGCGGCACGGTGCAAGCCGACATCCTGAAAGAAGACCAGGGCCAGAACACCTGCATCTTCTCGACCGAATTCAGCCTGAAGGTCATGGGCGACATCGCGCAGTACTTTGTGCACCACGACGTGCGCAACTTCTACTCGGTGTCGATTTCGGGCTACCACATCGCCGAAGCCGGGGCCAACCCGATCAGCCAGCTGGCCTTCACGCTGTCCAATGGCTTCACCTTTGTGGAAGCGTACCTGGCGCGTGGCATGCACATCGACGACTTCGCACCGAATCTCTCCTTCTTCTTCAGCAACGGCATGGACCCGGAATACACGGTGCTGGGCCGCGTGGCGCGTCGCATCTGGGCCGTGGCCATGAAAGAGAAATACGGCGCGAACGAACGCAGCCAAAAGCTCAAGTACCACATTCAGACCTCGGGCCGCTCGCTGCACGCGCAAGAGATCCAGTTCAACGACATCCGCACCACGCTGCAGGCGCTGATCGCGATTTACGACAACTGCAACAGCTTGCACACCAACGCGTTTGATGAAGCCATCACCACGCCGACCGAAGACTCGGTGCGCCGCGCCATGGCGATCCAGCTCATCATCAACCGCGAGTGGGGCCTGGCCAAGAACGAGAACCCGAACCAGGGTGCTTTCATCATCGACGAACTCACCGAGTTGGTCGAAGAAGCGGTGCTGGCCGAGTTTGAAAAGATCGCCGAACGTGGCGGCGTGCTGGGTGCGATGGAAACCGGCTACCAGCGCGGCAAGATTCAAGACGAATCCATGCACTACGAGATGCTCAAGCACACCGGCGAGCTGCCCATCATCGGCGTCAACACCTTCCGCAACCCCAAGGGCGACGAAGTGCTGGAAAGCCTGGAGCTGGCCCGCTCGACCGAGGAAGAAAAGCAGTCGCAGCTGCAGCGCCTGACGGACTTCCACACCCGCAATGCAGACAAGGCCCCGGCCATGCTCAAGCGTTTGCAGCAAGCCGTGATCGACAACGGCAACGTGTTCGAGGTGCTGATGGACGCGGTGCGCGTGTGCTCACTGGGTCAGATCACCAACGCCTTGTTCGAGGTGGGTGGTCAGTACCGACGCAATATGTAAATCGCCGTGGGGGTCGGGGCTTGAGCCCCGACATCTCAACCACAGATCTATCAGTTCACGATCTGGGGCACATTGCCCATGGAAAACAGCTGCGCATACGCCAGCCCCAAAGCGTCAGCGTGGTGAAGCGTCTGCAGCTGCTGGGCATTGAGTGCTTTGAGTTTGCGCTCATTGACCACCATGAAGCCCTGAATATTCAGTGGCTTGTCGGACTGGGCTTGTCGGATCGACAAACCGGCATCCTCCAACACCTCAGCCTGCACCAGCGCTTGGGTGACGCGTTCGGTCAACTGCGCCTGCGATAAAAATTCCTTCTGAAATTCCACGATGTTCTGGAGCAGTTCAGTGGGCTGCCCATCGCTGTTGACCAGCGGCTGTGCATCACGCTTGTCTTCCAATACAGCGGCCTGCACATCCAGCGCCAAGACCCCCTCGCCTTTGGCGTCTGCCATCAGTGCAAACGGATAGCGCCTGACCCAGGCTGGCACATACACGCCCTGGCGCCATGCGCCATCGGCGTCGACAAATTGGTTCTTGCCATCGCCTTTGCCCACCAAGGCGACCATGGTCACGACAGAAGACACCTGATCCTTGATGAACACGATGGGGTAATGCCGCACGGCATGCGTGACCTCGGACACCAGCAGCGGGATGATGTCGGTGAACGATGCAAACGCATAGCTGCCCGGCGCCTTGGGCAAGGTCAGCGAATGGTGTTCGATGCTGCTGAACGGCACCAGTGTTTTGTAAAAAAGAGGCAGGGAAACAGGTGACGTCATGAGACAAGAAAAAAAGGTGATGACAAGGCATTCATGTTGACATGCGCCCTGCAAAGCTTGGCGCCAAAACCCTTGCGGGTGTTGGCGCCAGGCGTTACGCGCTTAAAAGTCCCAGCGAACGAGCAACTCGGCCATATTGGACGAGAAGGTGTCACGCTTGAGGTACTGATAACGCAGTGCCAAAGCAGAGGTCTTGCTCATCAGCAGCCCCACGCCCAAGGAGACTTTGGTGCTGCGTGGCGAGTAAGAAGCCACGTCGGTGTTGAACGATGCGGCTGTGGTGGCATCCCCAATGAAGCTGGAGGCAACAGCGTCGCCGTAATGACCGCTATCGCGCACACTCATCACCATCAACTCAGGCTTGACGACCATGCCGCCCATGTATTCAGTAGAACTCAGACGCAAGCCAACACCGGCCTGCTTGCTTTGCAGGCGCTGACCCGCCACGTTCAAGCCAATATCACCCGCATTGGTTTCGGTGTAGGCGTCTTGCTTCAGCGTGCGCCCTTCAAAACTGACCAAAGGGGTGAGGGTGGCTGTTGTGTCTTCAAACTTGATGCGGTAGCCCAAGTCCACTTTGTAGGCAGATTGGGTGCCATCAAAGTCAAACAGCGCTGTGCGACCGACCGCCGTGGCGCGGTTGCCCTTGGTGTTTTGCTGGGCAAACGAGAGAGAACCACCCAGGAAGAATTCCGGGGTGAAGTCGTACGCGCCGTACATCGACAGCTGCCAGGACTTGAGGTTGGCCTGATCGCCTGCGCGGAACTGGGTCTGGTTGACCGAGCCGGCACCGTACGAGAAGGCAGCACCCACGATCGAGCTGTTGTCTGGACGCGAATCCAGACCCATGGTCACACCCGAGAGCTTGGTGGTGTAGCCATCGTTGTCACCCACCGCTGACTGCGTGCCACGCTGGTAGTTGTTTTTGAACCAGAAACTGGCCGTCTCGTACGACGACTTTTGCGGCACATTGCGCAACTCGTGCATGCGCAGGCCAATGCTGTCAGCGGCCATGGCGCCCAAAGACAATGAGGACAAACCCAGCGAGTTGTTCGCAATAGGGGCCAACCGCTTGACCTGGGTGGCCAGGTTGGCCTGGTTGTTGCCATAGCCCCACTGGTCGATGTCGAGCTTGTTCAGCACGGTTTGCATGTCCTGACCGTAGCCCACGCCATTGGCGGCCAAAGTGCCCAAGCGGATTGCCGCGTTGTTGGAGAAGTGGCCGGTGGTTCCCGACTTGGTGACGTAGGTGTTAGCGTCTCGCATGGCGGTCATGACCAGGTCGCCATTCACACGTGACAACTGGGTGTCGATGACATAGCTGTTATCACGGTAAGTGCCTGGCACCACGTTGTTGTCGCCTGCGCCCGCGACATCGATGAGCGTGGCTGTCTGACCGTTGTGCAAGCTGCCCAACAAGCTGACGTTGACCGTACTGGCGGCGCCCATCGCCAAGGAGGTGGCACCGGTGATGTTGCTGGAGCCTGCGGCATTGACAAAGCCGCCTGTACCATTGCTGCCGGCAGCCCAGGGCTGGGTGGCAACCGCAAAATTGAGCGTTGCGTTGTTGGCTTGAATAACACCAGCGCCCACAGTCGATTGGGTCACGACTGCAGAGGGTGCAATCGTGCCGTTGGTGTAGTTGCTGTGAACAAAATCCACTTGTGAAACAGCGGTACCCGCATTGACTGCGCTTTGCGTTGCCGTCGTCAAGGCGCCGGCCGTATTGAGGGTGGTCTTGTCCGACAACGTCAGATTCGTGCCGAGGTATTTGCCCGTGGCCGTGATGTTGGCCGTGGTGGTACCCGTTGCATTGCCAATCGTGGTGGTGGTGGCATAGACGTCATTGCCGATGTTGACGGTCGCAGTCGGCACAGCCGTGCTCGAATGGAAGTTCACCGCATGGAGCGGCAAAGCACTGGTACCGATTGATACGTGCGTTGTGGTCGAACCCAGGAAATTCAAGGTCCCGGTATCGGCCACCGTGGTCGTCACACTGCCCGCTGCAGTGGCGTCTGTAGAGGGGTAAATGGATTTGGTATCGGCCACATTGACCGTGCCATCTGCGGTGTAACGCAGCGGGCCATACAAATCATCCTGAAAATTCACCGTGCCTGTTCCAGCCACATTGAAAGTCGAGCTCGACACGTACACCTTGCCCAGGAAATTCACAACCTTGCCTGACGCACCATCGGCAAAGATGTGCGCGAAGTTCTGATTGCCTGCGTTGTCCGCCGAGCCCAGATTGCCAGTGACGGTGCTGTTCCCAACAAAGCGCAGGGTTGCACCATTGGCATCAAGGAATGTCGTTTGTGTATTGGCGCTCGCGCCTGTGGCGTTCTGGGTCACCAGGTCCACTGCGTCACCCAGCTTGAATGTGCCGGTGCTCGAAACGTTGGTGCCAAAGTCAACGGCGCCGACAAAACCCCGATCATTCACACCCGCACCCGGCGCATTGCCATTGAACCGGACTTCACCATTGCCGGTATAAGCCAGGGTATTGGCGTAGACAGCACCACTGTTGAACGTGACGGTTTGACCCGTTACACCACCACTGATGGTCTTGAGTGCCATGCCGGCAGCGCCAACGTTACCCGTCACCACGGAAGTGCCCAGGAAATCCAAGGCGCCTGTGCCAGCCGCTGTGGTCGAGACCGTGCCTGTCAGATTCTTGGCGCCCGCCATGCGCAGCACACCGTCATTTTGCAGACTCACGGCTTGTGCATTGACGTTGCCGTTCGCCAGCACGACCTTGCTGGAAGAAGCCGATGTATTGACATTCAAGGCCTTGATCGCATTGTCCGTGCCCACGTCACTGCTGAGTGTGGCTGCGCCCAAGGTGTTCAACACACCGGTGTTGGCCGTCGATGTGGTGATCGCACCAGAAATCGCCTTGCCGTCAGCCAGGTTGACCGTGGCATTGGCTTGTCCGCCAAAGTCCACCGTCCCCGTCAATCCGTTGTTCAGATTGGCCACACCGTTACCGCCAGTGAACACGATGGCCGTCGTCGTTGTGGACGTGCTGCTGAAATTGCCCGTACCAGCACCAATGTTGGTGGTGGTGGCCGTCAGTGCTTTCGAAAAATTGGATGTACCAGCCGCCACATTCACCGTGGTGGCAGTGACATCGTCCTGGTAGGTGGAGCTGCCTGTGCCTGAGTTGGAAACCGTTGTCGCATACACCTTGCCGGTGAAGGTGCTGGCAGCGCCGTCTGCGCCCGAGGTGACGACATTGAGTTTCGGGCTGTTGCCGCTCAGACCGTCGCCCCCCACAGACCCTGTGACGGTCTGAACACCGCCCAACAGATTCAGGTTACCCAAGCCACTGTTTTCGGTCACCACATTGCCGGTGATGTTGTAGCCGCTGGCCATGTTCAAGGTGGAACTGGTGGGTGTAGCGTCGTTGTTGTTCAGACTGATCGTTTGTGCGAAGACATGGCCTGTGATGGTGGTGGTGGAGGCAACGTTGTCGCTGTTGTCGATACCGTTTGAGCCACCCTGGCTGGCGCCACCGATGTTGAGGGTTTTGAGGGCCAGGCCACTGGCACCCAGGTTGCCCAACACCGCTTGCGTACCGGACACCATCGTCACCGTGCCCGTATTGTTCACGTCGGTCGAAACCACCGTCTTGTCCTGGACACCCACAATATCGCGACCGACCTGCAGCACGCCGTCGGTGTTGTTGAACTTGACCGCATTGGTGGCGGATCCTGCCGTGTTGGCGTTCAAGTAAAGATCGCGCCCCACAGCAACGGTCGAGGCCGCCTGATAGTCAAGCTTGTCGGTCGAGAGGTCAGAGCCAATTTTCACCAGGGAACCATTGCCGCGAACTTCGACAACCCCCACCGCAGTCCCGGAACCCGCAACACTGCCCGTGACTTCGCCCGAGCCAGTGAAAATCAGGGCGCCATTCTTGGCGGTGTTGGTGATGTTGCCGCTCAGGATCACGCCGTTGTGCAAGGTCACTGTCGCGTTGTTGCCGTTGTAGTCCACGCTGGTCGGCGCGCTTGCATCACCCACGGCGCCATAAAACTGGACAAGTCCACCCTGAGTGAAACTGATCTGGCGGGCAAACACGGCATTGTTAAAAGTGATGTCCGTGCCGTTCAAGTTGATTTGCGTCAGGGGATCGATCACCTGGCCACCAACGCCATCCATGTGCACACCCACCAATCCTGTGATCTGGTTGTTGCCCTGGAGATTGAGCGTGGAAGTCTGAGCACCATTCGTGAAGTAGTAATTGTCGTTACCCGAAGCAAATGTATAAATGGCAACAGGCACCGAGCCGATCCCGGTTTCCCCCCCCAGATCCACGCCCGAGTTGAGGTTGATCGTGACGTTGTAGGCTGGCGTATCCGCCCAGCCATTACCGTTGTTGAAATACACACCTACGGAATTTGTATCAGCCGCTTTGGTCGTTGAAGTCGCCGTATCCCGGTTCAGTGTGTCTGCAAACGCCATTTGGGGCAAAGATGCCATCAAACCACACACCGCCACGGAAACGGCTGTTTTACCGATCTTGATGATGCGGTAGGTCATATCTTCTCTTTTCATCGTATTTCTTTCGTTACTTATTGGATGGGTTCAAAAATCATTCAGCGCAGAGGTAGCCGCCCTGCAACATGGGCTGCCCGCTGGCATTGAGGGGGCGGGGATGGAAGCCCAATGGCTTCGCTTTGGGGTTTTGTTGGGTGCACACCTGATGGGCTGCAGGCAGTCTGTCGTCAGGAACGGGGCCGAAAGCACCCGGTCGATCCCAGCCTTCCATGCCGTCTTTGACCACCACTTTCGGCGGACGCGCGTCGGCCAGGTTTTGCAAAGGCTGCGGCTGACAAAAGAATCCACCACCAGGTGTGGCTTGGCCATTCAAATCCAGCGCGCGTGGGTGATAGGCCACGGCTCTCAAGGAATAGCCCAGCTTCATGCAACTCATGTCACCGGACGACTGCAATTCGGATGGCACAGGACCAAACGCCCAAGACCGATGCCAGGTGAGGTAGGGCTTGCCCTGAGCGTCCTCTGCGCCCATGTAAGCAACCTGCGGCGGTGGTTCGCCATAGCTGTCTCCCACAACGAAGGCCGATGACACACAGCCCGCCAAAGCGGACGCACAAAGGGTCAACGAAATCAGCCGGCCACAAAAACCGGGACGCGCGTGAATGAGGTTGTTTTGCATCGTCGTGGCCTTATGCAATGAAGAGGTAATTGGCCACGGGATGCGCGACATCCGTCAGACCCGCCACCGTGGTGATGTTGGACAACTGAATCAACAGGTCTGAGCTATGGACGCTCGGGTCTGCTGACGTGTGCTGGAACACGTAACTGTGGCTGTCTTGACGGAACACCACGGTCTGACGATTGCCTGTGATGTTGGCTTGCAAATAACCGACCGCATCGGCCAAGGTGAAAGCATTGACCCCCAAGGCACCGGCATATGCATCTGCGCCACCAAACGTCAACAGGCCATTGACGATGCTGTGGGATTTGATGTTGGCTGAATCAATGCCATTGAAGCCTGCTGTATCAGTGGCGATGGCTGGCACACCTGAAAGATCCACAATGTCTTCACTCAATGTCATGTCCGTGATGACGTCATAACCAGCCACAGTCGTCACAGAATTGCTGCCCACCGTTTTGGTAGACACTGTGGGTGTGGAATCACCGGCGGCAAAAACAAAAGTGTCTGCGCCGGCGCCACCGGTGAAAGTGTCGGCATTGACGGACCCTTTGAGCGTGTCCGCCCCACTCGTACCCGTCAGGTTAAAACTCAGGGCATTCAGAAGGTCTGCAGGGGCGTATGTCCCGGCAAATTCAACCACCAGATCACCCGTTCCTGTGGCATCGGTGATGCCGTCCAAATTGATACTCAACTGGGTGAACGCAGCCGTGCTGCCCTTGTATGGGTCCGCAATGGTGTGCTGGAGTGTCGTCAGATCCACGCTGTTGACGCCAGTCGCCACCACCATCAGCGTATCGAGGCCGGTCCGGAAGTCATAGACATGATCTTTTGCTATCGAATTACTGTCAGACGAGGCGAGTACGCTGCCAGAACTTGTGGCCACAGCGTTCCAGATGAGCGTGTTGTTGCCCCCATGCAGATCAAGAATATCTCGCCCCGCGCCACCCACAAAGGTGTTGTTCTTGTCGACACTGCCGATCAGCGTGTCATTGCCCGCACCGCCATAGAGGTTGGCGCCCAAGTTATTGGCCCCGGCATAACTGCTGGTCAAAACGTCGTCGCCACCAAAACCATAAACATACTGGGCAGAGGACGACACGGGCACCAAAGCGGTTCCATCATTGCCGGACGTTCCCAACGTCACCGAGCCCAGGGCCGTTGAGAGACCAAAAATGTCTTCCACGCTGAGCGCTTGCGTGGTGACACTGCTTTGTTCCGCCAATGTGAAAGTGGCCTGATTGCCGCTGGCGTCCGTCAGCTTGACGGCAGCGCTGTCCAGCCGGGCGACCCCCGGCTCATTGGAGGTCACGATGATGCTGCTGGCAGTATCGGTCACGATCACCATGTTGCTGCTGGCGTCGGTGATGTTGGGTGCCTTGGTATCACGCACGAAGGAAACGCCACCTTGGGACTCAAAGCCTTGAGCATTGCTCACGATGGCGGTCACCGTGTTGGTGCCATCGGAAACTGCAGAAATATCCAGATTGACGGTGTAGCTGCTGCCCGTCACACCCGTGATGTTGGCGCCGACTTGGGTACTGCCGACATACATCTTGAGGACATCCGAAGCAACAAGCGCCGTATCGAATGCAATCGTGACAGAGACACTGTTTTCGTTGGTGTAGACCCCCTGCAGATTCAAATTTGTCACCGTGGGCTCAGCCAACTGAGCGTCGGCCACGAGCGTGTCGTACGCTGACTTGGACACGTAATCGACCACATCCACTGCACTGCGTGTGTATGAGACACGGTAAAGAACTTGCTTGCCGTCTCCCGCAGTTGCGATGATCGATGTGGGCGCAATGGTGGGGTTGGGCGGGAAAACCGGTGCTTCAATCGTGTTGTTGAAGTAGCGCAGGTATTCGCTGTCAGTGCCTCCGTTGTACATGACCAACTGATCGGCTGTGACCCGGCCATTGACCTGGGCAATCAGAATCGTTTCATTGTTCTGAATCAGCGCATCACGCGAGGCCACCAGGTAAATGAAGGTCTCGCCGTCGGTGCCATTGGTGCCGTTGTAAACCGCCAGATAGCTGGCCACGCCTGTGAGGGCTGGCGCCTGGTAATAGGTATAAGGGAATGTGATGTTGGTCCCTGGCACCGTCGCACCACTTGGCACTGCTGTATAGCCAGGCTGTTGACCAGCGATCTCCAGTGACTGCACAAACCCACTGCTCGATTTAACGTCGTAAAAATCGAGGAAATTCAAGGCATTCCAGGTCCCCACCGCCGAAGTCGTCGCTTTGTCTGCGGTGATCGTGCTGGCACCGCTGTCCAATACGCCACCACCTGAGTAAACAGGGTTTAAATAGGGCGCCACGTTGTTGATGCCGTCGTTGAGCATCAAACCACCGTTGACCCAAAATGGAATGGCCAGGAAGGGACCGACAAAGGGAATGCCTGCCAAACTGCTGCCAATCGCGATCGAAACAGACCCAGCACCGATGACTGCGATTTTTCCAGTCAAGTAGGCGGACTCGTAAGCGACGTTGTTCCACGCACCATTGGTAGACCAGCCGAATCGCAAAATGCCATCGCCTACGCCACCGTAGACGTTGAAATCTGGATCTTTGGGGTCGGCGTTGTAAGCCTGAAGTGTCCCGTTGTAAGTAGCACCGTAGGTCAGTTGGGAGGTGATGAACGACCCTTTGTCGTAGTACTGGCCCGAACTGATGGCATCCGTTGATGTCAAATTCGGTGCTGCAGTGGTGATGCTGTAGCCCGCAGGGGTGATGATGTGCCGCTGATCGATGAAGGACTGCAGCACCCGGGTATCGAGGTAAATCCTGTCATCGGCGCTGAAGCCGCTGATTTGGGTGCGGGTCAGGAAGTTGTCGAGGTAAACCCGATCGGCGCCGCCATTGCCCAAGTCCAACGTGTTGTAGCCTGCGCCTGGATTGATCCAATCCACGCCAGCAGAACCATAAACGACATCATTGCCTGTTGACGTTTCAACGATGATCTTGCCGTTGTTGACGACATCCGGTCGCAGATCCACCGTGTCATCGCCAGCCCAACGGTTAACGTTGGTGGAATCCATGCCCCAAAGGCCGGAGATCACGACGTGGCTGCTAGAAGAAATGCGCAAGCCATCGATGCCGTTTTGCCAATCCCAGATACGGGGTTCGGCCGCATCCGCACCAAACGGCGCCCAGGATGGAGAGTAGCCGGCATAGAACACATCGTTGCCAGCGCCACCCCAGACGTTGTCCATACCAGGGCCGCTGTAGATCAAGTCTCGGCCAGCACTGCCGTAGATGTAATCACTGCCTGAGCCTGTCCAGATCTCGATGACGCCATCGTTGGTGACGTGGCTGCGCAGATCCACCGTTTGCGGACCATCCCAACGTGTGGCATCCGATGCACTGGTACCAGACAGGCTGCCAATGCGGGCTGTTGAGCCCGCATGCACCGTGAGGCTGTCGTAGCTGTTGTCTGCCGCAGCAGCGCCATTCCAATTCGTGCCAGCGTTCCAATCACCTGCAAAAGCGCGATCGCTCCACCCTTGCGCGTTCCAGCCATGGATGGTGTCAATCGCCACATCACCACTCTTGTACTGCGCAGTACCACTGTCATCAAAGGTGTAGCCCACGTAAAAATGGTCGTTGCCGCCACTGCCATACAAGGTGTTACTGCCCGCCCCCGCTGCAATGTCGATTAAACCTGCGTTGTTCACCTGCGTACGCAGGTCCACGATGTCGTTGCCGTCCCAGCGGTTGACATCGTCCGGGTTCATGCCCTGCAAACTCGCCATCGCGGCAGTGCCTTGCGCCGACACGTTCAATTGATCACGTCGCACGCTCTGACTGTCCCAACCCCACAGCACGTCCACACTGGTGTATGGCGAGGTCAAAGCCGTCGGGGTCGCATAGCCGTCAATCGTGTAGTCACTGAACCCCGAACCCGTGCGCGTGAACTGATAACCCGACCACACCTGATCAGTGCCTGTGCTCAAGTACAAGTTGTTGGTGCCCGTGCCAGCAGCCAGTTTGATCACACCCAGGTTGGTCGCCGCGCTCACGTTCACCGTGTCATTGCCAGACCAATTTGTCCAACCGCTCACCCCCAAGCCACCGATGACGGCCTGACCACGCGAGCCGATGGTCAGGGCGTCAACGTTGTTTTGCCAGTCGTGGATCACGTCCACGCCGGTTTCTCCGGGGGCCAACTCACTGCGGCCAGCGGCATCATCGACGGCGCCAGCCAATGGGTTGTAGTTGTAGCCCACATAAAACCGATCGGCGCCCGCACCACCCCACAGCTGGTTGCCATTGACCGTTGAAGAGCCACCGTACACATGGTCGGCACCTGTGCTGCCTTGGAAGCGGTCATTACCAGCGCCCAAGGCGATCATCACGATGCCGGAGTTATTGATGCGCATGGTCGAGAAATCAACCGTGTTGTCGGCATCCCAGTTGTTGAGTCCATCCAGTAAAGCCAACACCGCAACGCCTGATGACGAGACATTCAGCATGTCGTTGACGGCTGAATAATCCCAAATCAAATCTCTGGAAGCCACGGTCGACGAAGCACCGTCGGCCGCATTGCGGTTCGTGCCGACATACAACACATCTACGCCCGCGCCGCTCCAGACCTGGTTGTAATGGCCCGCACCCGAGCTGCCATAGACAAGGTCTGCGCCCGAACTGCCGTAAACGGTGTTGTTGCCCGCACCGGTGGACACCACGATCGAACCTGCATTGGTGACCTGCTGGCGAAGGTCCACGGTGTCGTTCGCATCCCAATCGGATTTGCCTTGCAACATGCCGATCACGGCCGTGCTGCCAGAGGCGACCTGCAATTGGTCGCGTCGGCTGGATTGATCATCCCAACCCCAAATGATGTCATTGGCCACGCCCGAGTTAACGGGATTGCCCATGCCGTTGACCCAATCCCCTGTCAACGGAAACTGGTAGCCAACCCACAGTTGCTCGACACCGTTGCTGGTGTAAATCTGGTTGCTGCCCGCGCCTGCGGCCACTTTGATGATGCCCAGGTTTTGCACGCCCAAGTTGGAGACATGGGTCCGAAGGTCAACCACATCAGCGCCATCCCAATTGGCTTGCCCATACAGGCCACCGATCACAGCTACGGCTGTGGCGCTGACACGCAAGCCATCCTCTGCGGCGCTCCAATCCCTCACCACGCTGGTATTGACCACCTCGGAGATGCCTGTGACATCCACCAGAGGATCAAAAGCATCAGGGGATGAAAGCAGCTCGGTCGTCGCGCGGATATTCAGGGCGCGCAATACCGGGTTGAAGTCATAGCCAGCCCAGAAAACGTCCTTACCTGCGCCACCAAACAGCTGATTGCCCAAGGACTGAGCAGCACCGCCGAACAAATGGTCATTGCCTGCGCGTCCATCCAGCCAGTCGTCTCCGGCAAAACCCACCAGGATGTTGTCAGCATCCGACCCTATGAGGGTGTCCGCCCCTTGCGAGCCCGCCACATGCTCAAAGCCGCTGGCCTCCATGAACGCGTCGTTCGTCTGACTGGCACTGCGGTAAATGCCCACAACACCCGACAAACTGGCATGCGTACCCGCCAAGTTGACATACACACCATCGTCATATGGACCTGCCGCTTGACCGCGGGTCAGTGGCGTGAAGAGCACCCAATCCTGCCCAGCGCCACCGCGCAAGGTGTCCAGGCCACCACCACCGTAAATCACGTCATCGCCACCCGCGCCATCAAGCACGTTGGCGCCGGCATGACCGCTGATCTGGTCATTCACCGCAGTGCCCACCACGTTGTTCACATCACGGTAAGCCACCACATGGGTGGTCACCACATCGCCCGTTTTGTCGGTGTAAAACAGCGTGCCTTGGTAGGCACCAAAATTGGCACCGAGGTCAATCACCAGGCTTTTGTTGAGAATGCCCGAGGGCAATGCCGTTCCTTGAACCGACAAGCGGTGCACGGCATGCGCATCACCGGTGTTGCCAAGATCCAGCGTCTGCGCATCAGGTCCGGGATAAGGATTGGATGGCGGCAGTGGTGTAGGGTCTGAAGTGATGGCACCAGTGCCACCACCGCCACCGCCACCACCTGCGACACCCAAGGCCACTGCGCCACCAGCCACGCTGGCCAAAGACGAAAAACTGCCCACAGAAGCGGCGGTTGACAACGTGGTGGTGGTCACAGCCGTAGCAGACGACGCCGCCAGCGCTGATGCCGCAGAGGCAGCACCTGCGGCTGAGCCCGTCACGCCCGCAGCGGTCAAGCCGGTTGTCGCCACCGATGCCGCAGCGGACGATGCACCGGACGTCGCACCGCTGATCAACGCCGAATCCAGCTGCGCAACAACCATGCCCGTCACATCGGACATCACCACACCATCACTGCTGGAGTCGACCACCTCCTGCTCATCGCTCACACGCCGTTTGTGCTGCGCTGCACGGCGCAAGAGCGGCGACTCCATGCCCGTCAACCCATCAGGACGAGTCTCCTGCATCGGTATGGACCCCAGCTTGTCCAACACAGGTGCCCGGTTTTTGCTATCCAACGACTCATTTTTCTGATTTTTCATGCTTACAACCGAGATATGATTTGAATTAACCGAATACCGAATAACTATTTTTACAAAGTAAATTTCGGTAAATTTGATCTTTTTAACATTTAATTGCAAAAAATCCCAAATTAATCCAAAGACGGCTGCCAGATGTCCGCAGCATGAGCCCCTCATTCCGGTCGTCCGCGCCCCCACCCAGCACAAGCCGCTCGTTCAGCAATGAGGCCAAATTGGCCGCCGCCGTCAAAGACGGGCCAAAGGGATGAAACGCGTTGGTGGAGCTGTTCGCACTTGCAGGTGGGTGCAGCCTGAGCCAGGCGACTTGCTCAGGGTGGTGATCGACTGAGGCACGCAGCGATCACCCGCACGGCACGGCCGTGCCAGCTTATGGGTGAAAAAACCGGCCCAGTGTGTCGCTGGTCGCCTCGGGCAACTCTTCGGGAATGAAGTGGCCTGCAGGCATGGCCTGGCCCGTGACATGGCCTGCGCATTGGGCTTGCCACAGTGCCATCGGTTTGAACAGGCGATTGACCACGCCGCGCTCACCCCAGAGCACCAGGGTGTCGCAGGCGATCTTTTGTCCTTGTGCTCGGCTTTCGCGGTCGTGCTGCAGGTCAATGCCTGCGCTGGCGCGGTAATCTTCGCAGGCGCTGTGGATGGCGGCAGACCAGCCATTGGCATGGCGTGCCGGATGGCAAAAACAGCGTTCGTATTCGGCCAGGGCTTCGGGCTCGATGTAGCCCAGGCCCTGACTGCCCCAGCCACCCAACTTGGCGTGCAGATAGGCCTGGGGGTTGCCTGCGATCATGAACTCGGGCAAAGGTGCGGGCTGGATCAGGTGGAACCAGTGGTAGTAAGCGCGGGCGAAATCCATGTCGGTGCGGGCATACATGTCCAGCGTCGGGGCGATGTCGATCACGCACAACTTCTTGACACGGCGGGCATGGTCCAGCGCCAGCCGATGGGCCACGCGGCCGCCACGGTCGTGGCCGCACAGATAAAAATCACTCACGCCCAAAGCATCGAGCAGACCGACCACCTCTTGCGCCATGGCCCGCTTGCTGTAGTGGGCATGCTCGGCATCGCCCACCTCGTGTGACGAGTCACCGTAGCCACGCAGGTCAGGCATCACCAGGCGGTAGCGCCCACGCAACAATTGGGCCACGCGCTGCCACATCACATGGGTTTGCGGGAATCCGTGCAACAAGACCAGCACGGGCAGGTGCGCTTGCGCAGACCAGTCCGATGAGTGCCGAAAGGCCACGGGAAAGCCCTGAACATTCAGGCTTTGGCGCTCAAACCCGTCAAACCAGGCCATCAGTCCACCTTGGCACCGGAGGCCTTGACGACTTCGGCCCACTTTTTGTGTTCGCTGTCGATGAGCGCGGTGAATTGTGCAGGCGTGTTGCCACTGGGAATTGCGCCCAAAGTGGCCAGGCGCTCTTTCATGGCAGGTGTGGCCAGGGACTTGGCCACTTCCTGCTGGATGCGGCTGACCACATCGGGAGGCGTGCCTGCGGGTGCCAGCAGACCGAACCAGCTGCTCGCCTCAAAACCTTTGATGCCCGCAGCTTCTTCAACCGTGGGCACATCGGGCAAAGCGGCCGAGCGTTGGGAACTGGTCACGGCCAAGGCCTTGATCTTGCCGCCCTTGATGAGCTGCATGGCCGAAGGCAGGTTGTCGAACATCACGTCCATGTTGCCAGCGGCCAGGTCGAGCAAGGCCGGGCCCGAACCCCGGTAGGGAATGTGCGCCATGAAGATGCCTGTCTTGCTTTTGAACAACTCGCCCGCCAGGTGGATGGAGGTGCCGTTGCCGCTGGAGGCCATGTTGAGCTTGCCGGGGTTGGCTTTGGCGTACTTGATGAAGTCGTTGACGTTGTTGATCTTGTTGGCCACGGCCTTGTCCACGTTGACCACCATCACATTGGGCACGCCCGCCACCAGGGTGATGGGAGCGAAGTCTTTGAAGGGGTCATAAGGCAGCTTGGGGTACAGGGCCTTGTTGATGCCGTGCGTGCCCACGGTGCCCATGAGCAGGGTGTAGCCATCGCCGGGCGACTTGGCCACGATTTCGGTGCCCAGGTTGCCGCCTGCGCCACCTTTGTTTTCGACCACGAACTGCTGACCAAACGCTTTGGACAAGTCCGGTGCAATGGCTCGGGCCAGAATGTCGGTGGTGCCGCCGGGCGCAAAAGGCACCAGGATCTTGACGGGCTTGGTGGGCCAGGCCGTCTGGGCCGAGGCGAGCAGGCTGGTCAGCGACAAGGCCAGGGCGGCGGCAAGGCTCAGCACAGGACGGCGGGTGAATGAGGACATGCTGGACTCCGTGTATCGTTTTGATCGTTCAATGATGCCATGTCGTGCGCCAAAACCTGTCACCCGTGCAATCACCTGCATCAGGGATTGCGAGCATGGACGCAGGCCCAAAAGATGCCTTTTGTAGACTCTACAATGGGACTCCATGAATTTTTTAACGCCATCCGATGCCCGGAGCCTGCACGCATGAACCACTTTGACTCACCACTCGACCTGGCTGAAGACTTGATGGAGGATGTTCGCAGTTTGGGACTGGTCAGCCAGAACGCCACCACACTGAAGGCGTTCTCGCATCGGGTGCTGGCCAGCGTCAAATCGATAGACGCCGAGGTGCAGGTCTCCAAATACAACGGCAAAGAGTTTCTGGACCTGATCAGCCGACTCAACCAAGCCGTCGCGCCTTACCTGCAGCAACAAGCCACCCCGACGGACAAGCTGGGGCCCATCCACATTTGGGTGATTGATGAGGCCGACCGGCTTTCGGGTGAGCAACAGTCGATCATTTTCAGGCTGATTGAATTGTTCCCGGCGCTGCCATTTCGGGTGATCTGGCTGAGCCGTGAACCCCTGCAAGCGTGGCAAGACCATGCCAACAGCGAAAGCCTCTTGCTGGACCTGGACACAGCCCCTCAGGCGGATGAGACGGGCGACCTGAACGCGCTGGCACCTGACCCGCTGGACGGCGCTGTCACTGAAAACCGCGACATGTCGGAAGCCGCATCGTCGAAGGCTGCACTGGATTGGCCTGCCTCTGACTCGCACAAAAAACTGAAAGTGGCCGCCGCCCTGGCAGGGGCTGCGGTTTTGGGCACCCTGGCCTGGATGACCGTCTCTGCGCCCAAACCTTCAACGCCTGAGCCGGGGGCATCTGCGGCATCTGCTGCAGTGACTGCATCCGAAGTGCCGAGTACGGCTCCTGCTGTCCCTGCTGCGCCTGCGGCATCGAGTCCCGCGGCAACAGCCAGCCAAACCGCTGCTGCGGTGGCTGTGCCCGCCGCTGTGGTCGCGTCTGCCCCCCCGGTCAGTGAAGCGCCCAAACCAGCGCCCGCCCCCAAGGCCATCCCTGCCGCCCCCGCCACACACAAGGCATTGCCCGAAGCGGCCCGCGCGGGCGCACGTTGGCTCAAGGCCTTGCCCGCCGACACGCTGGTGGTCGAGCACGGCACATTCAACAGCGTGGACCAGGCCCAAAAGCTCAAAGACAAGCACAAGGAGCTGGGCACGGCACGCATCATTGCCATTCGCAAGGCGCCGAACGCCGACGAATGGCAATACAGCGTGGTGACCGGTCCGTTCCGATCCGAAGAGCGGGCCAAGACCTATGTGTCGCGCCTGGACTGGCGCGCCAGCACGCGCATCCGCGGCACCGACAAACTCAAACCGCTGGTGGCCTCGGCGCCCTGATCGCCTTCAGGCAAAATGGGTCGGCGCTTCAGCAGCGCCGCCCATTCAACCCAGGCCATGCCCCAAGCCGGGGCCAGACCTGAAGCCTTCACCATGCTGAAACTCGATTCACTGCCCACACGCGGCCTGCGCCCCATCGGCGTTTTCACCGACATCGACGACACCCTGACCACAGAGGGCGCGATCACGCCCGATGCCCTGCAGGCTCTGACCGATCTGAAGGCCGCCGGTCTTTGCGTGGTGCCGATCACCGGTCGCCCTGTGGGCTGGAGCGAGCCCTTTGTGCAAAGCTGGCCGGTGGACGCCATCGTGGCCGAAAACGGCGCGGTGGGTTTGCTGCACACGCCTGGCCGTGACTTGCGCAAGATTTACCAGCAAGACGCGGACACCCGTGCCCGCCACTTTGCACGCATGCAAGAGGTGGCCCAGCGCGTGCTGCGCGAGGTGCCAGGTGCGCAACTGTCGCAAGACCATGCGGGCCGCGAAACCGACATCGCCATCGACCACAGCGAATTCACGCACTTGCCGGCTGAAGCCATCGATGCGGTCGTGCGCATCCTGCGCAGCGAAGGCATGAGCGCCACCGTCAGCAGCATCCACATCAACGGCTGGTTTGGCGAACACAACAAACTCTCGGGGGCCCGCTGGATCGTGCGCGAGCTGTGGGGCCGCGATCTGGAGGCGGAAATCGACCGCTGGGTTTATGTGGGAGACTCGACCAACGATCAGGTGATGTTCGAGCGCTTCCCGCACAGCGTGGGCGTGGCCAACATCCGGCGCTTTGAAGCGCAACTGACCCACCCTCCCCGCTACATCACCCCCGGTGAACGTGGCACGGGCTTTGCCGAATTGGCACAACACCTGCTGAACGGCATCGCATCCACATGAACACCCCCACCCTTTTGACCTGGTCTGAAAAAGACGCCGAACGCTCGGCTCTGTGGCGCTCTGACCAGCACCTGCCCGCCCGCGTGGTGCTGGCCGACGACACCCTGACCGCCGATGCGGCTTACCGCCTGGCCTGCGAAGGCACGGGCTTGCTGTGGCGCGGTGATTTCCAGAACGCCCGCCAATTGCTGCAAGCGCTGGCGCGCCGCATCGACAAACCGCAAAAAGCCAAACGCAAAAAAGCCGACACGTCAGCGCCTGCAATGCCCGGTGCGGCCTTTCACACGCACCGCCAGGCCCAAGCGCAGCGCACCCGCGTGCTGAGCCAGGTGCTGATCGAATTGGATGGCGACTACGGCATCGGCCTGCGCCGCGCACCCGACGCCAAGCAAGCCTGCGCACAAGCCTTCGGCACGGCCAACGGACAGGCGTCGGTCATCTCGCTGCGCGCCTTACAAGGCGTGATCGGCGCTTTTGAATGGCGCAAGAACGGCGTCGAAGTCCCTGCATTGGGTGAAGACCTGCGCATCCACCCGCATTACGGCGTGTTCTCGCCGGTGCGTGGCGAGTATGTGGGGCTGGTGGCCAAGGCGCCGCTGCCTGCGGCTTTGAAAGAACACCCGGTGGCCTTTGACATCGGCGTGGGCACCGGCGTGCTGTCGGCCGTGCTGGCTCGGCGCGGCGCCAAGCAGGTGGTGGCCACCGACATGGCCGAGCGTGCTCTGGTCTGCGCCCGCGACAACCTGCAACGCCTGGGCTTGCAAAACCAGGTGCAGTTGCTGCAAGCCGATTTGTTCCCGCCCGGCCAGGCCGCGCTGGTGGTGTGCAACCCGCCTTGGCTGCCCGCCCGCCCCACCTCGGTGCTGGAGCAAGCGGTGTACGACGAAGGCAGCCAGATGCTCAAGGGGTTTTTGGCCGGTCTGAAAGCGCACCTGTGCGAAAGCGGCGAAGGCTGGCTCATCCTGTCGGACCTGGCCGAACACCTGGGCCTGCGCACACGCGAGGCCCTGCTGGGCTGGATAGCCGATGCTGGCCTGCAAGTGCTGGGCCGCCTGGACGTGAAGCCGGTGCACGGCAAAGCGCAAGACGCCACCGACCCGCTGCACGCAGCGCGGGCGGCCGAAGTCACATCGCTTTGGCGTTTGGGCGTGGCGGGCTGATCAAACCCTCGCCAACACCGGTGCCAGCGCCTTGCCCGTGTGGGTGCCCAGGATCACCAAGGCCTCAGGCGTCGTGGCGGCCACAATGCGGCCTCCGGCGTTGCCGCCTTCTGGCCCCAGATCAATCACCCAGTCGGCTTCGGCGATCACATCCAGGTCGTGTTCGATCACGATCACGCTGTGACCGGCGTTGACCAAACGGTGCAGCACGCTGATGAGCTTGTCCACGTCGGCCATGTGCAAGCCCACGGTGGGTTCGTCCAGCACATAGAGCGTGTGCGGGGCCTTGTTGCCGCGCTTGCCCACTTCGTCGCGCACCTTGGTGAGTTCGGTCACCAGCTTGATGCGCTGGGCTTCGCCACCGCTGAGCGTCGGTGAAGGCTGGCCCAGCGTGAGGTAACCCAGGCCCACGTCCTTGAGCAATTGCAGCGGGTGCGCGATGCTGGGCATTGTGGCGAAAAATTCAACCGCTTCGTCCACTTCCATCTGCAGCACATCGCCAATGCTCTTGCCGCGCCAGGTGACGGCCAGCGTCTCGGGGTTGAAGCGCGCGCCACGGCAGGTTTCGCACGGCACTTTCACATCGGGCAAAAAGCTCATCTCGATGGTGCGCATGCCCTGCCCTTCGCAGCTCGGGCAGCGGCCTTCGCCGGTGTTGAAACTGAAGCGGCCTGCGGCGTAGCCACGCGCCTTGGCCTCCAGTGTTTCGGCAAACAGTTTGCGGATCGTGTCCCAGAAACCGATGTAGGTGGCCGGGCAGGAGCGCGGCGTTTTGCCGATCGGGGTCTGGTCGACTTCGAGCACGCGGTCGATGGTTTCAAAACCTTGCACACCGCTGCAAGCGGACAGGGCCACGCGTTGGCTCGCATCTTGCGCAGTGCGCCCGGCAAAGGTCGAGCGCTGGCTGACCAGCGCCTGTACATTGGCCAGCAACACATCGCGAGCCAAGGTGGACTTGCCGGAGCCGCTGACGCCCGTGACGGCGACCAAGCGCTTGAGGGGCACCTGCACATCGACTTGGCGCAGGTTGTGCAGCTTGGCGCCGGTCAGGGTGAGCCATTGCAAGTCCACACCAGCCGCAGCTTCTTTGTGGGGCGGTGGCGTGGGTGCCGATTTTGGCGTACCTCCGCCGTATGAGGCGCCCGCGCCACCGCTCCACAAAGAAGCATCCACGAAACGACGCATTTGCATCGGGTGCTTCATCGCATGCAGCAGATAACGCCCGGTCTGCGAATCGGCGGCGGCGGTGATGTCGGCCACCGAGCCTTCGGCCACCAGACGGCCACCGCGTTTGCCCGCACTGGGACCGATGTCGATGATGTGGTCGGCGCGGCGGATGGTGTCTTCGTCGTGCTCCACCACCACCAGGGTGTTGCCCTTGTCACCCAGCTTGTGCAGGGCGTTCAGCAGGATCTGGTTGTCACGCGCATGCAGACCGATGGTGGGCTCGTCCAGCACATAGCAAACGCCTTGCAGGTTGCTGCCCAGCTGCGCGGCCAGACGGATGCGCTGCGCCTCGCCGCCCGAGAGCGTGGGTGCACCCCGGTCGAGCGTGAGGTAACCCAAGCCCACTTCTTCCAGAAACTCCAGGCGGCTCTTGATCTCGGGCACCAGGTCGCGGGCGATGTCGGCATCGCGGCCCACCAGCTGCAGCTTGTCCACCCATTGGCGCACATCGCTGACCGACAGGCTGGCGATGTCGGTGATGCGCCAGGCCTCGCCGTTGGCCGCACTCAGTCGCACGGCGCGGGCCGTGGCGTTCAGGCGGGTGCCCTCGCATGTGGGGCAAGCCACATCGGCCAAGTCTTCGATCTCGGGCTCGGCAAAGGTTTGCTCGCGGCCTTTTTCCTTGTCGTCACGCACCGAGTCGTCGAACACCTTGCGCTCGTCCTTGCTGAGCTTGACGCCCGTGCCCACGCAGTCGGGGCACCAGCCGTGCTTGCTGTTGTACGAGAACAAACGCGGATCGAGTTCGGCATACGACGTGGCACATGCCGGGCAAGCGCGCAGCGTCGAGAACACGCGGTGCTGGCCAATGCGGGCGGTGGACTCGCCATTGAACATGGCTTCGCGCAAGTTGTCCAAATCGCTGAGCACATGCATCACGCCCTTGCCATGCTCCAGCGCGGTGGCCAGCGCTTTGCGCAGTGCCGTCTCTTGTGAGGGCAACACATCCAGACTGGCCACCGGCAATTCGATGTTGTGCTCCTTGAAGCGGTCGATGCGGGGGAAACCCTGTGTGGGCAAAAACTCACCATCGACGCGCAGGTGCGTGTAGCCGCGTGGGCGCGCCCAATCGGCCAGCTCGGTGTAGACGCCCTTGCGATTGACCACCAGCGGCGCCAGCAGGCCAATGTGTTGGCCCTTGAATTGGGTCATCAACTGCGCGGCGATGCTGTCGGGCGTTTGCGGCTGCACCGGCGTGTCGTCGTGCACGCAGTGCTGGATGCCCAGCTTGACGTACAAGAGCCGCAAGAAGTGCCAGACCTCGGTGGTGGTGCCCACGGTGGATTTTCGGCCACCGCGCGAGAGGCGCTGCTCGATCGCCACGGTGGGCGGGATGCCGTACACCGCATCGACCTCGGGGCGACCTGCGGGCTGCACGATGGAGCGCGCGTAGGCGTTCAGGCTTTCGAGGTAACGGCGCTGGCCTTCGTTGAACAGGATGTCAAACGCGAGCGTGGATTTGCCCGAACCGCTGACGCCGGTGACCACGTTGAATTGGCCACGCGGGATGTTGACACTCAAGTTCTTGAGATTGTGCTCTTTGGCCTTGACGATCTGGATGGCGTTCGGGCCGTGTGCTTTCCGGGCCCCGCGCGAGGCTGGGCTGGCAGCGGGTGACGATGTGTGGCGCAAAGCGACTTCTGAGGAGCCCGGTGCCAGCCCAGCCTCGCTCCCCCAATCGCCCATGCCTTTTTCCCTGACGGCCCCCACCTCGCCCATCGACTCGGCGTACTCACGCAGCGCCAGCCCGGTGTGCGAGGTCGCGTGTTGACGCACGTCTTCGGGCGTGCCTTGGGCCACGATCAGACCACCGGCATAGCCGCCTTCAGGGCCCAGGTCGATCAGCCAATCGCTGGCGCGGATCACGTCCAGGTTGTGCTCAATGACGATGAGCGAATGACCGGCTTCGAGCAGCTTGCGCAGTGCGCGCATGAGCTTGGCGATGTCGTCAAAGTGCAGGCCGGTGGTGGGCTCGTCAAACAAGAACAGCGTGCCTTTGCGCGCCAGGCTCTGGCGGCTCTTGGCGGCGCTTTTGGCGGCTTCAGCCAGAAAGCCCGCGAGCTTGAGGCGCTGCGCCTCGCCGCCCGACAGGGTGGGCACGGGCTGGCCCAGGCGCACGTATTCCAGGCCCACGTCCACGATGGGTTGCAGGGCGCGGATCACGTCGCGGTCTTGCGCGAACAAGGCCGCCGCTTCGCTCACGGTGAGGTCCAGGATGTCGGCCACATTCAGCAAACGGGGCTGGCCACCGATGGCCTGGCGCTCGATGGTGATCTCCAAAATTTCGGGACGGTAGCGTTTGCCATCGCAGTCGGGGCAACGCAGGTACACATCGCTCAAGAACTGCATCTCGACGTGCTCAAACCCCGAGCCGCCGCAGGTGGGGCAGCGGCCGTCGCCACTGTTGAAGCTGAACTTGCTGGCCGTGTAGCCACGCTGGCGCGACGGGGGCGCGGTGGCAAAGATTTCGCGGATCGCGTCCCACGCGCCCACATAGCTCACCGGGTTGGAGCGGGCCGTCTTGCCGATGGGCGACTGGTCCACAAACACCACATCGCTCAGGTGGTCGGCGCCCAGCAGGCGGTCGTGCGCGCCGGGGGTTTCGGTGGCCTTGCCAAAGTGGCGCATCAGCGCCGGGGCCAGCACATCCTGGATCAAACTCGACTTGCCCGAGCCGCTGACACCGGTGATGGTGACCAGGCGCTGCAGCGGAAAATCGACGCTGATGTTTTGCAGATTGTGCTCACGCGCTCCTTCCAAAATCAAACGCGGCGTGCTGTCGTTGACCATGCGCTTGAAGCCCAGGCCCACTTGCTTGCGACCGCCCAGATAAGCGCCCGTCAAGGTGTCTGCGTTGCGCAGGTCGGCGGTGCTGCCGTCGAACACGATCTGGCCACCGCGCTCACCAGGGCCGGGGCCCATGTCGATCATGCGGTCAGCGGCCAGCATCACGGCAGGGTCGTGCTCGACCACCACCAGGGTGTTGCCCGCATCGCGCAGGCGGTGCATGGCCTGGGTGATGCGGTTCATGTCGCGCGGGTGCAGGCCAATGCTGGGCTCGTCCAGCACAAACAAAGTGTTCACCAAGGATGTGCCCAAGGCGGTGGTGAGGTTGATGCGCTGCACTTCGCCGCCGCTCAGGGTACGGCTTTGGCGGTCCAGTGTGAGGTAGCCAATGCCCACATCGCACAGGTATTTGAGGCGGGTGGTGATTTCTTCGAGCAGCAGCTTCAAGGCTTGTGCTTCGGCATCTTGCGAGGCCTCGGCCACGGCGGTGGCGCTCATGCGGTCAAAGAAGCGGCGCAGCTGATCGATCGGCATGATCATCATGTCGTGCAGGCTCAGGCCTGGCAAAGCTTCGAGCTGGGCGCGGGTCCACTTCACACCTGCGGGCATGAAGCGCTGGGCCGGTGGCAGCACGGCGTTGGCGTCGTCAGCAGAACCCATGCGCCAGAGCAGGCTCTCGGTCTTCAGGCGCGCGCCCTTGCAGGTGGGGCATTCGGTGTAGCTGCGGTACTTGGACAAGAGCACCCGGATGTGCATCTTGTAGGCCTTGCTCTCCAGGTATTCAAAGAAGCGCTTGATGCCGTACCACTGCTGGTTCCATTTGCCCTTCCACAAGGGCGAACCGTGGATGACCCAGTGCTTGTGCTCCTCGGACAGCTGGGCCCAGGCGGTGTCGCGCGGGATGCCTTCGACCTCGGCATGGCGCATCAGGTCGTCCTGGCACTCTTTCCAGGCCGGGGTCTGGATGGTCTTGATGGCGCCAGCGCGCAAGGTGAGTTTGTCGTTGGGGATGACCAGGCCGTAATCCACCCCGATCACACGGCCAAAGCCCCGGCAGGTCTCGCAGGCACCCACGGCCGAGTTGAACGAAAACATCGACGGGATCGGGTCGGTGTAGCGCAGGTCGCTGTCGGGGCAATGCAGGCCGGTGGAAAAGCGCCACAGGTCCTGGCCCGCGTCACTTTCCACGTACACATTGAGGCGGCCACTGCCGCGCTTCAAGGCGACTTCGATGGCCTCGATCACGCGGATCTTTTCAGCGCTGCCCAAGCGGAAGCGGTCGGCCACCACATCCAGCACCTTGCGCGGGCCGGTGGGGGTGGCCACCTCGCGTTCGGCCTGCACCTTGGTGAAGCCGCTGGCCGACAGCCATTGCTCGACCTGGTCGGCGCTGGTGTTGGCCGGCAACTCCACCGGGAAAGTCAAATACAAGCGAGGGTCTTGTGCTTGGGCGGCGCGCAGCGCCAGCTCGGCATACACCGTCTCGGGCGTGTCGTGGCGCACAGGCTGCGCCGTCTCTTTGTCAAACAACTGCCCCAGCCGCGCAAACGAAAGCTTGAGGTGGTCGTTCAGCTCCGTCATGGTGCCCACCGTGGAGCGCGAGCTGCGCACCGGGTTGGTCTGGTCGATCGCAATCGCCGGGGGCACGCCTTCGACCTTGTCCACCGCAGGCTTGTCCATGCGGTCCAGAAACTGGCGGGCGTAGGCGCTGAAGGTCTCTACATAGCGGCGCTGGCCTTCGGCGTACAGCGTGTCAAACACCAGGCTCGATTTGCCCGAGCCACTGGGGCCGGTGACCACCGTCAACTCGCCGGTGCGGATGTCGAGGTCAATGTTCTTGAGGTTGTGCTGACGGGCACCACGGATGCGGATGAGACCTTGGGACATGGCTTGGCTTTATTCGGTGAAGGCCAAACATTCTAGGGCGCAGAGCGTGACATTTCAGGCGCCCAAAAGAAAAGCCACGCAGATGCGTGGCTTTGTGCTCGCCGCCCCACACAGGGGCGTTCAAGCGGTGCGCTTATTTGGCAGCGCTGGCGTCTGCGGCGGGCGCAGCAGCAGGGGCCGATGCATCGGCTTTGGCAGGCTCGCTGTGCACAGCATCAGCGCCGTGCTTTTCGCCGCTCATGTCCAGGCTGTCACCGCCCTTGTTGATCACATACAAAGCCAAAGCGGCAAAGATCACGAATCCAACTGCAATTTTCCACATAGTCATCACTCCAGAAATGAAAAAGGCCCTCCGCAGAGGGAAGGCCTTGAATTTAGCACCCGAGTGACCTCGGCTTGCTTACAACGACGATCAGTCGTTGGCGTAGATGTCCACGTCTTTGGTTTCCTTGACGAACAAGCCGCCGATCACCACGGTGGCACCCGCGATGATGATGGGGTACCACAGACCGTTGTACATATCGCCTGTCTGGGCCACGATCGCAAACGCCGTGGTGGGCAGCAGACCACCGAACCAGCCGTTACCGATGTGGTAGGGCAAGGACATGGAGGTGTAACGGATGCGTGTGGGGAACATTTCCACCAGCATGGCCGCGATAGGACCGTACACCATGGTGACCAGGATCACCAGATAAGTCAGGATGATGATGACCATGGTTTTGTCGAACTTGGCCATGTCAGCTTTGGCGGGGTAGTTGGCGGCCTTCAAGGCAGCGCCCAAGTTAGAGCCCAACAAAGCGGCACCAGCGGTCTTCTCGTTGCTCAGGTCCTTGACAGACTTGGTGGCAGCTTCGATGGCCTTGGCATCCTTGGGTTCAGCCGCGTTCAGGGCCGTCAACTTTTCCTCGGCCTTGGCCTTGGCAGCAGCGACGTCTTCAGCAGAGTACTTCACCTGAACGGTGGTCTCGCCGACCTTGATCACAGCAGCAGTACCCGCAGCAGCCACTTCATTGGAGTAGCTCACCGAAGCGTTGGCCAGGCGTTGCTTGGCGATGTCGCAAGACGAGGTGAACTTCTTGGTGCCTGTGGGGTTGAACTGGAACGAGCACTCGGCAGGATCAGCCACGACCACCACTTTGGATGCAGCTTGAGCGGCATACAGGTCAGGGTTGGCGGCTTTGGTCAGGGCCTTGAACACGGGGAAGTAAGTCACCACAGCCAGCAAGCAACCGGCCAGGATGATCGGCTTGCGACCGATCTTGTCAGACAAGGAACCGAAGACGATGAAGAACGGTGTACCGATGATCAGGGACACAGCCACCATGATGTTGGCGGTGGCGCCGTCCACTTTCAGCGCTTGTGTCAGGAAGAACAAAGCGTAGAACTGACCGGAGTACCAGACCACGGCTTGACCCGCAGTCAAACCGATCAGGGCCAAGATCACGATCTTCAGGTTTTTCCACTGGCCGAAGGCTTCGGTCAGAGGGGCCTTGGAGGTCTTGCCTTCGGCTTTCATCTTCACGAAAGCAGGCGATTCGTTCATGCTCAAACGGATGTAGACCGACACAGCCAACAACAGGATCGAGACGATGAACGGCACGCGCCAGCCCCACTCGGCGAAGGCGTCTTCACCGATGGCGATACGTGTACCCAGGATCACCATCAGCGACAGGAACAGGCCCAGTGTCGCCGTGGTCTGGATCCAGGCGGTGTAAGCACCGCGCTTGCCAGCAGGTGCATGCTCGGCCACATAAGTGGCTGCACCACCGTACTCGCCACCCAGTGCCAGGCCTTGCAACAAGCGCAGACCGATCAGGATGACAGGAGCGGCCACACCAATGCTGGCGTAGTTGGGCAAAACACCCACGATGAAAGTCGATGCACCCATGATCAGGATGGTCACCAGGAAGGTGTACTTGCGACCGATCATGTCGCCCAGGCGGCCGAACACCAGCGCGCCGAAAGGACGCACGATGAAACCGGCAGCAAAAGCCAACAGGGCGAAGATGAAGGCCGAGCCTTCGTCCAGACCGCTGAAGAATTGCTTGGCGATGATGGCGGCCAAAGAGCCGTACAGGTAGAAGTCATACCACTCAAAAACGGTGCCCAGAGAAGAGGCAAAAATCACCTTCTTCTCTTCCGCCGACATCGGGCGGGCTGCTGTTGTAGCCATAAAGCTGTCTCCAAAAAAGAGTCTCCGACACGGAAACTTGAGCCGATTCTTGGCGTGCGCACTTTCCGTCTTCTGACAACCTGCCAACAAGGCCTTACAACCCAAGTGCAAACCCTTTGTTTTCATATCGCCTGATGAAATATGGCGACTTTCATCGGGTAATCCCTAGCCATCTTCCCCTTCATAATCTCCACCACTTCAGCCCCCAACCAGCCCCAAGCGCCCTGTGACCACGACCCGAGCCCATGTTTTACGCCAGAGAATTCGACACACCACAGGCGTGCTGTTGGCGATCTGGCTGGTGGTGAGCTTTGCCTGGGTGCCGTTTGCACGTGATCTGGATTTCAGCTTCTTCACCTGGAAGTTCAACTTCTGGATGGCCGCGCAAGGCAGCGTGCTGGTGTTCTTGCTGTTGACCGTGGTCAACGCTTGGCTGATCAACCGCTGGGAAAAAGAACTGCAGACGCTGGAGCCTGTGCCCCAGGCGCCTGCCGACTGACGCGCTGCAGGCTCAGGCCGCGGCCAAGTGCTCAAACGGCAAACTCTGCTTGACCAGAATCACCGTGCAGGCCGCCTCCATCGCCACCTTGATGGGCACCGTGGCCACCCAGCGCTGCATCTGCAAACCATGCGTGGCCGCGCCCATGATGACCATGTTGACCTGATTGCCGTGGGCATACGCAAGCAAGGCAGCGGCCACATCGCCCGACTCAAGCACGTGGAAAGAAGTCTGGTGGTCATTGAGGTCCAGCGGCTGCGCCCATTGCTGCAGGCGGCTCAGGTGCCAGCGGTGGACCTGAGTCTCCTCTTTTTCAGACTCAGTGCTGCTGGTCTGGCCCGGTGAGATCACGGTCACACAGGCCAGCCTTGCCCCAGGGCGAATCCCCAGCGATCGCGCCACCGCTTCGCGCAGCGAATACAAGGTGGCATCGCTCACGTCCAGGTTCGGCACCGCCACCATGATGATGGGCACCTGCTCGATCTGCTGCACCGGAACCGGGCTGGGTTGGTAGGACAAGCCCGCCGCACGCACCCAGCGTTTGAAATGGGTCCAGAAACCCGTGCCCTCGGTCTTGCGCCCGCGCTCGGTCACCTTGACCTGATCCGGGTGGGCCAAGTCAAACGCCAGGTGCGATGCCGAGGGGTAGCGCTTGTCGGCCACCGGCTCCAGGCAACGCAAGATCACCTCCTGCAGCCATTCGGGCAAGTCGGCGCGGCGCTTGCGCGGCGGCACCGGGTCCATCCACAAACGTTGGCGCAAACCACCTGGCGTGGCGGGCTCGCCAAAAGGCAGCTCGCCGGTGGCCAACTCGTACAGCATGACGCCGATGGCAAAGATGTCGCTGCGGGGGTCTCCGCGCACGCCCACCACCTGCTCTGGCGAAATCCAGACCGGCGAGCCCACCGCCTTGCGCATTTCCTCGGCCAGCAGATCGGGGTAATTCGCATGGCACGACAAGCCAAAGTCCAGCATCACCGCAGTGCCATCGGCACGGATCAGCACATTGGCCGGTTTCAGATCGAGGTGACACACGTTTTGCTGGTGCAAGCTGTGCGCCGCACGCGCCATGGCCGCGCCCAGCGCCGCGATGTCAGGCACCGGCAGCGGCTGCGGGCCATCCAGCCAGTGCTGCAAGGTCTGGCCTTGGACATACTCCATCACCAGATAAGGCACCCGCGACAAATCGCCCGCCGCCACAAAGCGCGGCACATGGTGGCCCTTGAGCTTGGACAGGATCTGCAGCTCCACCTCGAAGCTGATGATGTTTTCTGCGCCATCGCCTGCCGTCATGCGCGGGATCTTCATGGCCATGGGGAACTCGCTGCTGCGGCGACTGCCATCGGCGGCGGGCGCATACAGCACCTTGTACACATGGGCCATGCCGCCTGCGTGCATGCAGGATTCGATTTCAAAGCCGTCGATGTGGTGTCCGGGATTCAGGAGTTTCAACGTCCACGCTCCAGTCGCTGTGCAAAAAATTCTGGCAGCTGCGCCTGCCGGATGGCCGCCGCTGCCTCGGTGTGGTTGTAGGGGACGCGGTGGAACGTGAGCTTGTTCACCCCCCGGTCGTACACGGTGTACATGGCCCGAGGGTCCCCGTCGCGCGGTTGACCGCAAGAGCCGACGCAAGCCACCCAAGGCCGTTGCGCAGACACGGGCACGACCAGGCCGGGCTGGGGCTCGAACCGCATCAACAAGCGGCCCGCGCCCTGGTAATACAAGGTCTGGTGGTGCACATGCCCCACCAGCACATGCGAAGCGCCCTGCGCCATCGCCGCATCCAGGCAATGGCCTGCAGCAAGCGCGTTGTCCACATAGCGCCAGGCCTCGGGCTTGTCGGCGCTGGCATGCACCAACAACAAGGTGTCACGCTGAACCGTCAAGGGCAAATCGGACAAAAAGGCCCGGTGCTCGGCGCTGAGTTGGTCGTGCGTCCATGGCGCGCTTTGGGCGCCGTGGGTAGCTTCGGGGCCTTGGGCTGCGGGCGGGTTCAGCGCCATCTCATCGTGGTTGCCTTGCAAGACCCAGGCCCCTTGGGCGGCAAGGTCCATCACCTGGTCAAGCACCGCGACGGGCTCGCCCCCGTAGCCCACCAGATCGCCCAGAAAAGCGAGCTGGTCCACGCCTTGCAAACGGGCGTGCGCCAGACAGGCCTGCAAAGCCTGCCGGTTGGCGTGGATGTCCGAAATCAGGGCCAGTCGCATGTTTGTCTCCTGCCCCATGATGGCAGGACTGCCTGATGCGCAACTTGCAGCAGATCAAACTTCAGGGAATCGGCACGCTTCGGGGAGCTCCCCGCATCAGGCTTTGCGCTGCACACCCACCGGCAGCTGCGCCACACCGGTCCAGTCGGGCGACTGGAACCACGGATCGCCCTGCAAATAAGCGCGCAGCATGGGCAGCGCGTCGTTGCCCCAGAACACCTGAGCATCGACCACCAGGCTGGGCACGCCAAACAGGCTCAGGGCGATGGCCTCGTAGGTGTGGGCTTTGAGTTGTTGCTTGACGGTGTCGCTGGCCACATCGCCCACAGGTTTCAGGTCCGCGCTCAAAGCCGCCAGGCGCTCGACATCGGCTGCGTCTTGCCCGGTGCACCACACATGGCGGAAGATTTTGTCGCACACGAAACGGTTGGGAGTGCCGTCCGCATCGCAAGCGGTGGCCAGGCGCAGCAAGGCCAGCGAATTGAAGGGGTGGCTCGCGGGCAATTGCAAAGGGGTGCCTTGCGAGCGCGCTTGCCACTGCACCTGGCGGTAGGTCCAGTCGCGCTTGGCCGGGATCTCGGCCGGGCCCAGCTGGCCGTGGTGTTTGAGCATGGCGCCAAACACCACCGGTTTGTAGACGACGCGATGGCTGATGCCCTCCAGCGCCAGGGGCAAGGCATCAAAAGCCAGCCAGGCATAGGGCGAGATGAAGTCCAAATAAAAGGTGATGGTTTTCATGAGGCGGACCTTGGGTGTGACTCAGCTTTTCAGTGCCCGGCGCTTTTGCAAACGCTCGGGCATCTGCGCCCAGACCTGGCGTTTTTCTTCGTCGGTGGCTCGGCTCCAGCTGCCGATCTCGGGCAGCGTGCGCAGGCAGCCCTCGCACCAGCCGCCGCTGGGGTGCATCAGGCACAGCGACACGCAGGGCGAAGGCACAGAGTTGGGCGCCGGGGGCGTGGGCTGCGCCAGCACCTGCGCGGTGCGTTCGCTCAGTTTTTTCCAATAATGCTCGCTCATGCCAGCACCTCTGGCGCGGCTTGCACCACATCGGCCACGGGGGCGCCGGTCAGGCGCTTCAGATCTTCAGGCTGCAGGCGGAACACGCCATGCGGGTGCCCGGCTGCGGCCCATATGTCCTCAAAGCGCCACAGGTCCTGGTCGAGCAAGGTCACCGGCGCGTTCAGGTGCGCCACGGGCGAGACGCCACCGATGGTGTAGCCGGTCTGCGCTTTCACAAAGTCAGCATCGGCGCGGCCAATCTTGCCGACCAGGGCCGAGACTTTTTTCTCGTCCACACGGCGGTCGCCCGAAGCCACCACCAGCACAGCCACGCCGTCTTCCTTGCGTTTGAAGATCACGCTCTTGGCGATCTGGCCCAGCTGCACACCGAGGCCATCGGCGGCCTCTTGCGCGGTGCGGGCCGCACCGTCGAGCATGACCGGGGCATGGGGGTGGTTCGCGTCTTGCAAAGTCCGCGCCACGCGTTGCACGCCTTCGGGCAGGGCATGGAGTTCAGCACCGCACATGGTTCAGCCCAAGCGTTTGTTGAGGATGGCCTTGGCCACGTTCGAGTTGGGTGGGCGGCCCAGGAAGTTGCTGATGAAGGCGCCCGCGTCCACCAGCTTGTCCAGATCGATGCCGGTTTCAATGCCCATGCCGTGCAGCATGTAAACCACGTCTTCGGTGGACACATTGCCGGTGGCGCCCTTGGCATAAGGGCAGCCGCCCAAACCCGCCACCGATGACTGGAAGTTCCACACGCCCATTTGCAATGCGGCCAGTGTGTTGGCCAGTGCTTGCCCATAGGTGTCGTGAAAGTGGCCACAGATGTGGTCCACATCGAAATACGGCAGCGTGGCCTCGATGGCCTTTTGCACCTTGAGCGGTGTGCCCGCGCCAATGGTGTCGGCCACGTCCACGCGCTGCACACCGATCTGCTTCATCAGGCCCGCCAGGTAGGCCACGCGCTCGGGGGCCACATCGCCCTCGTAAGGGCAGGCCACGGTGCAGCTCATCGCGCCGCGCACCGCGATGCCTGCTGCCAGAGCGGCCTGCACCACGGGGGCAAAGCGCTCGATGCTTTCGGCGATGGAGCAGTTGATGTTCTTGTGGCTGAAGGCTTCGCTGGCGGCACCAAAGACCACGATCTCGTCGGGCCGTGTTTTGAGGGCCGCTTCAAAACCCTGCGCATTGGGCGTGAGCACCGAGTAGCGCACGCCAGCCTGACGCTGGATGCCGTTCATGACGTCGGCGTTGTCGGCCATTTGCGGCACCCATTTGGGGGACACAAAACTGGTGACTTCGATCTCGGTCAGACCAGCAGCCTGCAGGCGGTGCACCAGCTCGATCTTGACCGCTGCGGGCACCGGTTGTTTTTCGTTTTGCAGGCCGTCGCGGGGGCCAACGTCGATGAGCTGAACGCGTGAAGGAAGTGTCATGGTGTGCTTTCAATAACCGCGCTGGTGGTCGACCACGCCGTTGATCGCCTCCCCGCGCTGCAAGGCCTGGATTTTGCCCACGATTTGCGCAATGCTTTCTTCACGCAGGGTACGGGCCGAGGTGTGCGGCGTGACTGTGATTTGAGGGTGACGCCAGAAAGGGTGCTCGGCAGGCAGTGGCTCGGTGCGGAACACGTCGAGCATGGCCCCGGCCAAGTGGCCCTTGTCGATCAGGGTGATCAGGTCTTCTTCGACCAGGTGCTTGCCACGGGCCACGTTGATGAGGTAACCGCCTGGTTGCAACTGCGAGAGCGTGTCTTTGTTCAGGATGTTCTCGGTCTCGGGCGTGAGTGGCATCAGGTTGACCAGCACGCGCGTGGCGGCCAAAAACTCAGGCAAGCCCTGCGCCCCGCTGAAGCAGCGGATGCCGGGCAGGTTTTTAGCGCTGCGGCTGTAGCCGTTGACCGGAAACTCAAACACCTGCAGCGCTTTGGCCACCCGCTCACCCAGCACGCCCAAGCCCATGATGCCGACAGCAAAGTCGGCGCGGCTGCGTGGTTTGCGGTAGGACCATTTGCCCGAGGCGGTGTCAGCGTCGTAGCCGTCGAACTCGCGAAAGTGCCGAATCACCGCATGGCAGACGTACTCGGCCATCTGCACCGACATGCCTGCGTCGTCCAGGCGAACCACCCTCAGTGAGGGCGGCAGCTTGAGCTGGAGCAAGGCGTCCACGCCCGCGCCGATGTTGAACAGGGTTTGCAGCCCCGGCTGCTCGTCGATGAATTGCTGGGGCGGTGCCCAGACGATGGCGTGGTCGGCGGGCGGTGCGCCAGGTGCCCAGGCGGACACAGAGGCCTCTGGAAAGGCATGCTGCAGGCCCTGCACCCAAGGTTCAGGCGAGAGGCCTGCGAAACAGATGGTGATGTTCATGGCTGGATTTTGTCAGCAAGGGGGCAGCCCTTCTGTCGCATGGGTTAGGCAGCCTTTGTGGGAGGCCCGCCCTCGGGGGGAATGCATGTGGACTGAGGGCGCTCCATCGCGGCGGGGGCGCCGCTCCCACACAGAGCAGTCACGGCAGACTACGCCGCCAGCTTGAGCAGCTCCGCGCCTTCGGTCACCTGGTCACCGGGGGCATACAGCAGCTCGGCCACGGTGCCGTCTTGGGGCGCGCTGATGGTGTGCTCCATCTTCATGGCTTCCATCACCGCCAGGGCCTGACCGGCTTTGACCTTGTCGCCCACCTTGACGGCGAAGGACACGACCTTGCCCGGCATGGGGGCCGTGAGGCGGCCACCTTCTTGCGCGGCTTCACCGGCGTGGGCCAGTGGGTCGAGCAGGCTGATGCGGGTGGCCCCTTGTGGGGTGAACACATGGCGAAGTTCGCCTTGAGCGTGCACAACGCTGTGGATGCGCTGGTCATTGAACTGCACCCACAAGCCATCGCCCTGGGGCGTGAACTGCAAGGCGGATTCAACACCCTCGCCCACTTGCAGCAACAGCTGCGAGCCATAGGTCAGCACCGCACGCACGGGCTGGCCGTCGTACTCCAGCTCAAAGCGGCGGCGCGTGGTGCCGTGCGACTGCCAGCCATCGCGGCGGCTGAACGGGTCAGCGCCTTGCGTTGCGGCTTCGGCCTGCAGAGCATCGGCGATCACCGCCGCTGCGGCGGCCTGCAGGCCCACCGGGTCCTGCTTGAACAGCACCGCGCTTTCGCGCTGGATGAGTGCGGTGTCGAGTTGGGCGATGGCAAACGCCTGGCTGCGCACCACATGGCGCAGGAACTGCACATTGGTGTTCAGGCCCACGATCTGAGTTTGGGCCAGTGCGGTGTCCAGGCGCGCCAAGGCTTGTTCACGCGTGTCGCCGTGCACGATGAGCTTGGCCACCATCGAGTCGTAGAAGGGGCTGATGGTGTCGCCCTCGCGCACGCCGTCGTCGATGCGGATCGTGTCACGTTCGAAGCTGGCCGCTTGCGGCTTGCGATACACCTGCAGCGTGCCCGTGGCAGGCAGGAAGTTGTTGTCGGGGTTCTCGGCACAGATGCGCGCCTCGATGGCGTGGCCCGACATGCGGATCTCGCTTTGCTGCAGCGGCAGCGGCTCGCCGCTGGCCACGCGCAGTTGCCACTCCACCAGGTCAAGCCCGGTGATGGCTTCGGTCACCGGGTGCTCCACCTGCAGGCGGGTGTTCATCTCCATGAAATAGAACTTCATCGACTCGGGCTGGTCGTAAGCGGTTTGCTCGACGATGAATTCCACCGTGCCAGCACCCACGTAGTTCACCGCCTTGGCCGCCGCCACAGCGGCTGCGCCCATCTGCGCACGCAGGGCTTCGGTCATGCCCGGGGCCGGGGCTTCTTCGAGCACCTTCTGGTGGCGGCGCTGCACCGAGCAATCGCGCTCGAACAGGTACACACAGTTGCCCTGGGTGTCGCCAAACACCTGGATCTCGATGTGGCGCGGACGCTGCACGTATTTTTCGATCAGCACCGCATCGCTGCCAAAGCTGTTGGTGGCTTCGCGTTTGCAGCTCGCGAGGGCTGCCGCAAAGTCTTCGGACTTTTCCACCACGCGCATGCCCTTGCCACCGCCACCGGCGCTGGCCTTGATAAGGGCGGGGTAACCGATGCGATCGGCCTCGCGCTGCAGCAGCGCCGGGTCCTGATCGGCCCCGTGGTAGCCGGGCACCAGGGGCACGCCGGCCGACTCCATCAGGCGCTTGGACTCGGCCTTGAGACCCATCGCCAAAATGGCCGAGGCGGGCGGGCCGATGAACACCAGCCCCGCAGCAGCGCAGGCCTTGGCGAAGTCTTCGTTCTCACTCAAAAAACCATAGCCGGGGTGCACGGCCTCAGCGCCGGTGTCTTTGGCCGCTTGCAAAATGCGCTCCCAGCGCAGGTAGCTGTCCTTGGGCGCGGAGCCGCCCACATGCACGGCTTCGTCGCAGGCTTGCACGTGCTTGGCACCGGCGTCGGCGTCTGAATAAACAGCCACGGTCTGGAGGCCCATCCGACGGGCAGTGGCCGCGACGCGGCAGGCGATTTCGCCACGGTTGGCGATCAGGATTTTTTTGAACATGGAACAACTCCGTTTCATTCTGGGGTGTGGGAGCCGCGCCCTCGCGGCGATAGGGCATTCTTTTCGCGACGAGGGCGTCGCTCCTACGGCATCAGGCCATCCAGCCCGGCTTACGCTTGTCGAGGAAGGCCGAGAGACCGTCCTGTGCTTCGGGGGTGGCGCGCAGTTGCGCGATGCGCTGCGCGGTGTCTTCCACCACGGCGTCGTTGATCGGTTTGTTGTCCACGGCGCGAATCAGGTCCTTGGCGGCGGCTTGCGAGAGCGGGCCGCCTTGGATCAGCGCGTCGACAATCTCTTGCACCTTGGCATCGAGCTGCTCGGGCTCAACCGCTTCGTGCACCAGACCCAGCTCACGCGCACGCAACGCATCGATGCGCTCGGCCGACTGGAAGTAGCGGTAGCTCTGGCGCGCACCGATGGCGCGCACCACATAGGGGCTGATGGCGGCGGGGATGATGCCGAACTTGACTTCGGAGGTGGCAAACACCGCCTTGGTCGACGCCACCGCGATGTCGCACGCAGCCGTGAGGCCTGTGCCGCCGCCCAGCGCCGCACCCTGCACGCGGGCGATGGTGGGCTTTTTCATCTCGGCCAGCACACGCAGCATGCGGGCCAGGGCGCGGGCGTCGCGCAGGTTGTCATCCACGCCGTTTTGCGCGGCGCGTTTCATCCAGTTGAGGTCGGCCCCAGCCGAGAAGCTCTTGCCGCGCCCGGCCAGCACGACCACGCGCACGCTGGCATCCTGATCGAGCACTTCGCAGGCGGCCGTCAGTTCGGCGATCAGGGTTTCGTCAAAGGCGTTGTGAACGTCCGGGCGGTTCATCCACACGGTGGCCACAGATCGCGAGCGTTCGATTTCGAGGGTCTGGTACATGGTGTTTTTCTCAGTTAATCGTTTGACTCAGGGCTTGGGTCGGGCCATGTGTCGAGCCCACCTAAAGTTTTGAGTGATTCAAAATCCGCATCGCGGTGCAGCAGGGTGTGGCCATGGGTGATGCAGTAGCTGGCCAGCAACACATCGATGGGGCTACGCACGGTGCGGCCTGACTGGCGCAGTTGCCGGTAACGCTCAGCCGCCTTCAAGACATGGGCCGTGCCGCCGATCTCGACCTGGGGCAAGGCGCTCATGAGTGCTTGGGCTTGCCGCATCACAGCGCTTGCGCGAAAGCCACGCATGACTTCAAACAGCACCAGATCGGCCATGCCAACTTCGATGCTGGAGTCGCCCAGGCAACTGGCCAAGGTCTGGCTTTGCGCGCTTCGCCCACCACGGAAGAAGTCGATCCAGACGCTGGAGTCCACCAAGATCATTTGGTCTTGCTCCGCTTTGCAGCCACAGGCTTTCGGGGCTTGGCTGAACGCGTCGTCTTGGCCTGGGTGGCATACGGGCCTTGGGGCTCTTGCACAGCCAAAGCGGGCTCCTCTTCGGCTCGGGCATGGGCCCAAGCCGCATCCGAGTCGTCCCATTGCAACTTGCCGCGCAAGGCCAACAAGCCGTTGTAGACCTGACGACGACGCACCAGGCGCAAGCCCTCTTCGACCGCTTCCTTTTTGGTCTTGAAGCCGCCCGCAGCCATGGCTGCAGCCATCAAGTCGTCGTCGATTTCAATGTTGGTTCGCATGCTCTCAGCCCCTTTATGTGTATAAATTCACAAAATCATACACATCACATGCGGAAAAGTCCAAATTTCGTCTCGGGGATCGGCGCATTGAGCGATGCGCTCAAACCCAGCGCCAGCACGCGGCGCGTGTCAGCGGGGTCGATCACGCCGTCGTCCCAGATGCGGGCGGTGGCGTAGTAGGGGTGGCCCTGGTCTTCGTACTGCTGCTTGATCGGGGCCTTGAAGGCTTCTTCCTCTTCCATGCTCCACTGACCGCCCTTGCCTTCAATACCGTCGCGCTTGACGGTGGCCAAGACACTCGCGGCCTGCTCGCCGCCCATCACGCTGATGCGCGCGTTCGGCCACATCCACAGGAAGCGCGGGCTGTAGGCACGGCCGCACATGCCGTAGTTGCCCGCGCCGAAGCTGCCGCCAATGATGATGGTGAACTTGGGTACCGCTGCCGTGGCCACAGCCGTGACCATCTTGGCACCATTGCGGGCGATGCCTTCGTTTTCGTACTTGCGGCCCACCATGAAGCCGGTGATGTTTTGCAAAAACACCAGCGGGATCTTGCGCTGGCAGCACAGCTCGATGAAGTGCGCGCCCTTGAGCGCCGACTCGCTGAACAGGATGCCGTTGTTGGCGATGATGCCCACCGGCATGCCTTCGATGCGGGCAAAGCCGCAGACCAGGGTGGTGCCAAAGCGCGATTTGAATTCGTCGAACTCGGAGCCATCGACGATGCGGGCGATGATCTCGCGCACATCGAAGGGCTTGCGCGTGTCGGTCGGGATCACGCCGTACAGCTCTTTGGCTTCGTATTTGGGCGGCACGGGGGCGTGCGTGGCGATGTTGGGGGCCTTTTGCGCGTTCAGGTTCTTGACCGCCTGGCGCGCCAAAGACAGCGCATGCAAATCGTTTTGCGCGAGGTGGTCGGCCACGCCCGAGAGGCGCGTGTGCACATCGCCGCCACCCAAGTCTTCGGCGCTCACCACCTCGCCGGTGGCGGCTTTGACCAAGGGGGGGCCACCCAAAAAGATGGTGCCCTGGTTCTTGACGATGATGGTCTCGTCGCTCATGGCGGGCACGTAGGCGCCGCCGGCAGTGCAACTGCCCATGACCACGGCGATTTGTGCGATGCCTTGCGCGCTCATGTTGGCCTGGTTGAAGAAGATGCGGCCGAAGTGGTCGCGGTCTGGGAAGACCTCGTCTTGGTTGGGCAGGTTGGCACCGCCCGAGTCCACCAGGTAAATGCAGGGCAAGCGGTTTTGCTGCGCGATCTCTTGCGCACGCAGGTGCTTCTTGACGGTCATGGGGTAGTAGGTGCCGCCCTTCACGGTGGCGTCGTTGCAGACGATCATGCAGTCCACACCGTTCACACGCCCAATGCCCACGATCACGCCCGAGCTGGGCGCGTCGTTGTTGTACATGTTCAGAGCCGCCAGCGGCGCGACTTCAAGGAAAGGTGTGCCGGGATCGAGCAGCATCTGCACACGGTCACGCGGCAACAGCTTGCCGCGGGCGGTGTGCTTGGCGCGGGCGGCTTCGCCACCGCCTTGGGCCACACGCTCCAGGTGGGTGCGCAGGTCATCGACCACGGCCTGCATGGCGGCGGCGTTGGCCGCAAATTCGGCCGAGCGGGAATTGAGTTGGGTTTGCAAAACGGTCATGGGGTCTTCCGGTGGAAACACGGGCAGTCGCCAGCATAAGTCCCCGCCCCAAGGTCGGCATGCCAGACAGGTTGCAAATCCTGCCAAAATACACCACAAGATGACCGCCAACACCCGCTCCTCACGCGCCGAGACCCCGATTGCCTTCATTCAGGCGATGGTTTCGGCCTATGAGGCCCGTGGCATGGACCCGTCAGGCGTCTTAAAAACGGCACAAATTGCGCCAAACTTACTGCGCCAGGCCAACGCCCGCGTGACGGCACTGCAGATGGAGTGGATGAGTGAGGCCGCCATGCGCGAGCTGGACGACGAGGCACTGGGCTGGTTTCGCCGCCGCCTGCCCTGGGGCAGCTACGGCATGCTGGTGCGCGCCTCGCTGACCGCGCCCAATCTGGGTGTGGCGCTGGCCCGCTGGTGCCGCCACCACAACCTGCTGACGGACGACATCCGACTGAACCTGAGCACTTCCAACGGGCTTGCTCACATTGAATTGCACGAAGCGCATGACCTGAAAGACTTGCGCGAATTTTGTACCGTTTCGGTCCTGCGCAATGCACTGGGCGTGGCCTGCTGGCTGACCGATTCGCGCATCCCGCTGGCGGGCACAGAGCTGCACTTTGCGCCGCCACCGCACGCCGACAGTTACCGCGTGCTGTTTGATGGGCCCTGCCAATTCAATGCACCACACAGCCGCCTGAGTTTTGATGCGGGCTACCTGCAGCTGCCTTTGCGCCGCGATGAAGCCGCGTTGCAACGCATGCTGCAACGCGCCCTGCTGCTGACGGTGCGCCCCTACCGGCGTGACCGCCTACTGGTCGAGAAAGTGCGCCAAACCCTGGCCGAACACCCCGAGCACAGCCGCAACGCCGATGACCTGGCCGCCTGGCTGAACCTGTCTGCGCGCACCCTGCACCGGCAACTGAAAGAAGAAGGCGCCAGCCTGCAGCAACTCAAGGACGCTGTGCGGCGAGAGACCGCCATGGATTTGCTGCTGCGCACACAGCGGCCGATCAAACAGATTGCCGCCGAGGTGGGCTTTCAAAACGAAAAAAGTTTCATGCGGGCCTTCAAGGGCTGGACAGGCCAGACGCCAGACGAATTCAGATCTGCGCGTTAACGCTCCAGGCGCTCAAGGCAAGCGCGACGCCGAGCCCATGGCAGGCTGTTGCCGCAGCAGCCCCAGCAAGGCGATCACGCAAAAAATGGCCCCGGCGTAAAACGTGAACGATGCACCCCACCGGTCCCACAGAAAACCTGCCAGCACACTGGCCACCAGCATCGACAGGCCACTGACCAGATTGAAAACCCCGAAAGCCGTGCCGCGCAAATCAGGGGGCGCAGTGTCAGCCACCATGGTGGCCAACAGGCCCTGGGTCATGCCCATGTGCACGCCCCACAAGACCACCCCCAGCAAGACCCGCGTCCAATGCGGGTCGCTGGCCAGCACCAGATCGGCGGCGATCAACACCACCAGACCCCAAGCCAGCAAGGCGCGGTGGCTCATGCGGTCTGACAGTTGCCCAAACGGGTAGGCGCTGGCGGCATAGACCAGGTTCATCGCCACCATGACCAGCGGCACCCACGCCACAGCCATGCCGCCCTGCTGCGCACGCAGCACCAAAAAAGCCTCGCTGAAACGCGCCAGCGTGAACACCGCGCCCACGGCCACCACCCAGCCATAGGCCCCACCCAAACGCCGGATGTTTTCACGGCGGATCGGATTGACTTTGCGCTCACCCACATGCACAGCAGGCTCACGCACGCCCACCACGAGCAGCAGCACCGCCAGCATGCCTGGCACCACCGCCACCCAGAAGACCGCCCGAAAATCATTGGCCCACAAGAGCATCAGGCCCACGCCCAGCAAAGGCCCCAAAAACGCGCCCACCGTGTCCAGCGATTGCCGCAAGCCAAAGGCCGCGCCACGCAGCTCGGGCGGTGCGATATCAGCCACCAGGGCATCACGCGGCGCACCGCGCACGCCTTTGCCAATGCGGTCCACAAACCGCGCCGTCAGCACCCAGCCCATGGTGGGTGCCAAGGCAAACAAGGGTTTGCTCAAAGCGCCCATGGCATAGCCCACCACAGCCAAGGCTTTGCGCTTGCCCAGGTAGTCGCTGATCACGCCAGAAAACACCTTGACGATCAAGGCGGTGGACTCGGCCACGCCCTCGATCAGGCCGACGGTCAAAGCGCTGGCGCCCAGCACGCCCACCATGAACAAGGGCAAGAGGCTGTGGATCATCTCGGACGAGATGTCCATCAACAGGCTGACAAAGCCCAAGGCCCAAATGCCCGCAGGCAACTGGCGCAAAGGGGAATGAGGTGTTGGGGTCATGGTCGCATCCTACTGCGCCTACTTAAGTAAGCAAAAGGTCAGACCCCTGTGCGACATTAGCCGCCAGGCAGACAAACAACTCACTCAGATCAAAAGATCGGGTGAATTGGAGGTCTGCCTTTTTTGTTTTTAAAGCAGGACATAACAATGATTGACCCCGTGATCGCCAAGATCCAAAGTCACCCCAAGTACGCACAGCTGCGCAAGCAGCGCAATGCCTTTGGCTGGCTCCTGACCGTGTTGACCCTGGTCGTTTACTACGGCTTCATCGCACTGATCGCCTTCAACAAGCCCTTTCTCGCACAGCCCCTGGGCGCTGGCGTGACCACGGTGGGCATTCCGCTCGGCATGGGCGTGATTGTTTTCACCATCGTGATCACCGGCATCTATGTGCGTCGCGCCAACAAGCGCTACGACGCGCTGACGCAAGACATCCTGAAGGACGCCACAAAATGAACAAGGCGATGCAAATTTTCCTGGGCACTTTTGCCCTGATCGCGGGCGCCAGCGCTCTGGCTGCAGGCGCTGACATTGGCGACGCCGCCAAGCAGTCCACCAACTGGACGGCCATTTTGATGTTTGGCACCTTTGTGGTGGGCACCCTCTGGATCACCAAGTGGGCTGCGGCCAAGACCAAATCGGCTGCCGATTTCTACACCGCCGGTGGCGGCATCACGGGCTTTCAAAACGGCCTGGCGATTGCGGGCGACTACATGTCGGCCGCGTCCTTCCTGGGCATTTCGGCGGCCGTGATGGCTTCGGGCTATGACGGGCTGATCTACTCCATCGGCTTTCTGGTCGGCTGGCCGGTGATCACCTTCTTGCTGGCCGAGCGTCTGCGCAACCTGGGCAAATTCACCTTTGCCGACGTGGCCGGTTACCGCTTCAAGCAAACGCCCATCCGCGCCTTTGCCGCCTCCGGCACGCTGGTGGTGGTGGCGTTTTACCTGATCGCCCAAATGGTCGGTGCGGGCCAACTCATCAAGCTGCTGTTCGGTCTGGAGTACTGGATGGCCGTGGTCATCGTCGGCGCGCTGATGATGGTCTACGTGCTGTTTGGCGGCATGACCGCCACCACCTGGGTGCAGATCATCAAGGCCTGCTTGCTGCTGTGCGGCGGCACCTTCATGGCCATCATGGTGCTGGCGCAGTTCGGCTTCAGCCCTGAAGCCCTGTTCGCCAAAGGCGTGGCCGTCAAAACCGCCATCGCCGAAGCCGGTGGCAAAACGCCCGAAGAAGCGGCCAAGGCCGGCCTGTCGATCATGGGTCCCGGTGGCTTCATCAAGGACCCGATCTCGGCCATCTCGTTTGGCATGGCGCTGATGTTCGGCACGGCTGGCTTGCCCCACGTGCTGATGCGCTTTTTCACGGTGCCTGATGCCAAGGAAGCACGCAAGTCGGTGTTCTGGGCCACCACCTGGGTGGGCTACTTCTTCATCCTGATCTTCATCATCGGCTTCGGTGCGATCACCCTGGTGCTGACCAACCCCGAGTTGGCCGACACCGCCAAGGGCGTGATCAAGGGCGGCGCTGGCACGGCCAACATGGCGGCGGTGCTGGTGGCCAAAACCGTGGGCGGTGACGTGTTCTACGGCTTCATCTCGGCCGTGGCGTTTGCCACCATCTTGGCCGTCGTGGCGGGCCTGACCTTGTCGGGCGCATCGGCTGTATCGCACGACCTGTACTCGACCGTTTTCAAAAAGGGCCAAGCCGACAGCACGTCCGAGTTGCGTGTCTCGCGCATCACCACCGTGGCTTTGGGCGTGATTGCCGTGGGCCTGGGCATCGCGTTTGAAAAGCAGAACATCGCCTTCATGGTGTCGCTGGCTTTCGCCATCGCAGCTTCGGCCAACTTCCCGGTGCTGTTCCTGTCGGTGCTGTGGAAAGACTGCACCACACGCGGCGCAGTGATTGGCGGCTTCCTGGGCCTGATCTCGTCCGTGGCACTCACGGTGGTGTCGCCTGCCGTGTGGGAAATCACATTGGGCAACCCCAAAGGCTCGGCCTGGTTCCAGTACAGCTCGCCCGCCTTGTTCTCGATGACGATTGGCTTTGTCGGCATCTGGCTGTTCTCGGTGCTGGACAAGAGCGAGCAGGCGAAGAAAGAACGCGCCGCCTTTCCGGCCCAGCAGGTGCGCTCCGAAACCGGTTACGGCGCGGCCGCCGCATCGGACCACTGACCTTTCAGCGCACGCTGAAAACACCCAGGGCGCTTCGGCGCCCTTTTTTGTGGCCGGACTTGTGGCCGGACCTCAGCGCGAACTGCCCGCCGATCGGCGGCTGGCATCGCGGCAGGACTGGGAACAGTATTTGACCTGGTCCCAGTTCTTGGCCCAGGATTTGCGCCAGGTCATTTCGCGTTGGCAGTGTTCACAGATTTTGCTGGGTAAGAAAGACTTGTTGCCTTTGAACGGTTGGCTCATGCGAAATCAGGCATGCCAGGCCACGGCCGGTTCAGCGACAAACTGGGACAGCTGAAACACCGAGTTGGGGGCTTCGGGCATCCAGCGCGGCGCCATCGGCTTGATGCCGAAGCTCCAGTTTTGCGGCTTGCTGCTGCGCTGCAAATCGGGCACCGCCTGCACATGGTCGGCGATGAAGGTGGCCGACAACACCGCCTCAAATTGCGCATCGAAAGCCACGCCCAAAGCGGCCTCCAGATCGATCTGGTCCGGCCCGTTCACACGCAGTGGCTGTGGGTGCGGATCGACCACCGCCACCACCGACCACACGCTGATGCGCGACGCCGACATGGCCAGGTCGTAACCACCACCGGGCCCACGGGTGGAACGAATGAAGCCCCCTTCCCGCAAAATTTTGAGCAGGCTTTCCACATACGACACCGACAAGCCGATCTGGCTGGCCAGCTCGGCCGTGGTGACGCTTTCGCCCGCAGGCAGCGAAGCGATGAACACCAGCGCATTGACGGCGTGAATAGCTTTTTTACTGAGCATTTGGTGATTCCCCTGTGGTGATGCAGGGCAAATCTAACAGCAACCCCTCCAAAATCTACACACCAATTAAGATAATCTATAAATTCAACGCAATACCTACTCAAAACAAACGCCATGACCACAGCCATTGCCAACCACCGGATCGGTGCCGTCTCGGCCCTGAGCGGCGTGCCCGTGTCCACTTTGCGGGTGTGGGAGACGCGACACGCAGCGTTTGCGCCCGCCAAATCCGAAGGCCGACACCGCTTGTATTCGGACGAGGATGTTTTGCGCGCCTCGCTCATCAAGCAGCTGACCGAGGCCGGGCACAGCATCAGCACCCTCGCGCAGCTGCAGGCGGCGCAGCTCAATGGCCTGCTGCAGCAACAAAAAACCGCGCACCGTTTGCAACGTGCACCGGCCTCCAGCACAGCGCCCGTGGCCATGGCCGTGGTGGGTGTGGGCATGGCCGCTCGCATTGAGTCGGGCCTGGGCGCCATGGGCCTGCCCGAGCGACCCTTTCAGATCACGGAAATCCTGCAAGACCTGGAAGAAGCCAGCACCGCCAGCATGCGTTCGAACCCGCAAGTGCTCTTGGTGCGGGTGAACTCGCTGCATGTCCTGGCTGGGGCAGACATCCAGCGGCTGGTGCAAGCCCACCACTTTCAGCAAGCGATCGTGCTCTACAACTTTGGCCAAGAGCCGGTGGTCGCGGCTTTGAAAATGGCGGGCATCAAAGTCCGCCGCGAGCCTTTGTCCAATGCGGAACTGGCCGAGTTGATCAACTCCGTTTTATGGATGGGCCACACCCAGGAAGCCCACGCTGTGCAGCAAGGCGGCCTGGTGCCCCCGCGCAAATACAGCGACGAAACCCTGAGCCAGGTGGCCAACACCAGCAACCAACTGCTGTGCGAATGCCCCAGGCATGTGGCCGAACTGATCTCGCAACTGGCCAGCTTCGAGCAGTACAGCCAGGAGTGCCTGAACAAAAGCGCCGAGGACGCGCACCTGCACGCCTACTTGAGCTCGGTGTCGGGGTCGGCCCGCGCCTTGTTTGAAAAAGCGCTGGAGATGGTGGCCGCGCACGAGAACATCCCGCTGCCGCAAACACCGGCGTGGACCCGCCTTGAGTCCTGAGATCACGGGTCTGCGGCGCCAAGACTGCGTTGACATGGGCACGCAACTGGTGTGGTTCAAACGCGACTTGCGGGTGCACGACAACGCCGCCCTGAGCAGCGCCGCAGCGCTGGGGCCGGTGATGTGTGTGTACATCGTGGAGCCGTCTTACTGGCGAAGCCCGGACGCATCGCAAAGGCAGTTTGATTTTTTGCGCGAATGCCTGCGCGACCTGTTTGTGCAGCTCAAAGCCTGTGGTGTGCGGCTGCAGGTGGTGACCGGCGAAGTGACCGACGTGCTGGGCCGTTTGCACCAGGCCCAAGCCTTCAGCCACCTGCACGCGCACGAAGAAACCGGCAACGGCATGACCTTCGAGCGCGACAAGGCTGTGGCCCGGTGGTGCGCCGCACACGGCGTGCAGTGGCAAGAACACACCCAAACCGGCGTGGTGCGCAGACTGCAAAGCCGCAACACCTGGACCGATGTCTGGACGCAGCGCATGCAAGCCCCCCAGCTGAGCACACCGGCCATGACACCCGCTGCTTGGCCCTGGCCAGCAGAGCGTTGGCCCGACTGGCAAGCCTGGGGGCTGGCAGCTGACGTGGCCCCCGAGCGGCAAACCGGCGGCAGGCAAGCGGCCTGGCAGACCTTGCAGAGTTTTTTAAACACGCGCAGTGGCCAATACCGGGGCGGCATTTCTTCACCGCTGAGCGCCACCAGCGCCTGTTCGCGGCTGTCGCCCTACCTGAGCTGGGGGTGCCTGAGCATGCGCGAAGTGGTGCAGGCCACCGCCCACACCTTGAGCCAACAAGGCCTTGACCCGTGGACCCGCAAAGGCCTGGTGGCGTTCACCAGCCGCTTGCACTGGCATTGCCACTTCATGCAAAAACTCGAGAGCGAACCCGCCATCGAGCACCGCAACATGCACCGGGGCTACGACGGTTTGCGCGAAAACGACTGGAACGCGGCACACTTTGAACGCTTGCGCACGGCCACCACGGGCTGGCCTCTGGTGGATGCCTGCGTGACCATGCTGCAGCAAACCGGCTGGCTCAATTTCCGCATGCGGGCCATGCTGGTGTCGGTGGCGGCCTACCCGCTGTGGCTGCACTGGCGCGAAGTCGGCCAATGGCTGGCCGCGCAGTTTGTCGACTACGAACCGGGCATCCACTGGAGCCAGATGCAAATGCAGTCGGGCACCACCGGCATCAACACCACGCGGGTGTACAACCCGATCAAGCAGGCGCAGGACCACGACCCCCAAGGCGTCTTTGTGCGGCGCTGGCTGCCGGTCTTGCGCCGGGTGCCCGACACCTGGCTGTTCGAACCCTGGAAGATGCCGCCCTCGGTGCAGGCGCAGTGCGGTGTGGTGGTCGGCACCCACGTTGGTGCCCATGTTGGCACTCACTGGCCAGAACCGGTAGTGGACCTGCCCGCAGCCACACGCCAGGCCAAAGCCCTGCTGCACGCCCGCCGCAACACACCGCAGGTGCGCGAGGGCAAACAGGCCATCGTCGAACAACACGCTTCGCGGCGAATGAAGGCGCCCAGCCCACGCCGCCGCACAGCACCGGCCACACCCGCCGCTCAGATCGAATGGGATTTTTGACATGAACGCACCGATTCGCCATCTGGTCCTCGTGCTGGGCGATCAGCTCGCTGAAGACGCCAGCGCACTGTCCGACTTTGACCCGACCCAGGATGTGGTCTGGATGGCCGAAGCCATGCAGGAGTCCACGCATGTGCCCTCGTCCAAGCAGCGCATCGCCGTGTTCCTGAGTGCCATGCGGCACTTCGCGCAGACACTGCGCGACAAGCACTGGCCGGTGGATTACAGCAAACTGGATGATCCGAACAACAGTGGCACGCTGCACGGTGAGTTGACCCGCACCATCGAGCGCCACCGTCCTGCAGCGCTGCTCATGACCGCGCCGGGCGACTGGCGCGTGCTGCAAGCCATCAAGGCCGTGGCCAAGGCCCATGACTTGCCGCTGGTGCTGCGCGACGACACCAGCTTCTTCACCACGGTGCGCGACTTTGCAGCCCACGCCAAGGGCCGCAAACAGCTGCGCATGGAGTACTGGTACCGCGAACAACGCCAACGCTTTGGCATCCTGATGGAGGGCAAACAGCCCGTGGGTGGTCAATGGAATTTCGATGCCGACAACCGTGAATCGTTTGGCAAGCAAGGCCCGCAAAACCTGCCTGCGCCGCAGCGCTTTGCGCCCGACGAGACCACGCAGGCGGTGCTCGATGTGGTGGCACGGCTGTTGGCCGATGCACCCGGGCAAATGCAAGACTTTGCCTGGCCCGTCACGCGCGCGCAGGCGCTGCAAGCCCTGGAAGACTTCATCACCCACCGCTTGCCCTTGTTTGGCCAGTACGAAGACGCCATGTGGGCGGGCGAGCCCTGGCTCTACCACTCGCAGCTGTCGGTGTGCCTGAACCTGAAGCTGCTGTCGGCCCACGAGGTGGTGCAAGCTGCGCAAGACGCCTGGCAAACAGGCCATGCGCCACTGGCCGCTGTGGAAGGGTTTGTGCGCCAGATTCTGGGCTGGCGCGAATACGTGCGCGGCATCTACTGGACGCAGATGCCGGGCTACATCGCGCTCAATGCGCTGGACGCGCAGGAAGATCTGCCTGCATTTTTCTGGACTGGCGAAACCGACATGGCCTGCCTGCGCGACGCGCTGCAGCAAACACTGCGGCACGGCTACGCACACCACATTCAGCGCCTGATGGTGTTGGGCCTGTACGGCTTGCTGCGTGGCGTGCAGCCGCAGCACATGCACGAGTGGTTTTTGAGCGTCTATGTGGATGCGGTGGAATGGGTGGAGCTGCCCAACACGCTGGGCATGTCGCAGTTTGGCGACGGCGGCCTGATGGCCAGCAAGCCGTATGTGGCCAGTGGCAAATACATCCAGCGCATGAGCAACCACTGCCAGGGCTGCCGCTATGACCCCGGCCAATCCACCGGGCCCACGGCCTGCCCCTACACCACGCTGTATTGGGATTTTTTAAAGCGCCACCAGACGCTGCTGGAGAAGAATCCGCGCATGGGCATGCAGCTCAAAAACCTGCACAGGATGACCCCTGAGCAACTGGCGAAGATTCAGGCGGCGGCGCAACTGCACCGCGCCAGCTGAGGCCCGGGCATCAGGGCAACACCATCGCCGCCACCTTGGCGTACAGCGGTATGCCCAACAAGATGTTGAAGGGGAACGTGAGCCCCAGCGACAAACCCACATACAAAGACGGGTTCGCCTCGGGCAGGGCATAACGCAGCACAGCGGGCACGGCGATGTAAGACGCGCTGGCGGCCAGCACCATCAGCAGCGTCGCATCGCCTTGGGGAACACCCAGCAGCCAGCACAAACCCAGCGCCATGCTGGCATGGGTCAGAGGTGCCAGCAGGCCATAGGTCATGAGCCACGGCGACTGTCCACGCAAACCCGGCAAGTTGCGTGCGGCCATGAGCCCCATGTCGAGCAGGAAGAAGGCCAGCATTCCTTTGAACAAATCGCCCGAGAACGGCTGCATGGCCCGGTGCCCGGCCTCGCCGCTGACCATGCCGATCAGCATCGCGCCCAACAACAAAAGCTGCGCGCCGTCGGTGAAGGATTCGTGCAGCACCTTGCCGATCGGGATGCGCGGCCCGCCTGTAGGTGCGGTCTGGGCGATCTGGCCGCGCAAACGGTTGGCCATCAGCACGGCAAAGATGATGGCTGGCGACTCCATCAGGGCCATGGCCGCCGCCATGTGCCCGCCATAGGCCAGGCCATGGGTTTCCAGGTGGTTCATGGCGGTGATGAAGGTCACCGCGCTGACCGAGCCGTAGGTCGCTGCCAGCGCCGCCGCATCAAAGCCACCCAGAAACCTGCGCAGCCACTGGTAGCTCAGCCAGGGCACCAGCATGGCGAGGAACACCGCCAAAGACAGGCTGACTGCCACCTGCGCAGTCAGACCTGACTGCGCCAGCGCAAAGCCACCTTTGAGGCCTAAGGCCATCAACAAATACAAAGACAAAAAACGGGAGATCGCAGGCGGAATCTCGAGGTTCGATTTCACCAAACCGGCAAAGACGCCGAACACAAAAAACAAGATCGCGGGGTCCACCAAGGGGTTCATAAGGCCATTCCATTGCAACAGTGGCCGCGATTGTGTCGGCTTCAATGCATTCGGTAAAATCGATTCTTTAATACAGACACATCAGTAAAAATCTATGAACATCACTTTCCGTCAATTGCGCCTGTTTCTGGCCACGGCGGAAACGGGCAGCGTCAGCGCTGCGGCGCGGGCCATGCATGTGACGCAACCAACCGCCTCGATGCAGCTGCGCGAGATCAGCGAATCGGTCGGCATGCCGCTGTACGACATCATCGGCCGCCAACTGCACCTGACCGATGCCGGGCACCGCTTGGCCCAGACGGCACGCAGCATCGTGGGCGAATGGGAAAGCTTTGAACAGTCCATCCACGCCATGCAAGGCCTGACACAAGGCCGGCTGCGTGTCGCGGTGGTCAGCACCGCCAAATATTTTGTGCCGCGTTTGCTGGGCCGCTTTTGCGAGAGCCACCCCCACATCGACATCTCACTGGAAGTGCTCAACCGCGATGGCGTGGTGCAGCGCTTGCGCGAAAACCGCGACGATTTGTATGTGATGAGCACACCGCCTGCCGACATGGCGCTGGAAGACCAGGTGTTCATGGCCAACCCCTTGGTGCTGATCGCGCCGCAAGGCCATGCCCTGTCTGCGCGCAAACGGCTGTCCTTGAGTGCACTGCAAGGTGAGCGTTTTTTGCTGCGCGAAAAGGGCTCGGGCACACGCCTGGCCACTGATCGCTTCTTTCTGGCGCAAAACTTCGAGCCCGCTTCACGGCTGGAGTTGGGCAGCAACGAGGCCATCAAGGAGGCCGTGGCGGGCCATTTGGGCGTGGCCGTGATTTCCCGCCACGCACTCAAACCAACCGAACTGACACAAGACCTTTGCGTGCTGCCTGTCAGCAGCACGCCCATCGCATCTCAGTGGCATCTGGTTTATCCCAAAGCCCGGCAGATCTCACCGATTGCAACCGTCTTTCGGACACACTTGCTGCAAGAAGCACAACAGTGGCTCAAGCCCTGAAATTCAAAAGCTTGAGACCAAATTCAGCAGCGTGATGAACGCCTGCCTGCCCCCAGTCAGACCAGCGCACGCAATCAATTCGCGATGTACTGGATGCCGTCTGGAAACAGTGTTTTATCTGCGTATTTGTTCAATTTGGCGACCCCATCCAATTTGATCTTGGCAGTGAAAGCGCCCCCACCTTGGGTGCCTTTGAGCAACAGCAAATCCTTGGCGTAATTGACATTGAAACTGCTGACCGAAGTTTGGGCCAAATCCAATCCTGTGGGATTGAGCGTCAAAGCAGCGACCGGGCTGTTCGCATCAAGACCGTTGGCTGTGTTGATCACATGCACATTCGATGGGATCGGGATAGCGCCATTCCAGAAGGTCTCCCCCAAAAATGGATCACCACCATTGCCTTGGTTGTAGTTCAACACAAAGACCTTGGATGCCGTTCTGAACACCGGGACATAGTCCCATGCATTGCGGCCCACGGGGAAGAGCCGCACCAGCTTTTGATCTTGCGGATTGACCCCACTCAGATCGTGTTTGACCAGATAAAAGTCGCAATCTGTGGCGTTGTAGTTGTCACTGATCTGCAAGACGCACTCATCGCCAACGCCATGATTGCCTGCAGCGGTACTGTAATAAGAAGCCGGACCATAGGCGTATCCCCCTTCAGAGAAGAAGTAGTAGCGAACACGTGTGTCGCCCAAGTCTGAAATTGCCACGGCATTCTGATCGTCGATGTTGATCTTCAACATCCTGCGCCCCGTCAAGTGCACAGCAAAGAATGAATGACTTGATGCACTCGCCTGGGGATCAGGAATGATTTGATAGTTGCTGAACAACTCCCAGCGGACACTGGGCAGCCCTTGCACAAACTCTTTGAGCTTGTCCATGGACGATGTCGGAACGCCACTTTGCGCGGTGTAGGCACTGCGCACAATGACCGTTTCTGGTGTACTCAGCGCAGGCGCGACATAAGACGCCGTCAAGTCGGCACCGCCGGCATCGTAGGGCTTGCTGTAAGCCACATACGCATCGCCGTTTTCCATGCCTTGAAACCAATCGATGTGTTGCGAGTAATTCACGCCGTTGAGCAAGTGCACCAGTTTGGCGCCCACAGGGCCGTCCGTCTGACTCAAGTCAAAGCTTGTCACGCCCACAAACGACTTGACGCCGTTCGTGCCTTGGTAGGCGGCAAAGAAATACCGCCCGTTTTGGCTCAGGTACGCGGAAGCGCCATAGGTTCCCATGCCAATTTGGGGCCCGAATGCCGGGCGGCTGTCAGAGCCCAAGGCGTAATTGAAGACCCGCCCAGCACCCGTTTCCAGCGCATTCGTGAAGCAATAAAGCGTGCCATCCCTCTTTTTCAAGAAGATCAAATCACACACATGGCCACTTGCATCTTGGACACCTGGGGCTGTGAGCACCACATACGTTCGTGCGTCCTGGATACTCGAAATGCAAGGCTCTGTCGCGGAGGAACTCAGTTTGAGTTGCGTCCAATTGATTTCATCTTGGGTGCCGGCGATTTTGGTAGCGGCAGTTTTGCATGCTGAGGGCACGACCGTTGAATTGGCCGCATAAGCAACCGGCAACCAATTGACCTTCAATTGCCGCCAATACGCAGACAAGCCATCGAGCGCATTCATCATGCTGCGCTCGAGCATGCTCACATTCGTGGCCCCACTGAGCGCATTGACGTCCCCCGCGCTCAAAGAAGCATACGTGGTCAAACCGGCCACAGAGGATGTCAACGTGGTCGGCGCATTTGCGCTGCTGCTTCCGCCCCCGCCTCCACCACAGCCCGATGCACCGAGCAAACAACAAACAACCAAGAGCAAACGGAGTTTCATAGAGACCGCGCGATGTTAATGTTAATTTTAATAATTTAACAGATTTTGACATCTCGCAGTCACGAAAAAAACGCGGCAGATCCACTGCCGCTTTTCTCAACTGAGTTTCAGCTCATGCATGCCCATGAACACGCGCGCGGCGCCGGCCTGCAGCAGCGGCTCGTGCGCCGCAGGTGGTGCGGCATAGGCCCACACCGTGGCGCCAGCGGCCACACCCGCCGTGATGCCCACCGTGGTGTCTTCGACCACCAGACAGCGCGCCGGGTCGACCTGCAAATGCGCAGCAGCGGCCAGGTACACATCGGGGTGCGGCTTGCTGCGCGGCATCTCATGGCCGCTGAAAATTCGGCCTTCAAAAAAGCTGTGCAAACCCACTTGCTTGAGCATCATCTCAACCTTGAATCGGTCGGCACCAGAAGCCACCGCGATACGCCCCTGGCAGTGGTCGTGCAGATGCGCCACGGCCTCGTGCACGCCTTCGATGGCGGTGATGCTTTCTTGCAAGCGCACATTGCGGCGCTCGAAAAACTGCTGCAGCCATTCATCGGTGAGCGGCTGGCCTGTGTGGGCCTCGATGGTGCTGCGCTGGCTTTTGACCGTGTGCCCCACAAAGCGCTGCATGCACTCGGCCAGCGTCATGCGCCAGCCTTGCTCCTCGAACATGTCGCGCAGCACGCCGCAGGTGATGGCCTCGCTGTCCACCAGCACGCCGTCGCAGTCAAACAAAATGGCTTCAAATGTCATGCGGGGATCATAAGGGCTGCGCTTCAAGGCAAACTACGGGGCTGACTTTGCTGCCTGCCCATGACGCCCCTGCTTCGCATCCACCACGCCGCCATCATCTGCTCGGACTACGCACGCTCCAAACGCTTTTACACCGAGGTGTTGGGCCTGCAGGTGCTGGCCGAAAACTACCGCCAGGCACGCGATTCATGGAAACTGGATTTGGCCCTGCCCGATGGTGGACAGCTGGAGCTGTTCTCTTTCAAGGGCGCGCCACCGCGCCTCAGTTACCCCGAAGCGCAAGGCCTGCGGCACCTGGCCTTTGCGGTGAATGATGTGAGGGCATGGAGCGCGCATCTGCAAGCCCAAGGAATCGCGGTCGAGGCCATCCGAACCGATGAGTACACCGGCCAGCGCTTTGTGTTTTTTGCAGACCCGGATGGGCTGCCGCTGGAGTTGTACGAAGTGCCCGCTCAGAGCACGTCGCCGTCGACGTAATACCAGCGCCCGTCTTCGCGCACGAAGCGGCTGCGTTCGTGCTGACGCACAGCCTTGCCGCCCACACGAAAGCGGGCCACGAATTCCACTTCAGCTGTGTGCTCGCCGGTGCTGCGGTGCTGTCGGATTTCCAAGCCCAGCCATTTGGCGCCCGCTTCCAGTTGCAAATCAGCAGGCCGCTGGCTGCTGTGCCAAGTGGCCAGCAGGTAAGGCACATGGCCCAGCACAAAAGCGCTGTAACGCGAGCGCATCAGGCTTTCGGCATCGGGCGCATTCTGGTTGGTGTGGTACGGGCCGCAACAAACGTCCAGCGAGAGGGGCTGGCCCTTGGCATGGGAACGACAGCATGGGCATGGGATCACCTTCATAGACTGATCATAAAAGACTTCCAGCAACAGGCACGCTCAAGCCACTGCTCAAGCAACTCGTCATCCCAAGTGGTGGTGCACTTCAAAGCGCGCTCGATGAGTTCAAAGTTTTCTACAACCACGTCAGGCCTCACCAAAACCTGCTCAGGCTCACACCAGCAGAACACTTTGCAGGACTCAGACCAAGCGACATCCGGCAAATGCCGATCAAGGAAGTCACGCCAGTGCAAGCCCTGGCAGGCTTGATGCGCGGCTACTGGGTCAGGAGGTAGAGGCAGAGCACTTAAATCAAGACTTCAATCAGCTCAAACAGCACTGTCCGCATCGGCCAGGGGCAATGCCTGCGTGCGTGTCAGCTTTTGCTCAAAAAAAGGCACAGCGCAGCACAAAAAGTGCCGCAACCCCATCAAAGACCAGCCCCGCGAGGCTGATCTTTGAAAAAACAGGGGTTGAAATTTAACAAAAAACCTGTTCCAGACACTCGGACATGACAACACCCTCCAAATAGCAAAATTCACAAGAATTTTCACAAAATTACTGCACAAGCAAAAGACTCTAACTCCTCATACCTATAGCGAATAATTAATCCCGACTCATTTTCGTATTCGAAAAAATAGCGGCATTTAGGATATTTTCTATACGGCATGAAATACGCAGCTTCTTTATTTCCATTACCCAAGACATTATCGCCTTGAAACAAAGAGTCCCCTCGATACCTCAAGCACTTTCCATCACCTTTGCAATCAAAGACACTTTTACCAACTTGTCCTTCCATTTCCACAAGCCAGATGTGATGTCTTGTTTTCGGACTAAGGTCGGCACAGCCTGATAAAAAAAGCAAAAAAAACAACCATACAACTTTCATTTCCGCTCTCCAACAAGTGCATCAGTCCTTAATGGGCTATCGTTTATACGAATGACGCTTTGCACAACTGGTGCTTTGATTGAGTTAGGTTGTTTGACTTGCGTCACCGTGCCCACGCCCACCTTGATCGCCTCTTGCGAGGTGAGCGTGGTGCCCAGCGCTGTGGTGTTCAAGTTGCTGTCGCTGCTTTTGCTGTTGCTGTAGGTGATGCCCAGCCAGCTGCTGGTGCTCTTGCTGTCGGCTTTGGTCAGGTGCTCGTCGTTGACGGCATACAGCGCTGTCTTGCCCACGCCTTCGACTTGCACCAGGTTTTGACCCGTGATGTCTGCGCCCAAGCTGGTGATGTTGTTGCCCAGCACTTGCACTTCGGTTGCATCGATCTTGGTCACTTCGGCGGTTTTGTCAGCCGTCTCGTGCTGCGTGGTGGTGGTCTTTTTCTTAAGCCCGCCATAGCTGCTACTGGAGCTGCTGGTGGTCCAGTTGTGCTGCTCTGTGTCGGTGTTGTAGCCCAGATCAATGTCGCCTTGCGACTGCACCAGGGCTTTGCCACCGGCCTCCACGGTGGTGGCGCTCAGCGCCACGGCTTGCTGGCCGTAGATGGTCACTTTGCCCACCGCATCGATGACGCTGCGATCGGTTTGCAGGCTTTGACGCACGTCGCTGCTCGTTTGTGTGCGGCTGTACTCTTGGCCGCTGGTGATGGCCACCGCGCCTGCTGCGCCCAATGCGGCATCGCCGTCTGCACGCAGTTTCAGACTTTCTGCAGTCAAGTCCCCCAGAGCCTTCACTTGCGTGTTGCCACCACTTGTGAGTTCCACGCCTTGCACATCTTCTTGATGGCTGCTTGTGCTTTGGCTTGTCTTGAACGTCATGCCAAAAAACTTGTATTCCTTGGAGGTGTTGACCTGCGTGTCTTCTGTGTTCGTCACCGCTTGCAGGTCCACGCTGCCACCAGTGGATTCCACCTTGAGGTTTTGCCCCGCACTGAGCTTGCTGCCTTGCACGGTGAGGTCGTTGGCGCTTTCCAGCGTCAAGTTGCCACCGGCTGTGATGTTGCTGGTCTCAAACTTGACTTCGCCCCTGGTGCTGCCGTCTTTGCGCACCACGTGCGCTTCGTGTTTTTCTGCAAGCAAGTTCAGCTCGCCTGCGCTCTTGACGGTGGCGTTGCCCGCTGCGCTGATTTGGGTGGCAGTCAGGTTCAAATCGCCTTGGCTTGTCTCCAGCTTCAGCCAGCCTGCGCTTTGCACGCTGGCGTTTTGCAGGTCCACGCTGGCGGCCACGATGGCCACACTGGTGCCCCCGCTGTAGCTGCCGCTGCCGCTGACTTGGCCGCTGGCGTTGATGCTCAGACTGTCCAGCGCCTGGATGGCGGCGCCTTCTTGGTGCACGTCTTGGGCGGTGATGCTGACCTCGCGCCCGACGATGAGCGCGCCCACGCCTGTGGGTGCGTGGATGTCCATCAAGGAGGCCGATACGCTGAAAAGGTGGTAACCGAGGGGGATCAAATAATTGAGTGTTCCGCCTTGGAACACGGCATCCATGCTGCCTTGGTCAAGGTTTCGGATGTAGCCAATCGCCAATTGGTCGTTGTTTTGACTGAGGTTGTCAACCGCGATTTCGGTGGTGCTTTTCCATTTGCCCAGCGCGGCGGTACCGCTGTTGTCCACCATCTCGCTGAGCCTGACGCGGGGCTTGTCGTCCACGTTCACCATGACTTGGGAGCTGCCTGTTTCTTTGCCCGGGTACAGCTTGAATTTGCCTTGTTGCGACGGCAGGCGGTTGATGTTTTCCAGCCCCTGCTCCAAGTCCCGCAGGTTCAACAGGCCATCATGCGAGGGAAAGGCCGATTGAATTCGGGCGTCGGTTTCGCTTTGGTTGATTTGGTATTGCTCAATGCGTCCGGGCACCACCCGCAATTGCAGATCACCCGATGCGAGTTTTTGCTCGCTGACATAAACCCGTGTGGTGATCCAACCGGCACGCTGGTACCAGCGGTTGAGTTCTCCCAACAGGGCATTGACGCGGGGGGCACTCAGGCATGTGGCTTGGTAGGACTGAAGGATGGCTTGTGGTTCTGGACCCATGTTGGCCGTATGCCCGACCAACTCGATGCGCATGCTGCCAAAGCATTTTTCGTCGGCCTGAGTCGATGGCACTTCGCCTGAGGGGGCTTCGTCCTTGATGAAAACGTCTGCCGCTGGTTGCTGGCGTTGTTGCGCCTCTCTGACGGCACGCTCTTGTGCGCGCAGTGCGTTTTCAATGGCGGTTTGCGCAAAGGCACTTTGCTGACCCGCGGTCAGGCACAAGCCAATGACGACGGACAGCGGAAATGAAGACCTGACTCCGGCAGACGTGCGCTGCTGGCGTTGGGATGGCGTCTGCCGCCGGAGCAAAGGATGAATCATTAGGCGAAATTAAAAACTCAGAAAAGAGTATTTTAATTTACAAATTAAATCCTAACGAGTCACATTTGAAACCTCCGGTTGGTGTTACCCAAGTATCAGCGCCCTTTGCGCGAAGCGCTCTCGGCCTTGTGCTGCTCCAGCGTGACCATGGGGGCGTGGGCTTTCTTCCAGGCGGTGTAACCGCCGTCAATATGGGCCACGTTGGTCATGCCCATGTCTTGCAGGGTTTTGGTGGCCAGCGCGCTGCGCCAGCCCGCGCCACAAAACAGGATGAACTCCTTGCTTTCATCAGCGAACACGGGCTTGAAGTACGGCGACTCGGGATCGACCCAGAATTCGAGCATGCCGCGTGGCGCGAGCAAGGCGCCAGGGACGGTGCCTTCGCGCTCGAGTTCACGCGGATCACGGATGTCGACGATCTGAACACTCGGGTCAGCCAAGCGGGCACGAACCTGTTCGACGCTGTAGGTCGTGACCTGGGCCATGGCCTCGTTCACGAGCGCTTGGAATCCTTTGGTGATGGGCATGCCGGACTCCTCTTACAAGGCGCGCTGGATGATGATTTTCTGCACGTCGCTGGTGCCTTCGTAGATCTGGCACACGCGCACATCGCGGTAGATGCGCTCGACCGGGAAGTCGCTCACATAGCCGTAGCCGCCCAGGGTCTGGATGGCGGCGGAGCAGACTTTTTCGGCCGCTTCGCTGGCAAACAACTTGGCCATGGCGGCTTCTTTCAGGCACGGGCGGCCCGCGTCGCGCAGGCTGGCGGCGTGCCAGATGAGCTGGCGTGCCGCTTCGAGCTGCGTGGCGCATTCGGCCAGGCGGAAACCCACGGCCTGGTGGTTGAAGATGGGGGTGCCAAAGCTTTCGCGCTGCTTGGCGTAGTCGATGGCCACATCCAAAGCACTGCGGGCCATGCCCAGGCTTTGCGCGGCGATGCCGATGCGCCCGCCTTCCAGACCGCCCAGGGCAATGCCATAGCCCTCGCCTTCTTTGCCAATCAGGTTCTCGGCCGGGATGCGGCAGTTGTCAAAGTTGATCTGTGCGGTGTCGCTGCTGTGTTGGCCGAGCTTGTCTTCGAGGCGCGCCACCACATAGCCCGGGGCGTTGGTCGGCACCAGGAAGGCGCTCATGCCCTTTTTGCCTGCGCCCTTGTCGGTGACGGCGATGACAATGGCCACGTCACCGTTCTTGCCACTGGTGATGAACTGCTTGACACCGTTGATGACGTAGCTGTCGCCGTCTTTCACTGCCGTCGTGCGCAAAGACGAAGCATCGCTGCCCACATGCGGCTCGGTCAGGCAGAATGCGCCGAGCATCTCGCCGCGCGCCAGAGGTTCAAGCCACTGCTTCTTTTGCTGCGCGTTGCCAAACTTCATCAGGATGGCGTTCACCGGGCAATTGGTCACGCTGATGACGGTGCTGGTGCCGCCATCACCGGCCGCGATCTCTTCGAGCACCAGCGCCAGCGTCACATAGTCCAGGCCCGCGCCGCCGAGTTCTTCGGGCACGCAGATGCCATACGCGCCCAATTCGGCCAGGCCTTTGTGCACGTCTTTGGGGAAGTAGTGTTTTTTGTCCCACTCGGCGGCATGGGGCCACAGCTCGCGCTGGGCAAAGTCGCGCACGGCGTCACGGATCATTTCCTGGTCGGGGGTCAGCAGCATGTCTGTCTTTCTTTATCGGTTCACCACGGCAGGGGCTGGCCGTCGTGGTTCAAAAATGCGCCTCGGTGTTTCGGGTCGCGTTGTTCAAGGATCTGGTTGAAGGTCTGGCGCAGGCTGGTGGCACTGTGCTCTGGAGTGAGCGGTGCCTGAGCACCACCCATCTCGGTCTGGACCCAGCCGGGGTGGATGGCCAACACGGTGATGTCGGTTTGCTCGGCCTGGGTGCAGCGCACCACCATGTTGAGCGCCGCCTTGCTCACGCGGTAGAGCGCGGCGTTGCCACTGGTGGTCTCTTGCAGGCTGCCCATGATGGAGCTGATGCAGGCGATCACGCCATGCGTTTCTTGCACCATGGGCACGATCTGGGGGATGACCTGCATCGCGCCCATCACGTTGGTGTGCATGACCGCGTCGAAGCTGTCACGGGTGGGGGGCGTGTTGGCGCTGGCGCGGTCCATGGCACCGGCCACGTAAATGGCCAGCTCGATTTTCTCGCCGTCGAGCTGCCAGGCCAAGCCGGTGTTGCTGGCGGGGTTGGCCACGTCCAGGCGCAGTGTTTCTGCGCCCAGCGCCTTGAGCCGGGCCAGACCATCGTCAGAACGGGCAGTGGCGATCACGCGCCAGCCCTCGGCCAGGTACTGGCGCGCCAGTTCAAAGCCAATGCCGCGCGAGGCGCCGATGAGGAGGACGGTGGTCATGGTTTTGCTTTTGTAGGAGCCGCGCCCTCGCGGCGATGTGTTGTGCTGGGCTGACGCCCATCGCGACGAGGGCGTCGCTCCTACAAGGGATGTATTACACCAACTCCAGCGCCACCGCCGTGCCTTCGCCACCGCCGATGCACAGCGTGGCCAGGCCTTTTTTGAGGCCACGGGCCTTGAGTGCGTGGATCAGTGTGACCATGATGCGGGCACCGGACGCGCCGATGGGGTGACCCAGTGCGCAGGCGCCGCCGTTGACGTTGACCTTGTCGTGCGACACGTTCAGCTCTTTCATGAGCGCCATGGGCACCACGGCAAAAGCTTCGTTGACTTCCCACAGGTCGACGTCTTCCACTTTCCAGCCCGCTTTGGCCAGGGCCTTTTGGGTCGCGCCCACAGGGGCCGTGGCGAACCACTCGGGCTCTTGCGCGTGCGTGGCGTGGCTGACGATGCGGGCCAGGGGCTTGCAGCCGAGCTTGGCAGCGGTGCTGGCGCGCATCATGACCAAGGCCGCTGCGCCGTCGTTGATGGACGAGCTGCTGGCGGCGGTGATGGTGCCGTCTTTCTTGAAGGCAGGCTTGAGGCTGGTGATCTTGTCGAGTTTGACTTTGCCGGGACCTTCGTCGATGGACACCACGCGTTCGCCGCTGCGGTCTTTGACGGTGACGGGCGTGATCTCGGCGGCAAAAGCGCCCGACTCGGTGGCGGCCTTGGCGCGCTGCACGCTGGTGGTGGCGAAGTGGTCTTGCTCGGCGCGGGTGAAGCTGTATTTGGCGGCGCAGTCTTCGCCAAAGGTGCCCATGCTGCGGCCGGGTTCGTAAGCGTCTTCCAGGCCATCCAGCATCATGTGGTCAAAGATGCGGTCGTGGCCCATGCGGTAGCCACTGCGGCCCTTGAGCATGAGGTAAGGTGCATTGGTCATGCTCTCCATGCCACCAGCCACCAGCACGTCGTGCGTGCCTGCGACCAGCATGTCGTGCGCAAACATGACCGCACGCATGCCCGAGCCGCACATCTTGGACAGGGTCACTGCACCGGCGCTCTTGGGCAAACCACCTTTGAATGCGGCCTGGCGTGCAGGCGCCTGGCCTTGCCCTGCCATCAGGCAGTTGCCAAACAGCACTTCGGTCACCAGCTCGGGCGTGAATTGCGAGTTCAGGCCCGCGCGGTCAACAGCAGCCTTGATGGCGGCGCCACCCAGATCGTGCGCAGACAGGCTGGCGAAATCACTTTGAAAGCTGCCCATGGGGGTGCGGGCAGCGCTGACGATGACGATGGGGTCGGACATGGCAAATCTCCAGTTAACAAATCAAACGATCACCACGTCAGCCCCTTGGCTCACGCGGCAGGAAGCAAGCCCCCGCGCGGGTAGCGCTTGAGGGCATTGCGAAACACCTCCATGACCTCGCCGGGGTGGCTCATGCTCACCCCGAGGTCTTTGGCCAGGCCATCTTTCAGGCCATAACACCAGCCGTGCACGGACACTTTCTGACCACGCGCCCAGGCGTCCTGGATCACATTGGTCAGGGCCACGTTGCCGACTTGCTCGATGACGTTCATCTCGCACAGCACGTCTTCTTGCTCTGGCACGGGCAAATGGTCCAGACGGCGGCGGTGACGGACTTTGACATCGTGCACATGGCGCAACCAGTTGTCGGCCAGGCCCACGCGGGCACCACGCAAGGTGGCCAGCACGCCACCACAGCCGTAATGGCCCACCACCAGAATGTGCTCAACTTTCAGGAAATCGACCGCGTACTGGATCACAGACAGCGCGTTCAGGTCCGAGTGCACCACCACATTGGCCACGTTGCGGTGCACGAACACCTCGCCCGGGTCCAGACCAGTGATCTGGTTGGCCGGCACCCGGCTGTCGGAGCAGCCGATCCACAGGTATTTGGGGTTTTGCTGGCTGGCCAGGCGGGTGAAGTACGCAGGGTTCTCACTGACCATGCGTTCGGCCCAGGCCCGGTTGTTGTCAAAAAGGTGTTGAAGTGATGTGCTCATGCGTGGATTGTCGCAGTGCAGCAATGCCTTTTGATGTCTGCGGACTTCAGCAGGTTTCGGCAAACAACTCGCGGCCAATCAGCATGCGGCGGATTTCACTGGTGCCAGCACCGATTTCGTAGAGCTTGGCATCGCGCCACAGGCGGCCCAGCGGGTATTCGTTGATGTAGCCGTTGCCACCATAGATCTGCACGCCTTCACCGGCCATCCAGGTGGCTTTTTCTGCGGTCCACAAAATGACGCTGGCGCAGTCTTTGCGCACCTGGCGCACGTGCTCGGTGCCCAGCAGGTCCAGGTTCTTGGCCACGGTGTAGGCAAATGAGCGACCGGCTTGCAGCACGGTGTACATGTCGGCCACTTTGCCCTGGATCAGCTGGAACTCGCCGATGCTCTGGCCAAACTGCTTGCGGTCGTGGATGTAGGGGATCACGTTGTCCATGACAGCCTGCATGATGCCCAGCGGGCCGCCGGTCAGCACTGCGCGTTCGTAGTCCAGGCCACTCATCAGCACCTTGGCGCCGTTGTTCAAGCCACCCAGAATGTTCTCGGCGGGCACTTCCACGTTCTCGAACACCAGCTCGCCGGTATGGCTGCCGCGCATGCCCAGCTTGTCGAGCTTTTGCGCGATGGAAAAACCCTTCATGCCTTTTTCGATCAAAAAGGCCGTCACACCGCGTGCGCCCAGCTCGGGCTCGCTCTTGGCGTACACCACCAGGGTGTCGGCGTCGGGGCCGTTGGTGATCCACATCTTGGAGCCGTTGAGCAGGTAGTAACCACCCTTGTCTTCGGCCTTGAGCTTCATGCTGATCACATCAGACCCGGCACCGGGCTCGGACATTGCCAGCGCGCCCACGTGCTCACCACTGATGAGCTTGGGCAGGTATTTGGCACGCTGGGCGTCGTTGCCGTTGCGCTTGATCTGATTCACGCACAGGTTGGAGTGCGCACCATAGGACAGACCGACCGATGCGCTGGCCCGCGAGATTTCTTCCATCGCCACCATGTGGGCCAGGTAACCCATGCCCGCGCCGCCGTATTCCTCACCCACGGTGATGCCCAGCACACCCAGGTCGCCCATCTTGCGCCACAGGTCCATCGGGAACTGGTCGTTCTTGTCGATCTCGGCCGCGCGGGGGGCGATCTCGGTTTGGGCAAAGTCGCGCACCGCGTCGCGCAGGGCGTCGATGTCTTCACCGAGTTGGAAATTCAGGCCGGGCAAGTTGTTCATGGGGAGTCTCCGAAGGGCGGGTTCAAACGCGCGTGCAGCGCGTCAATAGGTTTGCGGCACAGGGGCCAGTGTTTGTTGCATCACCGCGCATGGCAAGCTTTTGCCGTTGGCGTCGATGTGCACCACCTCGGCGGTGGTCACCACCACTCGGCGACCAGTCTTGACCACCTTGCCGGTGGCGCGGATCTCGCCGCCTTGGTGGCTGCTGAGGAAATTGATCTTGTATTCGACGGTGACGACTTCCATGCCCTCGGGCACCACGGTCAAGGCCGCATAGCCGCCTGCGATGTCGGCCAAGGCACCGATGGCGCCGCCGTGAAAGCCGCCTTGCTGCTGCGTGGTCTTGTCGCCATAGGGCAGCGCCAATTCAACCTGGCCTTCGCTCACCGACAGCAGGCGCACGCCCAAGTGCTGCATCATGCCCTGGCGGGCCAGGCTGCGGGCAACACGTTCATGGGCTGGGGTGGGGGTGGTCACGGCGGATGTCTGCAAGAAAGAAGAAGCCACCACTCTAATTGACGTTTACGTAAACGTCAATCAGGGTTTTACCCGCCTGCGGTGGCTTTGGAGGCCTTGGTCAGCAGGGTTTTGGTTTCTTTTTCGTGGGTTTTGACCTCGTCCAGCGTGGCCTCCAGATCGGCCAGCTGCGATTCGAGCTGCTGGCGGTGCTCGGCCAGCACCACCAAAAACTTTTTCAGCTGCGGCACGGTGTCGCGCGGGCTGTCGTACATGTCGATCAGGTCTTTGGCCTCGGTCAGCGACAGACCCAGGCGCTTGGCGCGCAGGGTCAGCTTCAGGCGGGTGCGGTCGCGGGCCGAATACACCCGGTTGCGCCCACCGGGCCCCGAGCGCTCGGGCTCCAGCAGCCCCATGTCTTCGTAAAAACGGATGGCGCGCGTGGTCAGGTCAAATTCCTGCGCAAGGTCGCTGATCGTGTAGGTGCTGGCCATGGGGTACTCCGTCTTTGCGCACTGGGGACAGGCCCTTGACGGAACCTCCCCCTAGAATGCTTTTGATGCTTGACGTTACGTAACGTCAATTGAGCGAATGCTAACCCAAACGACTGCCCGCATGTCCAATTCCGCACAAGCCACTCCTCTGGACTACCCCCACGCCGACCAACTCCCCGAGCCGGGCCAGGTGATGGAAGTCGCCCCAGGCGTGCTGTGGCTGCGCATGGGCCTGCCCTTTGCGCTGGACCACATCAACCTGTGGCTGCTGCGCGACCGCCTGCCCCACCCCACCCAGACCGACACCCTGCAAGAAGGCTGGACCGTGGTGGACTGCGGCATCGACAACGAGGCCACGCGCGAGGCCTGGCTGAACATCGAAAAAGAACACTTGCAGGGCCTGCCCGTCGTGCGCGTGCTGGTCACCCACATGCACCCCGACCACATGGGCCTGGCGCACTGGCTGTGCGAGCGCTGGAGCGCGCCTTTGTGGATGAGCACCGGCGAATACCAGTCGGCGGTGCTGGCCCAATCGGGCGTGTCCAATTTCGGGGGCGAGCCGACCATGCAGTTTTATGCCGCGCATGGCTGGAACAAGACGGAAGACCTTTTGCAGATCAAGGCCCGTGTGGGCTACTACCCCAGCATGGTGCCGCAAGTGCCGCAAGCCTATGTGCGCCTGATGGCCGATGACACGGTGACCATCGGTGGCCAGGACTGGCGCTGCATCAGCGGCTTTGGCCACTCGCCCGAACACATGGCCTTGCACAACGCGCAAAACCAAATCCTCATCAGCGGCGACATGCTGCTGCCCTCGATCTCGACCAATGTGAGCGTGTATGCGCAGGAGCCTCAGGGCAATGCCTTGCAGCTGTTCCTGGACTCGCTGACCAAAATGCAACACCTGCCGGACAGCACCCTGGTGCTGCCCTCACATGGGCGCCCTTTCAAAGGCGCGGCCCGGCGCATTGCGCAGCTGCGGGCCCACCACGACGAGCGCCTGAGCGAGCTGCTGCAGGCGTGCACCAGTCAAGCCCTGTCGGCGCACGACGCGCTGCCGGTGCTGTTCAAGCGGCCCCTGAACGTGCACCAAACGACCTTTGCCATGGGCGAGTCGGTGGCCCACCTGCACATGCTGTGGCTGGGCGGGCAATTGCGGCGCGAGCTGGGGGCCGACGGCATCTACCGCTTTAGCCGCACTCAGTCCTGAGCCAGGCCCATGGGCGCTTGCTTGAGGGCTTGGCGGCGCTGCGCGTAATCGGGCATGACCTCGCCCACCGTCTCCCAAAAGCGGGGGCTGTGGTTCATCTCGCGCAGGTGCGCCAATTCGTGCACCACCACATAGTCGATCTGGCTGACCGGCAAATGGATCAGCCGCCAGTTCAGCCGAATGTGCCCATCGATGCGCGCACTGCCCCAGCGGGTGTTGGCACTCGACAGGCTGAGCTTGCTCCAGCGCACGCCCAGCAAGGGCGCAAAGTGCCGCAGACGCTGCTCAAACAAGGTACGCGCCTGCTTCTTGAGCCAGGCTTCGGCCACCTCGCGCACCTGTGTGGTGGAAGCACCCGGCGGCACGCTGACGGGCAAACGCTGCACATCGGGTGAGGCCTCGTGCAGCGGCGTGCCGCGCTCGAGCACACACAGCTGCACCGTGCCGCCCAAAAAAGGCACGTGCGCACCATGCGTCCACTCAATGGCTTGCTGGAACTGTTCGGTCTGGCGCTGCTTGAACTGCTGCAACTTGGCCACGATCCAGGCGCCTTTTTCCTGCACGGCAGCGTCCACCTCGCGCAAGGTGACCCAACTGGGCGCACGCACCACCAAGCCTTCGGCCCCCACCAGAAAACCGATGCTGCGCCGGCGTGAGCGCTCGAACAAAAACGAGACCGTCATGCCATGCAAGACCGCATGGCGGTTGGCGTTGGGATGGGTAAAGCCCGTGGTCTCAGGCGTGGGCAAAACGCGCAGCGGGGGCGCACCCGTGGGGGGCGATGCTGGCGGCGGCTCAGAAGACGGCACCACTGGCACCATGGCCGGGGCAGCGGGCACCACCGGATCTCCGCCAGTGAAAAAATCCAGCACAAACTGCAAAGGCGCGCGCATGCTTCGCCCGACTCCGGCTCAGTGCTTGGCCGGGTAGGCCTCGGGATCGAGGCGGTGCATTTCGGCTTCGATCCAGTTTTCAACTTCGAGCATCAGCTCTTCGGCACTGCGCCCCACGCTGGGAATGGCTTGGCCAATCGAGATGTCCACCACGCCCGGCTTTTTGATGAAGGCCTTGGTTGGCCAGCAACGAGCCGAGGTCACCGCGATCGGGATCACGGGCACACCTGCGGCAATGGCCAATCGCGTGCCCCCGGTTTTGTACTCGCCTTTTTGGCCCCGCGGGATGCGCGTGCCCTCGGGGAACATGATGACCCACACGCCTTCTTGCATGAGGCGGCGGCCTTGCTGCACCACCTTGGCAAAAGCGCGTGCACGCTGGCTGCGGTCGATGTGGATCATGTCCAGACGGCCCATGGCCCAACCAAAAAACGGCACGCTCAGCAGCTCTTTCTTGAACACATAGGCCAGCGGGTGTGGCATGATCGCGGGCATCACAAAGGTCTCCCAGGTCGACTGGTGTTTGACCAGCAAGACCGCCGGGTCTTTCGCGCCCTGGGGCAAGTTCTCCATGCCCTGGATGCGGTTTTGGATGCCCAAAATCACCGTGCCCGCATTGACCGACAGGCGCAGCCAAGCCGCACAGATCCAGTACAGACGGGTGCTGCTGATGAAGTAGGAAACCACCACCACAAACAGCGCCCAAGGGATGACCGTGATGGCCATCCAGAGCATGTGGAGCACGGCGCGGATGAAGTTCATGGGGTGTGGGCTCAGTTCGAGGACAAAGAGGTTTCACCCAAAAGGTGATCGACAAAGGCCGACAGGTTGGCGTGCACCTGCGTTTGTGCCGGAAAGGTCGCGGGCAGGGCTTGGCCCTGCACGTCGGGGTGCCGACCGGTCAGCACCAGGTGCGGCGCGCAGCCTGCGGCCTGCGCGGCTTGCATGTCACGCAGGCTGTCGCCCACATAGGGCACGCCATACAGGTCGATGCCGTAGCGCTCCTGGATCTGGTGCAACAAACCCGGCGCGGGCTTGCGGCAGGTGCAGCCTTCATCGGGCGCGTGGGGGCAATAAAAAATCGCATCGATGCGGCCACCGGCAGCGGCCACCATCTTGACCATGTGGCTGTGCACCGCATTGAGCGCGGCCATGTCAAACAGGCCACGGCCCAGACCCGACTGGTTGGTCGCCAGCACCACATGAAACCCGGCATGGTTGAGTCGGCTGATCGCCTCCAGCGAACCGGGCAGCGGATGCCACTCGTCGGGCGACTTGACAAACTCGTCACTGGCCCGGTTGATGGTGCCATCGCGGTCCAGGATGACGAGTTTCAAGTGGGTGTTCATGGCCGTGTGCGCTTCAGGCTGCCAGACGCGACAAATCGGCCACGCGGTTCATGGCCACATGCAGGCTCTTGAGCAGGCCCTGACGGTTCAGGCGCAGGTCCATTTCTTCGGCGTTGACCATCACATCGTCAAAGAAGGCGTCCACCGGGGCGCGCAAGGCGGCCAGGGTTTGCAGGCTGGCGGTGTAGTCACCGGCCTTGAACTGCGCTTCGGATTCGGGCAACAGCTTTTGCATGACAGCGTGCAGGTTCTTCTCGGCCTCTTCCTGCAGCAGCGCGGGGTTGACGTGGGCATCCACCTCACCGGCTTTCTTCAGGATGTTGCCGATGCGCTTGTTGGCGGCGGCCAGAGCCGGGCTTTCAGGCAAGGCGGCAAAGGCGCGCACGGCCGACAGGAACTGGCTGACCTGACCCAGACGGGCGGGACGCAAAGCCATAACGGCATCCACCTCTTGCGCGCTAAAGCCTTGCTCACGCAGGCTGCCAGCCAGGCGGTCGTAGATGAAATCGATCAAGGCGTCTGCGCCGCCCGTGATCTTGTCGCCAAACACCGGCGCAGACAGGGCCAGCAATTCCGGCAGGCCCAGGGCCACGTCTTTTTCGATCAGCATGCGGATCACGCCCAAAGCGTGGCGACGCAAAGCGAACGGGTCCTTGTCACCGGTGGGCACGTTGCCGATGCCGAACATGCCGACCAGGGTTTCGAGCTTGTCGGCCAGCGCCACCACCAGGCCCACGTTGTTGCGCGGCAACTCGTCACCGGCAAAGCGGGGCTTGTAGTGGTCTTCAATCGCTTCGGCCACATCACTGGCGAGGCCGTCGTGGCGGGCGTAGTAGCCACCCATGATGCCTTGCAGCTCGGGGAACTCACCGACCATATCGGTCAACAAATCGGTCTTGGCCAAGCGGGCGGCCTGCTCGGCTTGCTGCGCCAGCGCATCGCCGCCCACTTGCTGGCCGATGGCTTTGGCGATGGCGCAGACACGCGCCATGCGCTCGCCCTGCGTGCCCAGCTTGTTGTGGTAGACCACTTTGGACAGGCCTTCGACGCGCGATTCGAGCGTCTTTTTGCGGTCCTGGTCAAAGAAGAATTTGGCATCGGCCAGGCGCGGGCGCACCACGCGCTCGTTGCCACCGATGACAAACGAGGCGTCGTCGGGCGTGATGTTGCTCACCACCAAAAAACGGTTCGTCAGCTTGCCCGATGCATCGATCAAAGGGAAGTATTTCTGATTGGCCTTCATCGTGAGGATCAGGCACTCCTGCGGCACATCCAAGAACTCTGTCTCGAACTGGCAGGTCAGCACATTGGGGCGCTCGACCAGGGCGGTCACTTCGTCCAGCAGGGCCTCGTCTTCGATCGGTTTCACGCCACCACCGACTTTGGCGGCTGCAGCGTTCAGCTGGCGCACGATCTCAGCGCGGCGCTCGGCAAAGCTGGCGATCACCGAGCCGTCGTTCTTCAGCGTCTCGGCGTATTGGTCGGCATGCGGCAACACCACGGGCGAGACCTTGGCTTCAAAGCGGTGGCCTTGCGTGCTGTTACCAGCGGTCAGGCCCAGCGCCTTGACCGGCACCACGGCGCTGCCGTGCAGGGCGATCAGGCTGTGCGCGGGGCGCACAAAGTTGACGCTGCTCCAGCCCGGCAATTCGCAATCGGTCTCCAACTGGTACTGCATGACTTTGGGAATCGGCAACTTGGCCAGCGCTTCTTCCAGCGCTTTTTGCAAACCGGCTTGCAAGGATGCGCCCTTGACCAGGCTGTCATAAAACAGGGCTTCGGCCTTGCCGTCCGGCGCGCGCTTTAGAGCGGCCACAGCGGCAGCCGGGTTGCTCACGTCAGCGCCCAGGGCTTGCAGTTTTTTGAGCAGCGCAGGTGTCGCATTGCCCGCCGCATCCAGGCCCACGGCCACGGGCATCAGCTTTTGTTGCACAGCCTTGTCGGCGGCCTGCGCCAGGACGCCGGTCACATGGGCGGCCAGGCGGCGGGGCGAGGCAAAAGCCGTCACCACCGCATCGGCCGCGGCCAGGCCCTGGGCCTTGAGTTGTTCGGCCAGCACGCCCGAAAAGGCAGCGCCGAGTTTGTTGAGCGCCTTGGGCGGCAGCTCTTCCACAAACAGTTCCACCAGCAGATTTTGTGTCGTCATGTCGTTCTCCCTCACGCGGCTTTCTTGGGCATTTGGGCAACCCATTCGCGCGGGGCCATCGGGAAGTCCAGACGTTCGCGGCTTTCGTAATAACTCTGGGCCACACTGCGGGCCAGGTTGCGGATGCGGCCGATGTAGGCGGCACGCTCGGTCACGCTGATCGCGCCACGCGCGTCCAGCAGGTTGAAGGTGTGCGCGGCCTTGAGCACTTGCTCGTAGGCAGGCAAAGCCAGCTGCGCGCCCATGAGGTGCTGGGCTTGCTTTTCGTGCGCGCCAAAAGCAGTGAACAAAAACTCGGCATCGCTGTGCTCGAAGTTGTAGGTCGATTGTTCAACTTCGTTTTGCTTGTACACGTCGCCGTAGGTCAGGCCATCGGTCCATTGCAGGTTGTAGACGTTGTCCACGCCCTGCAGGTACATGGCCAGGCGCTCCAGGCCGTAGGTGATCTCGCCGGTGATCGGCTTGCAGTCGATGCCACCCACTTGCTGGAAATAGGTGAACTGCGTCACCTCCATGCCGTTGAGCCAGACTTCCCAGCCCAGGCCCCAGGCGCCGAGCGTGGGGTTTTCCCAATCGTCCTCGACGAAGCGGATGTCGTTCTTTTTCAGGTCAAAGCCCAGCGCTTCGAGTGAACCCAGGTACAGCTCCAGGATGTTGCTGGGCGCTGGCTTCAGGACCACCTGAAACTGGTAGTAGTGCTGCAGGCGGTTGGGGTTCTCGCCATAGCGGCCGTCCTTGGGGCGGCGGCTGGGCTGCACATAGGCGGCCTTCCAGGGCTCAGGGCCGATGGCGCGCAAAAATGTGGCGGTGTGGCTGGTGCCCGCGCCGACTTCCATGTCGTAGGGCTGGAGCAAGGCGCAGCCCTGGGCGTCCCAGTACTGCTGCAATTTCAAAATGATTTGCTGGAAGGTCAACATGGCCTGAGCGGAGCCAGCAGCGAGCTGGCCAAGGTTGGATGGGCGCAAGCTTTGCGCAAACCCTTGATTTTACGGTCTTTGGGGGTGAAAAAGTCCTGTTTTCACCCTTTGATGACCGCCACGGCAAGTCCCGTCAGCGTGCGCGCCTGCGCCAAGCCGTCAGGGCCAGCACCGCACCGCACAAGAGCCAAAGCGGCGCCAAACCCCAAGCCGCCGCCCAGCGGGCATAAGGCGTCAGGCCTGTGCGGCCTTCGTAGGTGCCCACCAATGTGCCCCGGGTAAAGCGCGGCAACTGCTGCGTGACGCGCCCGTGGTGGTCGATGATGGCAGTGGCCCCCGTGTTGGTGGCCCGCAGCATCGGCCGGCCCAGCTCCATGGCCCGCATGCGCGAGATGTTCAGGTGCTGGTCCACCGCGATGGTGTTGCCAAACCAGGCGATGTTGCTCACATTGACCAAGACTGTGGGCGCTTGCGTGCCGTCCTTGAAGTGCGCGGCCAGCTCTTCGCCAAAGAGGTCTTCGTAGCAAATGTTGGGCGACAGGCGTTGCCCTTGCCAGGCGATGGACGGTTGGTCCAGACGGCCCCGGCTGAAGTCCCCCAGTGGGATCTGCATCTGGCGCACAAACCAGGCAAACCCGGGCGGGATGAACTCGCCAAAGGGCACCAGATGGTGCTTGTCGTAACGGTAATCGGCCTGGCCCTGCGGCCCCATGGCCACCACCGCGTTGGCATAGCCCTCGGCCAGCGAACCCAAAGGCACGCCGATCAAGGCCAGCGGGCGACCGGGCTGCGCAAAGTGCTGCTGCAAACCCGACCAATAGCCTTCGGGCAAATGCCGGGGCAACAAGGGGATGGCGGTTTCGGGGGCGACCACCAGCGCCTGCTGGCTGGCGCGCAGGCGTTCGTCGTACCACTGCAGGGCATCGCGGATGCCGCTGCGCACATCGAACTTCTCGCTCTGCAAAATGTTCGCTTGCAACAACTCCACCTGCCCGACGCCCGCCGAGGTGGTGAACGCCGGTGACCAGGCCTGCACTGCCCAAGACAACAACCCCACCAGCGCCAAAGGTTTGACCGCCGCCCAGCGCCAGCCCGCCAGGGCCAGGCGCATGGCCAAGAACGCCGCCACAAAACCCACACCGTAGACGCCCACCCAGGGCGCCCAGACCGCCAACACGCCGTCGACGTGCGCGTAGCCCCCGGCCCCCCAAGGGAAACCGGTGAACCACTGACCGCGCATGAGCTCGGCCAAGGTCCACACCGCAGCAAACAAGGCGCTGCTGGACAAAGGCTGAAAATGCGGCGGCACCCGGCGGCTCAAGGCCACCCAGCCGACCGACGCCAGGACATAAAACAAGGACACGGCCGAAGCCAGCAAGAGCACGGCCAGGGCCGCCAGCGGCGCAGGCAGCCCACCCACATCGTGCATCGACACATACAACCACCAGAAGCTGCCCGCCAGCCAAGCCGTCGCAAACACCCCCCCGAACCAGGCGGCACGGCGACAGGCGACAGCCAACGCGTCTTCGCTCTGGGCGATGCGCAGCAGCCCCGCCGCCAACACCGCCAGACTCAGGATTTGCAGCCAGCCCTGCGCCAGGCCGCTGCCGGGCACGGCGATCGAGGCGGCCTGGGCCAGGCCCGCCAGCGCAGGCCACACGGTGGGCCGACCGCGCCAGGGTTTCATGCAGGTGCCACAGGCTCGACCGCCACCGGCGACACCTTGAACCAGCGCACCGCGCCCGCACGGGTGTGCAAGACCACAAACTGCAAACCGGCCAGCACATGCTGTTCGCCACGGCGGGGCACATGGCCCATCTCGTGTGCGATCAAGCCGCCGATGGTGTCGAAGTCCGGGCCCTCGGTGTCTTCGCGGGCTTCTTGCAGGTTCACGCCAAAGGCTTCGCTCACCCGCTCCAGCGAGGTGTCGCCACTGACGCGAAAGCTGCGGTCAGGCAGGCCAAAAATATCACCATCGTCATCGGCGATGTCGAACTCGTCTTCGATCTCGCCCACGATCTGTTCGAGCACGTCTTCGATGGTGATCAGGCCCGCCGTGCGGCCGAACTCGTCGATCACGATGGCCAGATGGTTGCGGTTGTCCCGGAACTGGCGCAGCAGGTCGTTCAGGCCCTTGCTCTCGGGCACAAACACGGCCGGGCGCAGCAAGGCGCGCAGGTTCAATTCGGGCGCGCGTTGCAGTTTGAGCAGGTCCTTGGCCAGCAAGATGCCAATGATGTTTTCTTTCTCGCCCTCAAAGACCGGAAAGCGCGAGTGCGCGGTTTCGATCACCTGGTGCAACAGCTGGTCGAATGGGTCTTCGATGTTCAGCAAATCCATGCGGGGGGCGGCCACCATCACATCGCCGGCCGTCATGTCGGCCATGCGGATCACGCCTTCGAGCATCAGGCGGCTTTCGGCGTTGATGATGTGGTTGTCCTCGGCCTCGGCCAGGGTCTCGATCAACTCGTCCGCAGAGTCGGGGCCGGGGTGGATGAATTCGGCCAGCTTTTGCAGAAAACTGCGCTTGTCTTCGCGCTCGGCAGGGCGCGCAGGGTGAGGGTCTGACACAGTCAAGGAATGCAGGACATGCTGTTATTGCGAAGCCACAAGGATAGCGGATTCATATGACAGAACCTGAACTCAGGGTTTGTCTTGGGGGTGGCGCGCATCGCGCACGCCCTGGCGGATCTCTTGCAGCGTGCCCAGCCATTGGCGAAATTGGTGGGCCTGCATTTTGAGCTGGTAATCGATCTCGGCCATCTGGTCTTGAAACAGGCCGCTGACCTGGCTGTCCAGTGTGGCGGCGGGCACGGTGAGGTAGGCCTCGCTTTCGCTGCCATCGCGCTCCACGCGGGCACCGGCGTGGCGGGCGATTTTGAGCATGGCTACGTTCTCACTGAGCGCGTGCACAAACAGCATGCTCACACCCTCGTTGCGGGCGTGCATCACCGCATGCCGAAACAGCTTGGCACCCAGGCCCTTGCCGCGCTGGCGGGTGTCCACCGACACGCCGAACTCGGCGCAAGTGGCCCATTGCGGGTCCACCGAATAGGCCAAGTGGGCCATGGCCACCAACTCGAGCCGCCGGTTGAAGACCCCGAAGATTTCGTCGCGCACGAAATTCAGGCCCGACACGTAGCGTTCGATTTGCTCATCGGTGGCGGGATAACCGAAGCGCAAATAGCGGTCTTGCGGTGTCAAGCCCAGCAAATGCTTGAGGATGCGGGGCTTGTGCCGCGCCGCCAGCGAACGGATCGGGATCCAGCGTGATCCGGGCTTTTCACCCGGCGCAGGCTGCAGATCAACGGCAGACAGCAGTTGGCGCCACAGCTGACGCCAGAAGCCGGGCCGGGGGGGTGAAACAGGTGTCATGGTGTTGCCTAGGGTATTCCCTGATTTTGCGCCCAAATCGATGGCCCTGCCAAAACCGGCTATTTGTCGCGTGAGGGACCTTTTCCACTCTCACCGAGGGCTTGCCCGGTCACACCCGCAGCTGGAGCTGGCGACAATGTGAGCGAAGAGGAGCAATGCACATGGAACGTATTTGGCAAAAGAACTACCCCGCAGGCGTGGCCCATGAAGTGGACCCCGGCCAGTACAACAGCCTGACGGATTTGCTGGAGAGGGCATTTCGCGAGCACGGCGACAGCCCGTTTTCGGTTTGCATGAACCGCTGGATGAGCTACAAGGAGCTTAACCAGCTGTCCACCGCCCTGGGCGCCTGGCTGCAAAGCAAAGGCCTGCCCCCCGGCAGCCGCGTGGCGATCATGCTGCCCAACCTGCCCCAGTTTGCCGTCACGATGGCCGCTGTTTTGCGTGCGGGCTACACCTGTGTGAACGTCAACCCGCTGTACACCGCGCGTGAACTGGAGCACCAGCTCAAGGACTCGGGCGCCACCGCCATCGTGGTGCTGGAAAACTTCGCGGCCACCTTGCAGGAAGTGCTGGACCACTCGGCCATCCAGCACGTGGTGGTGGCGTCGATTGGCGATCTGCTGGGCAGCTGGTATGGCCGCTGGATGACCTTTGCCGTGCGCCATCTGGCCAAACTCGTACCCGAGTACGAGCTGTCCCTGGAAGGCGGGCGCACGGTGACCCCGTTCAAGAAAGCCATCGCACAAGGCCGGAACATGACCCTGAAAGTCGTGCAACAGTCGCTGGACGACATCGCCTTCTTGCAGTACACCGGCGGCACCACAGGCCTGAGCAAAGGCGCCGTGCTGACCCACCGCAATGTGGTGGCCGCCATGCTGCAAGCCGAAGCCTGGTTCTCACCGGCCCTGGCCGACATTGGGGACCTGCGCAAAGTCAACAGCATTGCCGCGCTGCCGCTGTACCACATCTATGCCTTGACGCTTTGCTTGCTGGCGATTCGCCAGGGCTCGCACATCACCCTGGTGCCCAACCCGCGTGACTTCGGCAAGTTCATCGAGGTGCTCAAGCAACGCCCCTTCCACATGCTGCCGGGCGTGAACACCTTGTTCAACGCGCTGATGCAGCACCCGATGTTCAAGACCATCGATTTCTCCTCGCTCAAGCTGACGCAAGCGGGTGGCATGGCGGCCTCGGCAGGCACAGCCCACCACTGGCAGGCGGCCACGGGCAGCGCCATGATTGAAGGCTGGGGCATGAGCGAGACCTGCGCGATCGGCACCAACAACCCGGTCACGCAAAAAACCTTCAGCGGCAACATTGGCCTGCCACTGCCGAGCATCGACATCGCCATCAAGGACGATGCGGGCAACAGCTTGCCCGTGGGCAGCTCGGGCGAGATTTGCATCCGTGGCCCCAACGTGATGGTGTGCTACTACCAGCAGCCCGAAGAGAACGCCAAGACCTTCACCGCCGATGGCTTCATGCGCACGGGCGACATTGGCGTGATGGACGAAGGCGGCTACACCCGCATCGTGGACCGCAAGAAGGACATGATCATCGTCAGCGGCTTCAACGTCTTCCCCAACGAGCTGGAAAACGTGATTTCGACCTGCCCCGGCGTGGTCGAGTGCGCGGCCGTGGGCATTGCGGACGAAATGCAAGGCGAGGCCATCAAGGTGTTTGTGGTGCGCAACGACCCCCTGCTGACCGAGGAAGCCGTGGCCCGCTTCTGCCACGACAACCTGACCGGTTACAAGCGCCCCAAATACATCGAGTTCCGCGACGAACTGCCCAAGACCAACGTGGGCAAGATCCTGCGCCGCGAACTGCGCAGCAACAAGTAAAGCCCACATGTCGACACGTCCTGCCCTGCCCCCTGGCGTCACCGTGATCGAGCGCGGCTGGCTGTCGGCCAACAACATCCTGCTGTGCGACCAGGACAGCGCCACCCTGGTGGACAGCGGCTATGTCACGCACCAGGCGCAAACCCTGGCCTTGCTGGGGCAGGCGCTGCAAGGCCGTGCGCTGGACCTGCTGGTCAACACCCACCTGCACAGCGACCACTGCGGTGGCAACCAGGCCCTGCAAGCGCATTACCCCAAGCTGCAAACCTGGATCCCGCCCGGCCTGGCCTCGGCCGTGCAAGGCTGGCAAGAAGACGCCCTGAGCTACAAGCCCACGGGGCAGAACTGCCCCCCCTTTCACTTCAATGGCTTGCTGCAACCGGGCAGCACCCACCGCTGGGGCGGCATGGACTGGCAAGTGCACGCCGCGCCCGGACATGACCCGCACTCGGTCATCCTGTTTGCCCCCGAGCACCGCCTGCTGATGTCGGCCGATGCGCTGTGGCAAAACGGTTTTGGCGTGGTGTTCCCTGAGCTGGTGGGCGTGGATGCGTTTGACGAAGTGGCCCAAACGCTGGACCTGATCGAGCGCCTGGACCCGGCCACCATCATCCCGGGGCATGGCGCCGTCTTCACCGAAGTCGCGCCCGCCCTGGCACTGGCGCGCAGCAAGCTCGAAGGCTTCGCCAAAAGCCCCGAAAAACACGCGCGCTACGGCACCAAGGTCTTGCTCAAATTCAAACTGCTGGAATGGGGCCAGATCTCGCGCACCGACTTCGACGCCTGGGCCGAACAAGTGCCCTACCTGAGCGACCTGCACGAGCGCTTTGGCCAAGGCCTTGAACGCAAGACCTGGCTGGACATGATGCTGGCCGAGCTGGAACGCAGCGGGGCCATGCAGATGCAAGAAGGTGTTTTGATCGACGCTTGAGGCGCATCGCCCCAGGAGGGCCAAAGAAAAAGCCGCTGTTTCTTGCGAAACAGCGGCTTTTTGTTTGGTGGCTGGGACTCCCTCGAAAGAATCGCTGTAGGCCGCATGAAATCAACATGTCTGCTGTTAAAAATTTGAATTTACCCCATAATTTACCCCCATCACACAGCTACAGGGGGCGAGCATGCCACTAACCGAACTGCGCCTGAAGGCCCTACGGGCAAAACCAGAACCCGGCAAGCATGCTGACCGTGACGGCCTTTTCATCAAGATGGACGCCAAGGGTGCCATGCGATGGCAGTGGCGCATCAGAACACCCAAGGGTGAAAACACCGTCAGCTATGGAGTCTATCCCGAAGTGGGCCTTGCGGAAGCGCGCCGTCGTCATGAAGCCGCAAGAGCCCAGATGCGCGATGGCATCAACCCAAACGAAGCCAAGCGTGCAATCAAGCAGGCTAAGGCGGCGGAATCCGTGAACTCATTTGAGGCTGTTACTCGCGAATGGTTTGAAACTCGAAAGGACGAATGGGCGTCCAGTTATGGACAAAAAATCATGCGCCGCATGGAGCTGGATGTCTTTCCCTATCTCGGAGCGAAGCCCATCGCTGAGATCACGGCCCCCATGCTGCTGGATGTGCTGCGCAAAGTTGAAAACCGCGGGGCCATTGAGACCGCTCACCGAGCGCTAGAAAACTGCGGCCAAGTGTTGCGTTACGCCGTTGTTACTGGTCGGATCGTCAGCAGCCCTGCACGCGATCTCAAAGAGGCCTTGCGTAAGCCCTTGGTTAAACACATGCCGGCTATCACCGACTTGAACGATCTGGCGGGACTGCTGCGAGCCATTAACGGCTATGCAGGTACACCGGTAGTCCGCACTGCCTTGCAACTTGCACCAATGCTGATGTTGCGTCCTGGGGAACTGCGCTTTGCACGTTGGGAAGAAGTGAACCTCAATGAGGCCACATGGACAATTCCGCCCCATCGTATGAAGCGCGAACGCTCAGGGAAAATTCACGGGGATCCACACATCGTCCCGCTGCCGAACCAAGCCGTAGAACTGCTGCGGGAGCTGTTCCGACTAACCGGCCCCACTGGTCTAGTATTTCGGGGTGAACGCGACCATGAACGCGCCATGAGCGAAAACACCATTAATGCATCGCTGCGCCGCATGGGATATGACACGCAAACTCAAGTAACTGGTCATGGATTCCGTGCTACGGCCCGCACAATTCTCGATGAGCACTTGAACTACGACCGGGCCATCATTGAGACTCAGCTTGCACACAGCGTTGCCGACAGCTTGGGGCGGGCATATAACCGTACAGAGTTCTTGACACAGCGCCGGACAATGCTTCAGGTTTGGGCGGATTTCCTGACCGACCTGCGCGATCAGGGAAAAATTAGCCTCAAAGTTACATCCTGAACAGCTTTTTTTTTAAGCAAGTGCGCCCACTACGAATCCGTCCATGAAAAGGCCAGGCTGAAACAGCGCTTTGGCATTGGTCTGCCCAGCGAGCTGGGCCGGCGCGATGTCTGGCAGGGCTGCAAAAGCACCTTCATTCGCCGCCATGGAAATGCCGATGTGGGCGATGACACGGTGCACGAGCATGAAGCACTGCTCGGCAGCTTTGGCCTGATCTCCCGTTGGGCGACCGACACCAAGATCGCCCCGCACACCTGCAACGCCCGCACCGAAACAGTGGCCGAAAAGCCCAGCTTCCGCGATGCTCGGCGCAAGTCGCTGCACTGCATCTTTCCGGTGGAAACCGTCTTTGAACCCGACTGGCGAAGCGGGAAGGCCGAGCCAACCCGCATCGGTAACGCGAGCGGCGTGCCTCTGGGAGTTGCTGGCCTGTGGTCGTGGTGGAAAGATCCGAAAGGCGAGACCGATGTTAACCATCAACGCGAACCACCACCCGCTGATGAACCAGTTTCACAAGCCTGCCAACGAGGAACTTATGATCGTGATCTTGCCTCTCGAGAGGTACGACGACTGGCTCAAGGCCAACCCAAGCGAGAGCGAGAACTTCTTGCGGGCATGGCCTGCTGAGTTAATGGCAGCAGAGCAGCACGAATCACCAAATTGAATGTCGTAGGCAGGAGCTGGAGGCGTGAATGCTAGAGTCAGGCTGAGAGCCGCCATCCGACGATGGTTATTGAAGGGCAATAACCGTCGACAACAACACCGGTAAGTGCGCCAGCGGAGGCTAGCGGTCCGGAACCTCCGCCACCACCGCAAGCGGCCAATAGAACTGCAGTAGCTGCAGCAGCGAGCACTGAGAGCTTCTTCTTATCTAGTGTGATGTGTGACATGGTTTTCTCCTGGGGTGGATCTTCAGTCTTCGAGGTCGATTTCAAGGGCTTGCCATCGTCCGTTCGTGCGGCGGGCCTTGACCTCGACAGAGGGCAGCGGATTCCTGGTCAACAGGCTGCTGTTTGATGTATTGCCGTCGTAATTGAAGGTTTCCCCTCTCACCACGAAGGTCTGAGCGGTGACATTGCTGATGACGCCGTAGAACTCGAATTCCTGTGTTTCAACTTGCGACGCCGTTTTCACAACGACTTTGGTGGCCACCAATTGACCCGAGCGGATGTTTCCCTCAACCTCAACCTGAACGCCGACAGCCAAGGCTCCGGTGATTTGAGCCGCAGTGGCGTTGACTGGTATGCCGTTGACAATGAAGTTGGCACTGGATTGGTAGGCTGTGATGCTTCCATGAACCTCTGCCTCATAGTCGTGATCTGCAGGCAAGCTGGTCAACGGCGAACTCAACCGCTGAATACGGGTGGCAGTCCAAACAGCCCCAACAGGTGTCGGATCCAGAACAACCCGCACGAAATCACCATTTGAAAGACCGCTTGGCAAAACTGTAGGTGCAGACCATGAGAGGGATGTCTGACCCAAATTTGCCGTACCACTGGCCTGACTGATCTGCGTGATGGCGCCACTGAGCTTGTAGGCAGAAGGCGGAACCGTGGACACATCGATCCGACTGGCTTGAATATGACCGTCGACCTGATCGACGTAGCCGTAGACCTCCACGAAGTGTGTATCTAGGAGATCAGACAGTTGCTGCACGGCACCTCCAAAGAAGGTGGTAGCGAGGATGTCTACCGTGTGGCCCAAAATTTCGAACGTCGTTGCTGTTCTATTGCTGACAGGACCGATCCACTCGCTGCCGTAGGTGATTCGGTATGCAGTAGCGGTTGGCAGCCCTGCCGAATTGTTTGCCGGCGTCACCGATGAGCCTTCGATATTCACCACCATTCCCAATTGCAGCGTCGGGTTGCTGGAAACCGCATCATCACTGGACAGAACAGTGGCGGTGTCGTTGTTGTACCGAATACCGTTGACGATGATGGAGCCAAAACCAGTAATCGTTCCTGAAGTGAACGAGCCCGTTCCGCCGCTGGACAATCCCGCAACACCTGTACCGCCACCGCCGCAGCCAGCCATTTCGGCGATAGCACCGGCAATCCCAAGCAAAGCGGTTCTGCGTGTGCAAAGCACTTGCTCAATTGTTTTCATGTGATTCCTTCGATGCAGGACCCTGAGGTCCGGGTTGGTCGGGATGCATGGCACTCATGTAGGAGTACAAGCCAATGCGAAGTTGCTGGTTTTGCGCCCGCCCCAGCGCCTTGTCTTGTTCCATCAAGGCTTGAAGCTGCGGGCCAAGCTGTGTCAGCAGATCGCGCCATTGGGCTGTGATCATGGATTTAGCCGCTTCAAGCGACTCTTGCGAAAGCTCATCGGCCAGCAATGCTTGTTCGAAATGTTTGCCGCCGCCATGGAGCACGTTGTCCACACTCGCTTGCATATGGTCCCCCACATTGGTCCCAATGAAGCCAACTATCTGAGGCCAATCTGACTTCGGCACAAAAATGGCTTCAACGACTGTGACCGTGTCATTCTTCTCGTTGTGTGTGACAAGTCCCAGACGGACCATGTCAGCCAAGACAGATTTGGGGTGCACATCCTTGGTCACACAGGCCGCCAGCGCCTCGAAGCTTGGCGCCTCACCCGTGCGGGGAATTCGAATGGGAAGGCCCTTCTTGTTGACATATTCAGACTGCGATGCCCAAGAGGTGAGCACGTCGGTTGCGACCGTCCTTGTTTGAGGCCGGACAGGCGAATCTTCGGACTGCAAGCGCGCAACTTCACGTCGCGTCAAACCAGTCATCGTGCTGATACGACTGGTCAAACGACTGGGATTGAGCCCTTCACAGTCTTCGGTTGCCGCGTGAACATAGGCACGGCGCATCACTTCTTCTGCAGCTTGAATAGAAATGCCTTTGGCCAGACAAAGTTTGGCCAGTGGGCTCAACAGCTGCTCCAGCACAGCTACCAGCGCTTGCTGCTCTGCCTGCAATCCATGAGGTGAAAGATTGGATGTCATGTTCAGTTTTCGTTGGTCTTAGTATAAATGTGCATAATGCACATTTCAACAAATATGTTTAGGCAAAGCCAGCTGACACGAGTCAAGTCTCTGAAAAACAGACCAGTCCAAATGACTACACTGAAAAAACAAGACCATGCAAAACAACACAACAGCGGCTACGGCAGCAAAACGCCAAGTGGAAGATGGACATTCACAAGGACTCTCCACGCACTTTTGGGGCTTAGCTTGGCTTGGCCTAAATCACCCTAGAGGTAAACAGCATGTGCTTGGTCCACGTGACCATCGGTTACGCACGGAGCGCTGTCTTTCTGATCCAGGCGACATGAGGTGTATTCCCAATTGACTAGTGATACGCACACTTTTCTCTTCCGATATACGCAAGCACGAAAATTCATGACTTATGCGTTTAATAAACATCAGCCAAGATGGTCAACGAAATCACCAATATTGGCAAAACGGAGTTTCTTATGCCCAGCTACAACCTCAATGTCAACAACAAGGACTACAACGTCACTGTGTCGAGCGCAGACATGCCCCTGCTGTGGGTCTTGCGTGATGAACTGGGATTGACCGGCACCAAATACGGTTGCGGCATTGAGATTTGCGGAGCCTGTACTGTATGGGTCAATGGCCAACCAGAAAAATCCTGTGACATCAGCGTGTCATCAGCTGCAAGCAAACGCATCACCACCATTGAGGGCTTGTCCCCCAACAAATCGCATCCTGCACAGGTCGCCTGGATCAACAACCAAGTGCCCCAATGCGGCTATTGCCAGTCGGGCGTGCTCATGAAAGTTGCTGGCGTGGTCAACGGCGGAAAGCATGGTGCAGAAATTGCCAAAGAGATCAGCAACATTTGTGTGTGTGGCACCTACCAGCGCATGAAAAAAGCGGTAGCAGGACTGTAAAGAACGACATCATGCAAAACATTTCCACGCCTCTCTCCTCCATCAGCGACACACTGACCAAGCCTAACCGCCGTGATTTTCTGGCGGCTTCGACTGCCATGGCCACTGGTTTGGTGGTGGGTTTTGGTCCTTTGTCCCCTGAAGCGCATGCCGCTGTCAGCAATGCACAGGTCACACTTTGGCTCAATGTGGGCAGCGACAACAGCATCACACTGGCGGTGGGGACTGCCGACATGGGACAGGGCTCTGCCCAAGCCCTGGCTGCCGCATTGTGCGAGGAATTGATGATCGATCCAGCCAGGGTGAAGGTGGTGACAGGCAAGCCGTCTTTGGCCAGCCCTGCCCCTATCGGGGCTTCGATCACAACCGCCGGCAGCGGCATGATCAAGAACTATTTCTGGAAAGTGCGCGATGCAGGCGCCGCTGCACGTGAGATGCTGATTTCTGCCGCCATGGCCAGTATCGGAGACTACAGCCGTAGCAACTACACCGTGGTCAACGGTGTGGTGATCAACAGCAACGGTCAACAACGCACTTACGGACAAGTGGCGACTGCCGCCGCCTTATTGCCAGTGCCCTCAAGTGCCGAACTGGTCCCCACTTCTTATTTGAAGTACATCGGCAGATCGGTGCCTCGTCAGGACATCCCGCTCAAGGTCGACGGTAGCGCTGTCTACGGCATAGATGTGCGCATTCCGAACATGGTCTATGCGGTGATCAAACACTGCCCCACCTACGGCGGCGTGCTCAACAGCACGCCTGCCAAGCCATCGGGCGCTCTGGCAGTTGTCCCGACCCGTATCGTGGCTGCTGCGGCGCGTGGCCTCGATGCGGTAGGCAACGTCAATGCCTTGGCTGTTGTGGCCACCAACACCTGGGACGCTATGCGCCTGGCCAAAGGACTCAAGCCCAGCTGGACGCTACCTGCAAATGCTTCTTTGCTTAACACCGCTCAGTTCAAAAGTGATGCACTGACCCTGCTCAAAGCCGGTGTGCCCTATGCGGGCTCAAACGTGCCCGGCACGATCTATACGGTCGAAAGCATTGGCACACCTGCGGCCAACATCACAACATCCACAAAAAAACTGGATTTAACCTACACCTTGCCATACGTCTCGCACGCCTGTATGGAGGTGCTCAACTGCACTGTGAACTATGTGGCCGGCGTTTCCTGCGAAATCTGGGCCCCCACGCAAGCGGCCAAATCGGTCCTCACACTGGCCGTCGCCCTCACAGGACTCAGTACCGACAAGATCACCGTGAACACCACCTTTTTAGGTGGCGGCTTGGGTCGAAAGATCGAGATGGACTTCATCAGCCAGGCCATCCAGGTGGCCATCGCCATCAACCGTCCTGTCAAGTTGATGTGGCCCCGCGAAGAGGATTTCACCCACGATTTTTACCGCCCCATGGCCGCAGTACGCGTTCAAGTCGGTCTTAACACCAGCGCCCACATCAACGGATGGATCTACCGCAATGTTTCTCCTTCACTGTTGGGACAACGCGGCGCAACCTTGAGCGCCAAGGGTGATAGCCAAGCCTATGAAGCTTCGCAGGATCTACCGTACAACTTTGGCTCGCGCCTGACCGAACACGTCATGCACGGCTCACCTATTCCGGTCGGTTTCTGGCGCTCGGTGGGTGCATCCATCAATACCTTCGCCGTCGAGTCGGCCATGGACGAAGCCGCAGCAGCAGCTGGCGTTGACCCCTATTTATTCCGACGCAACCAACTCACCGACCCCCGATGGATCGCGGTGCTCGAGGCGGCTGCCAATGCTTCGGGCTGGAACTCAGCCAGCCCATCAGGTACAGCCAAAGGCATTGCCATCGGCGCTGCGTTCAACAGCATCAGCGCACAAGTGGTTGAAGTCAAAAAAGGCACCAAAGGTCCCATCGTTACCCGCGTGTGGATCGCGATCGATTGCGGCATTTGTGTGAACCCTGACCAAGTCCAAGCGCAACTCATGGGCGGTGTGATCCACGGCATGAACGCTGCCTTGTATGGACAACAGACATTCACCAATGGTGTGGCTCAAGCAGCCAACTTCAATAAAAACAAGGTCACGCTGCTCAACGAAGCGCCCGACGTCAGTGTGACGATCATCGCAGGCGGCATTGACAGAAGCCGTGCCATCGGTGGCGTGGGGGAATTGGGCGTCCCCACCTTCGCACCCGCTCTGGCCAATGCATGGTTCAAGCTCACCAAAGTACGTGTGCGCGATTTGCCATTCCTGCCCGGATCGACCATGAGCGATTGACACGAATTACCTCGGGTTTGAACTACCTCTAATAAATTGAACTGAAAGGCCCGGGTTTCAAGGAAACAGGGGGGCTTAAATTGATATGTCTGTTGAGGTGCTGGCAACTGCGAGCTGCTTCCAGTTGTTTGTCTCAGCTTCTGCAGGAGGGCTACCAAGTGCACTTGCTTTATTGATACAAATTCTCGTGAATTTCACAAAAATTTCACAGAAAACAATAATTCCAACAGGAGAATTCGCATTTGCTTAAAACAATGGGAGTCTCATGCGAGCCATCAAAAAAGTTCGTCTTCTGATTGCACAAAACCCTCGAAACCAGACAGCACAAATTTTTGCAAATTTGATCCTAGCGCTGGAAGATGAGGTTGATTTTTCAATCAAAGACCTGTACCTGCTCGGCGATACCGATTTCCAGTTGGCCATGGAAATTCTTCAGGAATGGCGACTCGATCGCTATTACATGGGCAAAGCCAAGACGTTTGATGTCGCAGGTCAGGCGCTGGAATTGGTCAGAAAACACAAATGACAATCCCCCAATCACTTTCTTCACATTACAAGATATGACAATGCGCATTGCATCATTTGTGGGTCAAAAAGGAGGGGTGGGTAAAAGCACACTGGCTCGTGTTCTGGCTGTTGCTGCTGCACACCAAGGCCATAAGGTTCTCATCGGGGACTTTGATCTCGAGCAGTTGTCTTGCGTGGAATGGAGCGCAACTCGGATGCGCCACAGCATTGAGCCTGAAATTGAGGCCCGAGCATTCAAAAGTCTGAAAAAATTGCGCAAAACCGTTGAAGGCTATGACCTGGTCGTGGTTGATACGCGGGGTTTGGCAGACGAGTTGACCGAAGATGTCAGCAAAGAAAGTGATGTGGTTTTCTTGCCAACGGGCACCTCCATGGATGATCTTCGTCCGACATTGGCACTTGCGCGGCGCTTAGCTAAAACCAAGACAGTCAGCAACAAGATTGTGATCGTTCTGTCAAAGACAGGACGTTCGGATCGATTGCTGGAACAGGCCGAGAACACCATTGCGGAGGCAGGCTTTGATATGCTAAACGCCATCTGGCCAGAACGCGATGGTTTTCAGGCCGATCTGGATGTGGGACGTGCGGGCAGTGAGGCCAGTAACCCCTACTTAAAGCAGGCCGCACAAGAGGTGGAAGCAGCCATGCTAACCCTGGCCTTGGGTTAAGACCGCCCCACAGGCGCCATGATCCGCAATTTCGAGATCATTGGTACGAGCAGCAATGTATACAAGCAGATCCCTGAATTCGTAACCAAACATCTTGAGCCGCCGCTTTCATCGGCCTATAAGATGCGCAACGCGGTTATGCAAGGGTTAGTCAAAGTGGATATTGAAATCATCCGGAAAACGATCCACCGTGATCTCCCTGAGCAGCACGTCCAGATTCCAGGGATACAGGAAGATTGGCTTCAAAACTAAAGGTGCCGGGCATTTGCCCGGAGGAAAAAGAGAATAAATATGCAAGCGAGTAAATTTCAGAAGATGCTGGCAATTGCCTCTGTTACCGGCATCCTCTCAGGCTGCGGTGGCGGCGGCGGTGTTAGTGTTGGCGATACAGCGGCTCCGTCCATTTCCAGCGTGAGCACGGGCACACCTAGTAATGGTCAGCTCACGGTTACAGCCAATGCAACAGACAACACTGGAGTGACCGGTTACTGCTTCAAAACTTCACCTTCTGCCCCGCTGACCAGCGACGCATGCTTTCAAGCTTCACCCAGCAGCTCTATCACCTTGCCACAGACCAGTGCCGTGTACGTTTGGGCCAAGGATGCCGCAGGCAACATCAGCGCTTCAGCGTCTGCAGGCTGCTCGGCAACGGGTCTGAGCGCATCGCAAGCCAGCGCGTTGCCCACCGTCTGCGTATCGACCAGCTTGGGGCAATTTGTGTTGGAACTTGAATCAACCAAAGCACCGATCACCACAACCAACTTCCTCAAATACGTGAATGACGGTTTCTACAGCCAAACGGTGTTTCACCGCGTGATTGCCAACTTCATGGTTCAAGGCGGCGGCTTTACTGGCGTGCCCATTAACATCACCAACGCCAAAACCGGTACGATTTACCCTGCTATTAACCTAGAGACACCTGCCACCACCGGCTTGAGCAACACTCTAGGCACCATTGCTATGGCTCGCACCAATGTGCTCAACAGCGCGACAAGCCAGTTCTTCATCAACGTGGTGGACAACACTGCCTTGGACACCAGTGGTGGAGGCTATGCCGTGTTTGGCAGGGTGATTTCGGGCATGGACACCACGATTCAAAGCATTCGTAACGTGGTGGTGCAAAGCAATGGCAGTGAAGTCAGTCAACCACTGACCCCGCCCGTGGTTGCTTGGGCATATCCACTCAAATGATGCCAATAACTCAAATCAACCACAAATCCGAGTGCACGATCTGAACATGGTTGTCCAGCACTGCAATCAATAGCGCTTTGCCCTTGCCTAAGCCATCGGCGTCGTACCAAAGATTGCCGCTGCTGCTGTCGTAAACAATGCGTTGTGATGCAGTTGTTGCTGCAGCGCCTTGTGCAAACTGATTCGCTGCTAGCTGACCCGTGCCAAGTGTTTTGAACAGCAAGTGGTCCAGCTCAATGAGGTCTGTGCCCGACAAAAAGTCAGTGATGTGATCGGTCTTGGTGTCGCCACTCAAACGGAAGGTGTCGGCGCCTGTGCCGCCTGTAAGAGCATCGCTACCCTTACCCCCCACCAGCACATCGTTGCCTGCGCCACCCAACAATATGTCGTTGCCTGAGCCACCTGTCAGCACATCATTGAGCTGGCTTCCTGTGATCGTGGTGGCCGCACCCGTGTTGGTCACGTTCCAACCCTGACCTTGGGTCATTGCAGAGAGGTCCACGCTCATGCCCTTAGTGATCAAGTTAGCCGTGCCGTCGTTGAACGAATCTGCCGTAGCCACCCAGGCCGCCTTGAGCATCACATCTGCCACAGCACCGGCTGAGACTTGGAGGATTTCTGCACCGGTAGCGCCTTTAGTCAAGGCATTGAAATCCAAAATAGTATCGTGTCCGCCGCTGACCATAAAAGTGTCCAAGCCTGTGCCACCGGTGAGTTTGTCATCACCTGCCAAGCCGTCCAAGGTATCGCAGCCCGCTGTGCCCTTGATGGTGTCATTGCCAGATGTACCAAGAATGGGAGTGAACTCAATGCCTACTGTCAAATCCGTTGTGATCTGATAGGCCGTCTTAGCATTGGTCATCGTCACCGAGACTTGATAGACTCCGTCGTGGTTGCTATCTACAGGTTGCTCATAGTCTTTGACTGCTGCAAATGTCAAAATGCCTTTCGTGGAAATTTTGAAAAGGCTTGCGTCTGCGCCGCTAAGAGCAAATTTGGGAGCCAAGCCCAATAAGACATTGGCTGCTGTAACGGTGGTAATGGCGGTGGTACTTTCAAAGACATGATGTGTCACGGCACTAAGCACTGAAGAGGCGCTACTCACAGACTCAAAGGTTCCACAAGCATCGAGATAACTGGCTTGCACGCTTATGGCATGCCCTTGGTCTGCCAAAGACAATATGTATTGCGAGCCATTGGATCCGTAAATAGCTTGGCCATCTCGCAACCATTGATAGGTGATTACGCCCAACCCGTCGGCATCGGCCAACGAATTACCAGCAGTGAGCACACCATGCACAGCCCACTTCCCATCCATGCTCACACCGCCAGTAGGCGCATCGTTGACATTGGTGACGACTTGCGCAGGACCTTCAAATACAGTCATGCCGAGGTGAACATCGGTAGTCACAAGAACTGCTCGGACGAGCTTACCAACGTCACTCTGATCACTGGCAAATGCCAGCGTCGGCACATTCATGTTGGGTATATCAACCCATGCAAAGGGATCGACGATGGTGCCTGAGCCCGTTTGCATCTGCCACTTACAGACGGTGCTAACAATCACTCCATCGGGATCGGCTGCGCCCAGCAAACTAGCACTAATGACAGCGCCCTCTTGAGCCTGCCCGGAATACGCCAAAGTGCCCATGGCAGGATGATCTACCAAGACTTGGGGATTTTGAACGATAAGCATCTGAGCTACCGTCAAGCTTGCCCCCAAGCTATCAGTGATTGTGTAGTGGAACTCTACTGGCCCCAAATAGTCAGTGGTCGGCACAAAGGACCAACCCGAAGTGGCCTCGTGCACAAAACTACCGCCCACTGCACACCACATGCTAGTGACAATCAGTTGATTGTTCTCTAGATCGGAGATGCCGGCCAGCAAGACACTATCGCTCAGCGCCTTCGTGGTGTTCTGGATCACCTCTAAAGCTGGGCTTGTTGGCGTGCCCGAAGGGGCCTGATTGATGTGCACACTTAGCTTGGCCATCTGATCGTGGTAGTTCCACATCTGGTCTTGCTTGCCACAAAGGTCTAACCACACTGTCTCTAGTAGTCCTAAGCTTTTTTTGTCAACTAGGTCCTTATTTAAGCTTTCGACTAACGCCACGTCTGTTGCAGACACCCCTTGAAGCAAAGTCACCAGCGTATCGTGATTACTTAAGTCAAGCGTGACCGATTGCGTGGCTGCTGCCATAACGGCATATGCAACATTAAACCCTGTTGGGTCAGCAACCGAGGCAGCAATAGCCACCTGTAAGGCTTTTTGCATGACTGCGATAGCGGTCGTGTCATTCGGATTGATCAGTAACTGAGCATATGGATCGTAGCTTTGCAAAGCAACATCGGGTAACGACAGAACCGACCGCACAGCCATTGCAGCTTCGTTGGCCGAATACCCCATTGACATGGCATCGACAATGAGTGTGGTCAGCGGGTTTTTTACACTCGCCCCTTCAGGTGCCCCAACAGCCATCATTTGAATGTAGGCAGCCATCGGGGCCATTGCGGGCTCAGTGGTGGTGATCGCGCAACGCTCCATCAGTGACATACCGACCGCTTTGCTCGGTGTAGGTGCCACGGCACTGCTCTGGAAGTTCAAGAAGATTCCCGAACCGGTGCTGGTCATTGGTGCAGCGCTGATCGGATTGGCTGTCTATCCGCTGGTGAGCCACTGATGAAAACCGGTTTCAGCTTGTTGGCACTCATTGGGGCTTTGCTGCTCCAATACGGCTTCGCCAACGCTCAAGACCGCAAGATCTAGCAGGCCATCAAGCACCGCAAGGCGGCATTCACCTTGATGGCCACCTATGTGAACCGGATGGTGCAGACCGTGGACGGTCACCGTCCGTTCGATGCCAAAGTGGTGGAGTTGCTCAGCAAGTTGCCATGGGAAGGGTTTGTCGAGGGTAGTGAACGTGGCGACACCCGCGCCAAGGATGACATCTGGTTTGAAGAGGACAAGTTCAAGCGGTATGCCAATGACTTGCAAGCCAAAACGGCTGTGGTGACAGTTGCCGCCGAGTCGGGTGACCTCAAGCGATTCAAGGCCGCCGTGAGTCAAATGCGGGATGCCTGCACTACCTGTCACAAAACCTTTCGCAAGGATTAAGTGCTGGGCACCCATAATGGGCCCATCGTGAATAAGAGCGTTACTTTCGCTATCGCTGCCGCCGTTTTGTTTGGTGCCAGCACACCGCTGGCCAAACTGCTAGTAGGTGATGTTTCGCCTGTCCTCCTAGGTGGCCTGCTCTATTTGGGAAGTGGTGTCGGGCTCGGGTTGTTCAGAATACTGCGAGACAGGGGATGGAAATCATCCGGAATTCAAGCCCGCGAGTGGCCGTGGCTCCTGGGGGCCATCTTCTTTGGCGGCGTCTTAGGTCCAGTCGCGTTGATGTACGGATTGACGTCATCATCAGGGTCCGCAGCATCATTGATGCTCAATCTGGAGTCGGTGCTGACAGCAGTTCTGGCCTGGGTGGTTTTCAAAGAGAACGCTGACAAGCGCATCGTTTTGGGTATGGTCGCCATCGTGGCTGGTGGAGCAGTGCTTACATGGCATCCCGAGGGTGTTGGAAGTGCGTCTCTTATTGGGCTTGCTGCCATTGCCATCGCATGCCTGTGCTGGGCCATTGACAACAACCTCACCCGCAAGGTGTCGGCTTCTGACGCCGTGTTCATTGCCAGTTCCAAAGGCCTGCTGGCCGGTCTGGTGAACTGTGCAGTAGCCATAGGAATGGGAAACAGCTTGCCCACTCCCCAGACCACCATGCGGGCGATGGCTGTTGGCTTGCTGGGGTATGGTGTCAGCCTGGTGTTTTTTGTTTTGGCTTTGCGAGGGTTGGGCACCGCTCGAACAGGGGCTTACTTTTCTACCGCGCCATTCATCGGTTCGGCGTTTTCATTGCTGTTTCTCGGAGAGACTGCGACGCCTGTGTTCTGGATGGCCACTGCGCTTATGGGGTTGGGAGTTTGGCTGCATCTCACCGAGACTCACGAGCATGAACACACCCACGAGCCCCTTGAGCACATTCATGCTCATGCACATGATGAGCACCATCAACATCCACACGATACCGGGATAGATTTGACTAAGCCACATGTCCATTGGCACCGACATTCACCGCTCACTCACAAGCACCCCCACTATCCTGACATTCATCATCAGCATTTACATTGAATCACGGTGCTGATTCTTTAAGTGGGGGGAGACCCCCTCTTGGTTAAGAGCCTCATTCCACGAATGACTGCTACGCTTCATTCGGCAGACGGCTTTGGGTCGGCTGCTGCCGGTTAGTCGACCTGCCGTGAATGACGGCAACCAGCCTTGAACAGACATTGTCATTACGGCTGAACACTCAGCAATGCACTAAACAATCGACTAAACAAACGGAAGAGCTGATGGAATGCAATGCAGTATGCAACCCTATTTCGCGCCGGTGGTCGACAAGTACGCAGCCAGAGTACGCAGTCACAGGAGTCCTTGAAGCGGCAACTTCTTGGCAACTTCCTGCAACCGCAACTGGTTACCAAGATCACAATCAATTAGCAATGCCCTCACAGATACGGCCAACCGGTCCGCCAGCGAAAGCACGATGCAAACTGATCTTTTTGCTGAACCGTCACGCATTCGATGGATAAATTGACGGCGGTCATCAATGGCGGGATACTGGTTTCCAACATCAGTTACCACACAAAACCATGTTTTCATGGCCTCTTGGTTTTACAAATGCCCGCTCCCCAAAAGTTAACAGGGCATGCTAACAGCCAACCCCTGATTTCAGCGCATGGTCGGCATCAGACTGACTGGCTCAACCAACACCTCCTCGACCCACAGCACCTGCGAAGTGTTGTCTTGGCACTCTCCCGTAGTTTCTGCGCTGGACTCACAGACCCGACCACCGCGACAGTCGTAAAACCGCAACGGTGGTTGTCGCAAGTCGAGCAAGCAGTTTGAAATACGCACCAAGCGGCTTCACGTACTGGGTCCTGGGTGCCAAAAAGGGTTGCTGTAATTGCGTTGTCCTACACAGGATAGGTGTAGTTCCTCCCTTGCGATCGATCCTCACTGGTCTTCTTGCCAGTGCCAGTGAAAATCTGACCCGCCGTTTTCATGCCCTTACGGGGAACATCTGGCAACTTCAACCCCAGGACCGCCAAGAACTCTTGAGGGGCGCGCTTAATGTGTCCAGTCACAACCTTCCAGACCTTGCTGGAGATCACAGGATCAGACTGCTCACTCAGGTGGTCTACGGCCAAATTAAATGCTGCATCACGCTGAGCAGCGTGCAACTTCACCTTGGGCTCAAAAGACAAACCGAAGGGCCTTCCTACATCCTCAGCAAAGCGGTTGTTCAACTTTGGCAGTGCCGTCTTATCGATAGGTGCGCCGCCTTGGTACTGCCCATTCAAGATCGGCAGCACCAAGGCGTGCATGTGCGGCGCTGACTCGTCGTAGTGGACCACCGCACTCAAGAGCATTTCAGCGCCAAAAACTTTCATCAGCCAATGCATGCTGGCCCTAAAGTAAGCCATCTCATCGATGTCAGTGTCGCTGCGAACGCTGATGAGAAATTCCAGAGCCTGAACATGGTCCTTGCGCAATTTGCGCTTGGGCACTGCATATTTTTTCTTCAACGCGTCAGCGATAGCAACTACATCTTCTGAGGACCCGGGGCCATGCAAGTTTGTATTGAGGTAGCTCAGCTCCATTGAGATGTGCTCCCGTCCGCCCGATTCAGCTTGGAGTTCACGCAAGTTGTGCCTTGACGCTTGCAATAACGATTGTGGCTTGCGATCACAGCGCCTGGACATGCTGATGGACTTGGCACTGAAGTACAAAGGTGTAGTCATACCGCCGCCCCCAGGCTTTGAATCACGCGATCAATGTCATCACTGCGCCATACAGTCGTGCGGGGCCCAAGGTGATGCCCGCGTGGATAGCGCCCGACCTGAATACCCGCAAACCAACTTGAGCGAGACACAGGGATGCGCGCAAGGACATCAGGCAACCTGTAAAGGCGGACCTCTGGTTTAGTTGATGACTGTTGAAATGCGGAATTTTGAGCAGACTCCTGACTGCATGCTGCGCTAGATGCGCGAGGAAAGGTCTTCATGGTTACTCCAGTTAGTCGTTTGGCGGCGCCGGGTCGACGAAAAGGCAAATCGCTACCCAATCCGTAAGGTGGATCACTCCGCAAAGCTTCAATTGGCTAATCACTTGATGCCGTCACTGTTTTCACAGCACCGCTCTACTGTATTTCCGCCGTCAGACTTTTTGGGCACAATACGTTCATTTCACTATGTGATAACAATGTGGCCATATTCGACCAGCACATCGCGAGCTTTGGATCTTCCAGTAAAGCCCAAAATCCACATCAACCTTGACGACTTTGCCAATAGCGACAAAGTTTTTGAGGCGACCTTGACATCAGACATTTGGTCTATGGTCGAGTGGTTGAGCATCACACCCAAATGCACAACGCGGCCCTCTTTTTCAGCAATTTCAAACTCATCGATCCAGGCTTGCTTCTTAAGCTCTTCGACATGCTGTTGGTGTCGAACGTGTTCACGCAGTTGTTCATAAGCAATTCGACCGTAAAGGGCTTGAAACAAAAGCGCTTTGATGACGTCAATGTTGGTCGAGTCGGTTGAAGCACTCTTCAGCAGAGAACGGGCTACAAGCGTTGACCTCGAACATATTGGCAAGGCCAATGTGAATCGAAAACTACTGATCCCGCTTCGCATGTGGAATGACTTAGACAGACAGTCCGCCAAGGCCGGTATAGACCGTGCGTTATATGTCCGCGGTCTGCTTTTCAAGGTTCTACAAGGTGAGGTGAACTACAACCAGTGGCAACTAGCCCGGGCTGAGGTTGAAAATAAGCTCAAGCCCCGCCCTTAGAATTTGAAGCCATCATTGGTTTTTCAATTTGGGGGGGTAAAAATTTACCCATCTCACGGCAAAACAGGATTTACCCCCGCTCTTACCCCCCAAACATGTTGGAGCCAATCGGATTTGTTTGGACTAGCCTGGAAACAAAAAAGCCCTAAGTGCTTGATGCGCTTAGGGCTTTTGGTCTAAGATGAACGTTCTTAGAACTAATTATGGTGGCCTGGGACGGAATCGAACCATCGACACGCGGATTTTCAATCCGCTGCTCTACCAACTGAGCTACCGGGCCGGTAAGCGAAAATTATAGCAGAGGAATTTGCGTTTTCTGGTGCCCGAGCCAACTTTGCTCACGCCATGCGTTTGCTGCGAGACAAATCCACACCCAATTGCTTGAGCTTGCGGTAAAGGTGGGTGCGCTCCAGGCCTGTTTTTTCGGCCACTTTGGTCATGGAGCCGCCTTCCTGGGTCAAGTGAAATTCAAAGTAGGCTTTTTCAAATGCGTCGCGCGCTTCGCGCAAGGGGCGGTCCAAATCAAAGCTTTGCGCCACTTCTGGCACCAGGGCCTCTTCACTGATGACCGATGCCATCGACAGCACACTGGCGGGTTGAGACACCACCGATTGACTGGATACGGCCAGGTTCAAAGGCTCTCTGGCCAAACCTTGCTCAACGGCTTTGAGCAATTTTTGCAGCGTGATGGGTTTTTCCAGGAAAGCTTGTGCACCGATCTTGACGGCATCGACCGCCGTATCGATCGTGGCATGGCCACTCATCATGATCACCGGCATGGTGAGCAAGCCTGTGGACGCCCACTCCTTGAGCAAACTCACGCCATCGGTGTCGGGCATCCAGATGTCGAGCAGCACCAGATCAGGTCGCATGTTTTGACGTGCCGCACGCGCTTGTGCCGCGTTCTCGGCCAGCTCCACCTGGTGCCCCTCGTCAAAGAGGATTTCCGAGAGCAGGTCACGTATGCCCAGCTCGTCATCCACCACCAAAATATTTGCCATATTGCCTGTCTTGTCTCAGTTCATGCAGAGGGCGAAATTGGCCCTCCTGTTTTGCTGTCCAGTGCGAATGATAACGAGACTTGAGCGCCTTTGATTTGGCCGTCTTGCACAACGTTGCTCAATTCGATTTTGGCTTTGTGTTCATCGACAATTTTCTTGACCACCGCCAGCCCCAAACCTGTGCCTTTGGTCTTGGTGGTGACGTAGGGCTCAAAGGCACGCTGCAAGATGTTGGGCTCAAAGCCAGGACCACTGTCAGTGACCGTCATGCGCACGCGCGACCGGGCAGCGTTCCATTCGGTGCGCACGCGCACGCGGCTTTCGGCATGCGCTACGGGACGGGCTTCGCAAGCATCCTGTGCGTTTTGCAGCAGGTTGTGGATCACTTGCCGCAGTTGCTGCTCATCACCCGCGATGGGCGGGCAGGTCGGGTCCAGTTCGGCGACCACGGTGGCGCGGTGCACCTGGTCGCTGGGTTCATGGGCATACAGGACCATCAAGTCCGAGATCAATGTGTTCAGTTGAACCGGTTTCAATTCAGCCGTCGGCAAGCGCGCGTAATCGCGGAACTCGTTGACCAGGCGCTTCATGGCGTCGACTTGGTCCACAATGGTTTTCACCGACTTGGCCAGGACCGCATCGTCTTGCGCATCGAGCTTGCCGATCAACTTGCGCTCCAAGCGTTCGGCCGACAACTGAATCGGCGTCAGGGGGTTCTTGATCTCGTGCGCCAATCGACGCGCCACCTCGCCCCAGGCCTGCGCGCGCTCAGCCGACACGATCTCGGAGATGTCGTCGAACACCAGCAAGCGCATGCCATCGGGCAAGACCGCGCCACGCGCCAGCAAGGTCACAGCGGTCTCGCTCAGGCCTTGCCCCGTGGCGTGGATCTCGAATGACTTTTGCCAATGGTCCAGTTCATGTGATTCTTTGTCGGAACGCAGCAAAGCAAATTGTTCATCCACACCTTGGGCAAATTTTTGCAGCGTGGGCAAAGACAGCAAAGGCAAGCCCTCGTGCGCCGCCACAGGCACCCGCAAGATGCGTGTGGCTCCTGGGTTGGCCGACTGGATGACGCCTTGCGAATCGAGCACCATGACCCCTGCGGTCAGGTTGTCCAGAATGGTCTGCAGATTGCCACGGGCAGCATCAAGCTGGCGCAAACTGCGCTCCACCGCAGAACGGGCATCTGACAACTGCTGGGTCATGTCGGCAAACGAGCGGGTCAAGCCACCCAGTTCGTCTTTGCCCTGCAAGGCCAGCTTGGGCGTCAGGTCACCTGAGGCCACCTGTTGCATGCCACGTGCCAGCAGCAGCAAAGGTCTAGCCAGTTGATTACCCAAGAAGAAGGCCAGCAAGATCGCCCCCAAGACCGCCATGAACAGGCTGAGCGTCAAGGTGCCGATGTACATGCGGCGCAAGCCATCGCGGGCCAGGGCGCGCTCTTGGTATTCCCGGTTGGCCGATTGCACATCCAGTGCGTTGTTGACCAAGGTCGGCGGCAAATCCTGTGTCAACAGCAACACACGCTGGTCTTCGTCCAGCGCCATGCCAGCAGCGGGCAACATCACCAGGACTTTGATGCGGCCTTTGTCACCGCCGGGGATCGACTCGTCCAAACCCTCCACCCAGGCGAGGCTGCCTTTTTGCCGCGCCTCCTTGAATTGCAAGGCTGCTGGGCGCTCAGGGCGAATCTGGAATCGGGACTGCCCTGCCCCGGCCAGCATGCGCCCACTGCTGGACCACAACACCGCATCGCTGACGCCAAGTTGCTCGCGGATCTTTTCAAGCGCCAGCCCCGCACTGGCATCACTGATACCGGACAGCTGCGACGCAGCTGTCCGCGACTGTTTGAGCAAGTCACTGCTCAAGGTGTCCAGTGTTGCCCGGCCAAGATTGAGGCCCGCCATCAGGGCTGACTCAACTTTGACGTCGAACCAGCTTTCGATCGAACGCGAGACGAACTGGTACGACACGACATAAATCAGCACACCGGGCACCACCCCGACCAGCCCAAAAATGGCAGCCAGCTTGAGCAACAAGCGCGAGCCAAACTGCCCGCGTCGCAAACGCAAGATGAGACGTACCGCCCCCCACACAATGGTGATCAACAGCCCGCTGGCCACGATACCGTTGACCAGTACCAGCCACTCGTAATTCTGGTTGTAGCGCTCCCGGTTGCCGGTGGCCTGGGTCAGCAACACCAGCAAACCCAAGCCGATCACCACCATGCTCAAGGCCCCCAGACCCCACAACCAGCGGCTGGTGCGCGAGTCAAGCCATGAAGACTTTCGACCTGGCACGGAGAACAGGGCCATCTCAGCGCACCAGGTCGCCGGTCAGGCGCAAGCTGCGGGCAATGTCCAGACGCCAATCGGCCTGGTTGCCTGCCGCAATCTGAAAAGGCCTGGGCAGCTGGGACACATCCAGACGGAAACGGTAGGCCACATACTGCCGGGCATCGGGGTCAATGTCGGACATGTCGGCCACCTTCCAGCCGGTTTGCCTGCGGATCACATCAATGGCCTCTTGCAGACTTTCGAAATTTTGCGACAGGCTGCTGGTCACCCCCGAATGGGCAATGGGTTCGCTCGACACATTCAAACGCCAGCGGCGCGTCAGGGGTTGATAGGCCAAGCGGTAATAACGGGAGACCATGCCCAGTTTTTTGTCATACCAGTACCAACGGTTGCGTATGACCTCGGCTTCGGCCACGAAATGAACTGCCAAGCCTTTGATCAAAGCGTCTTCCAAGGTGGCGCCCAGCTCCAACTTCAGCTGGGCGTTGAGCAGCAGACTGCCGTCCTGCCGCTCCACCTTGAACTCACTCATGTCAGCCGATGAGGTTTGGGCCCAGACGGGCGCACACGCCATCAGCCAGGCCCAGAGCAGCCATCGGCAGCAGCGCCGCAGGTCAAACCCGGCGCTTTTCCAGCAATGCGTAATAAAACCCGTCATGTTCACCCAGTTGATTGTCCTCGACGGCAAGGCTTTTGGGTGTCTGACCTGGGATCAAATGGCCCGGAGAGGGGTGTAAAGCCGCATCAGTGTTGCGTCGAAGAAACGCCTGAACCGTTTCATCCCCCTCGGACTTGAAGACCGAGCAGGTGCAGTACAGGAGTTTGCCGCCCTCTGCGAGCAGGGGCCACAGGGTCTGGAGCAATTGCGCCTGAATCTTGGCCAGCTGCGCGCTGTCGGTTGGGCGGCGCAGCCAACGCACATCCGGATGGCGACGGACAATGCCCGAAGCGGTGCAAGGCGCATCGAGCAAGATGGCGTCAAAGGCTTGCCCGTCCCACCAGGTGCCGGGCTGGCCTGCATCGGCGGCTTTGACCTGCGCTTTCAGGCCCAGGCGGGCCAGATTCTGGTGGATGCGCTCACAGCGCTGGGCATCGACGTCCAACGCCAGCACTTGGGCCTGCGGGAAAAGCTCCAGCAAGTGGCCGGTTTTGCCCCCAGGTGCGGCGCAGGCATCCAGAATGCGCCAGGGCTTTTGTGTGTCCAGGCCCTGCATGAGCAAACGGGCCGACACTTGCGCTGCGGCGTCTTGCACCGACACATGGCCTTGGGCAAAACCGGGCAGCTGGTGCACCGGTACGGCCTGGCTGAGCTGCAAGCCATCCTGACCGACCGGCTTGGCAGGCAGCCCCAAGGCCTGCAATTGCGCCTGGTAGGCCGCCACCGTGTGGTGCTGGCGGTTCACCCGCAGCGTCATGGGGGCGGGCTGCTGCGCCATATGCAAGAGCGCTTGCCAGTGGTCGGGGTGGTCGGCCTGCAAGCGCTCGATCCACCAGCGCGGATGGTTCCATTGCGCCACCGGGTTGGCGTCGGTGCTCGCCACCAAGGCATCCCGCTCGCGCATGAAGCGGCGCAAGCAGGCGTTGATGAAGCCGCTTTGCGCCTGGGTCTGGCGCTGTTGGCGCGCCGCCTCGACGGCCTGATTGACCAAGGTGTGGATGGGGTAAGGCGCGTCGGCCTCGTTCCAGCACAAGGCCAAGGCCGTGCAAAGCAAGGCATCGGCCGCTGGCGGCGGCGCCTTGGCCGCCAATTGTTCCCGCAGTGCAGTGGCGCGCCCCAGTTGACGCAAGACCTGAAAGCTCAGCGCCTGCACACCGGGACGCAGGGCTTGCGGCACACGTTCAAGTTGCGCGGTCAGCGATTGGCCCTGGCGCGTGGCTTGCACCGCACTGGCGGTGGATTGCAGCAAACGCCACAAAGGCGCCGAAAGACCTGGCTGCGAAGATGGGGTGGATGGTGTCATCAAAGGTTCAGCTGGAAGCCACGCTCAAGTCCATGCGCAAGGCGGGCTGGAACTTCAGCCGTCTGGCCAGCCATGCAGCGGGGCGCATTTCCAGCGCTTCGTTGTAGGCGGCCACGGCCACGTGGTAAGGGATGACCGATGCGGGCAAAGTCTGGCGCATGCGGCTCAAAGCGATGTCCAAGTCAGGCTTGACCGCGTCCGATGCGGTCTGCAGCACGCGGCGCACCTCGGCCACGAGCTGTTGGTGCTGCTGCACCACCTGCTTTTGGCTTTCGCCTTCCAGGGGCTGCAAGCGGACCTGCGTCAAAGCTTCCAGCAAGTCATCGCACAGGGTTTGCAGGGTTTGCAAGGACTGGATGTCTTCTTCGGTGGCCATCGATTGGCGCGCAGCGATGCCGCCTTGCAAGCGGACCAGCAAACGCAGCCACACGGCGTCCACACTGCTCCACTGGCGAATGACTTCGCTGCGCAAACGCACCAGGCGGTTGTGCGCACCCACGGCCCAAAACAGGACCAGCGCGGCCAGCAAGCCAAAGATCAAAGCCACCATGGGTTCACCTCTTGGGAATGTCTTGAACAAAACAGCCCCTGTCCGCAAGCGGTACAGGGGCTGGTCGTGATCACCGTGAAACCGGTGACCTGGCGCTTTTAGGCGGCTTCGCCCGCGTCTGCAGGTGCGTCTTCAGAAGACTCACCGGCCAGCTCAGCGGCTTCGGCATCGGCAATGGCGCGGCGCTCGGCGTCGTCCATCGCGTCTTTCACCTTGCGTGCCTGGTGGTAAGCCAGACCGGTACCGGCAGGAATCAAGCGACCCACGATCACGTTTTCCTTCAGACCACGCAACTCGTCGCGCTTGCCCATGATGGCCGCTTCGGTCAGCACACGGGTCGTTTCCTGGAAGGAAGCGGCCGAGATGAACGAATCGGTCGACAGGGATGCTTTGGTGATACCCAGCAGCAAGTTGCTGAAGGTTGCAGGGATCTTGCCATCACGTTGCAGGGCGTCGTTGGTGTTGAGCATTTCGGAACGCTCCACTTGCTCGCCGGCAATGTAGTTGGAGTCACCCGAGTTCTCGACCACGACACGGCGCAGCATCTGGCGAACAATCACTTCGATGTGCTTGTCGTTGATCTTCACGCCTTGCAAGCGGTAAACGTCCTGCACTTCGTCGACGATGTAGCGGGCCAGCTCTTCGATGCCCAACAAGCGCAAGATGTCTTGTGGATCGGCCGGGCCGTCCACAATGCTCTCGCCCTTGTTGACCACTTGGCCTTCGTGCACCAGGATGTTCTTCTCTTTGGGGATCAGTTCATCCCAGACCTTGCCTTCAGGGTCGGTGATCTGCAAGCGGACCTTGCCTTTGGTTTCTTTACCAAACGACACGGTACCGGTGATCTCGGCCAGCATGCCTTTGTCTTTGGGCGAGCGGGCTTCGAACAGTTCGGCCACACGGGGCAAACCGCCGGTGATGTCTCGGGTCTTCTGACCTTCCACAGGGATACGGGCCAGCACTTCGCCTGGGCCCACGTCCATGCCGTCGCGCACCTGGATCAGCGAGCCGATCTGGAAGCCAATCGTCACCGAGTGGTCGGTGCCGGGGATCTTGACTTCCTTGCCAGCGCCGTCGATCAGTTTGACCTGAGGACGGACCACCTTGGCAGCGCCGCGACGCTTCGGATCGATCACCACCAGGGTGGACAGACCGGTCACTTCGTCGACCTGCTTGGCCACAGTCAGACCTTCTTCGACGTTCTCGAACTTCACCTGACCGGCGAATTCCGTGATGATCGGGCGGGTCAATGGATCCCAGTTCGCCAAGATCGTGCCAGCCTTGATGGTCTGGTCGGCCTTGATGGACAAGATCGCACCGTAAGGCACTTTGTGACGCTCACGCTCACGGCCATGCTCGTCGTGGATGACGATTTCGCCGGAACGGGCAATCACCACCAACTCGCCTTTGCTGTTGGTCACATAACGCATCGTGGCATTGAAGCCGATGATGCCGTTGGACTTGGCTTCCACACTGGAGGCCACAGCCGCACGCGACGCCGCACCACCGATGTGGAAGGTACGCATGGTCAGCTGGGTACCGGGTTCACCGATGGACTGGGCAGCGATCACACCAACGGCTTCACCGTTGTTGACCAAACCACCACGGCCCAGATCGCGGCCATAGCACTTGGCGCACAGGCCAAAGCGTGTGGCGCAAGTCAGTGCGGTGCGGACCTTGACTTCGTCGACGCCAGCGGCTTCGAGTTCATCGATCAGGTCTTCGTCGAGCATGGTGCCGGCGGTCGCCAAGACCGAGCGGTTCTCGGGGTGCAGCACGTCTTCAGCAGCGGTACGGCCCAGGATACGGTCGCGCAGCGATTCGATCACTTCACCGCCTTCAACGATGGCGCGCATCAGCGAACCGTCAGAGGTGCCGCAATCGAGCTCGGTCACGACCAAGTCTTGGGTCACGTCCACCAGACGGCGGGTTAGGTAACCTGAGTTGGCGGTCTTCAAAGCCGTGTCGGCCAGACCTTTACGTGCACCGTGGGTCGAGATGAAGTACTGCAACACGTTCAGACCTTCACGGAAGTTCGCCGTGATGGGGGTCTCGATGATGGAGCCGTCAGGCTTGGCCATTAGGCCACGCATACCGGCCAGCTGACGGATCTGCGCTGCAGAGCCGCGGGCACCGGAGTCGGCCATCATGTAGATCGAGTTGAAAGATTCCTGCTCGACTTCTTTACCGTGGCGGTCAATGGTCTTCTCTTTGCGAAGCTGGTCCATCATCACCTTGGACACGGCGTCACCCGCCTTGCCCCAAATGTCAACGACCTTGTTGTAGCGCTCGCCAGCGGTCACCAGACCGGAGACGTATTGCTGCTCGATGTCTTTGACTTCTTTCTCGGCGGCTTCAATGATGGCGGGCTTCTCGGGCGGCACCAGCATGTCGTCGATGCCGATCGAGATACCGGCGCGCGTGGCCAGACGGAAACCGTTTTGCAACAGCTTGTCGGCGAACACCACAGTCTCTTTCAAACCGCACTTGCGGAAAGACGTGTTGATCAGCTTGGAGATCTCTTTCTTCTTCAGCGCCTTGTTCAGGTTGCTGAAAGGCAGGCCCTTGGGCAAGATCTCGGACAGCAAGGCACGGCCCACGGTGGTGTCCACCATCGACACGGAAGGCTCGAATTCGCCTGTGGACTTGTTCTTGGTCCACTCGGTCATGCGAACGGTGACCTTGGCGGTCAGGTCCACAGCACCAGCGTCCAGCGCGCGCTGCACTTCGCCGATGTCGGCAAAGATCAGGCCCTCGCCCTTGGCGTTGATGCGGTCACGGGTCGTGTAGTACAGACCCAGCACCACGTCTTGCGAAGGCACGATGGACGGTTCACCCGAAGCGGGGAACAAGATGTTGTTCGAAGCCAGCATCAAAGTGCGGGCTTCCATCTGGGCTTCCACCGACAGCGGGACGTGAACGGCCATCTGGTCACCGTCGAAGTCGGCGTTGAAGGCCGCGCAAACGAGGGGGTGCAACTGGATGGCCTTGCCTTCGATCAGCAGGGGCTCAAAAGCCTGGATACCCAAGCGGTGCAGCGTCGGCGCACGGTTGAGCATCACGGGGTGCTCTTTGATGACCTCTTCCAGGATGTCCCAGACCACCGGTGTACCGGCTTCGACTTCCTTCTTGGCCGCCTTGATGGTGGTGGCAATGCCCATCGCTTCGAGGCGGGCAAAGATGAAAGGCTTGAACAGCTCGATAGCCATCAACTTGGGCAAGCCGCACTGGTGCAGCTTGAGGGTTGGGCCCACGGTGATCACGGAACGACCGGAGTAGTCCACGCGCTTGCCCAGCAAGTTCTGACGGAAACGACCGCTCTTGCCTTTGATCATGTCGGCCAAAGACTTCAGGGCGCGCTTGTTGGCGCCGGTCATGGCCTTGCCGCGACGGCCGTTGTCCAGCAAGCTGTCCACGGCTTCTTGCAACATGCGCTTTTCGTTGCGGGCGATGATTTCGGGCGCCTTCAGTTCCAGCAGACGGCGCAGACGGCTGTTGCGGTTGATGACGCGGCGGTACAGGTCGTTCAGGTCGGAGGTCGCAAAGCGGCCGCCGTCCAGTGGCACCAAAGGACGCAGGTCCGGTGGCAACACGGGCAGCACTTCAAGCACCATCCACTCGGGCTTGATGCCCGACTTCTTGAAGGCTTCCAGCACTTTGAGGCGCTTGGCATTTTTCTTGACCTTCAGCTCGGAGCCGGTCAGGTCTCCGCGCAGGCGTTCGATTTCGCTTTCGATGTCGATGCCTTGCAACAATTCCTTGATGCCTTCGGCGCCCATCTTGGCGGTGAATTCATCGCCGTATTCCTTGACCTTGGCGTCGTAGTCGTCTTCGGACATGATGCTGAATTTCTTCAGCGGGGTCATGCCGGGATCGGTCACCACATACGCTTCAAAGTACAGCACGCGCTCGATGTCGCGCAGCGTCATGTCGAGCACCAGGCCCAGACGCGATGGCAGCGATTTGAGGAACCAGATGTGGGCGCAAGGCGCGGCCAGGTCGATGTGGCCCATGCGCTCGCGACGCACTTTGGTTTGCGTGACTTCAACGCCGCACTTCTCGCAGATCACGCCGCGGTGCTTGAGGCGCTTGTACTTGCCGCACAAGCATTCGTAGTCTTTGATCGGGCCAAAAATCTTGGCGCAAAACAGACCATCGCGCTCGGGCTTGAAGGTGCGGTAGTTGATGGTTTCTGGCTTCTTCACTTCGCCGAAAGACCAGGAACGGATCTTCTCGGGCGATGCCAGGCCGATGCGGATCGCATCGAAGTGGTCATCGGGCGTGAACTGCTTGAACAGGTCGAGTAGTGATTTCATGGTTTAAATCCTTTGCCTGTGAATTAAGAACGCTCGAGCTCGATGTCAAGGCCCAGCGAACGGATTTCCTTGACCAGCACGTTGAACGATTCGGGCATGCCCGCTTCGATGGAGTGTTCGCCCTTGACGATGCTCTCGTACACCTTGGTACGGCCTTGCACGTCGTCGGACTTGACGGTGAGCATTTCTTGCAGAACATAAGAAGCGCCATAGGCTTCCAGCGCCCACACTTCCATCTCACCGAAACGCTGACCACCGAACTGCGCTTTACCACCCAGCGGTTGCTGCGTGACCAAGCTGTAAGGACCGGTCGAACGGGCGTGCATCTTGTCGTCCACCAAGTGGTGCAGCTTCAAGTAGTGCATGTAGCCGATCGTTGTGGGACGGTCAAAGGCATCGCCTGTGCGGCCGTCGAACAGATTGGCCTGTGTGCGTGTGGCCGTCAGGCCCTTGGCCTTGGCCAAGTCCTCTGGGTAAGCCAGGTGCAGCATGGCGCGGATTTCTTCTTCTGCAGCGCCATCGAATACGGGCGATGCGAATGGGAAACCTTCTTTGAGGTTCTCGGCCATGGCCAGAACTTCGTCATCGGTCAGTTGCGACAGGTCTTCCTTGCGGCCCAGGCTGTTGTACAGCTGGTCGAACAGCTTGCGCAGCTCGGCCACTTTTTCCATGCGCTGGGTTTCAGCCTGCAGCATGTTGCCAATGCGGTGACCGATGCCTTTGCCTGCCCAGCCCAAGTGAACTTCGAGCACCTGCCCCACGTTCATGCGGGAAGGAACGCCCAGAGGGTTCAACACGATGTCGGCAGGGGTGCCGTCGGCCATGTAAGGCATGTCTTCGACCGGCACGATCTTGGAGACCACACCCTTGTTACCGTGACGGCCGGCCATCTTGTCACCTGGCTGCAAGCGGCGCTTGACGGCCAAATAGACCTTGACCATCTTGAGCACGCCTGCTGGCAACTCGTCGCCTTGCGTCAACTTCTTGCGCTTTTCTTCAAAAGACAGGTCGAAGCTGTGACGGGTTTGCTCCAGCGAGTTCTTGATGGACTCGAGTTGAGTGGCCACTTCGTCTTCGGCAGGACGGATGTCGAACCAGTGGAACTTGTCCACGGACTCGAGGTAAGCCTTGTCGAGCTTGGTGCCCTTGGCCAGTTTCTGAGGACCACCGTTGGCAACGCGGCCAATCAGCAGTTTCTCGATACGGTCAAACGCGTCGGCTTCCACAATGCGCAGCTGGTCGTTCAGGTCCAGACGGAAACGCTTGAGTTCGTCGTCGATGATCTGCTGGGCACGCTTGTCGCGCACGATGCCTTCGCGGGTGAAGACCTGCACGTCGATCACAGTGCCTTGCGAGCCCTGGTCCACGCGCAGCGAGGTGTCCTTCACGTCGGAAGCCTTCTCGCCGAAGATGGCGCGCAGCAGCTTCTCTTCAGGCGTGAGGGTGGTCTCGCCTTTGGGGGTGACCTTGCCGACCAGCACGTCGCCGGGTTGCACTTCTGCACCGACATAGATGATGCCGGAGTCGTCCAGACGGCCCAGTTGTTGCTCGGACAGGTTGGGGATGTCGCGCGAAATTTCTTCGGCACCCAACTTGGTGTCACGGGCCATGACCACGAGTTCTTCGATGTGGATCGAGGTGTAGCGGTCTTCCGACACGACACGCTCGGAGATCAAGATCGAATCTTCGAAGTTGTAGCCGTTCCAAGGCATGAAGGCGATCAGCATGTTCTGACCAATGGCGATTTCGCCCAGGTCGGTCGATGCGCCGTCGGCGATCACATCACCCTTGGCCAGCTTGTCGCCACGTTTGACGATGGGGCGCTGGTGGATGTTGGTGTTCTGGTTGGAACGCTGGTACTTGATCAGGTTGTAGATGTCCACACCGACTTCACCGGCCACCGCTTCTGCGTCGTTCACGCGGATCACGATGCGGGTGGCGTCGACGTAGTCCACCACGCCACCACGGGTCGCAGTCACCACGGTGCCCGAGTCGACCGCAGCAACGCGCTCGATGCCGGTACCCACCATGGGCTTTTCTGGACGCAACACAGGCACGGCTTGACGTGACATGTTGGCACCCATCAAAGCGCGGTTCGCATCATCGTGTTCCAGGAACGGCACCAAGGATGCGGCCACGGACACAATCTGTGCGGGCGACACGTCCATGTACTGGATGCGCTCGGCGCCGCACAGGATGGATTCGCCTTTTTCACGGGCAGAAACCAGATCACCGGTCAACTTGCCGTCTTTGTCCAACGTGGCGTTGGCCTGGGCGATGACGTATTTGCCTTCTTCGATGGCCGACAGGTAGTCGATCTCCATCGTGACCTTGCCATCGACCACACGGCGGTACGGGGTTTCGATGAAACCGTACTCGTTCAGGCGGGCGTACAAAGCCAGCGAGTTGATCAGACCAATGTTGGGACCTTCAGGCGTTTCGATAGGGCAGACGCGACCGTAGTGGGTCACGTGCACGTCACGCACTTCAAAGCCTGCACGTTCACGGGTCAAACCACCTGGACCCAAGGCCGACACGCGGCGCTTGTGGGTGATCTCGGCCAGCGGGTTGGTCTGGTCCATGAACTGCGACAGCTGCGATGCGCCGAAGAACTCTTTCAAAGCCGCAGAAATCGGCTTGGAGTTGATCAGGTCGTGCGGCATCAAAGGCTCTTGCTCGGCTTGACCCAGACGCTCTTTGACAGCCTTTTCGATACGGGCCAGACCGGTGCGGTACTGGTTCTCGGCCAATTCGCCCACGCAACGCACACGGCGGTTGCCCAAGTGGTCGATGTCGTCGACTTCGCCGTTGCCGTTGCGCAGATCGACCAAGATCTTGACCACGGCCAGGATGTCTTCGTTGGTCAACACCATGGGGCCTGTGGACTCGCCACGGCCCACGCGGGCGTTGAACTTCATGCGGCCCACGCGCGACAGATCGTAGGTATCAGGGTTGTAGAACAGGCGCTGGAACAGGGCTTGCACAGCGTCTTCTGTCGGCGGCTCACCAGGGCGCATCATGCGGTAGATGGCCACGCGTGCCGCGAACTCGTCGACGGTTTCGTCGATGCGCAGGGTTTGCGAGATGTACGCGCCTTGGTCCAGTTCGTTCGTATAGATGCACTGAACGTCTTGAATGCCAGAAGTGCGCAACTTCTTGAGCAACGCTTCTGTCACTTCTTCGTTGGCTTTGGCAATGATCTCGCCGGTGTCGCCGTCCACGATCGCCTTGGCGATCACGCGGCCGATCAAGAAGTCTTCGGGCACGCTGATGTGCGTGGTGCCCGATTGCTCGAGCTCACGGGTGTGGCGCACGGTGATGCGCTTGTCTTTGGCCACCACGACTTTGCCGGACTTGTCGGTGATGTCAAAACGCGCCACTTCACCGCGCAGACGCTCGGCCACAAATTCCATTTGTGCGCCGCTGTCCATCAGGCGGAAATTGTCATTGACGAAGAAGTTCGCCAGGATCGATTCAGGGTTCAGGCCGATGGCCTTGAGCAGGATCGACACAGGCATCTTGCGACGACGGTCAACGCGGAAGTACAGGATGTCTTTCGGGTCGAATTCGAAGTCCAACCAAGAACCGCGGTAAGGGATGATGCGTGCCGAGAACAGCAGCTTGCCCGAGCTGTGGGTCTTGCCCTTGTCGTGTTCGAAGAACACACCAGGCGAGCGGTGCAGCTGAGACACGATCACGCGCTCGGTGCCGTTGATGATGAAGGAGCCTTTGTCGGTCATCAAGGGCACTTCGCCCATGTAGACCTCTTGCTCTTTGACTTCCTTGACCACTTTGGACTGCGATGTCGAAGACTCGCGGTCGTAAATGATGAGTTGAACGCGGGCGCGCACGGCCGACGAGAAGGTCAGACCACGGGTCTGGCACTCACGCACGTCAAAGGCAGGCTTGGCCAGGTTGTACTCGACAAACTTCATCTCCACAAAGCCGTTGTGCGAGACGATCGGGAAAGCGGATTCAAACGCGGCTTGCAGGCCCTCGTGGGTGCGTTTGGATGGAATGGCACCGGCTTGCAAGAACGACGTGTACGCGTCTTTTTGCATTTGCAGCAGGTAAGGAACTTCGAGCACGCTCTCGCGGCTGCCGAAACTTTTGCGGATTCGCTTGCGTTCGGTATAGGAATAGGACATGAGATCTCCGGGCTTGATCTTTCAGGACTGGGTGCCAAGAGTGCTTTTGGCACTCTCAACGGGCTTGGCGGCTGGCCTCTACCAGCTTTGGCGGACGATTGCGCATTGCACGCAACCCGAACCAAGGGTCTTCTGCAGTCGGGTCAGAAGACACTGAAAAACATCGCCAACAGCGCTGCTTTTCGGTGTGCTCTTCAAGCACCAAAGGCTGGAGGCCCTTGCGGGCACTCCAGCCTTGGAACGAGACCGAATTACTTGAGTTCGGCCTTGGCGCCGGCTTCTTCCAGCTTTTTCTTAGCGGCTTCAGCGTCAGCTTTTGGCAGGCCTTCTTTGACGGCCTTAGGAGCGCCGTCCACCAGGTCTTTGGCTTCTTTCAAGCCCAGACCGGTGATTTCGCGCACAGCTTTAATCACGGACACTTTGTTGGCGCCGGCTTCGAGCAACATGACGTTGAAGTCTGTCTTCTCTTCAGCAGCAGCAGCGGCACCACCACCAGCAGCAGCGGGAGCAGCCATAGCGGCAGCGCTCACACCAAATTTCTCTTCGATGGCTTTCACCAGGTCGTTGAGTTCCATGACCGTCATGCTGTCCAGCGCGGTCAAAAATGCGTCTTTATCGAATGCCATTTTTATTTCCTAACAATTGG